>Ga0213876_10000033_pt1 | contig 205318 bp, 161 predicted proteins | sample BarmaccomBMRX_R9_FD_160113 | JGI IMG/M metagenome (GOLD analysis project Ga0213876, IMG submission 160113) | Root-associated microbial communities from Barbacenia macrantha in rupestrian grasslands, the National Park of Serra do Cipo, Brazil - RX_R9 | ecosystem: Host-associated > Plants >... | reverse complement strand
CCAACCCGACCTCCACGGCCATCTTCAAAATCCTCATCGCCGTCAAGTCGCGCAACTCCATCGTCCTCTCGCCGCACCCCTCGGCCGCGAAGTGCATCAACGAGACGGCGCGCGTCATGCGCGAGGCCGGAGTCCGTGAGGGCCTGCCCGCCGAGGCCGTCGGCTGCATGACGAGCACCTCGCTCGAAGGCACGGAGGCCCTGATGAAGCACCGCCAGACGGCGGTCATCCTCGCCACCGGCGGCATCGGGCTCGTGCGCGCGGCCTACTCTTCGGGCAAGCCCGCCTTCGGCGTCGGCCCCGGCAACGTCCCCGTGTTCGTCGAAAGAAGCGCGGACGTGCCCGTCGCCGTGCAGAACATCCTGACGGGGAAGACTTTCGACAACGGCACCATCTGCGCTTCGGAGCAGGCGGTCGTCGCCGACGCGCCCGTGGCGAAGCAGGTGAGGGAAGAATTCGTCGCGCAGGGCGCGCACTTCCTCTCGGCCGCGGAGGCCGAACAGTTGGCGAAGGTCGTCACGACCGAGAAGCGCGCCCTGAACCCCGCGATTGTCGGCCGCTCGGTCGAGACCATCGCGAAGATGGCGGGCCTGACCGTCCCGCAGGGCACGCGCTGTCTGGTGGCGGAGGTCGGCGGCGTCGGCCGAGACTTTCCGCTCTCGATGGAGAAGCTCTCGCCCATCCTCGCCTTCTACGTCGAGGACGGTTTGGAGAGAGGCGCGGCGCGCTGCTTCGAAATCCTGTCTTACGGCGGCATGGGCCACACCGCGGGCATCCACACGCGCTCGCGCGAGGCGGCGAAGGCTTTCGGCATCGAGATGCCCGCCTCGCGCATCGTCGTCAACTCGCCGACGACGCACGGCGCCATCGGCTTCTCGACCGCGCTTCCGCCTTCGATGACTCTGGGCTGCGGCTCCTGGGGCGGGAACGTCACCTCCGACAACGTCTCGCCGTGGCACCTGATGGACATCAAGCGCGTCGCGTTCGAGACGCGTGCCGTCCCCTCGAAGCGGCCCGCGCGCACGGCGCAGAGACCCGCGGCCTCGCCGCTGGCGGCGGCCCCGGCCGGAGGCGGAGGCGGCGGGAGCAGCACCTACACCATCGAGGAGGTGCACCGCGGCCCCGCGACCCGCGACGACATCGTGAAGATTGTCGACCGCTTCCTCTCGCAGCGTCAGGCGTCACAGCCGGCTTCGTCGCCGCTCCCCGTCGCGCAGCCGCACGCCTACGTGCAGCAGGACGTGGACGTGGAGCCGCAGCGCGCCACGCACTCCGGCGGCGCCGCCCCGCACCCGGAGGCCGCGCCGACCGCGCAAGGCAAGAACGGCGGCGGCAACGGCCACGCGCCGCAGCCCGCGCCGCCCGCGCCCGCGCCCCCGAAGCAGACGCCCTCGCCAGCCGCCGCTTCGAACGGCAAGCGCGCCGTCGATTTCGTCTGCGAGGACGACGTGCGCCGCGCCATCCAGAAGGGCGAGAAGATTTACATCAACGCCCGCACCATCATCACGCCCGCCGCCCGCGACATGGGCGAGGCGGCGGAGGTCTTTGCAAAGGCTTAGAAGCAGTCAGCGGTCAGCTTTCAGCTCTCAGCTTTTGCGTGGTGGCACTGGTCGGATTTGAAAGTCGGCGGCCGGTTTCCAGTCTGCCCTGGCTGAAAGCTGACCGCTGACTGCTGAAAGCTATGTTCCTCGGCAAAGTTGTCGGCACGGTGTGGGCCACGAAGAAGACGCCCGACTTGGAGGGCGTCAGATTTTTGGTCGTGCACCCGATTGATCTGGACAAGGAGCCGACGAAGAACATCGTCGTCGTGGCCGACCGCCTCGGCGCGGGCGTGGGCGAGGTCGTGATGTGCGCCTACGGGAAGGCCGCGCGCGCGGCCGTCGGCGATCAGGAGATGGCGATTGAGGCCGCGGTCATCGGCATCGTAGACCGCGTGGACGTGCAGGAAGAGCTCGCGCGCTCGGACGAGCTGGTCGAGTCGGCGCGCGAGTTGCGGCGCGGGAGCGACGGCTGAAGGGGGAATGCGTATGCGCCGGACGGCCCTTCGGTCTCTCATCGCGGCAGTCGCCTTCGCGGCCGGGCTCGCCTGCGCGAAGTTGCCGGCCGCGTCCGCCGCGCTGGGGGAGTTCTTCGCGGAGCCGGTCGTCGAGGCTCCCGCGATGCATTTGAGCGCAGAGCAGTGGAAGTGCCTTGAGTTCTATGAGGAGTCGCACACGCCCTCGGACTTCAAGGAGTTCTGGGCCGAGTTCAAGTCGGCGCTCGCGCGCGACGACCGCGCGCGCCTCTACGAGCTGACCGCGCACGAAAGCTTCGCGTGGGAGGCGGAGGTGCTGACGCTGCCGCACAAGACCTGTTGGGCCGACCGGCCCGAGTGGCTCTGGACGCCCGGCACCGAGTACGTGATCAAGAACCGGGCGCAGTTTTCGAGGAACTACGACCGGATTTTCACGCGGGCCTTGAAGGGGGCGTCGGCCGCCCGCGAGCCGCTGCCCAACTGGCCGGACTCTTACATCATGACCTTCTCCGAGTCCGGCGACCCCGACGTGCCCTTCCGCACGGTCAGGTTCGCGGACGACGGCCGGGGTTATAAATTCACGGGCGCTTGGGACGTGGGCGTCCGGCATTGGGGTGCCGTTAGGTACGACTGACTTCAGATGGCGAACGAGGAACTCATCTACCGCATCACGCGCGCGGTCTACGGCCGCCTGGGGACGCAGGCCGACGAGCAGACGGTCGAGGCGCTGGTGATGGACGTGTACCGCGCGGTCGAGCCCGCGCTCGCGTCCGCCGCCGACGAGGGCTCGTCGAAGGGCGGGAAAGAGGGGCGCGCCGACCGGCTCATCGTCTCGGTCTTCGGCAGCGACCACCCGGGCATCGTCGCCGCGGTCTCGCAGATTCTGGCCGAGGCGCGTTGCAGCATCATCGACATCAACCAGACCGTCGTGCAGGGCAAGTTCGCGATGGTCATCGTCGCCGACATCACGCGCGCCGGCGAGTCGGTCGCCGCGCTCAAAGACCGCTTCCGCGGCGAGGGCGACCGCCTCGGCGTCCGCATCTACGCCCAGCGCGAAGACCTCTTCAACGCGATGCACCGGATTTGAAGGTGCTGGGTGCTGGGTGTTAGGTGTTGGGGAGGAACCCGGTTTTAACCCAATACCTAACACCTAACACCCAGCACCCCTTTACTATGTCGCTTCCCGAAATCTCACGCAGGTGTCTCTCGTGCGGCGCGGCGGTGCGCGCGGGGGCGAGGTTCTGCCCGCAGTGCGGCGAGCCTTTCAGTGAGGAGGCCGAGGCGCAAGGGGCCGAGGCCCCGCGCGCGGCCGTGCCGCCGACGGGCGAGCACGCGCGGCCCGCGGCGTCACAGCCCCCGGCGACGAAGGATTGGACTCCGCCGACTAAAGAGTCCGCGGCCTCCGGGCCGATGCCCGCGCCGGCCGCGGCCGAGCCCGCGCCGCCCCCGGTCGGCGAGCCGGCGGCCGCATCCGAAGAGGCGGCGCCCGCGGCGGCCGACGCGAACGAGGCGGGGCGCGCGGGCGACCTGCGGGGCCGCGTGGCGCGCGTGCGCGAGGGGACGAAGGCGAGGGTCGGGCGCATGCGCGAGGAGGCCATCGTCGTCCTCGAAGAGACGCCCGACGACTCGGGGCTGCGCTTCGTCGTCGTCGCCGCGGCGCTCTTCATCCTCTCCCTCGTCCTGCTTTTCCTGAGCACCACCTTTCTCCGTTAAGAACCAGAGGGCATGGATTACACACAGGCGGAAATCCTACAGACCGTGCGCATGACCGAGATGGAGCACCTCGACGTGCGCACCGTCACGCTCGGCCTCTCCCTGCGCGACTGCGTCCGCGCGACGGTCGCCGAGACGGCCGAGGCCGTCCGCGAGAAGATCGAGCGCACGGCCGCGCGGCTCGTCCCCACCGTGAACGAGATCGGCGAGGAGTTCGGCCTGCGCGTCGCCAACAAGCGCATCTCGCTCACGCCCATCTCCCTCGTCTACGACCGCGCGCGCAGGGGCGAGGAACTCCTGCCGCTCGCGCGCGCGATTGACGAGGCGGCGGGCCGAGTCGGCGTGGACTTCATCGGCGGCTACTCCGCGCTCATCCACAAGGGCGAGACGGAGGGCACGCGCGCCTTCGTCGATTCCATCCCCGAGGCCCTGGCCTCGACCGAGCGCCTCTGCTCCTCCCTGAGCCTCGCGACGACGCGCGCCGGCATCAACATGGACGCCGTGCGCCGCACCGGCGAGATCATCAAGGAGATGGCCGAGCGCACGCGCGAGCACGGCGGGCTCGCCTGCGCCAAGTTCGTCTGCTTCGCCAACGCGGTCGAGGACAACCCCTTCGTGGCGGGCACGTTCCACGGCGTCGGCGAGGCCGAGGCCGTGGTCAACGTCGGCGTCTCCGGCCCCGGCGTCGTCAACCACGCCGTCCGCCACGCGCCCAAAGACGCCCCGCTCGACGAGATGGCCGAGTTGATCAAGCGACTCTCCTTCAAGCTCACGCGCGCGGGCGAGCTCGTCGGGCGCGAGGCCGCGAGGCGTTTAGGTTTGAAGTTCGGCATCATTGATTTGTCACTCGCGCCGACGCCGACGCCGGGCGACTCGGTCGGCGAGATTCTCGAAGCTTTGGGCTTCGAGCGCGCGGGCGCGCCGGGGACGACCGCGGCGCTGGCGCTCCTGACCGACGCGGTGAAGAAGGGCGGGGCGATGGCTTCGAGCGCGGTCGGCGGCCTGAGCGGCGCCTTCATCCCCGTCTCGGAGGACGCGGCGATGATCGAGGCCGCGCGGGAGGGCGCGCTCACCATCGAGAAGCTCGAAGCGATGACGAGCGTCTGCTCGGTCGGCCTCGACATGATCGCCGTGCCCGGCGACACCTCGGCCGAGACCATCGCCGCCATCATCGCCGACGAGATGGCGATTGGGATGATGAACAACAAGACGACGGCCGTCCGCATTATCCCCGCCCCGGGCAAGAAGGTCGGCGACATCGTCGAGTTCGGCGGCCTCCTGGGGAGCGCGCCCGTCATGCCCGTCAACCGCTTCGACCCGGGCGTCTTCATCCGGCGCGGCGGACGCATCCCCGCGCCCATCCACTCGCTCAGAAATTAAGGAGGGCCGCAGGTGAGACGTGTGAAGCTCTGCGTGCTGATGACGGCCTGCATGCTCGCCTGCCTCGGCGGCGCCGCGCGGGCGGGCGGGCGGCCGAACCTGAGCGGGTCTTGGGAGCTGGACGGGGGCCGGAGCAGCTTCGGCGACTACGCGGGGCCGCTGTCGAAGGCCAAGACGAAGCTCGAGATCAGGCACAAAGAGCCGGAGGTCAGAATCGTCTGGACGCTCTCGCGCGGCGACTGGGGGCTTTCGCAGTTGGCGCTCCTCTTCTCGGACGGTCGCGGCGAGGAGACCGCGAGCCTGCTCGACGCCGAAGGGATGCTGGCGGAGACGACCTGCATGAGCGGGGGCGGGGGCGGGCGGCAGGTGAAGTCGAAGACCGTGTGGGAGGGGAATAAGCTCGTCACGCGCACGTCCGAACAACTCCAACTCGCTTCCGGCCCGGCGGAGGTCGACGTCCTGGACGAGTGGGAGCTGTCGAAGGACAAGCAGAGCCTCGTGCAGTTGACGAGGCTCACGCCGAAGGACGCGGCGGCGGGCGTCGCCGCGCGCGAGTTCAAGCGGGTCTACCGCCGGGTCAAGTAAGGCCGCGGCCGCTCCGGGAGGTGTTCGATGAGAAGGTCTCTGTCCGCATCGCTCCTGATTCTGTTCCTGCTCGCGCCCGCCGCGGCCGTCGCCGACAAGAAGCACCCCGACCTCTCGGGGTCTTGGCAGGTCGACCGCGAGAAGAGCGATTACGGCGAGTGGAGCGACAAGCCGCTCTCGAAGGCCGACTCGACGCTCGTCATCGCGCACGTCGACCCGGAGCTGAAGATCAGGCGCACGCTCGCCCTCAACGGGCGCGAGGAGGTGAAGGAGTTCACCTACTACACCGACGGGCGCGGCGAGACGAACCCGGCGACGCTCGGCGCGGGCGAGGTCAAGTCGAAGACGAAGTGGGACGGAGACAAGGTGGTCGCCGAGGCGCACATCACGAGGCAGGGCGCGGGCGGCAGCTACGAGCTGAACGTGACGCAGAAGTGGCAGGTCTCCTCCGACGGGAAGACCCTGACCAACACGACGACCATCGGGAACCAGATGGGCGCGCAGCAGATTAAACTGGTCTACCGCCGCGCGCAGTGACGGCGGCGGCCGACGGGGAGGTTAAGGGGTTATGGAAGCGTTGGGGATGGTCGAGTGCCGGGGCCTGGTCGCGATGATCGAGGCGGCCGACGCGATGGTGAAGGCGGCGAACGTGCGCCTGGTGGGCTACGAGAAGATCGACGCCGGGCTGGTGACGGCCATCGTGCGCGGCGAGGTGGGCGCGGTGCGCGCGGCCGTGGACGCGGGCGCGGCGGCCGCGCGCCGCGTCGGCGAGGTCGTCGCGACGCACGTCATCCCGCGCCCGCACTCGGAGGTGGGCGAGGGCCTCCCCGTCATCGAGACGGGCGAGACGACCCGCAAGAAGATTTCCGGCTCGGTCAAGGCCAAGCGCGACGGGGAGGGCTGAAGTCTTGGCCGAGGCCGCCCAGACCGTCACGGCGCGACCCGCGCCCGGGGGGGCGGGCGAGTGCCCGAGCTGCGGCGCGGCGCTCGTCGGCGACTACTGCCACCGCTGCGGCGAGAAGCGGCCCGAGGCGCGCGACCTCTCCCTGCGCCACTTCGCCCTCGACGCGGCCGGGGAGCTGACGAGCCTCGACACGAAACTCACGCGCACGCTGCTGGCGCTCCTCTTCCGCCCGGGCCGGCTCACCGCCGAGTGGGTGGCGGGGCGCCGCGGGCTTTACCTCAAGCCGCTCAACCTCTGCCTCGGCGTCCTCGCCCTCAACCTCTTCGTCTACACGGCGTCGAAGCAGGTGACGATGTTCGACGTCCGCCTCATCGTCGAGAACCAGCGACAGATGGCCGCGCAGTGGAAGCTGCCGAACGGCGACTTCTACGAACGCCGCTTCGCCGCCGCGGCCACGCGCAGGGGCACGACGGTCGAGGCGCTCTACGACACGGTCAACGAGCACTGGCAGCGCAACGTCTCTCTGCTCCAGCCGTTGCAGATCGTGACGCTCGCCGTGCTGCTCCAGCTCATCTACATCTTCTCGCGGCGCTACTTCGTCGAGCACGTCGTCTTCGCGATGCACTACCTCTCCTTCGCGGTGCTGACGACGACGCTGATGTGGCCGCTCTACTACCTGATCGGCATCCACCCGACGCTGAAGAACATGGCGTTCGCGTTCGCGAAGTTCGGCGTCGACATCCTCTACCTGTTCATGGCGCTGCGCGTCTTCTACGGCGGGCGGCTGGGGCTCGCCGTGCTGCGCGCCCTCGTCGCCTTCGGCGGCTACTTCGTCGGCTACGCCGTCGTCTACATGATCGCGCTCTTCGCCGCGATGTTCCCCGTCCTCTTCCGCTGAGCCGCCCCTCAAAGCCCGGCGAGGGCGTTGAAGAGGAGCGGGTAGGTGGCGAGCGACTGGGCGCGGTACTGCGGGCGGAAGCCGAAGAGGTAGATTTTGCCCCGGCCGATCCCGACCTCGACGAGCGCGGCCTTGCCGCGAATCCTCTCCGCGCCGAGGAGCCAGCCCGAGAGGAGCGGCGTCCCCGCGTCGGGGTAGCGCGCGATGATGCGGACGCGGTTAAGAGCCAGCGGGTCACTCTTGATCTCGAAGACGGGCGAGTCCTCGACCCACGCGATTGACTCGCGCGGAATGCCGCGGGTTACCGGGTGCGTCGTGTCGAGCACGGTGCGCAGGATGGAGCCGGGGCAGTAGAACTCCGTGCGCTTGAGGTCGGCCGTCACGTCGCGGACGGGAAGGTCGAACTGCTCGATGGCGAAGTCCGAGGCCTCGTTCAGCGTGACGAGCGTCCCGCCCTGCTCGACGAACTCGCGCAGGGCCTTGACGCCCTCCTTGCCCAAGCCCCCCGTGAACTCCTCCGGCATCGTGCCCTTCCGGTAGCCTTCCACAATCGCGCGCGGCGACTCGTCGGGGATGAGGATCGAGTCGTACTTCGCGCGCAGATTGCCCTTGCGCACCTCGGCGTCCTCCACGGACGAGAACGGCGGCTCGCGTCGCACGTCGTCCATGTTCGTCCACGGGTTCGTCCTGCCGTTCTGCTGAAGCACCCAGCGCGTCCAGCCTTCGTCCATCGAAGGGACGTGTGACTTGTAGACGGCCACCCGCCGCGTCACGTCGCCGTAGGAATCGAGTTCCGCCTCTTCCTCGACGAGAACTTTCCTGTACCGGAGCGGCGTGTAGACGGGCCTGGCCTCGACACCCATCAGCAGCGTCAGCGTGTGGGCGGTAACGTCGTAAGGCGGGATCGGGTGTCCATCGGCGTCACGCAAATCGGGGTAACGCTGCGCCTCAAGGAGCGCCTTCGCGAAAGCCCCGTAAGGCTGAGCCATCGGCACGTACATGCCGAGCCGGGCCTTCCCGCGCTTCGGCGTGTCGAGCGTCTCGCCGTAATCCACCCGCACCCCGCCGCGCCGCAGGATGTGGCGGAGCAGGGCCGCGTTACCCCCACCGCTCACGATTTCAAAACCCTGCAACTCGCCGGGCTTCCGCGGGCGGACGGCCTCTTTGCCGATGGCGTAAAAGCGCTTGAGCCACGCCTCGCGGTTCTGCGCGGCGTGCCTGAGCAGCTCGAAGGCCGCGGTCGTCATATAGTTCGTGATGTCGCGCAGTCGCCACTCGCCGCCGGGCCAGGGGACTGGGAAGTTGGGCGTGGCCCTGCGCGCGTCGTAGCCCTCGCCGGCGCGCAGCTGCTCCGGCTTCACGTTGATGGGCGTGGCGAGGTTGACCGAGGCCGTCTCGGAAAGTATCCGCACGCCGCCGTGGTAGTGCGAGTAGGCGCGCGACGGAGTCCAGGCGTCGTAGGTCGAGTCCCAGGTGATGCCTTTGAAACCGGCCCTGAGCATCTGGTCGCCCATGAAGCGGCCCAGCTCCGTGTAGCCTTCGACGAGCTGGGGCGGCACGTTCGGCTCGAGGGGCTTCATGTACGGCGGCAGGAAGAGGCGCGAGCCGTAGGCGCCCTGCTGGTGTATGTCGTGGACGATCTGCGGGTGCCAGACGTTGTGAACCTTGTCCACGGTCAACTGCGTCTCGACCTGCGTGAAGGCGTACCAGTCGCGGTTGTCGTCGTGGCCGACGTAGTGGTGGTAAAGCTCGGGCGGGTTTGTCCCCTCGAAGGGCGTGCCGAGCGTGCGGTCGTACCAGCGCTTGACGATGTCCACGCCGTCCGGGTTCAGGGACGGCACGATGAGGACGATGGTGTTGCGCAGAATCTCCAGCACCTCGGGGTCGTCCGAGGAGGCGAGGCGGTGCGCGATGAGCATGCCCGAGAGGTACGAGCCGACCTCGGTCGAGTGCACGCCGCAGGTGATGAGCACGACCGTCTTCCCGTTGCTGATTAAGCCCTCGGCCTTCTCCTCGCGCCGCCCGGTGATCTTGCGCGGGTCTGCGAGCAGGCCCTGGATGTTCCTGTAGGTTTCGAGGCGCTCGATTGTCTCGGGCGCGCTGATGGTCGCGAGCACGAAGGGCGCGCCTAAGGTCGTCTTGCCCAGCTCTTCGAACTTCACGCGCGGGCTCGTCTGCGCGAGGCGGCGGAAGTATTCGACCGTCTGCGCCCACGAGGCGAGCTTGCGGTCGTCGCCGGGCCGGAAGCCGAGCACCTCTTCGGGCGCCGGAACGGCGGCGGCGGCGCGCGCCGCGGCGAGTCGGGCGCGCGCGCTCGGGGCGGGGCCAGCGAGCGGGGCGAGCAGAAGGAGCAGCAGCAGCGGCGCGCGGCAGAGTGTGTGCTTCGGCATCGTCGTGTGGGTCGCGTCCTGTGTGTTTGTTAAGGGCCGCCGGAACTTTTACGGGAGCCGCGAGTGTAGCACAAGGCGCGAACCGTGACAGGAGCGTGAACCGTCAACAGGCGTGAAGCGTGAACCGTTAACCGTGACAGGTAAAGAACTGCTCATTATCTTGTCACGGTTCACGGTTCACGCTTCCGTCACGGTTCACGGCCTTTATTGACAGGCGGCGGGGCGGCGTTGGATATTTGTTCGGGCGCCGCGGCCGGCCCCGTCGACGAGCGCCGCGGCGCCTTCGAGAATCCTGCCGCCAGAGTCTCAGACTGTAAGGAGCTTCCTCATGAGTAACCCCGTATGCGCGGCCTGCGGTCACGTCAACCGCGCCGGCGCCGACGCCTGCGAGATGTGCGACGCGCGCCTCTACTCTTTCAACGGCGCCGCCGCCGAAGACCCCTCGCACGGCCGCCCCTTCGGGACGGAGGGCGCGCCCTCCTCGTCCTGGTCGGAGTCCGGGCCGGACGCGCCGGGCGGCGACTGGTCGCCGGCCGACGACATCCCCTCGCCGCCCTTCAAGAGCGCGGGCGACGTCATCTCGCCGATGCTCGCCGTCTACCGCAAGCACTTCACACTGGTCGGCCTCCTCGTGCTGGTGACGATGGTGCCGGAGGCGCTCATCCAGTTCGGCGTCACCGCCTTCAGGCAGAGCCAGGCCGCCGCCCTGTTGGACGGCACCGGCGGCGGCGGCGGCGGCGGCGCTCTGGTCGTCCCCGGCACCGGCTTCTTAACCCTCATGGTCGTGAGCGGCGTGATCCTCTGGCTGCTGGCGATAGCCTGCGGGGCCTTGCTGTCGGCCTCGCTCGTCTACGCCGTCGTGGACTTGCAGCGCGCGGGGCGCTCCTCGGCCGGCGCGTGCCTGCGGCGCGGGCTGAAGGTGCTGTGGAAGGTCTACCTCGTGACGCTCGTCTCCTCGATCCTGACGGGCGTGGGCTTCATGCTGCTCGTCGTGCCGGGCGTCATCCTCAGCCTGATGTTCGCCGTCTGCGTCCCCGCGCTGGTCATCGAGGGCTTAGGCCCCATCGAGGCGCTGGAGCGGAGCAACAGGCTGACGAAGGGTTACAAGGGGCTCATCTTCGTCACCTTCTTCCTCTGGGGCGTGCTCGTCTTCGTCCTCAACGCGCTCATCTCCTGGAGCTTCTCGCACGGCGCCAGCTCGCCGCTCGAAATGCTGCCGGTGCAGCTCCTCCAGTCGGCCGTGCTCGGGATGATCAACTCGACGCTGAGCGTGCTGGCCGTCTACATCTACCTCGGCCTGCTGCGCGAGCGCCGCAGCGGCTTCCAGACGACCACCTTCACGTCTTAAAAGCGCTCAGCTTTCAGCGTTCAGCGTTCAGCCAAGCTTGGTGGCGGAAGAAGGGACTTGATTTTAACCCGGCGGTTTTCGTCTGGCTGAAAGCTGACTGCCGACCGCCGACAGCTTCTTATGGGATACACGGCACAGATCACGCGCGCCAACCCGACGCTCATCGTCTTCCTGCTCGACCAGTCGGGCTCGATGGCCGACCCTTTCGGCGGCGAGGGCTCGGGCCGCAAGGCGGACTTCGTCGCCAACGCGGTCAACCACGCGCTGCACGACCTCGTCATCCGCTGCACCAAGACCGAGGAGGTGCGCGACTACTACCACGTCGCCGTCGTCGGCTACGGCCGGCAGGTCGGCATCGGCCTGGGCGGCGCCCTGGCGGGGATGGCGGTGGCGCCCGTCTCGGCCGTGGCCGACAACCCCGCGCGCATCGAGTCGGGCTACCGGCGCGTGCCCGACGGCGTGGGCGGCTACGTCGAGACGCCCGTGCGCTACCCCATCTGGGTGCACGCGCACGCCGAGGGCGGCACGCCGATGTGCCGCGCCCTGGGCCGCGCGCACGAGATCATTCAGGGCTGGCTCGCGCAGCACCCGCGCGGCTTCCCGCCGACGGTGCTCCACCTGACCGACGGCGAGTCGAGCGACGGCGACCCGACCGACGCCGGCCAGGCGCTGATGTCGCTCGGCACCGACGACGGCCGCGTGCTGCTCTTCAACTGCCACGTCTCTTCGAGCCGCTCGCGCAAGGTCGAGTACCCCGTGGACGAGTCGATCATCCGGGACAACTTCGCGCGCACGCTCTTCCGCATTTCGAGCGTGCTGCCCGAGAACTTCCTCGGCGCCGCCCAGCAGCTCGGCGTCCCCGCGGCCGAAGGCTCGCGCGGCTTCGTCTTCAACGCCGACCCCTCCTCGGTCGTCCAGTTCTACGAGATCGGCACCTCGCTCACCGGCATGCCCCCGCACATCTGGATGGGAGAGTGAGCGGTAGGCAGTTGAAGAACCTTAAGTCGAGAACTCCGAATTAACCTTTCACATCTCTTAGCGCGGGGCGACTGCCTGCTGCCATCTGCCTACCGCCTACTTGATTCGGCATGAGTAACCACTGTCGCGTCCAGGTCAGACACTTCATCCTGCCGAAGGAGGGCAGCGGGCCGGAGGAGTGTGAGGACGCGGTGGCGTTCGACGCCGGGTCTCTGCGGTTCGCGGTGGCCGACGGGGCGACCGAGGCTTTCGACGCGCGGCGCTGGGCGGCGCGGCTCGCGGCCGAGTGGGTCGGGGCGGTGCGCGCGCCTCTGACGGCTGAGGAGTTCGGCCCCTGGCTGAAGGAGCAGGGCGAGTGGCTGCAAGCCTCCTGGGAGGGGCGGAAGCTTTCGTGGTACGCGGAGGAGAAGCGGCGGGCCGGGTCTTTCGCGGCCTTCGTCGGGCTGCGCCTTGAGGCGGGCGGGCGCGGGATGAGCTGGCGCGCGGTGGCGCTCGGCGACTCGTGCCTCGTGCAGAGGCGGGGCGGGCAACTGCTCAACGCCTTCCCGCTCTCGGAGCCGGGCGAGTTCGGCACGGCCCCGCCGCTTGCGCCTTCGAGCAACGGCGCGCGCGAGGTGGCGCTCGCCAAGCTCGTCGGGCGCGAGGGCCACGCCGAGCCGGGCGACACCTTCCTCCTGATGACGGACGCGCTCTCCGCCTGGTACTTCGACGCCAGCGCGCGGCGCGACCCCGCGGCCGAGAGATTTGATTCTCTGCTCGCCGCGTCGGACAATACCGCCCTCTCCGAACTCGTCCGCGGCGAGCGCGCCGCCGCGAGGCTGAAGGACGACGACGTGGCCGTCTTGAGAATAGAAGTAGGCAGTGGGCAGTAGGCAGTAGGCAGTTAAAAGCCCTGCCGTCGGAAATTTTGATTTAACCCTGCAACACACGGCACGCGGAGCGACTGCCTACTGCCATCTGCCTACTGCCCACTGTTTTATGCAGAACGCGACGACAAACTTCTGGCCCACGGCGAGGCACTACGCGGAGGCGGTGCAGTGCCCCCTGGTCTGCTTCGAGGAGCCCTCGCTGAAGCGGATGCTGCCGGCGGTCGACCGGCTCGGCATGCCGCTCGTCACGTCGGGCCAGTTCGCCTACGTCTTCAAGCTCAACCCGGACGACGGCGGCGGCGAGACGCTCGCCGTGCGCTGCTTCCGCGGCTTCCTCGGCGACCGCGAGGAGCGCTACCAGGCGCTCGACGTGCACCTCAACGCCAACCGCATCGCCGCGCTCCCGCGCTTCAAGTACCTCCCGAAGGGCATCCTCGTCGCCGGCCGTCGCTACCCCGTCCTCGTCATGGAGTGGGTCGAGGGGCCGACGCTCGACGTCTACCTGGACGAGGCCGTCGGGCGGCGCGAGGCCCTGCTCCACCTCGCCGACGAGTGGGTCAGGCTCGACGCCGCGCTGCGCGAGGCGAACGTCGCGCACGGCGACTTGCAGCACGGCAACATCATCGTCGAGGGCGGGCGCCTGCGGCTCGTCGACCTCGACGGCATGTACGTGCCCGCCCTCAAAGGCTTCAAGGCGAGCGAGGTCGGCCACCAGCACTACCAGCACCCCGCGCGCGACGTGGCGCACTTCACGGCCGACACCGACAACTTCTCCGCGCTCGTCGTCTACCTCTCGCTCATCAGTCTGGCCGAGCGGCCCCAGCTCTGGCAGGAGCACCACGACGAGAACCTCCTCTTCACGCGCGCGGACTTCGCAGACCCGGGCGCGTCGGCGCTCTTCCCGAAGGTCGAGGCCATCGGCGAGGAGCACGCGCGCCTGGCCGGGGCGCTCAGGGAGGCGTGCGCTTCGGGGCCGGAGTCCGCGCCGCCCCTGACCGAGCTGGTCGAGCCGCGCTCGACCCTGCCCGGCTGGATGAACGCGCCGGCCGACATGGAGGTGCGCGCGCGCACGCGCGAGGTGGCCCGCGCGCCGTGGCCGCGCGGCGGCGAGGGCCAGACCCAGTGGCGCACGCCGAAGCGCTGGCGCGAGACGCCCGCGACGCCGGAGTCGGCGGCCGTGCAAGGCCTCTTCAACGCGCACGGCGCGCAGGCGGCGGCGCCGGTCGCGCCGCGCGACCCGGGCGACCTGACCGGCAACACCCTGCACTTCGCGAAGAGCGCCTTCGGCAACTCGTACGGCTACATCTGGTGGATACCGCTGCACAACTTCGTGCTGCGCTACGTCTGGTCGGCCTTCGGCGCGGAGGGGTTCGCGGGGATGATGCTGACGCTCTTCGCGCTCTTCCTGATCCTCCTCTTCTACGGCCTCTTCCGCGCGGTCTACTACGCCGAGACGACGACGCAGACGGCGCTGCCCGCGGGCGGCGCGCCCGCGCCGGGGCTCGGCCCCACGCCGGTCGCGCCGTCGCTCTTCGGCAAGCAGGGGGCGCCGCCCCCGCCGCCGCTCTTCGGCCCGCCGAAGGCCGCGCCCGCGCCGTCAAAGCCCCGGCCGCCCGTCGCCAGTGCCGCCACGCGCCCCGTCGTCGGCAACGCGAGCCTCGGCATCTACCACCTGCCCGACTGCGACTGGGCCTTGCGCGTCCCCGCGCGCCAGCGCGCGGACTTCGACTCGCCCGCCGCCGCCAACGCCGCCGGCTACCGCCCCTGCAAAGTTTGTAAGCCCTGAAGAGCGGTGCTGGGTGCTGGGTGCTGGGTGCTGGGTAGAAGCGGGTTCTACCCAGCACCCAGCACCCAGCACCCAGCACCTTCCACTGCTTGCTTCCGCGCCGCGCGTGCGTGTAGAGTAGCGCCACTGTTCCCTTGTTCCCTTAAAAGCTCTTCCCGTTGGCGCACAAAAATTCTGTCGGAGGTCGCTTCAGATGTCCACCGGAACCGTTGACTCCGAGCGCGCGGCCGCAGCACAGGAGTACCCTGACCGCACCGGCTGGGCGCCGGATAACCCGTACCTCGCCGCCTACCGCCCGTACATCCCGAGCGCGGCGCGCCTGCGCGAGCTGACCCCGCTGCCGCTCCTGATGGGCACGGTGCTCGGCATCATCTTCGGCGCGTCCTCGCTCTACCTCGTGCTGAAGGTGGGCCTCACGGTGAGCGCCTCGATCCCCGTCGCCGTCATCTCGATCACGCTCTTCCGCGTCCTCTCGAAGCTCGGCCTGCGCGACGCGACCATCCTCGAGAACAACATCGTGCAGACGGCCGGGTCGGCCGGCGAGAGTATCGCCTTCGGCCTCGGCGTGACGATGCCCGCCATCCTCATCCTCGGCTTCGACCTCGACGTGGCGCGCGTCATGCTCGTGGCCGTGCTCGGCGGGCTGCTCGGCATCCTGATGATGATCCCGCTGCGGCGCGCGCTCATCGTGCAGCAGCACGGCTACCTCAAGTACCCGGAGGGGACGGCCTGCGCCGAGGTCTTGAAGGCCGGCGCCAGCGAGGAGTCGCGCGCGGCGGCGCACACCGACGAGGCCTCGGCGCGCGCGGCCGACGAGGCGATGGTCGGCGGCAAGACCATCATCGCGGGCTTCGGCATCGGCTTCCTCTACTACGGCCTCCAGCAGATTTTCAAGACGTGGAAGGAGGTGCCCGAGAAGGTCTTCGGCCGCCCCTTCGACTCGGCCTCGATCTCGGTCGAGAACAACCCGGCGCTCCTGGGCGTCGGCTACATCATCGGGCCGCGCATCGCGGGCTTCATGATGGGCGGCGGCGTGCTCGCCTACCTGGTCTTGATCCCGGCCATCAGGTACTTCGGCGCTGGGCTGACCGAGCCGCTCGCGCCCGAGACGGCGCACCGCATCGCGGAGATGTCCGTCGGCCAGATTCAGAAGGCCTACATCCTCTACATCGGCGCGGGCGCGGTCGCGGCGGGCGGCATCATCAGCCTCTTCCGCTCCTTGCCCGTCATCTGGAGCGGACTCAAAGGCGGGCTGGCAGACCTGCGCGGCAGCCGCGGGCAGACTTCGGACGCGCCGCGCATCGACCGCGACCTCTCGATGAAGTACGTCATCGGCGGCGTCGTCCTGCTGCTCATCGCCATCATGGCGTTCCCGCAGTTGGGGCTGCAGAACAGCATCGCCGCGGCCCCCGTGGGCGCGCTGCTCATCGTCATCTTCGGCTTCCTCTTCGTCACCGTCTCCTCGCGCCTGACGGGCGAGGTCGGGTCGAGCTCGAACCCGATTTCGGGGATGACGGTGGCGACGCTGCTCCTGACCTGCCTCGCCTTCCTCATCGTCGGCTGGACGGCGCCGCCCTACTTCGTGACGGCGCTCTCCATCGGCGGCATCGTCTGCATCGCGGCCTCGAACGGCGGCACCACTTCGCAGGACTTGAAGACGGGCTTCCTCGTCGGCTCGACCCCGAAGAACCAGCAGATCGCCATCCTCGTCGGCGCGCTCGCCTCGGCGCTCGTGCTCGGCTACATCCTGCTCTGGCTCAACCAGTCCTCGACCGTCTACGTCCCCGTCAACGACCAGCAGGTCGCGCTCTCGCCGGCCTACCGCTTCGACCCGAACCGGTGCGAGAAGACGGCGGGCGGCTCGCCCAAGCGCGAGGGCCTGATGGGCGCGCAGGCGAGCCAGGACTCGGCCACCTACCTCGTCTGCCACAAGACCGACACGGCGCAGGGGCCGGCGGGCCGCTACCTCGTCAAGGACGACGGCACGCCCGTCTACCTCGCCGACCCCGGCATCAACGGCGTCATCACGACGCGGCCGGGCGGCGGCGAGGTGTCCAAGTACAACGCGCCGAAGGCGACGCTGATGTCCTACATCATCAAGGGCATCCTGAGCGGCGAGCTGCCGTGGGGCCTCGTCCTGCTCGGCGTCTTCATCGCCATCGTGCTCGAGTTGTCGGGCATCCCTTCGCTGGCCTTCGCCGTCGGCGTCTACCTGCCCATCTCGACCTCCGCGCCGATCTTCGTCGGCGGCGCGGTGCGCTGGGGCGTGGACAAGTACACGCGGCGCAAGTTCGCCGGGCGCAAGCTGACCGAGGAGCAGCTGGTCGCCGAGGGCGACAAGAGTCAGGGCGTGCTGCTCGCCTCGGGCTACATCGCGGGCGGCGCGCTCGCGGGCGTCGCCCACGCCTTCCTCAACCTGAAGGAGAGTATCGCCACCCGCCTGACGCACATCGAGGAGTGGTCGATGGCTCACAACCCGCTCTACCCCGTCAGCGAGGAGTTCCTCAAAAAGAATCCGGGGGTGAGCGATCACGTCTACGCCGACCTGCTGTCGCTGATCCCTTTAATCGTCCTGACGGTGCTGCTCTACGCGGTCGGGCGCGAGTGGCTGCTCTCGGGCCGGCGCAAGCCCGACGAACGCTGAGCGGGCCGGCCCGCTTGACCCGGCGCGCGCGCGGGTGGAACAATGGCTGACCGTGGGATGTCTAAAGTCCCGCGGTCAGCCGTTTTCTTTCATCGCAGTCCCTCCCCCAACAGCCTTGCCGAAAGAGCCACCCGAAATGAACAGACGCACGAAGCTCAAGACTTTCACGCTCGCACTCTGCCTGCTCGCCTTCACATGCGCGACGGCGCGCGCGCAGGCGAACGCGCCGAAGGCGCCGGCCGCGCAAGGCTCGCCCTCCGACGTGGTGCGCGCCTACTACGCCGCGCTCAGGGAGTCGCGCTTCCGCGACGCCATGCTGCTTACCATCCTCCGCCCGGCCGTCGAGGCCCTCAACGCCGAAGAGCTGAAGGAGTTTCAGACCGACTTCGCGCGGCTCGCGCCCGCCGTCCCCGCCGAGGCGCGCGTCACCGGCGAGCAGTTGACCGGCGAGGAGGCGACCGTCTTCGTCATGACGGGCACCGAGAAGGAGCCGAAGGTCGACCCGGTGAATCTCATCCGCGAACGCGGCGCGTGGGTCATCGGCAGCCGCGACGACGCCGAGACCGTCCGCAAGCAGGGCAAGAAGTTCTTCTTCGAGCAGCGCATCGCCGTCCACGAGCAGGACGCCGAAGACATGCTCCGCCGCATACAGGCCGCGCAGATCGCCTACTCCCTGCAGAACTCGGGCAGCTACGGAGACCTGGGCGCGCTCGTCCGCGCCGGCTACGTCCCGCAGGACATCCTCGGCGCGGAGACGACCGGCTACCGCTTCGCCGTCCAGCTGGCGGCCGACTCGAAGTCCTTCACGGCGCGCGCGGAGCCGGAGCGCTACGGGCGGACGGGCCGCCTCTCGTTCTACCTCGACAAGTCCGGCATCCAGAAGAAGGACGCGGGCGGCAAGCCGCTCTCGCCTTCGAAGTAAGCACGCGCCCGCACCGCGACGAAGATGAACAGAGCACGCGCCCTCTCGAAGTGGCTGGCGCCCGCCGCGGCGCTCTTCGCGCTCGCCTGCGCGCTGCTCGCGCCGGCCGAGGCCGGGAGCGCGCGCCGCCCCCGCCGCGCGCAGGACGGGCCGGCGGCGCGGCGTGAGAAGAAGGACGACGACACCCCCGACGACTCGGTCGTGCGCGGCCGCGTCGTCTACGACGAGACGAGCCGGCCCGTGCGGCGCGCGCGCGTCATGCTCATCATCACCGAGGGCGGCGGGCGCGGCGAGTACAGCGCCCTGACTGACGGACGCGGCGAGTTCCGCATCCCGAACGTGCGCGCCGGCAGCTACTACGCCTTCGTGGACGTGCCCGGCGTGCTCTCGCCCGTCGGCTTCATCAGCCTCGACGTGATGCGCACCGCAGGCCCCGCCGGCATGCCCGACCTCGGCGAAGGGCGCAAGTATTTCGACCGCGTCGAGGTGGACGGCAAGCAGGACGCGAACGTGACGGTGCACGCGCGCCGCGGCGCCACCATCGCGGGGCGCGTCTCCTACGCCGACGGCGACGCGGCCGTCAACGTCTCCATCTCGCCCATGCGCCGCGGCGCGGACGGCCGCTTGCAGAAGTACCTGACGGGCGGCTCGATGGCCGCGCTCGCGGGGCTGCGCACGGACGACCGCGGCATGTTCCGCCTGATGGGGCTGCCGCCGGGCGAGTACGTCATCGGCGTCAGCGAGGCGGTCAGCCACGGCGCGGACGCCGGCGCGGGCTCGCCCGGCGACGACATCTCGGGCGCGTTCCGGGGGATGCTCACGCAGCAGCTCCTCATGGTCTTCTACCCCTCGGCGACCGACTTGAAGGAGGCCGGCACCGTGAAAGTCGAGGCCGGCGAGGAGCGCGCCGACGTCGACATCACCATCCCCGAGCGCAACCTGCGCACCGTCAACGGCGTCGTGCGCGCGCGCCGCGGCGGCGCCCCCGTCGCCCGCGCCCGCGTCACCATCTCGCGCCGCGACGACCCGCTCGATTCTTCCTCGCAGCTCTCCTACTACGACTCCGACTCCGCCGGGACGAACGCCACGACGACCGACGAGGCCGGGCGCTGGCAGCTCAAAGAGATTCCCGACGGCGCCTACACCATCCAGGTCAAGCCGCCCGAGGAGTACGAAGATGTAAGCGCCATGCTCGACAACGCGAACGTCTCCGTGCCCGAAGTGGCGGCGTCGGCCGAGAACCGCAACACCTCCACGTACCGCCCCCGCCGGCCCAGGCGCACGCACGCGCCCGCCCGCGTCAACCTCGACGTGTCGGGCGGGGACGTTTCCGAGTTCGTCGTCGAGCTGGCCGAGGGCGCGCACGTCACGGGCACGGTCACAATCGAAGGCGTGGGGCAGCCGCGCTACGGGCGGGTCTCGCTGGTGCGCGTCGGCGAGGGGGGCGCGCTCGACTACACGGGGACGACCGCGGGCGGGGGCATCGATGGCGGCCGGTTCGACGTCGGGGGGCTCTCCTCCGGCCGTTACATGATCCAGGCGTATGTCGGCGGCGGTGAAGGGGAAGTCTACCTCAAGTCCGTCACCTGGAACGGAAAAGACCTGACGCGCGAGCCTTTGGAGCTGACCGAGGGCGCGACGGTTGAGGGCGTTCACGTCGTCTTCGCGCGCAACCCCGCGGCGCTCACCGTGGTGGTGCGCGGCGACAGGAGACGCAGGGTCGGCGTCGGCATCTACGTCATGCCCTCCGACCAGGCCAGGTGGACATCGCAGACGCAGCTCTTCTGCCGGACTGACGAGGGCGGGACGTGCCGCGTCTCCGGCGCGCCCGGCGAGTACGTCGTGGTGGCGATGCCGCCCGCGGCCGCGGGGGCTTCGTTAGAGGCGGAGTTGAGGCGGCGCGCCGCGACCGCGCCGCGCGTCACGCTGCGCGAGGGCGAGGCGGGCCGCGCGGAGGTGGACGCGCCGGATAAGTGAGATGCCGGAGCGACTACGCACAATCGCGAGCCGCCTGCGCGAGTTCGTGGGCAACCGGCGGAGGGCGCCGCGCCGCAGGGTGCGCCTCGCGGTCTTCGTCTCTCTGCTCGACCCGGCGCCGGGCCAGCCGCCCGCGGGCGGCGTCGCCGGCCACACGCGCGACGTGAGCGGGGACGGGCTCGGCGTCATCCTGCCCGCCATCCACCTCGGCGGACGCTACCTCGTCGGCGAAGGCGTCCCCCTCCGCGTCACGCTCAAGCTCGGCGAACAGAGCGCGCGCCTCTACGGCACGCCCGTCCGCTACGAACGCCTCGAAGAGGGACAGGAAGGGCAGACCTCCCCCGCCTTCCTCCTCGGCATCCGCCTCCACGAAGACGGCGACCGCGCACTGCTCACGGAATACCTGAAAGGCTTGAAGTGAATTAGGGGCCGACGGTGGGGAGTCGTGCGAGTCGGCGGGGCGGCGTCTACGCCTGCGGCTTTTTGGGCTCCTCCTTCTTGGCCTCTTCCTTCGTGGCGGAGAAGTCGCCGCCGACCCCGTAGGGCTGCACGTCGATGCCGCCCTTGAGCTTCGAGGGGCCGTCGAGCGTGCCCGAGAAGTTGAGCGTGATTGTCTGGCCGTTGTAGAGGGCGTCGAACTTCCACGTCACCTTCTTGTCGTCCAGGTCGCCGGTCAGCGCGTTCGACTTGTCCGACCCCGCCTCCCTGCACGAGCCGGACAGCTTCTTGCCGTCCTGCGTGAAGGTGCAGGTTAAGTCGATGGCGTTCCCCACGACATCGCCGGTCACCTTCCACGTGCCGGAGACGGAGGTGGCGCCGTCCTGCGCGAGGCCGTTGACGGACAGGAGTGCGACGGAGAGAACTGCGATCTTCAATCTATTCATCGAGAGTCTTCCTTTATTTGTCTAAGGGCCGACCGGCGGCGGCCCGCCCTCACTTAAAAACTATCCAGCCGAACTTGTCGGGGACGTGGAAGGCGGGCTCGGGCGTGTGCGTGGGTTGCCAGGCGAGGTAGCCGCGGGTCGGGTCCTGGCCGACGCAGCGGAAGAGGTTGCAGCGCCAGCGCTCGCCCGCGCGCGGCGTGCGCCCGAGCGCCTGCCAGGGGACGCGCAGGCCCGAAGTGACCGCGCCGGGGCGGACGCGCGCCGCGGCGCTCATCCCCGCGTGGAAGTCCCAGTCGGTGTCGCGCCCCTCCGCGGTGACGGTGAGCGCGAGGTCGATCCACTCGCCCGTCGGCGCCACCTCGAACTCGTAGTAGTGCCTGATGCGCTCGGTCTCGGGCGTGATGAAGATTTCGCACACGTCTCGATCCCAGAGCTTCAGAGTCTTGTGTTCGACCTGCGGCGCGGTCGAGACGACGAGCGGCTCCTCCTGCCGGCAGTCGAAGCGCACGGTGAGGCCCGCCGCGTCCCAAACGACGCGCGCCTCGGCCCGGCGCGAGCGCGGCGCGTCCTCGCCCGACCAGTAGCGCGCGATGTGCGCCGCGCGCGCGCGCCGCCACGCCGCGTCGTCGAAGTCGCCCGCCGCGAGGCCCTTCCCGACCCGCAGCGCCTCGACGATGTTCGTGATCTCGTAGCCCCTGGCTACCATTTCAGACTTCCTCGCCGCGAGATTCGTTCAGAGCTTTCAGACAGCGTTCGAGCAGGCGCTCGGGGGCTTCGTCGTAGATGACGACCGCGTCCGTCTTCTTCGGCAGGGCGTTCAGCAGGCGCTCGGCCTCGTCGGCGACGCCGCCGGTGCCGGTCAGACAGCCCGTCACGCGCCCCTCGTCGTGGGCGATGGTCAGCTCGTTGAGCGTGCCCGTCCCGCCGCGGAAGATGATGACCACGTCGCACGTGCGCACGAGCACGACGTTGCGACCTTTGAGCCCGAAGCCCGTGTAGACGAGCACGTCCGTGCTTTCGAGCGGCAGGCCGAAGCGTTCGACGTGCTCGCGCGCGTCCGAGGCCGGCGAGATGCCGACGTGGAGTCCGCCGGCCGCGTGCGCCGCCGCGCCCGCCGCGTGCGGCAGCCCCGTCGTCGCGCCCGTCAAGGTCACGCACCCGCGCGCCGCCATCGCGCGCCCCAGTGCCTCCGCCTTCGCGCGCAGTCCTTTGCCCGCCTCTTCCGGCGAAGCCTCGCCGGCCGAACCCATCACGCCGACCTTGACCTTCATGCCCTGGAACCAATAACACTTTCCGGCCGGCGAAGCAAAAGGGAAGTAGGCAGAGGGCAGTGGGCAGTGGGCAGTTGAAAACCCTACTGTCGAAACCTCCGCATAAACCATTCGACTTCCGAAACGCGGAGCGACTGCCTACTGCCGTCTGCCTACTGCCTACTTACTGCTGTCCACCGCCTGCCTCCTCCGGTACTTGTCGAACCAGGCGCGGAGGAAGAGGATTTGGGCGACGCGGTTGGAGGGGTGGCGCAGGGAGAAGTCGGCGTTGAAGCCGTGGTACTCGTCCGCGAGGCGCACCATCGCGGTCGGCACCTTGCGCAGCTTGAGGGCGCGGTAGAACTGCTCGGTCTGCTCCAGGGGCGTGCGGAGGTCTATGTCGCCGGTGAGGAGCATCGTCGGCGTCTTGACGTTGCCGACGTAGGTGATGGGCGAGCGGCGCGTGTGCTCCTCCGGGTCTTCCCACGGCAGGTGCTTGAAGTTGTAGTACCAGTCGGCCGAGTCGGTCGTGCCGACGAACGAATACCAGTTCACCACCGGCTTCATCGCCACCGCCGCGGCGAAGCGGTCGGTGTGCCCCACGATCCAGGTCGTCAAGACCCCGCCGCCCGAGCCGCCCGCGACGTAGAGGTTCTGCTCGTCCACGTAGCCGCGCTTGACGACTTCGTCCACGCCGCGCATCAGGTCGTCGTAGTCCTGCCCCGGATACGCGTTGTTGATGGCGTTGCCGAAAGCCTGCCCGTAGCCGGTCGAGCCGCGCGGGTTCGTGTAGAGCACGACGTAGCCTTCGGCGGCGTGGTTCTGGAACTCGAAGTTGAAGCCGACGCCGTACATCGAATGCGGCCCGCCGTGGATGTAGAGCAGCAGCGGGTACTTCTTCGAAGGGTCGAAGTCGGGCGGCTTGACGACCCAGCCCTGCACGCGCGTCCGCGAGCAGTCGGTGACCTTCGCCGCGGCGGGCGAGGCGTCCGTGGCGGCGCAGCGCTGGCCGCTCATGCCGACCGAGTCGTACCAAATCTCCTCGACCTGCCCGAGCTTTCGACCTTCGAGCAGGTCTGCGTTCACACCGGTCAACTGCGCCGGCTCGAACAGCGGCTCCTCCTGCACGGGTTCCCCTGATGTGCGCGTGCGAATCGCGACCACGTCGGCCGGCCGGTCGGACGACGTGCGCGTGCCGACGAGCAGCCCGCCCTTACTTATCGAAGTGACGCTTAATATCTGCTCGCCGCGCGACGCCTGCGTCGGGGCGCCGCCCGACGTGGGCACGTACCAAAGATTCTGCGAGCCCCGGTCTTCGGCCGTGAAGTAGAGGCCGCGGCCGCCCGCCGCCCAGGTGACGTTCGAAGGCGAGCGGTCGAAGCCTTCGGTCAGCGCGCGCTTGTTCGACCCGTCGGCGTTCATGAGGTAGAGGCGCGTGACGTTATAGGTGTTCTCGTTCTGGTCGTTGCCGGTGTAGGCGACGAGCTTGCCGTCGGGCGAGACCCGCGGGTTGTTGTCCGGCCCCTTGCGCTCGGTCAACTGCCGGACGGCGCCGCCGTCGAGCGCGACCGAGTAGATTTCGGAGTCGTTGCGCAGGTACTCCGCGTCGGGCTTGCGGATCGCGCTGAAGAAGACGGTCTTCGAGTCGGCCGACCACTCCGGCGCGCCGTGCTGGTAGTCGCCGTCGGTCAACTGCCGCGCCGCGCCGCCCTCGCCCGAGATGACGAAGACGTGCGTGAAGCCCTCGGGCCGCCAGCCCGAGCCGTCGCTGCGGTAGCTGAGCCGGTCGACGACGCGCGGCGCGTCCACCCACTTCGCGCCCGCGGGCCGCGCGGGCATCTTCACCGAGAGGCCGGGCGTGCCGGGCACGAGCATGTTGAAGGCGATGTGGCCGCCGTCCGGCGACCATTCGAGGTTCGAAGGCGAGCGTTCGAGCCGCGTCAACTGCGTCTCGCCCGGCGCGTCGATCCAGCGGACGAAGATCTGCGACCCCGCGGGCTGCCCCGGCGCGACGTAGGCGACGCGTCGAGAGTCGGGCGCCCAGACGGCCTGCGCACCCTTCACCAGAAAACGGTTGCGCCCGCCGTCCGCGTCCATCACCCACACCTCGTCCTCGTACTTGTCGTTCACCTTGTCCGTCCAGCGCCGCGTGTAGACGACCTGCCTCCCGTCCGGCGAGACCTGCGGCGACGCCACCATCTCCCAATCCAGGAACAGGTCGACACTCAAACGCCCCTTCGGCGACTGCGCCCAAGCCTCCGGCCCGAGCACGAAGACCAGCGCTACAGCGCAAAGGGCGATGCTCTTCAGTCTCATCTCCATGAAACTCTCCATTCTTCTTTCGGTGACGGGCGACGGCGTGGTGAACGACGCGTGGATGATAAAGGAAAAGGTGGAGGGTTAAAAGCAGCGGGCCGGAGTCTGTGAGGCACAGAGCCGACAAACCAGGAGAAAGCAGAAACGCCGCGGCGCGTTACGTTTCTTTTGCAGCGTTCACACACGGATAAGGGCGGGCTCCAGAATTTAAGACCGAACCGCCGCCCGATTCCTCGCCGCACACGCCCTAGCCCCGAGACGGGGAGGGGCGGGTGTCACTACGGAACGTAAGGAGAGAAAGCCGTGAGAAAGAAGCTTCAACTGTTAGGTATTGCGATTGCGGTCGCGCTCATCGGCCTGTCGGGCTTGACGCCTTCCAACCGGGCCAGTGCTGATAACAGGGAGTGTTCGACCAGAATGTCCGAGGAAACATCCCGGTATATCAAAGAGATGAATGTTTCGTTGAAGGGCGCCGACGCCGAGTTCTACAGCGGCAAGGATGAGCAGGTTTATCTGCTGAGTTCGGAGGAGGCCCTGAACCTGGATGGCGGCAAATCCGCGAGGAATACCGTCGCCGTCATCAACCATAAAGACGCCGGCGGGAGAAGCAATTTTTATGTCGTCGAACAGGAGATCAGGCCGGGTGAAATCTCTTTCCTGCTCAGGCAAGGTTCAAGGGTTATCCAGACTCTGCCGGTGCAGCTAAATCTTCCCGAACGGCCGTTCCGTCTTACACAGGCCGGGCCGGGCGTGGGATGTCAGCCGAGTGACTGTAACGCCATGAGACAGGCGGAGATGGCCGTGGATGCGAACATGGCCGCGCTCGCGAATAAAGATTGCCGGAGGGTGAGCTACTGCGTCCAGCATTGCGAATGTTTTGCCGGCGCGATGGGCATGGCATATGTCATAAAGTACGTCGATCCGACTTCGAGGAACTGCTGGATACGCAACGTGGAGACTCAGTACGCGTCGGCACAATTGTGGATGAGGTTCACTAAAAGCTCCCTGCTCGCACAGGCCCTCGACGTGGCAATCAGGAAAGAGGTTCGGCTCTACACACTTCGAAAAGAGGTCGGGAGGCTGAAAGTATCATTCTAGTGTTGCCCATCTCTGTCCCACAGGCGGCGGGTGAGGAGCCAGAGGAGGCCGGGGAGGAGGAAGAGGAAGCCGATGGTGACGGCGACCGCGCGCGGCGAGATTTGGAAGCGGTCGAGGGCTTCGCCCGTCACGTAGTTCGAGGCGGCCAGCGCGAGCGTCAGGAGCATCAGCTCGGCGGCGAAGACGCGCCCGCGGAACTCGTCCTCGACCGAGGACTGCAAGAGCACGGTCGAGAAGACCCACAGGACGCTCCCGCCCGCGTGCGCGATCAACAGCCACAGCAGCGCGAGCGTAAAAGTCGGCGCCCCGCCGAACGCGCAGTAGAAGACGCCCGCGACGAGGAACGAGACGCCGATGGCGCGCTGCATCTGCGCGCGCGTCTCGCTGTAGAAGCGGCGCGTCAGCACAGGCCCCAGAGCCGTCCCCACGCCGCGCGCCGCGTAGAGCGCGCTCAGGCCGAGCGCCGCGCCCCCGGCCGCCCCGCGCAGGCTCAGGCGGAAGACCTGGTCGCTGAAGACCGGCATCAGCGTCAGAATCCCCCCGCCCAGGCCCCACGCCGGCTTGACCATCAGCACGGCCAGCACGCGCGGCCGCTGCCGGACGTAGCGCAGGCCTTCGAGCGTGTCCGTCACGCCGAGCGCCTTCGCCAGCGTCAGGCGCGTCTTCGGCCGCGGCGGCCGGCGCGGCAGGCGCATGCGCCAGATGAGCGCGGCCGAAACGAGGTAGGTCAGAGAGTCTATGACGAAGGCCGCGTCGGTGCCGAACCAGTCGGTGACGGGGCCGCCCACGGCCGCGCCGAGCGTGAGCATCGCCGACCACGTCACCGAAGAGATCGAGTTGGCCGTGACGAGGTCGCGCTCCTGCACGACCGAAGGGAGCGCCGCCGAGCGCGCCGGCTCGAAGAAGGCCGAGAAGGCGAGCTGCAGGACGGTGAGGACGTAGACGAGCCAGAGCTGCCCCGGCTCCCGGACGAAGAGGAAGCCGAGCACGACGAGCGCGCGCGCGGCGTCCGAGGCGATCATGATGTGGCGGCGGTTGAAGCGGTCGGCCAGCACGCCCGAGAGCGGCCCGAGCACGACGCTCGGCAGGAAGCGCGCGACGAGCACCAGGCCCACCGCGCGCCCCGACCCCGTCAGCCTTAAGACCAGGGTGAAGAGCGCGATGGTGTCGAACCAGTCGCCCAACTGGCTGACGACCTGCCCGAGCCAGAGCAGGCGGAGGTCGCGGTTCGCGCGCAGCAGCCCCACGTAGCCCTCACGCCCCGCGCCCGCCTCGCCCGCACTCACTCCCAAGAGTTCACCGCCCAAGACCTTCCCGAAGTTTGGCGAAGAGAGTGCGTGAGGCCCGCGCGCCTTGTCAAACGCGCCCGGCCGAAAAGGCTTGCCAGAGGGGCGCGGGCCGGCGTACCCTCTGCGGCGTTCTCTTGACTCCACGCGCACCTACCGAAACGAGGAGAACCCTTATGCCCGCAATCCCACTGACGCAGAAGCTCAGGGACGAGTACCAGAGGCTCTTCGACACGTGCATCATCAACGCGGCCCGCGCGGGCGTGGTCGACAAGCTCTCCGGCACCATCGAGCAGAACCGCAACCGCTACGCGGCGGTCGGCGACCCGCTCGGCATCCCCTGGTACTTCATCGGCGTGATACATAACATGGAGTGCTCGCAGAACTTCAACCTCCACCTGCACAACGGCGACAAGCTCACGGCGCGCACCGTCCACGTCCCGGCCGGACGCCCGAAGACCGGCAAGCCGCCCTTCACGTGGGAGGAGAGCGCGACCGACTCCCTGAAACTCAAGGGCTTGGACAAGTGGACTGACTGGACGATCCCGGCGACGCTCTACAAGCTCGAAGAGTACAACGGCTTCGGCTATCGACGTTTTCACCCGGACGTCCTGACGCCGTACCTCTGGAGCTTCACGAACCAGTACAGGAGCGGCAAGTACGTGGCCGACGGCAAGTGGTCGCAGTCGGCCGTCTCGCAGCAGTGCGGCGCGGCGGCGCTGCTGCGGCGCATGGCCGAGCACGGCACGATCCAGTTCAACGTCGAGGGGCACCCGCTGCCGACCTCCGTCCCCGTCCCCGAGTCGGTCGACCCGCTCGCGGCCTTCGAGCCGCTCGTCGTCTACGGGCCGAAGGTGAAGTCGGCGCTCGCCGAGACCTTGCAGAAGGCGCTCAACCTCTTCCCCGGCATCTTCCTCAAGGTGGACGGCTTCGCCGGCAAGGACACCTCCGACGCCTTCCGCAAAGTCACCGGCCACTACCTCAAAGGCGACCCCCGCGCCTGACGCGGCTGTGTGCGCTCGGGTGTAGCTGAGAACTATTAAACACAGAGACACGGAGGCACAGCTCGGGGCTAGTTGCTCTAAGCTGTGCCTCCGTGTCTCTGTGGTTAATTCATTTCTTCATCTTAAATCGTTCTACCCCTCACACACCCGCGCGTTCATTCTGCCCTCCGCGAATCAGGCTGACGCGTCACGTTGACCTCGCCGCGTGCGCGCTCACGGTTTTCCCCGCCGAAAACGGCCGTTCGTCCCCGGCACGCGTGTTGTTAAGAGAGACGTCGCGGCTTGCGGGGGCACGGCACGCGCCCCTCCGGACTCACCGCACGGAGACCGGGAGGCCGCACCAGTTTTGAAAGAGGAGGCGTAGAGAGTCGAGGTCACCCGACGGACGCCTCCCACATTTCTCACCCAGCCCGGCGGGCGAGTGCCACAACGTTGCCCGCCGTTTGCCCCCAAGCCCGTCGCCGGAGGCGAGTGCCGATTTGCTCCCGGCCCTCTCCTCCGGCGACGGACGGTTTTAAGGGAAGGCTGAAGGAGGAAGGCTGAAGGAGGAAGGGCACGCCTTCTTCACTTCATCCTTCAGCCTTCCTCCTTCAGCCTTTCGAGGAGGTGTGAGTGATTCGAATCGACATGTCTGACTACAGCCGCGCGGCGGGGGCTTACTGGGCCGCGCTGGTGGCGGGGGGCGCCGCGGCGCTCGGGTGGGGCGTCACTCACTGCCTCTCGTTCACGGGGACGGAGTGGGCGCAGCTCGTCGTCCTCGCCAGCCTCGTCGTCATCTCGGGGATGCTCCCCGTGAAGATCCCGGGGACGAAGGCCGTCGTGACGGCGGGCGACTGCTTCGTCTTCCTCGGCGTCATCTTCCTCGGCGTGCCGGCCGGCATCGTCCTCGGCGCGCTGGAGCTTCTGACCAGCTCGCTCCGCATCTCGAAGCGCGGGGCCACCTGGGTCGCCATGCCCGCCTGCATGGCCGTCACGGCCTACGTCGCCGGGCAGAGTTTCTACCTCGCGCTCGCCGCGCACTCCGGGGTCGCAGACCGGCCGCTCGGCTTCCGCACGCACGTCCCGCTCGAACAGCTCATCCTGCCGCTCGTCCTGATGTCGCTCGTCCAGTACGCCCTGAACAGCGTGCTCGTGGCGGCGCTGCTCGCGCTCAAGAGCCGGCGCCCCTTCTGGCGCTGCTGGCGCGACGGCTACCTCCTGAGCTCCTGGACGTTCTTCGCGGGCGCGCTCGCGGCCGGACTCGTCTACGTCTCCATCAGCCGCTTCGGGCTGCTCTACGTCATCCTGAGCGTGCCGGTCATCGCCGCCACCCTCGCCACCTACCGCACCTACTTCGAGCGCGTCGCCGAGAAGACGCGCGAGGCCGCAGAGGTCTCGCGCCTCCACCTCGCGACCGTCGAGGCGCTCGCCACCGCCATCGACGCCAAAGACCAGACGACGCACTTCCACGTCCGCCGCGTCCAGCTCTACTGCGAGCGCATGGGCGAGCTGATGGGCTTGTCGCCCTCCGAGATCAAGGCGCTCAAGGCCGGCGCGCTCCTGCACGACATCGGCAAGCTCGCCGTCCCCGACCACATCCTCAACAAGCCCGGCAAGCTCACCGAGGCCGAGTTCGAGCGCATGAAGGTGCACACGACGGTCGGCGCGCAGATACTCGAACGCGTGGCGTTCCCGTACCCGGTCGTGCCCATCGTCCTCTATCACCACGAGCAGTGGGACGGCCGCGGCTACCCCGAAGGCTTGAAGGGCGAAGAGATTCCTCTGACCGCGCGCATCCTTTCGGTCGTCGACTGCTTCGACTCGGCGCGCGAAGACCGCCCGTACCGGCGCGGGATGACGCCCGAGGAGGCGTGCGCGATGCTCAGGCGCGGCGCGGGCAAGCACTTCGACCCGCGCGTCGTCGAGGTCTTCATGCGCCACCTGCCGCGCTTCGAGGAGGAGGTCGTCGCCGCCGGCCTGGACAACCGCGGCGTCACGACCGAGGAGTGGGAGCACCGCGACCTGCTCGGCGAGGAACTGTCGGACGAGGCCGCCTCCATCTCGCCCGTCCACCGCTCGGACGCGCCGCACTACCTCAACCAGATCACGAACGCGCACCGCGAGGTCTACGCGCTCTACGAGATCGCGCGCACCTTCGGCTCGTCCCTCGACATCGAGGACACGGTCTCGGTGCTCGTCAACAAGGTCGGGCACATCCTCCCGTTCGACCTGTGCGCCGTCTACCTCTACGAAGAGGAGAAGGGCTACGCGACGGCCGCGCACGTCTCGGGCCGTTACGCCGAAGCCTTGCGCGGGCGCGCCGTCGCGCCGGGCGAGGGCGTCGTCGGATTCGTGCTCGCCAACCGCCGCGCCTCATACCTTCTAGACCCGATGCTCGACTTCGCGGACGTGCCGCTCCCGGAGGGCTGCCAGTTCCGCTCGATGGTCGCGCTGCCGCTCGCGAAGGACGAAAGGCTCGTCGGCGCCCTGGCCGTCTACTCGACCGAAGCCAGGCGTTACACGGACGACCACCTGCGGCTTCTGGACACGGTCGCCCGCCTCGCGTCCGACGCCTTAGCCAACGCGATGAGTCACGCGCTGGCCGAGTCGAACGCTTTGACGGACACCCTGACGGGGCTGCCGAACGCGCGCGCGATGTACGTGCGCTACGAGCAGGAGGCGGCGCGCGCCCGCCGGACGGGGCGGCCCTTCCAGGTCGTGATGCTCGACCTCGACGACTTCAAGCAGGTCAACGACACCTTCGGGCACAAGACCGGCGACCGCATGCTGCGCGAGGTCGGGCGCATCCTCCACGCGCAGCTGCGCGAGTACGACTTCCTCGCGCGCTACGCCGGGGACGAGTTCGTCGCCATCGTCCAAGACCTCTCGGCCGAGCAGACCTCGGAGCTGCGCGAGCGCATCGAGCGCGCCGTCTCGAAGTTCTCCCTCCACGTGCGCGGCGACAAGCACGCGCGCGTCGGCATCTCGGTCGGCGCGGCCTCCTACGGCGTCCACGGCGACACGCTCGACCAGTTGCTCATCGCCGCCGACGAGGCCATGTACTCCGCCAAGTCATTCCACAAACAGCGCCCGCCCGAGGACAAGAGCGCGCGGCCCGCAGACCTCGGCACCGGCGACCTCGCCTCCACGGCCATCAACTAAAGCAGGATTTCACCACGGAGACACAGAGGCACGGCTTGAAGCAATTAGTCTTCAAGCCGTGCCTCTGTGTCTCCGTGGTGAAATCCTACTCGGCTACGGCTCCTCGTCGAAGCCGCCCTTGGTGCCGAGGACTCTGTACGAACCCGCCTTGACGTTACTCTTAACCTTCATCGTTTCGTCTCCTTGTCCAATGAGATGGAAGAGCGTGTTTGCGGGCTACTCCTCGAAGCCGCCCGTGCTGGCTAGAACCCTGTACGAACCGGCCTTGACGTTCGACTTGATCTTCATCTGACTCGACTCCTTTTCGAGTGAGGGCGGGAACCGCCCCGGGTCTTGAATTGTCGGTGGGCATGCAGGTCAACGAAGGCGAGGTGTGCCTTGTGATGGCCCGAACGCGCGGCAAGATGCCTTCGCTTCGGAGACAAAAATTCTCCGTACAGCATCTCGTGCGTCGTTCAAACTATTGGACTGGATGGCACTCGTTTCGAGTGTTATGGGGAGGGAGCTGTGAGGGAAGCGGCGGAGTCGGAAACGTTGTCGAAATGATGAGTGGTGAGTGATGAATGAAAGACCCGCCGCCCCTCGTTCATCACTCACCACTCGTCATTCATCATTTCTTTGTCTTGACTTTCCCCCGCCCGGTCGTTTTCAATCGAAGCAGGGTCGCCCCGGCGACGCGCCCCTGTGCCCCGTTTGAAACCCTCGGCTGCTCCACACGAGGGCGGGACGTACGCCCCGACCCCGCCCAAGGTTTAAGCGAAGCAAGGATAATGACAGTCTCTTCCCACGTTTCGGAGAAGGCCGCGACGGTGCTCGTGGTCGAGGACGACGAGCGCGTGCGCGCGGGGCTGCGCCGCGCCTTCGAGTCGGAGGGCCACCGCGTGCTCGCCTGCGGCGACGCGGCCGAGGCCCTGCGCGAGCTGCACCGGGAGGGCTGCGACCTCGTCGTCCTCGACGTGGAGCTGCCCGGCGTGAGCGGCCTCGCGCTCTGCCGCCTGCTGCGCGCGCAGGCCGCGACCCGCAGGCTCCCCATCATCATCCTCTCCTCGCACGACCGCGAGGAGTACAAGGTCGAGGCGTTCGCCGCGGGCGCCGACGACTTCGTCGTCAAAGGCCCGACCGCGCGCGAGCTGCTCACGCGCGTCGGCGCGCACCTGCAATCGGCCGAGCGCGAGCGCCTCCTGCGCGGCAGCAACCGCGAGCTCTCCTTCATCGCAGACCTCGGGCGCGGGCTGCTCCACGCCCTCAGTCCCGCCGAGGTCGTCCGCCGCGTCGCGGGCGCGACCTTCGAGGGCGCGGACACGGCGCTCTCGGCGGCCGTGCTCATCCGTGACGTGGGCGGGAAGCCGCGCGCGGGTCAGGCGGGGCAGGAGGGCGTGAACGTCTGCGTCTTCGACCGCGAGGGGAGTGCGGAGGAAGACGCCTCTCTCTTCCACCTGGAGCGCCTGCGCGCCTGGCTCGCGACCTCGCCGTCCGCCTCGAAGCGGATTGAAGATTCCGCGCAGTTCTTCCTCAAAGACGAGATGCACCTGGTCGAGTTCGCCTCGCCGCTCCGGTTCGAGGGGCGCGCGCTCGGCGCGCTCGTCGTCGCATACGACCGCCGCGCCGCCTGCGGCGAGACCGAAGAGCGCCTGGTCGAAGCCGCCGCGCAGCAGGCCGCTCTGGCCGCGCGCATCTCGACGCTGTACGAGGCCGCGCGCTCTGCTTCCGTGCATCTCGCGCGCGAGGTCGAGCGGCGCACGGCCGAGGCCGAGAGCCAGCGCCGCTTCACCGAGGCCATCATCGACAGCCTGCCGGTCTCGCTCTACGCCATCGACCGCGACTACCGCGTCGTCGCGTGGAACCGCAACCGGGAGTTGGGCGGGCAGGGCATCCCGCGCCGCGACGTTTTGGGCCGCAACATCTTCGAAGTCCTCAAGCGCCAGCCGCGCGAGCAGATGGAGCGCGAGTTCAACTCGGCCTTCCGCACCGGCGACATCCAGCGCATCGAGCAGGAGTCGCGCGCGCGCGACGGCTCGACGCGCCATTGGCTCGTTAGCAAAGTCCCGATGCGCATCGAGGGCAAAGAGGTCTCGCACGTCATCACCGTGGGCGAAGACATCACGGCGCGCGTGCAGGCGAACCGGGCCGTCGCGCGCACCGAGCGCCTCGCGGCCGTGGGCCGCCTGGCCGCGGGCGTCGTGCACGAGATCAACAACCCGCTCGCGACCATCTCGGCCTGCGCCGAGGCGCTTGAGTCGCGCGTCGAAGAGGGCGTCTACGGCGAGGGGCCGGACGTGGAAGACCTGCGCGAGTACCTCCAGCTCATCCGCGGCGAGGCGTTCCGCTGCAAGCAGATCACGAACGGCCTGCTCGACTTCAGCCGCGCGCGTGCGGTCGAGCCCGCGCCGGTCAACCTGTCGGAAGTCGTCGAGTCGGCCGCGCGCCTGCTCGCGCACCAGAAGCGCGGCGCGTCGATCAAGATCGAGGTCGAGCTCTCGAACGAGCTTCCGCTCGTCTCGGGCGACATGGGGCAGTTGCAGCAGGCCGTCATCATCCTCGCCGAGAACGCCATCGACGCGATGTCGCGCGGCGGCACGCTCACGATGCGGACGCTCGTCGAGGGCGACGAGGAGAGCGAGGCCGTCGTCGTCGAGGTGAGCGACACGGGGCAGGGCATCCCCGCCGAGATTCGCGAGCGGATTTTCGACCCGTTCTTCACGACGAAGGAGGTCGGGCGCGGCACAGGGTTAGGACTCGCCGTCTGTTATGGTATTGTTACCGAGCACGGCGGTCGCATCGGCGTGGAGTCGGCCGTGGGTCGCGGCAGCACGTTCCGCATTCTGCTCCCCGCGACTAAAAATCCGGACGGAGACCTGCCCAGTTGAGTGAAAACCGACAACCCGCGCGCATACTCGTCGCCGAAGACGAGGCGAACCTCCGCCTCGTCCTGCAAAAAGAACTCCAGCGCATGGGCCACGACGTGAGGGTCGCGCCCGACGGCGAGGCCGCCCTGAAGCTCCTCGAAGAGAGCAACGTGGACGTGCTGCTCTCCGACATCTCGATGCCGAACATGGACGGCATGGAGCTTCTGCGCCGCGTCCACCAGCGGCCGAACCCGCCCGAGGTCATCATGCTCACGGGCCACGCCACGGTCGAGTCGGCCATCGAGGCGATGAAGCTCGGCGCCTACGACTACCTCTCCAAACCTTATCGAATTGCCGAGCTGGACGTGCTCGTCAAGCAGGCCGCGGAGAAGAGAAGACTCCGGGTCGACAACGCGCGCCTGCGCACGCTCGTCGAGCGGCAGACGACGACGCCCGAGATCGTCTTCGTCTCCGACGCGATGAAAGAGGTGTTGCGGCTGGTCGAACGCGTCGCGCCTTCGGACGCGTCCGTTTTGATTACGGGCGAGTCGGGCACGGGCAAGGAGCTGGTCGCCAACGCCATCCACCGCCTGAGTCAGCGCGGCGAAGGCTCTTTCATCGATTTGAACTGCGCGGCGTTCCAGGAATCGCTGCTGGAGTCGGAGCTGTTCGGCTACGAGGCCGGCGCCTTCTCGGGCGCGAAGGGGCGCAAGCTCGGCCTGTGGGAGCTGGCCGACAACGGCACCATCTTCCTGGACGAGGTGACGGAGCTGCCGCCGCCCCTGCAGTCGAAGCTGCTGCGGGCGATTGAGACGAACTCCTTCTTCCGCGTCGGCGCCGTGCGCAAGGTGCAGGTCAACGTCCGCATCGTCGCCGCCACCAACCGCGACATCACCGAAGTCACCTCCGACGGGCGCTTCCGCGCAGACCTGCTCTACCGCATCAACAGCTTCCAGATAAACCTGCCGCCCCTGCGCGAGCGCCCCGAAGACATCGAACCCATCGCGCGCCACCTGCTGGCGCGGCTCGCGGGCCAGCACGCGCCCGAGCTGACCCCGGACGTGCTCGCGGCGCTCAAGACTTACAACTGGCCCGGCAACGTCCGGCAGCTCCGCAACACCCTGGAGCGCGCCGTCCTGCTCGCCAACGACGGCCGCATCACGACCAGCGAACTCCCGCCCGAGATTGTGAGCCCTGCGCTCTCGTTCCGCTCCGTCGTCGCGCCCGGCGGAGGTGTCGCGCCCGGCGGCGACACGGCGCAGGGCGCCGCCGCCGCGGCCGTCCCGCCGCCCCTGCGCGAGGTCGAGCGCCAGCAGATACTCGCCGCCCTGGAGCAGACCGGCTGGCACCGCGGCAAGACCGCCGAGATACTCGGCATCTCGCCCTCGACTCTTTACCGCCGCCTGCGCGACTACAACCTGACCAAGCGGCAGTAGAGACGCCCGATTCTCAGGCGGAAGTTTAAGGGGACGTGAGGCAGGCCGCCTTTCGTCCCCGCCCTGTTTTGTGGCTTCCCAATCCTCGATGACACGAGGGGCGCAAGTCTGATGTTTCTGCGCGGGGTAGATCGAGAATTACGTTGACCCCCCCCCCGGAATGGGAGTACAAGTTCTGCGCGCCGTCGAAAACCTGTTGACGCCCCCGGCGCGGTAACCTCTCACGGTTAGGTACAGTCTCCCGTCCGGCCTCGCATCCCGGTACCCACGTCCGCATCTGACAGGAGAGACGATATGAATACTCACGACTTCCGCCCGATTTTCGGCCGCCATAATGCTTTCCTCTTTACGTTCTTCTTCTTACTCGCGGGTGTCGTCCTGTGCGGATTCGCAGCCAGTACGACGCAGTCATCCGCCAACGGGGGCGCGGCCGGAAACAACATCCAACTCCCTAATGCTATGCCTGGCCCGACCGGCGAGGACATACAGAGAGAGTTTAATGACGACGACCTGAAGGTGAAAGGGGAAAAGCCGCGGGGGAAATGGACATTCGCGACGCTGCTCGATATGAGCCAGTTCGAAGACCCCTTGATTCCGGTAGCCATCGGCGGCATTCAATCGTTGTCCGGCGGAGGGAAGCACTTAGGGGTTACGAAAATTAAAAGGGTGACTATTAAAAATAGAGCTTCTAAAATCGTCAACTCGGTGCAACTCCGGTGGGAGGTTATCAGCGTGGAAGACCCGACCAAGGTCCTGTCGGAAGGCACCACGCAGGTCGTCAACACCTGGGTCGAGGCGAACGACACACGCACAATAGAAATCCCGACGATCTACCCCGCCCTGCTGCTCAAGCCTTTGGCGAAAGATAACGAACTATACGGCCGATTCCAGATAACGATAGGCGTGCAGGAGGCCCGCTTCGCCGACGGCTCCTTCTGGAGACGGGAGCCGCCGGTTGCTTACCTGCACCTCCTTTACACCGATCAATTTCAGGCGTACGGTTTCCCGACTTTGGCTTCTTTCACCAACGACATTCCCCCGCCAGCAATCACAAGTAATAATCGGAGTAAAACTCCACCGTGTGCGGCAGAGCCGAGGGGATTAACCTCGGCTTTTTCGTTCGCGCCGGTGCAGGTAACCACCGTCTCTTGTTTCGACAACTCCGGCCCTAGCGAGGATCAGGACGGGAGAAAGAACTGTGGATACCTGGCACCCAATCTCACCTGTATTGCGACTTGTACCGATGGATATTGCAATACCGACACAATACCCGGGCGGTGCGAGAATCCCGCCACGGCCACGCCGACGCCCCCGCCCGGCCCGGCCCGGCCCAGCCCGCCTCATGTTGCCTGAAGGCGTATGGCACCGCCCCCGGCACGAGCATACCCATATGCTCGTGGAACTGCGGTCCGGGGGTGTGCCCGACGGGGACGACATTCGCTGACGGCTGTTTCAGCACGGACAGCCTGTCCTGCCCCTCCGGCTACAACTCAACCTTCTCTGTGAGCTATGGTGTCGCTTGCTGCCCCACCTCCTCCCCGACGCCCATCTCCGAGATTGGTACGGGCGGGGGCTGCCCCGACCCGCCCGCCTCCTACTCCTGCGGCCAGGTCGTGCCCATCTCGGACTGCCCTTACAACTACGGCCTGGTGGACAACACCTGCTACTCGCCCGTGCTCGTCGACGTAAACGGCGACGGCTTCTCCCTGACCGGCACCGCGGGCGGCGTCCTCTTCGACCTCGACGGCAACCCCGACGGGGCGCGGGAGCGGCTCTCGTGGACGGCCGCGGGTTCGGACGACGCGTGGCTGGTGCTAGACCGTAACGGCAACGGCACCATCGACAGCGGCCGTGAGATGTTCGGTAACGTCACCCCGCAGCCGCCGACCGCCGACCCGGCCAACGGCTTCAACGCCCTCTCCTACTTCGACCGGGCGGCGGTGGGAGGCAACGGCGATGGCGTGATCGACGGAAGGGACGCGGTCTTCGCCTACCTGCGGCTGTGGCAGGACGCGAACCACGACGGGGTGTCGCAGCCCGAGGAGTTGCACACGCTGCCTTCGCTCGACATCTCGCGCCTCCACCTCGACTACAAGGAGTCGAAGCGCACTGACGCTTACGGCAACCGCTTCCGCTACCGCGCGAAGGTGGACGATGCGAAGGGCGCGAAGGCGGGCCGCTGGGCGTGGGACGTGTTCCTCGTCGCCGGGCAGTAGGCCGGCTCGAAAGAAGGGCGGAAGGCGGTCGGGAATCTCACAGCGCCCCGAACGCCTTCCGCCTTCTGTTCTTCAGTCGGCCCGGCCCTCCACTTCGGCGCGCGCCTTCGGGAAGGCGAGCGAGAGCAAGACCGAGAGCGCGATGACGCCCGCGATGACGCCGAGCGAGATGCTGATGGGGAACTTGCCCCCGTAGAGGCCGTTGAGCCAGACCATCTTCAACCCCACAAAGACGAGCACCACCGCCAGCCCGTACTTCAGCATGTGAAACTTGTCCATCGCGCCCGCGAGCATGAAGTACATCGCGCGCAGGCCGAGGATGGCGAAGACGTTCGAAGTGAAGACGACGAGCGGCTCCTTCGTCAGGGCGAAGATGGCCGGCACCGAGTCCACCGCGAAGATGACGTCGGTCGCTTCGAGGAAGAGGAGCGCGACGAAGAGCGGGGTGGCGTGGAGCACGCCGCGCTCGCGGACGAAGAAGCGCTGGCCGCGCAGCTCCTGCGTCGTCGGCACGAGGCGGCGGAGGAGGCGTATCAGAGGATTCTTCTCCGGCTCGACCCCCTTCTCGGGCGTGAACATCATCCGGACGCCCGTAATGATGAGGAACGCGCCGAAGAGGATGACGACCCAGTGGTACTGCATCAGGGCGCTCCCCAGCGCGATGAAGACCGCGCGGAAGGCGAGCGCGCCGATGATGCCGTAGAAGAGCACGCGGTGCTGGTACTTCGCGGGGACTGCGAAGTAGCCGAAGACCAGCACGAAGACGAAGACGTTGTCGACCGAGAGCGACTTCTCGACGACGTAGCCCGTGAGGAATTCGAGCGCGACGCGCCACGCCACGTCCGGCGGGAACTTCCAGAGCGCGTACTGGTAGAGGAAGAAGTTGAAGCCGAGGGCGAGCGCCACCCACACGACGCTCCACGTCGCCGCCTCTTTAAACGAGACCTCGTGTGCCTCCCGGTGGAAGACCCCGAGGTCGAGCGCCAGCATCAAGAGCACGAAGGCCGTGAAGCCCAGGTAGAACCACCAGTAGTCGGCCAGAGGGAAAAGCTCTGCCATGTCCCGTTCCTTTCTTGCCCGAAAGCGTAAGCACTTCGCGCGCAAAAAGGAAAAAGACCTTCCGCGCGCCACACAGGGCCGCGAAAGGTCTTGGTCAACGAGCCCGACTGAACTCTTCCCGGTGAACCGGACGCCCGACCGCGGGCGTCGTCCTGACGGCCTCACCAGACCCGCAAGCAGAGCGGGCGACCTACTCCCCTTTCAACTTTGTACATCCTAAGAACCCCGCCCGCCCCTGTCAACAAACGCCCTGTTGAATTTCTGTCACGCGGGAACAGTAGGCAGTAGGCAGATGGCAGTAGGCAGTTAACGGGTAGGTAAAGTGGCGAAAATTTTTCGGGGAGGCGAGTTGCAACGCTCGCCTCCCCAATTCTTTCAGGCCATCTTTTTGTCTTAACTGCCTACTGCCTACTGCCATCTGCCTACTGCTTCTCACCCCCCGCCGCCGGTGGCCGTCCGCTGCGGGTTCTTGGGCTGGGAGAGGGCGCGGCGGGCGGTGTCGGCCTTGTCGCGTTCGCCCGTACGCTCGTAGAGGGCGACGAGTCTTTCGAGGACGGCGCTGGCGCCGGGCTGGAGCCGCAGGGCGGCCTCGTAGTGCTTGACCGCCTCCTTGTCGCGCCGCTGGTCTTCGAGGATGCCGGCCAGCTTGACGTGCGCCTCGTAGTCGTTCGAAGCCTTCGCGAAATTCTGATAAGCGTCGCCGAGACGGCCGAGGCGCGCGTTGACGACGCCGAGGTTGTTGTGGATGACCGGCTCGGACGGCGCGAGCTTAGACGCCTGTCTGAGCCGCTTGAGCGCGCCCGCCAAGTCGTCCGCGAGGTAGAGCGAGTAGCCGAGGTTCGCGAGGACGACCCAGTCCTTCGGCGAGACCGCCAACGCGCGCCCGTAAGCTTCGGCCGCCTGCCTGTGCCAGCCCATGCGGTCGTAGGCGAGGCCGAGCAGGTTGTTGGCCTCGCCCAACTGCGGCCCGACGGTCGTCGCGGCCACCTGCAACTCCGCAATCGCCTCCTGGACGTAGCCGTGCTGGAGCAGCGCGCGCCCCTGCGAAACGGAATCGGAGGGCACGCCGACGATGAGGGGAATCCACATCTTCGGCTTCAGGACTTCGGCCGTCTCGCCCGCCGAAGGGCGGACGATGCGCACGCCTTCCTGTGAAGGAGTCGCGTCCGCCGTCTTCGTCGGAGTAACGTTCGTCGCGGTGACTTTGGTGATTGCCTCGGTCTCGTTCGTCGGCGCGGCCGGGGTGTTGACGGGCTCGACCTTCGGAGCTTCGATTGGCGCCGTCTGTGCGGTCGTCTGAGTCTGAGTCCTGGACTCTGCCGGTGCGGCCGGCCTCTTCGCCGCCTCGGACTTGCGGCCGCCGCCGAACAGGCGCGCCAGCGCGCGGAAGGGCGCGGAGATGGCGCGCGCGAAGGCGTTGCCCTTCGGCTTCTGCGGCTGCGCGTCCGCGTCCACGTTGGCTTCGGCTTTGGCTTCTGCCGGGGCGGGAGCGGCGGGCGTGGCGTCTGTGACGGCCATAACTACGGTGTCGGCCGCGCGGTAGCCGAGCGCCGCGCGCGGCACGACGGCCGCGAAGGAGAGGACGAGCGAGATGATGAGCGAAGTCGTTCTACGTTTGGACACGGCCGAAAACCTCCAGCGCCGCGAGGCGCTCGGATTATAAGTCACACGAATCCCCATTCAAAAACGCCCACGGCCCCCTCCCGTTCACAAAAGAGAGCGGGACGAGGTTTTGATGCCCCGTCCCGCCCCCTCTCATGCAAGTGCGCTCGGCCTAATTGCCCGTGTTGACGTACTGGCGGGGATGGAGCGGGGCGATAAAAAAGGGCCGGCCCGCGAAGTATGTAGTTACTTCGCGGGCCGGCCGAAGGGGAGAGCGCGGGCGGTTTCAGGCGGCGCGGTTGGCCTTTCTCCTCTTCCGCGCGTAGAGGCCGGCGAGGCCGGTGCCGAGCAGCGCGAGCGTCGCGGGCTCGGGGACGGGCGCCGGCGAGTTGGCCGTGAAGATTTCGAACTTGATGCCGTCGTTGAAGAAGTGGCAGTCGGGGTCGAAGCCGAGCGCGAAGTTGCCGCCGTTCGAGATGTAGGCGAAGAGCGCGTTCAGCTGCGCGGTTGTGAAGTTGTAGACGAAGTTAGTCGGCGTCATCGTGAACGACTGCGAGGTCAGGAACGTGTCGGCCGTGCCGCTCGCCACCAGCCAGTTGCTCTGGTTGTGGTAGCGCGGGTTGACGAAATCGTCCGTGATGTCGGTGACGGGCGAGCTGTTCGTCGGGTCGTCGACGAACGAGGCGACGCCCGCGTTCTTCGCGTTGTCGAGCAGGTGGATGAAGAGGCGGTTGGGGTTCGTGTCCCAGTTCGCGATGTTCTTGATGGTGATGCGCGCGCCCGTGATCTGCTGCCCCTGGGGCAGGGCCACGTTCGAGACCTTCCAGGTGTAGACCATGTGGTGGTCGAGGTCGTTAAGGTCGACGGGCGTCGGCGCGAACGTCAGCGTGTCGGCCTTCGCGGCCTGCGACGCGCAGAGGACGAAGAGGGCTGCAAGGGAGAGCAGGAGCTTTCTTTTCACGGTGCACCTCACTTAGAGACTGTAGAGACTTTGGGTAAGCGCCGGAAGGCGCGGGCGTTTCAGACCACGCCGGGTCGCGTTTGGGTTAATGCCCTTAAATAAAAGAATGATTGCGGCGTGCTTTCCAGAACGCCGCGGATTAACACGTTTAATTGGTGCTATCGACGAAGGCGCGGCGGAGGTCTTCGGGGACGGGGACGGCGCGGCGCCCGTCCAGGTCCATCGCGACCTGCACGTGCGTGGCGCTCGCGCACAGCCCGCCGTCGGCCGCGCGGCGCAGGCGGTACTCGAACGTGACGGACGTGCGGCCGACGGCCGAGACCCACACCTCCACGTCGGCCGCGTCGCCGTAGACGAGCGGCGCGAAGAACTCGGCGCGCACGTTCACCGTCGGGAAGCCGATGCGCCGCTCCGACATCAGCCGCGGGTAGCTCACGCCGCAGCGCCCCGCGAAGAAATCCTCCATCGCCGCATGGCAGTAGTGGAAGAGCACGGGGTAGTAGACCAGCCCCGCGGGGTCGCAGTCGCCGAAGCGGACTTCGATGCGCTTGGTGAAGGGCGCGCGCGGCGGGGCCGGCGGGAAGGGGCTGCGGTCGGGGGGCCTGCTCACAAGACCATCGTCGCCAACTGCGTCACGTCGCTGCTCGGGAGGACGCCCATGCGCCCCCGGTTCAGGAGGCTCTTCACCACGGGCAGGAGCACGGCCGGGTTGAAGGGCTTGGTGACGTACGCGTCGGCGCCCGCCACGCGCGCCGCGTCGCGGTACGCCTGGCTGTCCGGCCCCGCGCAGGCCACGACGGGGACGCCGCTCAACAGCGGGGCGCCGCGGAGCCTCTGCGTGGCGAGCACGCCGCTCGACCCCGGCATGTTCAGGTCGATGAGGATGAGGTCGGGCGCGTCGCCGGCCGCCCGCTCGACGGCCGCGTGGTTGTTCGCGGCCTCCTCGACGTCGTAGCCTGCGTTCGAGAGGTAGAAGCGCAGTGCGTTGCGCGTGTGCCTCGACTCGTCGATGACCATGACGAGCGGGCGGTGGCGTCGTTGCTTGGGGGGCATGAAGAGACACCTCTCTGGGACAAGAGTCGAACCGTTTTCATGGGGCTCGGGTTGTAAGATTGGTACTATCGGGTCGCGAGGGCTCAGGGAGTCTACTCTCGCGTTTCGGACGGTGTCAACCGGAAATTTCAAAAAATTACCGGTAACTTGGGCCGGAGGGCGGCCGGGGCTCAGAGCGACTTGAGCTGTTTGCGGTCGATCTTCCCGCGGTCGTTCTTGGGGAGCGAGGGGACGAACTCGACCCAGCGGGGGTACTTGTAGAGCGCGAGGTGTGACTTGACGAACTCCTTGAGCGACCACGCGAGCGCTTCGTTTGCCTCATGCCCTTCGCGGATGACGAGGAAGGCTTTGGGCTTGATGAGGCCGGAGCCTTCGTCGTGGCCGACGACCGCCGCTTCGAGCACGGCCTCGTGCTGGAGCAGGCAGTTCTCGATCTCGGCGGGCGCGACGAAGACGCCCGAGACCTTGAGCATGTCGTCGGTGCGGCCGTGATACCAGAAGTAGCCCTCCTCGTCGCAGTGGAACTGGTCGCCCGTCGTGCACCAGTCGCCGGCAAACGTCTGCTTCGACTTCTCGTGCGCCTGCCAGTAGCAGAGCGCGGCCGAGTCGCCTTTGACTCTTAGCGTGCCCATCTCGCCCGCGGGCAACGCGCGCCCCTCGGCGTCCACGACCTGCGCTTCGTAGCCCTCGACGACGCGGCCGAGGCTGCCGGGCTTCACGTCGCCGGGGCGGTTCGTGATGTAGATGTGGAACATCTCGGCCGAGCCGATGCCGTCGTAAATCTCAACATTGAAGGTCTCGACCCAGCGGCGGTACAGCTCCTCGGGCAGGGCCTCGCCGGCCGAGAGGCACATGCGCAGGGACGACAAGTCCTTCCGCGCCGCGCCGTCCAGGTTGAGCATGCCGTTGATCATCGTCGGGACGCTCGTGAGGACGGTCGGGCGGTAGCGCTCGATGACCTCGAACAGCTTCTCGGGCGTCGAGCGCTCGGAGAAGAGCGCGGTCGCGCCGCCCGCGGCGAAGGGGAAGAGCAGGTTCGTGCCCGTCGCGTAGCCGAAGAAGAGCTTGGGGACGGAGACCGTCAGGTCTTGCTCGTTGAGGCCGAGCACGCCCTTCGCGTAACACTCGGTGTTGTAAGGCAGGTCGTGCTGCAGGTGCACGGCGCCCTTCGGGTGGCCGGTCGAGCCGGAGGTGAAGAGCCAGATGGCTATGTCATCGCGGTGCGTGTCGGCCGGAGTTAATTCGTCAGACTGCGCGCCCAGCGCTTCCCTGAACGAGTGAAAGCGACCTTGCTCCTCCCCGACGACGAGCACGTTCTGCAAGTGCCTCGCGCCCGCCGCGGCCTGCGTGAAATTCTCGAGCAGCGACTCGTGGATGACGGCGGTGCGGGCGCGCGTGTATTCGAGGTAGTAGCGGTAGTCTTCCGCGGGCAGCAAAGGGTTGACCATCGTGATGACGCCGCCCAGGCGGTTCGTGCCGAACCAGGCCCACACGAACTCCGGGCAGTCGGGCAGCACGATCAGCACGCGGTCTTCCGTCCTCACGCCCAGCTCGCGCAGCGCGCCGCCCGCGCGGTTCGAAAGCCGGGCCGCCTCGCCGTACGTGTAACTCTCGTCGCGGTAGTACAGGCAGGTCTTACCCGCGCGCCCCTCCTCCAGGTTGTGATAGAGGAAGTAGTCGCCCATGTTGAAGCGCTCGGGGAATTCGACGTTAGGCATAAGCGCAGAGGGTTCGTCTCAGGCGTGGCCGGCGAAGGGGCAGCCCCGCGCGCCGTGGGTGGAGTCGAGGTGTGTGCGCGCCTCCCAGAGTTCGGGGAAGAACTTCTTGTCGAGCGTCGTCCGCAGGTAACCGACGCCCTCGCTGCCGCCGGTGCCCTTCTTGGTGCCGAGCATCCGCTCGACCATCTTGACGTGGTGGTAGCGCCAGAGCGAGAAGAACTCGTCGTGCGCGATGAGAGCTTCGGAGAGCTGGTACTCCTCGTAGCGCTCCTCGAAGTGCGTGACCACTTCGAGCACGGCGCGGACGCGGCGTTGGTAGAGCGCGCGCCTCTCGTCTTCGGTTCGGGAAGCATCGTCGGGCGGCGCGTCCAGCCCCCGCCGCGAGAGCAGCGCGAAGAACTCTTCGCCGAGCGTAGGCGCAGACATGCGCTCGCGCAGGCGCGCCGTCGCGAACTCGTCCCGCTGGAAGGCGCGCAGAATCTCCTCGTCCTTGAGGCCGGAGGAGAACTCTATCTCGCGGAACTGCATCGACTGGAAGCCGCTCGCGGGGTTGAGCTGGTCGCGGAAGCCGAGGAAGTTGATCGGCGTCATCGTCTCGAGGACGTGTATCTGCGTGACCAGCAGCTTCTCTATCTCCGCGACGCGGGCCACGGCGCGCGCCGCGACGGGCGCGCGGTTCTCACTCATCGCCGCGCGGGCGGCGTCGATCTCGTGGAGCACCTGCTTGAACCAGAGCTCGTAAGCCTGGTGGACGGTGATGAAGAGCAGCTCGTCGTGGTGCGCCGGGTCGGACAGGCACTCCTGCAACCCGATCAGCTCGGGCACGCGCAGGTACTTGTTATAGGACAAAAGCTCCGTCACGGCTCAATCCTTCTCCATGCCGAGGTTAACACTTATTTATACTTGATGGGCGACATGACCCTATCTCCCTTGTCACCCAAGCTACCCCGCTTACCTTCGGCGTCAACGGCTGGCTTTTCCGTCATTCAGCCCCTCCCCATCACGCGACCCGGACGCGGCGAACAACTCCATCGACCGTCATCATACAACACTACAGACCTCCCACGGGGTGTTTGCCCGGACTCGCCATGATCCGGCCCGGATGCCCGACGTTCTGACTCCCTTAGCCGGCCTCTTGACGTTTAGTTTGCACGCGGGGAGACCCTGGGTCTGACATCCCTTAATGTTCGTCGAGCATCTAGGGATATGTATAAACATTCATCTCGCGGGGCAGAGTGCTGGTTTCAGGATGGCTGAAATTCTTGAAAAGCAGCTTTGAGACCTCATCAAATTTTCTTGAAAGGTCTGATTAAAGGCTTTATTAATTTTCGGCGGCGTCACTCGACCGGGCCGCACTGCGGATTCGAGGGGGGCTTAACCCCGCCCCCGACCGGAGGGAGCACCGCCCCTCCGGACTCACACCTTTCCTATTCGGCGACCCCGCGGCCGGCTGACGGGGATCAGGGATGAAACGGTGAAGACCGAAAGCAAAGCGCGTCGCTACAGTTTCAATAACTTCACTTTGGACTTGGAGAAACGGGTTCTACTGCGCGACGGCGACCCCGTGCCTTTGACCCCGAAGGCTTTCGACACCTTGGCGCTGCTCGTACGGCGGAGCGGGCACGTCGTCGGCAAGGATGAGTTACTGGAAGAGATTTGGGCCGATGCTTTCGTCGAAGAGTCCACGATTGCGCAGAACGTGTTTACGCTGCGGAGGGCTTTAGGCCAGCACCGCACCGACCGTCAATTCATCGAGACCGTGCCGAAGCACGGCTACCGTTTCATCGCCGACGTGAAAGCGGTCGGCGGCGCGACCAGCGGCGAGCCGGAAGCCGGGCGGCAGGCGGCCGCTCACGACGCCGTCGGCGGCGAGAACATTAGCGGCGCGGAAGGTGCTGACGCAGAGACTGGCAGCGCGGAGACGCTTGAGGCCGCGGGCGAAGACGCGCGAGCAGACGAGAATCAGGAACGCGATTCCGAGGCCGTACACGTCACGGCGGGTGCGGCGTCAAACCCGCCGCCCGCGGGCCGCGGCGATTCACGTTCGGCGCATCGTCGCGCGCTTTTTAATTCTCGAACCAGGTTGCTCGCGCCGTTAATCTTTCTGCTCGCCGCCGCGGTCACCGTCGGGCTGTTTCGTTATACGCGAACAGACGAGGCCGCCCCCGATTTTGCGTCGCCGCGCGCGCGCACGACTCAGCTGACTAACACCGGACACGTTTTGCGCGCCGCCGTCTCCCCCGACGGCAAGTACGTCGCTTACGTGCAGAGTGAGCGCGGGCAGGAAAGTTTGTGGGTAAGGCAGGCAGAGATCGCGGGCGGCATCGAAATCGTTCCGCCGAGCAGCAGCCGTTTTATAGGGATTACTTTCTCTCCCGACGGCAACTCGGTTTTCTACGTCAAGTACGGTGAAGACGCGGCCGGGTCGGGTTTGTATCAGGTTCCGGTGTTGGGCGGGGCGGCGCGCAAGCTCCTGACGGACGTTGACAGCCAGATAAGTTTCGCGCCGGACAAGAGACACTTCGCGTTCGAGCGAAATGATTTAAGCCGTAAGGAAGCGCACCTGATCATAGCCGACCTCGACGACGGGGGGCAGCGAGAGCTTGCCGTCCGTCCGGGAGTTCACTGGATCACCGACGCCGCGCCCGCGTGGTCGCCCGACGGTAAGGTCATTATCTTCACGGCGAGAATCCAGCCCCCGAAGGCAGCGGGCACGGTGGCCTCTCTGGTCGAAGTGCAGGTAGCGAACGGCGGTCAAAAACTCCTCGACACTCGCCGGTGGGACGCGATTCAAGCGATTGAGTGGCTGGCGGACGGGACGGGTTTAATCGTCGCCGCGCGCGATAACGCTTCGCTGCTCGCGCACCAGTTGTGGCAAGTGGATTACCCCGACGGCGGGGCGCGCGCGGTCACCAAAGATTTGAATAGTTATTCGAGTGCGGGCGTCACCGCCGACATGAAATCGCTCGTGACGATCCTCCACCGCCGCATCGCGAACCTGTGGATTGCGCCGGGCGACAGGTCAGCCGAAGCGGTCCAGATTCATTCGGGTAACAGTAAAGATTTGGGCTGGACGTTAGGCGTCGAGTGGCTGCGCGACGGCAAAATCATCTACGGCTCGACGGCGAGCGGGAAAGAAGACGTGTGGTTGATGAACGCCGACGGCAGCAACCAGAAACAGTTAACGACCACGGCCGGCGCGAACTTCGAGCCGGCGGTTTCGGACGACGGGCGCACCTTGGTCTACGTGTCGAAAGCCGCCGACGCCGGACAGTGCTTGTGGAAGATGAATCTTGACAACGGTGAGCTCACGCAACTCACCGGCGGCGGGTTCGACTGGCGCCCCGACATCTCGCCCGACGGACGCTGGGTCGTGTACATGTCGGTTATTAAAGACTCGCCGACGTTGTGGAAAACTCCAATCGGAGGGGGCGAAGGGGCGGTTCAACTTTCGGATAAGATCGCGTCGGTCCCGCGCGTCTCGCCGGACGGACGCTTCATCGCCTGCTTCTACCGCGCGCAGGTCGATAAGTTCTCCAAACTCGCCGTGATACCGTTCGACGGCGGCGAACCCGTTAAAGTGTTCGACAGGCCCCGGACGACGTTCGTCGAAGCGGGGATTCAATGGACGCCGGACGGACGCGCCTTGAGCTTTATCGATAACCGCGACGGCGTCTCAAACGTCTGGATGCAACCTCTGGACGGAAGCCCGCCGAAGCAGTTAACGAACTTCACGTCCGAGACGATTTTTCGTTTCGCCTGGTCGCCCGACGGCAAGATGATCGTCGCCGAACGCGGGACCGAGACCGGCGACATCGTGCTCATCAACAGATAGGGCCGAGAAGGCAAAAGCGAGAGGCGAGAAATCCATACGGGACTTTCTCGCCTCTCAACTTGATGCCGCCGGTGCGCGGGCTTTAGACGCGGCTTACGGTATCTCGGGGCAGGTGTAACCGCAGTTCGAGCACAGGCACTCGTTGTAATCATACTTGCAAGTCTTGATGCACCCCTTGTTGCCGTTACACGACGCCTCACACGAATTGTAGAGGCTCGCGCACATGTCGTACGGACAGTCGCGGGCCTTGGTGGGGCTCCCCGTCAGGAGCGTGAAGAGCAGTGCCGCCGTCAGGACGGTAAGAGAGAGTAACTTTCTTAGTCTCATGTGGCCTCCCTGGCTTGGTAAGTTAAAGGCGGACTTCGCGGCGGCCGAAGCCGCCGGAAGCAGAGCGAAGCTATTGCGGCCCCCTCGGGGCATCCCGCTCAGAAGCGTTCCAACACCTCGGCCTCGGCCTCTGCCGGTAATTTGCCCGCCCACGACTCGACCACCGTGCCCGTCCGGTCGGCCATGATGAGCGTGGGCGTCCCCCTCACCTGCAGGGCGTCAGGCCCCACCTGCTTGATGTCGTCGACGGAGACGCCGAGGTTCTGTAAGTACTTTTGTGACTCGCCGACGCTCTGGGGCAGGACGGCTACGAGACCCACCCCTCCCTTCTTAGCCTTCTCCTGAGCGAGTCTTTGGTAGAACGTGGAGCTCTCCGTGCAGAAGTGACAACTCGTCGAAAGTACCAGCAGTAAGGTCCGCTCGTTCTTACCCCATTCGACCCCCGGCACCGAAAGTTTAGTCCCGGGCTTAAGCCGTGCTTGGGCCTGCGGGGTTTCGGCCGGCGGCAGCAGGTACTGCTTGACCAGGACGCCGCCGAGTAGAAGGGCGACGACGATGATCGCGACGTTGGCGAGCTGTTCGAGTCTTTTAGTTAGATTGTTCATGAGGCTTCCCAGTCGAGAAGACGAAAGGAGGAGACGAAGGCGCCCGTGAGGGGCGGGGCCGAAGCCCCGCCCCTCTCATTGCCGAATCCTCTCCTTCGCTTGCCCTATCAACAAGAGATTTCGCTACAGTACCCCGCCGCGCTGCAACACACTATTACGCATTGCCCCGCGTCGTTTACAGAGTACTGACAGTACGGCCCCCTGTTCGTGGACGCGGCGGGGGCGGACGCTCCCGCCACGAGGATGGCGACGAGCATGAGCAGGGTGGAGAGGCGGCGGGCGAGTCGGTGTTTCAGCATGATGTTCTCCTTCGTTGTCGGTGACTTAAATCTTTGAGGTCGAGGGGGTCTTGACGCGCGGGGAACTTCATCTCGCGGCGCGGAATGTAGCTGTAAGGGTGGCCGAAAGTCTTGAAATCAGGCTTGAAACGACATCAAAATTTTTTTAAAGGATTTTTGAAAGGATTTATAAAACGGCGGATGGCGAAAACGGAGCGCGGGTTTCGATTTCGAGGGCTTCGCCTATAGCAGTTCGCGCTTGAGTGCGGGCAATGACTTGAAGTAGCCTGCCGCGCCACGAAAGCCTACTCCTTAGACTTGCGGCAGAAGGTCTCAGCGGCGGCCCTGCGCGGCGACCGCACCACCGGCGAGGTGGCAGCACTCTTCGGCGTCGGCACCTCGTTCGTCAACAAGCTGCTCGACCTTCGCCGGCGCGGACAAGACCTCGCGCCCCGCCCGCACGGCGGCGGCTACCCGGCCCGCCTCCTACCGCTCGAACGCGAATTGTTCAGTCCGGTAGGCGTCCCGAGCGTGCGCGGCGGATAGGTCGCCTTCGTCCATGCCTGCTTGGGGCGACACGTCCAGGACTGGCCGCCCGGGCTCTGCCACGATGGTATCCAGCCACGTCTCGTAAAGACTTAACAGCCGCGTGATGGTCGCGTCGTCGAAGAGAGCGACGTTGTAGGTTATAAGCACGGTCAAGCCTTCGTCCGTCTCCAGCAGCTTAACGATCAGGTCGTACTGCGTTGAGAAGTCGTCGATTGCCACCGGGCTCAGGTCTAAATCAAGGAACAGCGGCGGCGGCGCGAAGGAGCTGTAGTGCGTGATTACAACCTGGAAGAACGGGCTGCGACTCAGGTCGCGCTCCGGGCGCAGAACTTCGACTAGCTTTTTAAAAGGGAAATCCTGGTTGGCGTAAGCCTCTAAGGTCACACGACGAACCCTTTGCAATAACTCGCGGAAGGTTGGGTTGCCGGCGAGGTTCGTGCGCAGCACCACCATGTTGACGATGAACCCGCACAGGGCCTCGGTCTCGACGCGGTTGCGGTTGGCGACGGTCGTGCCGACGACGATGTCCTCCTGCCCACTGTATCGATGAAACAGACTCTTGAAAGCGGCGAGCAGCGTCATGAACAGCGTGACGCCTTCACGCCTGCTCAGAGTCTTCAGCGCCTCCGTCAGTCGCGCCGTCAGTCGCGCCGACTGTGAGGCGCCGCGAAAGCTCTGACCCGTCTGTTGCGGGCGGTCTAAAGGCAATCGGAGGGGAGTGTAACCGGCCAGCACACGCGTCCAGTAGGCGAGTTGTTCCTTCAATATTTCGTCCGTCATCGAGGCGCGCTGCCAGACGGCGTAGTCTGCATACTGCACGGGCAACTCGGGCAGCGGCGAAGGCTTCCCCGCGCAGAAGGCGTCATAAAGCGTCGCCAGCTCCCAGGCGAAGACGGATATCGACCACCCGTCCGAGACGATGTGGTGCATTGAGAACAGAAGGATATGCTCGTGCTCCGCAAGACGGATGAGGCAGGCGCGTAACAGAGGCCCGGTGGCGAGGTCGAAAGGGCGCAACGCCACCTCGCGGCACAGCCGGCGGGCTTCGGCCTCGCGCCCGCCGACCGGGAACGTTCGTAAATCGAGTAGGGGTAAGGGTACCTTGAATTCGGGGCGCACCTGCTGCATCGGCACACCCCCTACTGACACGAAGACGGTGCGCAAAACCTCGTGACGCCGGACGACCTCTTGCAGACTTTGCATGAGCTTGTCCGGCTGAAGCGGGCCGACGACGCGCTTGGCGCTGAAAATGTTATAGGCCGGGTTGCCGGGGTGTAACTGGTCGATGAACCACATGCGCTCCTGATCGTAAGAGAGCGGGTAGTAGTCCCGCCTCTCGCTGCGGGGGATGGATTGGCCCTGCGGGACATGTAGGCCCTTACCTTTGAGCTGTGCCGTAAGCAGCGCACGTTGTTGCGGCGTGAGTGCGGAGAGGCGTTCCGTCAAGTCTTTCATCGTTACTTCCTTTCTACTTCCGACGCCTCGACTCTGGTCGGGTTGCTTAACTCAAATCCTGGCTGCGGGGGCACGGCTGCTTCGGCGCGTAGTGGCGGCGGAGTGCGTCAAGGTGGTGCAGACCCTCAAGCACGGCACCGAGGGGCAGGCCGAAATCGACCAGGCAAGCTGTCTCGTTCACGTCTGCGCGCGCCAGCTGGTCCAGGACGCCGGCACACTTCGACGGCGAGCCCATCAACGTGCGCTCCGCGAAGTGGTGCTCGAAGGCCGCGTCCATCAGCGCCGCCTTGTCCGCCTCCGGAAAACTGTCAGCGCCGAAGCGAACCTTCTCGAATTGTTTGAAGTAAGTGCGCAGGTAGTTCGTCAGCGGCCGCCGCACCATACTTTTCACCGCGGCGTCGTCTGGCCCGACAAAAGTGTGCAACATCATCGTGACGACTCCCGTCCGCGGGTCGTGGCCGTGCCGCGCGCGCGCCTCACGATAAAGTGCGACGCGCCGCGCCAGCTCATCAGGCGAGTAACTGACATAAGCGGCCAGGACATTAGCGCCGAGCTCGCCCGCTCTGCGCCACGTCTCCGGACTCCCGGCGCTGGTGAGCCAGATGGGCAAATGTTGCTGCACGGGCCTCGGCAGCATTCTGACCTCCACCTCCTGTCCACCCACGCCCGGCAGACGTGTCGACTCTCCGGCCCACAGCTTCCGGATGACCTCGATGTGCCGGTACATCACTTCCTTCCGCCGTTCGTACGCGTCGGGCGCGAAGAGGAAGTCATCCGGGTGCCAGCCGGATGCGAACGAGACGGCGACCCGGCCTCGAGAGAGATTGTCAACGACCGACCACTCCTCGGCGACCCGCACGGGATGATGCAGCGGTAGGGCGACACTGCCGGCGCGAATCTCCACGCGCTCTGTCAACACGGCGAGCGCGGCACTCAGGACGGAGGGGTTGGGATAAAGTCCGCCGAAATTCTGGAAGTGGCGCTCGGGCGTCCACACGGCGGTGAACCCGTGCCGGTCGGCAAATTTCGCGCACTCGATGATGAGGCGATACTTGTCGTCCGAAAGCTGCGCGCCGTCACCCGAGAAGAAGTAGAGGCCGAAACTCATCTCTCCCGCAGGCGGCGCACTCTGCCATGCGGTGTCGTGAGTAACCTCGACACCGGGGCCGGCCCGTGGCGGGCCGGCCGCATCCGGCACGGCGGCCCCGGCCGGCGGGGTGTGCAGACCCTGCCGTTTGAGCCGATGTTCGAGTAACTCGCGCTGCTCCGGTGTGAGCGAGGCGAGGCGCGTGGTGATGTCATCCATCTTAACTTTGCTCGTGCGGAGTCGGCTGCAAGCGAGCAAGCGCAGCCTGCACCTTATCGGCCGGGAGCGACTCTATCTCAGCCAGCAGCAGCTCAAGCTCCTCCGCCTCCTGTTCCTTCAACTGGCTCTCGGCGACAACCTCCGCCAGCTTAGCCGGGGTCGGCGCGGCGAAGAGCCGACTCAACGGCAGGGCTATCTGGAACTGCGCGCGCAGGCGTGAAGCGATCTGCAAAGCGAGCAAAGAGGAGCCGCCCAGTGCGAAGAAGTCGTCGTGCGCCCCGACACGCTCCAGCCCGAAAAGCTCCGCCCAGATGTGCATGATGATTCGCTCCCTTTCGTTTGCCGGCGGGGCGTACCGACCGTCAGGCGAGGAAGGCGGCGGCTGCTGCTCTGCCGAAAGAGGCCCCGCAGCCATTTCGGCCGCCTCTTTGTCGCCCGGCGCCGCGCCGGCGGGCGGCGCGCCCTCGACCCAATGGCGCCGCCGCTCGAAAGGATAAGTGGGTAGCTCGGCACGTCGGCGCCGCTCGCCCGCGTGCAATCCGGGCCAGTCAATAGCCACGCCAGCCAGCCATAGACGCCCTGCCGTCTCCAGGAGCAACGTCAAGTTGGAGCGCCCGTCGTGCGCACGCGGCAGCGAAGAGAACACGACCTGCGCGGGTTGGGCGCCGGGCAGCCGCGCCAACTCACTGAGGGTCTGCCCGGGCCCGACTTCCAACAGTACGCGACCCGGCTCCTGCCACAACTCTTTGACGGCCGCGGCGAACCGAACCGTCTCGCGTATGTGCCGCACCCAGTAGTGCGGGTCGGTTGCCTCGTCGGCGGTCATCCACGTCCCGGTCAGCCCGGAGAGGCAGGGTATGTGCGGCGCGCTGAGCTCGACTTGACGCACGCGCTCAAGGAACGGCGCGAGCGCGGGCTCCGTCATCGCAGAGTGGAAAGCGTGAGACGTGTGTAACCGCTGGCAGTGTAAACCTTCCTCGGCCAGTTGCCGCTCGACCCGGGCGACCGCCTGGAACGTGCCCGCCAGCACGCAGGAGGTCGGGCCGTTACTCGCGGCCAGCGATAGTTCAGCGTGCAGTAGTGGTTCTACGTCTCGCTCCGACAGCGCCACGAAGAGCATCGCGCCGTGGGGCAGTTGTTGGATGAGGCGGCCGCGTTCGGCAACCAACATCAGTGCGTCGGGCAGCGAGAACACGCCCGCCCGACAGGCCGCGGCGTACTCGCCGAGGCTGTGCCCAACAACCGCCCCCGGCCGCACCCCCCAACTCTCCCACTGCGCGGCCAGGGCGTACTCGTTAATGAAGAGGAGCACCTGTGCTAGCTCCGCCTGCTTCGGTTGTTCGGCGGCCTCGGGGCCCTCCGCGTATAGAAACCCACTCAGGTCTAGACCGAGGTGCGATTTGACTATCTCCGCGCAGTGATCGACCTGTTCGCGGAACGCCGGCGCGCCCTCGTATAAGCCGGGGATGATGTTGCCGCATGGGCCTCCCTGTCCGGGGAACATGAATACGGGCTGGCGCTCGCCGCCTTCGTGACGGCCGGTCAGCACCCTGTTCGTATCGCCCGCGGTGAACGCGCCCAGTGCGTCTTTCACATCGCGGCACGCGAGCGCGCGGCGGTGGCCGAACTCCGCCCGGCCGACCTGAAGCGTGTAAGCCACGTCGGCGAGGTTAGCCTCCGGGTGGCGCGCCAAGAACTTGACTAAGTTGTCCGTGACCCGCTCAAGTGCCGATGCGGTCTTAGCCGACAGGACTAACAGCTTGTCGGCGGCGGATTCGTCGGACGGCCTGCTTGCGGGCGCCTCTTCGAGCACGACGTGTGCGTTCGTGCCGCCGATGCCGAAAGAGCTAACGCCCGCCCTGCGCGGCCGCCCGTCTGAACGCCACTCGGCGAGCCTGGTGTTGACGTAGAAAGGGCTGCCTGAGAAATCGATGTTGGGATTCGCCTGCTCGAAATGCAGGCTCGGCGGGAGCTGTTTGTGCTTGAGTGCCAGCGCGGTCTTGATGAGCCCGGCCACGCCCGCCGCCGCATCAAGGTGGCCGACGTTAGTCTTGACCGAGCCGATGGCGCAGGCCGCGCGCGCCTCGGAGCTTACGCCAAAGGCACGCGTGAGCGCGGCTATCTCTATCGCGTCGCCGAGCGCCGTGCCGGTGCCGTGCGTCTCGACGTAGCCGACGGTCGCCGGGTCGACGGCAGCCAGCGCCAGGGCTTCCGCTATCACGTCGGCCTGTCCCCCGACGCTCGGGGCGGTATAGCTTACTTTGACCGAGCCGTCGTTGTTGATAGCTGTAGCCTTGATGACCGCCTGGATAGTGTCTCCGGCGGCCAGCGCGTCGGTCAGGCGCTTCAGCAGCACTACGCCGACGCCGCTCCCCTTTACCGTCCCCCGTGCCTGGGCGTCGAAAGCGCGACAGTGGCCGTCGGGCGAGACGATACCGTCGCGCTGATAAAACGCACCCCGCGTCTGCGGCACGCTGACGGAGACGCCGCCGGCCAGGGCCATGTCACACTCGTAGTGCAGTAGGCTCTGACAGGCCAGGTGAACGGTCACCAACGAAGTTGAGCAGGCTGTTTGGACATTGAGTGCCGGGCCTTTCAGATTCAACTTGTAGGAGACCGTGTTAGCCAGATGGCCGTGGTCGTTCCCGATGGCCGTCTGCAGTTCGCCCGCTGATTCAATCAACGCCGGGTTGGTGTAAAGGTAGTGAAGGAAATAAGAACTGAGACTCTCGCCGCCGAAGACGCCGACGCGTTCGGTGAATTTGCCGGGCGCGTAGCCGGCTCGCTCCATCGCCTCCCACGCGTGCTCCAGAAAGAGGCGGTGTTGCGGGTCCGTCATCGTGGCCTCGCGCGACGTGAAGTCGAAGAAGCCGGCGTCGAACAGTTCCACGTCGTCGAGCACGCCTCTGGCCTTCACGTATTCCGCGCGTCCCACCACCCCGGACGCCACGCCTGCGGCGAGCAACTCTTCATCCGAGAAGAACGTGACCGACTCGACGCCGTCGCGCAGGTTCTGCCAAAACTCCTCGATGTTCCGCGCGCCGGGGAAACGGCCGGCCATCCCTATCACTGCCAGCGCGTCTCCCGGCTCTCCCGCACGCGTCGCCGCGTCTAAGGTCGGTGTGGTCATCCTTGTCACCTCTTCCCTGTGTAGAACTAAGGGAGCGTTCGCATGGCTCAGCGGCGCTCCCCGCGTTGTTGAGCCCGGCGCGCGGCGGCGCGACGAGCCTCCGCCCGCTGGAGGGCGTGCGGGGCCGAGGGCTTCTGAGTGCTCGCACCGCCCAAGTGCCGCGCCAGCGCACTGACCGTCGGATGCTCGAAGACCTCGACGACAGACACCTCCCGGCCGAACGCCTCAGTCATCTTGCTGACTACCTCTACCAGCAGTAACGAGTGGCCGCCCATATCAAAGAAGTTGTCGTCGAGGCCGACGTGCTCAAGGCCGAGGGCCTCTTGCCAGATGCCAGCGATCTGTCGCTCAAGCGGGGAGGATGCCGCGCCGGGTTGTGCTGACACCGTGTCGGGGGAGGGTAGGGCGCGACGGTCAACTTTACTGCCGTCAGCCGTCAAAGGCAGTTGATCCAGCAGCAGGAAGTCCGTCGGGATCATGTACTCGGGCAGCTTCAGCTTCAGAAACTCGCGTAACTCGCGCGCGGTCGGTGCCGCCGGCCCCGCCGCAACGTAACCGAGTAAGTGCCTTTCGCCCAAACCACCTTCTTTCGCGATGACAACCGCCGCGCGCACCGCCGGGTGCTCTGTAATGGCCGCCTCCACCTCACCCAACTCGACGCGAAAGCCTCTGATCTTCACCTGCTGGTCTGACCGCCCGAGAAATTCGAGCCGCCCGTCGTGCAGGTAACGCGCGAGGTCGCCCGTCCGGTAGAGGCGCGCGCCCGGCCGTTTGGCGTAGGGATGTGGCACGAATCTTTCGGCCGTCAGCCGCGGGTTATTAAGATACCCTCTAGCCAGACCCCGACCGCCGATGTACAACTCTCCCGTCAGGCCGGCGGGCACAGGCTCAAGGCGCGCGTCGAGCAGGTAAACTTGAGCGTTGTCAATCGGACGGCCGAGCGGGGGAAGTCCCACGGCCTCCTCGTCAGGCGAGACGATACCGGAGGTCGTGACGACAGCACATTCCGTCGGCCCATAATTGTTCACCAGGCGAAATCCCAGCGCAGCATCCGGGTGGCGGCGCAACCTGTCGCCGCCGGTGAGGAGGGTGCGTAGCGGAGCGTCGGCAGGCCAGGCCACCGCCAGCGCCTTCTCCGCAAGGGGAGTCGGCATAAAGCAGATGCTGATGTCGTGCGCCACTAGCCAGTCGCGCAGCCGCTCGGGCGCGGAACGAAGCTCGTCGTCCGGCAGGTAGAGGCTCGCGCCGGCGCAGAGGTAGGGCCAGAGTTCCCATACCGCCGCGTCGAACGCCACGCCGGCAATCAGCGTGGCACGATCCGCGGGGCCGACCTCAAAGTAACGCCGGTGCCATTGTACGAGGTTAGACAGGGCGCGATGCTCTACGGCCACTGCCTTAGGGCGGCCCGTCGAGCCGGAGGTGCAGATGACGTAAGCAAGGTTCTCCGGGCTCGACTCGCCGGCCTGCTCTTGCTCGCGCACGTCGTCGGCCTCGCTCAAGTCGGCGTCGAGATAGATCGTGCGCAGGCCCCGCGCGCGCGCGCGGTCGGCCAGACCGCGACGCGTCAGGAGCAGGCGCAAGCCGGCGTCTTCGAGGACGTGGGCGAGGCGCTCCGGCGGCCACTCCGGGTCGAGGGGCAGATACGCCCCGCCGGCTTTCAGGATGCCGAGCGCGGCCACAACCATCTCGGTCGAACGCTCAAGCAGAATCGCGACCGGCAACTCCGCCCTCACGCCCTGCGCGCGCAGGTGCCGCGCCAACGCGTTTGCTCTGCCGTCCAATTCCAGATAAGAGAGTTGCTCACGAGACGAGACTAAAGCGGGTGCGTGCGGGCGGCGGCGGGCCTGCTCCTCGAACAGCCGGTGGACAGACGTGTCAGGCGGCTGCCCGCTCGCCGTCTCGTTCCACTCGAACAGCATCCGCCGCCGCTCGGCACGCGTAAGCAGCGGTGGTGCTGAAATCGGCTCGTGCGGGCGCGCGGTCAACCCTCCGAGCAGCTCCTGAAAGTGCCCGAGCATTCGCTCAATCGTCCGCGCGTCGAAAAGGTCGGTGTTGTACTCCAACATCCCGCCAAGTCCCTGCGCCGCCTCCTCGAGGACCAGCATGATTGGGAACTGCGCCGTCCGCCTCGTGACCCTCTCCAGCCGCAGAGTCAGCCCCGGCATCCTGTACTCGGCGGGCGGCGCGTGCTGCACGGCGAACATTACCTGAAAGAGCGGCATGTGACTCTGGCGGCGCTCGGGCTGCAACTCCGTGACCAGTCGGTCGAACGGCATGTCCTGATGCGCGTAGGCGGCGAGCGCGACCTCGCGGACGCGGTGCAACAACTCGGCGAAACTCGGGTCGCCGCCGAGGTGCGTGCGCAGTACCAGAGTGTTGACGAAGCAGCCTATCAGCCCTTCCGTCTCGGCGCGGCCGCGCCCCGCCACCGGCGAGACGACGACGATGTCTTCCTGTCCGGTGTAGCGATGCAGCAGCACTTGAAAGGCCGCCAGCGAGGCCATGTACAGCGTGACCCCGTGCTGCCGGCACAGCGTCTTGAGCGCCCGGCTCGTCTCCGCGCTCAGCTCGAAGTAGTAGCGCGCGCCGCGAAAACTATGCGCCGTGGCCGGCTTATCCGTGGGCAGGCGCAGCGCCGTTAGTTCCCCTCCCAACTGCCCGCGCCAGTAGGCAAGCAGTTCGGTCAGCGCACTCCCCTGTAGTCGCTCCCGCTCCCACGCCGCGTAATCGACATACCGGAGTGGTAATGCCTTGAGCGGCGAGTGGCGGCCCTGTAGGTATGCCTCGTAGAGCGTCGCCACCTCGCGCAGCAGGACGTCGGTAGACCATGCATCCGAGACGATGTGGTGCATCGTGACGAGCGCCATATGTTCCCGCTCGGTCAGCCGAAGCAGCGAGAGGCGGAAGAGCGAATCGCGCGTTAAGTCGAACGGGCGGAGCGCCTCTTCCTGCGCCAACCGCTGCGCCTCGGCCGCGCGCTCCTTGTCGGGCAGCGCACTCAGGTCGATGACGGGCCAGTGACGTTCCCGCGCGGGCGCGATGAACTGGGCCGGCTTACCGCCGTCGAGCTTGAAGTTTGTCCGCAGGCTGTCGTGCCGGTTGATGACCTCGTTGAGCGCCCGCGTCAATGCCTCTGTGTTCAGTTGACCTTCGAGGCGCACGACGGCGGGGATGTTGTAGAAGGGACTGCTCGGCTCTACTCGTGAGAGGAACCACATCCGGCTCTGCGCGAAGGAGAGCGGGTAGCTGTCGGCCTGCGGCAGACGTTTGATAGGCAAGCCGGCTGACGGCAGGCGCGTTCCGAGCAGACGTCCCACCTGTTCGCCCAGGCTGGCGACGGTGGGGGAGTCGAACAGGCTCCGGAGGGGCACGGGCACGCCGAACGCCTCGCGCACGCGGGAGACCACTTGCGCCCCGAGGAGCGAATGACCACCCAACTCGAAAAAGTTGTCGTGCCTGCCCACACGCTCCAGCCGCAAGACCTCCGCCCAGATGCCGGCCAACACCTCTTCGACAGGCGTTAACGTCTCGGCCAGACCTCGCCCGCCCTGCTCTCTTACTACACGCGCGGGCGGCAGCGCGGCGTGATTGACCTTGCCGTTGAGCGTGAGCGGCAGTCTTCTCAGATGCACGAAGAAGTTCGGCAGCGTCTCGGCGATGACACTGGTGGCAAGGAACTGCCGCAACTCGCCACTCGCCAGCTCCCGCCGCGCGGCGTAGTAAGCGACCATCACCTGATTGCCGCCCTCGTCGCGCCCGACGGTCACCACGCTGTCGCGGATTTGCGGATGACGATTGATGGCACTCCTGATCTCGTTCAACTCCACGCGGTAACCATGAAACTTAACCTGCTCGTCCCCGCGCCCTACGAAGTCAAGCTCGCCCTCGGGGAGCCAACGCCCCCGGTCGCCGCTCCGATACATCTTCTCTCCCTGGCGGAAGGGGTTGGCGATAAACTTCGCATTCGTCAGTTCGGGCCGGTTAAGATACCCGGCGGCCAGCCCGTCGCCCGCGATATAGAGTTCGCCGACGACGTTCTCCGCTACGGGGTTGAGTTGCTCGTCCAGAACATAGACCTGTGTGTTCGCCGCCGGCCGCCCGATGGGCACGAAGGCACGATCCGCTCTGGTCGCGTCGAAGCGGTAGAGCGTGCAGCCGACAGTCGCCTCCGTCGGGCCGTACTCGTTGAATATCTCGACCCCGCCGCCGAAGCTGTGGAGGATGCGCCGCGCTAACGCGGTAGACAACGCTTCGCCGCCCACGATAAGACGTTTGATGCGGCTGCCTCGATTGTCCCTCTCGGCCAGCAGGGCCAGATGGCTCGGCGTCAGCTTTAAGACCTCCACCTGGTTGTCGGTGACAACTTCTTCGAGGGCCGCGCTACTCTCCTCCGAGTCGTATACCAGCACCCGACCCCCTGTGACGAGGGGCACGAAAATGGAAGTGACCGTGAGGTCGAACGCCAGGGATGAGTAAAGAGGAAAGGACAGTTGCTCGCCTCGCAGGTAGACTTCACGCGCCCACCACACGTAGTTCACCAACGCCCGGTGCTGTATCTTCACCCCCTTCGGCTGCCCGGTCGAGCCCGACGTGTAGATGACGTACGCCAGGTCTTGCGGCACCGCGCTACCGGTCATGTCTTCGCGGCCCTCCGTCTCGACGGCCGCCCCCGCCTCGTCTAAACAGACGACGCGCGCCCCGTGCGGGGGCAGCCCGTCCGCAAGCCGTCTGTGCGTGAGGACGAACTGGCTCTGCGAATCATTAATGACGAAGGCTGACCGGTGCGGCGGATGGGCCGGGTCGAGCGCCACGTAGGCGGCCCCGGTTTTGAGAACAGCGAAGAGGGCGATTAGCGTCCCCATTGAGCGCGGTAACAGCACGCATATATGTGTGCCGGGGCCGGCACCCAGGCGGCGCAAGTGACGCGCCAGCCGGTCGGCCCGCAAGTTAAGCTCGCGGTAGGTGAGCCGGCCGCCTCGGTGGACGGCGGCGATGCGTGTCGGCGTGCGCTCGACCTGCTCCTCGAAGAGTTGATGAACCGTCTTATGCTTCGGGTACTCGCACTGCGTTTGATTGAAGCGCCGGCACAGTGCCTGCTGCTTGTCTGCCGAGAGCAGCGCCAGTTGTGCGACCGGACGGTCGAGGTCCGCCAGCATGTTCCGGAGCAGCCTACGGTAGTGGCGGCCGAAGACCAGGATACTTCCTCTTTTGAACAGACTATCGTTGTAGAAGATCGTCAACGTGAGCGAGTCGCCGCGGCGAGCGCAGACCAGAGTGATGTCGTTCTTGAGGTGGCTGACGTTCTCAAGGTTGTTAACGTTGGAGAGCAGAATCACCGTGTTGAAAAGTGCTTCTCTATCCGGTCGCGCCTCGACGTTGAGCAGTTGCAGGATGCGGGGGAAGGGGAATTTCTGATGAGCATACGCCTCGGCCACCATCCTCTTCGCCTCAAGCAGTAACTGCCGTACCGAGGCCGACGGGTCGATGTGAAGCCGGAGCGCCAGCACCCTGTTAAGGGCGGCGGTGGCGGCGTGTTTCTCGTGGATTGTCGTCCCTACTATGAGGTCTTCACAACCGGTGTACTTGTGGAGGCAGATTTGTAACGCCGCGACCAGAACGGTGAAGATGAGCGAGTCCTCGTGCGCGCATAAACCCATGAGGCGGCGCGCGGTGTCCGCGTCGATGCGAGACGTGGCCGAGCCTTTGCGGCCTGTCCAAACAGGCGGTCTTTCATTGTCGAGCGGAACGCCAGATACGGGTAATTCGCCCGTCAAACGCCCGAGCCAGTATGCCTTCTCTTTCTCCAGGCGGGCGTCAATGAGGCTCGGGGTCACACCCATCATCCTCTTCCCGACACTTGAGGGATATCTGAGTCTGTTATGGCATCTCCCGGATTGGGAGCGATAGCTGTCCGACCGTTGAGGCAGGGGCAAACTCATCGAGCCTGCGAAGCGTACGGGAGCTTAAGACATTTAAGTACCGAGAGTCTGTCTATGTTCAGACTTAGCAATGAAAAATTCCTCGCGTGTTTTCGTAGATACGTCCGCAAGTGGCCACACAACGGCATGCGCCCGGCCCGCGATACGGCGCCTCTCATCTACCTCTAGCTTGTGGGCGGGCGGGTATGCCTGGCGTTAGGCCGCCCCGGAATCATTGCCATAAAACAGAAGCGGGTGGTGTTTACTTCACAAATAGTGAAGTCAAACTCGGGAGGTAATGTATGCGCCCACTACCCGCTAAATTCTCAATCGCCGCCCTTTTGCTACTCTGTTCGCACGCGGCGGCCCTGGCCGACAGTGTTGATGATTACGTCACCTCGCAAATGCAGAAACGACACATAGTCGGCCTCTCGCTCGCCGTCATTAAAGACGAGAAGGTCTTTAAGATGCGCGGGTACGGTCTGGCGAGTGTGGAACTGGGCGCGCCGGCCACGGAGAACAGCGTCTACCAGATAGGCTCCCTGACGAAGGCGTTCACGGCGACCGCGGTCATGATGCTGGCCGAGGGCGGCCGACTCGGGCTCGATGACAGAATCACTAAACACCTGGACGGCCTCCCCGCGGCCTGGGGCGAGATTACGATCCGACATCTCCTGACGCACACGTCGGGCCTGGCGCCGGACCCGGTGCCGTGGAGTCTGGAGACGGTCAGCAGGCCCTATACGCGCGAGGAGTTGCTGGGGATTATCACGGCCGCGCCGCTGCAATTTCCGCCGGGCACGATGTACAGGTACGCGAACACCGACTACTACCTGCTCGCGTTGATCATCGAGAGGGTGAGCCGGAGCTCTTACGGCGAGTTCCTCTCGGAGCACATCTTTACGCCGCTCGGGATGACGGCGACCCGCGTCAACGACCCCTGGGAAGTTGTCCCCGGCAGGGCCAACGGGTACGGGTGGGAGCGTGATAAGTTTAACGTCCCGCCCCCGATTCATCCCTCGCAGACCCTGGGCTCCGGGAACCTCCTCTCGACGGTAGCCGACCTGGCGAAGTTCGACGCCGCGCTAAAGGGGGGCGGGCTCCTCAAGAAGACGAGCCTGGACGAGATGTGGGCTCCGGCGCAAATCAACGGCGCGGAGATCGGCTACGGACTCGGCTGGACTGTATACAACTACCGGGGGCATAAAATCGTCGGGCACGGCGGCAACACGCCCGGGTTTGCGGCACAGTTATTCCGCTTTGTGGGCGACAAGACGAGCATCATCGTGCTGTGTAACAAGACCTGGGGGGACGACGCCCCTTACAAACTCTCCCTCCGCCTCGCGACTAAAATCATCCCCGACCTCGCGATCCCAGCCCGGCCAATCACCGACACCGATCCGCAGATCACGCAGAAGGTGAGGCTACTGGCTGAAGGCATCTCGGAAGGGAAGGTTGACCCCGCGCTGCTTTCACCGAGGCTGCGGAGCGCCCTGCCTCCGGACGTCGTCCAGAGGTTGAAGCAGCTATACGACCAGCAGAAGGGCCGGCTCAAATCCCTGGCGCTGTTGGAAGAGAAGGCCGACGGGGCAGACAGGCTCTACATGTACAGGGCCGCCTTCGAGAAGGAGACGGTGCTCTACTACGTCAAGGTGACGGGGGAAGGCGAGATAGACAGTTTCGAGCAGGACCCCGAGGACGAGTAGCCCCTCGCATCGACGTTGTACCACGTTATAGGATGAAGCCGCCTAACGATGGCATGCACCCGACCGCGGATACGGTGACTGTCGTGTAAAAGCAGCAGGGCCGCGCGGCGGGTGATGCCGGGCGTTAGACGTTTCAAGCCGTGAGTTAAATTGAGAGTGAAATGATAAGAACTTTTTCATCGTTGCGGCAAGTTACGGTGATGATATTAATGCTGACCCTGCTTGCTGATCCTGTTTTATGCCAAGATGATTTCGTGGCTATTCCGAAGGAATCCGCTGCACAGTACCACTTTGACTTTCAGAAAAACTTCTACGCGAATCCACAGGCTGAAAAGGTGGAGCGCGCAAGCTATTATGCGGTTCTGAAACGGTTGGAAAGTTTGAAGGGAAAAGTCGCAGCCTCGCCCGCTAATCTGCTTTCGGCATTAAGCCTTTACGACGAGGTCTTAATTGAGTTCATTCGCCACGACACATATCTTTACTTGCGCTACGCGGTCAATACCGACGATGAAATGAGCGAAGCGGAAAGCTCTGCGATGGACGCGGAGTTTACCAGGCGAACCGCCTTTTTGCAGCAAGAATTGATTCAGGTTAAACCGCAAACTCTGGAAAGTTTCATCAAACGGAAACCGGCACTCAAAGTTTATCGATTCGCCGTTGAGTCTGCCGCTCGCAATCGGTCGCACACCCTCTCGCTCAAGGAAGAGGAGACTTTGAGTATTACGTCGCCTTTGACGAGTGAATGGCAATACGACCTCTATCAAAAATTACTGCGCCGCCCAGTATTCGAAAAAATCAAAACAAAAAGCGGCGAGTTTGACGTGCGCCGCGACCGGCTCGCAATCGCCAACTATCCCGACCGCGATGTGCGCGAAGCAGGCTTTAAGAAATTATATGCGGGCTACGCTTCGCAACGCGACCTTTACGCTTTTGCCCTGATAAATCTGGTTGCTGCCAGGAATCGCCTCGCCGAACTTCATCATTTTGAAGATGCGCCCGCCGAAATTTATTTCAAAAGTTATTGGACGAAAACGGACGTTGTAAATATTTTGCGGGAAATCGAAAAATTCTCGGACGTTTACAAACGTTATCAACGTCTTCGCGCCGACTACGCCAAAAAGAGATTCGGTTACTCAGAGGTGAATGTGTGGGATGTTTCCGCAAGCGCAAATGCCGATGAAGTGCCGCGTTTTAATATCGAGCAGGCGAGCCGATTTATTCGTGAAGCATTGTCGCCTCTCGGCGCGGAGTATGGAGACGAACTTATGTCTCTGCTCGATCCGGCTAACGGGCGCATGGATATTGTCCCTGATAAAAAACGGCGCGGCGGTGGTTTTTCCAAAGGCTTTCCGGGAGTGACGACCGTCTTTTTTAGCGGCGGATTTGCGGGCTCTTACAACGACGTGCGCGTGTTAGCGCACGAATCAACGCACGCCGTTCATCGTCAACTGATGAAAAATAATCGCGTTCTGCCGGCTTACGCCGAAGGCCCGCATTATTTGTTTGAATCGTTTGCCATCTTCAACGAGCTACTTTTGCCCGAGTATCTTTACAATCACGAATCGGATGCGGCGCGAAGACGGTATTTTCTTGAACAATTTTTTGAGGGCAAAGGGATGACATTGTTTTCCGTCGCGCAAGAGGAAACCTTAGAACAAGCCATCTATGGTGGAGTTAAAGAGGGCAAGATAAAAACCGCGGACGATCTCGACGCACTGACCGAACAGATCGCCTCACGCTATTCGATTTGGGCGGATAAACACCACGAGCTAAAGATGCAATGGATAACCAGCACGCTTTTCTACGAAGACCCACTCTACGACATTAACTATGTCTATGGAGCGTTGCTGGCTTTGAAGTTTTACGAAATGTATTCGCGCAACCCGAAGGAATTTGTTCCGCGCTACATCGCGTTGATGAAAAACGGGTTTGACGCGCCGCCGGACGTTTTGCTCAAACGATTTTTGGAAATTGATTTGCGCGACCCGAATCTTGTTAAGGATGCCGTTAGATTGCTTGAAAATAAAATTAATTCGTTAGAGGTTGAATATTCCAAATAAAGTGGGTGGCGGTTTATGTTAACTTACGCGCGTCAAAAATATCTTGCCTCTAGTCGGCTCAACATTCTGACGATATGTCCGGCTTACGTCTCATCATCTGTACAGTTGGTCTCGTCTGTTTCTCCTTCACCAATAATCTCGCCCAGACTGCCGGTCGCCCGAAAGGGTTCGTCATCGGACAGGTGACGGAACGCACGAGCGGTCAGCCCGTCCCGGGCGCGAGGATCGCCGTCAAAGGTGGCGCCGCGACGACGAGCGACGTGGGCGGGAGCTTTCGTCTCGAAGTCGAATCCGGCGTCTATGATCTGGAGATAAGCGCCGACGGCTTCGCGCCCATCATCAAGAATCAGATTGCGGTCACAGGCAGTCGGAACACTCTACTCAACGTACAGCTCGACGTAACCGTCAGCGAGTCGGTCGAAGTTCGTAGCGAGACCTTCGCCGAGAATACTGAGCAGGCGGTCAGCAACGTCACCCTCAGCCGCGAAGAGATACGCCAGACGCCCGGCAGCGGCGGCGACCCCCTGCGCGTCATCAACTCGCTGCCCGCGGTCAGTGCGGCCTCCGGCGAGTTCGCAGACCTGCTCGTGCGCGGCGGGACGGCGGAAGAGAACCTGACCTTCATCGACAACATCCCCGTCCAGGACTTCACATACTTCACCGATAAGTATGACGGCAACCGCGGCGGGCGCGCCTCGATTCTCGCGCCGGACATCTTCGAGCGCGCGGAGTTCTCGGCGGGCGGCTTCGGCGTGCGCTACGGCGACAGGATGTCTTCCGCGCTCGACGTTACCTTGCGGCAGGCGAATAGGGAACGCGTGCAAGGCGTCATCTTCGCGGATTCCGGGACGGCGGGCGGGAGCGTCGATCTCCCTCTAGGGAAGAGGGGTAGTTGGCTCTTCTCTGCGCGGCGGAGCTACATCGACGTGGCGCTCGACGTGGCGGGCATCGCGGAGAAGGGCATCATCGGTTATCCGCGGACGCTGGATTTCACGAATAAGCTGACTTACGACTTCACGCCGCGCCAGAAGCTCTCCGTCTCGGTGCTGAACTTCTTCGAGGACTTCGAACAGACGGACGACCAGGCTTTCAACATCGACCGCCGCACCGACAGGTTCCGTATGCGCCGAACTTCGCGCCGCCTCGTCGCGGGCGCGACCCTCAGCTCCGTCTTCGGCGAGAAGACTCTGGCGCAGACTACCCTCTGGGCGACGGGCGCGCACAACGACGGCGCCTTCTACCTGCCCGCGTCGAATTTCCTCCAACGCTCGCGCGACCTGCGCGATTCTCAATTCGGCATTAAAGAGGAGGCGACTTCGGAGCTTACCAAAAATCTGCAAGCGGGTTTCGGCGGCGGCCTCTACTTCGACCGGGCGGACTATTTCACGTTCGAGAATACGGGCCGGTTCTATAGCCCTCTGGAAGAGGAGTTCAACGCCGCGCCGCGCTCGAACCGTCTGCGGCTCGACGCGACGACTTCCGCTTACGCCTACGCACAGGCGACATGGCGCATCGCCCCGCGGGTCTCGCTCACGCCGGGCGTGAGGCTCGACCGTTACGGCGTCACGCAGGAGACTCTGACCAGCCCGCGCTTCGCGGCGCGCATCGACGCGGCGCCGCGTCTCGCCTTCACCTTCGCGGCGGGCATCTACCGACAGCCGCCGAGCCTCTTCGTGCTCTCGCTCACACAGGGCAACCGGAGCCTCAGGACGCAACGGGCGACGCACCTCGTCGGCGGCGTCGAGTGGCTCGCGCGCGAGAATCTGCGCGTGCGTTTCGAGGCTTACCGGAAAACTTACGACGACCTGGTCGTCCAGCCGCTTCGACCCACACAGAACTTCGCCTCGGACGGAAACTACTTCAACACGGGGAGGGGCGAAGCCGAGGGCTTCGAGGTCTCCTTGCAAAAGGCCCTGAGCGGACTCTTTTCGGGACAAGCTTCCTACGGGTTCACGCGCTCGCGGCGCAGATTCTCGGACGGCGGCGTCGAGTTCCCCTCTGACTTCGAGCGCCCGCACCAGCTAACCCTGATCGGCGTCACGCGTTTCCGAGGCTTCACCGTCGCCGCCAAGTACCGCGTCGCGAGCGGCCTGCCCTACACGCGCCGCACGCCCGTGACAACTCCCTTCGCCTTCATCCAACGCGTCGCACGAGAATCTGACATCAACGCGCTCCGCCTCTCGAACTTTGCCAGCCTCGACCTGCGCGCCGAGAAGCGCTTCGCCTTCCGCCGCTGGTCGTTCGCGCCCTACCTCGACTACTTCAATATCACCAACCACGACAGCGTCGTTCAGCCCAACTACGAGTTCTATCAACAAACGCCGCAGTTCTTAAGTGAGAACCAGCGCCTGCCGATATTCGGCCTGCGGATTGAATTTTAATACGCCCCGAAATAAAGCCGTCAATATCCCGTCAACCCTCAACTTTCCGGTTCGTAGTGATGGTGATAAGGTCTTTCCTTACTCGCCGGATATTTGTTATAGGATAAGGGCTCGGGCATAACGGATTAGTTTCGCAAGGGGTAGAGAGGTGAGCGTAAGGCCTGCCACGGCCGCCCGTCAAAAGGAGCGAAATCCCTTTGCGTGAGGCGCCTTTCGCCCCCCCGGAATTTCCCTCTTGACTCTGTAGTCGTCTCCAGACCCTAGACTTCCCCCGTGGGCAGAAATTGGCCCGAAAATTTTCGACGGGGGCAGTCATGATAATCTTCAATCTCGGCGCCGGCCACTTGCGAGCTTTCCTGTTGGCCTCGGCGTTTCTCTTCGCCGCCGCGCACGGAGCCGCGGCGCAGCACCACCAACACGCAGAGCCGCCCCGCGCGCAGCCGTCCCCGGCCGCGACCCCGAACCCAACCCCGCGGCCTTCGCCCACGCCCTCGGGAGCCGGGGCGCATGACGCGAGCGGTGCGCACAGCCCGCACGGCGGCGCGGCGGGGCAGCACGACGGTCACGGCATGCCGGACATGGCAGAACCATCGGATGCCGTTGACCCGCATCAGATGCACGGCGCCGCGGGCCAGCCCATGACGAGCCCCAACGGCTCGGGCACTTCCTGGGAGCCCGCCTCCACCCCCGCCTACATGATCCACGAGCAGGCGGGCAAGTGGACTCTCATGTTTCACGGCGAGGCGAAGATAGGCGTCAACGCACAGGGCGGGCCGCGCGGCGTGACGAAGTTCGAGTCGCAGAACTGGTTCATGCCGATGGCCTCGCGCGGGGTCGGGCGCGGGACTCTGGAACTGCGCGGCATGTTCAGCGCGGAGCCTCTGACCTACTCGGGCGCGGGCTCGCCGCAGCTCTTCCAGACGGGCGAGGTTTACAGGGGCCGCCCCATCGTGGACGCTCAGCACCCGCACGACCTTCTGATGGAACTGTCGGCGAAGTACACGCTGCCCGTCGGCGAGCGCGGCTCGTGGTTCGCTTACTTCGGCTACCCGGGCGAGCCGGCGCTCGGCCCCGTTGCCTTCATGCACCGCGCCTCGGCCTCCGAGAACCCCTCGGCGCCGCTGGCGCATCACCTGCAAGACTCGACGCACATCGCCTTCGGCGTCTTTACGACCGGCTTCACCTACCGTTGGCTCAAGGTCGAAGGCTCGGTCTTCAACGGCCGCGAGCCGGACGAGGACAGGTACGGCTTCGAGGCAGGCCCCTGGGACTCGCGCTCGGTGCGCGTCTCGGTCGCGCCAAGCGCGAACTGGGTCTTCCAGTACTCCTACGGACTCCTGAAGAACCCAGAGCTGCTGCACGAGGGCGACACGCGCCGCCAGACGGCCTCCGTCCAGTACAACCGCCCGCTCCGGCGCGGGAACTGGGCGACGGGCCTCATCTGGGGGCGCAACCGCGAGGGGCACGAGGGCGACACCTTCCGCCTGAACAGTTACACGTTGGAATCGACACTCAACTTCCTGGACAGGAACTACGTCTACACGCGCCTTGAGCTGGTGGACAAGAAGGACATTCTCCGCCCCGAAGACCTGCGCAAACTCGGCTACGGCGAGCACGCGCACCCGCAGTTCCGCATCGGCGCCTACACCTTCGGCTACGTCCGCGACCTCTACGCGGGCGACAAGTACACCCTGGGCCTGGGCGGCAACACGACCCTTTACTCGAAGCCGGAGGCGCTCGACGCGCTCTACGGCAGGAACCCGGTTTCGTACAAAATGTTCCTTAGGATACGGCTCGGCGGCCGCGGCGCGGGCCATGGGATGTGAGGGCGTGAATTTACCGGTTGACTCTGTAGCCGAGTCCAGGGTTTATACTTGCCCCAGTCGAAAAACGGGGGCGAAACAATGAGGGAGCTGAAGCGGGGCCTGAGGGTGGTGGACGAGGAGGCGGGGCGGCGGATGCTGAAGATCGGCGAAGTCTCGAAGCGGAGCGGCGTCGGCGTCGAGGCGCTTCGCTTCTACGAGAAGTCGGGGCTGCTCGAAAGGCCCTCGCGCACCTACGGCGGCTACCGCGTCTACGGCGAGGACGTGCTCGACCGCCTCGCCTTCATCAAGCAGGCGCAGGCGCTCGGCTTCTCGCTCGACGAGGTCAGGCGCATCATCGAGGACGCGCGCAAAGGCGAAAGCCCCTGCGACGAGGTGCGCGAGATCGTCCGCCGCCGCATGGAGGAGTTGGACGCGCGCCTGCGCGAGCTGCAACGCCACCGCCGGGAGCTGAAGGCCACGCTCGAAGAGTGGGACAAGCTCGGCCGCGCGCCCGGCCACATCTGCGGCCTCATCGAAGGCTCGGAGGTCGGACACGCGCACCACGACCGGACGGAAGGGTTGAAGCGCGGGAAGCGCGGCGCTTGAGGACGGGGGGGTAGAAGATGCAGGCGACGGCGATGAGAGATAACTTCGTCGACCCGGTGTGCGGGATGACGGTCGACCCGGCGCGCGCGGCCGGCGTGAGCGAGCGCGAAGGCGTGCGCTACTACTTCTGCTCGGCAGGGTGTAAGCAGAAGTTCGACGCCGCCGGCCCGGGCGGAGTCTTCACGCAGGAGGGCTGCTGTTCGACCGCACATCCGGAAGCGCCGCCCGTGCAGTTGTCGGCCGCGCCCGTCCAGTTGACCTCCTTACGCAGGTCTCCGGCGGCGGCCGCGACGCAGCCCGCCCACGCGCAGCACGGACACGAAGGGCACGCGCATCACGCCAAGACCGTCGGCGCGGAGGAGGCGCAAGCCGAGAGCTACCGCACGATGATGCGTAAGTTCTGGTTCGCGTCGGCGGTCGGCGTCCCGCTGCTGCTTCTGATGTTCGCGGAGTTCGTGCCGGCGTGGCGGCACGCGCTGATGCCTTTCCACCGCGCCGTCGGACTCGCCTCGGCGGTCTTGACGCTGCCGGTGCTCGCCTGGTCGGGGCGGCAGTTCTTCGAGAGCGCCTGGAACGGACTGCGCAACCACAACACGAACATGGACACGCTGGTCGCGCTCGGCACCGGCGCGGCGTGGGCCTACTCGACGGTCGCCGCCGTCGCGCCGCAGCTCTTCCCGGCGGGCACAGGCGGCATGTACTTCGAGGTCGCGGTCATCGTCGTCGCCCTCATCCTGCTCGGCCAGGCTTTAGAGCTGAAGGCGAAGACGCGTTCGAGCGCGGCGCTCAGGAAACTGCTTGAGTTGCAGGCCAGGACGGCGCGCGTCGTCCGCGGCGGCCGTGAGTTGGACGTGGCCGTCGAGGAGGTCGTGGTCGGGGACACAGTCCTCGTCCGCCCCGGCGAGAAGGTGCCGGTGGACGGAACCGTTCTCGACGGCGAGTCGGCGCTCGACGAGTCAATCGTCACGGGCGAGTCCGTCCCCGTGGACAAGAAGCGGGGCGACGCGGTCATCGGGTCGAGCGTCAACAGGACGGGCGCCTTCACCTTCCGCGCGACGCGCGTCGGCGCGGACACGGCGCTCGCGCGCATCGTCCAGATGGTCGAGCAGGCGCAGAGTTCCAAGCCCCCGATTGGGAGGCTCGTGGACAAGGTCAGCTCCTACTTCGTGCCGACGGTCGTCATCATCGCCATCCTCACATTCCTCGCGTGGTTCGACTTCGGCCCGCAGCCGGCGGTTAATCACGCGGTGGTGACGATGGTGGCCGTGCTCGTCATCGCCTGCCCCTGCGCCCTGGGCCTGGCGACGCCCATTAGCCTAATGGTCGGCGTCGGCAAGGCCGCCGAGCACGGCGTCCTCATACGCAACGGCGAGGCCCTCGAGTCCGCCTCCAAACTCAGGACGGTCGTGCTCGACAAGACGGGCACGCTCACGAAGGGGCGGCCGGAGTTGACGGACGTGCTGCCGTTCGGGGGCTTCGACGAGGGGGAGTTGTTGCGCCTCGCCGCGGTGGCAGACCGAAGGAGCGAGCACCCCTTGGCGGCGGCCATCGTCGAAGGCGCGCGGGCGCGCGGGGTGGAGGTCGGCGAGCCCGAGCAGTTCGTCGCGGTGCCGGGCCACGGCGTCGAGGCGATTGTCGAAGGCCGGCGCGTCGCCGTCGGCAACTGGAAACTGATGGCGCGGGAGAAAGTCTCCCTCTCCGAGTTCGAGGAGCGTGCGGCGCAACTCGCCGACGAGGGCAAGACGCCGATGTTCGTCGCCGTGGGCAGACAGGCGGCCGGGATCATCGGCGTCGCCGACACGCTGAAAGAGGACTCGGCCGAGGCCGTGCGGGCTCTGCGTTCGATGGGCATCGACGTGGTGATGATTACCGGCGACAACGAGCGTACGGCCCGCGCCATCGCGCGGCAGGCGGGCGTCGAGCGCGTGCTCGCGGAGGTTCTGCCCGAGGAGAAGGCGCGCGAAATTGAAAGGCTACAGGCGGAGGGCCGCGGCCTCGTCGGGATGGTCGGCGACGGCATCAACGACGCGCCCGCGCTCGCGCGCGCGGACGTCGGCTTCGCCATCGGGACGGGGACGGACGTGGCGATTGAGGCCGCGGACGTGACGCTCGTCGGAGGAAGCTTGAGAGGCGTCGTGACGGCCATCGAGGTCTCGCGCGCGACGCTCGCGAACATCAGGCAGAACCTCTTCGGCGCGTTCGTCTACAACGTGCTCGGCATACCGGTCGCGGCCGGCGCGCTCTACCCGGTGCTCGGGCTTCTGCTCTCGCCCATCATCGCGGGGGCGGCGATGGCCGCGTCTTCCATCACGGTCGTGACGAACGCGAACCGCCTGCGCTTCTTCGAGCCGCGTGCCGGCAGGGAGGTGAGTTCATGAACACGACGCAGCTCGTCGTCACGCTCGTCGGCTTCGGCGTCATCGTTTGGATCGTCTGGTACTTCTGGCTCTGGGAGGGCGAGGCGGTGTCGGCCGGGACGAGCGCGGGCGGCGTGCAGGTGGTGGACGTGACGGTCAAAGGCGGCTACCAGCCCGCGTCAATCGTGGTCGAATCGGGCCGGCCGCTGCGCCTCAACTTCACGCGGCGCGAGGCCTCGCTCTGCGGCGAGGAGGTCGTGCTGCCGGACTTCGGCCGCCGCGCCCACCTGCCCGAGAACCACACGGTCGCCGTCGAAATCCTCCCCGGCGCGCCCGGCGAATACGAGTTCACCTGCGGCATGAACATGTACAAGGGCAAACTCATCGTTCGCTGAAGATTAACCACAGAGACACAGAGGCACAGCTTGAAGAGATATCTCTTCAAGCTGTGCCTCTGTGTCTCTGTGGTTAATTAGAACGCGGCGCCGGCCGCCTCGTGCGCGGCGTAGGCGCGCGTGTCGAGGATGGCGCGAATCTCCCTGACGACGAGGTCGAGTTCTTCGTCCTTCGTGTAGAAGTGTGGCGAGATGCGGATGCCCGCGCCGGGGCGGTAGTCGACGATGAACTCGCGGCGGATGAGTTCTTTCGTGACGGCGGCGGCGTGCTCGGCGGCGACCGTGATGGTGCCGCCGCGCTTTGAATGGTCGTGCGGGCTGGTCACGCGCAGGCCCGCCTCTTCGGCCAGCTCGATCAGCTTTTGCGTCTGCCGGACGCTCTTCGCGCGAATCCGCTCGACGCCGACCTCGTTGATGATTTTGTACCCGGACTCGGCGGCGTAGAGCGCGGGCACGGCCGGCGAGCCGTGGAGGAAGCGCGCGGCCCCCTCGGCGTAGGTGATCGAATCTTCGAACGAGAAGGGCGCGGCGTGCGCCATCCAGCCCGTCACCTTCGGCTCTAACTTCTGTTGCAGGCGCGGCGCGACGTAGAGGTAGCCCGCGCCGGGGCCGCCGCAGAGCCACTTGACCGACCCGCCGGTGCAGAAGTCCACGTCCAGGTCTTTCACCGAGAAAGGCACGGTGCCGGCCGACTGATACGTGTCGAGCACGACGAGCGCGCCGACCTCGTGCGCGCGCTCGGTGATGGCGCGCGCGTCCTGCAACGAAGCGCTCTTGAAGAGGACGTGCGAGACGGGGACGAGCAGCGTCTCCTCGTCGATGGCCGCGAGCGTCGCTTCGAGCGGGGCGGTGACGCCGTCCTCCGACTTCACCTTCTCGATCCGGAACCGCCCGTCGCGCGCGTGCGCCTCGTAGACGTACATGACCGAGGGGAACTCAAGCTCCGAATAGACGATCTTGTTGCGGCGCGTCTCCGCGGTCGTGTCGAAGCAGGAGAGGATGAGCGACTGGCAGACCGAGACGTTCTGGTGCATGACGACGGTGCCGGGCTCCGCGCCGATGATGCGCCCCAGCTCGTCGCCGAGCGTCTGCGGCATCTCCCACCACCCCTCGGCCCACGCGCGCACGCCGCGCGTCGCCCACACGTCCGCGTAGTCGTGCAGGCGCTCGTACGTCCGCCGCGGCATCGCGCCTAAGGAGTGCGAGATCAGATAGACCGCGCTCTCTAAGATAGGGAACTCACGCCGCCACTCAAGAAGCTCGTCCGTCAAACGCCTCAACCTCCGTCTTCAGTTCTGCAATCCAGCCCTCAAGCACGCTTCCTCATCCCGTCTTTCAACTCGGGGTGTCGTTTGAGGAAGCCGCCGCGCTTCAACTTGTAGCGACCCGGCTTGAGGGTCTCGTCCTCATTCATCCCGGCCTCGATGTCGCGCCGGTAATCCTCTTCCGAGACCTCGATGGTCACGTTCTCTCCGTCGTCCTCGATGACCGAGAAGACGAACGGCCTAACTGATTCTTTCTCGCTCATAGATTTTGCGCTCGAACTTACTGGCGCGCCGGGCCGAGATGATGCGCACCACGTCGTCGGCACGTTCGGCGTAGACCACGTAGAGCATCCGCCGGCTCGACAGGCCGATGATAAAGAACCGCGCCTCTTCGTCCGAGTGCTCCGGGTCGTAATCGTCGGAGGCGTTCGGGTCGCAGAAGACCTCGGCGGCCTCTTCGAAGCTCACCCCGTGCTTGCGCAGGTTGGCGGCCGCCTTGGCGTCGTCCCACTCGAATCTCAAGGATTGAGTTCAGCCCTTCTTAAGCTGTTCGGGTTTGACGCTGGCGGACGCCGGCTCAAGTATAGCCGCGCGGAAGTTGAATGGCTACTGATTCGGCGGGCGTTATTCGTCGCGCAGGACGTGGTTGATTTCGCGGTCGGCGTCGACGGGCGACTTGCGGAAGGCGTTGGAGGGGGCTTTGAGGTTGTAGGCGGCGAGGCGGCGGTTGAGGTCTGCGACGTGGCGGCGGAACTCTTCCGTGGCGCGGCGCCAGTCGGCCTCGGCGCGGGCGGCGGCGCGGCGCGACTTGAGGCTCTCGCGGTAGGCGTTGCGCGAGCGGAGGAGGTCTGCGCGCGCGCCGTCGAGCGCGGCCGACAACTCCTCGCCGTCCTTGATCCAGGGGAGCGCGAGCAGGTTGTTCTTAAAGATGCGGAAGGTCGTGCGCGCCACCTGCCCCGCGAAGAGGTCTGCGCCGCCGCGCGCGAGTTTCGGCGCCGTGCCCGCCGCGCCGGGCGTGACGCGCCGCAGCCCGCCCCTGAAGATTCGACCGAGAAACTCTTCCCATTTCATGTACTTAATCCCCTGACCGTCGCGCGCGCCGCGCTTTCCTGCCAGCCCCTTACGAACGGCCGGCGGGTCGGGTTTCTGCTTTCTTGAAAGTGGAGCGGAGGGCGGTTCACCGCCACTCTCAAGAACGACTAAACCCGCAAGCTGACTCGCGCCGCCGCGGCCTGTTACACTCCGAGCCTCGAAACCTATGTGGCACCCCGAACCTGTCATCAGGCATTCCATCCCCGAGACCCTCTGGCCCACGGAAGAGGAGGCCGCGCGCTCCCTGCTCTTCCAGCCCGTGCGCGTCGGCCGCGTCGAGCTCGAGTCGCGGACGTGGGTGCCGGCGATGGTGCCCTGGCGCGCGACCGAGGACGGGTTCGTCACGCGCGAGAACCTCGAATGGTACGGGCGCTTCGCCGCGGGCCGCCCCGGCGCGCTCGTCGTCGAGGCGACGGGCATCCGCGACGTGCCTTCGGGGCCGCTCCTCCGCATCGGCCACGACCGCTTCCTGCCCGGCCTGCGCGAGCTGGTCGAGACCGTCCGGCGCGAGAGCCACGGCCGCACGCGCCTCTTCATACAGCTCATCGACTTCCTCGCCGTCAAACGCCGCCCGGAACCTTCGAAGTTCTTCGAGCGCTTCCTCAACGTCACAGACCGTCACCGCCAGGCCCTCGCCGCGTTCTTCGACGAAGAGGGCTGGCTCGGGCGTGACGAGACGGAGGTGCGCGCCTTTCTCAAGGTCGCGCCCGACGCCGTCGTCGAGCGCGTGCTGGACGAGAGGGAGTTGGAGTCGCTCCACTTCGGCTACCGCGAGCGCGTGACCGACACGCACCTCGGGCACGTGCGCGAGCTGCCCCGAGTCCTTCCCGAACTCTTCGCCGAAGCCGCGCGGCGCGCGCGCGCGGCCGGCTTCGACGGCGTCGAGCTGCACTACGCGCACGCCTACACGATGGCCTCCTTCCTCAGCCGCCGCAACGACCGCGGCGACGGCTACGGCGGCTCTCGGGAGGAGCGTGTGCGTCTGCCGCTCGAAGTCTTCCGCGCGGTGCGTTCCGAAGTCGGTGACGACTACACGGTCGGCGTGCGCTTCCTCGGCGACGAGGTGATCGAGGGCGGGAGTCGGGTTGAGGACGCGGCCTTCTACGCGGCCGAGTTCGCGCGCGCTGGTCTAGACTTCCTCTCGGTCTCGAAGGGCGGCAAGTTCGAGGACGCGAAGCGGCCGAAGGTCGGGCAGGCCGTCTACCCTTACACGGGCCGGAGCGGCTACGAGTGCATGCCGACGGTGCTCTCCGACGAGGCAGGCCCGTTCGGCCGCAACCTTTCACTTTCGAGGGAGGTGAAGCGCGCGGTGAACGGGGCCGGCTTCCAGACGCCGGTCGTGGCCGCGGGCGGCGTCGGCACGTTCGAGCTGGCCGAAGAGATTCTGCGGCGCGGCGACGCAGACATCGTCGGCGCCGCGCGCCAGTCGCTCGCAGACCCCGACTGGTTCCTGAAGACGCGCGCGGGGCTCGGCACGCAAGTCCGCCGCTGCACCTACACGAACTACTGCGAGGCGCTCGACCAGTCGCACAAGCAGGTCACCTGCAAGCTCTGGGATCGCGAAGGACTCTCCGAACCGAACGTCTCACTCAGCGCCGACGGCCGCCGCCGGCTCCTCCCGCCGAAATGGGAAGGGAGTAGGCAGTAGGCAGACGGCAGTAGGCAGTTAAGACAAGACCTCTTCAACTGCCTACTGCCGTCTGCCTACTGCCTACTTTTCTCCGCGTGCATTCCGAAACGCTTTGATGAAGTCGCCGGTGGCGTCTTCGGGGTTGGTGTCCTCGCCCTGCGATTCCCAGACGACGCGCGGGGTGCGGTCGGGGCCGAGGGCGATGACGAAGAGCTTGCCCCAGATGAAGGGGTCTTCGGGGAGGGCCGAGCGGCGCTGGCTCGTCACCTTGAAGACGAGAACGAGGTCTGCCTCCGAGAGGTCGTCGACGGCGGTCGCCGTCCTGTACTTGCGTATGTACTTGTTGACCTTATCGGCCACGCGGCGCGCGGCCGCGTCGTGCTGCCTGGGCGCGTTGCCGCCGAGCGCGCGCCGGTAGTCCTCCAAAGCGACGAGCGCGGGGTCGCGCGCGTCCACCACCAGCGCGCGCGACACGAGCAGCGCCACCTGCCGCAGCCCCTTCACGTCCGCCAGCGCGCCGCGCGGCACGGACTCGTCGCGCGTGTACGCGCCCTGAAGGGCGAAGGCCGCGGGGCGCCCGCCCGCGCACGACAGCAGCGCGAGGCAGAGGAGCGCGCCGAATGTCCTGGCATCTCTCTTCACGGTCAGTCTCGGGCTGCGCGCGAGGCCGCCTCTTCGTAGGCGGCGATGAAGGCCGGGTCGCGGCGTCGAAGGCTCTCAAGGTCGACGCGCGTGCTGCGCGTCATGAGGCTGTAGGCGAAGGGCAGCGGCTCCATCAGAACGTGCTCGGCGGCGCGCTCGAACCAGACGCGGCTCTCGTGGGCCGCGCGCTGGTACTCCTCGACGACGGGGCGGCGCTCGCGCTCGAACGCCGCGAGCGCCGCGGGCACCTCCTCCCCGGCGGCGAAGTGCCGGAAGAGCGCGATGGAGTCCTCGATGGCGAGCTTCGTCCCCGAGCCGATGGAGAAGTGCGCCGTGTGCAGCGCGTCGCCGAGCAGGACGACGTTCCCGCGGCTCCAACGTTCGTTCTTCACCAGAAGGAAGTTTATCCAGCGCGAGTTGTTCGAGAGCAGCTCCTCGCCCGCGAGGTCTTGCGCGAAGACGCGCCCGAGGTACGCGCGCGCCTCGGCGTCCGACATGCGGTCGAGCCCCGCGCGCCGCCACGTCTGCTCGTCGCACTCGACGATGAAGGTGCTCAGCCCCTCGCTGAACTTGTACGAGTGCGCTGCGAAGACGCCGCCTGCGGCCTCGCGGAAGGTGAGCGTCAGCCCGTGGAAGAGGCGGCGCGTGCCGTACCAGATGTACTTGTTGCGCCCGGCGGTGAGCACGGGCCGGAAGTCTTCGGCGTAGCGCTCGCGCACGACGCTGTTCACGCCGTCGGCGGCGACGAGCAGGTCGCAGTCTCGGGCCAGCGCGTCGATCCCTTCGACTTTCGTGTTGAAGCGCAAGTCGACGCCGACCTCGGCGCAGCGCTCCTGCAGGATGTTGAGGAGTTTGAGGCGCGCGATGCCGGAGAAGTCGTTGCCGCGGATGCTGATCTTGCTGTCGCGCAGCAGGACGTCGACGTTGTCCCAGGTCTCGAAGCTCTCTGTGATGCGCCGGTGCGAGACCTCGTCGGCCTCGCGCAGATTCCTGAGCGTCCGCCCCGAGAAGACGACGCCCCACCCGAACGTCGCCCCCGGCGGGTTCCGCTCGTAGACCACCGCCTCGCGCGCCACCCCGCTCCGCCGCATCAGCAAAGCGAAGTACAGCCCCGCCGGCCCCCCGCCGATGACGTTGATACGCATAAAATTCAGTAGGCAGTAGGCAGATGGCAGCAGGCAGTTATTGTTATGTTAACAAGAACTTTGATTTCACCCTGCAACGTCCACGACGCGGAGCGACTGCCTACTGCCATCTGCCTACTGCCTACTCCTTCAACATCTCCCTCGCGATGATCAGTTTTTGGATCTCGGTGGTGCCTTCGTAGATGCGCAGGGCGCGGACGTCGCGGTAGAGGCGCTCGACGGTGTTGCCGCGCACCAGCCCGCGGCCGCCCTGTATCTGGACGGCCTCGTCGACGACGCGCTGGGCCGCCTCGGTCGCGTAGAACTTGGCCTCGCTGGCGGCGCGCGTGAGCGTGGAAGCGGGGGCGGCCGCGGAGTCTCGGAGGTGCGTGGCGCGGTAGACGAGCAGGCGCGCGGCGTCGAGTTCCGTCTGCATCACCGCCAGCTTCTCCTGGATGAGCTGGTGCATGGCCAACGTCACGCCGAACTGGCGGCGCGCCCTGGCGTAGGCGACCGACTCGTCGAGCGCGCGGCGCGCCATCCCGCAGGCGGCGGCGCCGACGCTGGCGCGGAACATGTCCATCGTCTGCATCGCCAGAGAGAAGCCCTGCCCCTCCGCGCCGACGCGGTCTTCGGCCGGCACGCGCACGCCTTCGAACTCCAGCTCGCCGATGGGGTGCGCGGCCGAGAGCGCCGTGCGAGCCGCGACGCGGAAGCCGGGCATGCGCGCGCCGACGATGAAGGCCGAAAGCTCCGCGCGGCCGTCCGTGCGCGTGCCCGTGCGCGCGAAGACCGTGTAGAAGTCCGCGAGCCCCGCGTTCGAGATGAAGCACTTGCGCCCCTCGATGACGTACGAGTCGTTCTCGCGGCGCGCGGTCGTCTGGACGGAGGAGACGTCGGAGCCGGCCTCGGGCTCCGTGAGCGCGAAGGCGGCGATTGACTTACCCGCCCGCGCGCGGGAGAGCCAGAACTCCCGGACGTGCTCGGGCGCGGCGAGCGAGACGGCATAGGTGCCGAGGCCCTGCATGACGAACGCGAGGTCTGCGAGCGGCGAGTGGTACGCGAGCGCCTCGCGCACGACGCAGAGGGCGCGCGCGTCGAGCGGCGTGCCGTCGCCGCGCGCGACCGCGTAGCTCAAGAGGTCGGCCTGCGCGAGCAGGGAGAGGAGCGCGCGGAAGTTCTCGTCCGCCTCCGGCCCCTCTTCGGCGTGGGCCAGCGGCTCGACCTCGCGCGCGGCGAAGTTTGAGACGCTCGCGGCCAGGCGCGCGTGCCCTTCGTTGAAGAAGGGGGTCTCCTCGATGAACCGGTCTCGCTGCATCCCTTTAGCGTCTTTCACTCGACGCGGACGACCTTGCCGGTCTTCCGGCTGACGGCGAGCGTCCTGCGCGGATTGTAAACCGGCCGCTCGCGGAACAGAACCTCGTCGCCGCTGAGTTCGGGCTCGTCGAAGGTGTGGAGGGGCTTCGGCTCGGGGCCGTGCTCAACTTCCAGGTCGTCGTGCAGCCACGCGTACTCGCCCGTGCGCAGGTCGATTTTGCCGACCACCCCCAAGCCGGTCACGTAGAGGTCGCGCCCGTCGCGCAGCGGCCGGCCCACGTCGCCGGCCGGGATGCGCTGGCGCCAGAGGCCGCGCATCGAGGGCTGTTCGAGGCGTGTGACGAAGCCGAAGCCGGCGCCCGCGATCTCCGTGTGGAGGAGGAGCAGGAGGTCGCCCTCGAACTCTGAGTAGAAGAGGCGCGCGACCGCCTCGCCCCGGTCGAGCCGCAGGTTGAAGCCGCGTACCTTCGTGCCCTTCGTCCGGCGGCCGTTGCCGTTCGCGGCGACGCGGTAGGCGAAGCCGTTCATCTCGAACTCGAAGGCGTCGGAGGCGGCGCGCGCCTCCCGGAAGACCTTCGAAGGCTCCGGCGCCGTCCGCGGCTCCTGCGCGGAGACGGCTCGCGCGAGCGAGAGCAGCAGCAACGCCGCCGTGAATATCCGCCGGCTCATTCTTCCTCGCGGCGCGCGGCGCCGAAGCGCGGCTCGCGCTTCTCGACGAAGGCGCGGTAGGCTTCGCCGTAGTCGGGGTGCTGCATGCAGACGGCCTGCGCCTGCGCCTCGAGTTCGAGCGCCGCGTCGAAGGAGATGTCCAGCTCGCGGTTGACCATCTCCTTCGTCACCGCGAGCGCGAACGAGGGGCCGCGCGCGAGCCGCTCGGCCAGTTGGCGTGTCTCGGCTTCGAGCTGTTCGGGCGGCACCACGCGGTTGTAGAGGCCGCAGGCGAGCGCCTCCTCGGCGCTGATGAAGTCGCCGGTGTAGAGCAGCTCGGTCGCTTTCGAGAGGCCGACGAGCCGCGGCAGGAGGTGCGCCGCGCCCATGTCCGCGCCGGAGAGTCCGACCTTGACGAAGAGGAACGCGATGCGCGCCGCGGACGAGGCGACGCGCAGGTCTGAGGCGAGCGCGATGCAGGCGCCCGCGCCGGCCGTCGTGCCGTTCAGGGAGGCGATGACGGGCTTGCGCAGACGCCGGATGTTGCGCACCAGCTCGCACGTCAGGCGCGTGAACTCCAACAGCCCTTCCGCGTCGCGCGACTGCAGAGCGCCGATGATGTCGCGCACGTCGCCGCCCGAGCAGAAGGCGCGCCCCTCGCCGGTGATGACGACCGCGCGCACCTCTTGCTCCTGTTCGAGCGCCGCGAACGCGTCGGTCAGCTCCCGGTAGACCTCGAACGTCAGGGCGTTCAGACGCTCCGGCCGGTTCAGGCGCAGCCAAGCCACGCCCTCGCGCACCTCGTAGAGAAAAGATTTGGGTTGAAGCATATGTGTTGAGTGATGAGTGATGAGTGATGAGTGATAAGAGGAGAACGGGAGGCCCGGTTTCTCTTATCACTCATCACTCATCACTCATCACTAAAGAACGGCGATGCCTTCGATCTCGACCTTGGCGCCGTCTTCGAGGAGGCCTTTGACTTCGACGAGGGCCATGGCCGGGTAGTGACGCCCCATGAGGGCGCGCCAGCGCTCGCCGAGCTCACCGGTGCGCGCGGCGTACTCGCGCTTGTCGGTGACGTAGACGACGAGCCGCGCGACGCCGGTCGGCGCGCCGCCCGCCTCGCGGACGACTTCGAGGACGTTGCGGAGCGCGCGGTCGAACTGCTCGACGAAGTCCTCGCTGACGAGCCGCTGCTCCTCGTCCCAACCGATCTGGCCCGCGACGAAGAGCAGGCGCGGCCCCTCCCGCGTCAACTGCCCGTTCGAATACCCGCGCGGCCGGCCGAGCGATTTTGGATTAATCGTTTTCATAAAGACAGAAGGCAGAAGGCAGATGGCAGTTAAGGCAATAAGCTTTGACTGCCTAATGCCATCTGCCTACCGCCTACTTAAAACATCACCGTGCCGCCATCCACGTTAATCGCCTGGCCCGTGATGCCGCGGCCGTCGTCGGAGGCGAGGAGGAGGGCGAGGGCCGCGACCTCCTCGGGCGTGACGAGGCGTTGCTGCGGGCTCATGCGCTTGATGGCTTCGAGCGCGTCGGCGGCCGTGCGGCCGGTCTTCGCCTGTATGTTCTCGACGGCGCGCGCCGTCATCTCCGTGTCCACGTAGCCGGGGCAGACGGCGTTGACGGTCACGCCCGTCCGCGCCACCTCCAACGCGACCGAGCGCGTTAAGCCGACCACGCCGTGCTTCGAGGCGGTGTAGGCGGCGACGTACGGCGCGCCCGTCTTGCCCGCGACGGAGGCGACGTTGACGACGCGGCCCCAGCCCTTCTCGACCATCGAGGGCAGCGCCGCGCGCATGCAGTGGAAGGTGCCCGTCAGGTTGATGTCGAGGTGGCGCCGCCAGAACTCGTCCGAGGTCTCCGTGAACTTGGAGCTCTCGGCGACGCCCGCGTTGTTGACGAGGACGTCGGGGCCGGCGCCGAAGAACTCACGCGCCGCGGCGAAGGCCGCCTCGACCGAGCGCGGGTCGGACACGTCGCAGGCGGCGTGCGCGGCCGACTCTTCGCCGAACTCGGCGCGAACCTCTGCGGCCACGCGCTCGACTTCGGCCGACGTGCGGGCAACGACGAAGACGCGCGCGCCCTCGCGCGCGAAAGCCCGCGCCACCGCGCGGCCGATGCCGCGCCCGCCGCCCGTGATGAAGGCCGTCCTGTCCCTGAGTCTCATCGGCGAGCAGAGTTTATCTCAACTCCCTTGGAAGCGGGGAAGGGGGTCGAAAAAAAATATTTCCGCGGCGCGGTAATAATGATCCCTTTCGCGCGCCTTTTACGCTTGAGGGGTTAGAAGACTTTCCGGAACGCGCGACAGGCCGTCCGTCCGCGCCGCCTGCGCGCCTTGAGCCCTAACCACCAGCCAAAGAAAGGTGCCCTGACAAGATGAAGCTGCCGAAGATTGCCTCCGTCATCACTCTCTCAGCCGTCATCGCCGCCACGCTCCTCCCCGCCGCCACCGCCGCCAAGCAGCCGCGCCCCTACGGCGACGTCCAGGTCTTAGCCACGTTCCCCACGCCCCCGGGCTTCCCCGAAGGCATCGCCGTCAGAGGCAACAAGGTTTACGTCTCCGGCCCCGCGCGCTTCGGCACGGCCGGCACAGGCCCCTCGACCGTCGTCGCCTTCAACCGCGACACCGGCGCGCTGGAAGCGACCTACGAGACGCGGGGCGAGTACCTCCCGGCCGAGCACGCCAACTCCTGCATCGCCTTCGACGGCAACGGCAAGCTCTACGTCCTGAACCTGCAGCTCGGCATGTACCGCCTCGACACCGGCTCGGGCCAGCAGGAGGCGTACTCGGCGCCCTTCCCAGACCTGCCCGCGTGCAACGGCAGCAACGCGCCCTGCTCGCCGACCGCCTTCGACGCGCCCGCGCTGCCGAACGACGTCGCCTTCGACGAGGACGGCAGCGCCTACGTGACCGACTCCCTGCAGGCGACCATCTGGCGCGTCCCGGCGGGCGGCGGCACGCCGCAAATCTGGTATCAGGACGCGCGCTTCGCCACAGCTCCCCCAATCGCCATCGGCACCAACGGCATCCGCCTGAGCCCCGACCGCTCGAAGGCTTTCGTGAGCGTGACGGCCGACCAGACGGGGCAGGCTTACATCTACACGGTGCCGCTCGTCGCATCGCCCGCGCCGGGCTCGGCCGCGGAGTTCAAGCACTTCGGGCCGACCGACCTGCCCGACGGCATCGCCTTCGGCAAGTCCGGCAACCTCTACGTCGCCATCGCGACGCCCGGCTTCTCCGGCGTCCTCATCCTCGGGCCGAACGGCGCGGAGGTCGGGCGGCTCTCGAACGCCGCGCCGGGCGACATCGCGCCCTACGACTCGCCCGCGAACATCGCCTTCGACGGCCACGGCTCGATTCTCCTGACGAACCACGCCTTCGCCACCGGCATCCCGTCGCATTTCCAGGTGCTCGACGTCTACGTCGGCGACAAGGGCTCGCCGCTCTCGAAGCCCGACCTGCCGTAAAGGGAAAGGATGAAGGATGCAGGATGAGGGCGGAAGGATGAGAGGGACGCGGTCGGCTATCCCTTCATCCTTCCGCCCTCATCCTTCATCCTTCCGGAGCGGCGTTCGAGGAAGGCGCGGACTCTCTCTCTCGCCTCGCGGGACTGGAAGCATTGGAGCTGCGCCTCGGTCTCGTACTGGAGCATCCGTTCGAGACTCTCCTCCTCGCTCATGTAGACGGCGCGCTTGGCGGCGGCGACCGAGGCGTGCGGCGCGACGCGCAGGCGCTCGGCCAGCTTACGTGTTTCTGCCAGCAACTCCGCGTCCGGCACGACGCGGTTGACCAGCCCGAGCTCTTGCGCGCGCCGCGCGTCGATGGCGTCCCCGAGGAAGAACATCTCGCACGCGATGTTCGCGGGCACCGCCCGCGGCAGGAAGAACGACCCGCCCCAGTCCGGGTGCAGGCCGACCTTCACGAACGACTGGCTGAAGGTCGCCGACTCGGCCGCCACACGGATGTCGGACGCGAGCACGAGGTTGAAGCCCGCGCCGTACGCGGGGCCGTTGACGGCCGCGACGACCGGCTTCAACATCTGCCGCATCGCCGTCAGCACGCGGCGGCCCGCGCCGAGCAGTCTTCGGAACTCCTCGACCTCGCCGCGCTCCATCAGCTCGCTCATGCGCGCCACGTCCGCGCCCGTGCAGAAGGCGCGCCCCGCCCCCGTCAGGACGACGACGCGCACTTCGGGGTCGCTCCCCGCGCGCTCCAGAGCCTCGGCCAGGTCGCGCCGCATGTGCCCCGCCAGCGCGTTCAGCTTCTCCGGCCGGTTCAGCGTGATCGTCACGACCCCGCCGTCGAATTCGACCTTGATGTTTTCGTACATAGCTGGGTGCTGGGTGCTGGGTGCTGGGTGCTGGGTTTTGGTTTGAACCAGCACCCAGCACCCAGCACCCAACACCTACTTTCCTTTGAAAGTCGCCTTGCGTTTTTCGACGTAGGCGCTGAGGCCCTCGCGCGCGTCCTCGGATTGGAAGAGCTGTTGCTGGAGTTCGCGCTCCAGCGCGAGGCCGTACTCGAAGGGGACTTCGGCGCCGGACTGGACGCTGCGCTTGATGCGCCCGACGGCGAGCGCGGCGCGGCCCGGGGCGGTGAAGCGGCGCGCGTAGGCGAGGACTTGTTCCCGGAACGACGCGGCCGCGTCGGCTTCCAAGAGCTGGTTGACGAGGCCGAGTTCCAGGCCGCGCTCGAAGTCGAAGAGCTGCCCCTCGGCCATCAGCTCAATCGCCTTCGACTTCCCGACGACGCGCGCGAGGCGCTGCGTCCCGCCCGTGCCGGGCAGGACGCCTAAGCTCACCTCGGGCAGCCCCATCTTGCCCGCCCCTCTGCGCGCGACGCGCAGGTCTGCGGCGAGCGCCACTTCGAGTCCTCCGCCGACGCAGTGGCCGTTGACGGCCGCGATGACCAGCTTCGGCGTCTGCTCAAGCCTTGAGAGCGTCTCGTTGGCGTGGAGGCAGAAGTAGTATTTGAAGGTCGGCGTCATCTCCGTCAGCATCGAAATGTTCGCGCCCGCGCAGAAGAATTTTTCTCCGGCCCCCGTGATGACAATGACCTGCACCGCCTCGTCCATCCGCGCCCGCAGGACGGCGGCGTCCAACTGCCGCATCATCTCGTACGTGTAAGTGTTGGCCGGCGGGTCTTCGAGCGTGAGCAGTCCAACGCCCTCCTCAACCTCGTACCGGACGAGCGTGCGCCCGGCTCCCTCGGCGGCCTGAGCTTCGGCTTCTGCCATCTTCAGTCGTTTCCTTTTGACGTTTTAGTTCGGATGTATCGGAGCGCCGCGTCGAGCTGCGCGTCCTGCCCGCGCAGCAACCCGGCGCGCGTCAAGTTTACCTCAAGATCGGGCTTGACGCCGTGCCCCTCGACGACGAGGCCCTTCGGCGTGTGCGGCAGCCCCGCCGCGTAGATGAGGTAGGCGCCCGTCGGCAGCCCTTCAAGCTCCGCGTCCATGTCGTCGCCCGCCGTCGTGTGGCCGACGACGTAGGCGCGCCCGGCCTCCTGCAACCCGGCGGTCAACTGCTCGCTCGCCGAACCGCTCGCGCCGTCCACGAGGACGACGACGGGGCCGAGGTAGGGCCGCTTCGACGGCCTGGCCTTGTAGTAGAAGTCTTCGCCCTTGCGCGCGCGCGTGACCATGAGCTGCACGGGGCGGTCGAAGAGCAGGCCCGCGAGGTCGACGGCGACCGAGTCGTCGCCGCCGCCGTTGCCGCGCAGGTCTATGACGAGGCCGGGCGCGTCGAGCATCGAGGCGACGGCCTCATGAATCTTCCGGTTGAGCGCCGGGATGAAACTCGTGAAGCGTATGTAGCCGACGCCGCCTTCGAGCCGCCGCGACTCGAAGAGCGCGTAGAGAGACATCCCGCCGAAGTTCGTCCGCTCGACCTCGCCGCGGCCGAGCGCCACGCGCTCCAGCGCTACGTCCTTCGCCTCGTCGCGCTCGTTCAGGATGGTGACGACGACCTTCGTGTTCGCTGGGCCGTGCAGCTTCCCGAGCGCGTCGTCCAAATCCTTGACGGCCGCGCCGCCAACCTTCTCGACGACGAAGCCGGGGCGGAGCCCTTCGCGCTCGGCCGGAGAGCCGGGGAGGACGCGCACGACGACGACGCGCCCCTCGACGTTTCTCAGCCCGAGTCCCGTCGTCACGGGCGGCGCCGTCATCTGCCTGAGCGCGTCGGGCGTGATGACGCCCATGTGCGAGACCTTCAGCTCCGAGAGCATCTTCCTGAGCAGGTCGTACAGCTCCGCGTCGGTCTTGACGGCCGCGACCTGCGGCGCGTAGCGCTCGCGCACCTCACCCCAGTCCACGCCGTTGAAGTTCGGGTCGTAGAACTTGTCGCGCACCGTCTCCCAGACTTTCTCGAAAGTCTTGCGCCGCAGCTCGGCCGCGGCGTCCGGCTTCTTCGCGGGCGTCTGCGCGGCGGCGGCCGCGTGCGCGGAGAGGAGGATGAGAATTGTGCAGAGGAGTCTTTTCATGTCGAAGCTTCCGTCGGGGGCGGACGAAGGGAGAGTGAAAGCGTCAGCTACTTTCGCCGCGCGGCGGGCGCGAAGTCAAACGCGCGGGGCCGCGCTTGACAGCCCGGCCCCGCGCCGCGTAGGTTGGCGGCGTCCCGCCAGACAAGAGGAGGCGCATCCGTTCTGGTGAGCGGCGCGGTCTTCAAAACCGTTAGCGCGCCTGTGAGAGCATGCGCGGGTGGGTTCGATTCCCACACGCCTCCGCCAAAGACAAAGGATGAAGGCGGAAGGATGAGGGCGGAAGTTAAAGCCTTCACCTTCGCCGACGCGCCTTCATCCCTCATCCTTCATCCTTCATCCTTATGCGAGAGTGGATCGCGTTGAACATGACGCCGGGGGTGGGGCCGCGTGCGGCCGCGCGCCTTCTGGAGAGGTTCGGGTCGGCCGAGGGCGTCTTCGGTGCCCTGCGTTCGGAGTTGGAGCGCCTGCGTCTGAGGCCGGAGGCGGTCGAGTCCATCGCGCTGCGCGACCGGATGGGGGCGGCGGCCGTCGAGTTGGAACGTGTGCGCGCTCTGGAAGGCGCGGACGTTCTGGCTCTGGACGACGGCGCGTACCCGTCTCTGCTGCGCGAGATTCCAGACCCGCCGGTGACGCTCTACGTGCGCGGGCGTTGGCGCGCGTGTCTTGAGGCACCGTGCGTCGCTCTGGTCGGTTCGCGGCGCTGCTCGACGTACGGGCAGAACGTGGCCGCGCAGCTCGCGCGCGAGCTGGCGGCGCGCGGCGTGACGGTGGTCTCGGGCCTCGCGCGCGGCGTGGACGCGGCGGCGCACAGAGGCGCGCTCGAAGCCGGCGGGCGCACCGTCGCCGTGCTGGGGACGGGGATTGATGAGGTCTACCCGCGCGACCACCGGCGGCTCGCCGCGGAGATTCTTGAGAAGGGCGGGGCGCTCGTCACGCAGTTCCCACTGGGCACGCCGCCCGTGGCCGAGAACTTTCCATACCGCAACCGCATCATCAGCGGCCTGAGCCTCGGCGTCGTCGTGGTCGAGGCTTCCGAGAACAGCGGCTCGCTCATCACGGCGCGGCTCGCTCTGGAACAGGGGCGCGAGGTCTTCGCCGTCCCCGGCAACATCACGAACCGAAACTCCTTCGGCACGAACTACCTCATCAAAGGCGCGGGCGCGAAATTGATTCAGCAATGGCAGGACGTGGTCGCCGAGTTCCCGCCCGAGACCGCCGCCGCCATCCTCCCGCCCGAAGTGAAAGGGAAGGGCAGTTCTTCCCATCCGAGTCCGCGCGAACCCACGGGACTGTCGGAACAGGAGAGCGCGTTGCTCAAGCTCATCAAGACGGACGAGCCCGCGCACATCGACGCGCTCGCGGAGCGGAGCGGCCTGCCTGTTCATGAACTCGCGGGGCTGCTGCTCGCGCTTGAGCTGCGCGAGCTGATCAGACAGCTGCCGGGCAGGTGCTTCGTCAGGCGTTTGTGAAATGTCCTCGCGAATGTGCGGAACGGGCGCGCGCTTCCGCCCGGCTTGCTTTATAATGCGGCGACCGCACGTCCGAGGGAAGGAGCGCAAGGGTTGTGAGCACAGACGCCGGGTCGGTCAGGGTCAACATCTTCAACCAGACCTACAGCCTGCGTGCGGCCGACGGCGACGGCGCGCACGTCCTGCGCGTCGCGCGCCTCGTGGACGAGCGCATGCAGGCCATCGCCTCGGGCCTCGCCGTCCACGACGTGGCGAAGGTCGCGGTGCTGACGGCCCTCAACCTCGCCGACGAGCTGGAAGGCTTGAAGAACTTCTACGAGGCGGAGCTGCGCGAGGTGCTCGAACGCGCGCGCGCCGAAGAGGCGCAGGAATCGAAGGCGGCCGAGCCGGAGACGTTTGCCCCGCCCGCGCCCGTAGTCGAAGAGCCGCCCGCGCCCGAGCCTGAGCGGCAGGAGGAGCAGTCCTGGTTCGAGGCCATCTTCGACTCCGACGCGCCGCCCGCGCGCACCGGCGACGAACGCCTCAGCAGCCAGATCACCTCGCGCCTCCGCCGCCTCCGCCAGACCGCGCAAGGTAACTCCATCATCGAAGACGAAGAGCCGTAGGCGGTAAGAAGGTTCTGGGTGTTAGGTGCTGGGTGCTGGGTAGGACAGGCTGCTCTGACCCAACACCTAACACCCAGCACCCAGCACCCTCCCTACTGCCAACTGCCATCTGCCTACTGCCTACTATTCAAAAAAGGAGCCTGCCCCATGAGACTGTTCAGAAACTTCGCGGCGCTCGCGCTGCTTTTGGTCGCCGCGTCCCCCGCGCTCGCGGACATCGCGCTGCCGAAGAAGCCCGGCCAAGACCCCAACGAGATCAGGCGCGACCTGCCCATCTCGCGCATGACCATCGAGCGCGTCGAGGGCTTGCGCGAGGCGCGTCTGCAAATCCCGCGCTCGCGTTTACAAGACCTGAACCTGACCGCGGGCGTCGAGCCGGGCGGCGCGCAGTCGGCCGGCATCAAGTCCGCGGGCACGGTCATCGGCGGCGTCCTCATCTCGCTCGCGGTCGTGCTGACGGGGCTTCTGCTCGTGCGCTCGCGCCGCCCCGCGAAACTGGGTCGCGCGACGGCCGCCGCCGTCGTCTGCGTGTGCGCGTTGGGGGCCGCGGCGGGCGTGGCCTACGCCAACATCGGGCCGCCGCCCGGAATCAGGCCGCAAGACCCGGGCACGCTCGTCAAGGCCGTCAAGGGCGTGCCGCTCGCGGGCTCGATCCGCGTCGAGGTCGTGGACGAGGGCACAGAGATCAAGCTGCTCGTCCCCGCGGTCAAGTCGGGCACGGGCAGGGGCGACGAGGAGGAGTAGGTGCAGAGCGCCGCTGACATAGTGGCGCTGGGCGCGGGAGTCGCGCGCGGCGGGGCGGACGCTTCCCGCACTTCGCCGCGCGTGTTCGCCGCCGCCTGCGTGTGCCTTCTGGTCGCCGCGGCGGCGCTGGCCGGCTTCGCGCCGCTGTGGCTTTCGGTCGCGACCGTCTTCGCGTTCGCCGGGCCGCACAACTGGGCGGAGCTGCGCTTCTTCATCACGCGCCTGCCCGTGCGCCTCGGGCGCTCGCGCTGCTTCTTCGCGCTGGCGGCCGCGGGCGTCTTCGGCCTGACCGCGACCTACGCGGCGCTCGCGCTGTGGGCAGACTCCAGCGTGTGGGGCGAGGGGAGCTGGCGCGCGGCCATCGCCACCTGGAACAGCGCGGCGGTGGTGTGGGTCGTGGCGCTCGTGGCGGTGCGCGGGCGCGGGCGCTCGCGCGGGGGCGCCTGGGTGTGGGCTCTGCCCGCGGGCCTTGCGCTGGCGGGGCTGGGCTGGCTCGTGCCGCAGGGGTTCGCGCTCGCGCTCGTCTACGTCCACCCGCTCGTCGCGCTCTGGTTCTTAGACCGGCAACTGCGTCTCTCGCGCCGCGGTTGGAGTCGCGCTTACCGCGTGTGTCTGGCGCTGCTGCCGGTCGCGCTCCTCCTGCTGTGGTGGAGGCTCGCGGGCACGGCGCCCCTGGCGGAAGACGGGGAGGTCGCGCTGCGCGTCGTGCGCCATGCGGGCGCAGGCGTCATGCCCGGCGTGGTCTCGACGCACCTGCTCGTCTCGACGCACGTCTTTCTGGAGACGCTGCATTACGGCGTGTGGCTCGTCGGCGTCCCCCTGGCGGCGGGCGTAGGGCTTGCGCCGTGGCGCGCTTCGTCGGTGCCGCTCGTCAGACACAGGCGCGGTTGGCCGCGGCTCATCCGCGCGCTGCTCTTCGCGGGCGGCGCGGCCGTCCTGCTGCTCTGGCTCTGCTTCGCGGCCGACTACGCAACGACGCGCGACATCTACTTCACCGTCGCGACGGCGCACGTCCTCGCCGAAGTGCCCTTCCTCCTGCGGACGTTCTGAAAAGTAGTAGGCAGATGGCAGTAGGCAGCCGCCCCGCGCTGCGAACGTTGGAAGGCTCATTCAGGAGTTTCGGCAGGTGGCTTTTAACTGCCTACTGCCATCTGCCTACTGCCTACTGTAACTCATGGACACCGGAGACCTCTGGCGGTTCTTCCCGCTCGGCTACCTCGTTACGGTCGCGTTCGAGACGCCCGTCCTCGTCCTGCTCCTCTCGAAACATCATCCGCCGAAGCGGAGGCTCTTCGCGGGGCTGTGGCTGACGGCCTGCACCTATCCGGTCGTCGTGCTCGTCCTGCCGCCGCTCTTCGAAGACTATTCCCGGGCCGCGTACCTCGCCGTCGCGGAGACCTTCGCGCCCGTCGCCGAGTGCGCGCTCTTCTACTTCACTTTCAAAGGGGAGGAAGGTGGCGTGACGTGGCGCGACATGTTTGCCGTCGTCGTCGCCAACCTGCTCTCCTTCCTCGCGGGCGAGGTGCTGGCCGCGTACGGGTGGTTCGGTCTGTTTCGTTGAGTGCAGACGTGCCGGGTAGAATGGAAGCACGACATCAAACACACAAGGGGTAGATTGATGAGCAGCCTTTTCTCCGCCTACAGCCTGCGCGGCGTCGAGTTCCGCAACCGCGTCTTCGTCTCGCCGATGTGCCAGTATTCGAGCCGCGACGGGCTCCCGAACGACTGGCACATGGTTCACCTGGGCAGCCGCGCGGTCGGGGGCGCCGGCCTCGTCTGCGTCGAGGCGACGGGCGTCTCGCCCGAGGGGCGCATCTCGCCCGGCGACACGGGCCTCTGGTCGGAAGAGCACGCGCGCGCGTTCGCGCCCATCGCTTCGTTCATCAAGTCGCAGGGAGCGCGCGCGGCAATTCAGCTCGCGCACGCCGGGCGGAAGGCTTCGACCGACCTGCCCTGGCGCGGCGGCAAGCCCCTGGGCGAAAGGGAGGGCGGGTGGCAGACGATTGCGCCGAGCGCCGTGCCCTTCGGCGACTGGCCCGCGCCGAGGGAGATGACGAATGACGACATCGAGGCCGTCGTCAAGCAGTTCGTAGACGCCGCGCGCCGCGCTTCGGAAGCGGGCTTCGAGGTCGTCGAGCTGCACATGGCGCACGGCTACCTGCTGCACGAGTTTTTGTCGCCGCTCTCGAACCGGCGCGAGGACGAGTTCGGCGGGGGCCTTGAGAACCGCGCGCGCTTTCCTCTACAAGTCGCGGAGGCCGTGCGCGCGGTGTGGCCCGCGGAACTGCCGCTCTTCGCGCGCATCTCCGCGACCGACTGGGTCGAAGGCGGTTGGGACTTGGAGCAGTCCGTCGTGTTCTCGCGCTGGCTCAAGGAGCGTGGGGTGGATTTGGTCGACTGTTCGACGGGCGGCCTCGTCCCCGGCGCGCGCATCCCGGTCGCGCCCGGCTATCAGGTGCCCTTCGCCGAGAGGATACGCGGGGAGGCGGGCGTCGCCACCGGCGCGGTCGGCCTCATCACGGAGCCGGAGCAGGCCGAGGAGATAATCAGTTCCGGCAAGGCCGACGTCGTCTTCCTCGCGCGCGCAGAGCTGCGCGACCCCTACTGGCCGCTCCACGCCGCGAAGCAGTTGGGTGCGCAAGCGCCGTGGCCCGTCCAGTACGGCCGCGCCGCGGACTGAGAGCGAAATTTCACCACAGAGACACAGAGACACAGCCTGAAGACAACAGACTTCAAGCTGTGTCTCTGTGTCTCTGTGGTAAAAAGCTTGCGGTTAAAGCCTGATTAAAAGGAAGACTCAAGGTAGGTCTTCGGCAGTCCCGTCCGCGTACTCGACGCGCGCGACGCCGAGGTAGAAGAGGTAGCTGCCTTCGACCTCGCCGCTCGCCTTCAAGAGCGGTCGCAGGAAGTCCGCGTAGTGTGCGCCCCGCACCTCGACCAACTGCCTGGCGCCGGGTTGGAGTTTGACCTCGACGGGGGGCAGCGTCCCTCTCGCCAGAACCGGCGCGCCTTCGGGGACGGCGCCGTCGGCCTCACGTCTCACGACCGACCAACGCAACTGCACGGACTTCACCGCGCGGGTCGAACGGCTCTCAAGCTCCACGCAGCCGACCTTCACGGCGTGCTGCTTCGCGCTGCTGATGGTCTTGAGCCCGCGCACCACGACGGGCACGGCCGGGTCGTCGAGCTGCGTCTTCTCCCACAGGGCGGCCAGGTATCCGGCCCCGCGGGGTATCTCCTTCATGTCCGCGTAGTAGGCCGGGTCGGACGGCGGGCTCTTCGCGCAAGGGTCTGACGACTGCGCCCGCGCGGCCGTGCAGAGGAGCAGAAGAAAAGGTAAGACCCTGGAGGCTCTGCTTAACATCCCACGCACCCCTTTCGCTTTCACGCCCTCCCTCAAACTTATTCCGACTACACGCCCGCGCCGGGGCCGCGTGCCTTTTTCTTCAGCGCCAGCCGACCGAGCCGCGCACCGATTCGATGAGCTTCGCCGGGTCGTAGCCGACGCCGTCCTTGAAGACGGTCTCGACCTGCTCGACGTCGTTGATGTTCGCAGAGGGGTCGCCGCGCACGACGACGAGGTCTGCGAGCTTGCCCGGCGCGACGGTGCCGACGCGGTCTGACTCGCCGAGGTACTCGGCCGCGTTGAGCGTCGCGATGCGGATGGCTTCCAGAGGGGTGAAGCCGGCCTCGACTAACAGGATGATTTCGCGCTGGCTGCCGAAGCCCGCGAGCGCGCCGCCGTTGCCGGTCGGGTCTGTGCCCGCCATCAGTCGCCCGCCCGCGCGCGCGAACATCAGCTCGAACTGCATCTCCTTCCTGAGCGCGACGGCCCACGGCGAGTTCTTCTGCTCGGCGGCGCGCGCGCGGGAGACGAGGTACTGCGCGCGCGCGTCCGCGGTGAGCGCGTCGAGCACGCGCTGTTGGAGCGGCGGGCGGTCGGGCAGGAACGCCTCGAAGACCGCGAGCGTCGAGGTGACGGCGACCTTGCGCGCGACGAGGTCGCGGATCATCGCCTGGAAGGGAGCCGAGTCGAGGTCGAGCTTCGTGAAGTTCGAGACCGTGTCTCCCTGCGCGGGGCACACGTCCGGCTGCTTGCCGGGCACGAACTCCGTGTCGATGAGGGCGCCGTGTTCGAGGTTGTCGATGCCGAGCGCGGCGGCCTCGCGGAAGCCGACGGCGCAGAGGTGGCCCGTGACCTTGATGCCGCGCTTGTGCGCCTCTTCGACCGCCGCGCCCAGCTCGGCGCGGTCGATGTACATGTAGGCTTTGAAGGAGGTGACGCCCTCGTCGGCCCACTGTCTGACCATGCGGCGCGCGTCCTCCGGGCCGGTGAGGACGTGGAACTGCGTGGCGAAGGCGCCCTTGCCGTCGAGGTAGGGGCCTGTGACGTGAACCTTCGGGCCGGGGATGCGCCCCGCGTCGATCATCTTCTTGAGGTTGAGGTCGGTGTAAGGCTCGACGCTGCCGGCCGTGCGCATCGTCGTCACGCCGCAGGCGAGGTAGAGGCGCGGGAAGCTCCAGCCCATTTCGTTGAAGAGCGAGAGCCTTCCCGTCGGGTAGAACAGATGCTCGTGCATCAGGACGAGGCCGGGCATGACACTACGTCCCGCCAGATCTAAAACCTTCGCGCCTTCGGGAATCTTCGCCGTTGACGAAGGACTCACCGACTGAATCTTGCCCATCGAGATGACGACCGTCTGGTCTGTGCTCGCGGGCGCGCCCGTCCCGTCAACCACGCGCACGTGTGTGAGCGCGACCGTCGGGGCGTCGACGCTCACGAACCTCAAAGTCTCCTGCGAGAGTGTGGGTCGCTCCTGCGTGGACGCCGCGCCGGGCGCCAGCAGGGACAAAAGGCACAGGCCGAGCACAAACTTCCGCATCGCAGAACCCCTTTGCGGCCGGTTTCTAAATTTGGTTGGCCGCGCCATAATAGCAGCATCCGTCGGGGAAGCGTTCTCAAACTTAAAGGGCTCAAAACGGAGGGAGTGATGGGTCTGAGGAAGAGACTGTTCGCGGTTCTTTTGTCGGCGCTGCTCTTGTCGACGGCGCTGCCGACTCATACGGCGGCGCAGCGGACGCAGAAGCCGCCGCTGCACGGCCGCCACTGGATGGCGATCACGGGCAAGCCTTTGGGGGCGACGGCCGGCGCGATGGTCTTCCAGAAGGGCGGCAACGCCGTGGACGCCGCGTGCGCGATGATCGCCGCCACCGCGACGCTCTGGGACACGCTCTCCTGGGGCGGCGAGACGCAGGCGCTCATCTACAACCCGCACACGGGCAAGGTCGTCGGCATCAACGCACTCGGCGTCGCGCCGACGGGCGCGACCGCCGAGTTCTACAAGTCGAAGGGGATGCGCTACCCGCCCGAGTACGGCCCGCTCGCGGCCGTCACGCCGGGCACGCCGGGCGGCATCCTGACGATGCTCGCCGAGTACGGCAAGCTCAGCCTGAAGGAGGTGCTCGACCCCGCCATCCAGCTCGCCGACGGCTTCCCCATCGAGGCGCAGCTCGCCAACACCATCGAGCGCAACAAGGGCGAGATCAAGAAGTGGAAGTACTCGCCCGCCGTGATGCTCCCGCACGCGGGGCAGCGGCGCGAGGCGCCCGAGCCAGGCGAGGTCTTCAAACAGCCCGACCTCGCCGCCACGCTGCGCAAGCTGGTCGAGGCCGAGCAGCAGGCTCTGGCTTCAGGGAAAGATCGGAAGGCGGCCATCTACGCCGCCTACGACCGCTTCTATAAGGGCGACATCGCGCAGGAGCTTGCGCGCGGCGTGAAGGAGGACGGCGGCCTCATCACCGCGCAAGACCTCGCCAACTGGAAGGTGCACGTCGAGGAGCCGGTCAAGACCGATTACAGAGGCGTCGAGGTCTACAAGCTGACGAACTGGACGCAGGGGCCGGCGATGCTTCAGGCCCTCAACATCCTTGAGAACTTCGACCTCAAGGCGATGGGCTTCAACAGCGCGCGCTACATCAACACTGTCTACCAGGCGATGAGCATGGCCTTCGCCGACCGGGACTTCTACTACGGCGACCCCTACTTCCCGCCCGAGGAACCCATCAAGGGGCTGCTCTCGAAGGAGTACGCGAAGCAGCGCGCGGCGAAGCTGAACCAGCAGCGCAACGACCCCGCGGTCAAGCCCGGCGACCCTTATCCGTTTCAGGGCGCGCGGCCCAACCCCTTCAAAGACCTGCTCGACAAGTGGAGCCCGAACCCGCCAGACCCGCGCACGACTCCGCGGCCCAACCAGGACGCCGTCACCACCTCTTCGCTCTCTCCCGACGAAGATTTCAACCGGGCCTTCTACGCGGGCACGACTTCGGTCGAGGCCGCGGACGCCGAAGGCTGGGTCGTGTCGGTGACGCCGAGCGGCGGTTGGGTGCCGGCGGTTATCGCCGGCAGAACCGGCGTCGGCCTGAGCCAGCGCGCGCAGAGCTTCGTGACCGATCCTTCGGAAGGCCCCTTCAACGTCATCGAGCCGGGCAAGCTCCCGCGCGTCACGCTCACGCCGACGCTGGCTTTGAAGGACGGCAAGCCCTACCTCTGCTTCTCGGTGCAGGGCGGCGACAGCCAGGATCAGAACCTCTTGCAGTTCTTCCTCAACGTCGTCGAGTTCGGCATGACCGTGCAGGAGGCGACCGAGGCGCCGAACATCAACAGCTTCCAGATGCGCAGCTCCTTCGGCGCGCACGAGACGCGGCCCGGCCGCATCCTGCTCGCCGACGCGATGCCGCCGTGGGTGCGGACGGAGCTGCGCCGCATGGGCTACGAGGAGACGTTCGAGGAGCGCACCTCCGGCCCCATCAACGCCATCATGCTCGACCAGAGGCACGGCACGATGTGGGGCGGGTCGAGTAACCACGGCGAGGACTACGGCATCGCCTGGTAGCCCCTAAGAAGGAGTTAACCACAGGGACACAGAGGCACAGCTTTGAAGACAGTATCTCTCCAAGCTGTGCCTCTGTGTCTCTGTGGTTAATTTCGCAGAAGCTTCGCCGAACACTTCCGCCGCTCGCCGCCGCGCGTTGACATCAAGGGCGCGCGGGCTTACCTTACACAGCCGTCTCAAGCTTTAACCGCGAACGGATGCCCAGCCCCTGAGGCCGGCGCAAGTCTCGGCCGCGTCGGCCCCGCAGTCGAACCCTTGTGTCTTATACAACCCCTCGAAGGAGGTTCATGCAGATGGGATTCTTCTCGAAGCTTAAGAAGGTCGTGCCGATTGTGGACAAGGGCGCGGTGATCGCGTCGGGCGTGCTGCCGGGCCAGGCCGGGCAGGTGGCGGGCGACGTGGCGCAGGGCGCGGGCGTCGTCACGACCGTCGTCCAGCAGCTACAGGCGCAGGCCGGCTCGTCCGTCTCGCCCGCGGAGGCGCAGCAGCAGGCGACGCTCGCCACGGCCGTCGCCGTGGACGACCACGAGGAGCGCATCAAGGCGCTCGAAGCAGAACTGGCCGCCCTCCGCGCCGCGCAGGGCGGGCAGCCCGCGCAGGCCGACACGACGGGACAGCCGGCTGCTTCCGGACAGACGGGACAGACCGGCGAGTCGATCATTCCGGACGGGGCGAGTCAGTCGCCGCAGGCAGCTCAGGCGGAGCCTTCGGGGCCGCAAGGGCAGTCTTAAGAGTCCCGGCGCGTAAGGGCTTCGGGGGCGCACTCGAAGAGGATGCGTTCCTGAAGTCCGGGCGTAAAGTGTTGAAAAGCAACGGAAACACTCGCCCCGGGCCGGGCGAGCCGGCGGCCGCCCTCGTGCATCTAAAGCGGTGCCGGGTTTGCATCCTTTTGCGAAATAGAGAATATTAGAAAAAGGATAATAACCGAGTCGCGCATGTTTTCCCGGCCCGCCCGCGCGGGTTCTGCGAGGTTTGCGGGCGCGCCTTTTTTAACTGAGGAAGAGTTGATGGCGAAGAATTTAGTAGTGGTCGAGTCGCCCGCCAAGGCGAAGACTATCGGAAAATACCTGGGCCCGGACTACCGCGTGATGGCCTCCATCGGCCACATCAAAGACCTGCCGGCGAAGGGCCTCGGCGTAGACGTCAAGAACGATTTCGAGCCGACCTACGAGGTCATCCCCGACACCAAGAAGCGCAACAACCGCAAGGTCATCTCGGAGCTGAAGAGCGCGGCCAAGGAGGCCGAGGCCATCTACCTCGCCGCCGACCCCGACCGCGAGGGCGAGGCCATCTGCCAGCACCTCGCGGAAGAGATCGTCCCGAAGCGGCCGAAGAAGCCGCACTTCCGCGTGATGTTCAACGAGATCACGAAGCGCGCCGTGCAGGAGGCTTTCAAGGAGCCGAAGCAGATCGACGAGAACCTCGTCGCCGCGCAGCAGGCGCGAAGGGTTCTGGACAGGCTCGTCGGCTACAAGGTCTCGCCGCTCCTGTGCCGCACCATCGGCGGGAGGCTCTCCGCGGGCCGCGTCCAGTCGGTCGCGCTCCGCATGGTCGTCGAGCGCGAGCGCGAGATCGAGAAGTTCGTCAAGACCGAGTACTGGACGGTCGGCGCGAACCTCTCGGCACGGCTGCCGCCCGCCTTCGACGCGCGCCTGTGGAAGGTCGGCGAGCAGACGGTCAAGACCTCCGGCTTCGACCAGGAGATTAAGAAGAGCGAGATTCTCATCGGCGACGAGGCGAGCGCTCGCTCAATCGTCGAAGAGGCCGAGCGGCAGCAGTTCGTCGTCTCCGAAGTCACGACGAAGGAGCGCAAGCGTAACCCCGTCCCCGCCTTCATCACCTCGAAGCTCCAGCAGGAGGCTTCGCGCAAGCTCTCGTTCCCCGTCAAGAAGACGATGATGGTCGCGCAGAAGCTCTACGAGGGCGTCGAGGTCGGCTCCGAGGGCGCGGTCGGTCTGATCACTTACATGCGCACAGACTCGACGCGCGTCTCGGACGCGGCGCTGGCGGAGGCGCGCGACTTCATCGCGTCGCAGTACGGCGAAGCGTACCTGCCGGAGAAGGCGGTTCACTACCGCTCGAAGAAGGACGCGCAGGACGCGCACGAGGCGATTCGTCCGACCGACGTTTCGCGCACGCCCGAGTCGGTCGCGCGCTACCTCGACCGCGACGAGTTGAAGCTCTACCGCCTCATCTGGCAGCGCTTCGTCGCCTCGCAGATGAATCCCGCGCTCTTCGACCAGACGACCATCGACATCGAGGCCGGCCGCTTCCTCTTCCGCGCCACCGGCTCTGTGCTGAAGTTCGACGGCTTCCTCAAAGTCTATGAGGAGGGACGCGACGAGAAGGCCGAAGAGGACGAGGAGGCCGCGCGCAAGCTGCCCCTGGTCGAGGCGGGCGAGAACCTGAAGCTCAACGGCGTGAGCCCCGAGCAGCACTTTACGGAGCCGCCGCCGCGCTACACCGAGGCGACGCTCGTGAAGGCGCTCGAAGAGAAGGGCATCGGGCGGCCTTCGACCTACGCGGCCATCATGACGACGATTCAGGATCGCGAGTACGTCGAGCGCGTCGAGGGCCGTTTTCACCCGACGGCTTTGGGGATGACCGTCAACGACCTCTTAGTTGAAGGCGGCTTCGACGACCTCTTCAACGAGACCTACACGGCGCGGATGGAGGAGGAACTCGACGAGATCGAGGATGGCAAGCTCGCGTGGACGGACGCGCTGGGCGAGTTCTACGAGAAGTTCGCGCGCGACCTGAAGGCGTTCGAGACGTACGTCAAGGGGCGCAAGCAGCAGGCCATCCCGACCGACGAGAAGTGTGAGAACTGCGGCTCGCCGATGGTCATCAAACTCGGCCGCTTCGGGCAGTTCCTCGCCTGCTCGAACTACCCCGAGTGCCGCACCACGCGCGAGGTCTCGAAGCCCGCTGCGGACGGCGACGGCGCGGCGGCCGGCGCGCAAGGTGCGACGGACGGCGGTGCGGAAGAGGTCGCAGAGACGTGCGAGCTGTGCGGCAAGCCGATGGCGATGAAGCGCGGGCGCTTCGGCCCGTTCCTCGGCTGCACTGGCTACCCCGAGTGCCGCAACATCCGCCGCGTCTCGAAGAAGACCGGCGCGGTCGCGCCCGCGCCCGTGCCGATTGAGGGCGAGACGTGCCCCGTGGACGGCGCGCAGTTGGTCAGGCGGCACGGCCCTTACGGCGAGTTCGTCTCGTGCGCGAACTACCCGACGTGCAAGTACATCAAGCGCGAGACGACGGGCGTCGCCTGCCCGCGCCCCGGTTGCAAGGGCGAGATCGTCGTGAAGAAGTCGAAGCGCGGGAAGTATTTTTACGGCTGCTCGGAGTATCCGAAGTGCGACACGGTCTACTGGGACAAGCCCGTGGCCGAGCCGTGCCCGCAGTGCAACGCGCCGTTCCTGCTTGAGAAGACGACCAAGAAGGGCACCACGCGCTCGTGCGCGCGCGAGGACTGCGACTATAAGGAGGACGTGCCCGCGGCGTCCGCGCCCGCGCCGACCGCGACCCGCGCCGGCAGCGAAGGCCGCGCCGCGAGGTAATAGCGGTCAGAACCACCCGCGTCAGCCGGTGGCTCTGACCTGATTAACGGAGGGCGCGATACAGAGATCGCGCCCTCCGTTTGTGTTTTGCCGCCGTCCACTTTAAATTTTACCCACACCGTAACCTTCGTCTCGACGCGCGCGTCTCTCTCTGTTAAGAGACCGCACGTAAGACTTTCGCAGGGGAGCCCATCAAGATGATTACGAGACGCCGGAACGCGGCGGCGCTTTTGTGCGCGCTGCTGCTCTTCTCGAACCTTACCGTCTGGGCGCAGACGCCGAGAGCGACGCCGACGCCCGACCCGAACGACCCCGCCCAGCGCATCCGCGACGAGGGCCTCAACCGCTCGCAGGTGATGCAGATTCTCAACCACCTGACGAACGTCATCGGCCCGCGCCTGACCGGCTCGCCCAACATGCGCCGCGCCAACGAGTGGACGCGCGACACGCTCGCCGGCTGGGGCCTGCAGAACGCCAAGCTCGAACCCTGGGGCGCCTTCGGCCGCGGCTGGGTCTTGAGGCGCTTCGAGGCCGACGCGGTCGAGCCGCAGGCGTTCCCGCTCAACGCCTACCCGAAGGCCTGGTCGCCCGCCACGCAGGGGCCGCTCACGGCCGAGGTCGTCTACGTCAACGCGGCCGACGAGCAGGGCCTGCAGAAGTTCAAGGGCCAGCTGCGCGGCAAGATAGTTCTCAACGGCGCGGTGCGCGACCCCGCTGCGCACTTCGACCCCGAGGGCACGCGGCAGACCGAGAAGGACTTGCTCAACCTCGCCAACCAGCCCGACCCCGCGACCCAGGCCCCGCGCCGCGGCGGGCCGCCCGAGATGCGCGCGGCCATGCGCTTCGCCTCGCAGAAGTGGAACTTCTTCCAGGACGAGGGCGTCGCGCTCGTCATCGACCCGAGCCGCGGCGACGGCGGCAACATCTTCGTGCAGCAGGCCACCGTGCCGCAGCCGCTCCCGGCCAACCCGCAGCAGCTCAACGCGCTCCTCGACCGCGCCCCCGACGCGCCGCGGCAGGTGCGCGCGTGGGAGAAGACCGCGCCGAAGTTCGCGCCGCAGGTCGTCCTCGCCATCGAACACTACAACCGCCTCGCGCGCATGCTCGAAGCGGGCCAGCGAGTCCGACTCTCGTTCAACCTCGACGCGCAGTTCGACGACTCCGACCCGACGGCCTACAACACCGTCGCGGAGATTCCGGGCACCGACTTGAAGGACGAGGTCGTCATGCTCGGCGGCCACATGGATTCCTGGCACGGCGGCACGGGCGCGACCGACAACGCCGCGGGCGTGGCCGTCGCGATGGAGGCTGTTCGGATTCTGAAGGCTTTAAATCTACAGCCGCGCCGCACGATCCGCATCGCGCTCTGGAGCGGGGAGGAGCAGGGGCTGTTCGGCTCGCGCGCGTACGTCGAGCAGCACTTCGGCAAGCTGGAGACGCCGCCGGCCACGCCGCAGCCGACCCCGCCCGGCGCGGCCGAGGGGCAGCCAGCGCCGCGGCCCACGCCCACGGGTCGGCTTACGACGAAGCCGGAGTATGAGAAGCTCTCGGCCTACTACAACCTCGACAACGGGACGGGGCGCATCCGGGGCGTCTACATGCAGGGGAACGAGGGCGTGCGCCCGTACTTCCGCAAGTGGCTCGCGCCCTTCGCAGACCTCGGCGCGCAGACCCTGACGCTCGCCAACACCGGCAGCACCGACCACGTGCCCTTCGACGCCATCGGCCTGCCGGGCTTCCAGTTCATACAGGATTCGATAGAGTACAACACGCGCACGCACCACTCGACGCAGGACACGTACGAGCGCATCCAGGCGGACGACGTGAAGCAGGCCGCCGTCATCATGGCCGCCTTCGTCTACCAGACGGCGATGCTCGACGAGCGCCTCCCGCGCAAGCCCGCGCCCGGCCGCTCGGAGCGCGAGACCTCTTCAACCAGTCGTTGAATATAGTGAGAAACATTTAACCACAGAGACACAGAGGCACAGCTCGAAGAGATTTACTCAACAAGCTGTGCCTCTGTGTCTCTGTGGTTAATTCATCCGGCGTAAGGAGTACTTCACCCACATGACGAGACGACACGCAGCCGCCGCGCTGCTTCTTTTCGCCCTGCTGTCGCCGCACGCGGTCGCGGTTCGCGCGCAGCAGCCGACGCCGGCGCAGCAGGCGCAGCCGCAGCCCACGCCGACGCCCGACGCGGTCGAGCGCATCAAGGACGAGGGGCTCAACCGCTCGCAGTTGATGCAGACGCTCGAATACCTGACGGACGGGATCGGGCCGCGGCTCACGGGCTCGCCGGCGCTCCGCCGCGCCAACGCCTGGACGCGCGACCGGCTGACTTCGTGGGGCCTCTCAAACGCGCACCTCGAACCGTGGGGGCCTTTCGGCCGCGGCTGGACGCTCAAGCGCTTCTCGGCCGAGGCGGTCGAGCCCGTCGCGTTCCCCCTGCTCGCGTACCCGCGCGCGTGGTCGCCCGGCCTCGAAGCGCCGCTCACGGCCGAGCTCGTCGTCGTGGACGCGAAGAACGAGGAGGAGTTGCAGAAGTACAAGGGGCAGCTCCGCGGCAAGTTCGTGCTGATCGGCACCGAGCGCCAGCTCCGCCCGCGCTTCGAGCCGACGGCCACGCGCCTCACGGACAAGGAGCTGCTCGGACTCGCGGACGCGCCCGACCCGTCGCTCCTGCCGCCGCGCCCGCGCCGCGCGCCGCCGACGCCCGAGCAGCTCGCCGAGCAGCGCTTTAACGACCGCAAGACGCAGTTCTACTACGAGGAGGGCGTCGCGCTCCTCGTCGCCTCGAGCCCGGCCGGCGACGGCGGCATGCTGCAGTTCGTCCAGTCGGCCTCCGTGCCGCAGCCTTCCGACACGCCCTTCGAACAGCGCAAGCAGCCCTGGCAGAAGGACGCGCCCAGGCTCATCCCGCAGATCGCGCTCTCGAACGACCACTACAACCGCCTCGCGCGCATGCTGCGGCAGGGCGAGAAGGTGAAGCTGAGCGTCAACCTGCAGGTCGAGTTCGACGACTCCGACCCGATGAGCTACAACACCGTCGCGGAGATTCCGGGCACCGACTTGAAAGATGAGGTCGTCATGCTCGGCGCGCACCTCGACTCCTGGCACACGGCAACGGGCGCGACCGACAACGGGGCCGGCGTCTCAATCATGATGGAGGCAGTTCGGATTCTGAAGGCCCTGAACCTGCAGCCGCGCCGCACCGTCCGCATCGCCTTGTGGAGCGGGGAAGAGCAGGGGCTGCTCGGCTCGCGCGCCTACGTCAACGAGCACTTCGGCCCTGTGCCCACGCCCACGCCCGCCGCCGGCACCGCGGCACAGCCCGCGCCGCCGACATCTAACACGGCCCCGCGCTACAAGCCCGAGCACGCGCGCCTGAACGTCTACTTCAACGTGGACAGCGGCACGGGCGCCATCCGCGGCGTACACATGCAGGGCAACGAGGGCCTGCGCCCCTTCTTCCGCCGCTGGCTCATGCCCTTCGCGCAGTTGAAGGTCGGCGACACGACCTACACGGCGACGACCGTCACGGCCGCCAACACCGGCGGGTCGGATTTCCTCTCCTTCGACGCCGTCGGCCTCAACGGCATCGACTTCCTGCAGGACGAGATGGAGTACGGCCCGCGCACCTGGCACTCCAACCAGGACAACTACGACCGCGCCGTCCCCGAAGACCTCAAGGAGGCCGCCGTCATCGTCGCCGCCTTCGTCTACCAGGCCGCCACGATGGACGGCATGCTCCCGCGGAAGCAGCAGAAGGAGAGTAGGCAGTAGGCAGACGGCAGTAGGCAGTTCGGGCCGCGGCAGCGGCGCGGTGAATGTAGCCCGGCCTTTCAAGGTCGGGAAAGAGTTGGGACAGAAAACGCCGCGTCGCGTCGGCGACGCCTGAGCCGTTGCGGCATGGTTCAGGCGTCGCCGACGCGACGCGGCTTCTTTTACATCGGCGTCCCCGGCCTTGAAAGGCCGGGCTACATTCAGCCGCCGCTCCGCGGCGGTGAAGACTTAACTGCCTACTGCCGTCTGCCTACTGCCTACTGCCTAATACTTCCCCGACGCTAAATATTCGGTGAGGTAGCGGCGGAGCTTGTCGCGGTTGGCCTTGCGGTACTCGACGTAGTCCTGCGCGATGCCCTGGTCGGTGCGCGCGAAGAGGACGTAGGCTTCGAGCAGCCCCGCCTCTTCGAGCTGCACGAGCAGTTGCAGGTCTTTCGAGAGCTGCTTGACCTCGCCGGCCTTCTGCTGGTTCCGCACGGCCTCGATGACACCGCGCAAGGCCCCCGCCTCTTCGCGCAGGCTGTGGCGATATGCCTTCTCGCCGGGGTACGCCTGCTTGAACTTCTCGTAGTCGTTCAGCGCCCACGCCGCGCGCAGCAGGCCGTAGGCCGCCCACGCCGCGCTCCCGTCGCCCGGCTTCTCGCCCGCCTTCGGGTCGAGCGTGACGACGTTCCTGCCGTCCTTCTGCGAGAAGTTCGACTGCACGTCGATCTTCGGGTGTCCGAGGCGGACGGCCTTGGCGTTGGCCCAGCGGAAGAGGCCGTTCTCCCACGTGTAGCGGTCGTAGGGGTTGGCGACGACGGCCTCGACGTACTTGTCGCGCGCCTCGTCCAGGCGCGCCTGCTTCAGGAGTGAGTTGCCCCAGTAGCGGTACGCCTGCTCGCGGTCGGGGTCGAGCTTGATGGCGCGCGCGTACCACTCGCCCGCCTTCTCGAACTGCCCTTTCTGCAGGAACACGTCGCCCGCGAAGAGCGGCGCCTCGTAGAGCTTCGGGTCGAGCGCGAGCGCCTTCTCGTAGGCGGCGAGCGCCGCGTCGTAGTCGTTCTTCATGAAGGCCGCCTCGCCCGCGCGCATCGCCGTGTCGGCCTCGGGGACGTCGGAGAACTTCGTGGCGTTCGGGCCGCCGGCGCTGCTGCCGTCCTCCTTCAACCCCGCGATGAGTTGGTCGATGAGGTCTTTGGGCACGCCCGCGTCGAAGCCGAGCTCCCTGGCGCGGACGACCGCGGCGCGTGCGCGCGCGCGCCGCGCGAGGCGCTGGGGCGAGTCCGGCTCGGAGATGGTGTTGACGAAGAGCGTGAGGCCGAAGCGGGCGAGCACCTCGCCGTCGCCGGGGTAGCGCGCCGCGAGCTTCTCGAGGGGCGCGAGCGCCTCGGCGAACTGCTGCTCCTGGAACAGCTCGAAGGCACGCTGGCGCTCGGGGTCGTCCTGCGCTTTCTGCGCGGCGAGGGCGGGTGCGAGCGTCGCGAGGGTGAGCGCGAGCGCGGCGGCGAGCCGCAGTGCTCTCTGGGGCGTGTGCATGAAATGTCCTCCGTCGAAGTTAAGGTCAGGTGGTCGGAATCTGCGTCGGGGCCACAATCATCGTGTACGCCGGCGTCGAAGTCAAAAAGGGTGTTGGGTGCTGGGTGTTGGTTAAAAACATAGTTCTAACCGACACCCAGCACCCAACACCCAGCACCCTATTCCGGCACGTGCGGTTGGAGGCCGGTGCCGACTTCGTCGAAGGTGATGCCGGCGGCGACCTCTTCGGGGAGGCGCTCCCAGCCCCGGCCGTGCGTGTGGCGGAAGGTCTCGGCGTTGGCGCGGGCGTAGGCGCCGCCGTCGGGCTGCCAGACGCGTCGCTCGACCTGTATGTGCGGGTGCTTGAGGCGGATGACGTTGAAGGAGTTGGCCTCGCCGCGGCCCCGGGTGGAGGTGGCCGTGCCCGCCTGGACGAAGAGCGCGGAGTGGCCCTCGATCTTGTAGCGCTCGGCGGTGCGCCCCGTCTGGCTGACGTGCATGTGGCCCGCGAGCAGGAGGTCTGCGCCGCAGGCCGCCAGCGCCTCCATCGCCATCTGCGCGCGCCCGACGATCTCGCGCTCGTCCGCCCCTTCCGCCACGTCGAAGGGGTGGTGCGTGACGATGACCTTCAAGACCTCGTCCGGGTAGTTGCACAGGCGCTCGCGCAGGTGCGCGACCTGCTGCTCGTTGACGCGGCCGTACTTGCGCGTGAGCGAGCGCGCCGTGTTGACGCCGGCGACCACCATCTCCTCGTCCTCGTAGACGGGCTCGACCTCCTCGGAGATGTAGCGCCGCCACTTGTCGAGCGGCCGCGCGAAGCGCTCGAACACGTCGTAGAGCGGCACGTCGTGATTGCCCGGCACCACGACCTGCGGCTTCGGCAGCCTGTCCAGAAACGCGCGCGCCTCCTCGAACTGGTGCGTGCGCGCGCGCTGCGTCAGGTCGCCCGAGACGACGACCAGCGTCGGCTGTGCCTCGTTGATGGCCTCGACCAGCGGCTCGACCAGCGCCGCGTCGATGCGCCCGAAGTGCAGGTCTGACAGGTGGACTATCTTTCGCATCGGCTCCGCCCCCTTCGAGGGTCGCCCGGCCCTCGCCAGCGTGTCAACAAATGTCTACAAGCGCGCCCCGCGCCGGCAGTGGGCGGGCGTCGCCTCGGGCGTCGTCCCGTCGCTGGTGGCCCGCGCCCTGGCACGCGGCGGTCGCGGGCCACCCGACCTCCACGCACTGCGCGCACACCTTCTTCCTCAGCGTGTGGGACAGGGTCATCAACGGCTACGGCTACCCCCACAACCGGAACTACCACAAGTCCATCACCATCTGGCTCTGACCTGACACGGAGGGTGTTGGGTGCTAGGTGCTGGGTGCTGGTTTTTAGCTTTAACCAGCACCCAGCACCTAGCACCCAACACCCTCCCTCATCCCTCCGCCTTCATCCTTTTCTTCCGGCACGATCACCTTCAGCGCGCCGGGGCGGATGCGGTAGTGGAGCGGGGTCGTGAGCACCGTGACCTCTCCGTCGGTGGCGACGGGGATGCGCCTGGGGCGGCGCGTCTCGACCCAGATTTCGCGCGCGCAGAGCGCGTCGAAGTCGTGCGCCTCGCGCAGGCGGCCGAAGAGCGCGCTCAGGGCCAGACGCAGCAGGCCGAGCCGCCCCGTGCGGTGCGCGACGTAGAGGCTCAGCCTCCCCGCGTCGAGGCACGTGCGCGCGCCGAGTTGCAGATTCTCCACCTGGTACTCGTTGTTGCCGACGAAGACGAAGGGCGTCTTGCGCGCGATCTCCTTGCCGTCGGCTTCGAGCCGCACGCTCATGAAGGGGTAGCGCCGCAGCACGGCCAAGCTTGCGCGCAGGAACGCAGACCACTTGCCGCTCCCGTCGCGCTCCTGCAGCTTCTCGCGCCGGCGCACGATGCGCGGGTAGAGTCCGAGGCTTGAGTTGTTGACGAAGACGCGCCCGTTGACCTCGCCCACGTCCACGGGCACCACGCGCCCCTCGCAGATGTTCCGGGCCGCCGCTTCGAGCGCGAGCGGGATGCGCAGGTCTTTCGCGAAGTGGTTGAGCGTCCCCAGCGGCAGCACGCCGAGCGGCTTGTCCGTGCCCGCGAGCGCGCCCGCGACCGAGCCGACCGTGCCGTCGCCGCCGCCGGCCACGACCGCGCGCGCCCCGTTCGAGAGCGCGTGCCGCACGAACCGCTCCACGTCCCCGCCCTCGCGCGCGACCCGGACGCTCGCCCCCACGCCGCAGGCGTCGAACGCCTCCCTGACGGCGCGCGCCCGCTCGTCGTCCGCGGAGCCGCCGCCGGCCGCCGCGTTGATGATGACCTCGACGCCCTCAGCCATCGCGCCACAAGCGAAAGCGGGCGGGCGCGTCGCCCGCGGCGACCGCCCGCCCGCTCTGAAAGGATGAATGATGAAGGCGGAAGGGTGAAGGATGAATGTCAGACCCGCTTGACTTCATCCTTCACCCTTCGCCCTTTTTAAGATGCGCCGTAGCCTTCCGTGCCGCCGGTGGCCGCGCGCGCGTTGGTGCCGGAAGCGCTCGTGGTGCCGCCCGCGTCCGGCGCGCCGCCGCTCGGCTGGTTGCTGCCCGAGACGCCGCCGGCCGTCGCCGTGGGCGCGGAGTAGGCCGACTGCCGGCGCGTGCCGGCGGACGCCTGCTGCTGCGCGCCGCCCTGCTGGCCCGAAAGGTCGAGGCCGATGAGCCCCTTGAGCTTGTTGAGCAGCGCCGGGACGACCACGTTGCGCGCCGTCTTCGAAAGCTCTTCGAGCGCGCGGTCGCCGAGCGTCGAAAGCTCCTCCTGAAGCCGGTCGTAAGCCTTCGTCTCCTTGAAGCGCTCCAGCAGGCCCGGCCCCTTCGGCTCCTCCTCCTCCTGCTCCTCCGGGGCCGCGGGCGCGGCAGAGGCGTAAGACGTGAGTGCCTGCGGCTTCGGCGCGGTCGGCGCCTGGTAGCCGCTGCTGTAGGAGGGCCTGGTCTCCGGCCCGACGTCCTCGCCCTCGTCGGTGACGCGCTGGTACGCGCCCGCGGCGGCCGCGCGGCCGAGCACGGGCTGCGAGGCGTAGGAGCGCGCGCCACCCTTGAGGCCGCGGTCGAAGCCCGACTCGATGCGGTCGAAGGCGCCATCCTCTTCGTAATCCTCTTCGCCCTCGCCCTTGAAGGCGCCCATCACCGTGTAGCCGACGAAGGCGCCGACGGCGAAGGCCGTCAGGGTGAAGGGGAGCGTGTGCCGCTTGTACTGCTCGCGCCAGTCGAGCGTGTCGCTGATGTTCTCTCTCACCTGCTGGTACTGGTTCACCACCGTGTCCTTGATCTCCGTGACGGTCTGGGAAATGGATTCGCGCGCCTCCTCCATCCGGCGCTGAAGCGCGGCCTTGGTCTGGTCAACGTCTTCATCGGCTGTGTCGTTCGCGCGCGCCAAGGCTAAATCTCGTTCTTCAGCCATTGCTTGTCCTTTCTGATCTCTTCGAGGGTCGTCGTGGGCACCGGGTTATAGGCGGCGAGCTTGTTCTTCATCACGAGGACGATGACGCCGCCGATGACGACGTAGATGACGCCCATGATCAGGAAGCCCAGGCCGTAGCTCGTCGGGCTGAAGCGCTCGGGCGCGGCCGCCTCGTTCGCGAACAGGGTCGAGACGAAGAACGCGAACGCGACGTTGACGAGCGCGAACCCGATGAGCGCGACCATCGCCCCGACGGCCGTGAAGGCGCCGTTGCGCGCGTAGAAGGAGGCGTCCTCCTTCAACTCGACTTTGACCAGGCTGAGCTTCGTGTCGACGAGGCGCATCACGTCGTCGCCCAGCTTGCCGAACAGCGTCGGTAGATTCTCCAACTCCGCTCCACCCTGCGCCGGCGCGGGCAAGTCCACACGCCTTCTCTCAACTTCGGCCATCGCTTACACCCCTTTCAGTAGGCAGTAGGCAGATGGCAGTAGGCAGTAAGTCCGCGTTAAGGGAGTTGAAGGTTTAACCCCGGCTTCTCGGAAGAGGGGTCTTCAACTGCCTACTGCCTACTGCCTGCTGCCTACTCCTCTCCGAACTATCTGCGCCCGCCGCGGACGAGGAGGCCGATGACGAAGCCGGCGGCGGCCGCCACCAGCAGCGCCTGCCCGGGGTTCTGCCGCGCGTAGTCCTTCGCCTGGTTGGCGTACTCCGCGTAGTCGACGTTGCGCAGGTCTTGCAGCTTGTCGCCCACGACCGAAGCCTTGTCGGAGATGTAGTCCTTGGCCTGCGAGGCCGCGTCGGCCACCGTCTGGCCGTACTGCTTCGCGCGGTCGGCGATGCCGCCCGCAGAGGGGGCCGCCGCCGTGCCCGTGGCCGCGCCGCCGCCGGTCGTGCTGAGGCCGCCGCCGCTGCTGCCCGTGCCGGCGCTGTAGCCGCCCCCGCCCGCCTGCGAGCCGGTGCCCGCGCTGCTGCTGCCGCCGCCGCCGAAGTCGTTTTCGCTACCAGGTCTGTTCTGTGACATAGGTTTTTCTCCTCACAAAAGTCGCTCGAAAGTCTATCCAGCCAAGATGAAAGCGCGCGAGAGTCCGCTTTCCGGAAAAAGCATTTCCCGCCGTCCGGGTGCAAACGTCGTGCCGACTGCTCCCGCCGGTCTCCTGCGAGGGAAAGGCCGCGGAAACGGCCCGCCCGCCCCGCGCCTTAAGAGTTCCGTTTTGTTGTGAAAATGTACGCGCTGAATGTAGCACAAGGCTGGGAACAATACATCACGAAAAAATTACCATACCTGCAAAATTACCCTTCGGTGCCTTGACGCGGGCGGAAAAAACTTGTAAGTAAGTACTTACTTTTGAGGGCGCGGAGCATCCAAATCGACGCATGACCAGACACTTTGAGAACGACCCGGCGGCGCCGCCGCCCCACCAGACGGCCGCTCCCGGCTCGCGCATGTGCGCCGACGACCGCCGCCGACAGATCGCCGAGGTCGCGATGCGTCTCTTCTCGGAGCGGGGTTTTCGCGGCACCACCACCAAGGAGATCGCGCAGGCCGCGGGCGTCTCGGAGGCGATCATCTTCCGCCACTTCGCCACCAAGGAAGAGCTCTACACGGCCATCATCGACTACAAGGGCTGCGGCGGCGCGGCCCCGACCCCCGTCGCCGAGCGCCCCGAGCAGCCCCACGTCATCGACGAGATTCGCGACGTGGTCGCCGAAGCGGTGGAGTCAGGCGACGACCTCGCCGTCTTCCAGGCGGCCGCGCTCCACATGCTCGAACACCACGATGAAGACCCCGAGTTCCTGCGCCTGCTGATGTACATTGCCCTCGAAAATCACTCGCTCGGCTCGGTCTTCTGGGACAGGAACGTGCGCGTGCTCTACGAGTTCCTCGGCGGCTACGTCCGCCGCCGCCAGCGCGAGGGCGCCTTCCGCGAGGTGGACGCGTACGCCGCCGTACGGGTCTTCCTCGGCTCGGTCATCCACCACTCGCTCGTCAATCTGCTCTGGGACAAAGACCCCGCGCGCCGCATCTTCCACGTGACCAACGGGGAGGCCGCCCGCCAGTTCGCAGAGATTCTGCTGCGCGGCATCGCGGCCGACCCCGACTCGGTCGGCGCGAAGCGCAAGCGCCCCGCCCGCAACCGCGAGGCCGGCGCCGACGTTAAGAACCACAGGGATAAGAACAAGAAGAGATGAACGGAATGATTCCCCGCATCAATTTACAGACGATACTTGCGCTCACACTCGTCGCGGCCCTCGGCCTCGCGTCCGCCGCGTGCGGCTCGCGCGCGCAGGCGAACAAGAAGCAGGAGGCGGCGGCCGCGACGCCCGCGCCCGCGGCCGTGGACGTGACGACCGCCCCGGCCATCCAACGTGACCTCCCGCGCTTCGTCGAGGCGACGGGCAGCCTCGCCGCCGACGAGCAGACGGACGTGGCCCCGATTGTCGGCGGCCGCGTCGTCTCGGTCTCGGTCGACCTCGGGACTTACGTGCAGAAGGGGCAGGTCATCGCGCAGCTCGACTCGGGCGACGCGCGCCTGCGGCTCGAACAGGCGCAGGCCGCGCTCGCGCAGGCCAACTCGGCGGTGACACAGGCCGAGGCGCGCATCGGCCTCCGTCCCGGCCAGCGCTTCGACGCGACGCAGGTGGCCGAGGTCAAGGCGGCGAAGGCCGCCTACGACCTCGCGGAGAAGAACCTGCGCCGCTTCGAGCAGCTGGTGGAGTCGGGCGACGTCTCGCGCTCGGCCTTCGACCAGCAGCGCGCGCAGCGCGACCAGCTGCGCGAGCAGTACCAGGCGATGCTGACGCAGGCGAACCAGTCTTACGCCGCCGTGCAGACGGCGCGCGCCGCCGCGCAGGCCGCGCAGGTGCAGGTGCAGCAGGCGCAGAAGGGCATCCGCGACGTGACCATCTACGCGCCCATCAGCGGCTACGTCGCCGAGCGCGCGGCCGACGTGGGCGAGTTCGTCTCGACCAGCTCGAAGGTCGCGACCGTCGCGCGCACGAACCCCCTGCGCGTTCGCATCGACATCCCCGAGCAGGCCATCGCGACGGTGCGGCCCGGCCAGAGCGTCTCGGTCTCGGTGAGCACGTACCCCGACCGCAACTTCGCGGGCCGCGTCGCGCGCGTCAGCCCGAGCGTCTCGGCGCAGTCGCGCACGCTCACGGTCGAGGCCGAGGTCGAGAACGGCGAGAACCTGCTCAAGCCCGGGCAGTTCGCGACCATCCGCGTCCTGCTGGCGCAGTCCGACCCGGCGGTGCTCGTCCCCGTGCGCGCCGTGCGCACCGACCAGACGACCGCGACCGCGCGCGTCTACGTCATCCAGGACGGCGTCGCCCGCGAGCGCCTCGTCGCCACGGGACGCCAGGACGGCGACCTCATCGAGATTAAAGGGAACGTCGCGGCCGGCGACCTCGTCGCCACCTCGAACGTCGAGCAGCTCGCCGACGGCGTTCCGGTCAGGCAGTGAAGGGACTGAATCATCTGCTCATTTGTTCATTCCTTCATTGAATCAATGAGCAGATGAACCAGTGAATCAATAGGACAAGGCTGTCATGCAAAAGCTAGCTGAGATTTGTGTGCGTCGCCCCGTCTTCGCGACGATGTTGATTCTGTCGCTGACGGTGGTGGGCTTCTTCTCTTTCTCGACGCTGGGCGTTGACCTCTTCCCGAAGATCGACCTGCCGACCATCACCGTGACGGTCGTCAACCCGGGCGCAGGGCCTCAGGAGGTCGAGACCGAGATCACCGACAAGGTCGAGGCCGCCGTCAACACCATCAGCGGCATCGACGAGCTGCGCTCGACCTCGGTCGAGGGCGTCTCGCAGGTCTTCATCACGTTCCTCCTCGACAAGAACGTGGACGTGGCCGCGCAGGAGGTGCGCGACAAGGTCGGCCTCATCCGCGGCGACCTGCCCGACACGGCCGAAGACCCCATCATCCAGAAGCTCGACACGGACGCCGCGCCCGTCGTGCGCATCGCCGTCTCCGCCAACAAGTCTCTGCGCGAAGTCACCGACATCGCCGACAAGGAGATCAAGGAGCGCATCGAGTCTCTGAACGGCGTCGGCAACGTCGAGATCGTCGGCGGCGCCACGCGCGAGATACACGTCTGGGTCGACCCGGATAAGATGCGCGCCTACAACATCACCGTCCCCGAGGTGGTCGCGGCCCTGCGCGCGCAGAACATCGAGGTGCCGGGCGGGCGCGTGGACGAGGGGGCGCGCGAGCTGACCGTCCGCACGATGGGGCGCATCGTCAACCCGGCCGACTTCAACAACGTCGCCATCTCCTCGCGCGGCGGCTACGCCGTCAAGGTCTCCGACATCGGCTACACGGCCGACGAGTCCGAGGAGCAGCGCACGAGCGCGCGCCTCAACGGGCAGCCCGCCGTGACGCTCGTCGTCTCGAAGCAGTCGGGGCAGAACACCGTCGCGGTCGCCGACGCGGTGAAGGAGCGCCTGCGGGAGCTCGAGCCTTCGCTCACGAAGAAGGGCGTGCGGACGCAGATCGTCGGCGACCAGTCGGTCTTCATCAAGGCGGCGCTCAAGTCCATCGAGACGCACCTCGTCGAAGGCGGCCTGCTCGCGGCGCTCGTCGTCTTCCTCTTCCTCTGGAACCTGCGCTCGACGTTCATCGCGGCCATCGCCATCCCGACCTCCATCGTCGCCACCTTCGCGCTGATGGCGGCGATGGGCTTCACCTTGAACCAGATCACGATGCTGGCGCTGACGCTGATGGTCGGCATCGTGATCGACGACGCCATCGTCGTCCTCGAGAACATCTTCCGCTTCGTCGAGGAGAAGGGCTACGGCGCGTTCCAGGCGGCCATCGAGGGCACGAAGGAGATCGGCCTCGCCGTCATGGCGACGACGCTCTCGCTGCTCGCGGTCTTCCTCCCCGTGGGCTTCATGGGCGGTATCGTCGGCCGCTTCATGTCCTCGTTCGGGTTCACCTCTTCGTTCGCCATCGCGGTCTCCCTGCTCGTCTCGTTCACCTTAACGCCGATGCTCGCGGCGCGCCTGATTAAGCGCGAGGCGCCGGCCGAGGGGCCGGGCACCGCCGTCCCGCCGTCCGAGGGCGACGCTTCGTCCGCGCTCGCGGACGAGTCGAAGGTCGTCGCGGGTGAGCCGGGCGCTCTGGCCTCCGCGTACGAGACGGCCGCGCAGGAGGCGACCGACGCTCCGCCTTCGGAAGAGGCTGCCAGCCCGCGCCGGCACGAGGTCAAAGCGCCGCACTCTTCGAAGGAGTCGCGCTGGTACAGGCCCATCGACCGCACGTACACGTGGATGCTCGAATGGTCGATGGCGCACCGCTGGGCCGTCGTGCTCATGTGCGTGCTGGTCGTCCTGAGCATCGTCCCGCTCTTCAAGTTCGTCGGCAAGAACTTCCTGCCCGTGGACGACCAGTCGCAGTTCGAGGTCAGCGTGCGCGCCTCCGAAGGCTCGACGCTCGCGGCCACCTCCGCGCTCGTCGAGAGGATCGCCGCCGACATCCGCAAGCTTCCGGGCGTCACCGACACGCTCGTCACCATCGGCGGCGGGCAGCAGCAGGTCGTCAACTCGGCCTCCATCTACGTCAAGCTCGCCGACATCCACGAGCGCCGGGAGACGCAGGACGACCTGATGCGCGACGCGCGCGAAGTTTTGGGTCGCTACCCGAAGGAGCTGCGCACGAGCGTCCAGCAGGTGGCGGCCATCTCGGGCGGCGGCTTCCGCAACGCCGACATCATGTACGTCATCGGCGGCCCAGACCTCCAGAAGCTCATCGGCTACTCGCAGGTCTTGCAGGAGAAGATGAAGACCATCCCCGACGTGGTGGACGTGGACTCGACGCTCATCGTCGGCAAGCCCGAGGTGCGCGTCCACATCGACCGCGCGCGGGCGGCCGACATGGGCGTCAAGGTGGGCGACATCGCGCAGACTCTGAACGTGCTCGTCGCGGGGCAGGAGGCCGGCACCTTCAACGCGGGCACGGATCAGTACGACGTGCGCGTCCGCGCCGTCGGCGAGGCGCGCACCAGCCCGCAGTCCCTGGAGAACCTGTTCGTGCAGTCCACGAAGGCCGGCTGGACGAACCTCTCGAACCTCGTGACGGTCGAGGAGGCGACCGGCCCCTCGGCCATCGACCGCCTGAACCGGCAGCGGCAGGTGACGCTGCTGGCGAACGTCAAGCCCGGCGGCTCTCAGGCCGCGGTCATCGACCAGATGAACCAGATCGTCAAAGAGCTGAACGTCGACCCCGCCTACACGACGGGCCTCGCCGGTCGCTCGAAGGAGCTGGGCCGCGCGGGCTACTACTTCATGCTCGCGTTCACGCTCTCGTTCGTCTTCATGTACATGATCCTGGCGGCGCAGTTCGAGTCGTTCATCCACCCCGTCACGATTCTCCTGACGCTGCCGCTGGCGATACCTTTCGGCATCCTCAGCCTGCTCCTGACGGGGCAGACGGTGAACATCTTCTCGGGCCTCGGGCTGCTGCTGCTGTTCGGCGTGGTGAAGAAGAACGCGATCCTCCAGATCGACCACACGAACGAGCTGCGCTCGCACGGCATGGAGCGACTCGAAGCGATCATCCAGGCGAACCGCGACCGCCTGCGCCCCATCCTGATGACTACCGTCGCGCTCGTCGCGGGCATGCTGCCCCTGACGCTCTCGACGGGGCCGGGCGCGGGCACGAACCGCTCCATCGGCGTGCTGGTCGTCGGCGGCCAGAGCCTGTGTCTGCTGCTGACGCTGCTCGCCGTGCCCGTCTTCTACTCGCTCTTCGACGACGTGGCGCAGAGCCGCATCTTCTCGCGCGCGTGGGCGCGCGCCGCCGCGCCCTTCGCGTGGATGCGCCGCCGCGCCGCCTCCGCCGCGCAGACGCTCTTCGGGATGCTCGGGAGACAGTAAGGGTCAAGTCATACGGGTCTGAATATTATGTCAACGCGAAATCGTAAATCGCTTTTCAGTCTACTAACTCTGTCGCTGCTCTTCGCGCAGGCGGCGCCTCTGCGCGCGCAGGAGACGGCGCGGTTCGCCGGCTCGATGTTCGCCGGGCAGCAGACGACGCAGCAGCCTGCGCCCTCTTCGAACAATCCTCCGGCGCAGACGGGCGCGCCCGCGCAGGGGCCACAGACCGCCTCGCCCACGCAGTCGCAGACGCAGCAGTCCACGAACCCCGCCGCGCCCGCGCAGGGCCAGCAGCCGGCGCAGCCCGCGGTGCCCCCGACCGCGCCGCCCGACACGAACCTGCCCGCGCCGCAAGCGCCCGCGCAGACCGCGCCCGCGCAGCCGCAGCCCGGCGCGCCCGGCGGACAGGTGCAGTCGCCCGTCGGCCCCTCGGCCCCGGGCCGCGAGAGCGTGCCCACCTCGCCCGACGCGCAGCTCAACGTGCCGCAGGTCGCGCCCGACTTCAAGGCCGATGAGGCCGCGCCTTTCCCCGCGCTCGAACGCGTCGGCGTGGACATGGGCGAGCAGCGCGCGCTCTCCGTCCAGGAGGTCATCGCGCTGGCGCTCGAAAACAACAAGGACATCGAGGTCGCGCGCCAGAACGTCCGCGCCGCCGAGTTCGACCTGCAGGCGGCGCGCGGCGTCTACGACCCGCGCTTCCAGACGAACTCCTACTACGAGCGCACGGAGCAGCCCGCGGCCAGCTTCCTCTCGGGCAGCTCGACCGGCGCGGTCACGCAGTCCGGCTTCTTCAGCAATTCTTCGGTGCAGGGCCTGACGCCGAAGTACGGCGGCGGCTACCGGCTCGACTTCGTCAACAACCGCGTGACGACGAACAACCAGTTCGCGGCGCTCAACCCGCAGTACCCGACCTCGCTCACCTTCAGCTACACGCAGCCCCTGCTGCGCGGACTCGGCTTCGACCAGAGCCGCCGCTCGATTGAGATCGCGAAGAAGAACCTTTCACTCACCGACGCGCAGTTCCGCCAGCGCGCCGTCGAGACGATTACGAACGTCCAGCGCGCCTACTGGGATTTGGTCTACGCTCTGCGCAACCTGCAGATTCAGCGCGAGGCCGTGCGCGACGCGCGCAAGCAGTTGGAGCACAACAAGCGTCTGGTCGGCGAGGGCATGCTCGCCCCCATCGACGTGGTCGCGGCCGAGGCGCAGATTTCGGGATTCGAGCAGAGCGTCTACTCGGCGCTCGACGACGTGAACCGGGCCGAGAACAATTTGAAGAACCTCGTCGCCGAGAACCGCGAGGCCCCCATCTGGGGCGTCGCCATCGTGCCCTCGGAGTCGGTCGAGCTGGCGCCGCCGCAGGTCGCGCTCGACGACGCGATGCAGTACGCGCTCAAGTCGCGGCCCGAGCTTCTCTCGTCTGACGTGGCGCGCGAGATCAACGAGATCGAGCAGCGATTCGCGCGCGAGCAGACGAGGCCGCAGGTCGACCTCGTCGCCTCGTACGGCATGGTCGGCCTCGCGGGCGCATCGAACGCGACGGCCTCGAACCCGCTCGCGGCCTCAAGCGTGGACACGCGCAACCGCATCAATCAGTTGATCGGCATCGTCAACGAACAGTTCCCCGGCAGCAACCTTCTGCCGATCCCCGAGCCGGCCGTGGCGACTATCCCCGGCCAGCTCATCGGCGGCGAGGGGCAGTCGCTCGCGAACCTCGCGACGAATCGCTTCACAAACTTCCGCGTCGGCGTCACGGTCAACCTGCCGTTCCGCAACTCGACGGCGAAGGCGCAGCTGGGGCGCACGCTCGTGGACAAGGAGCGCATCCACACGCAGCGCGAGCAGTTGGAGCAGCTCATCCAGGTGGACGTGCGCAACGCCCTGCAGCAGGTGAAGACGGCCGAGTCGCGCCTGCGCGCGGCGGCCTCGGCGCGGGCCGCCTCCGAGCAGCAGTACGCCTCCGAGCAGCGCAAGCTCGACGCGGGGCAGAGCACGGTCTTCCTCGTCCTCGAACGACAGACGCAGCTCGCCACCGCCCGCGGCAACGAGCTGCGCGCGCAGACCGAACTCAACAAGGCCATCGCCGAGTTCCAGCGCGCGACCGGCAACGCCCTCGAACAGAACCGCGTCGAGATTAGAGTCAGATAGGATTGACCACAGAGACACAGAGGCACGGCCCGTTGCGGGATTAACTCGACGAGCCGTGCCTCTGTGTCTCTGTGGTTAATTTCCGCCTACGGTTTTGCACTCGTCGGGGCGGGAAGTCTGATCGTCGCCCAGAGCGGCCAGTGGTCGGAGAGGTCTACGTCCTTGTCGATGCCGGAGGAGCGCGCTTCGAGGCCGCGGAGCCAGAGCCAGTCGAGTTTGAGCTGGACGACGAACGTCTTCCAGGTCGTCTCGTCGTCGGAGAGCGGCGTCCGGAAGCCCGCGTCGGTGAAGAGGCGGCGGGCGGCCTTCACGTCCTTGCCCTTGATGGTGTTGAAGTCGCCGAGGACGATGGCCGCCGTGCCGGCGTGGAGCCGCAGGTCTTCGAGGACGGCCTGCCAGTGCTCGACCTTCTTCTCGACCGGCATCCGCGTCTCGGCGTGGACGGAGTAGACGCGTACGCGCGTCTTGCCCAACTGCACCGTCGCGCCGACGGCGACGCGTCGTCGTCCTTCCGGCCCCTCGTGCTTGAGCAGGACGCGGGTCACGTCTTTGAGAGGGAAGACGCTGAGGATGGCGACGCCCGTCTCCTCCTCTTCTTCGTCCGTGGAGGGCGGCGCGGCCCACGCGTAGCGCATCCCCAGCTCTTCAGCGAGCTGGCGCGCGGTGTTGACATTGCCCGTCCGCCGCTTGTTGCGGTCGACCTCCTGCAAGCCGATGACCTGCGCGCCGCCGATGTCGGGGTCTTCCTTGAGCAGCCTGGCGAGCTGCTTCAGGTCTTCGCCCGCGCGGTAACGTATGTTGTAGGAGACGACCTTCAGCTCGGCCGGCACGTCGGGCGTCTTGCCCTTCGTCTCGCCTCCGACTTCGAGCAGCAAGGGCTCCTTCGTCCCGTCGTGCGCGCGCGCGCGCCTCGCGGGCGGCAAGAGGCAGAGCGCCGAGACGACGAGCAGGAAGACCGAGACTGCGGTGAGCGACATTCTGTCTTTCATCTCACTCCCCAATGTTGACCCTTAGTCCGTCGCGCGCCTCCAACGTCTCGCCGTCCCAGAGCCGCTTCGCCTCGGCGGCGAGGTCTACGTCGTCCCACTCCGGGTAGAGGTGCGAGAGCACGACCCGCCGCGCGCCCGACAACCCGGCGAGCCGCATCGCCTCCGACAGTTCGAGGTGCAGCTTGACGGGCTTCTCCCGGAAGAAGGAACACTCCAACAGAAAGAGATCGGCTGCGCGCGCGAAGCCCGCGAGCGCCTCCGTGTAGCCCGTGTCCGAGGTGTAGACAAGCGACGTGCCGCCCGCGTCTTCGAGGCGCAGCGCGAGGCTCTCGCTCGTGTGCGGCGTCGAGAGGGTCTTGGCGCGGAGGCCGGGGAGTATCTCGAACTCGGCGCGCGGCGAGACCTCTCTGACCTCGAAGGGGAAGGGCTGCTCGAAGAGCTTGTAGCCGCCCGCCTCGTCGAAACTTTGCAGGAGCTTCCTCGTCCCGCGCGGGCCGTAGACGTTGAAGGGCCTGCGTCGCCCTCGCGTCTGCGGTGCGTGCTTCGTGCCGAAGAGGAAGGGGGCGAGTCCGCCGACGTGGTCGAGGTGGAAGTGGCTGACCCACACGGCGTCGAGGTCGGCCCAGTCGAGCCCCTCCTCCGCGATGCGGTGCACGGCCGGCGCGCTGAAGTCGAGCAGCAGCGTCCCGCCCTCGGCCTCGACCCAGTGCGCCGACGCAGACCTCCGCGGGTGCGGCACCGAAGTGCCCGACCCGAGCACCGTCAGCCTCATCGAACCTTCATCCTTTCGGGGAGCGTGCAAAGGCTATCACAGCGGGGCGGAAGGGTGAAGGAGAGGGTGCTGGGTGCTGGGTGCTGGGTGCTGGGTAAAGGCAGCTTGACTTTACCCAGCACCCAGCACCCAGCACCCGACACCCTTCCCGGCTTGACCGCGGGCGTGGCTTCGCGCTACACCTTGGCGCGGAGTTCTCAACAAGCCGTCGGTCGAGAAGGGCAAAGCTTGATGCAGGGCGTGGTTTCGCTGCTGGACGACCAGCACTACGCGCGGGTCGAGGCCATCTGGGAGGAGCTGGGGCAGAAGTTCGACGTGCGCGGCCTCTACGTCACGCCCTACCCGCACTTCTCCTTCCAGGTCGCCGAGCAGTACGAAGAGTCGGCCTGCGCCGACTTCCTGCGCTCCTTAGCCGCGCGCACCAGGCCCTTCCGCGTGCGCACCGCCGGCCTCGGCATCTTCACCGTCGCCAACCCCATCCTCTACATCTCGGTCGTGCGCAGCCCCGCCCTTTCGGAGCTGCACCGAGCGATCTGGGACGGGGTCAGACAGTCGGTGCCCGGCGCGGTCGCGCACTACTACCACCCGGACGAGTGGCAGCCGCACGTCACGCTCGCGCACGGCGACATCAACCCGGACAAGCTGGCCGAGGTCGTCCGGCACCTCTGCCGCCGCAACTTCCACTGGGAGTTCACCGTCACCAACGTCTCCATCATCTACGACACCGGGCGCGAGCAGGGCGTCCGCTGCCGCTTCGACTTCAAGGGGGAGTGAGAGGGCTTATGAGCGAGGTCGTGTACGGGGGAGGGGTTTCGCTTGAGCTGGACGCGCTGGCCGTCTACTCGCACCCCGACGACGCGGAGCTGACGTGCGCGGGCACGCTCCTCAAGCTCAAATCTCTGGGGCGGCGCACCGGCGTCGTGGACGTGACGCGCGGCGAGATGGGCACGCGCGGTACGCCCGAGCAGCGCTACGAGGAGGCGCGCGCCGCCGCCGCGATCATGCGCCTCGACGTGCGCGTCAACCTCGACCAGCCCGACGGCCACGTCTTCGTCACCGACGACGCGCGCACCGCGCTCGTGCGCGTCATCCGGACATACAAGCCCAAGATCATTCTTACCGCGCACTGGGACGACCCGCACCCCGACCACGCCGCGACCGCGCGGCTCGTGCGCGAGGCGGCCCGGCTCGCCTCCCTGCGCCGCTACGACGAGGGCGAAGGCCAGGGTTCGGTGCCGATGCCCGCGCTCGCTCACGCGGCCTACTCTCGCCTCGTCGCGCCCTCCTTCATCGTGGACGTCTCCGAGTTCGTCGAGGACAAGCTCCGCGCCATCCTCGCCCACCGCTCGCAGTTCTACGACCCCGACTCGCAGGAGCCGGTCACGCGCATCAGCGAGAAGGGCTTCCTCCAACAGCTCGAGGCGCGCTGGCGCTACGCCGGCTCCCTCATCAACGTCGCCGCCGGCGAGGCCTACTACGTCCGCGAGGCCCTCAACGTCGAAGACCCGGTCGAGCTGCTGACGCGCCCGATGAACATCTACTCCTGAGGTGCCCGGCCGTCGCCACTCCTGATCGCAGAGAGCCTCTCCGAGATGGAGAGGTGGCACGGCCGACACATGCCGTGGGTCAGCCGCGGCAGCCCCTCGCGCTCGAAGAGCCCGAGGCGCGCGACGGCCACCTCGACCTCCTCCCAGGTGCCCCCGCCCACGTCGAACTTCTTGCACCAGCTGCACACGCGCAGCAGCTCCTTCGTCCGCGGCACGAGCACGTCGAGCAGCGGCTGGTAAGGGCGCTGCTCCGCCCGCAGTGTCACGGTCTCGAACTGCACGCCCCCTCCCTCGTGCGCCGTGACCTCCATCCGCAGGAGCCTGCGGCGCGCGGGCGAGTCGCAGCGGAACCTGAACCCGACCCGCCGCCCCTCGCGCGCACGGCGGACGATCTCGCGGTAGAGGTGCGCGGTCTCCAGGTCGTTGATGAAGTCCCACAGCGAAAGGTTCAGCACCTTCTCGTCGGCGAGGCCGGGGGCGTCGTTCTCCTCCGCAAACCGCGCCCAACCCTCGCCGACGAAACATATCTGGTCATGCTCGTTGAGCCGGTATATGAGGCTTTCGTGTCCGTCCATCTCTTTAACGTAAGGCGTCGTGTTGGACTGCGTTCGAGCGCTAGGGCTTACGCTCGGGGCAAATGTTCGGGGCGTTAACGTCCCGACTATACTCCGAAAAAAAACGGGAGACTATAACTATCTCAACCCGAAGGTCGGGCGCGGAAGGCGTCGCGCAGGAGCGCGTTGAAGCGCTCGGCGTGCTCCTCCTGCGGCATCATGCGGCAGCGGTCGAAGACTTCGAGGCGGGCGCGGGGGTTGAGCGAAAGAAGCTGGCCGGCCTGGTCGATGGGGTTGGTCGTGTCCTGCTTGCCCCAGGCGAGCGTGACGGGTTGGCGCAGGCGCGCGAAGGGCTCGCGGATGTCCGTGTTGAGGTAGCCCGACAGGAAGGCCGTGGCGGCGTACTGCGCGCCGGGCAGGTGGCTGACGGCGTAGTAGTGCGCGACGAGGCGGGGCGTGGCGAAGCGCCGCTCGTAGAAGAGCTGCTTGCGCGCGTAGTCGCGGACGCCGCGCTCGCTCGTCACGGCGTTGTAAAAAGAGGTGCCGAGCACGGGCGAGTGGAGCAGGCCGTAGAAGGCCGCGCCCGTCATGCCCGGGCGCGCGCTCAGGTGGTCGGCACCCGTGGGCGAGACGAGCACGAGCGAGTTGAAGAGTTCGGGCTGCTCGTCGGCCGCGCGCGCGGCGAAGGCCGCCGAGAGCGTGTGCGCGACGACGCCCGCGGGCGTTCCGACCACTTCGCGCAGGAAGTCTGAAATCAACTCGACGTAGAGTTCCGCGGAGTAGGGCGCGCCCGCGGGCTTGTCGGAGTAGCCGAAGCCGAGCAGGTCTAAGGCGTAGACGCGGAAGTCGCGCGCGAGCGACAGGAAGTTGCGCCGCCACATGAACGAGCGCGCGCCCGCGCCGATGCCGTGGACGAAGAGGACGGGCGTCGCGCCTTCGTCACCCGCGTGGCGGTAAAAAATCTGCCCGTGCTTCCACTGGTAAGTCCCCGCCTCGCCGCCGACCGCGCCCGTCTCCGGCTCCGGCGCCTCGCGCGCCACGGCCGCGTTCACGGCCGCCAGAGCCGCCACGCCCGCCCCCGCCGCGCCGCCCGCGATCAGGCCCTTCCAGAATGTGCGGAGCTTTCCCATGTGAGAAGTGGGTGCTGGGTGCTGGGTGCTGGGTGCTGGGTAGTAGGTGTCTTTAACCCAGCACCCAGCACCCAGCACCCAGCACGCTTCTTAGATGAACGCGAAGTCGAACTGCTCCTGGTGGACGTGTTCGTCGGAGTCGATGTCGATGGGGCCGAGGTAGGCTTCGATCTCCGAGAGCACGTCGCGCTCGGTGGAGCGCAGGGCGCGGGCGACCTCGGGGTTGAGGCGGAGCGTGGTCTGCTTGAAGCGCTCTCCCTCGTTGGCGCGGGCGAGGCTGCGCGCCTCTTCGAGTATCTCGTAGCAGACCGTCTGCGCCGACTTCACCAGCCCCGCGCCCGTGCAGTAGGGGCATGGGCTACAGAGCGTCCGCTCCAACGACTGCTTGACGCGCTTGCGCGTCATGATGACGAGGCCGAAGTCGTTGTACGAAAGCACCTTCGTCGGCGACTTGTCGTGGCGGAGCGCGTCCTGCAAGGCCTGCAACACGCGGGCGCGGTTGCGCCGCTCCTCCATGTCGATGAGGTCGAGGACGAGGATGCCGCCGAGGTCGCGCAGGCGAACCTGACGCGCGATCTCTTCGACCGCCTCCATGTTGGTGCGCGTGATGGTGTCTTCCAGGCGCGTGCCGCCGCGGCCGACGAACTTGCCGGTGTTGACGTCGATGGCGACGAGCGCCTCGGTCTGGTTGATGACGAGGTAGCCGCCCGACTTGAGCCACACACGCGGCTTGATGGCCTTGTCGATCTCGGCCTGCACGCCGTAGGTCTCGAGGATCGGCTCCTCGCGCGTGTAGAGCTTGACGCGGTTCACCAGGCGCGGCTGGATGCGGTTGATGAACTCGACGATCTCGAGGTACTCCTCCTCCGTGTCGCAGCGGATGGCGGCGAAGTCGTCGGAGAGCTGGTCGCGCAAGAGGCGCTGGACGAGGTCGAGGTCCTTATGAACCATGGTCGCGGACTTCGCCTTCTCGGCGTTCTTGCGGATGTCGCGCCAGGTGCGGATGAGGTAGCGCGCGTCGTCGCGTAGGTCTTGCTCCGAAATGCCGACGCCGGCCGTGCGGACGATGAAGCCGCCCGAGGGCACGTCCTCCTCCTTGACGATTGATTGGATGAGCTTGCGCAGGCGCTGGCGCTCCTGGTCAGACTCGATCTTGCGCGAGACGCCGACGTGCTCGATGGTCGGCATGTAGACGAGGAAGCGGCCCGGGAGCGCGATGTGCGAGGTGATGCGCGCGCCCTTCGCGGCGATGGGCTCCTTGGCGATCTGGACGATGATCTCCTGACCTTCGCGGAGGAGGTCAGTAATCATCGGCTGTCGTCCGCGGCCGCGTCCGCCGGCCTCGCGCGGCGCGGGGCGCGACTCGCGTCCGCCCTCACGGTCTCCGTCACGGCCGCTCGCGCGGTTGTCGCCGCCGCGGCTGCTACGGCTGTCGCGGCTGTCGCGATTGTCGCGGCTCTCACGGTTGCGGTCGCCGCCGCCGCGGCTGTCGCGCCCGCGGCTGCTCCGTTCGCTCCGTTCGCTCCGTTCGCTGCGTTCACTGCGTTCGCTCCGTTCACTCCGCTCACGGCGTTCGGCGCGCGGCTCGGGCTGCGGGGCGGGGGGCTGCGGCTCGGGCGCGGCTTCGACGACGACCTCGGCGGCGCCGTTGTCGTCCGGGGCGGAAGTCTCTGCCTCTTCGTTGCCGTTGCCGTTCTCCTGCTCGCCGCCGGGGCCGCTGCCCGGCTTGCGGCGGCGGCGCCCGCCGCGGCGCGCGAACTCGCCGCGCGGCGGGCGCTGCGTGACCGACGCCTCGGCGTCCGCGTCTTCGCCCGAGCCCTCGGCCGCGGCCTTCTTCGAAGACTTCTTCGAAGACTTCGAGCCGGACTTCGAAGACCCCTTCGCGGCAGACTTCTTCGAAGCCTTCTTCTTCGAAGCGGCCGGTGCTTCGCCCTCTTCGGCGGCCGGCTCCGCGCCTCCCTCGGCCTGCGCCGCGGCGGCCTTCTTGGAAGACTTCTTGGAAGACTTCTTCGAAGACTTCTTCGACGCGGCCGGCGCGGGCGACTCTTCGTCGTCGGCGATGCGCTCGAACGACTGCGTGCCGGCGAAGGCGTCCGGGCCGGCCTCCTCTTCGACGAACTCGGCGACCGTGGCGGCCACCTCGGGCTGGACTGCGTGCAGGCGCGCGTGCGTCTCCTCCCCGGCCTCTTCGTCGTCCGCGATGCGCTCGAAGCCGCCCCCGGCGCCGACGCCGCCCCCGAGCAGCGAGCCGACCTCCGTGCTGGTCGTCGGCTCGATGTCGAACTCGACGGCGCGCGTCTGGTCGCTCAAGCGTTCTTGAAGGCGCGCGTCCTTGAAGGTCGCGCCCTCCTCGGCGGCCGACTCCTCTTCGTCGACGATGCGCTCGAAAGAGTCCGCGCCCGCGCCGAAGGGCGTCGAGAGGTCTTCGCCCGCGAGCCCTTCCGCGGGGAAGGAGACGCCCGGCGGGACTTCGCCGGTGCTCGAAGCAGGCTCGGCCTCCCCGCCGCGGTCGCCGCGGCGGCGCTTGCGGCGGCGCGACGAACGGCTACTCTCTTCGGCGGCCTGGGCTGGCTGCGGCTCGGCGGCCGCGGCGGCCTCGGCGACCTCCTCCTCCTCTTCGGCCGTCAGTTCCTGAATCTCCGCCGGGGCGGCAGCCACCGCCTCCTCTTCGCCCTCGCCCTCGCCTTCGGGCTCGGCCTCGGCCTGCGCCTGCTCGGCGGCGCGCTCGCGCTCGACGCGGGAGCGCTCGATGCGCTCGACCGCGGCGCGCTGGGCCGCCTCGTCGTCCGCCCCTTCGGACTTCTTCTTGTCGACGACGATGCGCTCGAACTCCTCCTCCTCGTCGAAGAAGTCCGAGACGTAGAGGAAGGCGTCGCGCTCCAGGCCGATGTCGACGAAGGCCGACTGCATGCCGGGCAGGACGCGCATGACGCGCCCCTTGTAAATGTTGCCGACGATCCCCTGGGTGCTCTCCCCGCGCTCGATGTAGAACTCGGTGACGCGCCCGTTCTCGACAATCGCGATCTTCTTCTCGCGCCCGTTGACGCTGACAATCATCTCTTTGGGCATCTGTGTGAAAAGGTCTCCTGGAAGGTGTGGGCCGCGCGGCCCATGGGTGGTGTGGAGCCCGAAGGGTCGGGCGCGTGAAGAGCGCTGGGGCACCGCCGGCCCGCGCTGCTGTGCGGAAGGGTTCTTGAGGAAGAGGACTTAACGCCCCGCCGCGGCGCGCGCGCGTCTGCGGGGGCGCCCTCGCGCCCGCCTGCACCGCCGCACCCGCCGCCCGCGCTTCGGCCACGTGTGGCCCCGCGCGCGCGGAAGCGTTCCGAACTGTTCACCTGGGAAACTCCGTCCGCCGCGGGGGACGCATGCGGCGCGTCGGGCTCGGAGGGCGCGCGCCCCAACGGGGCGGCTTCCTTCCGGCCTTCGCAGCCCGGCCGTGGCGTGCGGCGCGCCCGACTGTTCGTCGCGCCCGGAGCCCACGGCCGTCCGGCGGCCCTCGCGTAAAACTTCTCAAACGGGGCGTCGCCGGCGGCGCGCGGTAGAACTCTCCCGACGCGCACGCGGCGGCCCCGCCAAAATCTTCGGCCCTGTCTGCTGTGTTGTGCGCGACGCCGGACGCCACATAAAGCCTGCGTCGTCAGCGCGCGCCGTGCCGGAAGGTTTTAGGTTCAGGCATTCAGGACAGGCGGCCTCAGTATAAACGACCCCTCCGCGAAAAGGCGAGCGGGGAAGCGTTGGGACTTGGAGAGATTGTCCGGGGGTTCCTTAGCCGAGGACGGCGTCTGCTTCAACGGTCAGGCCGTCTATCGCCGAAGCCGTCACGCTCTCGCCGCGCCTGACGAGTCGCGTCTCCTGGTATGCCCCGTCCGCGGGACGCGCGTAGACCTCGATGAGTTCTTCGGACAGGTTGACGACCCACACCTCCGGGACGCCGCCGCGCGCGTAGAGCGGGAGCTTGACCTTGCGGTCGTAGTTGACCGTGGTGTCGGAGACTTCGACGAGGAGCAGCACGTCCTCCGGCAACGGCTTGGCGTGCGCGTAGAAGTCGGCGCGCCGCCTGAGCAGGGTGACGTCGGGCACCGGCTCGGAGTAGTCGTTAATTTGGACGGGGTTTTGCACCCAGAGCATTGCGACGCTTCGCGCCCGGTCTCCCAGAAGCTCGGTCAGCCTCCCGACACAGGCGGCGTGGCGGCTGCCGATTGGACTCATCTCGATGATCTCGCCTTCTATCAGCTCGACGCGGTCGTCTTCCCGAAAGACGCCGGCCGCGGCGATCCTGTAGTAATCCTCGATGCTGAACTGCTTCTTGACGACTTCGACTGACATAGATTCGACGCCCTTCGGGTGTGTCGGAGGATAACACTCTATTGCGGTCGGGCGGAAAGGCTTTCGCCCCGCGCCGCCTCAGTTGACGAAGCGGCGGAGGCGGATGCTGATGGCGAAGCCGATGGCGACGGAGGTCGAGAGGATGGCGGAGAGGCCCGCGCTCATCAGGGGCAGCGGGACGCCGATGACCGGCAGGAGGCCCAGGGCCATGCCGACGTTGATGAAGATCTGGAAGGCGAGGCCGCCGACGATGGCCATGATGACGAGCATGCCCGTGCGGTCGGGCGCGCGACGCGCCCCGTGAATCAGTTTCGTCAAAAGCACCGCGTAGGCCAGAAGCAGGAGCAAGCAGCCGGCGAAGCCCGTGTTCTCGGCCGTGACGGCGAAGATGAAGTCCGTGTGCGGCTCGGGCAGAAACTTCAACTGGCTCTGCGAGGCCGCGCCCTTCTGCTCGGAGCCCCAGAGGCCGCCCTTGCCGACCGTCAGGATCGACTGCCAGGTGTGGTAACCGAAGCCGCGGCGGTCTGCGTTCTCGGGGTCGAGGATGACGTTGATGCGCTCCTGCTGGTAGGGCTTAATCGCGCCCGTCTTGACGCCGACGACCCAGGCCGCGGGGATCGAGGCCGTGCCGAGGACGAGCGCCGCGATGACGAGCCACATCCGCACCGACGAGAGGAAGAGGACGACGGCGAGCAGTGGGAAGTAGGTGATGGCCTGACCCGCGTCCGGCTCGAGCATGATGAGGCCGACGGGCAGGATGAGGATGCCGAGGCCGACGATAGTCTCGCGGACGGTGAGCACGGAGCCGCGGGGCCGGCCGAAGTAGCGCGCCAGCATCAGCACCGTCGGAATCTTCATGAACTCCGAGGGCTGGAACTGGCCGAGTCCGGGGACGCCGATCCAGCAGCGCTGCCCGTTGATCTTCAGCCCGATGCCGGGGATGAGCACGACGACGAGGAGGACGAGGCCGAAGGCGTAGAAGGCCGGCGCGATGTGGACGAGCTTGCGGTAGTCGGTGAAGGCCACCGCCAGCATCACGACCGCCGAGACGCCGAGCCCGATGAGCTGCTTCTTCCAGTAGCCGGCGTCGGGCTGCGCGTTGTAGATCATCCACGTCCCGAACAGGGAGATGACCACCGCCAGGAGCGTCAGCACCCAGTCGAAGTCGCGGAGTCTTCGCTTTTCGAGTATCGCAACCATAAGGGTGTTGGGTGCTGGGTGCTGGGTGCTGGGTGCTGGGTAAGAATTGGTTTTTACCAGCACCTAAAACCCAGCACCCAGCACCCCTACTGGTGTTGGGCCGACTGCGCGACCGTCGGCGCCTGCGCGGGCGCGAGGTCGGGGTGCGCCTTCGCCAGATAGGTCTGGTAGATGTTGTGGACGGCCGGGGCGGCGAACTTGCCGCCGAAGCCGACGTTCTCGATGAGCGCGATCATGGCGATCTCGGGCTTCTTCGCCGGGGCGTAGGAGACGAACCAGGAGTGATCCTTGTTCTTGCCCGTGTCCTTGCCCAGGCCGACGACCTGCGCCGTGCCGGTCTTGCCCGCCACGTCGAAGCCGGCGATGCGCGCGGCCGTGCCCGTGCCGTCCTCGTTGACCACGGCCCACATGCCGTCCACGACGAGGTCGTGCTGGTCGACGGGGATGTCGAGGCGCTTCGGGTCGGGGTGGTCGAAGGTCTGGCGCGGGCGCTCGGGGAAGGGGCCGGCGCCGGCCACGGCCCTCGCCTCTTTGAGGAGGTGGGGCACGTAGAGCCGGCCGCCGTTGGCGACGGCCACCTGCGCCCGCAGCATCGACAGCGGCGTCACGAAGTCGTAGACCTGCCCGAACGAGGCGTAGACCGTGTCGATGTCCCTCCACTCCTTGTCGCGCGGGTTGAAGCGGGCCTTGAACTCGGGCGAGGGCGTCCAGCTCACCAGCTCGTGCGGGAGGTCGACGCCCGTCCGCTTGTTGAGGTCGAACTCGTCGACCATCTGCATGATGCCGCCGATGCCCATCTTGAGGCCGAGGCGGTAGAAGTAGGCGTCGCAGGACTTCTTGATGGCGAGGCGCAAAGGGGGCGAGCCGTGGCTGCCCATGCAGCGCGTGAACTTGTTGCCGATGGTGATGCCGCCGCCGCAGACGAGGTTCGAGTTCTTGATCGTGATCGCGCCCTGCTGGAGGCCGGCGGTCGCCATCAGGATTTTCCAGGTCGAGCCCGGCGGGTAGCGGCCGCGGATGGCGCGGTTGAAGAGCGGGGTGAGCGGGTCGCGCAGGAGCGCGTTCGCCTCCCTGCGCCCCTCGGGCGTCCCGATGCGCTGCGAGAAGAGGTTCGGGTCGAAGGTCGGGTAACTCGCCAGGGCGAGTATCTCGCCGCTCTGCGGATCCATGGCGACGATGACGCCGCGCTTGTTGGGCGAGTTGCGGAGCTGCTCCTCGGCCGTCAGCTGCAGGTCGAGGTCGATGGTCGTCACCAGGTCTTGGCCGGGCTGCGGCGGGACGAGCGAGAGGTCGCGCTGGATGCGGCCGCGGCTGTCCACCTCGACCTCGCGGTAGCCGTCGCGCCCCCTGAGGTAGCGGTCGTAGGTGGACTCCAGGCCCTCCTGCCCGATGATGTCGCCGGGCCGGTAGGGGTTATCCCTGACGAAGGGGTTGACGTCGGGGTCTTTGAACCTGGGCTGCTTGAGCTGCTCGGGGCTGATCTCGCCGACGTAGCCGAGGACGTGCGCGAGCGTGCCGTTCGAGGGGTAGCGGCGCTGCGGCTGCTCCCGCACGAGGAGCATCGGGAGTTCGAGCGAGTGCGCCTCGACCCAGGCGATGTCGGCGGGCGTGGCGCCCTCCTTGACCGTCACCTCCTCGAAGGCGGGCTGGCGCTTGGCCTCGTCGAAGCGCTCGCGCAGGAGGCCGGGGTCGAGGCCGAGCCCGTCGGAGAGCGGCTCGATGAGGACGTTCCAGTCCTTGCCCTTCATGTCCTCGCCCGCGAGGAGGACGTTGTAGGTCGAGCGCGAGTCGACGAGGAGCTTGCCGTTGCGGTCGAAGATGGCGCCGCGCGGCGCGGGGATGCGCAGGCGCCGGATGCGCTGGTTCTCGGCGCGCTCGGCGTAGTAGTCGCCCCGCACGACCTGCAGGAAGTAGAGGCGCGCGCCCAGCACCACCAGGAGGGCGATGACCAGCGCGTTGATGATCGCCATCCGCCCCTTCAAGTTTTGGGTCTCGTCTTCAAACTTCATAAGGCACTTCCGGTGAACTTGGATGCCGGTTGTTGGGTTCTGGGTGCTGGGTGCTGGGTTGAAGTCTTTATCCAGCACCCAGCACCCAACAACCCTAATACTTTCTCCGCCCCAGCCCGCGGCGCGCGAGGCGGCGGCGGAAGGCGAAGGCGCGGCGCTGGCGGCGGCTCGTCGACTCGCTGAAGAAGTAGTCGAGGACGAAGGCGATGGCCGTCCCCGCCACCGTCGTCCAGATGACGCTGTAGGCCATCGTCTCGGCGATGGGGCCGGGCGGGTTCGCCGGCTGGCCGAAGAACTGGTGGAGCAGCAGGTAGACGGTGGTGTTGAAGGCGGCCGCGCCCGCGATGACCGGGATGCGCAGCAGCGGGTTGTCGATCATCACCCGCGTCACGAGCGCCGCCAGCAGGTAGGCCGTCAGCGTCATCGAGAACCCGCGCGCGCCCAAGAGGCCCCCCGACAGGGCGTCGGTCGCCAGCCCCACCACCGTCCCCAGGATGACGGCCTGCACCGCGTCCCGCTGCAGGGCGAAGTAGACGACCACGGCCAGCGTCAGGTCGGCGTACACGGCCGGCCGCCACACGGTGCTCAGCCCCGTCTGTGCGACGAGCGCCAGGGCGACGCAGATGGCGAGTTTCCACTTCATAAGATGGTAAATGGTGAATGGTAAATAGTGAATGGATGAAGAAAGCTTCCAGTCACTATTTACCATTTACTATTCACTATTCACCTGGCCTTCCCCTTGTCCACGTTCGGCAGCGTCCGCTCGGGGGCGGTGCGCTGCGGGGGGTGGTAGTTCAGAATCGCGACCTCTTGGAGCGAGTCGAGGCGTGCGCCCGGCTTGACCCGGATGGTGTGCGGGGTGGTGGCCGAGCCGGGGATCACTTCTACCACCGTGCCGACGTTCAGGCCCGGCGGGTAGATGCGGTCTTGCCCGGTGGTGACCACGTAGTCGCCCTGGTTGACCGTCTCCAGCCCCGAGACGTAGCGCATCTCGAGCAGCCCGTTCTTGCCGTAGCCGCGCACCGACCCGAGCGCGTTCGACTGCCCCAGCTGCCCGACCACCGCGCCCGCGGCCGAGCGCTCGTCCGTGATGAGCATGACCTGCGCCGAGACGGGGCCGACGCCGACGACACGCCCGACGATGCCCTCCGGCGTGACGACCGGCATGTCCAGGTCGACGCCCGAGGTGCTGCCGCGGTTGATGACGAGCGAGTTGAACCAGACCGAAGGGTCGCGCGCCACGACGCGCGCCGGGATCGCCTGGTAGGACAAGTCCTTCGTGAAGTCGAGCAGCTTCTTGAGCCGCTCGTTCTCGTCGCGCGCCTGCCGCGCCTCGCGCAGCTCGTTCTCGGCCTGAGCCAGGCGCTCGCGCAAGCTCTCGTTCTCGGCCTGCGCGTTGCGCAGGTCGCCGAGCCGGCGGAAGAAGCCGACGCCCGCCCCGCCCACGCCCGTCGTCGCCGTCTGGACGGGCGTGAAGAGCGACTGCGCCCAGGCGCGGACGACGGGCTGCCCCGTCTCAGCGTCCTTCGCGTTCCAGCTCATCAGCCCGAAATTGACCAAGAGCAGGACGACCAGCCAGAGCGGCGCGCGCTGCCTGATCTCCTTCTGCGTGCTCCGAACCATTTGGTGAATAGTGAATAGTAAATCGTAAATGGTGAAGAGCAGTTCTATTTACTATTCACCATTTACCATTCACCAACCTTACATTCCGCCCGTCAGGTTGTTGTCCCAGCGGACGCGCTTGAGGAGGTCGAAGTCCGAGAGCATCTTGCCGGCGCCGAGCACGACGGAGGAGAGGGGGTCGTCGGCGATGGAGACGGGCAGGCCCGTCTCGATGGAGAGTCGCTTGTCGAGGTTCTTCAGGAGCGCGCCGCCGCCCGTGAGCACGATGCCGCGCTCGACGATGTCGGCGGAGAGTTCCGGCGGCGTGCGTTCGAGCGCCACGCGGACGGCGTTGACGATGGTCGCCACGGAGTCGGCCAGGGCCTCGCGCACCTCCTCGTCGGTGATGGTGATGGTCTTGGGGATGCCCTCGATCAGGTTCCGGCCGCGCACGTCCATCGAGAGCGGCTCGTCGAGCGGGAAGGCGCTGCCGAGCTGAATCTTGATGGCCTCGGCCGTGCGCTCGCCGATGAGGAGGTTGTACTTGCGCTTGATGTACTGCGTGATGGCCTCGTCCATCTCGTTGCCGGCGACGCGCACCGCCCGCGAGTAGACGATGCCCGAGAGGGAGATGACGGCGATGTCGGTCGTGCCGCCGCCGATGTCCACGATCATGTTGCCGTGCGGCTCGGTGATGGGCAGGCCCGCGCCGATGGCCGCGCACATCGCCTCCTCGACGAGGTAGACCTCCGAGGCCTTCGCGCGGTAGGCCGAGTCCTCGACCGCCCGGCGCTCGACCTGCGTGATCTCGCTGGGGATGCCGATGACGACGCGCGGGCTGACCCAGGTCTTGCCGTTGTGCGCCTTGCGGATGAAGTGCTGGAGCATCTTCTCCGTGACTTCGAAGTTGGCGATGACGCCGTCCTTCATCGGGCGGATGGCGACGATGTTGCCGGGCGTGCGGCCGAGCATCTCCTTCGCCTCTTTACCGACGGCCTCGGGCGTGTTGGTGACCTTGTTGATGGCGACGATGGAGGGCTCGCTGACGACGATGCCGCGCCCCTTGGCGTAGACGAGCGTGTTGGCCGTGCCGAGGTCGATGGCGAGGTCGCTGGAGAAAAGGCTGAAGAGTGACTTGAATGCCATTCGTTACTGTTTACGCACCTCTGACTTCTACTTGATGCGCCCGTGCCTTCGGACTCCGGGGGCGCGGCCGCTCGGCGGCCTTTTCGCCCTCCGGATGCACTTCGGGCGTCCCTGCTCCCTTTGTCTTCGCCACGCGGCGTGGAACGAAATAACAAAGATACAACGAACGGGGCAAGAACGCTAACCGACACAAACCTACGGGTTGGCCTGGGAAAAGCTCGGACTCTCTGGCTTGAGTGTTCCTTCGAGCGGGGGGGGTGCTTTCCGGCAAGTTCTCAAACAATGCTTTACAGCATATAAGGGAGTTTGTCTACAACTTTTTTGATGAAGGTCTTTGGGAAGGCGGGGAAGAGGTCTGAGGCGTGTTCCGGGCGCGCCCGCTCAGGCGTCCTGGGCGGCCTCGGCGGCGTGGCGGACGCAGTTCTTGCGGGCGGCCTTGGCCTCGTACATGGCGGTGTCGGCGCGCGCGATGAGCTGCTGCGGCGACTGCGCGTGGGCGGGGAAGCAGGCGACGCCGAAGGAGGCGGTGAGCTGGAGGCGCAGGCCGCGCCCGCCCGTGAAGGCGTGTTCGCTGACGCGCTGGCGGACGCGCTCGGCGACGCGCAGGCCCATCTCGATGTCGGTCTCGGGGAGGACGACGACGAACTCGTCGCCGCCGTAGCGCGCCACCACGTCCGTGTCGCGCACGCAGGCGAGGATGACCCCGGCCATCTCCATCAGGACGTGCGAGCCGACGAGGTGGCCGTAGTGGTCGTTGACCTGCTTGAAGTCGTCGAGGTCGAGGAAGAAGGCCGCCACCTGCGACCCGTAGCGGCGCGCGCGCTTCAGCTCGTTGACGAGATATTGTCGCAGGTAGCGCGCGTTGTGCAGCTTCGTCAGGTCATCGGTCTGAGAGAGTCTTTCCGCCTCGGCCACGCGGGCCGAGTTCGAGAGCGCCGCCGCGATGGGCAGGGCGAGGGCCGAGAGCAGGGAAGCGTCGGAGGACGAGAAGCGCCGGGACTGGACTCCCTCGCGCACGGCTTCGAGGACGCCGACGACGCGCTCACCCGAGGCGAGCGGGACGGCGAGCGTTCGGCGCTCGCCCTCCTTTCGGCGGACTGGTTCGGCCGTGGCCGCGGCCTCGCGCGCGGCCCTCGACTCTGCGCCCGCGAGCGCCAGCGCGTCGCCCATGAGCGTGCGCCGCCAGTCCTCCTCGGGGATGGTGCGCTCGCTCTCGGTCAGGCCGCGCACAGCCAGGGGCTCGAAGGGCGCGTCGCCGAAGCCGGCCGCCTCGCCGCAGAGGTAGACCGTCCAGCGGTCGGCCGCGACGAGCGCGGCGAGTCCGGCCAAGGCGGCCTGCGCGGCCCCGCGCTGGTCGGCCGCGAAGTGGAGCGAGGCGACGACCTCGAAGGCCGCGCGCAGGCGCTCGACGCCCAGGCGTTCCGGGAGCAGGAGGCTCGCGGGCGTGACCTCGGGAACCGCGTCGCCCTCGCCCGCGGGTTCGTCTTCGGTGCCGCGCTCCTCCACGTCGCGCAGCAGCGCCGAGATTTGGACGGGGCCGGCGGCGACGGCGTGAAAGCCGAGGCGCTTGAGCGTCGCCTCGCCCGTCGCGCCCGCGCCGCGCCCAGTCCCGTTCTGCGGCTCGCGGCGGCAGGCGACGAGCGGGACGCCGGGCCAGACTTTGGCCGCGCCCGCGGCGCGCTCGTGGAGGTCGGCGAGCGCCGCGTCGGCCGCGAGGTCGAAGAGGACGGCCAGGGGCTCTTCGCCCCAGCCGGCGCGCGCGCGCTCGGCCTCTTCCTCCACGGACGAAGCCCCGCCCGGGGCCACGACCACGACGCACACCCCCGCGTGCCGCAGCGCCTCGAAGAGCGTCCGCGCCGGGTCTGTGTCCACACCGCTCAGGAGAATGACGTAACGCATAAGCGAAAGGATGAAGGATGAAGGCGGAAGGATGAAGGATGAAGGATGAGAACGCCGCTGTCAGACGTTCATCCTTCCGCCTTCATCCTTCATCCTTTTTTTCTCAGCCCCCCGGCGGGAGTTGGAGCTTGAAGGAGTTGCGGTTGCCCTGCGTGTCTGCGGTTTCGAGTTGGACTTCGCGGGCGCCGCGCGGGGCGTTGATCTGGAGCTGGAAGACTCCGTCGCGGGCGGCGAGCGTCTCGCGCCCCGAGCAGCGGACGGTGTTGCCGGCCTGCGTGCGGCCGCGGACGAGATAGATCTGGCCGGCGACGTACTCTATCTGCACGTCGGAGACGGTGACCTCTTCGCCCGACCCGCCGGGGCCTTCGACGACGAACTTCTGCGGCTCGCTCCAGTCCGAGACCTGGCCCGACTGCGCGACGGCCATCACGCGCCAGAAGTAGTTGCCCTGCCGCACGTCCTCGACCGTGATCTCGTTGGCCTGGAGCTGGTCGCGCTCGACGAGCTTGCCGGCGGGGACGAAGAAAGGAGAGGTGGCGACCTCGACGCGGTAGTGCGCGGGCGCGCCGGTCTGCGGCTTCTGCCACTTCAGCGCGACGTTGGTGCTGCCGCCGCCGCCGCGCGCGGCCAGCCGCTCGAGGTTCTTCGGCGTGAGCGGCAGGGGCGCGGCGAGCAGCTTCTCCTTCTGCGAGATTGTCCCTTGCGTGTTGACGGCGACGTACTCGCCCGCCTTGAGGGTCGTCGTGTCGCCGCCCGAGGTGGTCGTCTCGACCGCGCCGGTGCCGACGCGGATGGCCTCGGTCTTGTCATCGCGGACGTGGAAGCTGGCGTCGGTGTCGGCGTTGAGCTTGTTCTCGGAGAGGTGCGTGCCGACGATGTTCTGCGCGCCCTCGGCCTGCTGCTCGGTGCGGACGTTGATCTGGCCGCTCTCGACGGCGACGCGCACCTTCGTCGCCTTGCCGTTCTCGGCCGAGGTGTTCTCGGCGATGGTGACGACGGAGTTGGGCTTGACGAAGAGCGTCGAGCCGTCGGCGAGCGTGATGCGCGCGCGGCCGTCCTCCTGCGTCTGGACGAGGTCGCCGGGGAAGAGGCGCGTGTCGGCGCGGGCCTGCACGCTCTCGCGCGTGTTGGCGCGCACGACCTTCACGCCGCCTTCGAGCGAGACGAAGCGCGCGCCGGTCGGGCCGGACTCGGACGAGGCCGCGCCCTTGAAGGGGTTGCCGTAGAGGTAGACGTAGAGCGTGGCGGCGCCCGCCGCGACGGCGAGCGACGCGACAAGGACGGCGATGTAGATGAGCCGTTTCTGGACGACCCACCAGTCGCCGTCGAAGCGGCTGACTCTGGTGACCATGTGGGTGACTTTCGCAGTTTGTCTCGGAAGACCCGGGGCGTGCGGATACCTTTGCCCGCGGGCACGGGGACGGAGGGCATGACGGCCGTCCCACATCGAACTTAGCAAACGGGGGAGGGAAAAGGCAAGTAACTTTTAAAGGCAGTAGGCAGTAGGCCGTAAGAAAGGTGCTGGGTGCTGGGTGCTGGGTGCTGGTTAAAAGCCTGTTCCTACCCAGCACCCAGCACCCAGCACCCAAAACCCTCTTAACTGCCTACTGCTTTTCCCCGGCGCCGAGGCGGCCCTGGTCGTCGTCGAAGGGGGAGTTGAAGCCTTCGGGCAGCTCGACCTCGACCTGCTCCTCGGGCGGGGTGGGCCAGATGAGCGAGGCGGCGACCGAGGAGAGCAGGACGAGTGCGACGAAGCCGAGCGAGGCGAGGATGACGGCCTCCTTGGTGACGTTGAAGCGGTGGACGACGTAGCCCTCCGAGAGCATCTTCACGCCGACGAACATGAGCACGATGGCGAGGCCGAGCTTGAGGTAGTGGAACTTCTCGACCACGCCCGCGAGCAGGAAGTAGAGCGAGCGCAGGCCGAGGATGGCGAAGACGTTCGACGTGTAGACGATGAACGGGTTGGTCGTGATGCCGAAGATGGCCGGGATCGAGTCCACCGCGAAGACGAGGTCGGAGACCTCGACGATGACGAGGACGAGGAGCAGGAGCGTCCCCATCTTCTTCCCGTTCTCGACCGTGAAGAACTTGTCGCCCTCGAAGCGGCGCGTGATGGGGACGAGCCGGGTGGCGAAGCGCACGAGCGGGTTGTCCTCGGGGTTCGACTCGGACTCGTCCTCCCTGAGCATCTTGAAGCCGGTGTAGATGAGGAAGGCGCCGAAGAGGTAGAGAATCCAGTGGAAGCGCTCGACGAGGGTGGCGCCGATGCCGATCATCGTCATGCGCATGACGAGCGCGCCCAGCACGCCCCAGAAGAGGACGCGGTGCTGGTACTTCGCCGGCACCTTGAAGTACGAGAAGATGAGGAGGAAGACGAAGAGGTTGTCGACCGAGAGCGACAGCTCGATGACGTAGCCGGTCAAAAACTCCAGCCCCGTCTGCCGGTTCGTCTTCCAGAAGACGATCCCGGCGAAGCACATCGCCAGCGTCACCCAGACGATGCTCCAGACGGTGGCCTCTTTGTAGGTGACGGCGTGCGCCTTGCGGTTGAGCACCCCCAGGTCGAGCGCCAGCATCACCAGGATGAAGAGGCCGAACCCAGCCCACGCCCAGATAGGATAATCCATGATGCGGGGAAGAATATCAGTAGAGAGTAGCCGGTAGCCAGTAGAGACAGTTTTCGGCCTTCAGTTTTCAGCCCGACCTGCTTGCTGAAAACTGAAGGCCGAAAACTGTCTCCCGGTTGAGTCGGTGTTTCGGTTCGAAGACGCGAGCCGCGCGGACGCTGACCCGTGGTTCAAACCGAACCGCTGCCGGAGAGGGACGGGCCGGAGCGCGACAGCAGGCCGTGCAGTCGTATCCGGGTCTGGGCGGCTACGATCCGCGTCAGTTTCCCGGCGCCGCGCAGTCGCCAGCCCAGCGGCCTCGGCTGTTCGAGGCGTTCGCTGACCATCAGGAAGGTGACGGCGGCCATCCCGGCCAGATGCCCTTGCGACAGCAGCATCGGGAAGAGCATCAACGCCCAACAGGAGCCGACGCACCAGACCCCGTGCGTCACCCCGAAACGGAGCGCGTCGAGGTCCGCGGCGGCGCCGAACGCCGCCAGCTCACGGTGCCGGTGGCCGCGGTTAAGGCAGCGCTGTTTGACGGGCGCACACTGCCACACGAAAGCGACAACGCCCGCCACGACCGCCGGCAGGTACGACCGGGGCATGAGCAGGCTCGACGTCAGCCTCGCCCCCAGCAGGACGCCGCCCGCCGCCATCCAGACCGCGGCGTAACCGACCACGAACAGCGTGACGGAGCGGGCGCGCCGGCGTTTGAAGCTGCGCTCGAGGACGTGGCGGATCGGCGTCACCAACATCGGCGACATCATCGCGACCAGCATCAGAGCCCAGCCCGCCGCCAGGGAAGAGACCGGGTTCATCGCCAGCAGCATCCGGAACGAGGCCGCCGACACTCCCGAGTCTGTCACCGGGCAGTGAGCGAGGGCCGTGGCGCCCCCGGGGTTAACCAGGAGCACCGCCCACGCCGCCGCGCTGACGAGCAGTATCGAGGCGTTGACCCGCGCGCTCTCGCGGGCGCTTATCCTCATTGCTGCCCCTGGCGGTAGACGCTGACCCGCCCCACGGTGATGTCCGCGCTGTCGGCGACGGACTGGTTGGGCACGATCCTCACGTCGAGCGTGTTGACGTCGAGGGCGTCGTCGACGAACAGATTGTCGATGATGTTCGTGATGTCCAGCACGAAGGTCAGGCCCTCGCCGCCGTGCGCGCCGTCCTTTAACGAGGCCCGCCGGAGTCCGAAGAGGGCCACCGTCCCCGCGTGCTGTTGGTTGACGGAAACGTTGAGCTTATACGAGTCGCGGGTGCCCCGGACGTTCTCGAGCTGGAGGTAGACGTGATCCGGCGGGCTCGTTTCGGAGGCCGCCGACAGACTCGCGGAGACCTTCCCCCGGACGTCGGAATCGAGCCTCACGACCGCGCGAGCCCCAGAGCTCTTTATCTGAAGGGCCTGATTGTTTGACCCGACAAGTTCCGAACTGTCGCCGGTGTTCATAGCTGCTCCCGGTGCCGCGTTCGCCGCCGCGTTCGCCGCCCTCAACTTCGACAACCTTCGGGCGAGTCTGACGGCGGGTTGGGGCGCAACGGCCACCGACAGGTCGTCGTAAGTATAGTCCAACTGGGAGAGGCTGTTGACCATCTCCGGGGTGTAGACCCAGGAACTGCCGTCCGGCATGGGCATGGCGAACTCCCGCTCGCCGACCGCCGCGGGGCCGTTAAGCCAGTTCGGGTCGGCCGGGTTGCTGTTCCCGTTATTGTTCCAGGCCGCCCACATCCGGTCGATGTTGCCGTGGTGCAGGTAGAAGACCGGGTCGAGTGCGGCGATGCCCGGGTCACTCATCAGGCCCCAGGTCTCGCCGTCCGGAGAGTTGCCGCCGACGTCGACGTGCACCTGGTTGTGCGGATTGCTTTCGAGGTTGCCCGAAACGTCTCCCTGGTGTGAGAACCCCGTCTCCGGCCCGCCGAACCCGGGCAGCGGGGTGGCGGGGTCGCTCCCGGTATACACGTCATTGCCCTCGCAGCCCTGCGAGACCGGGGGGATGGGAATGAAGATGTTGCCGTCGTTGTTGGGGCCGTAACGGGCCGCCACGAAAAGGGGATTCGGGGTCGTCCCGTCCGGCAGAGTCTGCTGGGTGAAGGCGGGCGGAATCTCGTATTCGTCGTCCGGCCCGAAATAGTTCCAGTACGGCAAGGCCCAGTCCGCGGGGCCGCCGAGGCCCACCACCGCCGCGCGGATTTGCGCCTCCAGCGCTATCAGGTATCCGCGATGCCAGGGGGGGAAGTACCAGCTCTGGTGCTGACACTGATCCCAGTAGGTGTCCCGGACGTCCTGCGCCGGAAGCGGCGCGGTCGGGACCGACGGCGGGGCCGGGATAGACCCCCAGCCGGGGAAGCCGGATTCGCCGATGTACTCGCCGTGAATGGCCGCGAAGAACCACCAGCTGCTCGTATCATCCAGAGCACGAAACTGCATGACGCCGACGCCTTTGGCGTACCACAGAAGGTCGGGGTTGTTGAAAGTGCCGCCGTTATTCCACGCGTTATTTCTTGTGTAAGTTGCCACGTGGTGAGTTCTCCTTCGTGAAGTAGCGTGACGGAACGGGACGGAACGAGGTGGAACAAGGCGGCTTATATCACCAAACAGGACGGTAAGGCAATCATAATGTGTGGCGAGCCCCGCGCCGGACTCCCGGTGCTGCTATTTGCGCGGCGCGCGGGGGGTCGGATACAATTCGCCTTTTGCGGGGAGCGCCGGGCGCCCGTCCTACGCGGCCCGCGCGCGCCAGAGAAGTCCGAATCCCAACGCCTCCGTCACTGAAGAAGGTATCCGGTAATGCTCAAGTTTTTCACACGCATGGAGAGGACGCGCAGTTACGTCCTCATGTTCTTCGCGTTCCTGATGGTGCTCGGCATGGTCGTCGCCGGCGTCTACAACCGCCCCGGCGCCGTCGTCGCCAACCCCTTCAAGAGCCGCGAGGTGCTCGCCAAGGTCGGCTCCGACGAGGTCACCGTCGCCGACTACACGCTCCTCAAGAAGAAGATCGAGTCGCAGTTCGGCGGCGCCGGCATCAGCCTCGCGCAGCTCGGCATGACGAGCGACCGCCTCCTCGACCAGGCCATCAACAGCCGCGTCTCCCTGCAGGAGGCGCGCCGCCTCGGCTTCGGCGCCTCCGACGAGGAGGTGCGCGACGAGATCGCGCGCCAGTTCAGCGACCCCGCGACGGGCAAGTTCGACGTGAAGCTCTACAAGGACTACGTCGTCCGCAACTACGGCAGCGTCGCCCTCTTCGAGCAGAGCGTCCGCGACGCGCTCGCCGTGCAGAAGCTCCAGGCGTTCGTCGCGGCCGGCGCGCAGGTCTCCGGGGCGGAAGTCCAAGACCAGTACAACCGCGAGAACACCGAGTTCGACCTCGCCTACGTCACCGTCGACGCCGAGGGGGTGGCCAAGAAGCTCAACCCCTCGGACGAGGAGCTGCGCCAGTACTTCGACGCGCACAAGACGGACTACCGCTTCCTCGAGCCGCAGAAGAAGATTCGCTACCTCTTCGTCAACCAGGAGAAGGTCGGGCAGAAGCTCAGCATCCCCGACGAGGACTTGCGCAAGGAGTACGACGCGCTCAAGCCCGAGAACAAGATGGCCGGCGTCCGCGTCCAGCAGATCGTCATCAGGGTGGCGCGCCCGGAGCTCGACCAGGAGATGCTCAAGAAGGCGACCGAGATCGTCGGCCGCATCCGCCAGGAAGACCTGACGGCCCCCGAAGAGGTCTTCGCCGAGCAGGCGCGCGGCAACTCCGAAGACCCCTCGACGGCGCCCGGCGGCGGCTGGCTCCCCAACCCCGTCAAGCGCAACCCGAACCGCAAGCCGAGCCCCGCGGGCGCGGCCGGCAACGTTAACGAACTCCTCCAGAACACGCTCGACTGGAAGGAGGGGCAGGTCGGCGACCCCTTGAAGACCGGCAACGCCTACTACATCTTCCGCCGCGGCCCCGTCGTGCCGAAGACGTTCGAGGACGCGAAGCCCGAGCTGCTCGTTAGCTTACGCAACCGCCGCTCGTACTCGGTCGCGCAGGACGTGGCGCGCAAGGCCAACGACCGCCTGAAGGAGACGCGCGACCCGCAGAAGGTGGCGCAGGAGTTCGCCGCGCAGGCCAACATGACGCCGGCCGAGATGGTCAAGGAGACGCCCTTCGTCAAGCCCAGCGACGACGTGCCCGAGATCGGCTCCAGCCCGCAGTTCGAGGAGAAGGTTCAGCCGCTCGAAGAGGCGGGCGCGGTCGGCGACTTCGTCGGCGTCAAGGGCGGCTTCGCCATCCCGCAGCTCATCGAGAAGCGCGACCCGCGCATCCCCGAGTTCGACGAGGTGAAGGGGAAGGTGGCCGACGACTTCAAGACCGCGCGCGCCGGCGAGCAGCTCGAACAGACGGCGAAGGAGATCGCCGCAGCGTCCGGCGGCGTGGACGCGCTCAAGGCCGCGGCCGAGAAGGCGGGCCTCAAGGCGCAGGACGACGACGCGTTCAAGCTCGGCCGCCCGCTCGGCACGGCCGGCGCCGACCCCGCGCTCGACGCGGCCGTCTACCAGCTCAAGGCGGGCGAGGCGACGAAGGCGCCGGTCAAGGTCGGCGACCGCTGGGTCGTCGTCGCCGTCAAGGCGCGCCGCGACGCCAAGCCCGAGGAGTTCGAGAAGCAGAAGACCGAGCTGACCGAGCGCGCGCTCGAAGAGCGCCGCAACCAGCTCTTCGAAGACTTCCTCGTCGAAGCGCGGCGCAAGCTGGAGGAGAAGGGGAAGATCGAAATCTACCGCGACGCGCTCGCGCAGCTCGACGAAGAAGAGCCGGCGGCGCTGCCGCGCCGGCCGCCCATCAACCTCCCGCCGCTCGACAACACGAAGTAAGAGCCGCCCCCGACCGACACAAGAAGAGGCCGCCCGCTTTCGAACGGGCGGCCTCTCTGCTTCTACGGGAAAGGGTGTTGGGTGTTGGGTGCTGGGTGTTGGTTAAAGACAGGTTCTTACCCAGCACCCAGCACCCAACACCCTCTTAAAGCGACTTGAGCACGTTCCCGATCTCGGCCTGCGGGATGTCGAGGCGGAGCTGCACCTCGTTGCCCCTGTTCGTGACCTTCATGCCGTCGACCAGCCCGCGCGTGAAGGCCCACTTCGGGCCGGCGATTGAGATGAAGCCGGGCGCGATCTGCCGCAGCGCGCCGACCACGTCGAAGAGCTGCTTGGCGTCGGCGGCCGTGCCCGCGCGCAGAGCCGTCATCAGCTGCAGCCCCGCGGCCGTCGAGCCTACCGTCCCGTAGAAGCCGCGCACCGAGGCGATGGCGCGATCCACGTTCGGCGAAAGCCCCGTCTCCACGCCCGCGAACGCGCCCGCCGGGACGTTGCCGGCGAAGGCGAGGAAGTCGCCCGCGCCGCGCGGGAAGTTGAGCACGCTCATGTCGGCGCGCCCGCGCCCCGCCTGCGCGTCGATGGCGGCGCGCACGTCCTCGGGCTCGCCGAGCGCGAGCGTGTTCTGGTCGAGCACGGCGAAGGCCAAGTCCTTCACGCTCATCTTCGCCAGGCCGAAGAGCTTGAGCCGGTCGTTGACGGCGGCGACGTAGACGGTCTTGCCGCCGTAGGCCTGCTCGGTCAGTCCGCCCTTCGCGGCGGCGCGCGCCGCGGCGACGAGCGCGTCGGGGCGGAAGCGCCCGCGCGCGACGGCCGTCGTGTGGTCGAACTTGGTCGCGCCCGAGGGCAGCGCGACGATGCGCGTGCCGACGGCGAGCGTGTCGAACTCGCGCGCGTCAATGCCTGTGCGCGCCTTGAACTCTTCGACGTCGGCCGTGACCTGCGCGAGCCGCGCCTTGTCCGAGGCGAGCGAGCGCGGGATGACCTCGTTGAAGAGCGCGCGCACGTCGAGCGTGAGCACCGCGTCCGAGGCGGGCAGGGGGAGCGGGGCGGTGGCGGCCGTCCTCGCCGTCTGCGCGTGGGCCGCCGCCGAGAGGAGCGCGGCGAAGACGAGCGCGAGTGTCGAAGCGTAAAAAGTCCTTCTCATAAAACCTTTCATCCCTGGTTCGCTTTGTTCGAATGCTTTAGGGGGAGCGGTGCGAGATTCGGATGCCGGTTCGAGGCCCGCTGGTTGGCCCGAGACTCTCAAGCGCCTTCAGTCGTCGCCCTGCGCCGGCAGGGTCTCGGGCTGCCTCTGCTCCTCCTGCCTCGTCCAGTCGCAGATACGCTGCTTGTCCTCTTCGGAGAGTCGCGCCGAAGGGTGGAGCGGCAGGTATGACTTGAGCGGCATCTCGCCCGACTCGACCTGCTCGCACATCTCGTGGAGCTTCCGCTCGCGCTTGCGCTTCGGGTAGGTCGCCCACTCCGAGAACGAGAGCTGGCGCCGCCCCTCCTCGACGTGGCTCTTCAAGAACCAGGAGACCGGCGCGACGTTCGAGTACCATGGCCAGTCCGTCTCAGACGAGTGGCAGTCTTTGCAGGAGCGCCGGAGGACGGCCTCGACCTCGGGCGTCATCTGCGTGTTGGCGCGCATCGCCTTGCGCTCGTCTGCGGCCGGGTTCGTCCGGTCGGGCCTGTAGGCCTGCGCCCCCAGGAAGAGCAGCGCGAAGACGAGCGCCGCCCACTTCAAGACCTTCCTCAAACGTCCCATCACAATGACGGGCGCCGCACGCGTCGCGTTAACAGCGCCCCACGCCTTTCGGAAAATTCCCGCCGCAGATTTTTCGTCTGAACGAAGTGTTTCGATGTTAGCATACGCGCGCCGACACCCGCGAACCCGCGACCAACCGAGCGCCGCCACGCTTCAAGACAACCTGTATGCAACCGACGCGACCGGGCAGTACCGCCCGCGGTAGCGGGTGGGTCTGTCTAATCCCAGCGTCCCGTGTCGCCACAACCCACCCGCTACCGCGGGCGGTACTGAATTACTTGCCATGAAGCGCCTCGACAGTCGTGGGGAAGTGCAGGCGGCGCTCAGTCTGCTTACACGCGCGCTCGGAGCGCGCGGTTCCTGGTTTCTGCGCGAGGGGCGCGAGCGCGGCGTGTTCGAGCTGCGCCGCGGCGAGTGGGAACTGCGCGTGGCGGGGGGCTCGCTCGTCTTCTCTTACTGGGGCGAGTCGGGCGCGCGCGCGTGGCGCGTCGCGGCGTGGCGCGCGGAGGGCGAGGGGTTCTGCCTCGAAGCGTCGAAGAGGACTGGCGCGGGCCGCGCGCTTCTGTGGCTCGTGCCGCGCGCGCTCGTCTCGACGGGGCGCGAGACGGTTCGGGAGGCGCGGCGCGCGGAGTGCGAACGTCTGGCCGCGCTGGTCTGCGAGTTCGCACGCGCGCGGGTCGAACACGCCTCTCTGAGTCAGGGCGCGCGGCGCGGCGAGCCGGGACGCTGGGCGCGCGTGCTTCTGAGGATGAAGGCCGGCGGGTGCGAGCGCGTCGCGGTCTCGGCGCCGGTCGTGCCCGCGGGCGCGGAGCTGGTCGAGAGCTTCGTCACGTCCGCGCTGCTCTGGTTCCTGCGGCCCGGCGAAGGCGAACGCGGCGCGCGCCGCCTGTGGCTCGTCGCGCCGCGGGCGCTCGCGGCCGCGGTCTGTGAAAGACTCCCGCTGCTGCGCGAAGGCCTGCGCGACTGCGTCTCGGTCTACGAGTTGAGAGAGGACGGGCGCGGCCTGACGCCTTTGCGCGCGCCGACGCTCGACGAACTGCTCGACACGCCTTCGACCAAACTCCCGCGCGGCCCGGAGCGGGCGCCGTCGGAGTTGGCCGCGGGCATCATGGCGCTCGCGCCCGCGGAGATAGACTTCGTGCGCGCGCGCCACGGCGAGACGCTGCGCTTCCGCGGGCTCCCCTTCGCGCGCGTCAGGCGCGTGGCCGGGCGCACGCACCTCTGGTTCGGCGTCGGCCACCGCCGCGAGTTGTTCGGAGAGGGGGGCGAGGCGGACTTCCGCAACCTCCTCGCGGCGCTCGAAGAGCACAGGCGCGCGGACGCGCCCGAGCGCCGTCACGCGCTCTACCGCGCCGCGCCCGAGGCCTGGCTCGAATCGCTGCTGCGCCGCGACGTGACGCGCCTCGACCCCGGCCTCCGCCTCGCGCCCATCCACGCGCAGTTCCGCGCCGCGCACGCTTCAGGCGCCGCCGCGGTTCGCCCCATAGACCTCCTCGCGCTCCGGCGCGACGGCCGCCTCGTCGTCGTCGAATTGAAGGTCTCGGAAGACGCCTCGCTCGCGCTGCAGGGCGCGGACTACTGGCGCCGCGTCGAGGCGCACCGCCGCGCCGGCCACGTCGCCCGCGCGCGCCTCTTCGGCGACGCCGAACTCGCGGACGAGCCGCCGCTCCTCTACCTCGCCGCGCCCATGCTCCGCTTCCACCGCTCCTTCCAGACGCTCGCCCGCTGCCTCTCCACGCGCATCGAGACCTACCGCCTCGACCTCAACGAAGACTGGCGCGCCGGCCCCCGCGTCGTCCGCCGCTGTGCCTTGACGTGAGAGGGAAAAAGATTTACGCGGCGGCGCGGCGTGCATATAATTCACGCTCCCCGGTTCGAACACTGCCGGCGCGAGTCCGAAGCTTTCACAGGAGGACTCCCCGGTATCCACACGTCACTTGCGACACGGAGGACGCCATGAGACCGCACGCCCCACGTCTTAGCCGCACGCTCTGGCCCACACTCGTCCTTTCGTCAGTCGCGGCGCTGTCGGTCGCCTACCTGATTGCGAGTCGCCGCGAGGCGCCCGCGCCCCCGGCCGCCGCCGCGCAGACTCAGCCCTCCGGTGAGACCTACGGGCGCTTGCCCATGAGCTTCGAGGCCAACCGCGGCCAGGCCGAAGGCTCCGTAGACTTCCTCGCGCGCGGCGAAGGCTACTCGCTCTTCCTGAAGAACTCTGAAGCCGTCTTCGCCCTGCGGAGTAAAGAGCCCGACCCGCGGCCGAAGGTCTTGCGCATGAAGCTTGTCGGGTCTGACATCTCCGCGCGGGCCGAGGGCGCGGACGAGCTGGAAGGGAAGACCAACTACCTCTTCGGCGACGACCCTTCGCAGTGGCAGACCGACGTGCCGACCTACGGGCGCGTGCGCTACGCGGGCGTCTACGCGGGCGTCGACCTCGTCTACTACGGCAACCAGCGGCAGTTGGAGTACGACTTCCGCGTCGCGCCCGGCGCCGACCCGCGCGCCGTCGCGCTGAAGTTCGAAGGCGCGGACGCGGTCGAGTTGGGCGCGAACGGCGACCTGCTCCTCAAACTCGGCGAGACGTTCGTCCGCCAGCCAAGGCCCTTCGCTTACCAGGAGAGCGCGGGCGCGCGGCGCGAGGTCGAGGCCGCTTACGCCGTCGGCGCGGACGGGCTCGTCCGCTTCCGCTTAGGCGGCTTCGACCCGGCGCTGCCGCTCGTCATCGACCCCGTCTTCGCCTACTCGACCTTCATCGGCGGCTCCCTCGGCTGGGACGTGGCGGTCGACCCCGCGGGCAACGCCTACGTCGCGGGCTCCACCGTCTCGGACAACTTCCCCACGGTCAACCCGCTTCAGGCGGCGCGCGGCGGCTTGAGGGACGCGTTCGTGAAGAAGATTAACGCGGCGGGCACCGCCGTCGTCTACTCGACCTACCTCGGCGGCCGCGATGACGACGAGGCGCGGCGCATCGCCGTCGACTCCGACGGCAACGCCTACGTCAAAGGCGTCACGGTCTCCGACAACTTCCCCACCGCCAACGCCTTCGACAGCACATACAACGGCGGCGGCGACGCCTTCGTCTCGAAGCTCAACCCCTCGGGCTCGGCGCTCGTCTACTCGACCTACCTCGGCGGCGGCGGCAACGACGGCGCGCCCGACCATCTCCTCGGCGACTTCGACTTCGCCAGCGGCATCGCCGTCGACTCCGCGGGCAACGCCTACGTCACGGGGACGACCGGCTCGACCGACTTCCCCACGGCCAACGCCATCGACAACACGCTCGGCGGCGGCGGCGACGCCTTCCTGACCAAGCTCAACGCCGCGGGCTCGGCCCTCGTCTACTCGACCTACCTCGGCGGGGGCGGCGGCGACAGCGGCATCGACGTGGCGGTCGATTCCGCCGGCGACGCCTACGTCACCGGCACCACCAGCTCGACCGACTTCCCCACGGCCAACCCCCGCCAGGCCACGCTCCGCGGCCCGAGCGACGCCTTCGTGACGAAGGTGAACGCCGCCGGGTCGGCGCTCGTCTACTCGACCTACCTCGGCGGCGGCTTCGGCAGCGAGTTCGGCCACGCCATCGCGGTCGACGCGGCCGGCAACGCTTACGTCACGGGGGAGACATTCTCCATTGACTTCCCCACGACGCTCGGCGCCTTCCAGACCTTGCACGGCAACGTCAACGGCGGCCCCCCGCAAGACGCCTTCCTGACGAAGTACAACGCCGACGGGTCGGCCGTCGTTTACTCGACCTTCCTCGGCGGGGGCGGCGCCGGCGGGGAGACAGGCTACGGCGTCGCGGTCGATTCGGCCGGCAACGCCTACGTCGCCGGCAACGTGAGCTTCCCCTCCAACTTCCCGACCACCAACGCCCTCCAGTGCAGGAGCGACAACAACAACGAGGACGCCTTCCTGACGAAGTTCAACGCGACCGGGTCGGCGCTCGTCTACTCGACGCTCCTCGGCGCCCGCAGGGCGAGGGGCGTCGCGGTCGACGCGGCGGGCAACGCCTACGTCACCGGCGCCGCGTTCGACCTCTTCCTGCCCGTGACGAACGCCCTCCAGAGCGTCCCCGGCCCCGGCGGCGCCTTCCTGGCGAAGGTCAACGACGCCGCGGCCACGGCCTCCGCGTTCAGGTTCAGCCAGGCGATCTACTTCGTCGACGAGGACGTGACCTCGGCCAACCTCGTCGTCCAGCGCACCGGCAACCTCTCGGCGCCGGCCACCGTGGACTACAGCACCAGCGACCGCCTGGCCTCCGAGCGCTCCGACTACAGCACGGCCGTCGGCACGCTGCGCTTCGCCGCGGGGCAGAGCGAGGCGACACTGCCCGTGCTCATCAACGAGGACTCGTTCGGGGGCGACTCGGACAGGGACGACTTTAACGTCGTGCTCTCGAACCCGACGGGCGGCGCGGCGATCTCGTGCCCGGAGGGGACGGCCACCGTCCGGATCGCCGACGAGGTGGAGCCCCAGACGAACGCCATCGACGACCCGGCCACTTTCGTCGGCACGCACTACCACGACTTCCTCAACCGGCAGGCCGACACGGCGGGCCTCAACTTCTGGGCCGACCAGCTCACCGCCTGCGGCGCGGACGCCGCCTGCGTCGACCGCAAGCGCGCGGCCGTCTCGACCGCCTTCTTCCTGTCCATCGAGTTCCAGCAGACCGCCTTCTACGTCTTCCGCGTCTACAGGGCGTCGTTCCCCGACTCGGCGGCGCGCCCGCGCGGCATGCCCCGCTACCGCGAGTTCCTGCGCGGCCAGCAGGAGGTGGGGCGCGGCGTCGTCGTCAACCAGGCGGGCTGGGAGCAGGTGCTCGAAACGAACAAGGACGAGTTCGCGCGCCGCTGGGTGCAGCGGCCCGACTTCCTCGCGGAGTTCCCCGCGGACATGACGTTCGACGCCTACGTCGCCAAGCTCGCCGCCAACTCCGGCGTGACCCTGACGCCCACCGAGATCAACGTCCTCTTCGAGGGCTGGGACAGCACGGTCAACGGCCGGGCCAGGACGCTCAGGCGCGTCGTCGAACTCGGGTCGGTCTACAACCGGCAGTTCAACGCGGGCTTCGTCTTCTCGCAGTACGTCGGCTACCTGCGCCGCAACCCGAACGACGCGCCCGACATCGACTACACCGGCTTCGACTTCTGGCTCGCCAAGCTCGACAGCTTCAGCCTCCCCGGCGAGGACGTGCGCGACCCGCAGACGGCGCTCACGCGCGCCAACCGCGCCGAGATGGTGCGCGCCTTCATCCGCTCGACCGAGTACCGCCAGCGCTTCGGCCTGCCGTAGACGGTAAGAGGGTGCTGGGTGCTGGGTGCTGGGTGCTGGGGAAGAATAGGCTTCTACCCAGCACCTAGAACCCAGCACCCAGCACCCTCTTACCGCTTTTCATCATGAGCATCTACAAGCCGACGAAGGAGGAGGTGCAGGCGGCGGCGGGGCGGACGGTGCCGGACGTGATCGCGCGGGACTTGCGCGTGCTCTTCTGCGGCATCAACCCGGGGCTTTACACTGCGGCCGTGGGGCACCACTTCGCGCGGCCGGGCACCCGTTTCTGGCCGGCGCTCCACCTCTCGGGCTTCACCGAGCGGCGGCTCTCGCCCTTCGAGGAGGGCGAGCTGCTCGCGCGCGGCCTCGGCATCACGAACGTCGTCGCGCGCGCGACCGCGGCGGCCGCCGAGCTGGCGCCCGAAGAGTTCGGGCGCGGCGGCCGGCTCCTCCGGGCGAAGGTGAAGAAGTACCGCCCGCGCTTCCTCGCGGTGCTCGGCGTCGGCGCCTACCGCGCGGCCTTCGCGCGCCCGAAGGCGGGCGTGGGGAGGCAGGACGAAAAGCTTGAGGCCGCCGCGGTCTGGGTGCTCCCCAACCCGAGCGGCCTCAACGCCAACTACCGCACCGAAGACCTCGCCCGCCTCTTCCGCGAACTGCGCGAAGCGGTCGAGCGCGAGCTTTAACTCTCAGACTGTGTCTTCCTTGAAATACGAACGACAGATTATTAATCCTCTCCTGCATCCTCCCGACGGTCTCTTCTTTCTTTACCGGCCTGCAAACGCTCGCGCGTCTCCTGTTCGAACTCCGTGACCAGCTTCTCCAACTGGGCTATCTTCTCCGCGGACTGCGCCTGTTGTTGAAGCATGAACTCCCTATACTGTTCTTCATTCATTTCGGTAAGCCTTTCCGGCGATCAACGCACGTGATGTAAGTCCGATTCAGGCTTTCAGCTTTTCGAGGAAGTGCTTGCGGAACTTGGAGACCTTGGGCGCGACGACGGCGCGGCAGTAGGGCTGCGAAGGGTTCCGCTCGAAGTAGTCCTGGTGGTAGTCCTCGGCCGGGTAGAAGGTCTCTAAGGGCACGACCTCCGTCACGACGGGCGAGTCCCAGACCTCTTCGGCCGTCAGCTCGGCGATGACCTGCTCGGCCGTCTCGCGCTGCTCCCGGTCGTGGTAGAAGACGGCCGAGCGGTACTGCGTGCCGACGTCCGCGCCCTGCCGGTTGAGGGTCGTCGGGTCGTGGATGGTGAAGAAGACTTCGAGCAGCTCTCTATAGGAGACGGCCGCGGGGTCGTACGTGATCTGCACGACCTCCGCGTGGCCGGTCGTGCCGTCGCAGACCTGCCGGTAGGTCGGGTTCGCGACGTGCCCGCCCGCGTAGCCCGACACGACGCGCTCGACGCCGCGCAGCTCTTTGTAGACCGCCTCAAGACACCAGAAGCAACCGCCGGCGAGCGTCGCCAGCCCCCTCGTCTGTTCAGTGCTCATCCTTGATGTAAACCGCCGTTACGAGTTTGAAGTCCGCGAAGATTATAACCCGCGCGCGGGAAAATAAACCCGGCCCTGCGCGCGTTTTCTGTCGTATAAAGGGTGATTCGCCGGTTCGCCTGTGGCAAGATGAGGGACTCAAGCCGCCGGCCGTTCGCGACCTTTTCCTTCGCTCCCGAAGAAAGACGCTGACACCAGATGCCCGACTCGACCGAACTGCTCCAACCACCCATCCAACAGAAAGAGCCCGGCCTCTTCGCCGCCGTGCGCGAGGCCGTGCGCGGCGCGCGCCCCACGTACGACTACACCGAAGGCTCCGTCGGCCGCGCCATCCTCCTGCTCTCCGTCCCGATGGTGCTCGAGATGTTGATGGAGAGCCTCTTCGTCGTCTGCGACGTCTACTTCGTCGGCCGCCTGGGGAAGGAGGCCGTCGCCGCGGTCGGGCTGACCGAGTCGATGATGGTCATCGTCTACACGCTCGGCATCGGACTGGGCATCGGCGCGACCGCGATGGTCGCGCGCCGCACGGGCGAGCGCGACCCGGAGGGCGCCGCGCGGACGGCGGCGCAGGTCATCCTGCTCGGCCTCGTCCTCTCGCTCGTGCTCGGGGCCTTGGGCGTCGTCTTCGCGCCGAGGCTGCTGCTGTTGATGGGGGCCGAGGCGCCGGTCGTCGCGGTCGGGAGCGGCTTCACGCGCGTGATGCTCGGGGCGAACGTGTCGGTGATGATGCTCTTCCTCATCAACGGCTCCTTCCGCGGGGCGGGCGACGCGGCCGTCGCGATGCGCGTGCTGTGGCTCGCCAACGCCATCAACATCCTCCTCGGGCCGTGCCTCATCTTCGGACTCGGGCCGTTCCCCGAACTCGGCGTGACGGGCGCGGCCGTGGCGACGAGCATCGGGCGCGGGACGGGCGCGCTCTACGCCTTCTCGAAGCTCTGGCGCGGCGGCGGACGCCTGCACGTCTTGGGCCGGTACTTCCGCCCCGACACTGCGCTCGTGCGGCGCATCTTAAACCTGTCGGGGACGGCGACCTTCCAGGTCTTCGTCGGCATGGCGAGCTGGATCGCGCTGACGCGCATCGTCTCGGGCTTCGGGAGCGCGGCCGTCGCCGGCAACATCATCGGGATGCGCATCATCATGTTCGCGCTGCTGCCTTCGTGGGGCCTGTCGAACGCGGCGGCGACGATGGTCGGGCAGTCGCTCGGGGCGGGGAAGCCCGAGCGCGCGGAGAGGGCGGTGTGGCGCGCGGGCTTCTACAACCTGCTCTTCCTCTCCTGCGTCGGCCTGATGTTCTTCGTCTTCGCCGAGCAGATCGTCGGCGTCTTCACGCACACGGCCGCCGGCCCCGAGGTGCAGGCGTACGGCGTGGACTGCCTGCGCATCATCGCGAGCGGCTTCCCCTTCTACGCCTACGGGATGGTCTTGACGCAGAGCTTCAACGGCGCGGGCGACACGCGCACGCCGACGCTCATCAACATCTTCGTCTTCTGGCTGTGGGAGATTCCCCTGGCGTGGCTGCTCGCCTTCCGCGTCGGGATGGGGCCGCGCGGCGTCTTCGTCGCGGCGGCCGTCGCCTTCTCGACGCTCGCGGTGGTGAGCGCCTACTTCTTCCGGCGGGGGCGCTGGAAGACGAAGCGCGTGTAAGAGGCGGAAGCCCGACCGTAAGGGAGGGCGTACGTGTAACAGAAGAAGGATTGACGAAGGAGTTCGTGACCTGCATGTTCGACAAACTGGTGGAGCAGAGGATACGCGAGGCGCAGCAGGCGGGCGAGTTCGACGACCTCGAAGGCGAGGGGCGGCCCGTCAACCTCGACGCGTACTTCAACACGCCCGCGGAGCTGCGGGCGGGCTACGCCCTCCTGAAGAACGCGGGCGTGCTGCCCGAGGAGGCGGCCGTCGTCAAGGAGCTGAACGAGACGGCCGCGCGCCTCGAAGAGTGCCGCGACGAGAAGGAGCGCGAGCGCCTGCGGCGCGTGCTGCGAGACCTCCAGCTCAAGCACGACCTGTGGATCGAGCGCCAGGGCGGCGGGCGCATTCGTTCCGAATTCCCCTGATTTCCCTCAGTTTTCCATCCCTTCCCGACCCCGACATTTTTCTGAAACCTTCCGCCGGGGTCTGCCACTAACTGTCGGTGTCGGACATGAAGCGGCTGGCAATGGGCACAATGAGTTTAGAGCTGGGGCCGCCGGGCGGGCGCGCGGGGGCCTTGATGAACAGCACGGAGGAACTGGTGGCGCGCGTCCGTGCCGGCGACGAGGAGGCTTTCCGCCTCATCTTCGACCGCTACTCGCGCCCCGTCCTCGGCTTCATCTACGACATGGTCGGCGACCGCGCCCTGGCCGAAGACCTCGCGCAGGAGACGTTCGTGCGCGCCTACCGCGTCCTCTCGACTCTGCGCGAGGAGACGAAGCTCTCGACTTGGCTCTTTGCCATCGCGAAGAACTGCGCGCGCGAGCAACTGCGCACGCGCCGCCGCAACGAGGGGAACGTCGAGCTCGACGCCGAGCCCGCCTTCGAGCTGCGCGACGAGGGCCGGACGCCCTCGGGCGCGCTCCTGGATAAAGAGCTGAGCGGCGTGATTCAGAGGGCGCTGATGAAGCTCGACGAGGACAAGCGGACGGTCTTCACTCTGAAAGTTTTGCAGCAGCGCAGCTACGAGGAGATCGCGGAGATCACGGGCTTCTCCGTCGGCAAGCTCAAGACAGACTTGCACCGCGCGCGCGCCGAGATGCGCAAGCGCATCGGCCCGTATCTTGGGGGTGAGCAGTGATGAGATGTGTTGATTGCCTCCCGCTGATTGAAGAGTATTTCGACGGCGAGGTCACAGGCCAGACTCAGGAGCAGATGGGGGCGCACCTCGCGGCCTGCGCCGACTGCTCGGCGGCCCTCGACGCGCTCGCCTTCGAGCAGGAAGCTTACGCGCGCTACGACCGCGGCGGGCTCGAAGTCACCCCCGACCTCTGGGCGCGCGTCAGCGCCGAGATCGCGCGCACGCCCCCGAGCAAGAGGCCGGCCGCGCCGCGACCCTTTCTGAGCCGGGCCCGCGAATACTTCGCCGCCGCGCTCGGCCTCTTCGCCGCGCGCCCCGCGCTCGCCACGTCGCTCGCGCTGCTCATCGTCAGTGCCGCCGTCGGCACGCTCTGGCTCTCGCGCGGGACGCGGCCGGCCCCTTCGAATCCGCAGGTCGCGCAGGGCACCCCGGCCCCTTCCGCCAACTCGAACACGAACGCGGTGGTCACCGAAGCCGTCGGCCCGGACGACAACCCGAAGCGCTTGAATCCTCTTATCGCTAACGGGGGCGACGCCGTCCTGCCCGCCGAAGAGCAGCGTGCGAACCCGCGCGCGGCCGAGGTGGCGATGTACGAGAGCAGCGCGCCGCGCCGCCCGGAGGTCAGCGTAGAAGAGTTGCTGGCGCCGACCCCGACGCCGAGGGCGGCCCCCGGCGTCGTCGTCATCGAGCCGGACAGGCACGTCGACGACACGCCCGCGATTCTCGTCAACGCCTCGGCCCCGTCGGGCGACGTCATCGCGTCGAACGCGCGCCCGCTCGACCCCGACGAGAAGGACGTGGCGCGCCACGTCGAGCGCGCGCAGATGCTCCTGCGCTCGATCAAGAACGCGCGCGCCGGCGACGCCGCGTCCGACATCTCATACGAGAAGAACCTTTCCCGCAAGCTCCTCGCCGAGAACGCCACGCTCCAACTGGAGGCCGAGGTCAAGGGCGACAGGGAGACCAAGCAGGTGCTCGACCGCATCGAGCCCTTCCTGCTGGAGATCGCGAACATGGGCGAGAAGCCCTCGCGCGAAGAGGTGCGCTCGATTCAGGAGCGCGTGCAGAAGAACGAGATCGTCGCCGCGCTCGAAGTCTACTAGGAGGGAAGACGGGCGCGCCCGGCACGGCTCACTCAATTCATAAAGTAAGGAAGACTAAAAGCCATGATTCACCCCGAACAGACTCATCGACGGAAGACGGGCTCGCGCCTCCTGGCCGGCGCCCTGGCCTGCGCGGGACTCCTGCTGGCCGGCGGCTCCGCGACCGCCGACGCCCAGCAGCAGAACGGGCCGCGCGGCTGGGCCGTGCAGACGGACAACCGCAACTGGTTCGTGCAGTCGGATAACGCCGCGGCCGTGGGCGTCTTCCAGCAGGGCAAGAGCTTCGCGGACGCGGGGCAGTGGGAGCAGGCGGCCTCGGCCTTCGACCGCTTCGTCGCGCAGTATCCGAAGGACAGGAACGTGGACGCGGCGCTCTTCTGGCTCGCCTACGCGCACAACCGACAGGGCAACCCGCGGGCGGCCGTTGATCCGCTCTCGAAGCTGCTCCAGACCTACCCGAAATCGCGCTGGGCCGACGACGCGAAGGCCCTGCGGGTCGAGGTCTACAGCAAGCTCGGCATGCCGCTGCCCGCGGCCGACGAGAAAGACGCCCAGGACGACCTGCGCATCATCGCGCTCAAGACGCTCTGCGAGAACGACCACCCGAGCTGCGCCTCGCACGCCAACGAGGTGCTGCGCTCCAGCCAGTCGGTGCGCGTGAAGGAGGCCGCCTACATCCTCCTGGGCCGCTACGGCGGGGCCGAGGCCGTGCCCATCCTCGTCGACCGTTCGCGCACGGAGACGGAGGAGAAGCTGCGCATGCGCGCCATCAGCGCGCTGGGCTCGACGAACGACGAGCGCGCCCTGGACGTGCTCCGCGAGATCGCGATGGGCGCGACCTACGCCGACATAAGTCCGACCGACTCGGCCATCCACGCGCTCGCCGCGCACGAGAACCCGCGGGCCGTCGCCATCCTCGGCGAAGTCGCCACGCGCGGCCAGAACCCGAAGGCGCGCACGCACGCCATCGAGCTGCTCTCGCGCCGCCGCGGCGACAACGTCCTGGACGAGCTGCTCCGGCTCTACGACGCCGTCCCCGACGTGCAGACCAAGAAGTACGTCGTCGCGGGCTTAGGGATGCGCAAAGACCCGCGCGCGCTCAACAAGCTGATCGAGATCGCGCGCACGGCCCCCGACACGCAGCTCCGCCGCCAGGCCATCCACTCCATCCCGAACCGCGGCGACGAGCAAGACCTCGACGTGCTGCTCTCGCTCTACGACTCGGAGCGCGACGTAGACCTCCGGGACAACCTGCTCTCGGCCATCGGCCAGTACCAGAACCAGCGCGCCTACCAGAAGCTCGAACAGGTCGTGACCAACCCGGCCGAGCCGCTCGACCGGCGCAAGGCCGCCATCGGCTACCTCAGCCGCAGCAAGGACGAGGGCGTGAAGCGCTTCCTCGAAGGCCTGCTCAAGTAGGGAACAGTAGGCAGTAGGCAGATAGCAGTAGGCAGTTGAGAGCCCCGGTGTCGAGAGCTGCCGATTAGCCTTCCAACGCCCGCAGCGTGGGGCGGCTGCCTACTGCCTACTGCCTACTGCTCTTAAGGAGTTCTTCCCATGCTCGCACTTCTGACCTTCATCCTCTTCGCCTTCGCGCCGGCCTCGGCCGCCGTGCAGCAGGAGCAGGGCTTCACGCCCGCGCAGGGCGCGACGCTCCAGGCCAAGGCCGAGTCGGCCAACGCGCAGGCGACGTCAGCGCGGCAGGCGCGCTACTGGACGGCCTACGCCTTCGACGTGCGGCCGGGCGTCGCCGTGGACGTGGACTACGTGAGCGACGACGGCCGCTTCTCCATCCGCGGCACCTGGGACGTGGGCGACGGCGGGAGGTACTTCGTCGGCGACGGCGTGTCGGTCTCGAACTACCCCGGCCTTGAGACGCGCAGCCTCGGCGTCTTCGCCTTGAGGGACTCCGCGGGGAAGGTCGAGCGCATAGATGTCTTCAACCTCGCGCGCCGGCACGAGTACGCGGGCTACCCCGTCTACTGGCTCGGGCGCGCGGCCAACGAGGAGAGTTTAGGGTTCCTGCGCGGCCTCGCCGAGGCGCCGACGCTCGGGCGCGACGACTCGCCGCAGAGCGAGGCCGTGTGGGCCATCTCCCTGCACGACGACCGGCGCGTGCCCGAGACCTTGCTGCACGTGGCGCGCACCTCGGCCGACGAGCAGGTGCGCGCGCGCGCCGTGCGGGGCCTGGGCCTGCCGCCCGTGGCCGCGGACGTGCGCGAGTACCTCGCGCAACTCACGCGCGACGAGCGCGAGCCGCTCGACGTGAGGCGAGCGGCCGTCAACGCCTACGGCCGCTCGCGCGACGCGCAGGCGCTCGCCCTGATGGAGTCGCTCTACAACTCGCAGTCGAACCGCGAGCTGCGCCGCGCGGCGCTCGCGCAGATCGCGCGCAACGAAGACCGGCCGGCGGCCGGCGCCTTCCTCGTCCGCGTGGCCCAGCAGGACTCGGACGTGGAGTTCCGCAAGACGGCCATCGCGCGCCTCGGCGAGATCGCCGGCGAGCAGGCCATCGCCGCTCTCAAAAACACCGCGACCAGCAACGACGCCGACACCGAGCTGCAACGCCAGGCCGTCTCGGCCATCGCCCGCCGCCCCGCCGCCGAGTCCGTCCCGCTGCTCATCAACATCGCGCGCACGCACGCCAAGCCCGAGATACGCAAACAGGCCCTCGTCCTCCTCGGCCGCACCGGCGACCCCGCGGCCGTCGAGTTCCTGAAGAGCGTGCTGACTAAGTGAAAGGATGAAGGCGGAAGGATGAAGGCGGAAGGAAAGCAGACTGTCTTTCCTTCCGCCTTCATCCTTCCGCCTTCATCCTTTACACTAGCGGCATGGCCGTCATGGAGATCACGGAGTTTCCGGAGCGCGTGCTGAAGGAGGTGGGCGCTGCGGTGGAGGAGTTCGACGAGGGTTTAGAGAAGCTCGTCGCGGACATGTTCGAGACGATGTACGCGGAGGAGGGCGTGGGGCTGGCGGCGCCGCAGGTCGGGTTGAGCCTGCGCCTCTTCGTGATGGACTGCGCGGGGATAAAGCTCGTCGCCGCCAACCCGGAGATCGTCTCGGTCGAGGGCGAGCAGGAGGGCGAGGAGGGCTGCCTGTCGGTCGGGAAGATTCACGCGCCCCTCAAGCGCGCCGAGCGCGCGCGGCTCCGCGCGCAGGACGTGAAGGGCGAGTGGTTCGAGCGCGAGGCGGAGGGCCTCGCCGCCCGCTGCTTCCTGCACGAGACAGACCACTGCGACGGCACGCTCTTCATCGACCACCTCTCGCCGCTCCGCCGCGACATGGTCAAGCGCCGCTTCCAGAAGATGAAGCGGTGGCGCTGACGGCCACGCGCGGTCTAGTGTGTGAGAATTTCACCACAGAGACACAGAGGCACAGCTTGTTGAGCTATCTGCCCCAAGCTGTGCCTCTGTGTCTCTGTGGTTAATTTTTCCAGCCTAAGCGAATCTCTCCAACAGCAGCAAGCCCACCGACACGACGGCGAGCGCGTACATGACGGGGCCGACCTCGCGGCCGCGCCCCGCGAGCGTGTAGAGGCCGGCGTGCGTGATGAAGCCCCAGAGGATGCCCTGCGTGATGGAGAAGGTGAGCGGGATGAGGATGACCGTGAGGAAGGCGGGCAGCGCGTCCTCTATGCGCCGGAAGTCGAGCCCGGCCACCCCGCTGAACATGAAGGCGCCGACGAGGACGAGCACCGCCGCCGTCGCGTAAGGCGGCACCATCCCCGCCAGGGGCGCGACGAAGAGGCAGGGCAGGAAGCACAGGGCCGTGAAGACCGAAGTCCAGCCCGTCCGCCCGCCCGTGTTGATGCCCGCCACCGATTCGATGTAGGCCGTCCCCGAAGAAGTCCCCAACAACCCTGCGCCCAGCGTCGCCCACGCGTCGACGATTAAGCCCTCGCGGAGCCGGCGCGGCTGCCCCTCCTCGTCGAGCATCCCCGCCGCCTGCGACACCCCGATGAAGGTCGAGATGGAGTCGAAGAGGTCTGTGAAGAGGATGGCGACGACGGCCGGGAGCAGGGAGAGTTTGAGCGCGCCGAGGATGTCGAGCTTGAGGAAGACGCCCTTGAAGTCGGGCGCGCTGAAGAGGCCCTGCGGCGCGGGCACCAGGCCGCGCGCCCACGCGACGAGCGTGACGACGAAGATGCCCGCGAGGAAGGCGAACGGGCTCTTCCACTTCATCAGCAGGACTGTGACGGCGAGGCCAAGAAGCATCAGCAGGGCGGGCTCGCCGAGACGGCCGAGCTTGACGAAGGTGACGGGGTCTGCGGCGATGAAGCCCGCGTTCTTGAGGCCGATGAAGGTGAGGAAGACGCCGATGCCTGCGGCCGTCGCGCCGCGGAGGTGGCGCGGGATGGCGCGCGCCACAGACTCGCGCACCGGCGTCAGCGAGACGAGCAGGAAGAGCACGCCCGCCCAGAAGACTATGCCGAGCGCGACCGGCCACGCCACCCCGCGCCCGAGGATGATGGTGAAGGCGAAGAACGCGTTGAGCCCCATGCCGGGCGCCACCGCGAACGGCAAACGCGCGTAGACGCCCATCAAAAGCGTCATCAGAAAGCAGAGCACGACGGTCGCCGTCAGCACGCCCGAGAAGGGCATGCCCGTCCCTTCGGTCGAGAGGATGGACGGGTTGACGACGACGATGTAGGCCATCGTGAAGAAGGTGGTCACGCCCGCGACCAGCTCCGTGCGCAGGTTCGGCTCGGCTTCTGTGTTCATTTGAAATTCGAGGGTGCGAATTTGAAATCTAACGGGCCGAGACTGTACCATCAAAGCCTCGCAGATGGACACACTCAGCCTTCAGCAGCCCGCGGGTACTTCGCCGCTCGAACACAGTCTCAGGCCGCACTTCGGGGAGCTGGCGCAATTCCATTCGACGAAGGCGCTCGAAGCTTCGACGCTCTACGCGCGGCTCAGGCCGGAGGTCGAGCGCGTGCTGGACGGGGTGGAGTCGGGCGACTTCACGCCGGACGAGACGCCGCCGCCGGCCTCGGGAGCGGTGCGCGCGACCGCCTGGAACATCGAGCGCGGGATCAAGCTCGACGGGATTATGCGTGCGCTCCGCGAGCACGAAGTGTTGGGGCAAAGCGACGTGCTGCTCCTGACCGAACTCGACTACGGCATGGCGCGCTCGGGCAACCGGCACGTGGCGCGCGAGATTGCCGAAAGTCTGGGGATGGCCTACGCGTTCGCGCCGTGCTACGTGAACCTGAGCAAAGGGAGCGGGCTGGAGAGCGGCGCGGCGGGCGAGAACGCGGAGGCCCTGCACGGGAACGCCGTGCTGTCGCGCTGGCCGATTCGAAGGGCGTGGTCGGTGGCTCTGCCGAACGGCAAGGACAAGATGAAGGGGCGCGAGAAGCGTCTGGGGAGTCAGCGCGCCGTCGTCTGCGACGTCGAGCACCCGGCGGGGACGTTCCGCGCCGTGAGCCTGCACCTCGACGCGCATTCGAGTCAGAATCATCGCGCGCGACAGATGAAGGTCGTGCTCGACTTCGTCGAAAGACTCGAACCCGCTTTACCCGTCCTCGTCGGAGGCGACTGGAACACTTCGACCTACAACTCACGCCGCGCGGTCTATTCAATCGCGGGCTTCTTCCGGCGGGTGCTGATGGGCGTCGGCCACGTCATCGAGAATCACTACCTCAAGCCGGAGCGCTGGTTCGAGCGCGGCCTCTTCCGCGAGCTGGCGCGGCGCGGGTACCTGTACGCGCCTCTGAACGAGCCGGGCGCGGGGACGCTCCACTATGACGTGAAGGACTTGGCGGCGAACACGAACATGGGCGAGTGGGTGCCGCGCTGGTGCTTCTGGTGGATCGAGTGGGCGCTCAAAGACCACGGCGGCCGCTGCTCGCTCAAGCTCGACTGGTTCGCGGGTTCGGGGATCGAGCCGGACGCGCAGGCGCCGCCCCGCGTCATCGGCAGTCTAAGAGGCGCGGCCGGCGAAGTCCTCTCCGACCACGACCCCATCGTCCTCGATTTTCATCTGACAGGGAAATGAGCAGCCCCGAAGGGGCGTAATGTGAAAGCCAGGGGCAACGCCCCTGGAAAGAAACGGGTGAAGTAATGAGCCCTGAAAGGGCGGAATATCTGCGCAGATATTCCGCCCTTTCAGGGCTTCTATTCTTTACCTGCAATTCACCAGGGGCGTTGCCCCTGGCTATTTCATTACGCCCCTTCGGGGCTGAAGCAAGCGCCTGCTAATCCTCTTCTGAGGAGAGCGCCTGATAGGCGGCGCCGGCGGCGATGCCGCCGAGGAGGTAGAAGGCGACGGTGAGGAGGTTCGTCTCGGCCGAGTTCTTCGCGGGCTGGCGGCCGAGGCCGAGCTGCTCCGGAAGGTAGACGGCGGCGAGGCCGGCGGCCAACCCCAGCGCCGCGCCGTTGCGCAGACCGTCCTCCGGGTCGCCGAAGCCGACCAGCCCGTAGAAGAGCGAGTTCGAGACCAGCTCGCCCACGAGCGCCGTCTCGTGCAGGGGGACGGGCGGCTCCACGTCCACCGCGCGCAAAGTCTTCGTGATGGCGCGCATGCCGACCACGTCCATCCGCGGCGCGTCGTCCACGAACCGCCGCGTCGTCTCGTGCACCAGTGTCAGCGCGAACGCGCCCACCAGGCCGCTCCCAAGAGCCTTCAGCATCCTGTTTCCGTCCTCCCGTCGGTCTGAGGTCACACCCTCTCTTAACCTTTTATTGTTGCGGAAGTGTCAAGCCTCTCCAGCTGGAACCAGTAGAAGCCGAAGGGCGCGAGCGCCAGTTGGTAAGGCGCGCCGCCCCTGACGGCGGGGAAGCGCGTCTTGCCGAGCATCTCGACCGGCGTCCAGCCCTCGAACTCCGCGAGGTCTAGCTCCACGGGCTGCGCGAACTGCGAGAGGTTGAAGACGCAGAGCACCTTGTCGTCGCCGTGCTCGCGGACGAAGGCGAAGATTTTGCGGTTCTCGGGCTTGACGAAGCGCATCGTGCCGCGGCCGAAGACGTGGTGCTGCTTCCGCAGCAGGATCATCTGCCGCATCCAGTTCAGCAAGCTGGTGTCGTAGCGCATCTGCGAATCGACGTTCACGGACTGGAAGCCGTAGACGGGGTTGTTGATGACGGGGAAGTAGAGCTTCTCGAAGTCGGCCTTCGAGAAGCCCGCGTTGCGGTCGGAAGACCACTGCATCGGCGTCCGCACCCCGTCGCGGTCGCCGAGGTAGATGTTGTCGCCCATGCCGATCTCGTCGCCGTAGTAGAGGAAGGGCGAGCCGGGCAGTGAGAAGAGGAGCGCGTGGAGGAGCTGTATCCGCCGGTGGCTGTTGTCTAAGAGCGGCGCGAGGCGGCGGCGGATGCCGACGTTCAGGCGCATCCGCCTGTCCTTCGCGTACTCGTTATAGAGGTAGTCGCGCTCCTCGTCGGTCACCATCTCTAAAGTCAGCTCGTCGTGGTTGCGCAGGAACATGCCCCACTGGCAGTTGCCGGGGATGTCGGGCGTGCGCTCCAGAATCTCGACGATGGGCTTGCGGTCTTCCTGCCGCAAGGCCATGAAGAGGCGCGGCATGATGGGGAAGTGGTAGCCCATGTGGAACTCGTCGCCCTGACCGAAGTACTCGACCACGTCCTCGGGCCACTGGTTCGCCTCGGCCAGGAGCAGCGCGTTCGGGTGCCTCTGCTCGATGTGCGCGCGCAAGCGTTTGAGGAAGCCGTGCGTCTCGGGCAGGTTCTCGCAGTTCGTCCCCTCGCGCTCGTAGAGGTAGGGCACGGCGTCGGCGCGGAAGCCGTCGATGCCGAAGTCGAGCCAGTAGTCCACGGCTTCGAGCATCGCCTTCTGCACCTCGGGGTTGTCGTAGTTGAGGTCGGGCTGGTGCGAGAAGAAGCGGTGCCAGTAGAACCCCTGCGCCGTCTCGCACCACGTCCAGTTCGACTTCTCGGTGTCGGTGAAGATGATGCGCGCCTCCTTGTACTTCTCGGGGCTGTCGCTCCACACGTACCAGTCGCGCTTCGGCGAGTCGGGCGAGGAGGAGGCCTCCCTGAACCAGGGGTGCTGGTCGGAGGTGTGGTTGACGACGAGGTCTGTGATGACGCGGATGCCGCGGTCGTGCGCGGCGTCGATGAACTGCCGGAAGTCTTCGAGCGTGCCGTACTCGGGCAGGATCGAGTAGTAGTCCGAGATGTCGTACCCGCCGTCTTTCAGCGGCGAGGCGTACATCGGCAAAAGCCAGAGGCAGTCCACGCCGAGCCACTCGAGGTAGTCGAGCTTCTCGGTCAGCCCCCGGAAGTCGCCCACGCCGTCGCCGTTCGAGTCGTAGAAGCCGCGGACGTATATCTCATAAAAAACGGCGTCCTTGAACCAGAGGGGGTCGTCGCGCAGTCTGCCCGTCTCGGCCATCAGTCTGAAACCCTTCCTTATTCGTGTTGTTGGTTTGCACTGAAGATAGCGGCACGCCGTCTCGGATGCAAGCAGGCTCCGCGGCAATAGCGTCAGAACCACCCGCGGTAGCGGGTGGCCCTTGGATATCCGGGCGGGCCGTGTCACAACAGGCCACCCGCTACCGCGGGTGGTTCTGACCCACTTGCAACGGCGCAAGTTTTTTCAACTCACACATTCAACCTTCAAAGCGCGCGGAGTCTCCCCGCGAAGACTCATTCCCGACATCGGTCGAAGAGCGGAGGTGTGTGCGATGAAGACCCGGAGAAGGTTTAAGGGGGCGTGGCAGTTCTTCACGGCGGCGGCGGTCGTCGGCGCCTGCCTTTCGGCGCAGGCTTTGAGGCCTCACGCGACGGTGGCGCAGCAGTTGGGCGCGGCGAAGGAGACGCCGAAAGCTTCGGACGCGCCGAAGCCCGTGCAGATAGATTTGGGCAAGGCCGTCAAGGTCTCCCTGCCGAAGACGGGGGAAGACCTGCGGCCCGTCTCGTTCAAGACCAACGACGGACGAGAGGGCTGGGTCGTGCGCATCCCGGGCGGCCGGCCTTTGGCGACGCCGGCCTACTCGAAGGGGCGCCTCTTCGTCGGCGGCGGCTACGGCTCGCACGAGTTCTACGCCTTCGACGCGAAGACCGGAAAGCTGGTCTGGAAGACGAACACGGGCGACGACGGGCCGACCGCCGCGGTCGTCGAAGACGGCCTCGTCGCCTTCAACACCGAGAGCTGCACGCTCGTCGTCGTGGACGAGCAGACCGGCAAGCTGGTCTGGCAGGAGTGGCTCGGCGACCCCTTGATGAGTCAGCCCGCGGTCTCGAAGGGCAAGCTCTACATGGCCTACCCCGGCAACGGGCGCGGCCACGCGATGCAGCAGAACGTCCTGGGCCAGACGGGGCAGAGCGCGGCCGTGGTGGTGCACGCGCCCGAGCCTCCGCAGAAGAAGGAAGGGAATCAGGACGGGCAGGAGAGCGGCAGCCACCGCCTGCTCTGCGCGGACTTGAAGACGGGCAGGCACCTCTGGGAGCGCGCCATCTCGGCGGACGTCATCTCGGCGCCGGTCGTCTCCGACGGCAAGGTCTACGCGACGACCTTCGACGGCACGTCCTACAGCTTCGACGCCGCGACGGGCGACCTCATCTGGAAGAAGGAGAACGCGGGGACGAGCGCGCCGGTCGTCGTCGCCAACCAGGTCGTCGTCACGCAGAAGGAGGAGCGCGAGGGCAAGGCTTACGAGTCGGTGCAGCGCCTGGACGCGCGGCGCGGCGAGGCGGCTTCGGCGAACCCGCTCGTGCGCGGCGAGGCCGGCTATCTCGGCAAGGATAAGGGCGGCGGCGTCGCGATCAAGCAGGAGGCGCAGTCCTCGCTCGACGCCTCGGTCGGCTTCGCAAGCACGCCCACGGCGGCGCAGCTCACCAAGGCGAACGCACACCTCGGCGTCAACACGGTGGTCGGCGGCTGGGCCTATCAAGGCTCGCGCGCGGCCTACAGCAAGGGGCAGATGCTCAACGCGCAGGGGCGCTACCTCAACTCGGTCAACGCCACGGACGGCCGCTTCGCGTGGCGCGCCGAGGTCTCGGGCGGCGGACTCACGGAGGACGCGCAGGTCTTCTCGCCGCCCGCGCTGGGCGAGGAGTTCATGTACCTTTCGAGTTCGCTCGGCCACCTACTCGCGGTGGGGCAGAAGGATGGCGGCGTCGGCTTCATCTACCACTTCCCCGAGCCGATGGTCTTCCAACCCGCGCTCGCCGAAGGGAGCGTCTACGCCGGCACCTCCGGCGGCCTCCTCGTCTGCCTCAAGACCGGCTCGCAAGACGCCGACGGCTGGTACGCGTGGGGCGGCAACGGCGAGCACAATAAGAACAAGTAAGCAGTAGGCAGTAGGCAGTAGGCAGTGAAAAGGTTTTGGGTGTTAGGTGCTAGGTGCTGGGTAGGACAAGCCGCTTTCCCCAGCACCTAACACCCAGCCCCCAACACCCTCTTCACCGCCTACTGCCATCTGCCTACTGCCTACTGCCTTCCTGTGGATATCCACACGTGGAGACTGTCGGGTGCCGGCTCGCGGGGGTTGTGGGTTGGGCGCAGAATCCGCGGCGTGCGGCGGGGGCGGCGTTCGCCGCGGCGCCCCGCAAAAAGGGGAGACAATTTTCGAAAGCCGTGTTAGTTTTAGCGCGCCCGTCTTTGTCGTCGAATGCTTTGGCGCAATTGGCGCAAGTCGAAAGGATGCTTCCCCCTCTGCGTCTAACCCCCGTCCTACTTCTCTGCGTAGCGGCGCTCCCACTCTTCGCAGCATGCCGGCAGACGGCCGCGCGCCCCGGCGTCACGTCGGCCGCGGCCGCGCCGCCCGCCGCCAAGCCCGCGCCCGCTTGGACTGACTCCGACTCTGACGGCATTCCCGACCCCATCGAGCTGCGCACCTACGGCGACCGCGAGAGCTTCCGCAAGTGGTTCACGGCCATCGCCGAGGAGCAGTTCTACGACGCGAGCAAAGAGTGGAACGAGAGCCAGCGCGACTGCGCCGGACTCGTCCGCTTCGCCTGGCGCGAGGCGCTGCGCGCGCACGACCGCGCGTGGCTCCTGAAGATGGGCGAGGCTTACGACCCCGTCGCGCCCGACGTGCGCTCCTACACTCTTGAGCGCAGCCCCGTCGGCGAGAAGCTCTTCCGCACCGCGGCCGGCTCCTTCTCTGAAGCAGACCTCTCGGACGGCACCTTCTCGGAGTTCGCCGACGCGCGCACGCTCAAGGAGTTCAACGCGCGCTTCGTCGGCCGCGACGCACGACAGGCCGAGCCGGGCGACCTGCTCTTCTTCCACCAGCCCTGGGTGCAGAAGTACCCGTACCACGTCATGCTCTTCCTCGGCCGCGCGCGCGTGGACGACGAGGGCGCTTCCGACTGGCTCGTCTACCACACCGGCTCGTCCGCCTCGGACGCGGGCGAAGTCCGCAAGGTCAGACTCTCGGTGCTCGCGCGCCACCCCGACCCGCGCTGGCGGCCCGTCGCCGCCAACAAGAACTTCCTCGGCTTCTACCGTCTGAAAATTCTTGAATGAAAACAGTAGGCAGTAGGCAGGTGGCAGTAGGCAGCCGCTCCGCGTCGCTAACGCTGAGGGCGGAACTATGCCCGACAGAAAAGAAAGTTCTTCAACTGCCCACGGCCTACTGCCCACTGCCTACTGATTCTCCGGAGGGCTTATGTCCCGTCGTTCTCTTCTGACAGGCGTTGCGGTCTACGCGGGCGCGCTGGCGCTCGTGCTGGGGTTCGTCGTGCTGCGCGTCAAGGCGCGGTACAGCTACGCGGCGGCGGTCGCGCCCGAGGAGGTGTCGAGCCCCTACGAGCGCACGCCGCAGCCGCCCGACCCGCACGCCAAGCCCTTCTTCTCGCTCCACACCAACCGCACCTACGCGACCACCGACCGCGCGCGCGTCTTCGTCAACTACCGCGGCGTCGAGGCTCTGGACTTCCGCGTCTACAAGGTCAAAGACCCCGTCAAGTTCTTCCGCCAGCTCGACAACCCGCACCAGGTCGGCGAGGACGAGGAGGCCGAGGTCGGCAAGAGCGTGGAGAAGAAGCCGACGTTCCTTGAGAAGCTGCGGCAGCTCAAGAGCTGGGGCTACGGCCACGTCAGGAACTACGTCCGCCAGCAGCTCCAGAACCAGTCGCGCAAAGGGTTCAACCAGCGCTTCCGCCCCGAAGAGGACGACACGAGCAACCGCACGCCCCTCAACGTCGCCACCGACTTCGCGCGCGTGCCCCTCTTGAACCCCGACCAGATGGTCTCCAGCTGGCGCGAGAAGCTCCCGCCGCTCGAAGACGTGTACGACCGGCGCATGATTAGCCTCGGCAGGCGCGACCCGGGCGTCTACCTGGTCGAGGCCGTCCACGACGACCTGCGCGCCTTCGGCATCCTCATCGTCACAGACCTCGCCACCGTCCAGAAGACCTCGAAGGACGGCTCGATGCTCGTCTACGCCGTCGAGCGCAAGTCGGGCCAGCCGCGCCCCGGCGTGCAGGTGCAGGTCATCCGCAAGAAGGCCGACGTGGTCAAAGGCGCCACCGACCAGCAGGGGCTGCTCAAGCTCCAGGTCGCCGAGAAGAAGCCGCCCGCGAAGGCGGGCGGCGGGGAGGAGGAAGAACCCGCGGAGGAGGAGACCCCGACCGAGGAGGAGTCGCAGATGTCGGACTCCTACCTCGTCATGGCGAGCCAGGGCGACAACTTCGCCATCTCCGACCTCGACTCCTACTACTTCAGCGGTTCCGGTGAAGACGAGGAGGGCGGCGGCGGCGACTTCACGAGCTACCTCTACACGGATCGCCCCGTCTACCGCCCCGAGCAGCACGTCTACTTCCGCGGCATTCTCCGCGCGCGCACCGACGACGGCTACAAGCTCCCGCCGGGCAAGACCGTCTCGGTCTCGGTCACCGACGGCGACGGCGCGACCGTCTACGAGCAGGAGCTGCCGCTCTCCTCGCGCGGCACCTTCAGCGGCGAGCTCGACCTGCCCGAAGAGACGCCGCTCGGCTACTACACCGTCAAGGCCGCGCTCGACGAGTACGAGGCCAACGGCAGCTTCGAGGTGCAGGAGTACAAGAAGCCCGAGTACAAGGTGAAGGTCTCGGCCTCGCAGGCGTACGCCCGCGCGGGCGAGCAGGCGCGCTTCACCGTCTCGGCCAACTACTTCTTCGGCTCGCCGGTGACGAAGGCCTCGGTCAAGTACTACGTCTACCGCTCGCGCTATTACGGCTGGTGGACGGGGGGCGGCGGGTCGGACGAAGAGGGGGACGAGTTCGGCGCCGACCCGACGGCCGAGGAGGGCGGCGGCGGCGACTACGGCTCCTACGGCGACGAGATGGTGCTCGAAGGCGACGGCAAGCTCGACGCGCAGGGGCAGCTCAACATCGACTACAAAGTCCCGCAGGCCGACGCGAAGGACTTCTGGGACTACAGCTACCGCCTCGAAGCCGAGGTGACGGACGCCGCCCGCCGCTCGATGAGCGCCTCGGCCTCCTTCATCGGCGTGCGCAGCAACGTCGTCGCCTACGCCTACGCCGACCGCTACGTCTACAACCAGGGCGAGGCCGCGCACGTCAACGTCAGCGCGCGCGACCGCGAGGGGCGGCCCGTCCAGACGCGCGTCAAGGTCGGCTTCTTCGAGCGCCGCTGGAAGAAGGTCGTCAAGAAGGACGAGAGCGGCTACGAGTACCCCGACTACGAGGTCGAGGAGAAGGAGCTTTCGTCCGTGGACGTGGACACGAACGCCGAGGGTAAGGGCGCGACCGACTACACGGCGCCCAAGCCCGGCAGCGTCCGCATCAAGACCACGGTCGACGAGGGCGGCAAGCCCGTCGTGATGGAGGCCGGCTACCTCTGGGTCGCAGACCCGACCGGCCGCTGGACTGACGTCTCCTACGAGGGCGATGAGGACATCCAGCTCGTCGCCGACAAGCCCTCGTACAAGCCGGGCGAGACCGCGCACATCCTCGCCAACCTGCCGAAGGAGGACGCGCACCTGCTCGTCACGACCGAGCTGGACAGCGTCCTCGCCGTCCGGCAGATGCACGTCGCCGGCCGCCAGGCGAGCATCGACATCCCCATCGAGCCGCGCTTCGCCCCGAACGTCACCATCAGCGTCACGTACGTCCGCGGCAGCGAGATGTACACCAAGGACCTCGACCTGAAGGTGCCCGCGCGCGACAAGCTGCTCAGCCTCGAGATTATCCCGAACAAGAAGGAGTTCAAGCCGCGCGAGACCGCCTCGTACACCGTCCTCGCGCGCAACGCCGACGGCTCGCCCGCCCCGGGCGCGGAGGTGAGCCTCGGGGTGGTGGACGAGGCCGTCTACAGCATCGCGCCCGAGTCGGTCGAGGACATCCGCCGCTCGTTCTACGGCCCGCGCTACAGCTCGGTCTCGACCACCTTCTCGGTCAACTACTACTTCACGGGCTACGCGGGCGAGAAGAAGATCGAGCTGGCGCAGCGGAAGAAGCCGAAGCACCAGTTCGCGGACATCAAGGACGACGCGACGGTCAACCCGCTCGTCAGGAAGATTTTCAAGGACACGGCCTTCTGGCAGCCCAACCTCGTGACGGGGCCGGACGGCAAGGCCACGGTCAAGTTCGACCTGCCCGACAACCTGACGACGTGGCGCGCGACGGCCCGCGCCGTCACCGCCGACACGAAGGTCGGCGTCGCCGTCGCGAAGGTGGTCGAGCGGAAGGACGTCATCATCCGCGTCGCGATGCCGCGCTTCATGACGGCGGGCGACACGGTCACGCTCTCCGGCATCGTCCACAACTACCTTAAGTCGGAGAAGGTGACGAAGATCAGCATCGAGGTCGCGGGCGCGAAGCTGCTCGACCCGGCGCAGCAGACCGTGACCATCCCGAGCCAGGGCGAGTTCCGCGTCAACTGGCGCGTCGAGGCGCCCGCCACCGGCGACCTGAAGATTCTCGCCAAGGCTTTGACCGACACCGAGTCGGACGCCGTCGAGACCGGCATTCCCATCGGCCCGCGCGGCCTGAAGTACACGCGGGCCGACTCGTTCGCCATCTCGGACGAGGAGGCCGACAAGACCGTCTCGGTGCGGCTTCCCGCGAACGCCGACCCGAACGCGCGCACCCTGCGCGTCGAGGTCTCGCCCACGGTCGCGGGCACGCTCATGGGCGCGCTCGACTACCTGACGAGCTACCCCTACGGCTGCACCGAGCAGACGATGTCCTCGTTCCTCCCGAACGTCATCGTCACGCAGGCCCTGCAGAACGTGCAGACGGCGACCATCAGCGACAAGAACGATCTGGGCAAGAAGGTGCGCAAGGGGCTGCGCCGCCTCTACGCCTTCCAGCACGGCGACGGCGGCTGGGGCTGGTGGAAGGACGACGAGACGACGCCGTGGATGACGGCCTACGTCGTGGACGGCCTGGTGCAGGCCGAGCGCGCCGGCTACGAGGTGGACGCCGACCGCCTGGAGAACGCGCGCGGCGCGCTGCGCAAGCTGCTCAACGCGAACGCGGAGGACGCGCTCGGCGACGCGCGCGCCTACATGGCCTACGCGCTGGCCGAGTCGGGCGACGCGGAGATGCGCTACCTCAACGACCTCTTCGCGAACCGCGCGAAGCTCGGCGCCTACGGGCGAGCGCTGCTCGCGCTCGGGCTGAAGGAGCGCAACGACGGCCGGGCGCCGACGGTCGCGGGCGAGCTCGAACGCGCGGCGAAGGGCAACGGCGCCGAAGCCTTCTGGGATAACGAGCACGGCTGGAGCAACACGGAGTCCACGGCCGTGGCGGTCAGGGCGCTCTCGCGCGTCCTGCCCGCGAGCGAGACTCTGCCGCGCGCGGCGCGCTGGCTCACGGGCCACCGCCGCTTCGGCTACTACTGGATGTCGACCCGCGAGACGGCCTTCGCCGTCTACGGCCTCATCGACTACGTGAAGGTGAGCAAGGAGCTGGACGCCGACTACTCGCTCGAAGTCTACGTGGACGGGCAGCAGGTCGCGCAGAAGCAGGTGACGGCCGCGGACGCGGGCTCGATGCAGGTCTTCACCCTGCAGCGGCGCGGCGCGGAGGTCGGGCAGGCGAGCGAGATTCGCGTCGTCAAGCACGGCCGCGGCGTCGTCTACCTGGCGACGAACGTCACGCACTACACGAACGACGAGCAGACGCAGGAGCAGGGTGTGCCGCAGCTCAAGCTGCGCCGCGAGTACCTGCGCCTCAACGTCACGGAGAAGTCGGACGGGACGATGGGCTGGGAGGTGCAGCCGCTCTCGGGCGACGTGCGCTCGGGCGACATCATCGTCTCGCGCCTGACGCTCGAAGGCGAGCGGGCGCGCTACCTGATGGTCGAAGACCCGATCCCCGCGGGCTGCGAGCAGGTCGAGGAGGTGAGCGGCATCGACCTCAGCCACACGGACAAGGACTGGAGCGACTGGTACAGCGAGCGCGAGTTCCGCGACAACCGCGCCGTGCTCTTCCTCGAAAACTTCGACGGGAAGGCGCGCTTCCAGTACGCGATGCGCGTGCAGGTGCCCGGCCAGTTCCGCGCCGCGCCCGCGCGCGTCGAGCGCATGTACGAGCCCGACGTGCGCGCCAACTCGGCCACCGCAAGTCTGACGATTCTGGACAAGTGAGAGCGCGCGCCGCGCAAAGGAAAGACGACGATGCTTAAAGAGTCATTCGCCGCCCTCGGGGCCTCCGCACGCGACCTTCTCCGCAACTGGGGCGGGCTGCTGTTCGTCGCCGTGCTCTACCTGCTGCTGCTGTTGAGCGTCTACTACTTCTTCGCCGTGGGCGTCGCCAACACCTGGCAGCTCTTCGTGACGGCCCTGACGGCCGCGGCCGCGCCCCTGCTCTTCTTCCTCTTCCAGTCGGCATCGGCGAACGCGGCCTTGCCGGAGTCAACGGCCGGCCGCGTCCTGCGGCGAGCGCCGCGCGACTTCCCGAAGGTGCTGCTGCTGTCCGTGCCGGTCGCGCTCTTCGCGGCGCTCTTCGTCTACCTGCTCTACAAGCTGCAGGGGTGGCTGCCGGCGGTCGCGGAGCCGCCGCGCGTCGCCTCGGTCGGCGGCGTCGCGGGCGAGCGGCCGGTGCCCCTGCACTGGCAGGACGCGCTTCAGTCTTCCTTATGGCTTCTGCTGCTCGGCGTGCTGCTGCCGCTCGCGGCGGCTCACCTCTGGCTGTCGGCGGCGCGCGCGGGGCTGAAGCCGACGCTGAAAGGCCTGCACCGCGTCGTGGGCCGCGCGTTCCTGCCGCGCTCGGTCTTCGTCTACGCGGTCGGCCTCTTCCTCTTCGGGCTGATGCCGTACTTCGTCCTCTTCACGCGCACGTCCTTCACGACCGGCTGGGCGGAGCTTCTGCTCTTCGGCCTGCGCCTCGCGCTCGCCTTCGGCCTGACGCTCTTCGGCTGGCTCGTCACGCTCGGCGCGCTCTCGCGCGTCACGCCGCCTGAGACGGGAGCGCCCGTCGTCTCGGAATCCGCGCCCGCCGAACCCGCTCCCGCGCCGGAGCCGCAACTGCAAGCCTGAGAAGTGATGAAGTACCCGCGGTATCTACTCTCACAAGGGGCGAAGGGCAAAAATGAAGACGGAGGCGGGCGGCGTCTCCGTCTTTCACTTCTGCCCTTCGCCTTTTGCCTTCTGCCTTTCGCCCTGCTCTCCGGCTGGCTCTTCGTCGGGCGCGACGCGCCGAAGCCGAAGCCCGCGCCTTTGGGCGTGGAGGAGGCGGACGAGGTCTTGCGTCGCGCCGCGCAGACCGCGCTCGGCGGGCGCGACGGCGCGGTGCTCGTGCTCGACGCGCAGACGGGGCGCGTGCGCGCTTCGGCCGGCGGGCGCGCCGTCTTCGAAGAGGCGACGCCGCCCGGCTCCGCCGTCAAACCCTTCACGATGCTCGCGGCGCTCCGCACCGGCGCGCTCGACGCGGACAGCCGGCGCTTCTGCCAGCGCCGCTACGAGCACGAAGATTTCAAGATCAACTGCTCGCACCCGCGCTACCAGACGGACTTCGGCCCCGTCGAGGCGCTCGCCAACTCCTGCAACTACTACTTCGGCCGCGCCGCCGAGACGCTCGACGCCGAAGCTTACGCGCGCACGCTGCGCGAGTTCGGCTTCGGCGCACGCACGAACGCCTCCGACGTGCGCGAGTCTTCGGGCCTCCTCCCGCGCGAGGCGCCGCGCGTGCCCGAGATGCTCGGCGAGAGCGAAGAGCTGCGCGTCACGCCCGCGCAGCTCGCCACGGCCTACGCCGCGCTCTTCAACGGCGGCGCGCTGCTCGAACCGAAGGCCGCGCGCGCCGAAGGCTTCACGCCGACGGTGCGCTCACACTTACAGGTCGAGCCCGCGCACCGCCAACTTCTGCTCGCGGGGATGCGCGGCGCGGTCGCCTACGGCACGGCCGCGCGCGCGGGCCTCGCGACGCTGCCCGTCTACGTCTTCGGCAAGACGGGCACCTCGACGCCGCAGGGCGGCTGGCGCGCGCAAGGGTGGTTCGTCGGCTTCGCCGCCGGGACGAACTCACAGGGCGACACGTCTGTGAAAGACGTGCCGGCGGATGACGTGAAACTCACCGTCCTCGTCCTCCTCAAACGCTCGCGCGGCGCCGACGCGGCCGAGGTCGCGCGCACGGTCTTCGAGGCTTACGCCCGCACGCTCGGGGTGAGGGAAGAGTCGAGAGAGGACGTTCGAGGGAAGCGACTTTCAGACGACGCCGACGAAGACGATAAGTCCGGCGAAGACGATGGACGCGGGGTGCGCGTCCGTCTCTCGCGCGGCGACGCGACGCTACGGCTCCCCCTCGAAGACTACGTCTTCGGCGTGCTGGCCGCGGAGGGCAGCGTCGAGACAGAACTGGAGGCGCTCAAGTCCCTCGCCGTCGCCGCGCGCACCTACGCCGTCCACAACCTCGGCCGCCACGCGCGCGACCGCTTCGACCTCTGCGACACGACGCACTGCCAGCGCTTCGTCGCCGTGCGCGACGAGTCGGCGCGGCCGGACTTCTACGAACTCGCGCGCCGCGCCGTGCGCGAGACGGCGGGCGAAGTCCTGCGCGACGCGCGCGGCCGCGTCGCCGAGAGCTACTTCAGCGCCGCGTGCGGCGGCCGCACGGCCGACGTTAAGAAACTCTGGGGCGCACAGGACGCGCCCTCTTACCTGCGCGGCGTCCCGGACGAGTCGTGCAACGTCGCGTCGGAAGCGTGGACGGACGTGATACCCGCGGAGCGTCTTCTCAAAGCCTTGCAGGCGGACGAGCGCAGCGACGTGGGCGCCCGGCTCGAAGGCGTGAGGGTCGTGCGGCGCGACCAGACCGGACGCGCCGAGCTGGTCGAGGTCTTCGGGCAGCGGCGCCGACGCCTGCGCGGCTGGGACTTCAAGATCATCGTCGGGCGCACGCTCGGCTGGAGCGTGCTTAAGAGTTCGCGCTTCGACGTGTCGCGCGCCGGCTCGGCCTTCGTCTTCCGCGGCGCGGGCTTCGGCCACGGCCTCGGACTCTGCCAGGCGGGCGCGCACGTCTCCGCCGCGCGCGGCGCTTCGTACAGGCAGATACTCACGCGCTACTTCCCCGGCGCGATCCTCGGGGAACTGCGGGACGCGGATTTCGAGTCGAGGCAGAAGCCCGACCGTGAGGGAGGGCGTACGTCTTTCATCAACGCATCGTATAGAGAGAACCCGGACGCCCTCCCTCACGGTCGGGCTTCTGCTGCCAACCAGCTCCGCAGCGAGCACTTCCGCGTGAGCTACCCGGCGCGCGCGGCGCGGGGCGAGGTCGAGGGCCTGCTGCGCACCCTGGAGGCGGCTTACGCGGACGTGTCGGGGCGGCTTGAGCGCGCGGGCGTGGGGGCGCGTGTGCCTTCGACGGAGGTCGTCGTCTACGAGACGACGGGCGACTTCGTCGGCGCAACGGGGCGGCCGGCGTGGGTCGCGGCCGTGACCGAGCGCGGGCGCATCCAGCTACAGCCGCTCGCAGTCCTCCGGCGCCGGGGGCTGCTCACGACGACGCCGCGCCACGAGTTCGTCCACGCCGCGCTCGAAGCCGCGGGCGCGGGGCGCGCGCCCTTGTGGCTGGTCGAGGGGTTGGCCGCCTACGTCGCGGGCGAAGGGCGCACGCTCGCGTCGGCGCTGCCGCGGCAGAGGCTTCCGATTGAAGAGGTCGAGCGCCGCCTCTCTGCGGTTACTTCGCAAGAGGAGATGCGCGCCCTCTACGCCGCGGCCTACGCGGAGGTCAGCGCGCTCATCCGCCGCGAGGGCGAGTCGGCCGTGTGGCGGCGCGCGTTGCGGTGAGCGGAAGAGGATTCCACCACAGAGACACAGAGGCACAGCTTTGAAGACAATAGTCAACAAGCTGTGCCTCTGTGTCTCTGTGGTGAAATCCTCTCGCTTTATGCTCAAGACCCGATTTGATTTGGCCCTTATCAAGCGTGATAATCCTCTCGCTCGCTCATGGAATTCAATAACCAAGCTCATCAAGAAAACTCGCGGAGGCGTTTCGCGGCGTTCGCCTGGTTCGTGACGGCGCTGACGCTGGCCGTCATCCTCTGGGGCGCGTTCGTGCGCGCGTCGAAGTCGGGCGACGGGTGCGGGGCGCACTGGCCTCTGTGCAACGGGTCGGTCGTGCCCGACCCGCAGTCCGCCAAGACGCTCGTCGAGTTCGCGCACCGCGCGACGAGCGGCGTCGCGTTCCTTCTGGTCGTGGGCTTGTGCCTGTGGGCCTTCCGTGCTTTCAGACGCGGCCACGCGGTGCGCTGGGCGGCGTCCGCGTCGGTGCTCTTCATCGTCACCGAGTCGCTTATCGGGGCGGGGCTCGTGCTGCTGAGGCTCGTGGGCGGGGACGCCTCGGTCGCGCGCGCGGCCTACCTGTCGGTGCACCTCGTCAACACGTTCCTGCTCGTGGCGGCGCTCGCGCTGACGGCGTGGTGGGCCGCGCGCGGCGTGGCGGAGAGGCCGCGGCTGTCCGAGTTCTTGAAGGGCCGCGTCGGTCTGGCGCTGGCGGGGTCGCTCGCACTCGGGGTGAGCGGGGCGGTGGCGGCCCTGGGCGCGACGCTCTTCTCGGAGGGCGCGGGGCCTTCGGTCAATGTCGAAGGGATGAGCGCGGCCGCGCGGCTCCTCTTCAGCTTGAGGAACTACAAACTGCACCCTTTGTTGGCCGTTCTGGTCGGAGGGTATTTAGTCTACTTCGCGTTCAAGACTCTGAAGTCGGACGGGGACGTGTGGGTGCGGCGCTGGGCGCGTTCTGTCCTGGCGCTGGTCGGGGTGCAGTTCGCGGTGGGGCTTGTGAACGCGGCGCTGCTCGCGCCCGTCTGGTTGCAGATCGTCCACCTCCTGCTCGCAGACCTGCTCTGGCTCTCTCTCGTCCTGCTCTCGGCCGCGAGCCTCGCGCGGCGCGCAGTCTCACCAGCGCACGTCGTAGCGCGCGAGGCCGGCGCGCCACTGGCCTTCGCCGAGGACGGGGAGGTGCCCGTCGTACGCTAGCGCGGCGTCGGCGGGGCGGCGGACGCGGTAGGTGTGGCCCGAGGGCGAGGCGACGTTGAGGACGACGCGGCCCAGGTGAGGTTCGAATGAGGCGACCGTGGCCGCGCGCCAGTCGGCGCGGCAGCGCAGGATGAGGCGCGCGCCCACGGGCAGCAGGCCGAGCGTGGCCGGCCCGACCTCGAAAGAAGAAAGAGAGAGGCCGTCGGGCGGCGCCTCCTGTGCGGGCGCTTCCGGCGGCCTCTCCTGCGTCACTTCCAAGATTCAGTCCTTACAGACTCAGACTTCGAGCGGCGTGTCCTCGAACGGCAGGTCGGGCTGCGACGGCGCGTCCTTGCCGGCGACGTACGCGCGCAGGCCCAGCATCACGATCATGAGCGCGGTCACGATCCAGAAGAGCACCCAGAAAATTGAGGGGACGCCCGTCGCCGCCGCCATGTTCGCCGCGTCCGTGTGCATGTCGGTGAAGGCCGAGGCGTAGAGCACGTTCTTCAGATCGAACACGGCGTTCAGGACGCACTGCACGGCGAGGAACGAGACGAGGAAGGCGGCCGCGCGCGGCCTCAGGTATTTCGCGGCGGCGAAGAGTCCGGCCGGAATCGCCAGACCCGCGGCGAGCGTGAACAGCCCCGGCAGGCTCCAGTTCCAGAGCGGGGCGAAGAGGCCGAAGACCGCCGCCAGCGCCAGCACCAGCGCGCCGCAGGCGTAGAGCACCGCCTTCGTCTTGACCCGCAGGCGCACCAGCCAGAGCATCAGCGCGCCGAACGTCATCGCGCCCAGATAGCCCGCGCTCGACACGAAGAGGCTGGAGAGCGTCCCGCCGTCGGTCGAGTAGACGAGGCCGCTGCCGTCGGGCGAGACCGTCAGGCTCTGCACGGAGTTCCCCGTGACGAAGGCGGCCAGCGCGTGCCCGCCCTCGTGGATGAAGGTAACGAAGATGCGGAACGGCCAGGCCAGGAACTCGGCGTAAGGGATGAACCAGAGCGCGAGGCTCAGGGCCGTGGCGAGCAGGAGCGTCGTGACCTGAGGGCGCGCGTCGCGTGCGATTTGGAATTTCATCTGTAAGTCTCCGGTGCGGGCTTCTTTCTTCACCCCAACTGATACGCCATTCTAACCGGAAGCGTTCGCGGAAAGGAAGGGCGAAACAGTAGGCGGTAGGCAGATGGCAGTAGGCAGTTGAAAGACAGAGGGATGAGCCCCGGAGGGGCGGCATGTTTGTAGTTTAAGTCGGGTTTGGGTATCCAGAACTCCGTCGGCGCGGCATGTGTATGTTGCCCCTGGTGGGGCTCGGGTTCTATTAAACCACGATTGCTATAAACATCCCGCCCCTAACCGGGCTCACACCGAACTGCCTACTGCCATCTGCCTACCGCCTACTCTCTCTTCCATGTGCCCGACTTGCCGCCTGTCTTCTCTTCGAGGCGCACGTCGGTGATCTGCATGCCCTTCTCGACGGCCTTGCACATGTCGTAGACGGTGAGCGCGGCGACCGCGGCGGCCGTGAGCGCCTCCATCTCGACGCCGGTCTGCGCGTTGGTCGAGGCCTCCGCCTCGAGGTAGACGCCGTCGTCGCGCAGCTCCGCGCGCACGTCCGCGTGCGTGAGCGGGAGCGGGTGGCAGAGGGGGATGAGGTCGGCCGTGCGCTTCGCGGCCATGATGCCGGCGATGCGCGCCGCCTCAAGCGGGTCGCCCTTCGGCGTCCTCCCCGCGCGCAGCGCCGCCACCGTCTCGGCCGACATCAGGACGCGCGCCGACGCCACCGCGCGCCGCGCCGTCTGCGCCTTCCCCGAAGTGTCCACCATCGCGACGCGCCCCTCGGCGTCAACGTGTGAAAGTTCGCTCATCGCCTCTACCTTTGAGCTTCCGTTCGAAGAAGTCCGTGGCCGCCGCGTAGGCGCGGAGCCAGTGGCGGTGGAGGAGGAAGTCGTGCACGTCGTCGGGGAAGACTATCTGCTCGAACTCGACGTGCTGCTCGCGGAGGCGGCGGACGAGGTCTACCGTCTGCGCGAAGGAGACGTTGCGGTCGTCGTCGCCGTGGATGAGGAGGACGGGCGAGCGCCACTTCTGGACGGAGCCGACGGGCGAGGCTTCGAGCGCGACCTTCTGCGCGTCGCGGCTGCTGTAGTCGATCCACGAAGCGCCCGAGATGCGCTGCGACCAGTCGTGTACGCCGTGCATGTCTACGCCCGCGGCGAAGACATCCGAGTCGCGCGCGAGCCCAAGGGCTGTTAAGTATCCGCCGTACGAGCCGCCCCACAGGCCGATACGCTTGTCGTCTACGTCAGCGCGGTTGCGGAGGTAGCGCGCGGCGGCGAGGACGTCCTGATACTCCGAAGCGCCGCGCGCGCCGCGCTTCGGTGCCATGCGGAACGCGCGGCCGTAGCCGATGCCGCTGCGGTAATTCACGGAGAGCACCGTGTAGCCTCTCGAAGCCAGGTACTGATTGAAGGCGTACGCGTTGTGGTAGTAGTACATGTAATGCCAGCCGAGGAGCATCTGCCGCGAGGGGCCGCCGTGCATGAAGATGACGGCCGGAAGCTTCTCGCCTTTAGGTGCGCCCGCCGGCAGGAAGAGCTGGCCGTGGACTTCGAGGCCGTCCTCGGCTTTGAAGACGGCCTGCTGCGGCTCCACGAGTCTGGACGAAGGGAAGTCACGCGGGAGCGCGCCGGGCGCGAGCATGCGGCCGGGGCCGCCCGCGAGCGGCATCGCGTAAGGCATCGCGGGCTTGCGCGCGTCCGAGCCGAGGTGGACGAGGGTGTTGCCGTCGCCCGTTACGACGGGGCTCCACTCGCTGCCCTTGCCGGACGTGAACGCGCGCGGGCTGCCGCCCGCCGTGCTAACGAAGAAGAGGTGGCGCCGGTCTATGTCGCCGCAGTTCGAAGAGAAGATGACGGAGCGCCGGTCGCCCGTGTAAGTCACGTCTTCGACTTCACAAGCGCCGGGCGTGAGCAGCTCGGCGCGCCCTCCCGAAGCGGGGACGCTGTAGAGGTGGCGCCAGCCGTCCTGCTCAGAGACGAAGACGAGACGGCCGTCCGCGCCCCACTGAAGAATCTCCTCGCCCGCGGGCGGCAGAGAGTCGTTCGCGCCGCGGCCGCTGCGCCAGACCTCGCGCGCCTCGCCCTCCGGATAGTCCGCGACCATGACGGCCCAGGGGTCTGGCTCGTCGCCGAGGAAGGTCGCGGGCTGGTTGATGTTCGTCGGCCTGCGCACGAAGGCGAGCCGCCGCCCGTCCGTCGACCAGCGCGGGGTCGAGTCGCGGTCGACGGTGGGCGAGACGAAGTCGATGCTCTTCTTGACGGTGTCGTAGACGCCGACGAAGCTGTGGTCTCCGCGCGCGCTCGTGAAGGCGACGAGGCGGCCGTCCGGCGACCACTGCGGCGAGCCGTTCGAGCCGCGCGCCTGGAAGAGCTTGCGCGGCTCGCCGGCCGCCGGGCCGAGCGTGTTGACCCACAACTGACCGTCTCTCTCGAAGACGACCTGCGGCCCCGTGGGCGAGGGCCTGGGGCCTTCGCCTTCGCCGAGCACGCGCACCTGTCCCGTCGTCCAGTTGGCCGCGAGCACCTGCTGCCTGACGCCTTCGGGGTCGCTCGTCGGGTTCGGCAACTCGCCCGAGCGGTTCTTGCCCCCGCCGCGAACGAAGACGACCCAGTTGCCGTCGGCGCTGAACGAAAGCTCGCTCAACTCCTGCCCGTCGTCTTTGTCGTAGCGCGTGAGCTGCCGCGCCTGGAACTGCGGCCCCTCGGCGACCCAGATGTTGCGCCTTCCTTCCGCGTCGAACGCCCAGGCGACGCGGCTCCCGCGCCGAGCGGCGACGAGGTCACTGGGGAAGGGCGAACTCGTAACCTGTTCGAGCGTGAACCCCTGGCCCTGCGCCGCGCACGGCAGCGCGCAGGCCGCGAGCAACAGAAGGCTTGCGAACGAGAGACGTAGAGTTTTCATCTTCAACCCTCAAAAGTAGGCGGTAGGCAGATGGCAGCAGGCAGCCGCCCCGCGTTCAGGAGGTTGAGAGTTTACCTCAAACTTCCCGACCGCGATGCCTTAACTGCCTACTGCCATCTGCCTACCGCCTACTGTTTTCAGCCGGGAAGGCGCACGACCTTGACGACACTGCCTGCCTCGGCGAGCTTAACTCCCGCGGGCACGACGACGAGCGCCGCGGCGCGCGCGAAGGCGACGAAGTCGGAGGAGCCGCCCCACTTCAAAGGCTCGGCGAGTAGCCGACCATCACTGTCGGTCGAGAGCGCGGCGGGCAGATAACTCGCGCGCTCGGCCGCGCCCTTCGCGGGACGCGCGAGGACGGCCCGTTCTTCGAAAGGTTCGGGACGGGGCACGCCCTGCATCACGCGCAGCGCCGTCCGCGCGAAGAGGTTGAAGGTGACGCTGACCGAGACGGGGTTGCCCGGGAGCCCGAAGACGAGCGTGCCCCTCGGGAGCCGCGCGAAGACGGTCGGCTTGCCGGGCCGGAGCGCCACGCGCTCGAAGAAGGTTTCGGCGCCGAGCGCGTGGAGCGCCGCCTTCGTGAAGTCGTAACGCCCCATCGACACGCCGCCCGAGAGCACGAGCATGTCCGCACGCGCCGCCGCCTGCTCTATCTCTCGACGCAACAACTCGGGGTCGTCGCCCGCGAACGGCAGACGTTCGACTACGGCGCCGGCCAGTTGCGCGTAGGCCGCGAGCGAGTAGCTGTTCGAGTCTCGTATCTGATCCTCGCCCGGCTTCTCTCCGACCTGAACCAGCTCCGTCCCCGTCGCCAGCACCGCGGCGCGCGGACGCCGACGCACGGGCACCGACGCGTAGCCGAACGAGGCGAGCACCGCCATCCGCGCCGCGTTAATCTCCTCGCCCGCTTCGAGCACGCGCTCGCCCTCTCTGATCTCGCTCGCGCGCGTGATGTAGAACTGTCCCGGCTCGGTCGCGCGCTCGATGGAGACGACAGAGCCGTCCTCCTCCTCGCGCGTCACCTCCACCTGCTGCACAGAGTCTGCGCCTTTGGGCAGGGGCGCGCCCGTCATGATGCGCACGGCCTCGCCCGCTTGGAGCGTGCCGCGCCAGCCGCTCCCGGCCGCCGCCTCGCCCACGACGCGCAGGCGCGCGGGCGTCTCTCGCACGTCGGCCGAGCGCACGGCGTACCCGTCCATCTGCGCGCGGTCGAACGGCGGCAAGTCCGTGTCCGCGAACACGTCCGACGCCAGCACGCGCCCCAGCGCCTCGGCCAAAGCTACGCGCTCCGCCCCCAGCGGCTCCGTCCGCTCGACGACGATTCTGACGGCCTCGGTGACAGGAATCATTTGTTTAAGTGATGAGTGATGAGTGATGAGTGATAAGAGAAGAACGCCGGGCCTTGTATTTTCTTATCACTCATCACTCATCACCCTTCGTAGCCTCCTTCCTGAAGCCTTCGAAGAGTAGACCGCCGAAGGGCGCGAGCAGCTCTTCGACGAGGGCGATGGCGGGGCCGGGGCGTTTGTCTGCGAAGAGCGCTTCGAAGGCGCGCACGAACCGCTCGGCGAAGGCGGCGTCGGTCGCGCGCAGGCGGCGCGGGATCGTCTTGCTGTGCGCCGACCACATCCCGCGCGCGCGGAAGTAGAACTCGGCCGCGTCCTGGTAGAGCCACGCGCCGGTCGCCACCAACTCTTCCGGCGAACGCGGGAAACGCACGTCGTCAACCCAGTCGGTCAGGCGGTACCGACGCAGCGTCAACTCCCCTTCGTCCCAGGGCGGCGGCCCCGCGTCCAGCAACTCGCGCGCGCGGCGCTTCAGAGCCTCCGAGAACTCGCCCGGCTCCGGAACCTCCAGGCCCTCCCACACCATGCCCATCAGCGCCGGCACCCCGCGCAGCCTGTCCCGCTCGAAGAACACTTCCAGCGACCCCGCGTCGTTCACGAACGCCTCCACCGGCCAACCCCCGTACACGAAAGACTCTCGGTACGCGTTCGGCAGACTCTCATAGACCACCACGAGGTCGAGGTCGGACGCGGGCGTCGCCTCCCCGCGCAGCACCGACCCGCCGAGGAAGATGACCCGCGCCCCTTCATACCTCTCCCGCCAGATTCCTCGGGCGGCTTCGACCGCTGAGACTTTCGGCGCGTCCATAAACACGAAAGTATTACCGACCCGTCAGCTTATCAAGGGCTGGGCAGAATTTTTCTGCGGATTCGCGCCTGGTGGTGCCAGGCGTGTCGGAGCGGGTGGTCTTCGATGACGAACTGCGCCGTCATCGGCGCGCCGAAGCTCAGCGAGAAGGGCGCCGCCGTGTCCAGCTCGTCGTCCGTGAGTGCGCGCACCGCCTCGGCCGCCTCGTGACTGTTCCGGCGCAGGAGCGCGAGCGCGTCCTCCTTCGTCACCCCCGCGTAGTCGCGCGCGTGTTGGGCGTTAATCTGGGCGACGACCTCCCACGTGACGTCCGTGACGGCGTGCCCGCCGGCGACGGCGCGTACGACCTCTAGCTCGACCGGGTACATGCTCGCGACGTGATGCACGACGACGCCGACCGTGCGGGTGTCACTGCCCGACACCGGCGCGCGCCACTGCTCTTCCGAGAGCCCTTCGGCGAAGGCTGCCAGCGCGGCGGCCCCCTCCTCGATCCGATCCGCAAGTAATTCAGCTCGACGACTCATGATGCCTCCTCCATTATGAATAACGGCGGGCCTTGGCCCGCTTGATTTCGCGACCCGTCAACGGTATACGCGTCGGGTGAGGTCTTGAAGACTTGACCGGGCGTCCCGTATTCTTGGCGCAAACGCCCGATTCCGTCAGGCAACCTGCATGGATGTCCTTTCCGAAATCTTGAGGGTCGTGAGGCTCGACGGGGCGCTCTTCTTCAACGCGGAGTTCTCCGCCCCCTGGTGCATCAGCGAGCCCCGTTCGTCGGCCATCGCCCACCACCTTTCCCCGGCGGCGGGGCACCTGATCCTTTATCACCTCTTGACGGAAGGGCGCGCCTACGCCATGTTGGCGGACGGGCGGCGGGAGGAGCTGAGCGCCGGGGACATCATCGTCTTCCCGCACGGCGACCCGCACCTCCTGGGCAACGGCTCGCCCGAAAGACCCGTAGACGCCTTCCAGACGTTCGGGAAAAATCTGACGGAAGGGTTCAAGCTCGCACGCTTCGGCGGCGGCGGCGAGGTCACGCGTTTCGTGTGCGGGTACATGGCCTGCGAGCCGCGCCTCAGCGAGGTCTTACTGGCGGGGCTGCCGGAGATGCTCAAGGTGCACGTCGCCGACGACCCTTCGGGCCGCTGGCTCGAAAACTCGATCCGCTTCTCGGTCGGCGAAGGTGAGGTGACGGACGCCGGCAGCGGGCTGGTGCTCGCCAAGCTGTCCGAGGTGCTGTTCGTCGAGACGCTCAGGCGCTACATCAACGCGCTGCCCCCGGGGCAGAAGGGCTGGCTCGCGGGCGCGCGCGACCCCGGCGTCGGCCAGGCCCTCGCACTCCTGCACAAGGAGCCCGCGCACCCCTGGACTGTCTCGGAACTGGCGAGGCGCGTCGGCCTCTCACGCACACGGCTCGCCGAGCGCTTCAGCCATTTTCTGGCGGAGTCCCCGATGGCCTACCTGGCCCGCTGGCGTCTGAGGCTTGGGGCGGAGCGCCTACTTTCGACCGACGACAGCGTCGCGGAGGTCGCCGCCGCGGTCGGCTACGGCTCGGAGGCGTCATTCAGCCGTGCCTTCAAACGTGAGTTCCAGCATCCTCCCGCCCGGTTCCGCCGCAAGCGCAGACGCGCACCGGCCGACAGCTTCGAGGAGACCCGCCCTCATTGAAAACTCCACACGGACTGTCCCCGGAAATTCTGAACGATACTGATACCGACTTGCGAATTGAAATAAGGCCCCTTCACGCTGGGAGCGCGGGCATCCCTGCCCGCCAGCGTGCGAAAGCGCGCTGACCGTCTCCCTCTTAACCTCGACGTTGAGGTGTAAAGTCTCACGGCTTTCGCGCTGGCGCGCTCAGGCGGGCAGGGATGCCCGCGCTCCCGGCGAAGAGCCGGCCTTATTTCAATTCGCAAGTCGGTATGAAAAGTCGAATGAAGCAACATAGGCCAGTCGATTGCTGCCTGCAATGCAATGCGCCATTTTCAATGGCTGCACGAAAAACGTGTGACTTTGGTAGCGACCTCGTTGCATTGGCGCTTCACTTCCGCCCAAGATTTGGTAGTCCTGACGGTCGGCAGGTGCTGGATCGTGTGCCATTTTTCAATCCCAATGTAAGAGGCCCGTTACCGTGACTTTCAGTTGACAATAACCCTTGACAAACTTCCGAGGGGGCATATTATATGGGCGCTTTTACAATGGGTGAGACCTCGCAACTCGATCACCCGTAAAATCAGACAGCCCCAGAGCGCATAAACGATTCCTGTCGCTCTAGTAAGTCCTGCAACTCTGCCCCAGGTAAATCCTCTCACTTCGTCGCCGACGCCCGAACGCCACGGCGCGGGCACTCGCCACCCGTCCGTCACCCACGCCGATGAACGTCCGCTTGACGTGGCCCATCCGAAAGGAGCACCCCAATGGCGCATTTCTCGAAAAGGAACCGCAGGAGGGAGAGGGAAGAACAGCAGGCCCTCAACAACCGCTTGGAGCTTGTGAAGGAGGGCTTCACACGCCGCGACCTCATCAGGATGGGCCTGATGACGAGCGCCGGCGTCCTCATCCCGAAGTCAGGACTCACCCACGCGCAGACCGCCCAGTCGAGCAGCTGGGGCGGCGGCGGCAGCTACGGCGGCGGGAGTAGTTGCTACGGCGGCTGCAACGTCGGGTGCAGCCCGCAGCCCGCGCAGGTCTTCGTAGACCCGCTCCCCATCCCGCCGGAGCTGCCCGCGCGCCCGATCACAGACCCCGGCCTACAGTTCGGCGCGCCTCCTTCTCTGTGCCCTAACAACGCGCCGAACCCGAACAACGGCGGCCTCCCCTACGAGGGGCGCGGCCAGTTCAACGGCTCGCTGCGGCCCGGCACCGACTGCTTCCAGTTCTTCAACCAGTACGCGCCGCAGCAATACTTCGTCCAGCGCCTCCGGGCCAACCCGAACTTCCGCTTCACCTCGGACACGAACATCCCCGCCCAGACCATCTGGGGCTTCAACACGGGCGGCTCCTCGTCCTCCGACGTGGCGACCTTCCCGGCCCCGACCATCGTCACGCGCTACCAGCAGCCGTGGGTCATCCGCCGCTTCAACGAGCTGCCCACGCAGAGCCAGAACGGCGGCTTCGGCGTTCCCGAGGTCTCCACGCACCTGCACAACTTCCACACCGCGCCCGAATCCGACGGCGGCCCCTGCCGCTGGTTCTTCCGCGGCCAGTATTTCGACCAATACTTCACGGCGCAGCAGGCCGGCTTCGCCTCCGACCACCAGCCGAACGGCGACATCAACGAGTCGCTCTCGACGCTCTGGTACCACGACCACCGCATCGACCACACCGCCGAGAACGTCTACAAGGGGATGGCCGGCTTCCACCTCATGTTCAACCAGTACGACACGGGGAACGAGACGACCGGCTTCCGCCTGCCGAGCTACCCGCAGTACGACATCCCCATCATGCTCGCCGACAAGCTGCTCGACCCCTCGACGGGCCAGCTCTGCTTCGACACCTTCAACTTCAAGGGGCTGCTCGGCGACGTACAGCTCGCCAACGGCGTCATCCAGCCCTACCTCAACGTCAGCGCGCGGCGCTACCGCTTCCGCGTCCTCGACGGCGGCCCCTCGCGCTTCTACGAGCTATTCCTCACAGACCCGCAAAGCCCTTCGACCGTCATCCCCTTCTGGGTCGTCGCCAACGACGGCAACCTCCTGCCGACGCCCATCCAGGTGACGAGCTTCCGCCTCAGCGTCGGCGAGCGTTACGACATCATCATCGACTTCAACAAGGTGAAGAGTCTCATCGGCAGCCACACCGCCGTCCGCCTTGAGAATCGGCTGCAACAGACCGACGGCCAGGGGCCGAGCTGCACCGTCCTCGCCGCCGGACAGGGCGTCTCCTGCGTCGAGTTCCGCATCGGCGCGGCGGCGACCGACAACAGCGTCGACCCGGCGACGCACCCGACCTTCTACCAGCTCCCCTCGGTCGTCACGCCGCGCCTCACGCGCAACTTCAAGTTCGACCGCAACAACGGCCAGTGGACGGTCAACAACAGGTTCGCGAGCTGCAACGAGCTGCGCTTCACCGTGACGCAGAACTCGGCGGAGAACTGGCTCATCCAGAACCCGCGCGACGACTGGCAGCACCCCATCCACGTCCACTTCGAGGAGCACCAGATACTCACGCGCTCAACCAACGGCGGGCGCTACTCAAGCTACAGCGGGTCGAGCTTCAACAGCAGCTACGGCAACGGCTGCGCCTTCCAGGGCGGGGGCGGCGGCATGAGCGCCAGCCGCTCCGGCGTCCCCAACGTCGAGGTCTCGCGCAAGGACGTGACGCGCCTTCAGGGCGACGAGGACGCGAAGCTCTTCTTCCGCTTCCGCGACTTCACGGGCGACTACCCGATGCATTGCCACAACGTCGTCCACGAGGATCACGCCATGATGCTCCTCTTCCAGGTGCAGCCCGGCGTCACCGACAACAACCAGAACCCATAAGGCGAAGCACACACGAGAAAGGAGCGGAGACTATGAAGAGAATGACACGCAGGGGCTGGCTGGCGTCGGTCGGCGCGGCCGGGGCGACCGCGGCGGGAGCAGTCGCCGCGGCGCGCGCGCAGGAGAAACAGGCGAACAACAATAACGGGCGGGCGGGCGACGCAGGCCGTCGTTACAACTTCCAGAACCTCTCGCCGCGCGAGTTGATTCAGCGCCGCCACCTGCCCAACGTCGAGCTTGTGACGCAGGACGGCAAGCGAGTCCGCTTCTACGACGACCTCGTCAAGGACAGGCGCGTCGTCATCCAGTTCATGTTCACGCGCTGCAAAGACATCTGCCCCGTCATCACGCACCACCTGGCCGAAGTGCAGGGGCTGCTCGGCGGGCGCGTCGGGCGCGACATCTTCTTCTACTCGATCTCTTTGAGTCCCGGAGAGGACACGCCCAAGGAACTCCGCGCGTTCGCCAGGGAGCACGGGGCGGGGCCGGGCTGGACATTCCTGACGGGTAAGCCGGAGGACATCCTCCACCTGCGCCGCTCGCTCGGCTTCTACCTGGACGACCCCAGGCAGGACGCAGACCTCAACAACCACTCGGGCATGGTCGTCGTCGGCACCGAGCCACTCATGCGCTGGGCGATGTGCCAGGGCGGGGCCAAGCCCGAATGGATCGCCACCGTCATCCGCACCGAGATGGACGCCCCGCTTCAAGGGGCCGTGGACGGCGTCAGGCAGGCCGACACGGCCATTCAGCTCAAGGGGACTGTGAACGAGAACAAGCAGGCCGCACCCGCAGGTCACATGCACATGAAATAGAGCCGCCCCCGGCGCGGCCCTGTTCCCTTCGCTGACGCAACTGGACGTGGCGGGCGTCACGCGCTCAGCGCGTGACGCCGCCGATTTAGGAGAGAGCAGGAGAAGAGAAACATCTTGACGACGCGCCCCCGCCCACATAACCTCTCGGCCACGTGACGAGCAACTCGGTCAAATTGTTACCCCAGTCGAGCCGCGCCGTACTGGTCTTGGCCGTGCTGTCGGGTCTCCTCCTAATACTCTCGCCCGACCAGCGCTTCGCGCCGGCCCGCGCGGCCGCTCCGGCGACGGCGGGGCGCCGGCCTAACGTGGTCGTCATCCTGATCGACGACATGGGATGGGCGGACGCGGGCGCCTACGGCAGCACGTTTCACCGCACGCCCAACATCGACGCACTGGCCGCGGGCGGCGTGAGGTTCACCGACGCTTACGCCGCCGCGCCGGTCTGTAGCCCGAGCCGCGCGGCCCTGCTCACGGGGCGCGCGCCCGCGCGGCTGCGGCTGACGGACTGGCTGCCCGGGCGGGAGGACAGCCCGGCGCAGAGGATGCTCCGCCCGGCCATTCGGCAGGCGCTTCCGCTCGAAGAGTTGACGCTGCCCGAACTGCTGAAGGGTGCAGGCTACGTCTCGGCTCACATCGGGAAATGGCACCTGGGCGGTCGCGGCTTCGGCCCACTGGAGCAGGGCTTCGCGGTCAACGTCGCGGGCGACCACCACGGCACGCCGGTCAGCTACTTCTACCCGTACCGGCGCGGCGAGGAGTTCACGCCGGGGCTCGAAGAGGGGAAGCCGGGCGAGTACCTGACCGACCGCCTGACCTCGGAGGCGGAGGCGTTCATCGAGCGCAACCGCGCGCGCCACTTCTTCCTCTACCTCGCGCATTACGCCGTCCACATCCCGATGCGTGCGAAGGCGGAGAAGGTAGAGAAGTACCGCGCGCTCGCGCGGGCCGGGGCGGCGCAGACGAACCCCATCTACGCGGCGATGGTCGAGAGCGTGGACGAGAGCGTCGGGCGCGTCGTGGGTAAGCTCCGGGAGCTGTCCCTGCTCGAAGACACGCTCATCATCTTCACCTCGGACAACGGCGGCCTCTCGGTCGAGGAGGGGCCGAACACGCCCGCGACTAACAACGCGCCGCTGCGCGCCGGCAAGGGCTACCTCTACGAGGGCGGCATCCGCGTCCCGCTCATCGTCCACTGGCCGCGCGTCGTGAAGGCGGGCGCGGTCTGCGGCGCGCCCGCCGCGGGCACGGACATCTTCGCCACCATCGCCGAGGCGGCCGGCCTCAGGCAGACCACGGGCGTGGACGGCGTGAGCCTCCTCCCGCAGCTTCGGGGCAGGTGCGGGCCCGGGCGCCGCGTCCTCTACTGGCACTACCCGCACTACAGCAACCAGGGCGGGCGCCCCGGCGGCGCCGTCCGCGCCGGCCGCTACAAGCTGATCGAGTTCTACGAAGGCGGGCGTGTGGAACTCTACGACCTCGCGCGCGACCCCGGCGAGGCGCACGACATCTCTGGAGAGCGGCCGGTCCAGACGCACTACCTGGAGTCGGCCCTCCGGCGCTGGCGCGCGCGCGTCGGCGCGCAGACGATGAGGCCGAACCCGGACTACAAGGGCGCGCCGAAGTCGGAACCCTAACCTTCAACCATCCGGATAAAGATGAAGAGATTCACACTCGCAATCCTTCTCGCGCTCGTGTGCGCGGCGTCCGCGTCGGCGCAGGTGCAGCAATACGAAGCCTACGTGCGCTCGCCCGGCGGGAGCGTCGAGGTCGGGTTCATACTCGACGACTCGGGCGCGCCCGCCTACTCGGTCAAGTACAAAGGCCGCGTGGTTGTGGTCTGGTCTGGGCTCGGCCTGGAACTCAAGCAGGGTGGAAGGCTTGAGGACGGACTGGATGTGGAGGGTCTCACGCGCCGCGCGCGCGACTCGACGTACGCGCTTACCGTCGGAAAGACCGCGCGTGCGCGCGACCGCTACAGGGAGATGACTGTCTCTCTGCGCGAGGAGGGGGGCGCGCGCAGACGCCTACAGATAATCTTCCGCGCCTACGACGACGGCGCCGCCTTCCGTTACCGGATACCGGCGCAGGCCGGTCTCGAACAAGTTGACATCGTGGACGAGAAGAGCATGTTTGCCTTCGAGGGCGACCACCCTTGCTGGGCGATGCAACTGCGCACGTTCCACTCGAACTACGAGAAGGAGTTCGACCGTATCTCGCTTAGTCAGATCAAGCCGGGCGCGCGCGTCGGGCTCCCCCTGACGATACAGCCCGAGGGCGGGCCGGTGCTGGCGATTGCCGAGGCGGGACTCAAGGACTACGCCGGCATGTACCTGCAAGGCGTCGAGGGCGCGCCGCACGCGCTCGTCTCGCGCCTTTCGCCGCACTCGAACGACGACGGCCTCGCGGTCAGCACGCGCGCGCCGCTGACGACGCCCTGGCGCGTCTTGATGATTGGTGACGAGCCGGGCCGCCTGATCGAATCGACTCTTATCTTAAACCTGAACGACTCGCCGGCCTTCGACGCTTCGTGGGTCAGGCCGGGCAAGGCGGCCTGGGACTGGTGGTCGGGGCAGTTGGCCGAGCCGGTCGCGAACCCCGGCATGAACGACGCGACGATGAAGCACTACATCGACTTCGCCGCCGAGATGGGCTTCGAGTACATGCTGGTGGACGCGGGCTGGTACGCGGCGAAGGCTTACGGCGACGACGCCGACACGAAGGCCGACATCACGAAGTCCGTCCCCGAGATAGACCTGCCCGGCCTCGTCGCCTACGGCAAGGCGCGCGGCGTCGGGCTCCTGCTCTGGCTCCACTGGATACCGGCCCGCGACCAGATGGACAGGGCGTTTCCGTACTACGAGCGGCTCGGCGTCAAAGGCGTGAAGGTCGATTTCATGGATCACGACGACCAGGAGATGGTCGCCTTCTACCACCGGATACTTCAGAAGGCGGCCGAGCACCACCTCCTCGTAGACCTCCACGGCGCTTACAAGCCGACGGGCCTCGCGCGCACTTACCCGAACTACCTGACGCAGGAGGGCGTGCTCGGCGCCGAGTACAACAAGTGGAGCGCGCGCGTCACGGCGACGCACAACGTGACGCTGCCCTTCACGCGCATGCTCGCCGGCCCGATGGACTACACGCCGGGCGGCTTCCGCAACGTCACGCCCAGAGAGTTCGGGCCGCGTGATAAGGGGCCGCTCGTGATGACGACGCGCGCGCACGGGCTCGCCATGTACGTCGTCTACGACAGCCCGTTGCAGATGGTCGCCGATTACCCGGGCGCCTACCGCGGCCAGCCCGGCGCGGAGTTTCTGAAGGAGGTGCCCGCGAGCTGGGACGAGACGCGCGTCGTCGCCGGCGTGATCGGTAAATACATCGTCGTCGCGCGCCGCCGCGGGCAGAGCTGGTTCCTCGGCGCGATGACCAACGAGGAGCCGCGCGAGCTGCGCGTGCCGCTCGACTTCCTCGGCCGCGGCCGTTACACGCTCAAGGCTTACGCCGACGGCGAAGGCGCTGCGTCCGACCCGAAGCAGCTCTCCGTTTCGAACGGCAACGTCAAGGGGGGCGACGCGCTGACACTCAAGCTCGCGCCGGGCGGCGGCTATGCGGCGCTGTTGAAGTTGACGAGGTAGAAGGAGGTGAGACTTCCGAGCCTCAAAGTCATCTTCGCGGCCGCGCTCCTCGCCGCTCAACTCGTCTGTGCGCCCGACACGCGGGCACAAGGCCAGAGACGCGCGCGGCCGAACGTCGTCGTCATCTTCGCCAGCGATAAGGCCGGCCGTGAGCCACAGAGAATATCCGCGGCCCGCGACTACCGCGCCGCGCCCTCAGACGACAGCAGGGCCGAGAGTTGGAGTCGCACGAGTTCCCACGCGTGTGTGAGGTTTCGCTCGCGGGTGAGCACGTTGCCGACGGCGATGCGGAGGGCGAGGCGTCCGCGCAGCCGCGTGTGCGTAAGGTAGACCGCCCCCGTCGCGTTGACGCGCGCGAGCAGCCGCTCGTTCAACTCGTCCAAACCTTCGTCGGAAACGTCGCCTCCGGGCGGTAGCCGCGCGCGGAAGCAGACCACGCCCATCACGACGGGCGCGAGCAGCTCGAAACGGCCGTCGGCTTCGACCCATTCGGCGACGAGCCGCGCGAGGCGGCACGACTCGCGGACGCGCGCCGTCAGACCCTCGCGCCCGAAGGCGCGGATGACGAACCAGGCCTTGAGCGCGCGGAAACGGCGCCCGAGCTGGATGCCGTAGTCCATGTAGTTCGGCACGGCATCGCCCGCGCGCTCGGCGTCGCCGCGGAGGTATTCCGGCACGAGGGAGAAGACGCGGCGCAAGGCTTCCGGCCGCCGCACGTAAAGCGTGCTGAAGTCGAGCGGCACGTACAGCCACTTGTGCGGGTTGAAGACGACCGAGTCGGCAAGTTCCACACCGCGCATCACGTGTCGGCCCTCCTCAAGGAGCGCCATCGCGCCGCCGTAAGCGGCGTCGACGTGCAGCCACAAGCCGTGTTCACGGCAGACCCCGGCTATCTCTTCGACGGGATCGACGCTCGTCGCCGAAGTCGTGCCCACGGTCGCGACGACGGCCAGGGGCCTGTGGCCCGCGCGCACGTCCGTCTCGACGGCCCGGCGCAACGCGCCGACGCTCATCCTGTATTCGTCGTCCGAAGCCACACGCCGCACGTTCGCCTCGCCCACCCCGAGCGTGATCGCCGCCTTCTCCAGCGAGCTGTGGGCCTGGTCGGAGGCGTAGAGCGTGAGCGCGGGGACGGAGGCGCGTCCGGCCAGGCCTTCGCGCCGAACGTCTAACCCGAGTTCTTCGCGCGCGGCGGCGAGCGCGTGGATGACTGCGACCGAGGCCGTGTCGTAGACCACCCCCTGAAACTCCGCGGGGAGGCCGAGCATCTGCCGCACCCAGTTGAGGACGACCGCTTCGAGTTCGGTGGCGGCGGGCGAAGTCTGCCACGTCATCGCCGAGACGTTGAGGGCGGCGGCCAGCATCTCGCCGAGGATGCCGGGCGCGGTGGTCGTGGTGGCGAAGTAGCCGAGGAAGTTGGGGTGCCCCCAGTGGACGATGCCGGGCATGACGACCCGGTCGAAGTCACGCAGAATCTCATCCATCGGCTCGGCCGCCTCGGGCGGGGCAGCGGGCAGTGCGGCCGCAATCTCTCCGGGCCCGCCTTCAGGCACCACGCGCCGGCCCTCGATCCCTTCGCGGTAGTCGGCGACCCAGTCGGCGACCTCGTGAAGCAGGCGTCGGAACTCATCGGCGGGCAGGTCTCCCAAATCCGTCACGTGTGGTTGATAAGACACTGCGTCGCGTCACTTCCCCGAAGGTGGGTTAGAGCCGGCGTGCCCGCCCACGCGCCACGCGCGGCCCGTGCCCTTGGAGAGCAGCCTGTCGCCGAAGGGGTAACCGCCGCGCGCGGCGCGCCAGTAGAGCGCCCAGTACGTGCTCAAGGTGCGCTCGGCGACCCACAGCGGCGCGTACAGGCAGAGCCGCGGCGGGAAGAAGCGCGCGGCCCCGTCGCCCAGGCCGCGCGCCGCCAGGAGCACCGCCCCGCACGCCACCGCCGCCGCCCCGCCGAGCGCCCAACGCCAGCCCGCCGCGCCCCACAGGAGCGCGAGCGCGGGCAGCAGCGCGACGAAAAAGGCAGTCTTGGCGCGCATCACGAAGTCCTCGTAAGCCTGACGCGGCCGCTGCTCGACCCACTTTGTGAAAGTCGGCGGGCGCTTCAGGATGAAGAAGTCGCGGGCGTAGACGACGCTCGCCCCGCGCGCGCGGAAGTGGCGCACGATCTCTTCGTTGTCGAAGAGCACGTCGCCGTCGTAATGGCCCAGCCTCCGCATCGCGCCGCGCTGGACGCCGAGCGTCCCCGTGTAATCGCCCTCGACGAGCCACGCGCGGTTGATGAGCATCCGCGCGGCCTCGGTCCGCGCCCAGAGGGGGAGCGGGCTCAGATAGTTCTGCGGGCGCACCATCTCGAACCGTCCGAGCAGACCCGCCATGCGCCGCACGTCTTCGGCCGTGTAACGGATGTCGTCGTCGGCCAGGATGATGCGCTCGTGCGCCGCGAGGTCTACGCCGGTGTGGATGCCGTTGACCTTGCCGTTGAGGTAGTTGTAACGCGAATCCACGGGCGCGTGGACGCACGCGTCACGCCACGCTTCGCCGTGCGCCGCGAAGACTTCGCGGGGCGACCCGTCGACGACCAGCACCTCGCAGCCCGCTCCCGTCAGCAGACGAAAGTAGTCCCGGAATCCGTCCGCCTCCGCGGCGTCGAAGCGGACGCGGCGGATGGTCAACAGGTACGTGCAGCACGTGCCGCCCGGGGCGACTGTTGCTGGTGAGTCTTCTACCTTCATCGCGCGGCGCGAGTTCGCTTCAGTCCGGAATCAGACATAGCCTGCGTCTGCGCGCCGTGAGTCGTCGTTCGAGTTCTCTTATTCGTGACTCACGCCTCGCGTTGGGCGGGCCTTTATCCCGACGTTACGTTATTACAAGCCCGATGCCACGTAATCTATACAAAATGTTTCTATTTTGCGTGAGCGATAAGCGCGGGCTTACGCGGAACAAGCGGGAATGTCACGAGCAAGCAGGGCGGTACTTCAATCTAACCCATTCGGCGGCGGCGCGGCCCGCGCGCATAGCGCGTATGCCGCCTGGCGCGAAGGGCAGCTCTGCCATCCGCTCGAACCCCTTCGAAGCCCTTCGCCACTCGCGCGACTCGTACACGAAGGCTTCCGCGCGCACGTCCTCGATTCACGGTTCCCGTGCGTCGGCGCGAAGGCGGCGTTCAACCACGATACGTACCGTTTCGGACTCTACGCCGAGATGAACTCTCCCGAAGCGACCAACGGGCTGGCTTACGACCTGTGGGAGTACGCGCGCGAGCGCGGTGCTTTTGAGACCGAGTACGCGACGTTTGTCGCCAGCTTCGCCGCCCCCGCCGTTGTCTGCGAGCATCAGTGGGAGAAGCTGCTCTGGTCGCAGCTCCAGAGTCTGCACGACCTCGACCGGGAGCACCACGCGTGGGATCCGGCCGTGAGCAGCGACCCGGCCGACCCGCAGTTCTCTTTCAGCTTCGCGGGGACGGCCTTCTTCGTCGTCGGGCTGCACCCGGCGAGCTCACGCCTCTCGCGCCGTTTCGCGTGGCCGACGCTCGTCTTCAACGCGCACGCGCAGTTCGAGCGGCTGCGCGAGCAGAACCGGTTCGAACGGCTGAGGGAGACGGTGCGCGCGCGCGACCAGAGGTTGCAGGGTTCGCTCAACCCGAACCTGAGCAACTTCGGCGATGCGAGCGAGGCCCGCCAGTACTCGGGCCGCGCCGTGGAGGAAGGCTGGCGCTGCCCGTTCAGCGCCTGGCCCGATCCCGAGGAGAAACAGGAGGGGTGAACCCACACCTTCCGCGAGGGGACGACAGCGCTATGACCACCCGCTATCACCTTGAACCTCAGACCGGCGTCGGCTTCCTCTTAGAGCGCGGCCGGCTCCTGAAGGTCATCGACCCGCGGGGCGAGCAGGTCTCGGACCTGACGGCCTTCGCGCAGGAGGATAAGTCCGAGTGGCTCTCCTCGGGGCGCACGATTGATTACGCCAACACGATCTACCTGACCGAGGGGCACACGCTCTACTCGAACCGCAGCCGCCCGATGTTCTCGATTGTCGAGGACACCGTCGGGCGGCACGACTTTCTCCTCACCCCTTGCAGCCGCGACACCTTCAGGCTGCTCTACGACCACCACGACTACCACCCGAGCTGCTTCGAGAATCTGTCCACGAGCCTCGCCCCGTTCGGCGTGTCGCCCGACACGATCCCGACGACGTTCAACATCTTCATGAACGTCGTCGTGCTCCCGAACGGCGAACTGCGCATCGACCCGCCGCCGTCGCGCGCGGGGGACTACATCCTTCTGCGCGCCGAGACGGACCTGATCGTCGGCGTGACCGCGTGCTCGGCCGAAAAGTCTAACAACTACAGTTTCAAGCCGATTGACGTGGAAGTTTATTGACCGTCGTCGCGTTGATGCGAGGGCGTCATCCCCGGGGAGTTCGTCCGCCCGGCGGTTGTGGGCGGCCGCCCGGCCCTGGCGGATGATGTAAAGATGGCGTAGCCCTCTCGGGGCCGATGGTAGGGCCTGCGTCAGCGCCGACGACGTCTCCAGGCTCGTCTCCCATGAGAACGTGTGAGCCGACCGTTATCTTCTGGACGTATCTCGGCCGTCCGCCGTCCACGCGTACATTCATCAAGATGCCCTTTTCAGGGTGCCGGAAATCCAGACGAGCAGGTTTGTGATAACGTCGCGGCGGTTCAGCTCGTGGAGCATCTCGTGCCGGCCGCCCGGATAGAAGTCGTGGGCGATTGACGCGAGGCCCGCGCCGCGGTAGCGCTCAAGGAGCGCGCGCACTCCTTCCAGCTTCTGCCCTACGGGATCGTCGCTCCCCGAGAAGACGTAGACGGGGAGGCCCTCTCGCACTTTCCGAAGCTCCTTCGGGTCGGCGAGCCGCGGGAACGCCTCCACGAAAGACTCCATCGAGCGGGCCGTCAGCGAAGGGAAGCAGAGCGGGTCGTTGACGAAGGCGTCCACTTCCGCTTCGTCACGGCTGAGCCAGTCGAAGGGCGTGCGCGCCGGCTCGAAAGGAGCATTCATCGACTTCAAAGGGTCTTCACCCGCGGGCGCCGTTTGAGCGAGGCGCGCCAGGCCGTCCAGCGTGCCGGAACCGGAGAGTACGAGGCCGCTGATTGAATGACTGTGGTCGATGATGAACTGTTGCGCGGCGAAAGAGCCCATGCTGTGGCCCAGCAGAATGTACGGCTTGCCCGGATACTCGTTCTTCGCAATGACCCTCAGAGAGAGCATGTCTTCGACGACCTGATTGAAGCCGCGGGGGCCGAAGTCGCCGAAGCTGCCGGAAGGCTTCGCCGTCAGGCCGTGCCCGCGGTGGTCGTTTCCGTAGACGACGAACCCCGCCTCGACCAGCGTCTCGGCCAGCTCCGCGTAGCGGCCCATGTGCTCGCCGAGTCCGTGTGCGATTTGGACGACGCCGCGAGGCTCTCGCCCGCCGCCCCACTTCACGCACGCGATGGGCAGGCCGTCGTCGCTTGTAAACTCAAATCTCTCCGGTTCCGGCCGAGTCATACGTCCTCCTCTCGGGCTGCTTAGACCGCCCTTCGTCAACTCACGGCCCGCTCTCGTTCCCGCCAATAACGCTCGCGCAGAACCTTCTTGAGTATCTTGCCGGAGCCGCTCTTCGGCAGCTCGTCTTCGGAGAACTCGACGCGGCGGGGAATCTTGTAGTTGGCTAGAGACCTTCGGCAGTGGGCGACAAGCTCGTCCGCGCCGAGAGACGTTCCCGGCTTCAGCACCACGCAGGCCGCGACCAGTTCGCCCCACTGCGGGTCGGGGATGCCGAAGACCGCCGCTTCGCGCACCGCAGGGTGTTCGTAGATGACGGCCTCGACCTCGCCGGAGTAGACGTTCTCGCCGCCCGTGACGATCATGTCCTTCAGGCGGTCGAGGATGTAGAAGTAGCCGTCCGCGTCCTGACGGCCGATGTCTCCCGTGCGAAAGAACCCGTCACGGAACGCGCGCGAAGTCTCCTCCGGATTGTTCCAGTAGCCGCGCATGACGTTCGCGCCGCGAACCACCAACTCGCCGGACTGCCCCGTCGCGACCTCCTTGCCCGACTCGTCCACGACTCGCACGTCGATGCCGGGACAAGGACGCCCGCAGGACTTGAGCCTGTCATCCGTGTGCTCCTGGTCACGTAGGGCCGTGAGAAAACCCGTCTCGCTCAGCCCGTAGCACTGAATCAGCTTGACGCCGGGCAGCGCCTCTCTCGTCCGGCGGACGAGTTCGGGGGCCATCGGAGAGCCGCCGTACGGCAGCTCCTTCAGGCTGTTCAAGTCGTACTTCCCGAGTTCCGGGAACTGGGTCAACATATTGATCATCGTCGGCACCAGCACCGTGCGCGTGACCCGTTCGCGCTCGACCGTCTCGCAGAAGCTTCGCGGGCTGAACTTCGGGATAGTGACCTGGCATGCGCCGAAAGCCGGGTAGGCGAACATGGCGGGGAAGTCCGCGATGTGAAAGAGCGGCGCGGCGTGGAGGTACACGTCGCCTTCGCTGTAAGGCAGCCAGTAGTTGCCGTGGTCTACGTTCGCGAGCATGTTCGCGTGAGTCAGCACGACGCCCTTCGGCTTGCCGGTCGTCCCGCTCGTGTAGATGAGGGCCAGGACAGCGTCGGGGTCGTAGACGGGGGCAGGAGCCGCGGCAGCTTCAACGTCCAGAGGCTCTACGTCGAGCACACGTTCCCACAGAGGCCGCACGGACGGGGCGGGCAGTGACGAGTGGCGAATCAGTCCCCGCGGGCTCGCGTCGGCGAGCACGTGGTCGATTTCCGTCGCCGAGAGCCGCGTGTTCAAAGGAACCGCGATGAGCCCGAGCCACGCGCACGCATAAACGAGTTCGATGTACTCGGGTTCGTTCGGGAGGAGAATCGCCAGCCGGTCGCCGACTCTGAAACCGTATCTGCTTAACGCCGCGGCAATGCCCGCGACGCGCTCGTGAAGCTCCAGGAAGGTCGAGCGCTTCCCACCCGACGAAAGCGCCGTCCGTTCCCCGTAGTATCGAGCGGCCCGGCCGAGTGAGTGAGTATGAATCATAGGAGGCGCTCCGCAGCAGCGGCAAACAACACGGCCCCCGCCGGAAGATGGGTGACCTCGATTACGGTGCTTTCGTGCCGCACTAGACTCAGCGTGTGTCCCATCTTCACTTTTTTGGCCCGCAGGTAATCGAGGGAGTGCGGGTTCGGCGCGGCCTCACAAGCGACCTGAGCGACGACCTCGACACCGGCATCACGCAAGGCGCGAGCCTTCTCTGGATTGTTCGTGAGAAGGCGGACTTGGCCGACGCCGAGTTCACGCAGGATTGCCGCCGACAGGCTGAAGTCTCTGTAATCGGCCTCGAACCCGAGCGCGTGGTTTGCTTCGACCGTGTCGAGACCTTCGTCCTGAAGCGCGTAAGCCTGCAACTTCGCCATCAGCCCGATGCCGCGCCCCTCCTGATGCTCATAGATCACGAGCCCGCGACCTTCCTCGGCGATGGCGCGCATCGCAATCTCCAGTTGCTCTCCACAGTCGCACCGAAGCGAACCAAGCACCTCGCCTGTGAAGCATTGCGAATGGATGCGGAGCAGCGGGGCACCCTCCGTCAGATCGCCGAGGAGAATCGCGAGCGCGGTTTCGACCCGGCGGCTTTCGTCCGAGGTCTCCCGCTCGAAGCCTATGGTCTGGAACACCCCCCACCTGGTAGGCATTCGGGCGGTGGCAACTCTTCGGAGCGTCCCGGTTTGTGCGACTCTCTTCATGATTCGCCCGCGCCAGCTGTGAGAACAGAACTCTCACTCCGTTCAGTTGAGAAGTCGCTTGCGAGCAGATCAGGATTGACGCCCTCAATGAGCCATTCGAGGAGCTCGTAATCTGCGAACACGCCTTCCAGAGCGAATGGGTCCTGAGTGAGATAGGACATCGCTTCCTCTCTGCGGACTGCGTTGTAGACAAAAAGCCCTCCCTTGTCGTCCGCCAGGGGACCCGCCAGGGCCAATTTGCCAGCGCTCTTAAGTGTCCGGTCATACTCCCAATGCGCCGGACGAGCGGTCGCGAGTCTTGATTTGTCGGCAGCGTATTTCGCGTAGTTCGCAAACAACCTTATTTGCGTATTTTGGACGCCGCTCCGGTCGGCAGATCGATTTGCTTTGATGAGAAGATCGAGATTCACTCCGCGAAGTCGCCATTCGGTGATTTCGTAACCGCTCAATGCGTTTGCCAGGGTGAAAGGGTCTTCCTTCGCGAAGGCCAGCGCTTCGTCTCTCGAAACAGCTTCGTAGACGAAGAGCAACCCTATCCGCCGACCCTGTTCATCCGTGAGTGGCCCGCCGACCGCGAGCTTGCCTTGTTCGCGCAGTCGATCCGCATATGCGAAGTGGGCCGCGCGGGCGCCGGCAATCTTGTCCAGGTCTCGGTACTTGACATAGTTGATGAACTTCATGGCGCGAGAGCCCCTTTCACTTAGAGCCCTGGAGCTTGTCCTCAGCGGAACCGAAAATTGCTCAGGTCGATTGAGACCAACAGTAGATCGCGAATCGGTTTGAGCCCCGGCCCGCGCAGGTACGCACGGCGCTTGGTCGGATAGCGGAAGCCCTCCACCTCCACGATGTCGTAAACGTATTGTGCGGCCGGAAACCCGCCCGCCACCTCGACGTTGTAGTCGTGCCGGCGCAGAAGGAGATCGTCGCCGAAGTAGAAGTCCTGTTCTTTGCTGTGGCTGGCGATCCCTTCGGGGAACCTCGCGCGCAGCCCGCGCCAGACCTCGTCACCTTCATGCCAGGGAGCGATCTCCTCGACCTCGAAGCCGGGCATTGCCAACAGGAAGGGAGTCGTCAGGTAAGTCCACCTCGCGTAGCCGCTGAAGTACGCACGTTGCAGCAAGTCCCAGGGCGTGTTCATGACGTGGCCGGCGAAAGAGGCCCTGGGGTCGGAGCGCTCCTCGACGACGGCGCCGCCGTTGGATTCGATTGCGACGCGGTCGGGCTTAAAAGCCACGCGCCAATCCGGCCGGCCGAACGGGCTGATGGACGAATTCTCCTCATGAACCGTGACCGTCACATCACTGGGAATGGGGGCCGGTTCGAAGCCCTTCATCGGCCACAGGCCCCCGCCGCCCATCATCGTAGCCGTCACCTCGGTGAGGCTGTTCCAGCGATCAAGGCCGCCGTGTGCCGCAATGGCTTGTTCGAGTAGTTCGTTCACCTGTTGCTCCTTCTATGCTTGTGCCGCGATATGATTACCTTAGTTGGCCGTCGCGGCCTCCTTCACTTTCGTGAAGTCCGGCCGACGTTTCTCAAGGAACGCCGCGAACGCCTCCCTGGCCTCCGCCGAGCGCGCCCGCGCGGCGAACTCTTCGTTCTCGTCTCTCATGGCCTGTTCGGTCTGCTCGCGTGAAGACCGCCTCAACAGTCTCTTGATGGCCCTCAGCGCTCCGGCCGGTTTCTCCGCCAACTTCTCTGCTGTTTCAATCGCCGTCGCCAGAAGGTTCTGGTCGGGCACGACGCGAGTCACCAGCCCGAGTTCCTCGGCCCGCCGTGCGTCGAAAGGCAGCCCTAACAGAATCAACTCGGCCGCGCGGAGGTGCCCGACCCGCGACGGAATCGAGAAGGACGACCCGAATTCCGGCACCAGCCCGAGATTGATGAAGGGCATCTGGAACTTCGTGCTCTCGCCCGCGTAGACGAAGTCGCAGTGCGTGAGCATGGTGGTGCCGCCGCCGACGGCCGCGCCGTGTACGGCGGCGATGAGCGGCTTGTCGAAGTTAATCAGCGCATGCTGAAGGCGAGCTTGCGGGCTCTCACCCGGCTCGGGAGGGTTCTTCAGGAAATCCTCAACGTCGTTGCCCGCGGTGAACGAATCTCCCGCGCCATCCCAGACCACGACACGTACACGGTCGTCCTTCGCGGCTTCGTCGAGGATGTCCGCGAGGGCGTTATACATTGCGGAAGTCATCGCGTTCTTCTTAGCGGGCCGATTCAACGTGACCCGCAGGATGCTTCCCGAACGCTCCGTTAAAATCTCGCTCATCGAACCCTCCTACTTCGCCGCCGCTTCCCTGCGTCCCGCCACGACGCCGCCCGTGACGAAGCCGTCTATCTGTTCGGGGGCGAAGCCTAGTTCACGGAGAATCTCCGCGTTGTGTTCGCCGAGTTCGGGTGCACGTCTGGCCGGCACCTTCTCGACATCCTTCACCTGCATCGGACTGCTGATCGTGAGCTGTAAATTACCCCCGGCGCCCTCCAGCGGGACGACGATGTCGTTCGCCCGGAGTTGCGGGTCGTCGATAACCTCCTCGGGGCCGCGCACCGCGCCGAACGTGACGTGGAGGCCGCTGAAGACCTCGTACCAGTGCGACATCGGCTGCGCGCCGAAGACTTCGTCGAGGATGGCCGTCAACTGCGGCCTGTGCTCCGCGAGCTGCTTAGGGTCTGTGAAACGCGGGTCGGTCAGGAGGTCTTCGCGGCCGATGGCCTGCGCCACCGCCTTGAATTTGTCGGGCGTGATGATGAGCACGAACCACGTGCCGTCGGAAGCGCGGTAAACGTTCTGCGCCGCATTCGCAGGGTGATGGCGGTCGTGCGGCGCGTAAAACTTCGCGCCGCCGAGCGCCGCCTGTATCGAAACGCTCGCCGACCACACGCCTTCGGCGAGCAGAGAGGTCGTGACGTGCGACCCCTTGCCCGTGCGCTCGCGGCGGTAGAGCGCGGTGACGATTGCGGAATAGAGGCCGACCGCGGTCGCGTTGTCACCGCTGCCGCCGACGGGCCAGGTCGGCGAGGCGCCGGCGTCGCGCGTCATCGAGAGCAGGCCGCTGCGCGCCCAGTAGGAAGTGATGTCGAAGCCCGGCAGGTCGGCGTCAGGCCCTTTGTCGCCGAAGCCCGTGAGGTCTGCGTAGATGAGGCGCGGGTTCCACTGCGCGACATCTTCGTATTCGAGCTTCAGTTTTTTTCGCGCGGGATGCGGCGTGTTGACGATGAGCACGTCTGCCCACTTGACGAGCCTCTCAAGAATCGATTGAGCGCCCGGGGATTTCAGGTCGAGCGTCATGCCGCGCTTGTTGCGGTTGGCGAGGTGCCATTGATAGGGCTCCTTCGCGTACGGCTGCGGCGGGGCGTGATTCCCGAGTCTCCAGAGGTCGCCGGAAGGCGGCTCCACTTTAATCACGTCGGCGCCGAAGTCGCCCAGTATCACGGCGGCGCCGGGGGCCGCGACGAAGCTGGAGAAGTCCACCACCTTCAAGCCCGAAAAGATGTTGTCGGTCGTCATCACTCACTCCTCGGTTAATGCGAAATATCAGGAGGCCGCGGGAGCACGGCCGGGTCACGCCCCCTTGAACTGCGCCGCGCGCTTCTGTAGAAAAGCCTGCGTGCCCTCTTTCTTATCTTCGGTGCCCGCGCAGAGGCCGAAGAAGGAAGCCTCAAGTGCGAGGCCCTCGCTCTGGCTCGTCTCCATACCTTTGTTCACCGCTTCGAGCGAGAACTTCACGGCGAGCGGGGCGTTTGCGAAGATTTGCTTCAAGATCGTTTCGGCGCGCGTGATGAGGTCGGCGGCGGGGACGACCTCGTTGACTAGTCCGATGCGGTAAGCCTCCTGCGCGCCGATCATCTCGCCGGTGAGGATGAGTTGCAGCGCGCGACCCTTCCCGACCAGCCGCGGCAGGCGCTGCGTCCCGCCGCCGCCCGGGAGGACGCCCAACTTAACTTCGGGCTGGCCGAACCTGGCGTGCTCCGCGGCGAGTCTGATGGTGCAGGCCATCGCAGTCTCGCACCCGCCGCCGAGCGCAAAGCCGTTGACGGCGGCGACCACGGGCTTGCCGAGATTCTCGACGAGGTTCAGAACGTCCTGTCCGAAGCGGCTGGACTCTTCCGCCTGGACGGCGCCGGCCGTGGCGAGTTCGCCGATGTCCGCGCCGGCGATGAAGGCTTTATCTCCCGCGCCGGTGAGGATGACGCCGCGCACCTCGGCGTCGTCCCGCGCGTCCTCGAACGCCGCACGCAAGTCGGCCCACGTCGCCTTGTTCAAGGCGTTCAGCACCTTGGGGCGGTTAAGGGTCACGTAGGCGATGCCGCCCCGCTTCTCGTACAAAAGATTCTCAAGTGTTGGTGCCGCCGACGAACTCATAAAAACTCTCCTGTCTCGGACTGTTGCCGGTTACACGAAGGCGCTGAAGCCCGTGACGGCTTTGCCCACGATGAGGGTCTGCATCTGGTACGTGCCTTCGTAGGAGTAGATGGCCTCTGCGTCCGCGAAGAAGCGCGCCACGTTGTAGTCGACGAGGATGCCGTTGCCGCCCAGCAGCTCGCGCGCCCACGAGACCGTCTCGCGCGCCTTGGACGTGCAGAACGCCTTGACGATAGCCGCCTGCGCGTCGTTCAGCTTGCCTTCGGTCTCCAGCTGCACCGAGCGGGCCAGCATGCACTGACACGCCACGATGTTGCCCAGCATCTTCGCGAGCAGCTCCTGGACGAGCTGGAACGAACCGATGGGCTTCCCGAACTGCAAGCGCTGCTGCGCGTACTTGAGGGCGTTCTCGTAGGCGCCCATCTGCGCGCCGGTGATCTCCCATCCGCTGCCATGCCGTGTGCCGCGCAGCACCAGCCGCGTGTCGGCAAACGTCCCTTTGCCCCCCTGAAGACGGTTCTCGTCGGGTATCCGGCAGTTGTCCAACGTGATCTGGCCGTTCTGGACGACCTTCAGCGCGATCTTGTTCTCAATCTTCTCGACGCTGAAGCCGGGTGTCGTCTTGTTCTCGACGATGAAGCCCTTGACCTGGTTGTCGTCAACGTCGCGCGCCCAGATGATCGAGAGGTCGCACCACGTCGCGTTGCCGATCCAGCGCTTCTGGCCGTTGAGCACCCAGGTGTCGCCTTCCCGCTTCGCCGTCGTCGTCAGGCCGCCGCCGGTGCCCGAGCCGACCAGCGGCTCGGTCAGCCCGAAGCAGCCGACCTTCTCCATGCGGGCCATCGGGGGCAGCCACTTCTGCTTCTGCTCCTCGGTGCCGTTCAGGTAGATGGAGTACATGGCGAGGCCGGTGTGGACGCCGTGGAAGGTACAGAACGAAACGTCGGTTCGCGCGATCTCCATGGCGGTCAGTCCGACCAGCAGCGGGCTCCCGCCCGGGCAGCCGTAGCCCTTGATGCCCATGCCGGCGATGCCCAGCTCCTTGTACGAGGGGAGCAGCTCGAACGGGAACGAGTCCTCGACCCAATACTTGTTGATGATGGGCTGGACTTTCGTCTCCATGTAGGCGCGCACCTTCCTCACGACCGCCAGCTCCTCGGCGGGCAGCGTCTCGGCGAACTCATAGAAGTCGCTGTTCGGCACCGGAAGCGGCTTCGGCGGTCTGATGTCTTTAGTCGCTGTTGTCATTTCAGTGCTCCTGCGTCAGTTAGTAACTGTCTTCTCCGGCGTCAACGGATGAGACGCGGCCGGTCGCCTCGTCTTCGACCTGAGCTACCTCAAGCCGGCGTAAGCGACCCCGGTCAGGTTCCCTTGCGCTAAGGTCAGCGCCCTCTTCTCAGTGCCGTCCAGTCTCGCGGAATAGACCGAGCCGCCGAGGTCGGAGAAGAACATCCGACCGCCCTTCAAATCGAGCGACAGCCCGATGGCCTCCATCAGGTCGCCGACGAGAACCTCCGGCCCTCCGCCGGGCTGCGCGTCCAGCGCCGCGCGGCTCACGGTGTTGCCCCGCGGCGGGTTGCCGCGGTCAGTCCAGTAGAGCATGCGTCTGCCGAGGTCGAGTTCGAGGTCAATCGGCTCG
>Ga0213876_10000032_pt1 | contig 210753 bp, 195 predicted proteins | sample BarmaccomBMRX_R9_FD_160113 | JGI IMG/M metagenome (GOLD analysis project Ga0213876, IMG submission 160113) | Root-associated microbial communities from Barbacenia macrantha in rupestrian grasslands, the National Park of Serra do Cipo, Brazil - RX_R9 | ecosystem: Host-associated > Plants >... | reverse complement strand
GGCACCGTCAGTTACGCGAGCCGCTTTGAAGATCGCCAGCGTATCCCGGCGATTATCATGAAAGGCCAGTGGCTGGAAGCTGCCGGTTTTGCCACCGGCGCCAAAATCGATATAAAAGTAATGGAAGGCTGTATCGTGCTGACCGTCAAACCACCAGAGCCGGAATTAATGCATTCCCTGCGTCAGGTTAATAAACTGTCTGCACGTAAGCAAAAGCAGGTTCAGGAATTTATTGGTGTGATTAGCGGTAAAACCGCAAATAAACTGCGAGCGTAACGCACTGAAATATGCGGAGCGCAGCCCATCGCGCTCCGCTGCTTATTCTTGCACAAGCGTGTACCAGAAATCGTTTATTCGTTTTTCGATGTCATCCGCATGGCCTGCACCCGGCTGGCGAACAATTGCATCGACCAGCGCATCCGGGTCAAGTTTTTGTAAACTTTCAAGGCTTTCTGGTATTGCCATGGCAGCAACATCATGGCCCGCAAGCATTGCCCCCAGTCGCTCAGGCTCCCAGTCAACGCGGTCACCCCATTCAGCATTATCATAGAGGCGAGCGTCTTCAATAGCGGCATATTCACACAGGATTTTGTAGATATCGACAGCGTCTTTATTGCTTCTGTCACCCCGGTCGCGCCAGGCAAATAATTTCAGTAACAGCAAGCCAGGCAGCGAACAAAAACGAACGACACCACACTGCGGAACATCCACAGAAACGGCATGAGTCCAGGCTTCCGTAAAACCATCCACGGACATGATGATGTCTCTGTCCGGCGGCCAGGCCACTTCATTGCCCTCGGCAACACCGCCAAAGGGAATGATATCCAGCTCAATGTCATCCCACAGTAAACGGTGCGCATTGTCTTTGACTTCCGAAGCACCTCCCGCCAGCATCGATGTCTTTAAGGCAGTAAACTGCTCCCAGGTATCAATAAAAACAGCGATATCAATATCTCGCGTATGGCGCCCGGTTTTCCTGCCATGAACATGGGTGAGTAAAACCTCTCTGGCCGTTGCACCAGCAATAAAAAACTCACACCCTGAGGCCGTACAAATGCGGTTAACCTTTTCTAACGTAGTCTGGATTTCAGCCGATAATGGCTGACTCAGCGTGTAAATATCGCTCATTGATCATCCTCGCCGTTTCAATGCTTCGGTCATCCTGTGATGCCACCAGCTCTGCAATAGTGAGTAACGCATAGCTTTGTGTATTCATCCGGAAAGCGTTTCCCCAGAAAGTCTCGATAAGCTCATAATCTCCCTCTGGCGCAGGGCGTAATGCCAGCGTTTTCCAGCGCTCGGTAAAAGATAATGGCGTGAAGATTTTTACGGTTTCCGGATGCAAATAACCGTCGCTAAGTTCATGGCCCGCCACGTCTCCAGCCCAGTACTCTCCCGGTTGCAACACGATGTCCTGCCAGGGAATATTCCCTGCCAGGCGCATACTTTTAATCCCGGCGCGTAGAACAGACGCATATTCCTGGATCCATATCTGGTACAGCTCACTCTGGCGGGTAAAGCGGCGGCCATTACGCCCCTGCCGATACCATTTTTTATCGGCCAAATACTCGAAGCCTTTACCAACCATACCCAGCGAAATACCGGCTAATTCAGCAATCTCTCTATAGGTATAATTAATAATACGTTCATCAGACAACAGCACAAAAAGCAATTTCATCACGCCAATGGACATTCGGCCGGTTGGCTTTTTTACCTTCTCACCTTTCTTCCCTGAAATATTGAGATAAAAACCTGGTACAGAGATAAATGCATTCCCGGCGCTATCGATAAAATTAATCTGATTTTGCTGGCAGTATTGTTGCAATGCGGGAGTGAGATAGTCGCAAAAGAGCAATACCTCCTCGGACATTTCTGCCGTTTGCCACAGCGTTTTCCAGTTCATCAGCCATTCTTTGCGCGGCTGCATTTTTACATCATAGTGAAAATGGCGCGCCTGCCCGTCCGGCATGTTTAAAAATAGCCGACCATCGCTACCACCATCGGGATGTTCCCCCACCTCGCCTTTCAGCAGCGGCGGCAGTTGCGCCAGAATCTCGCTCACAACACTCAGTTCGTCATTCATTTGTTCACGATTCCCCTCTTGTTCACGCTGCATGAACAAACTCATTTTATGAACAAAACTTTCTCGTGGGCAACCTCTGTTTTACTATCAGACCCGTCATAGTCAGGGAGACAGACACCATGATCGTCACACTTTTACCTAATCACACTGGCAGAGATTTTATTCTCGGCGATTTACATGGTGACTTTCCGTCTTTGCAGGCACTGCTGGCGCATGTTAATTTTGACGAGAGCAAAGACCGCCTGATCGCCGTTGGCGATCTGTTTGACCGGGGTCCCGCAGCGTCAGACTGTTTCACATTGCCAGACAACCCCTGGTTTTATGCTGTTCGAGGTAATCACGAACAAGCGTTGTTGTCATGGTATTTCGCTCCTGACCCGGTCGCGAAAAATAAGGCCGAAGAGAAGATCAAACAGCAGGGTGGCGAGTGGTTTTTTGCACTGCAAACGTCTATGCAGCAGGCTTTGTGTGAAAAGATTTCCCGGCTTCCGCTGGTTATTTTAATGACCAGCCACGGCCATTCCTGGTGCGTGCTTCATGGCGAAATTATCCCCGAAGTGGACGACATCAATATATTTCTGGCTTCCCTGCTTGCTGACGATCGCCTGACGCTAAACAATTGCCTGAACGGAAGGCGGCGATACCAGGCTCACTGCCATACTCCGGTTACAGGCGTCGATTACGTAGTGAGCGGGCATACCTCTATAATCCCATCAAAAAGACAGCAGGGAAATTGTATCAACCTTGATTTCAGCCTGCCGCCACAGCATCCAGCCTCTTCGCTCGGTATGCTGGAAACAGGTATAAACACCCTTTACCTGTGCAATCGTAAGTACGTTGTGACGACATTGAAAGGCGTTAACTGAACCTTCTTGTTCACGAATGACCATTGTTCACGCAGCATGAACAAACATATTTCGTGAACAAGCGACACCTTACCCCCGCTCCCCCGCACCCCACATCTCCCTTAACCACTCGGCGCGCTCCACAATGGCGGGAATGGCTTTCTGTTCCCAGAAACGCAGTGAAATATGGCCGCTGCTCATGCCGCCGCGGCAAAAACGCGGGATATAGACCGCATCGTCATCAAGCATGGATGAATTGGTTCGCGCGAGCACAACGTTACGCAGCAGCGCGGTCAGCTCTTTTAGCGTGTCCGGCAGCGGGACACGGGATAACGATTTGCGCATCTCCATCCATAACCAGGGGTCGCCCCTGAGTCCCCAACCAGAGTGGTCCGGTGTCAGCAGATCGCCAATCGTTGCCCAACTGTGTTCCAGCGGAATGCATGATTTGCGTTTTTCCAACGCCAGGAGTTGGGGTAAAAATTCATCACGCCAGTAGTCGGTATCCACCCACCAGTGCGGGGGAATCGAGGCGTGGCGTACAAAGGGCGTAGAGAGCGATGTTCCCGTCATCGCCATAAAGGCGCCATAAAAGCGCTCCTTCGCACTGGCCGTTGGCGAAACACACTCTTCATCACTGAGCAACATCACCAGATTGTCCATCAGCAACTTATCGGGATAATTCATTAATTCCGGCATGCCCTGGGCGAAAATCTTACGCATCAACTGGGCGAGCGTTCGCGGGGCCGGATAAAGCACAAACCGCAGATCCTGGCGCTGTGTGTGTTTCTTAAAGGCAATGTCATACGCCGTTTGCTGTGTATCGTGCGTCTTGAGCTGGGTATCCGCGCCATACTGCAGCAAGCGCCCAATGACCGTTAAATCCGCGCCATGCCACGCAGCTTGATGCAGTGCGGAATAGCCTTTTTTCTGCGAAACATGATTAATCAGCGAGGGATATTGTTCGAGGACAGCCAGGACCTCATCCCACTTCCCTTGCCACGCATTAAGAGAAAGCTGGCCTGCCGCCAGCGCCAGAGAATCGGCCATGGAGCCTCCTTTTGCTGTTCCGTCTTAACTTCATCCTTTAGCGAGTGATTTCATTGTTCGCTAAGGGGAAGACACTCATTTCCCCTTTTGAAACATCAACCCCTACCACTACGCTGCGTGTCGGCGGGCTTTGGGTTCTCGATTTAAGGATGTACTTAACGATAAATTGCCCGTCGCTGGCGAAAGTATAGAAAGAGGGCGGAATACACAGTTGCGCATCTTTCACTTTTAAGGGCGGCATCAAAGTATATTTATGTCTCGGGGGCGGAATATTGCGCGGATTAATAGAGATAAATACCGGCTGGTAATCTCCCGCATGATGAACGGCAAAACAGACTTCATTATTTGCTGTACGCCTCACCGAGGTGGTTTCATCGGGCCTTAGCCTGTCGCCTGAGCCCGGACAGCCAGTCAGTGCCAGCAGGGACGCCAGTAATAACATACCGCGTGTTATCCCCTTTCTTAGCACCATGGAAACCCCTGCAACGTTTTTTGATATTCAGGCAACATGCGGGACTCACGGAGATCCCCGTCAAGCGTCACATCGCCTCTCGCTCTTAATGCCATCCAGGAAGCATAGCCGTAAGTTTTGAGAATGAAATAATCGGCAATGATTTGTGCCTGCTGTTCCATCGAATAACGTCGTAAAGGTCGCCCATTTAAATGGTAGCGATAACTCACCAGCCCACTGACTAAGCCATTTACACGCACATTCATGCCGCGGTTACGCTGCCAGATATGGCTGAGTTCATGAATGAAAATATGCTGAAAAGGATGCGACTCTCGCGAAAAATCGTTCCGGTACCATTCGCGAAAATAGAGTTCGCCATCGGGGGCCATTCCCGCACTTTGCGGCTGTAAGCCAAACGGGAAATAGCTTTCGTGATGCACCCAGACTTTATGGTATTCAATACTATTACCGAAGACACTTCTGGCCAGACGGATCTCGCCCGGCTGCAATAACCGCTGACTCCCTTCCCCGTCCATAGACACCCTCTGATTATGGCGACCTCATATATATAAACCTTACGAATGATTTTTCAATCGCCGCTGCGTGACATTTCGTCTTTCAACTGCAGATATCCGCACACCATTTCCCCCAGTTCTGCCGCAAAGGCGGTGATCTCCGCCTCGCTACGCGGAGCAGAAGAGAACGCTTTACCCACCGCGCCAATGGCGGTAGTCACCAGTTCGCAGACCTGCGCCTGTTTGGCGGGCGTCTCACTCGGTAACACCTCCTGCACAAAGGTCTGAAAGATACCCTCCCCCGCGGCTTTTGCTGCCATCACCTCCGGCGCATCACGATACAACGGCGCAGCATCATCCAGCGCGGTGCGCATCGCGGCCTCTTCGCACTCCGAGCGCACAAAAGCCAGCACCAGCGTGCGCATTCGCTGGAGTGGCGGATAATGGGCGTCCTGCAAAATCTCCCGCATCAGTGTGGTCGTACGCTGCCACTCTTCAAGCTGGAGCTGGAAAAGAATCGAAGCCTTATTGGGAAAGTACTGATACACCGAACCAACGCTAACGCCCGCACGTTCGGCCACCCGCGCGGTGGTAAAACGCGGTGCTCCTTCCTCGGCTAAAACCTGAATAGCGGCTTCCAGGATTGCCGTCACCAGGGCGGTAGAACGTGCCTGACGCGGCTGCTTTCGTGAGGAAATACGCGGGGTTGAACGGGATGCCATCGGGTGAATCTCCAGCGAAAGGAATGCGAATAGTGAATGTGATGAATCCATCATATTCTAAATGCGAATAATTCGTCATATTTTATACTGGAGTCCTGCATGACCATGACCACCCTCACCACCGCACCGCTGGCCCTGTTGCTGGAACGTCTGTTTGCCGAGGCCGAGGCAACCACCAGCCCCGTACTGGATGATGTTTCTGAAGAGGAACAGATGCGTCTGTTACAGAGCAAAACCGATTACCGGGATCTCTACGGGCGCCTGAAAGATCTGTGGCTGCCAGTGTCAAAAGAGACCGGCACACTGCTGTATATGCTGGCACGCAGCAGTAACGCGCGCACTATTGTCGAGTACGGCACCTCGTTTGGGATCTCCGCGCTCCATCTGGCGGCGGCACTGCGTGATAACGGTGGCGGCAGGTTGATTACCTGCGAGTTCGAGCCCTCCAAAGCGGCGCGCGCCCGGCAGCATTTTAACCTGGGTGGCGTGAGCGATCTGATTGAGATCCGCGAAGGCGATGCGCTGGAAACCCTGCGTCAGGATCTGCCTGAATCGATTGATCTGGTGCTGCTCGACGGCGCGAAATCGCTCTATCCGGAGATTCTGGCGTTACTGGAACCGCACCTGAGAAAAGGCGCGCTGATCGTCGCCGATAACGCCGATTATTACCCGCCGTATCTGGAAAAAGTCCGCTCGCCAGAAAACGGCTATTTGTCGACGCCGTTTAGTGAGGATGTAGAGCTGTCTGTCTGGCTGGGATGAGGGATTGAAAGCCCGCCGTGTAAGGCGGGCCGCACGCACCACTGAAAAAGGGGGTTACGCGCTTTTTTGAAGCTCCCGGCGCGCCAGATCGGCAAAGAAACCACTTCGCGATCCGTACTCCCGATGAAGCTCAACATAGGTGTCTATTTTTACTAATAAATTTTGCGGTAAGGTAATATTTAACTTCACCGCTTTACTGTCATATTTGCTTAAATCAACATCGACATAAGCCCAAATACCGCCCTGGCAATCTTCATCATTCATATGCACGGAAATGCTCTGCGCCTGTGGCACGAGTTCTCCTTTCTCAGTGACATAATCCAGATGAGCGTCGATCGCATTCCAGGCATCAGCGATCGCGGCATCAATCGTTTCACCTGCGAAATAGCAGCCCGTGATGTCCGGTACAAATCCGGAGAAACTGCCGCTATCAGCCTGGTGCAGATAGATCGGAAATTTCATGGTTTACCTCTATTAAGATTGAAAGGGCACCGGCCCGGTGCCGCTTTAATTACATTTGTTTCAGGATTTTCTGCAATGTTCCCTTTGCAATATCCTTTTCAGGGTGAGGTACCGTAATGACATACGCTACTCCCGCCTTCACGAACGTGTGGTGACTTCCTTTCACCCGGTCAAGAACCCAGCCACGCTCTTGCAGTTGTTTCATGAGTTCTCTGCTTGTCATCCCTTTCGATAATGTCTCCCTTTTAACAACGCAAAGGGAGTATACCCACTATCCACACCAGCACCAATGCATTTGTAGGTATAGTGGGTATAAATAGTATTCAGCGCATGTAGCCATCTGGGATTTCCCCGGTGGCGCTGCGCTTACCGGGGCTACTCGTCAAAAAACACCATCCCCTTGTATGGCTTCGCGCGGCAGGCGGCCAGCCGTTGCGCGAGGCTACCCACGTGGGCTTCCAGCTTGTGCCCATCCGGGTCGAGAAAATAGAACGACTCCCCTTCGCTTCTGTTCTCTTTCCACGACGTTACCCCCGCTTGCGTAAGGCGTGCCACAAACGTAGCAAAATCATTTTCATCGATACTAAAGGCATAGTGGGTGTAGTCGCTCCCCTGCGGGGCGGTGTACCGCCGCTGCGCGTCCAGCGACAGGCAGAGCCACAGGTCGCCGCAGCGCAGATACGCGCCGTTATCCCAGCGTGCATGCAGGGGTAACCCCAACAGATGATGGTAAAAACCGATGCTGCTGGCGATATCGCTGACCGCCAGCGTCAGGTGATTCAGACCTTTTAACATGTTGTCATCTCAGCAGAAATTAAAGGCAGTCGAGTAAGTGTTGTCGCAGCCACTGGTGTGCCGGGTCACGGTGCAGACGTTCATGCCAGAGCATCAGCATATCGAACCCCGGCAGCGGCATGGGCGGCTCCACCACCTGCAAGGCTCCGGCCTTTTTCACCAGACGTTCCGGCAGCACGGCTACCAGGTCGCTGGTGGCCAGCGCCTCCAGCATAAACAAGAAATGTGGCACAGAGAGCACGACGCGCCGCGAAAGCCCACTTTTTGCCAGCACCTCATCGGTTATCGCGCTAAAGCCCCCGCCTTCCGGTGACACAATCACATGCTCCAGCCTGCAGAATTGCGCCAGCGTCGGGCGACGTTTTAAGGCCGGGTGATTCAGCCGCCCGGCCAGCACATAGCGTTCGGTAAACAGCAGTCGCTGATGCAATGCAGGCGGCGCTCCTTCACGGGTATGAAAGATCAGATCGATATCGCCCTGCTCCGCCTGGCGCAAAATCTGCGGGGGATTGAGCTCGAATAGCGCCAGCCGGGTACCCGGTGCAACCGCCCGCAGGCTGTTGAGCGCAGGCAACACCACGGCCGACTCGGTGTAATCCGTGGCCACGATCCGCCAGGTGAGATCGGCATTTGCCGGATCAAAAGGGCTACCGAACGAGACGGCGCTTTCCAGCGCATCAAGCGCCTGTCGCAGCGGTAGACGCAGTTCATCGGCACGGGCGGTCGGCTGCATGCCACGCGGCCCCGGCAGCAACAGCGGGTCACCAAAGATCTCCCGCAGGCGGGCAAGCTGCACGCTGACCGAGGGCTGCGACAAATTGAGCCGTTGCGCCGCCCGCGTCACGTTAAGTTCGGTCAACAGGACATCCAGCGTCGCCAGCAGATTCAAATCGATACGACGGAAATTAACCATGGCTATACCTGCAATATCAGCAATTAATTTCTACTATACCTTTCCCTTCATTACCGTGTGGTGACTTTCCCAACACCAGGTACACACAATGAATGTTTTGATTGTTTACGCCCATCCCGAAGCCCACTCTCTGAACGGTGCGCTGAATGCCTTTGCCATTTCGCATCTGGAAAATAGCGGACACCACGTGCAGGTTTCCGATCTCTACGCCATGAACTGGAAATCACAACTGGATGCCAGCGACACGCTGGCCCCGCTGGCGGGTGACCATTTCCACCCGTCACTGGATTCAAAAAAGGCCTTTGAGCAGGGTTTGCAAAGTGCGGATATCGCTGGCGAACAGGCGAAATTACGCTGGGCAGATGCGGTCATTTTCCAGTTTCCGCTGTGGTGGTTTTCGATGCCTGCCATTATGAAAGGATGGTTCGACAGGGTTTACGCCTATGGATTTGCCTATGGTGTGGGCGAACACAGCGATACTCACTGGGGCGATCGCTATGGCGAGGGGAGTCTGTCAGGCAAGCGGGCGATGTTGCTGGTGACGACTGGCGGCTGGGAATCACACTATAGCCCGCGTGGGATCAACGGCCCAATCGACGATATTCTGTTCCCCATCCAGCACGGGATGCTGTTTTATCCGGGCTTCGAAGTGTTGCCGCCGCTGGTGATTTATCGCACCAGCAAGACAGATGATGAGAAATATGCAGCGTATTGCCAGCAACTGGCACAGCGTCTGGACACGCTTTGGCAGGCAGAACCGCTGCCCTTCCGGTGGCAAAATGCCGGGGATTACACCATTCCCGCACTGACCCTGCGCCCGGATATCGCACCAGCCGAGAGTGGGTTTGGTGTGCATGTGAAGTGACATCCATTCAGGTATGAAATACGTTACCCGTATATGAATAAAATGGCACCCTGCTTACCCAAAAATACCAAAAGGGTAAACCGGGATGCCATTCAACGATAAATGCCTTATTCCGGCTCTTTGACCTGCGCGACAAATGACGGGAGATCCCAGGTGCCGCCCGCGCGAATGTAGCGGCACATACCGGTGGTGGATTCGCTGCTCTGGGTAAATGCTTTACCGTCCCACACCCACTCCGCGGATGCCCAGCAGTCGCCTATCCCACGGCCACGCTGACCTAGCGAAATCAGGCCATCGCTGTAATCCGACGCGGAATCGGTCACCAGCACGGGTTCGCCCGCGAGCTTGCTGTCGATAACCCAAAAGCCATAGCCTTCGTTATACGCCGCGCGCCAGCAGAGCGTTGAAATCAGCGCATGGGTATCGTCAAGCGGCGTCAGACTAATATTGTTATCGCCCTCATCCGCCTGCGGGTCCGGTGATTTCAAACGCTCGCAATTGGTGTCTTTCGGTAACGAAGCAATCAATTTAGGCTTAAGCGCGGCGACTTCCGTTTCATTGAGCACGCGCTCCTGCGCATCGCTCACTTTGGCAGCCTGAATCACCGGGGGCTCTTTCGCCGCCGGTACGCCACTTTCCGGTTTATCGCCTTTCTTCACCAGCGCGCCGGGGGTGTCCAGACGCCCCTGCACATCATCCATTTTCAGCAGCACCGCTGTCGCGCCATCGCCAGACAGCTCGAACGGCTTCGCACCGCCTTTAAATTCCACTTTGCCGCTGCCTTTTACTGCCTCGATTAGCGCCTGAGTTTGCGCGGGAGATAACCGCCAGGTATCGGTGTCCTCCGGCTCAACTTCACCGATCTCTTTGTCATCAATCCACAGAACCAATTTGGGCTGCGGTGCAGTCTCATCGGATTCCATTTCCGCGAGCACAACATCGACAACAAGCGGAGCATCCGCACCGGCTTTACGCACCAGCAGTACCGACCCGCTGGCTTCTTCTTCTTTGCTATAACCCGCAGCGCGACAGGTCAGCGTGTTGTCACAAACGACTTCCCAATCTTTGTGGTTAAACGTGGTGCTATTGTTTTCTGCCATTGCCGGCGCACTGAGCGTCGCTATCATCACCAGTGCGGCTTTATAACTTTTATTCATGCCGTTTCTCCGTATTCACCATCGCCGACAGTGTGAAGAATTTAGTGCATTCGGAGAAGTGAAATTTTTTCTACGGTGAAAGGAAATAACGTGGATTTGATCCCCCTCGCACAGGAAGGGGATCGGGAGAGGGGAAATTAATCCAGCTTCAGGTCCCCGTAGCTGTTTACTACGCGAGAGACAATGCCGTAATCAATCGCTTCTTGCGGGTTCATCCAGTAGTTGCGGTCAGTGTCTTGTTTCACTTTCTCAACCGGTTGCCCGGTCGCATCGGCGATAAGACGGTTAACGCGATCCAGCATGCGGATGATCTCTTTCGCTTCGATCTCAATGTCACTGGCCTGGCCACGCACGCCGCCCAGCGGCTGATGGATCATAAAGCGGGTGTTTGGCAGCGCGTAGCGATGCTCTTTTTTCGCCGCCAGGAAAATGGTGATCCCGGCGCTTGCCACCCATCCAGTACCAATGATATGCACTTCCGGCTTGATGAATTTAATGATGTCGTGAATGGTATCCGCAGCTTCAACATGGCCGCCCTGGCTGTTCAGGTAGATTTTGATCGGCGCATCGCTGATCCCCTGCAACAGCAGCAGTTGGGTCACCACTTTTTCGGTCAGCGTCTGGTTAATCTCACCGGAGATAATGATCGAGCGCGAATCCAGCAACTTCTGCTGCATCATCTGAGTGACGTTGCCGCCTTCGTTCTCTTTTTTATCGTCGTCTTTACTGCCCATATAATGCATGGTGAATCCCCCGTAGTGATAATGGCATTAAGCATAGTCTACGCCATAAAAGGCGGAAAATAACAAGATGTTATCTCCGCACTTTTGGGGGATCAATAACCCAGATCGTCACGACGCAATCCCAGGTCTTTCAGTTGCTCATCGCTAAGATTGCTCAAAATTATCCGCGTCTTGCGCCGTTCCCATTTTCTCTTTGCCCAATGCCACAGTTGTACTAACCCGAAAAACGGTCGTTGCGGTCTATTTTCAAAGAATTCCATCGCGTCTCTCCTCACCTGAACAGAGCCCTATTTTCTCTGGAATTCCTGTATGCAATACAGACGCAGAAATTACTTTTCTTTAACATACAGATCGCCTACAACTGTATCTGAAAGGCATTTTTCTCCGCCATCTGTACTGGTTTTACAATCTGTATGGTGACAACAAAGGATACAGCATGACACGTTATGAAAACCTGGCCACCTTACTGGCGGAGCGCATTGAACAAGGGCTCTACCGCCATGGCGAGAAACTGCCATCCGTCAGGAATCTGAGCCAGGAGCACGGCGTGAGTATCAGCACCGTACAGCAGGCGTATCAGGTGCTGGAAAACCTACAGTTGATCACCCCGCAGCCGCGCTCGGGCTATTTTGTCGCCCCGCGTAAAGCCAAACCGCCGGTGCCTGCCATATCGCGCCCGGTTCAGCGACCGGTAGAAGTGACGCAGTGGGATGAAGTGCTCACACTGCTCGATGCCCGTTCGGACAAAGAGATGCTCAATTTTGGCGGCGGTGCGCCGGACATTTCGCAACCGACGCTCAAACCGCTGTGGCGCGAAATGGCGCGCCTGGTGCAGCACAATCAGTGCGACATTCTGAGCTACGACGCCCTGCAAGGACGCCGCGAACTGCGCGAGCAGATCTCCCGCCTGATGGTTGATGGCGGCACGGTGGTGGACCCGGAAGATATCGTGATCACCAACGGCTGCCACGGCGCGCTGAGCATCGCCCTGCTTTCGGTGTGTAAACCGGGTGATATCGTGGCCGTGGAGTCCCCTTCCTACTATGGCACCATGCAGTTACTGCGCGGTTTTGGCATTAAAGCGATGGAGATCCCAACCGATCCGGAAACCGGGATCAGCATTGAGGCGTTGGAACTTGCGCTGGAACAGTGGCCGATCAAAGGGGTGATCCTCGTGCCGAGTTGCAGTAACCCGCAGGGTTCGATCATGCCGGATGCGCGCAAAAAAGCGATACTGGCGCTGGCGCAGCGCCATGACATTGTCATTTTCGAAGACGATATCTATGGCGAGCTCGTCACCGATTATCCCCGCCCGCGCACCATTAAATCTTTTGATATCGATGGCCGCGTGTTGCTGTGCAGCTCGTTTACCAAATCGGTCGCGCCGGGGCTGCGTGTGGGCTGGATTGTACCGGGGCGCTATCGCGATCGGGTGCTGCATATGAAATATGCCGCTATCGGCAGCACAGTGCCTACTAATCAGTTGGCAATGGCGGCGTTTATTCGCGACGGCCACTACCATCGCCATATTCGCCGGATGCGCCAGTTTTATCAGCAGCACCTGGAAACCTACACCTGTTGGATCCGCCAGTATTTCCCTTGCGGAATCTGCGTTACGCGGCCAAAAGGTGGCTATATGCTGTGGGTGGAGCTACCGGAAGGGGTGGATATGCTCTGTGTCTCGCGCCAGCTTTGTCGGCTGAAAATCCAGATTGCGCCGGGCTCGCTTTTTTCCGCCTCGGGGAAATACCGCAACTGTCTGCGCATTAACTGTGCCCTGCCGCTGACTGAACGGTATCGCGAGGCCATTTCGAAGCTGGGCGAAGCAATCCATATTGCAATGGAGGAGAGTTAATCTCCCCTTCGTTTTCCCTCCCCGGTGGCGCTTCGCTTACCAGGGCTACCAAACCACCGCACCTGCGGCCCAGGTTAAATCGTAGCCCGGGTAAGGCGCATGCGTGCCGCCCCCCGGGAGTTCTCAAGACACTCAGAACTTATACGACAGGCTGCCCACAATGCTGCGCTCGGCACCAAAGTAGCAGTAAGAGAGCGAGTTACAGGAGGCAATATAGCTCTTGTCCGTCAGGTTATTGACGTTAACCTGTGCGCTCAGCCCTTTCAGACCGACCTTCGACAGGTCATAGCCGACCGCCAGATCCACCAGTGTATAGGACGGCAGCGTATGCGTGTTCTGGCGATCCGAGGTAATGCCATTCACATAGCGCACGCCGGAACCGACGGTCAGCCCGTCCAGCGGCCCGCTCTTCACATCGTAGCTCAGCCAGGCGCTGGCCTGATTACGCGGTGCGTAGACGGCGCGCTTGCCCTGCTCTTCCGGGCTGCTCTTCTTGTAGCGAATATCGGTGTAGGTATAGGCCGCCTGAAGACGCAGGCTATCCGTTAACTGCCCCACCGCTTCCAGTTCCACCCCTTCGGATTCGATCTCGCCGATAGAACGGTACGGATCGGTCGGCTCTTCTTTGGTGGCGATATTCTTCTGGTTGATGCGGAACACCGAGGCGCTGTACATCGTCTGCGTCCCTTCCGGCTCGAATTTCAACCCGGCTTCCCATTGTTTCCCCTTCATCGGCTCCAGGATCTTGCCGTTTTCATCGGTAAAGCTGGTCGGCGTAAACGCGGTTGAGTAGCTCACGTAAGGCGCAATCCCGTTATCGAACAGATACAGCAATGCCGCACGGCTGCTGTAATGGCCTTGATCCAGGGTATCGCTGGTGTCATTGAGCTTATTAACGTTTGTGACTTTCACCTGATCGTGGCGTCCGCCCAGCGTCAGTCGCCACTTATTGAGTGACATCTGATCCTGGACGTAGATCCCGGTCTGCTCCAGCTTATGCTTCTCGCTGCTGTACTGCGTGATGTAATCCGGATCTGCGCCATACACCGGGTTAAACGCGTCGATCGCCGGGAAAGCGCCGTAGTAACCGGCCACATTATTGCTGCGGCGCTGGTAATCCACCCCCATCAACAGGCGATGGTTAACCGGGCCGGTCTCCACGCTGCCATCCAGTTGGTTGTCGACCGTGATAGCATTCATCTTCTCATCAGAACCGGAATAACCACGGTTCAGTTCGGTATCGTTGAGCCAGCCTGCCGCATACACCTGATTCAGGTTCACTTTGGTGTGCAGATAGCGCAATTTCTGGCGTACTGACCAGCCGCTATCAAAGGCGTGCTCGAAGTTGTAGCCGACCATGTTTTCGCGGCGGTCGTACTTGTCGTAATCGTCTTCCCCTTCATAGAAGGTATTGGAAATTTTCTGCCCGGCGTGAGGGACAACGGTGCCTTCATACGGTAAGCCCGAGTGACTACCGCCTTCTGGATCGCGATGCAGATAGGCCATCAGATCCAGGCGTGTGCTATCGGTGATACGCCAGGTGAGGCTCGGCATCAGGGCGTAGCGCTCTTCTTTTAGCGGATCGAACTGGGAATCCGCATAGCGGGTCATGCCGGTTAAACGTACGGCAACGCGGTCGTTATCATCCACCGGGCCGGTCACATCAAAGGCCGCACCGCGCTGGTTGTTATTCCCGGCGAACACTTTGATTTCGCCCCCCGGATCAAACGACGGTTTACGGGAATTCAGCGCCACAATCCCGCCAGGCGAAGAGCGACCATACAGTACGGAAGCCGGGCCGCGCACCACTTCGATACTGTCGAGGAACCACGGGTCCACCACCAACGAACTGTGCGAGTTGGTGTCACCCATCATTTTCAGGCCGTCGAGATAGATATTATCCAGACTCCCATCGGAAAAGCCGCGCAAGACGATGTAATCAAAGCGGTTGGAGGCACCAATCTGGTTGGCATAGACACCCGGCGTGTAGCCCACCGCCTGGCGCACGCTGGTAGCCCCCTGCTCTTCATACTGTTGACGCGTCACAATAGAGACCGACTGCGGGGTTTCGATATCCGGCGTTTCCAGCTTGGTTGCGCCACTTTGCATTTGTGAGGTCACCACCACCGTCTCTTCTTTTGTCGACGAGGTGTCCTGCGCCAGGGCCGTCGCGCTCAATCCACCCGTCATGCAGCCAATCATCAGCGCCAGTCGCGTTTTTGCGAACATGAAAATCTCCAGAAGCCGTTTTTATTGTAAATAAGAATTATTACCCTTTTGCCGACGGCGGCAGGTATGCGCAATGACAAGAGACGTATGCGCGGTGACAAAACGCATCACCACTGTGGAACTTTGGTCTACAGGCCCGTGGACGACCGGATGAAGAACAGGGATTAACAGGCGTGGCGCGCCTCGCCGGGGGTAATGCCATAGCGACGGCGAAAGGCGGTAGAAAAATTGGTAGCGTGCTGATATCCCGACATCCACGCTGCCTGCTGCACGCTGTACCCCTGTGCCAGGTAGCGGCGGGCCAGCTCCAGACGGCAATCGCGAAGATAATCAAACACCGAGTGACCATAGGCCTGGCGAAACTTGGTCCGCAGGCTGCTGCTGCTCATGGCGGCCAGTTGGGCCAGTTCCGTGAGGGTGTACTCTTTCTCCGGCTGTTGTTCCAGCAAGCGACGCACGGTTTCGAGCCGATGGTGTTCGCCGCTGGGGGCATGGCGGGATGTGTGATTTTGCAGGCGCTGTGACAGGCCGTGACCTAACAGTTGTAGCATGACGCCTTCGAGCATTAACTGGCGCGACAACCCCGGTTGGCTGGACTGCTGGATGTATTGCAGGCCAGAGAGCAAAAAGCCCGGCACCTGCCATAAGAAGGTTGGCGCACCGCCGTTTTCCCACTGCTGAAGCAACGCAGAGAGCAGCGGCGATTGCCAGCAGCGCGCCGGGTCTACGCCCAGTGAAAGCGTGCGTAAGTGGTAGTCGGCAAGATGTACGGCGTTCATCACCTGCTGCTCGCCAAGGCGCGAGGTAAAGGCCATACCGGAGCGCACCACAAATTCCTGACCGTTGACGCGCAGCATCACGCTGCCTTCCAGCACCACCAGCATATAGAGCGGGCAGCTATGCAAGGAGGTGGTTTCATAGGGTTGCAGGACGCGGATATCTGAGCTGGTGAGGTTGAGACCGGATGAGAACGACATCTCTTCGACATCGCCCTGAATCACAATGTGTTTTTCTTTACTGACGTCGCGGCAGGCAGAGAGTGACGGGAAGCGATAATCAATGCCGTAGCGTTCGCCAAACCCGATAAAATCTTCAACGGAAAAGTGTCTTTTTTGCATAGCGGGCAGCCATTGTGATCCTGTCCAATGTTCAACATTCCACCGGGGATGCGCGAAAGTTTCCGGGTCGACGCCCTGAAAAACGCCTACAGATTACCATTGCCCCCGCCAGGCGGCAATAATATTGAGAATTGTTCTCACCTTTAGGCCAACCCCGGATGCGGCGTAAACGCCTTATCCGAACCGTACAGGGGCTGAGGAATCCCCACAAAAATGTGAGCACGAACGGTCCCCCCTCACTTGAGGGAGAGGGCCAGAGTGAGGGGGATATGCGGCTCTGATGGTCATTCCGTTCACCTTATGTTCCTTGCTTTTCAATAGCGCAAGAACCCGTGAACGTGCCAGGGGGACACAAAGATGTCGCTGTGGTTGTCATGCTGGGAAACGGGTCAGCCTGGCTAAAAAGGTTGCAGACGTTCACAGTATCTACCACGTAGCCCCGGCAAGTGCAGCGCCGCCGGGGGATCTCTCTATCACCACGCCTCACGTTAAGAATTCAGGAGCCGTTTATCCCAAAATAACAACAGACCTTACCGTAACTTTTCAGCCCAGACATTTCAGTTATGCCCAGATTTAATATCCATCATCTTTATTTCTTCAACATGCCGCTTATTCAAATTAATCACACATTGATCAATATATGACTGGTAGTCATTTGCATCCTCACCTATTTGTGACGCGACAGCCAGGCATAAATTTTCTCTGTATACTTTCCAGTCCGCTTGTGCAGTCAGGAATGATTTACTGTAGAAATCCCCTATCGTCAATTTCGGATCTTCGCTGCGGAAGACCGGACCAGGATTGTTAATTTTTATTTGCTTATCCGTCTCAGCAATAATATTATCCAGAGCATAGGAAGATTCCTCCGATTTTTTTGACAGACAATCATAAGCAATATGTATATTGCTCTGATTTTTAAAGCAAACATCCCTCTCCATCCCTTCATAAAGAGCCGCATATGAAACTGCAGGCATCAGAAACAGGAGCGCCAGCGTTGCACATAAGGGTTTCATTGCAAATACCTTATTCTTTGACGGTTTGACTCATAGCTCATATATTCAATCAGCTTTACGGTAATTAATGAGATTATTTTTCATCTTAAGCAGATATTATTTCCACGAATGTGATTATATCCAGCATCAATAATCATCTTTTGCAACGCTTTCACGTCATTCGGATTGTTCATTCCGGACGTCCCCACGGAACCTGATACGCCAGAAAACTGTGAGGTATTGTCAGCCATAATGATATTCCCTTTCAGATTGCTACCAACCAGTGGGCTTCGGCACCATCACCTCCCCTGATCACCTGGTCTCGGTATAGATGACCTATCCAGGACGCGTGAAAAGCATAACGCATGGATGCCACTTATCCACTCTCATCTTTATGCTTACAAAAAAACCTCCAGGTCAAACAGACATACTGCGTTTCCCTTCGATATCTGAGAGCGTAAGCCGTGTCCTGGTCTGCTCTCAAAGATGAAAGTTGAATCATATTTTTACTTCATTAGCGCAACGCTACTTAATGATACACACAAATATTATGGATATTATCCCCATTAATATCCCCAATGGCTTATCGACACCTTTCTCCTTAATTCCCCCATTATCTTCTTCATTATTTCTCCACAATATGGACTTTTGTAAATCCATATTATCTCCCCAGAAAATGCTTAACGCCTGGCGCAAAATTCATATATTCTTACGGTCAATGAGAACGATCATTCTCAACACCATTACCCGGAGCCCGACATGACACAAAAAGTCTCCCAGCAAGAACGCCATCAGATGCGCCAGGACGAAATCATTGTCGCGGCGCGGCGCTGCTTTCGTGCCAGCGGTTTTCACGCGGCCAGCATGTCGCAAATCGCGCTGGAGGCTCAGTTGAGCGTCGGGCAGATTTATCGCTATTTCGCCAGTAAAGACGCCATTATCGAAGAGATGATCCGCCGCATCATCGATTACCGTATCGCGGAAATGGAAAGCAACGCCCAGACTCAGCATATCCCGCAGGTGCTGGCCTGGCGGCAAACCCTCAGCCACGATGATGATGCGCTGATGCTGGAAGTGGCGGCCGAGGCAACCCGCAATCCACGCGTTGCAGCAATGATGGCGCAGGCCGATGCGCGCATGTATGAAACCGCCTGCGCCCACCTGAAAAAGGCGCACCCGCATCTTGAAGATAGCCGCGTCCGCTGCTGCGTGGAGATTATGGCGTCGCTGATAGAAGGCACCATTTTTAGAAACCTGACGCCGCAAAAATGCGACCCGGCGCAATTACAGAAAATATATCAGGACATAATGCATATGTTATTTACTGAAAAATAATCCGGGATTAAACGAATTTCAGGCGATATATAACGACATCGCCCGTCATCATTTCCGCAAATAGCGGAAGTGGCGTATTGCCATCGCCAAAATATGGTCAACCAGCCGCCCTTTGATTATCAACGGGCAGGTCTTTTACACGCCGGGAAAATATAATGAAGTTAATAAAAACGACCGTCGTGGCATTATTCGCATTAACTGGCTGCGACAATGCCACGCCACCTGCACAACACAACGCGGTCCAGGAAGTCGGGGTCGTCACGCTCCAGAACCAACCGCTTGCCGTGTTCAGCACCCTGACCGGGCGCACCTCGGCCTCGCTGAGCGCGGAAGTCCGCCCGCAAGTTGGCGGCATCATTCAGAAGCGCCTCTTCACCGAAGGTGACACCGTGAAAGCCGGCCAGCCGCTGTATCAAATTGACCCGTCCAGCTATCGTGCCGCCTTCAATGAAGCCGATGCCTCACTCAAACAGGCGCAATCGCTGGAGGAATCCGACTGCCAGAAAGCGCGTCGCTATGCGCTGCTGATAAAAGACAACGGCGTGTCACAGCAGGATGCCGACGACGCGAAATCTACCTGTGCGCAGGACCGCGCCAGCGTCAGCGCCAAACAGGCGGCGCTGGAAAGCGCGCGTATCAACCTGAACTGGACCACCATCACGTCGCCGATTAGCGGGCGGATTGGCATCTCGTCTGTCACTCCCGGTGCGTTGGTCACTGCCGAACAAACCACGGCGCTGGCCACCGTGCGCGGGCTGGACACCATGTATGTCGATCTCACCCGCTCCAGTGCCGATCTGCTGCGTTTACGTAAGCAGGCGCTCGCCAGTAACGACAGCACGCTGAATGTATCGCTGATTCTGGAAGATGGCAGCACCTACAGCGAAACAGGCAAACTGGCGCTGACCGAAGTGGCCGTGGATGAAGCCACCGGTTCTGTCACCCTGCGCGCTATCTTCCCTAACCCGCATCAGCAACTGCTGCCCGGCATGTTTGTCCGCGCCAGAGTCAATGAAGGCGTGATGGAAAACGCCATTCTCGCCCCACAACAGGGCATCACCCGCGACAGCAAAGGCAATGCCACGGCGCTGGTTATCAACGCTCAAAACAAGGTCGAGCAGCGCAGCGTCGAAACGGGTGACACCTACGGCGATAAATGGCTGGTTCTGAAAGGGCTGCAAAGCGGCGACAAGCTGATTGTTGAAGGTACCGATAAAGTCACCGCCGGTTCAGAGGCGAAAGCCGTTGAAGTGCAAAACAACGGAGGCAAAGCCTGATGTTCTCCAGCTTCTTCGTGCGTCGCCCGGTCTTTGCCTGGGTGATCGCCATACTGATCATGATGGCCGGGGTGCTGGCTATCCGCACGCTGCCCATCGCGCAATACCCGGACGTGGCGCCCCCCTCGATAAAAATCACCGCCACCTACACCGGCGCATCGGCGCAAACGCTGGAAAACAGCGTGACACAAGTTATCGAACAACAGCTTACCGGGCTCGATAACCTGCTGTATTTCACCTCCACCAGCAGTTCCGATGGCCAGGTGACCATCACCGTGACGTTCGAACAGGGTACCGACCCGGACACGGCTCAGGTGCAGGTACAGAACAAGGTGCAACAGGCCGAGTCCCGCCTGCCAACCGAAGTCACCCAATCCGGCGTCACGGTGGTGAAATCCCAGAGCAGCTTCCTGCTCATCATGGCGATGTATGACAAAACCGACCGTGCTTCCAGCTCCGATATCGCCGACTGGCTGGTGAGTAATGTACAGGACCCGCTCGCGCGCGTTAACGGCGTGGGTAGCCTGCAGGTGTTCGGTGCCGAATACGCCATGCGTATCTGGATGGACCCGGACAAACTGGCCTCTTATGCGCTGATGCCGTCTGATGTGCAGACCGCCATTGAAGCGCAAAACGTGCAGGTCTCCGCCGGGAAAATCGGTGCGCTGCCGGCCTCAAACAGTCAGCAACTGACGGCCACCGTACGTGCGCAGTCTCGCCTGCAAACCGTGGAGCAGTTCCGCAATATCATCATCAAAAGTGAAACCAACGGTGCGGTGGTCCGCGTCGGCGACGTTGCCCGCGTAGAGATGGGCAGTGAAGACTATTCGGCGACAGCGAAACTAAACGGCCACCCGGCGGCGGGCCTGGCGGTGATGCTGGCTCCTGGCGCGAACGCCCTGGATACCGCCACCCTGGTGAAAGATAAAATTGCCGAGTTCCGTCATAGCATGCCGCAGGGCTATGACGTCGCCTACCCGAAAGACAGCACCGACTTTATCAAAATCTCCATTGAAGATGTGGTGCAGACGCTGATCGAAGCCATCGTACTGGTGGTCTGCGTGATGTATCTGTTCCTGCAAAACGTCCGCGCCACCCTGATTCCGGCGATGGCGGTACCTGTCGTGCTGTTGGGGACCTTTGGGGTACTGGCGCTCTTTGGCTACTCGATTAACACCCTGACGCTGTTTGCGATGGTGCTGGCGATTGGCTTGCTGGTGGATGACGCCATCGTGGTGGTGGAAAACGTCGAGCGCATTATGCGCGACGAAGGGCTGCCCGCCCGCGAAGCCACTGAAAAATCGATGGGCGAAATCTCCGGTGCGCTGGTGGCGATTGCGCTGGTACTCTCCGCCGTGTTCCTGCCAATGGCCTTCTTTGGTGGCTCTACCGGGGTGATTTACCGTCAGTTCTCGGTCACCATCATCTCGGCTATGACCCTGTCGGTGATTGTTGCGCTCACCCTGACCCCGGCGTTGTGCGGCACGGTGATGCAGCACAGTAAGCCCCATAAGAAAGGCTTCTTCGGCGCGTTCAATCGCTTCTATGCCCGCACCGAAAATAAATACGAGCACCGTGTCCTGCGCGTCTTGCGCCGCTCCGTGATCGTGATCGCCACCTATGGCGTGCTCTGTGCGGCGATGGCGTTTGTCATGTGGCGTCTGCCCGGCAGCTTCCTGCCGACCGAAGACCAGGGCTCTGTCATGGTGCAGTTCACCCTACCCGCCGGAGCCACCGCCCCGCGCACCAATGCGGTCGCCAGCAAAGTGACTGACTGGTTCCTCACCAAAGAGAAAGCCAATACCAATGCCATCTTCACGGTCACCGGCTTTAGCTTTAGCGGTAACGGCCAGAACGCCGGGATGGCCTTCGTCTCGCTGAAAAACTGGTCAGAGCGTAAGGGGGCGGAAAATACCGCCCAGGCAATCGCCCTGCGGGCCACCCAGCAGTTAAGCACTCTCCGCGATGCCAGTATTTTCGCCATGATCCCACCGTCAGTGGACGGTCTGGGGCAGAGTAACGGCTTTACCTTTGAGCTGCTGGCAAGTGGCAGTACCGATCGCGACGAACTGCTGAAAATGCGTAACCAGTTGATTGGCGAGGCCAGCAAAAGCCAGGAGCTGCAAGCCGTTCGCGCTAACGACCTGCCACAAATGCCGCAGTTGCAGGTGGATATCGACAGCAATAAAGCCGTCGCGCTGGGCCTGTCGCTCAGCGATGTCAGCAATACGCTCTCCAGCGCCTGGGGCGGGACCTATGTGAATGACTTTATTGACCGCGGACGCGTGAAGAAGGTCTATATCCAGGGGGATAGCGCGTTTCGCGCCGCGCCGTCTGACCTGAAAAAATGGTACGTACGCGGCAGCGATGACAGCATGACGCCGTTCTCCGCCTTTGCTACCACCCACTGGGAATATGGCCCGGAAAGTCTGGTGCGCTACAACGGCTCGGCGGCCTATGAAATTCAGGGGGAGAATGCCAGCGGGTTCAGTTCCGGCGTCGCGATGACCAAAATGGAGACCCTCGCTAATAATCTGCCCGCCGGTTCTACCTGGGCCTGGAGCGGCTTGTCATTGCAGGAGAAACTCGCCAGCGGCCAGGCCATGAGCCTTTATGCCATCTCGATCATGGTGGTGTTCCTCTGTCTGGCAGCGCTTTACGAGAGTTGGTCCGTGCCGATTTCGGTCATCCTGGTTATCCCGCTCGGCCTGCTTGGGGCGGCGCTGGCGGCCTGGATGCGTGGCCTGAACAATGACGTCTACTTCCAGGTGGCGCTGCTGACCACCATCGGTCTGTCGTCGAAAAACGCCATTTTGATTGTCGAGTTTGCCGAAGCGGCGGTGCAGGAAGGCTATTCCCTAAGCCGGGCGGCGCTGCGTGCGGCACGAACCCGCCTGCGCCCGATTATGATGACTTCGCTGGCGTTTATCGCCGGGGTGCTGCCGCTGGCAGTGGCGACCGGGGCCGGAGCCAACAGCCGTGTCGCCATCGGGACCGGCATCATCGGCGGTACGCTGGCCGCCACGCTGCTCGCCATCTTCTTTGTTCCACTGTTCTTTGTGCTGGTGAAACGTCTGTTCGCCGGTAAACGTCAACGCCAGGAGTAATTATGTTTCGAATTAGTGTGCTTGTTTTGGCTCTCCTGAGCGCGGGCTGTGTGTCGCTCGACCCGACCTATCAACGCCCGGCAGCCCCGGTTCCTGCCACCTTGCCGGGTAGCAGCGGTGAGGCGAAGGCGGTCGCCACCGACTGGAAGCAGGTGGTCAATGACAGCCGCCTGCAGCAAGTGGTGAGCCTGTCGCTCACCCAAAACCGCGATGTGCAAAAAGCGATTGCCGATATCGATGCGGCACGCGCGCTTTATGTCGAAGACCGGGCCGCACTCTTCCCTACCGTCAATGCGGAGTTGAGCAATACCCGCAGCCGTACCGCGGCCACCGGCGTGACGTCCAGTGCAGAGGCCAATGGCGCGGTGTCGAGCTTTGAACTGGATCTGTTTGGCCGTAACCAGAGCCTCGCGCGGGCCCAGCGGGAGACCTGGCTTGCCAGCGAATATACCGCGCAAAACACCCGCCTGACGCTGGTAGGGGAAATCACCACCGCGTGGATTACGCTGGCGGCGGATAACAGCAACCTGGCGCTGGCGCAGCAGACAATGGCGAGCGCGCAAAATTCTCTCACGATTGTGAAGCGTCAACAGCAGGTGGGGACGGCGGCGGCGACGGATGTAAGCGAAGCCATGGCGGTCTATCAGCAGGCACGAGCGAGTGTCGCCAGCTACAAAACCCAGGTGGCGCAGGATATCAATGCGCTCAATCTGCTGGCAGGAACGACCGTGGCGCAAACTCTGCTGCCCGGTACGCTCGAAAGCCTGGCGCAGGACAGCATCAAGCTGACGCCTGCGGGGGTGTCGTCTTCGGTATTGTTGCGCCGTCCGGATATTCAGGAAGCGGAGCACAACCTGAAAAGCGCCAATGCCAACATTGGTGCGGCGCGGGCGAATTTCTTCCCGTCAATTTCGTTAACCGCCAGCGCAGGGGTGGGCAGTTCAGCTCTGTCGTCGCTGTTTAATAACGGCATGAAAGTCTGGTCGTTTGCCCCGTCGATTTCGCTGCCGCTGTTTACCGGGGGCAGCAACCTGGCGCAGTTGCGCTACGCGGAAGCAGAGAAGAAAGGGTTGATCGCCACCTACGAGAAAACGATTCAGAGCGCGTTTAAAGATGTTGCCGATGCCCTCGCCCGCCGCCAGACGCTGGATGAACAGCTCGACGCCCAGCGTGAATATGTGGCTGCCGAACAGAAAACGCTGGATATCGCTCAGCGTCAATATCAGGCCGGGACCGGGGATTATTTGTCGGTGCTGACCGCACAGCGTTCGCTGTGGTCGGCGCAGGAGGGGTTGATTTCGCTGCAGCAGACGGACCTTGAGAACCGGGTAACGTTGTGGCAATCCCTGGGGGGTGGCGTGGGGTAATTTTCCTCTCACCCTAACCTTCTCCTCAAAGGGGCGAGGGGACCGATCGACTGCAGCCATCCGGGCCCCCCCTTGCCCATCGCCGGAATTACACCTTTTTGCCGCCGGGCTTCAGGCCACGGTGAAACTCATTGATGCGCTTCACCGTTTTGATGGCACGCTGGGAGGTAGCCGACGCCACGGACAACACAATCATCTCCAGACACAGCAACACCGTGCCATGCAGCGGGATTTTGCCCTTCTCACCGCCGCGCGGCACATGGATCACCACGTCTGCCTCTTTGCTAAAACGCGAATCCAGCGCATTGGTCAGCAAAATCGTCGGAATACCCAGCCGTTTGGTCTCTTTCAGGGTCGTAAGCCCCTCCCGATGGGCCGATTTCTGCGCCATCATCACCAGCACATCGCCGCGTTGCAGGCTAATCAACTGCTCTGCCAGCCCAATACCAGTACGGTTGAGCGCCACCGCGGGCAGCCCGACGCGACTGAACAGGCGGGCGGTGTAATCGGCCAGAATCCCCGAAGCGCCAATACCAAAAATGGCCGCCTGACGCGCCTCCACCAGCAGGGCGACGGCCTGTGCGATGGCATAACGGTTATCCGGCGCAGACAACACCTCGCAGGTGTACTGGTGCCCTTCGAGCACAAAATCGATGCCGGAATTAACATCGCATGACAGCGCCCCGACCGTGGTACTCATCTTTTCCGCCGAGGTCACCGTCGGCCCAAACCAGTGCTCCATCGTCTGTTTCAGGTCACGTAATCCGGCAAAGCCGAGCGCCTGAATCGCGCGCACCACCGTGGCATCCGAGGTTTGCGTGGCCGCCGCAATTTCAATGGCCGTATGCTCCAGCACCACGTCCCGGTTTTCGTTGATGTAGCGCGCCACCGACAATAAGCGCGGCGACAGCGTATGAGCCCGCGCCCGGTAGCGCTCGCCATAGACATCCACTCGCCCTTTGCTTTTCGTTGCGCGCATCATGGCGTTGCACCCGGTAACGGACGCCCGGCAATCTGCGATTGCACCTGCGCCGCCATCAGGCCCAGCGCAGCATAGGAGTTGGATATGGCCTCTTCCCGTGAAATCAACACATAATGCCCGGTACGGCAGGCCGACAGAAAATTACACCAGCCCGGCATTACCGCATCCATCGCCGCCATCTCATCCTGCGGCTTACCGCCGGTATCCCCACGCCAGGTAGCGAAGACAAAATCGGCATCCAGCTCCGGCAACCGCTCCGCGCTGACATCAATACGTCCGCCCTCCGGGATGCGCTCAATCAACGGCGGGAAGGTGAACCCGGCATCACGCAGCACACGTCCCAGCGAATGATAGGTATGCAGGGCGTTGATTTTCCCCTGGTTGGCCTGAATCACCGACACGCGGATTTTGCGGGTATCCACCGTCGCTTTTAGCGCCGCGATTTGCGCCTGATAGCGACGTTCAAGAATGGCAAGTCGCGCCTGGCTGCCGGTCAACTCCGCCAGTTTGCTGTAGATACGCGGCGCGCCACCGTCAAGGTGATCGATACTGACGGTCGGGGCGATTTTTTCCAGTTGCTCCACCGGCGTATTGCGACTTGGCTCGGTAATGATCAGATCCGGTTTTGCCGCCGCCACGGCTTCAATATCAATGGTTGCGGTGCCGATAAACGCGATCTGGCTGTTATCAAAATCCACCCCGGTCAACATCGCACTGGAGCGCAGCGTATGGCTGCCGTCGGGCCGGGTGCGGCCATGGCTGGCGACCGGCGGCACGCCCAGCTCAATCAGCGGAATGGTGATATCGAGATCGTGCAACGAGACAATACGCTGCGGATGAAGCGGCACGGTTACCGTCCGCCCCAGATCATCGGTAAAGGTGCGGGTCGCGGGTTCGGCATGCACCGCCGTCACCGCCAGTAATAAGAAAGCGAAAAGTAAACGCATACGGCTCCCTGAGTTATAACCGGTCCCGCCGCTGCCAGAGTAACAGCAGGAAAAATGGTCCGCCCATCAATGAAATCACAATGCCCGCCGGGATTTGCAGCGGCGCAAATGCCAGCCGCCCCAGCGAATCGGCCACCAGCACCAGCAGCGCACCGAGCAACGCACTGCCGGACAACAGCGCCACCTGGCCGCCGCGCAGCAGAAAACGCGCCATATGCGGCGCAATCAGCCCGACAAAACCGATGCTACCCGCACAAGAGACGCAGGCGGCGGTCAGTAACACCGGAGCAAAAAAACGAATGCGCATCAGCCACGCCATCCGCACGCCCAGCCCGGTGGCGGCCTGATGGCCGAGTAGCGCCACATCTGAGGCCCGCGCGGTAACAAACAACATCAGCGCGGCAGGCAGCGCCCAGCAGGTCGCCACCACCAGCAGCGGCCAGGTGGCGGTATGCAGGCTGCCCGCCATCCACACCAGCGCGGTCTGGACATCGCGCACATCGGCGGTGGTCATAAACACCCCTATGCCTGCCGCAAACGTCCAGGAGACGCCAATGCCGAGCAAAATAAAACGCGGACGCGAAAAATCCCGCGCCAGCAGCAGCACGATCAACGCCGCCAGCAGGCCGCCCGCCATGCCCACTACGGGCCGCCAGGCCAGCCCCAGCGCCGGGAACAGGAGGATTAACGCCAGCACCGCCACGCTACTGCCCTCTTTCACCCCCAGCAGCCCAGGGTCCGCCAGACCATTGCGGGTGATCGACTGCATCGCCGCCCCGGCCATACCCAGCATGGCGCCGCACAGCAGCGCCATCAGCAGGCGCGGCAAACGGATGTCCCACACGATGTACAACTGTTCGGCATTAAGCGCCTGTGGGAAAAAGAGAGCGCGCCCTATCGCCGATGCGGGAACCGGTAGCGAGCCTTGCATCAGGCCGGAAAGTAATAACCCCAGCGCGAGCACCAGCAGCACGGCGCCCCACATTGCCGTCTTTGGCCGCCATAAACGGGAAAAATGCCCCAGACGAAACGAACGAAAGCCTGCGCGCGATAGCAGCGAACTCATTTGAATAACCTCGATGCCAGCAGGATAAACAGCGGTGCTCCCACGAGCGCGGTCATCACCCCCGTTGCCAGCTCATGGGGGGCGACCAGCGTACGGGCGGCGATATCCGCCAGCAGCAACAGTAACGCCCCCGTGAGCGCACAAAGCGGCACGCCCAGGCGCAGGTCATCGGTAGCAAAACGGCGCACCAGATGCGGGACGATCAGGCCGATAAAGCCGATCGGCCCGGCCAGTGATACCGCCGCCCCGCACAACAAGGCAATGGCAACAAGCCCAAGGCCACGGGTACGCGCCAGCGAAATCCCCAGCCCGATAGCCACCTGATCCCCCAGCGCCAGCATATTGAGCGCCGGGGCCACCCACAGTGCCAGAACCAGCCCTATCGCTGCTACCAGCGCCGCAGTGCGGACCGCCTCCCAGCGTAGCCCTGCCAGATCCCCGGCAAGCCAGGTGCGCATTGCCAGCAGGGTTTGTTCATCCAGGATCAGAATGGCGGCGGTGAGAGAGGAGGTAAACGCGGTGAGCGCCACGCCACACAGGGTGACCTTCATCGGCGTCAGCCCGCTTTTCCCGGCGCTGGCAATACCCATCACCAGCGCAAACAGCGCCCCGGCACCGCAGGCGGCGATCAGCGGTTGCCCTGGCCCGAAAGTGAGCCCAAGCGCGGTGGTCGCAACCACCGCCAGCGCCGCCCCTGCGTTCAGCCCAAGGATATGCGGCTCACCGAGCGGATTGCGGATCACCGTCTGCAACAGCGCCCCGGCGACGCCAAGCGCCGCCCCCACCACCAGCGCCGCCACAAGGCGCAGCAGACGCAGGCTGATAACTATCTGATGGTCGAAGTTGCGCGGGTCGAAGGCCAGAAACGCACGCACAACGGTTTGCGGGCCGATCGTGCGCGCCCCCAGTCCCAGATGGGCCACCGAGGCCAGCACGAGTAACACCAACACCAGCAGGAGTGCCAGCCCGCTTCGCCCGCTACGGTGGCGTACAAGAAGGGGTTGCGTGGTCATGCGTGCGGCTCGTGCTGGCGGCGAAATGGCATAAAGAAGGGTTTCCCGGTCATCGGGTTAATGGAGACATGCACATCAACCTCAAAGACCGATTTGATAAGCTCCGCCGGGCAGGGATCGCCCTCGTGCAATACGCCTTCCACTTTGCCCTGACGCAGAAAGACCAGCGTATCGCCGTAATTCACCGCGAAGTTCAGATCGTGTAATACCACCACTACGGTGCGCCCGTGTTGGCGGGTCAGCGAGTGCAGCAGTTCAAGGATCTCCACCTGATAACGCAGGTCGAGGAAAGTGGTGGGTTCGTCGAGTAAAATCACCGGGGTTTGCTGGGCCAGCGCCATCGCAATCCAGCAGCGTTGACGCTGACCACCGGAGAGGCTGTCGACCGGCAGATGCACGAACGCTGTGGTGCCGGTCACCGCCAGCGCCTCTTCAACCGCCTGCTGGTCGTCGTCAGACCATTGGCGCATAAAGGTTTGCCAGGGGAAACGCCCACGGGAGACCAGTTCAAACACGGTGAGCCCTTCGGGGACTAACGGTGACTGAGGCAGGATCCCCAACTGGCGCGAGACCGCTTTGGTCGGCTGTTGGTGAATGGCTTTGCCGTCAAGCTGGACGCTGCCGCCCAACGGTTTGAGCAGGCGCGCAATGGTACTGAGGAGCGTGGATTTGCCGCTGCCGTTCGCACCGACCAGCACGGTCATTTTGCCGGAGGGGATGGCAAGGCTGATGCCATCAACAATCACCTTTTGTTGATAACCTGCCGAGAGATTATCCAGCACAATTCCGGGCCGACTGGCCGCGTTGTCCACCTGCTGTGGCATGTATACTCCTGCGCCGCAACCACGTGGTACACTCCGCGCGCGCCAGCTTAACAAATAAAAATAAATATCATTCTCTTTTAGATTTTGCCGCCAGGCAATGTAGTAGTCAAGAGATTCAAATACCCATAAATTCACCGGGTATTTTAGGGTAGCTACAGCCACTTCACTGGCTGAGCGTTATTTTTAATTTGTTTATTTTCAATGTACTACATAGATAGAAGGTATATTTTCAGGCGCATTTTCATCCGCAAAATGCGGTGTAGTCATTTTTCTCATTTTTCCATTTACTACTACATTTCACCATGATTGAATGATTCTCAATTACATATCCGGCATGAATATTTCACGCCGAAGGATAGATTTACAGTCGCGGGCAATGAATAAAAATCTTCCCTTATGCATGACTGGCAGAGGGCATTTTGGAAAAACGGACAACATGGCTGAGTTAACTTCTTCAATCTCCGGGAAAAAAGGGCACGCACTGTTTTCTGCGTTGTTCCTGGGGGCAACTTTTTCACCTCTGGCACAGGCAGCAACAAACGCTGCGCAGGATAAAGACAGTGACACGCTGACCGTACTGGCAGGCGCGTCATCGGCAGATCAGGCTGCGACGGCGGGCTATCAACCGCTGAACACTTCGGCGGCAACGCTCACCACCATGCCGCTGCTGGATATTCCGCAGGTGGTTAACACCGTGAGCGATAAAGTGCTCGAAGATCAGCATGCGACAACGCTGGATGAAGCACTGTATAACGTCAGTAACGTGGTGCAGACCAACACCTTAGGCGGCACGCAGGATGCCTTTGTGCGCCGTGGCTTTGGCGCGAACCGCGACGGGTCAATCATGACCAATGGCCTGAGAACGGTGCTGCCGCGCAGCTTTAATGCTGCGACATCGCGCGTCGAAGTACTGAAAGGCCCGGCCTCCACGCTGTACGGTATTCTGGATCCCGGCGGGCTTATCAATGTTGTAACGAAACGCCCGCAAACCACTTTTGGTGGCTCCGTCTCTGCCACCTCTTCCAGCTTTGGCGGTGGCACCGGGGATCTCGATATTACCGGGCCGATTGAAGGCACTCGCCTGGCGTATCGTTTGATTGGCGAATATCAGAATGAAGATTACTGGCGCAACTTCGGTAAAGAGAAAAGCACTTTTATCTCCCCGTCGCTGACCTGGTTTGGCGATGACGCCACGGTGAGTGTGCTGTACTCGCACCGTGACTACAACACCCCGTTTGATCGCGGCACGATTTTCGATCTCAAGACCAAACAGCCGGTGAATGTCAGCCGTGAAACCCGCTTCGATGAGCCGTTTAACATTACCGATGGTGCATCTGATCTGGCGCAACTGAATGCCGAATACCGTCTCAACAGCGCATGGACGGCAAAGTTTGACTACAGCTTTAGCCAGGACAAATACACCGATAACCAGTCGCGCGTGATGGCCTATGACGCCGCCACCGGGAATCTAACGCGCCGAGTGGATGCCACGCAGGGATCGACCCAGCGGATGCACAGCACCCGCGCCGATCTGCAGGGCAACGTGGATATCGCCGGGTTCTATAACGAGATCCTGACCGGCGTGTCGTATGAAAATTACGATCTGCTGCGTACCGATATGATCCGCTGTAAAAACGTCAAAGATTTCAATATCTATAACCCGACCTACGGCAATGCCAGCAAATGTACGTCGGTGTCAGCATCGGACAGCGACCAGACCATCAAGCAGGAGAGCTACTCAGCCTATGTTCAGGATGCGCTGTACCTGACGGACAAATGGATCGCCGTCGCCGGTGTGCGCTACCAGTACTACACCGAGTACGCAGGCAAAGGCCGTCCGTTCAATGTGAACACCGACAGCACCGACGAACAGTGGACGCCGAAATTCGGCCTGGTCTACAAGCTTACGCCATCCATCTCCCTGTTCGGCAACGTGGCGCAGTCGTTTATGCCGCAGTACTCCATCGCCAGCTATATTGGCGATCTGCCGCCCGAAACCTCCACCGCGTGGGAAGTGGGGGCGAAGTTCGACCTCTTTGACGGCGTCACCGCCAATATTTCCCTGTTTGATATTCACAAACGCAACGTGATGTACAGCGAGATTGTCGGTGACGAGACCGTGGCGAAAACCGCAGGCCGCGTGCGTTCGCAGGGCGTGGAAATGGATATCGCCGGCGCGCTGACCAGCAATATGAATGTTATCGCCAGCTACAGCTATACCGACGCCAAAGTACTCGAAGATCCGGAATATGCCGGGAAACCGCTGCCGAACGTGCCGCGCCATACCGGTTCTGTGTTCCTGACGTATGACATCCGCAATATGCCGGGCGGCAATACGCTAACGCTCGGCGGCGGCGGTCACGGGGTGAATCGTCGCTCGGCTACCAACGGCGCGGATTACTACCTGCCGGGCTATTTTGTGGCTGACGCCTTCGCCGCTTACAAGGTGAAGCTGCAATACCCGGTCACGCTGCAATTGAACGTGAAAAACCTGTTCGACAAGTCCTATTACACCTCGTCCATCGCCACCAACAACCTGGGTAACCAGCCTGGCGATCCGCGTGAAGTGCAGTTCACGATGAAAATGGATTTTTAAGGTTAATGTTTGTGAGCATTGCCCCGCGTTTGCGGGGCTTTTTTTTGCCTGTCGCAAGCCGCTCCGGTTTCCAGGGAAAGACATCGTTGCGCGTATTGCCTATGATGATCCGCTTAGCGTAACGCCCACAGGGAAAATACCGCACGTCAGGATCGGGAAATCAGATGACAAAAATTGAGCAGCTTGAGCAACTGGTGGCGAAATACCAGAATGATGTGGCCTACTACCACTCCAGAAAATATAACGAAACGCAGCTACGAACTGATTTTCTCGATCCGCTGTTTACCCTTCTGGGTTGGGACATTATCAATGTCCAGGGTAAACCGACCAACGAGCGTGAAGTGCTGGTCGAAGAGGGATTAAAAGCGCGGATGGGGGAAAACGCGAAGAAACCGGATTACACCTTCCGTCTGTTCTCTGAGCGCAAATTCTTTGTCGAGGCCAAAAAGCCGAGCGTGGATATTACCCTTGACCCTGAACCGGCAAAACAGGTGCGACGCTACGGCTTTACCGGCAAATTAAAAATCTCGGTGCTGACTAATTTCGAATATACCGCCATTTATGACTGCTCCAATCCGGTAGAACAGAGCGACCAGACCAGCCACTCACGTATCAAGCTGTATCACTACAGCGAACTGGCAGCCCATTTTGATGAAATTATGGCGCTGATGGGCCGTGATAGCGTCTATTCCGGGCAATTTGATAACGAATGGTCCGCCATTGAAAGCAAGATCCTGCGCTTTAGCGTCGACGATCTGTTCCTCCGGCAAATCAATCAATGGCGTTTATTGCTCGCCAGGGAGTTTCTCTCCCTCAAGCCCGGTCTGAATGAAGAAGAGATCAACGATCTGACGCAGAACTACATTAACTGCATTGTCTTTTTGCGCGTTTGTGAAGATCGTGACTTAGAAGCTTATGAGACACTCTGGTCTTTAGCGCAGAAACAGGATTACCAGGCGCTGGTGCAGACGTTGCAGGCCTCGGATCGCAAATATGACTCCGGCTTGTTCGCCCTCGACCATATTGCGGAGCTGATCAGTAATGATAATTCTGCAATTTGGGAGATCATCAATCAGCTCTATTTCCCACAAAGCACCTACTCCTTTGCGGTCTTTTCTTCCGATATTCTCGGCAGTATTTACGAGATCTTCCTGAGCGAAAAAATCAAAATTGGCCCCAACGGCACGCCCAAAATTCGTCCTAAAGAGGAACATCTCGATCGCGATGTGGTGACCACACCGATACACATCATTAAAGAGATTATCCGCAACACGGTAAGCGAATTTTGCCGGGGCAAAAACGATGAGCAGATCCTTAATGCCAAATTCGCCGATATCGCCTGCGGCTCGGGAGCCTTTCTTCTGGAGGTCTTTCAGTATCTCCAGGATACGCTGGTCGACTATTACATCAGGCACGATCGCACAAAGCTTCAACAGCTTTCGCCGCACAGCTTCAAACTGAAATTGTCGGTGAAAAAAGAGCTGCTCAGCCGCTGTATTTACGGTATCGATAAAGATTACAACGCGGTAAAAGCCTGTGCTTTTGGTCTGCTGCTCAAGTTGCTGGAAGGGGAATCGAAAGAGACGATTGGTGATGACAAACCCATCCTGCCGAAAATTCAGCGCAACATTATTTTCGGCAATAGTCTGGTGGACGCAAATGACGGGGTTGCGGCGGCGGACAGCTATAGCGTGAACCCGCTGCATATTGATGAAAACAGCTTCGATGTGATTGTCGGTAACCCTCCATATATGGCAACGGAGCATATGAAGCAATTCACCCCGGCCGAATTGCCTGTCTACAAAAAGAAATACCAGTCGGCTTACAAACAGTTCGATAAATACTTCCTGTTTGTCGAACGCGCCATGCAGTTGCTAAAAGAGGGTGGCTATCTGGGCTATATTCTTCCGTCCAAATTCACCAAAATCGGCGCGGGGAAAAACCTGCGTAAGCTGCTGGCGGATAACCGCTATCTGAGTAAACTGATTTCGTTCGGTTCGCATCAGGTCTTTCTCAATAAAACCACCTATACCTGCCTGCTGTGCCTGCAAAAATCGCCGCAGAATGAATTCGCTTTTTATGAAGTGAAAGACTTTAAAAAGTGGCTGACCCGTGAAGATAAATCCTCGCTGTTAAGTCTCCATTCGCCCGATAAACTGGACTCCGACACCTGGGTGCTGGAGAAAGAAACGAACGATATTTTGCAGCGAATGTTCAGCAAGTCTGCCGAACTGGGGGAGATTCTGGGCAAAGGAGCCATTGCCAACGGTATCCAAACCAGCGCCAATGAATATTACGTACATAAAAGCCTGAAAACGGAAAATGGCTATGTCTGGTTCGTTTACGACGGCGTGGAATATTCTGTTGAAGAGGCGTTAACCCGCCCCTATTTTGAAACGCCACGTTCGGGTCAGGATAATTTCTACAGCTATAAAGATGTGGAGCCGAACGCCTTCGTCATTTATCCCTATCATAAGGTGGATGGCCGCATTCAGTTTATTGAGTACGACGATTTACGTGCCCTTTATCCGCAGACGTTCGCTTTTCTGCAGGTGGTCAAACCGCATCTTGATAATGGCAAGCGGTCGATAAAACCAGATCCGACAACGCCGCATGAGTGGTATCGCTATGGGCGCAGTCAGGCGCTGGAGAACTGCGATGTGCCGCAAAAAATTATCGTCGGCGTGCTGTCGAATGGCTACAAATACGCGATTGATAACCACCGGACGTTTGTCTCTTCTGGCGGTACCGCAGGCTACAGCATTATTAACGTTCCCGACGACTGCCCCTACTCCATTTACTATATTCAGGCGCTGTTGACTTCCCGCCATCTGGAGTGGTTCGCATCGATTTATGGGGAGATTTTCCGCGGCGGCTTTATCGCCAGGGGCACCAAAATCCAGACCCGGATGCCGATTCCGACCATCCGCTTTACCGACAGCGCAGACGCGGCGCGCCATGATGATATCGCCACTCTGCAAAAGCAGCTCAACCACCTGTACGCGCAGATTACGCAGGCATCCGCACGGGAAAAAATCGTTTATCAGCGCCAGTTCGACACCCAGCAGGCGCAGATGGACGCGTTGATTACGGCGCTGTTTGATTTGGCTGAGCTGGACGAGAAAATCCCGTCGATAGAGGCGTTGTATAAGGGGCTGTGAGTGGTTTTCTCCCGGATGGCGGCGCAAACGCCTTATCCGGGCTATCCCACAGGGAGAGGGAGAAAACCAGTCGTAGCCCCGGTTAGCGAAGCGCCACCGGGGGGAAGTTATTTCCGTAACCGGCGATCCTTTAACTTTTCCCAGATCGCCATCAGCCTGTCGTTATCGCTTTTGCTAAAACCTAACGCCGCGAGGATCTTCTCGCCCTGGCTGCGGATCACGGCGGCGATCTCACCGGCTTTCACCTGCTGGTTGATACCCGCCAGATCGTGTTCCATCCCCTCAATAACCGGGATATACAGTTGTTCAATCTCCGACGGCACCAGTTCCAGCACACCGCCACCGTAATAGCGCCCTTCCAACTCAGCGGTAATGGCCGTCAGCGGATTTAAAAAGCTGCACACCAGATTTTCACTGCTGGTAAAGGTCGAACGCACACGATAGGCGGTATCGGTGGTGTAGGCTTCTGCCTGATTGAGGATTAAACGCGGCGCTTCATGGCAGCGTTTCAGCATGCCGATACTGGTGCTGTAAACCGAAGGGACCTTGTACCACGGCTTGCGAATGCGGCATTTATAGCGCGTGTGCAACTCCTGCGACTGGCCGAAAAGGATGTACTCCTTCACTTTTAACGGCAGAGCCTCGAATTCGTCGGCGATATACAGAAAATTAGTCGGCAGACCGTCACGCTGGTTTTCCGCATGTTGGTTTGCATCGTACAAAATCCCCGGACAATGCTGGCTGCGGCCAAACATCGGATGGGCATAATCGGCCAGTTGATACTGCTCAACGGTCTGATTATCCACGAGGAAAAACTCATTCGCCCCGGTGACGATCCCCACGTCCACGGTGGCAATATCATCAAACTGATGCACCGAGGCATGATTGATAAGCGACTGAATCAACGCCAGCTCATCGCGCTCCAGCACCGCTTTGGTCCATTTCCCGGCGACGGTTTCCCCGTTGATCCCCGGCGTACGCGCAAAGAGCGCGTTGGGATCTTCGGCAAGGAAATCAAAGCCGTTAACGCTGACGATCCCCACACCTTCGGTTTCCTGCTGTGGATCGGTTTTCTTCTCAGCCAGGATGATCACCGCCCCCTGCAGGGTGTCTTCAAACCAGATCTCTTTCGGATCGATAATCACGATCTTCGAGCACACCTGCCCCGCGTAACTGCGCAGCGACTGCGCATGCATCACGTGAATGATTTCCGATGGGATCACCATGCCAAGCCGCCCGCCCTCTTTAAGCAGCGCCAGCGAGGAGAGCAAAAACGGAACCCAGGCATTGGTATGTTTGGTGAATTTCTGCTTGAGCTGTTTAAACACCAGCTCCGCCTGCACCTGAAATTCATTTTCGAGGAACTGGTAGCGGATAAACGGCGGGTTGCCTACCACGCCATCATAAAGCGTATGGTTTTCAGCGAGTTGCTTATTGGCCCACACCAGGTAGTCGCCTTCGGTCACCGTCGCGTTGGAAAACCCCAGGGTCTCGCAGCGCTGCACGGCTTTTTGCGCCTCGATATCAAAAAGCTCAAAGCATTCCAGGTTGACCGCTTTATCGCCATTGTTGTTATGAATAGCCTGAATAAATGCACCATCACCGCAGCTCGGTTCCAGCACATTAGCCGGATGTGTGCTCAACACCCAGCGGGTCACGTAATCGGCTAAGTTTTGCGGCGTATAGTAACCACCCCTGAGTTTCTGGCTGGTCTGGTCTGCTTTGAATTTCATTCGTTACCTTTGAAAAGCCCGCGCGGTCAGTGCGCCGTTTCTGCGCGACATAGGGTACAGCCTTTGCTGCGATTCTCAAAGGATGAGGAAAACGGTAGCAATCCCCTCAAATCCACGGGGTTATTGCGATTAAAAAAGTGAACGCAAAATGTGTCTGCCATCATATTTCACAGTGAATAGTTCTCTCAATAAACTATTTGTGAGTTTAATCGCGGATATTTTTTCATATTTATCTATTTTTAGTACTCCCGTAACGTCAGAGGACGCTGTAATGAAATACCGATTGAGTTACCGCCTCATTGCTCAGGGCGGTCTGAACGCCTGGTACAATCTCGATCCGCGCATTACCAACGACTTCCCTCGTTAATTCTCCGTTGCCCATTATTCATTAAAAAAATCAAACTCAACACGACGTTGAGCGATATTTTTTTGCGCGCTTTATACCGCCGAAAATATCGTGACGTCGCAAGGCACGCTATTGGAGAAATATTATGAAACGCATCCCAGAACCTTTCCGCATTAAAATGGTTGAGAATATCCGCATGACCACTTACGACGACCGCGTCAAAGCGCTGGCCGAAGCCGGATATAACCCTTTCCTGCTTAATAGCGAGGATGTGTATATTGACCTGCTGACTGACTCTGGCACAGGGGCCATGAGTGATCGCCAGTGGGCCGGGCTGATGATGGGCGACGAAGCCTATGCAGGCTCACGTAACTATCAGAATTTATGCGCAAAAGTAAAAGAGATCATCGGCTATCCGTTCACCATCCCAACCCACCAGGGGCGCGGTGCTGAACAGATCCTCTTCCCGTCGCTGATTGCGCGCTGCAAATCGAAAAAACCGGTCTTTATTTCCAACTTCCATTTCGACACTACCGCCGCACATGTGGAACTGAACGGTGCGAAAGCCATCAACGTAGTGACGCCGAAAGCGTTCGATACCACCTCCTGGTACGACTGGAAAGGCAACTTCGATATCGCTCAACTGAAAGCGACCATCGCCGAGCAGGGTGCGGAAAACGTGGCGGCGATCGTCACCACCGTGACCTGTAACAGCTCCGGCGGCCAGCCGATTTCGCTGGCCAATATGCGTGAAGTCTACCAAATCGCGAAAAGTCATAAGATCCCGGTGGTCATTGACTCCGCGCGCTTCTGCGAAAACGCCTGGTTTATTAAGCAGCGTGAAGAGGGCTGCGCGGATAAATCGATTAAAGAGATCATCCGCGAGATGTATACCTATGGCGACATGCTGACCATGTCCGCGAAAAAGGATCCGTTGGTGAATATCGGCGGCATGTGCTGCTTCCGCGAAAACGAAGATCTGTTTAACGAAGTACGCATCCGCTGCGTGCCGATGGAAGGCTTCGTCACTTACGGCGGCCTGGCCGGACGCGATATGGAAGCGATGGCTATCGGCCTGGAAGAAGGCACCAACGAAGATTACCTCACCTACCGTATTGCACAGGTGGAGTATCTGGGCGAGCGTCTGCGCGAAGGCGGTATTCCGATCCAGTACCCGACCGGCGGCCACGCGGTGTTTGTCGATGCCAAACTGCTGCTGCCGCATATCCCGGCAGAACAGTTCCCGGCACATGCACTGAATAACGAGCTGTATCTGGAAGCGGGTATTCGTAGCGTGGAAATTGGCTCGCTGCTGTTAGGGCGTGACCCGGCCACCGGCCTGCAAAAACCGTCGCCGATGGAGCTGCTGCGCCTGACGATTCCGCGCCGCGTCTACACTAACGACCATATGGACTACATCGCTGATTCGCTGATTGCCGTGAAAAAACGCGCATCGTCCATCAAAGGCCTGACCTTCACCTATGAACCGCCGGTATTGCGCCACTTCGTGGCCCGTTTAAAACCGGTGGAATAAAACTCACCCGGACGCGCCTGCAACGGGCGCGTCTTTCCGATGTTACGCCTGAATAGCTCTACCCCAAATAATTCGAGTTGCAGAAAGTTAGCAAGAGCGTGAACCTCCAGAAGCTTACTGAAGGGGGTGAGCACGCCAACGCATATGCAACGTGAAAGATGACGGGTATATACGTCGCCCACTCGGGCGATGCGGAATATGACGTCTATGGAAACGTACTATGGCTACTCTATCGGTAACAAATAAAGCGCCATCGCTCGTTGGTGGCGCAATGATTATTGGTGGTACCATTATTGGCGCGGGCATGTTTTCTTTACCGGTTGTCATGTCTGGCTCATGGTTTTTTTGGTCACTGCTCGCATTAGTTTTCACCTGGTTTTGTATGTTGCATTCAGGATTAATGATCCTTGAAGCTAACCTGAATTATCATATTGGCGCCAGCTTCGACACTATTACCAAAGACCTTCTCGGTAATCGCTGGAATATTATTAACGGCCTTACCGTCGCGTTTGTTTTATATATTCTGACGTACGCTTATATTTCCGCCAGCGGCTCCGTTATTCACCATACCTTTTCACAAATGAATATCGACTTCCCGGCACGGCTGGGCGGGTTGTTATTCGCGCTGGTCGTGGCCTTTATTGTCTGGCTGAGTACCCGGGCTGTCAGCCGCATGACCACCATTGTGCTGGGCGCCAAGATCCTCACCTTCTTTATGAGCTTTGGCGGGTTAATCTGGCACGTGCAGCCAGCGGTACTGTTTAACACCGCCGAAGTGAACCCCAGCTACCTGCCCTATCTCGTGATGACTCTGCCGTTCTGCCTGGCCTCGTTTGGGTATCACGGCAATGTGCCCAGCCTGATGAAATACTACGGCAAAGACCCGCTGACTATCCGCCGCTGCCTGCTACTCGGTACGCTGATGGCGCTGGTTCTCTACGTTTTCTGGCTGGTCGGTACGATGGGGAATATTCCGCGCCCGGCATTTATTGATATCGCCGGGAAAGGCGGCAACATCGATGTGCTGGTACAGGCGCTGAGCGGTGTGCTGAACAGTCGCGGGCTGGATTTGCTGCTGACGGTGTTCTCAAACTTTGCCGTCGCCAGTTCGTTCCTCGGCGTGACGCTGGGGCTGTTCGATTATCTGGCGGATCTGTTTAAGTTTGACGACAGCCCGCAGGGGCGTTTTAAGACCGCGCTGGTCACATTCCTGCCGCCAATTATTGGGGGCGTGCTGTGGCCGAACGGGTTTATTTATGCGATTGGTTTTGCCGGATTAGCCGCGACCGTCTGGGCGGCGATTGTGCCGGCACTGCTGGCCAGCGCATCGCGTAAACGCTTCGGCAGCCCGCATTATCGCGTGTGGGGCGGTAAGGCGATGATTATATTGATTCTCTGTTTCGGCGCGGGTAACGCCATTATTCACGTGCTTTCCAGCTTTCATCTGTTACCGGTGTACCGCTAGTTTGCCCTCACCCTGGCCCTCTCCCACCGGGAGAGGGGATCAGGACAGTGGCCCGGATATGAGACCGCATCCGGGATGGCGATTATTCGTCGAAATACCAGTAGCCCTGGTTCACCAGCCCGGTCAGCTCGGCAATAAAGGTTGGGTTATTCAACGCCTCACCCAGTTCCTCTTTACCGATCAACAAATGGCGGCACAGCGCTTCTGCGGCTTTCGGCACAACGGTATCGAAACGCTCGCTATTCACGAAGAAACAGTCGCTAACCTGGAACACGCGCAGCCCGCCCAGACGCGTCAGCACCTGGCCTTCCTGCAACGCTTCCAGCACTTCCTGCGGCTCATACGGCGGTTCGGCCGGGGCGATATCCAGTTCATGGCGCGGCGTAGTGATAAAACGGCCAAACCACTGCTTGAAATCCTCCGGCTGATTGATCATCTCGATCATCATGCCGCGCAGACGCTCCAGCTCGTACTCTTCCACCCGACCCGGATTTTCACGGCAGGTTAAATCCGGATCGGTGTAGTGATCGCCGCCCAGATCTTTATCAACCGCATAATCAGCAAAGCTGCTGATCAGATCGCGGCCATTCGGCCCACGAAAACCGATGGAATAGTTAAACGCGGTCTCGTGGGTAATACCGTCGTGCGGGAATCCCGGCGGAATATAGAGAATATCGCCCGGCGCCAGGTCTTCATCAATAATCGGCTCAAATGGCTCAACGTGGAGCAGCGCCGGATGCGGACAGAACTCTTTCAGGGGCAATTTATCCCCTACGCGCCAGCGGCGGCTGCCCATCCCCTGGATAATGAAAACATCGTACCAGTCGATATGCGGGCCAACACCGCCGCCCGGTACGGAAAAAGAGATCATCAGATCGTCAAAGCGCCACTCCGGGATCGCACGGAACGGTTTAACCAGCTCGGCAGACGGCGCATGCCAGTGGTTTACCGCCTGCGCCAGCAGCGACCAGCCGGTTTCCCCCAGGCCATCGAAATGTTCGAACGGGCCGTTGCTGGCCTGCCATTCACCATTGAAATGACTAACGAGGCGGCTGTCGACTTCCACTTCCATCGCCAGGCCTGCCAGCTCATCTGGGGTGATCGGATCAACAAAGTTCGCAAATGCGTTTTTCAATACAACTGGCTTTTTCTGCCAGTATTTCTCTAAAAATTCAGGCCAGTTAAGGTTTAGTTGGTAAGCCATGGGGTCACACCTGTGGAATGATAAGCGGCCGTGATTATGTGAGGGATCGGCGGAATTTACTTTGTCGGTGGTCAAGGGTTAGACGTAAGCAGGATCACGCGTAGCACAACTGAAAATCCACTTTTTATTTGTGGTTATATGATCGTGCGGCACTTCTGCTCTGGCGAAAGCATGTACATTTATTGTTCATCTCATCAAACAAGGAGTGTCCTATGTCCCAACATGAAGCGTGCTGCCATTCCTGCGGAATGCCGCTTTCCGCCCCCGACGCCCAGGGGCCGAGCGACAAATACTGCAAATATTGCACCGACAGCGAAGGCAATCTTAAATCCTGGGAGGAGGCGGTAGCCGGGCTGGCAGGCTATCTTGATTCATGGCAACACGTCGGGCCGGAAGAGTCACGCAAGCGCGCGGTGCGCTATCTGACGGCCATGCCGGCCTGGGCAGACAAAGCACAGGGCCCGGTATAACACGCAAAAGACAAAGGAGAAGCGTCATGTACGAGGAGTTTCAATGGGTTAACGAACCTGCCCAATGGCAATGTGAAGAGGATGTTCTGTCGGTCGTCACCGATGAACACACCGATTTCTGGCACAAAACCTGGTACGGTTTCGAACGCTTCTCCGGTCATCTGTTCGCCAAAGAGGTCGCTGAGGATTTTACCTTTCAGGTCAAAATCTGTGCGGAATTCACCACCCTTTATGACCAGGCGGGCATTATGTTGATGACCGATAACCGCCACTGGCTGAAGGCAGGTATTGAATTCAACGATGGCGCCCCCGCTATCGGCAGCGTGCTGACACTGGACTATTCCGACTGGGCGACGGGGATTTTTCCGGGCAACCCGCGTGAATTCTGGCTGCGTCTGACGCGTAAAGATGACGCCCTGCGTCTGCAATATTCGGCGGATGGTCTGAGCTGGCCGTTGCTGCGTTTGTGCCATTTTCCCGCCGGAAAGGTGAAGGTTGGGGTAATGTGCTGTACCCCGGAACGGCAAGGATTAGCGGTGAAATTCAGCGACATGACGTTAACACCGCCACTCAATAAGTCCTTGCACGATCTCAGTTGATAATCACGGCATCTGGTTTTCAAAGAAATGTGACAGGCAGAGAGGAGAAGTGGGAACAGACCGCAAGACACTACGAAGCCAGAAAACGCAACGGGCCACCAGGCCCGTTGTGGATATCGCTATTGCAGTTCCTTCACTCTGGCGCGCTGCGCCTGTTTGCAATAATGGTCGTAATGTTCCTGGAACCACTGTTTCTGCTCTTCGGTCATATTGCCGGTAACGGCATCAATATCAACTGGCTGGCCCATCGCATACATACGGGCAAAGCTGCGTGCCAAAAAATCAAAATTCTTCACTGCGTTCAGGTCTTGTCTTTTCATTCGCATACTCCTTCAGTCCGCCGACGTGCTGTGTAAGGCCATATGCATCTCTATCTTAAGTATTGTCTTATAAATGAACATTTCATAAGCATTGCGTGCCTTCGCAACGACCCGATTGTCCATAACGTCGCCTTGCGCACAGAGTGAAAAAAAGCGTGCCACTGAGTACCCACACAGATCACACTCCTTAAGCAAAATAATTCCCTTATAGATGTTGCGTGTTAACATTGACTGGATAAATATTTCTTAGCGAATACCGAGGCTTCGATGCTGGAGAATGCAACCATCTGATAATCAGCTTTCCGACCCGTGCGGCCGGGCTGGTTATCACTGCGCTAAACACTCGCGCTAACACCCCAGGGTGTTGGCAGGTTTTGCACAAGATGATTACAGGCATTTTCAGCATGAATATTTCCCGTCAGGAACAACGTACCCTGCACGTCCTTGCCAAAGGCGGACGTATCGTTCATACCCGCGACACCTCCGGTCGCGTCACCGCCGTTGAGTGCTATACCCGTGAAGGGCTATTGCTCAGCGACTGCACGCTCGCCGTCTTCAGGAAACTGAGAAGCAAAAAACTCATCCGCTCGGTAAATGGTCAGCCCTATCGCATTAACCGTACCGGTCTGAGCAATGTCCGCGCACAGTTGGACAACCAATAATTGGTGTTAAGCAATCCCCACCCGCAGGTGGGGATTACCTGGCAAGTCGGCGACCAGGTTAAAATCTTGAGCTATCGCCGTGCGCTGATTGTGCCCGCCCGCCCACTGGCAGCAAGGGAGGATCAGCACACTGTAGCCGTTTTGATAACACTAGCCCCCGCCATTGCTTTTCCCCGGTGAAAATAGTACGGTCACACGCAGAGAATTCCTCGTGAATGGTAAAAATTATGCCGATAATTCAGTCTGTTGAACGTGCTTTGCAGATCCTCGACCTGTTTAACGATCAGGCGACGGAACTCAAAATCACCGAGATAAGCAAACAGATGGGATTAAGCAAAAGCACCCTTCACTCGCTGCTCAAAACGCTTCAACTTCATGGCTATATCGATCAGAACCCGGATAACGACAAATATTGTCTGGGGATGAAACTGGTGGAGCGCGGTCACTTTGTCGTGGGCACCATGGACATTCGCCAGAAAGCCAAAAGCTGGCTGTCCGCCCTTTCCCAGGAAACAGGGCAGACGACCCACCTGGGTATTCTGGACGGCAACGAAGGCGTTTACATAGAAAAAATCGAAGGTAAGCAGGCCGCCATCGCCTATTCACGCATTGGCCGCCGCCTGCCGGTACACGCCACGGCCATTGGCAAAGTACTGCTGGCCTGGCTTGGGGACGAGGAGCTTAACGCCATACTGGACGGGTATGCGTTCTCGCGCTTTACGCCAGCCACCCTGACTGATCGCGACGCGCTGCTGGCCGCGCTGGCTCAAACCCGCCACAACCATTACGCACTCGATAACGAAGAGAACGAGCCGGGCGTGCGCTGCATCGCGGTGCCGGTGTGGAACCACGAATCGCGGGTTATCGCCGCGCTCAGTCTCTCCACCCTCACCTCGCGGGTTAACGACGACCAACTGGCCGCCTGCCGTCAGAAGCTGATGGAGGCCGGGCTGGGGCTGTCAAAAACGCTGGGCTACCGCGAACGCTAGCCCGCCGTCCTGCTACGCCTCGGGCTGATAGGTGAACGAGGCGAAATCAGCATGGCAGCCGTCACCGCTGATATCCTCGCAGTGCAGGCCAACAAACGCCCCGGTAAAGAAGCCCCGGCCGCCAATATAGTCATCCGACAGTTTCCACGCCTCAAAGGTGAGCGGAATGGCCTGCCAGTTTTCCCCATCGAAAGAGTAGCTGTAATGGTACTCAAGCTGATCGACATCCACCCGCAGCCAGACGTACTCCGCGCTCTGGGGCACTTCAATCGGGTTATCGTACAGGTGCCAGTGAGCCACGTTATGGTCGAGCCGGATAATTTTCAGCGTCTGCCCGCGCCCCTCCTCATAGTCCATAAAGCAGTACGACCAGTTTTTGCTGTTGTAATAGCAGGTCAGCCCGGCACTCTGCTGGAAGTGGCGCGGCGAAAAGGCCATCTGCGTTTCGGCGCGAAAACGGAAATGCTGCCAGCGGCGGGCCACCGTTGACTGGCTAAAGGTGGAGTTGAGCGAGTCATTGCCGTAGAGGCGCAAAAAGCCGGGACGGGCAGTGAGCGAACCTAACTGCTCATCAAACGGAATACGCAGCGTTTGCAGCTCCGGGTCGAGCCGTTCGCTGTCGAAGTCTGTGCGCCATGTGCCTGTGCCTGCGCCAGGCTGCTCCGTCATCCGGGGCCCCGGCACCGTGAGCGCCGCATGTTTTCCCCCCTCAACGTAAGGCCAGCCATCACGCCATTCGATGCGGGTTATCCCCGTCTCGCGCCCGAGCGGGCAGTATCCGCGCCCGCCAGCCGCCAGCCGTGGAATGCCCGGCAGATGCAGAGGCCTGCTGGTCAGGTACGCCATATACCATTCGCCGGTATGGGTCTCCAGCAGCGAACCGTGGCCACTTTTTTGCAGCGGATTTTCCGGCAGGTGCCAGCTCGTCATCATCGTCACATCCGGGTGCAGCTCATAAGGCCCGGTAATGTCCTTCGCCCGCAGCACTACCACCGCATGTTCGTAGCTGGTGCCCCCTTCCGCCACCAGCAGATAGTAGTCGCCGTCACGGCGATAAATATGCGCCCCTTCGGTATAGCCCAGCGGCGTACCGGTGAAGAGCGTGGAACGCTGCGGCGAGAGGGTGTGTGTGTCGGCAAAAAATTCCTGCATCACAATGGTGTTATGGGGGTTGCTGTGATGGCGCGGCCCCCACGGACGATAGATGTAATATTTGCGCCCGTCCGTATCGTGGAACAGCGACGGGTCGAACCCGCCGTTGCCCATGGGAATGGGATCGCTCCACGGCCCCTCCACCGAGGGGGCGGTCACCAGGAAGTTGCGGCCATTTTTCCACGGCGAATCAACAATTTTCACGTCGGTGTAGAGCAGCCAGAACTTGCCGTCGGCGTAGCTCAGGCAGGGTGCCCAGATGCCGCCGGAGTCCGGGTTGCCTTTCATATCCAGCAGCGCCACGCTGTCGAGCGGTGTACTCACCAGCGACCAGTTTTTCAGGTCGCGAGAGTGGTAAATACGTACGCCGGGGAACCACTCAAACGTGGAGGTGGCGATGTAGTAATCCTCCCCGACGCGGCACAGTGACGGGTCCGGGTTGAAGCCGGTCAGGATCGGGTTTTCAATCTGGTACATGGTTCTCTCCTCAGTTCACCGCCGCCGCGGCATCGGCAGGCTGCGTTGCAGGGTGCGCAGCGCGTTGACGTTGCAGTTGCTGGCTGATCTCTTCCACCCGTTTGCTGCTCAGTTTGTAGAACGACAGCAGCGTAAACATGCCGACATAGAGCACCACCGGCACAATGCAGAAGAGGATTTTGATGGTGGTCAGGACGTTATCCGGCTGTACGGCGTTGCTTGCCGAGTAGCTGGAGAACGCGAGGATCCAGCCCACCAGCGCGCCGCCAATCGCCAGGCCGATTTTCAGGCTGAACAGGTAGGTAGAGAAGACCAGCCCGTCGAGGCGGCGCCCGCTGCGGCTCTCTTCATAATCGACCACATCGGAGGCCATCAGCCATTGCAGCGGCGTGGTGGTGTTAAAGACAAACAGGAACAGAATATTGAGCGCGAAAATCAGCGCGATATTGTCTGAGGGAATAAAGAAAATGCTCAGACTGATCAGGGAATAAATGCCAATGATCCACTTGAACGAGGTCACGCGGTCGAAGCGCCCGAGCAGGCGAGATGAGCACAGGGAGCCGAACATGGTCGCCAGGCTTCCGTAAAGCAGGAACTGTGTTGCCAGCTCCGGGTGGTCCATTACATATTTCACAAAATAGAGCGTCGCGCCACCGCGCACCACGTTGGAGCCGGTCGCCATCATTTTAAAGGCGCACATAATTCGCCACTGACTATTACCCATTAAGAGTTTCAGGTCTTTCTTAACGGAAGCGCCCGGCTGAACGTCGAAGGTATAACGTTCTTTGGTGGTAAAGAAGCAGACAAACAACAAGATAACACCGCAAATACCCAGCACACACATCGCGCCAAAATACCCCACCTGCTCATTGCCTTTGCCGATAATATTTACCAGCGGCAGGGCAATACCGCTGATGGCTAATGAACCGGCGGCGGCGAGGAAAAAGCGCCAGGATTGTAACGCGTGGCGCTCTTTAGGATCAGAGGTAATAACGCCAGGCATGGCGCAATAGGGAACGTTAACGAAGGTATATACCAGCGTCAGTAAAATATAGGTAATCGAGGCGTAGATAATTTTCCCCTGCGCGGAGAAATCCGGCGTATAGAACGTTAATACGCAGACGATACCAAACGGGATCGCGCCCCACAGCAGATACGGGCGGAACTGGCCGTAGCGGGTACGTGTACGGTCAACCACCAGCCCCATCAGCGGGTCGGTTACCGCATCCAGCACGCGTGAAATCAAAAACAGCGTGCCCATGACGCCCGCGGACAGGCCAAAGACGTCGGTATAAAAGTACGCCAGCAAAAACATGGTGGCCTGCCAGACAAAACCGCAAGCGGTATCCCCCAGCCCGTAGCCGATTTTATCTTTCATCGTTAATTGCATGTCTACCTCCAGTCATATGAGAGGGATGGATTGCGAATGGCCGGGACCTACAAAATAAAATGCGTGCAGTGCATTTTGCGAGGAATACACCCTTTATTCGTACGCTTATTAGATGTTCAGTGCGGATTTGATTCTAGGAAGGAATATATGCAGCAACAATTATCAATTTTGCTTTCGCAATTATGTATTTTAGCTTCTGTGATAGCGATACATTTTACCTGGTGACAGAAACAGTTATTTCTCCCGTGAAGGATACTTTATTTCTTAATATTTTTAGCCGCCGAAACATTTATTCGGCGGCCCGACAAATTCGTTTAATTATTTAAAGACCCAGCGCTTTTTTACCGGCATTGATCACCTCAATTATTTTATCCGTGTCGTACACGCACCCTTTCCAGGTGCCACCGCTCACTGCCTGTAGCGCCGCCCACAGGCGGGTGTCGTCAGGCAGGAAGTCATGCGCTTTCAGTTCCGGGTGCAGCTCGCGCTGCGCCAGTACCACTGCGCCCTCTTCCGGCGTCAGGCGCGCCTCCGCTGTGCCGATAAAGTTCACGCTTCCTGCCAGTGACAGGCGATCGACAATAATCTCGATCAGATCGCCGCTGCGGAGCTTGCCAATCGGCCCGCCCGCCAGCGCTTCCGGCGCGACATGCCCCAGGCAGGCCCCGGTCGAGACACCGGAGAAACGCGCATCGGTAATCAGCGACACGGTTTTCCCCCAAGAGATATGTTTCAGCGCCGAGGTGAGCTGGTAGGTCTCTTCCATGCCGGTGCCGGATGGCCCGCCACCGATAATGACCATGATATCGCCCTGCTTGATTTGCCCCTGCTTGATGGCTTTGATGGCCGCCTCTTCCGAGACAAAGACCCGTGCCTCACCGGTATGGCGATAGACGCCGTCGTCGTCCACCACTGACGGATCGATGGCCGTGGCTTTGATGACCGAGCCATCCGGCGCTATGTTGCCCACCGGGAAGGCCACCGTGGAGGTCATCCCTTTGGCTTTCGCCCCTTCCGGCGAGAGGATCACCTCATCCGGCTCCACACCGTCCTGTTCGCGCAGGCACTGGCGGAACTTCGCGCGGCGCTCGGAGTGCTCCCACCAGTCGAGGTTTTCGCCCAGCGTCTGCCCGGTTACCGTTATCACATCTTCATGCAGCAGCCCCAGCCGACGCAGGTGGAGCATCACTTCCGGTACGCCGCCCGCGAGGAACGCGCGCACCGTTGGGTGGTAGTCCGGCCCGTTGGGCAGCACGCTCACCAGGCGCGGCACTTTGCGGTTGATGGCGCTCCACTGCGCCACATCCGGCATGCGGCATTTGGCCGCATGGGCGATGGCGGGGATATGCAGCAACAGGTTGGTGGAGCCGCCAAAGGCCGCGTGCACCACCATCGCGTTTTCGATGGCTTTATCGGTGAGGATGTCGCGGGCGGTAATGCCCTTCTCATCCAGCGCCATAACCGCACGCGCCGACTGGCGGGCAATTTCCAGCCAGACATCCTGGCCCGATGGCGCGAGCGCCGAGTGCGGCAGCGCCAGCCCTAACGCTTCGGCCACCACCTGCGAGGTGCCTGCGGTGCCGAGGAACTGGCAGCCGCCGCCGGGGGAAGCACAGGCGCGACAGCCCAGCTCGGAGGCCTCTTTGAGGCTCAGTTCGTTGTTGGCGTAACGCGCGCCGATGGTTTGTACCTTTCCGGCGTCTTCGCCGAAGGTGGGCGGCAGGGTCGCCCCGCCCGGCACGAGGATCACCGGCAGATCGTGCATGGAGGCCAGCGCGATCATTGTGGCGGGCAGGCCTTTATCGCAGGTGGCGACGCCGATCACCGCCCGGCGCGTCGGCAGCGAGCGGATCAGGCGGCGAAAGACGATGGCCGCGTCGTTACGGTACGGCAGGGAGTCGAACATGCCATGGGTGCCCTGGGAGCGGCCATCGCACGGGTCGCTGACAAAGGCGGCGAACGGGATGCCGCTCAGGCGGGTGATCTCTTTTGCCGCCGCCGACATTTGCAGGCCGATCTCCCAGTGCCCGGTGTGATAACCCAGCGCAATGGGGCGACCATCCGAGTGCCGGATGCCGCCCTGGGTGCCAATCAGCAGGACTTCTCTGCCGGTGAGTTTGTTGGCATCCCAGCCCATACCGGCATTTTGCGTCATGCCGAACAGGTTGCCGCTGGGGGATTCGAGCAGCATTTGCGGGGTGAGCGGCAGGGCACCCTGCGGCCCGGCAGCGTGGGTTTTCAGCGCATAGAATTGTTCATCCTGCGGCGTAAAAATGGTGTCGATGGACATTGTCGTATTCTCCCGGTCAACCGCGTTCAAAGAACGGCTGGCGACATCTTTTTGGAAGTTGTTCTACATTATAGAACAACGTTCTTATAATTTGATTCACTGTAATCCAGGTGTTGCACAGAGGTAAATCAGAGAGACGGGGAGACTGCGCTTTTTTGAGGCTTGATCACAAAATGGGCGGCAACGGGATGTAATGGGGGGGATGATTACGGGCGGTAGTGGAAATGATAAGAAAATGATTCCAAAAGCGTTTATAAGGCGCTGATTTTCATTGATTTACATCTGGACTAGCAGATAAATACTGGGTATTTTTACAGATGTATCATCTGATTCATCAGGCGTCACTGGCGCAAGCAGTTTGAACAGAGATAGCGCGGAGAAAGTGTGCGCCAACACACTTTTCCGCTGATCACAGCATCTATTTACAAGGAATAGCTACCATGACTAACGCGGATTGTATTGCAGATATTGAGCAACCAGAAGTTCTCCCGGCGAATAAGCACAAACTAACGGTAAGTTATGCGAGCCGTCATCCGGATTATGCGCGTATCCCGGCTCTCACGCTGAAAGGCCAGTGGCTGGAAACCGCCGGATTCGCCACCGGTACAGAGGTGGAGGCCAGAGTGATGAATGGCTGCATTGTGCTGACCGCGAAAGAGCCAGAACCGGAACTTCTGGCGTCGCTGAGGGTGGTGGAAAAACTGTCAGCGAGGAAACAGAAGCAGGTGAGAGAGTTTATTGGGGTGGTGAGTGGGAGGGGCAGCCAAACCCGGCGTGGGTTGTGAATTTGGCTGAGAAGATGAATTCACTGTCCTGATTAACAACGTGCCAGCATTTAGGCTGGCACGGTTAGGGAATCATCGATATTTGGCAGGGAGGCATTTCACAACAAGCCACGCTGCCAGCAGAGTGAGCCCAATAGAGATGCAGCGCTCAAGCCACGTCTCGAAATGGAAAAACCAGTACGCGCATAGATATACCAGCGCACCGCCCAGCAATGCATGGGTATAAGAGAAGTAACGGAAAAAGAGCTGTAGGAATATAACTGCGAACGTCCACATGAATCACTCAACAAGGTAACTCCGGCTGAATTTATCCGACGTCTCCAGAAAGGCGAAGATCTCTGATTTAGCACTGCACTGATTTTGGGTCAGGGTCAATCTGGCCGGGTTCTCAAAAAATGCATGGAACTAAAGCGGGTCTATTTACAAGACGATTTACGGAGTGCATGAAAACCAGTCTGTTAAGCGAAGCAGGCGGACGGGCGGGGCTGCGCACAGAGAAGCCAAAACTTGAGATCGAGTGGCTACTGTAACTTATGATGCCTCGCACTGATGCAAATTGAAAATGAGCGTACAAAAACATTATTTATCATGGAGATACATATGAAATCTTATTTCTATTATGATGACTAAGCTGCAATTTACGTACATCATCAAAAGATTTCTTAGTTTTGAAGTCCCTGTTATACTTTTCACAAGAACCTTGTTTAACTGATTGACGAACGAGATTTTTCATTACAAGGTCGATTATGTTTAACAAATTTTCTTGCGTTATAAATTAAGTACGGTGTTTCTATGATTCTGAATGATAAAGAAATAAGATGTGGTTTAGTGGAAATGTTATTATCTAGAAAAAAAAAGCCCGCACGTATTATTCATGAATTGCCCATAGATAATGGAAATGCCATAGCGGATGTTGTAGCTGTATACAAGCAGCTTCATTGTTATGAAATTAAAGGCGACGGTGATAAAGTCGAACGACTTCAGTCACAAGGTTTTTTTTACAATCAAACATTTCCTAAAATAACTTTAGTTACTACTGAAAAACATTTAATTCGAGCTTTGAATATTGCGCCCTCATTCTGGGGTATAATTATTGCTTTCCATCATAACGGCCAAGTTAAAATGAGATATATTAGAAAAGCGGCTGAAAACATTCATATTTCTAAAAACTCTGCCTTACAAACATTATGGAAGGAAGAAATGGTGTCTCTCATGGATGATTATGGCCTACATCTAAAAAAATCGGAAATGAACAGAACAAATATTTCTAGAGAAATATCATTAAAAATTAACAAAAAGGAACTGAACGAAAAGATCAGTTCCTTACTTGAAAAAAGAAAGAGTTCATTTATTAAACATATAAACCAGATGTAGATTGACTAAATGAGGGACTATAGTTGATGCGGTTGCTGGCTTTCCTATATTATTAGCCTTGTCATGTAAATAACCGTCACCAGTAGAATAAGGCTTGCCTCTATAAATCATTGTTTTGGCGATTAGTTTCTTTGCCAATTTACCTAATTCCCCTCTATCGGTTTTGAACTTTCCACCGCGAATTAAAAGAATTTTATTATCGAATGGATAAATTAATTTAGCTGTTGTAACATTATCCATATCCTCATCAAACAATTCAACATCTGAATATTCAGGACTGACGCAAGTATAATCTCCTAAATAGATAACCGCATCTACCTCTAAAGATTTTAATAAAACATTTTCATAAATCAAAATCTCTTCTCTAATTACTTCTTTTTCATTTCTTGTTTGAATTATTTCAGATATTGAAGCGGGAATAGTTGAACCAGTTACAATAGTTTTAGAAAAATAGATCCCATCATTTTTAAGTGAAACTAAAAATGCCATTATTTGTGAATGCAAGATAATTGATGAATTTTCCTTACAGACCCTACAATCGAAAACAACATCAACATCATCAAATAGCGAATATAGTTCCCTTAATAAATGAATTAATGAGGGTCGACATAGTGCATAAGATTCAAAATCATCTTGTGTTAATCTTACGGCAACTCTATTTACAATAAGGGAACCATTAGCCACGCCATTTTTGATAGCCGCTAGATGGTTAGGATGCCTATCTAAACCTATAACTGACACCATTCCTAGAGGGCCAAAAGTATCAATAATACCGACATAATTATATGCCCCATTGTACTTTATAGTATCCTCAACATCATAATTATCCATATAAAAATGATTTAAGAACTTTAAATTAATCTCGAACTTTCTATGCAACCTAATCAGATCCCCAGCAAACAATTCCTCTTTGTTCTTAATGGCGGATTCAGGTTCACGCCTTGATTTCTTTAGTTTTTTCCTTGGAAAATCAAAGAATGGTTCAGGATTAATTTGTGGGTGTGTAGAATGCAAATGTTTTAATGCACTGATCTCACTACCTTTAAGCTTTAAAAATGGAATGTAATTATTCATTAAAACAAGTCCTTTCGTAAATCTTCTTTATAGATTAAATCCGTAAATATTGTATAGTTAGCTCTTTCTCTTCTAATCCTTCCAGCTATTATTGCTGGGTGGATATTTACTTCATCCGCAAACTGTTCAACCTCAAATGTTGAGCTTGAATATTTTACAGGGCAACTTCGCCAAATTCTTCTAGGTATTAATAATTCCCCAGCTACCTTATTCGCTTCGAATTCTTTTCCTTGCGTATGTGCAATAGACTCATCTATATCATCAATTATTACTTCATTTAAGTTATCATAATGAAGAATAATATGGGCCAACTCATGTGCTAAAGTAAACCAAAAGTTGTCTACTCGATTGTGACGGATACTTAAAGCAATTATAGGATTGCCTTGCTTATTTGTGTATACAGCCCCATCAAGATTGAGTCCAGGAAAAGACTCTTCAAAAACAACCACTATCCCTAACTTAATTAGTTCGGCTGAAATTTTAATATGTCCATTTTTCTCTGAACTAACTTTCAATATTTCAGAAACAATTGCCTCATCGACTTTATTATAAGTGGGTAATGAAAGCATTTCAAGGACACGGACTTTGTTCCTTACCTTGCATAACCATAGTTCAATAATAAAGTCTTTCGCTTTATCAGACTTCCTGAATAAAATCTGACTGTTTTTGTCCTTATAACTATTAAAAAGCACTGCAAGCTTATTATAATCATAAGTTCTATCATCATGCATAAAATGCTTTCTGACGTTTGCCGGGGCAGCATTCAGTCTATTGATAAACTCTTTATATTCTAAATAAAAGCCACTGAAATCGTTAGAACTATAACGGCCTAAAAAAAGCTCATCATCATTAACCATTATATAGCCCTCACAAAGTCAAGATATTTATCCTCATGCATTTCATAGTACCACAAGCCATCTTTATCTGCCTGATCATAGTGGATCATTTTAAGCTTATGCTCATAAAAACTTTGTGCTTGCGGTAAAGAATGTAGGCACATTCCCGGTTGAAATTTTAAAACATCCTTACAATGTCTCATTATTTCCTTTAAGAATACAGTGCCTACTCCGGAGAATTTTTTATCACCCAATGAATGATATCGATTCCAAGGAGCTACAGCTATAAATTCAACATAAAAGAGTTTCTGAGTAGAAAGTACCGATTGCTTAGGATGGTAGATTAAGCAAGCTGCCTGTATCTCATCATCGACTCTGAGAAAGAACCATTTATACTCATCGCTTTTTAGTAACAGTGATTTATTAAACCATTCCCAATGATCATCTTCGCTTTGAATCTTTTTTTCTTCTTCTGCTCTTTCATCTTCAGAAAGCGTATCCAAATACGCTGCTAACTTTAATCTGAAAGCTTTCCATTTTATATCACAGGAGTAAGCCGTAAAAATATCCCAGCCAAAGGTTATTCTGAAATGTTCATTTTCCCCGGTGTAGTTGTTAGTAAAAGATCCCTGAGATATTTCTTCTTCAGGAGGTTTACTAGCAATTTGTAACTTTATTAGCTGGCTAAGTTCATTGCTATCCATTAGAACACCTAAAAATTATTCACATTTAGGATTTTTTACCTTGATTTATAAGGTATTTCAAGAATCTTTTGATTCCAGCTGGATATTATTTAAATACAAATAATTAATTTTTTAGTTATTTGCATGGCTTTTAAAATGCTTACTAAATTTTAGAGCTTCCGAAATCGTAAGGAGTGATAGGGTTTATCTTGGTAGTATCAAGATAGTCAGCCCACCATTGCACCATCAAACGCCGTTCATCCAAATGCTCGGAGGTATGAATATATGCCGCGAGAACATAATTACACTCTGAGTGACTCAACTGCCGTTCGATCGCGTCATCGCTCCATAATCCTGATTCACCTAGCGCACCACGCGCCATCGTTCTAAATCCGTGCTCGCAAACCTCGGTTTTCGTGTCATAACCCATTGCGCGCAATGCACTATTGACAGTGTTCTCACTCATGACTTTTGCAGCGTCATGATCACCGGGGAAAAGCAGCGCTTTATCACCACTGATTTGCTTAAGCTGTTCCAATAACACCATTGCTTGTCGGCTAAGAGGAACGATGTGTTCCTTTTTCATCTTCATACCACGATGAGAGTAGCGCGCGCCTTTAATTTCTTCCCGCTTTGCTGGTATGCGCCATATTGCTTTTTCAAAGTCGAACTCATCCCACCGTGCAAAGCGTAACTCACTGGAACGAACAAAAGTGAGTAAAGAAAGTTCTACAGCAATCCGGGTCATCATTCGGCCACGGTATGCAGCAAGACGAGAAAGAAATTCAGGGAAGCGGCTGGAAGGTAACGCCGGATAGTGTCGTGCTTTGGTTGTCGATAGCGCACCGGCCATATCACTGGCCGGGTTTGAGTCGATTTAATCGTTCTGTACGGCATAACGCATAATGGCCGTAACACGCTGTTGCAGGCGCTGCGTGACGTCATGCTTACCGCTGGCATCAACTTTCTTGATCGGGGCTAGCAGATGGCTGGTTTTAAGCTGCCGGATATCAGACGAGCCGATATAAGGAAAGATATACAGCTCAAGGTAACGAAGAACGCGCGATCGATGGTCTTCACTCCAGCGCTTATTTTTGGCATGCCATTAGCGGGTGATAGTTTCAAAAGTATATGCCCCCCGAATTTTCGGACAGAGCTTCCTTTTGTTCAGCTTTTGGGTCGATGCCCTGCACTAACAGTTTTTTAGCTTCATCACGTTTTGCTCTTGCCTGAGCAAACGTCACGGTAGGCCAAACACCAAATGCCAGGCGATCTTCTTTTTTGTCGGAAGGGCGTCTGTATTTCATGCGCCAGTATTTGGAACCTTTCGCAGAAACCTCAAGGTACACCCCAACGCCATCGGCCATTTTATAGGTTTTGTCTTTAGGCTTTGCGGTCTCTACCTGTCTGGCGTTGAGCTTCATTTTGGGGCACATTTCTAATCTAAGTTAAGATGCCCCAGTGCCCCCGGATTTCAACGGACGGACTCGGACGATGCTGGATGCAAAAATCGCTGCATGCCTTGATTTTAAAGGGTTTTATGGACTTTCTCGGATGGTCTTGGAAGAAGTCTTGGTGCCGAAGGCCGGACTCGAACCGGCACGTATTTCTACGGTTGATTTTGAATCAACTGCGTCTACCGATTTCGCCACTTCGGCACTGAAGGGGATGCTGATAGCGGGTTGCATTATACCTGTTGCAGATCCCGGCGCAAGCATTCCCCCGCCTTGTCGCGTCTAAATGCCGAAAAAATCGACACATCTCCACTGCACTCCTCCACTATCTGGAACGCTTCTCGCAAAACGCTGCAACGTGACGGCGGCGGTTTACATTTATCGCGTCTTGTTATCTGATCCCGTTACGGGTTTTACCCATTACCCACATTTATAGATCAGGACAAGGCATGCGTTTCTATCAGGTTGAACCCACGCTGGAGAACTACTGGCGCGGCATAATCCTCTTTGGCAAAAATGTCGCTTCCTACAAATTCGCGCTGGCCCATGCGCTGTACGACTTGAAGCGCGACGGCAGCGACCTCATCCTGCTCGAAGATCTTGCTGTCCCGTTCAGCCAGCATCTGTGTCGCCATCTGGCACAGGCACCAAAGCAAATCACCTCCTCCAGAAGTCAGTATCTGGATGCCTGTCGTCAGTTTAATGCCGGGGAAATCGACCAGAATGCGCTGACAGAAGCGACGCTGCGAAACGGTTTTAGTGTTGTGCTCAATGCGTTTCACAACGTCAATCAGGGCGAAATCGAAAAACGCTTTTTTATCGATGAGCGTAAAACCCACAAAGGCATACGCCTGACGACAAATTTTCATCAGCTCACGGAAGGTATGCAGTATCAAAACCTTAAGCTGGAGACGGACGCCCGCTGGAACCTAGTCGAGCAGGGCTGGGCGATGGGCGTGTCGCGCAACCTTATTGCCGTGGAGCATGACGAACAGGACAACATGCTGTTCAGCATCCAGAATAACCGCCGTGTCGATATCACCAGTTGTCGCGACAGCCTCAACGGCTATCAGAAAGGCCGCTGCTTTTACTGCTTCGCGCCTATAAGCGTAGAAACCGGCGACGCAAACCTGGCCGATGTCGATCACTTTATTCCGTGGATGCTCAAAGACCAGGTGAGGAATGTGAATGGCGTCTGGAACCTGGTGCTGGCCTGTAAATGTTGTAACCGGGGTAAACAGGGGAAATTTGCCCATGTCCCCTCATTGAAACTGCTGCAGCGCCTGCACGATCGTAACGAGTACTTCATTACCAGCCACCTCCCGCTGCGCGAAACCCTGATGCGCCAGACCGGTGCGAGCACCGTAAAACGGCATGATTTCCTGTCAAATGTCTGGAACACTGCTCGCGTAAACTTATTCCACGAATGGGAGCCAAAGGCCGCCGGGCCGGATACTTTCTGATGACCATTAATTACTATCAAAACCATGCACAGGCATTCTTTGCCGACACCATCGGCGTCGATATGTCATCGCTCTACGCCCCTTTTACCGCGCACCTTACCCCTAGCGCGCGCGTGCTGGACGCCGGATGCGGTTCCGGGCGCGACAGCCGTGCGTTTCTGGAGATGGGTTATCAGGTCGAGGCCTTTGATGCGTCCTCCGAGATGGTTCGCATGGCATCGCAGCATAGCGGGCTGGCGGTTAAGCAAATGACATTCAGCGATGTCGATGCCACTGACCGTTACGACGGCATCTGGTGCTGCGCGTCCCTGCTACACGTGGAAGCACACGCTTTACCGCAGGTGATGTCCAGGCTGGCGCAGGCATTGAAACCCGGCGGAATCTGGTACGTCTCGTTCAAATATGGCGAACAGGAAAGAGAGAAAGAAGGTCGTCATTTCAGTGATTTAACCGAATCAGGCCTGACCGCGCTGGTCAGCCCATTACCGGATGTTCAGGTGGTGTCGATGTGGACGACGCAGGATAAACGCCCGGATCGTGCGGAAACCTGGCTTAACGCCTTGTTACGCAAAGATTAACTCCACTGCTCTGACTATCCTCTACACTCAAATCTCACACCATCATGAGGAAAGGCGATGTCGATTATCAAAAGCTATGCCGCTAAAGAAGCCGGGGCAGACCTGGAGCTGTTTGAGTACGACGCGGGGGAATTGGGTCAGGAAGACGTGGAAGTACAAGTGGATTATTGCGGGATCTGCCACTCGGATTTGTCGATGATCGACAACGAGTGGGGCTTCTCTCAATATCCGCTGGTCGCCGGGCATGAAGTAATTGGTCGCGTGGTGGCGCTGGGTAGTGCCGCGCAAAACAAAGGGCTGAAAGTCGGTCAGCGCGTGGGCATTGGCTGGACGGCGAAAAGCTGCGGTCACTGCGACGCCTGTATCAACGGCGACAATATCAACTGCCAGGAAGGCGCGGTGCCAACCATCCTTAACCGCGGCGGCTTTGCCGACAAAATCCGCGCGGGCTGGCAATGGGTGATCCCGCTGCCGGATACCATCGATGTCGAGACCGCCGGGCCGCTGCTCTGCGGCGGTATTACCGTGTTTAAACCGCTGCTGATGCACCATATCACCGCTACCAGCCGTGTCGGGGTCATTGGGATTGGTGGGCTGGGCCATATCGCCATCAAACTGCTGCGCGCGATGGGCTGTGAGGTGACGGCGTTCAGTTCGAACCCGGCGAAAGAGGCCGAAGTCCGCCTGATGGGCGCGGATTATGTGGTGAACAGCCGCGATCCGGAGGCCTTAAAAGCGCTGGCGGGCCAGTTTGATTTGATTATCAACACCGTGAATGTTGATTTGCAGTGGCAGCCGTATTTTGAAGCGCTGGCCCACGGCGGCGCGTTCCATACCGTTGGCGCAGTACTGAAACCGCTGGAAGTTCCGGCCTTTACGCTGATTGGCGGCGACAGAAGTGTGTCCGGTTCCGCGACCGGTACGCCGTTCGAGCTGCGTAAGCTGATGAAGTTTGCCGGGCGGGCGAAGGTGGCACCGACTACCGAGATGTTCCCGATGTCGCAGATTAACGAGGCGTTGCAGCATGTGCGTGACGGGAAGGCGCGTTACCGCGTGGTGTTGAAAGCGGATTTCTGATGTGCCCCTCACCCCTGCCCTCTCCCACGGGGAGAGGGAGAAAACCCGAACTCATATTTGCATCGGGAGCAGGCGTAGCCCGGATAAGCGCAGCGCATCCGGGAAATGGCGCTGTGCGGCCTGCTGCCCTCACTCCTGCCCTCTCCCACAGGAAGAGGGCGAAAACCCGCACTCATATTTGCATCGGGAGCCAGGCGTGGCCCGGATAAGCGCAGCGCATCCGGGAAATGGCGCTGTGCGGCCTGATGCCATCACCCCAGCCCTCTCCCACGGGGAGAGGGAGAAAACCCGCATTCATATTTGCATCGGGAGCCAGGCGTAGCCCGGATAAGCGCAGCGCATCCGGGAAATGGCTTACCCCTTCGCCAGCGCCGCAAACACCTCTGCAATCGCCACTGCGCCGGGGTCGGTGACGCCTTCCAGACTCTCACTGTTCACATAGGACGAACGGCCCGCGCCGGCGGTCTGCATGGTCGCGGTTTTGGCGGCCCCCGCTTTTGCGGCAGACGCTGCGGCATCCAGCCCGCTATCGCGCAAGGCTTCCAGCGCCGGTTGCAACGCGTCGATAAGCGTTCGGTCGCCCAAGTCCGCCCCGCCATAATGTTTCATCTGGTGTAGCCCACGGAGCAACGCCTCTGGCAAAGATTTACCATCATGCACAGCCTGACCTGCGGCGGTAAAGAAGATGGACATCAGCACGCCGCTGGAGCCGCCCATTACTGTTGCCAGCCGCTCGCCCACCAGTTGCAGCAACTGCGCGGTGTTATTCAGCGGCAGCGCGCCCTGCTCCAGCAAATGGATAATTTCCCGCGCCCCTTCGGCGAACGTCGAGCCGGTATCGCCATCGCCCACTTTGGCATCCAGCGCATTCAGGCGATTTTCGAGATCGACAAGTGTCCGCGCCGCCGTCGAGACCAGCGTTTTTACCTGTGGGTTTTCCGAAGGTTCGATTTCCAGTTGGTTGTAAACCGGGTTGTGGCGCTGGGTTTTCATCGGCGCAAAAGGCACCGGTTTTTGCCAGCCGACGGTCTGTACATCGGCATTAATGGCTTTCTCAAATGTCTCGTTCAGGCGTAACAGCGAGAGGGAAAAGCCTTTCATATCCAGCGAACTGACCAGCGGCGCGGGGCCAATCAGATACGCAATCTGATCTTTTAGCGCCGAGTGTGCCAGCTCTTTGGTGAGCAGGGCCATTTCGAGCGCTGACACACCGCCCAGGTTGTTGATTAACACCGCAACGCGGTCATCTCCGGCCTGTGCTTTCAGCGGTGCAACCATCGTCTCAATCAGCTTCTGGCTATTCTGCGAGTCCACCGTGCTCGCGCCCGGCTCGCCGTGAATGCCGAGCCCCAGTTCGACCTGCCCATGCTGGATACGGTCGTCTTCATCGCTGCTTCCCGGCAGGTTGCAGGTCTCCATCGCCAGCCCCAGGCTCCAGACACTCTCACTGGCCTGTCGGGCGATGTCGCGCACTTCGCTTAAGGATTTACCCTGCTCGGCGGCGTAGCCTGCGATTTTATGCACCAGCGCCGTTCCGGCGATGCCGCGCGGCTGTTTATTGTCCGGCAGAGCGATGTCATCGGCGACGATCACCATCTCTACTTTCAGCCCATAGCGTTTGGCTTTTTCTGCCGCGAGGCCGAAGTTAAGGCGGTCGCCAGTATAGTTTTTAACGATCAGCAGGCAGCCCCGGTCGCCGGTGACGGCAACGATAGCGTTGAGCACAGCATCAACGCTCGGCGAGGCAAACACGTCGCCGCAGACGGCGGCGGTGAGCATTCCCTTACCTACAAAGCCAGCGTGGGCGGGCTCATGGCCGGAGCCGCCGCCGGAAATCACTGCAACGCGGGATTTATCCCAGTCGGCGCGGGCAACAATACGAATAGCGGGGTCGATGTCGAGGCGAACTAAATTGCCGTGGGGAGCGGAAATCACCATTCCTTCAATGGCGTCATTGACCAATTGTTTTCGGTCATTAAAGAAGAATCTGGACATAGCTTCCTGAATTTTTTGAGAACCGTAAGGAAAGCGTAGCCAGGATAAGGGAAAGTGTATCGATGAAATAGGATGAGTTTAGTGCGGAAAGGCGCTCTCTCCCACAGGGAAAGGGAGAAAGCGCGTCGCCCGGATAAGGCGGAAGCCGCATCCGGGAACAGAACAGAAACCTAGCTCTTACGCATCAGCAGCCAGAGGCTAATCAGGAAGAACGAAGTACTTGGCAGCAACGCGCCAATAATCGGCGGAATGCCGTATACCAGCGTCAGCGGGCCAAAAATCTGGTCCAGCAGGTAGAATACAAAGCCGAAGCTGATACCCGTCACCACGCGCACGCCCATCGGCACACTACGCAGCGGGCCAAAGATAAACGACAGCGCCATCAGCATCATCACTGCCACGGAAAGCGGCTGGAAAATTTTGCTCCACATCTGAAGCTGATAACGCCCGGCATCCTGGCCACTCGATTTCAGGTACTTCACATAGTTGTGCAGACCGCTAATCGACAACGCATCAGGGTCCAGCGCCACCACGCCCAGTTTGTCCGGCGTGAGGTTGGTCTTCCAGGTACCGGTCAGCGTCTGTGTACCGGTCACTTGTTTCGGGTCGGTCAGGTTGGATTCATCCACCTGCGACAGCCGCCACAGCTTAGTGTCTTTATCGAACTTCGCTAAAGCGGCATAGCGAACGGACTGCAAACGACGCTGATCATTGAAGGAGTAAATACTCACCCCACCCAACTCATCATCACCCTTCACCCGCTCGATATAGACAAACGTCTCGCCATCTTTCGCCCACAACCCTTGCTGGGTGGAGAGCAGCGAACCGCCATACATGGACTGCGCGCGCTGGTTACGCGCCATTTGCTCGCCCTGCGGCGCCACCCATTCGCCAATCGCCATGGTTAACAGCACCAGCGGGATGGCCGTTTTCATCACTGACAGCGCCACCTGCATACGGGTGTAACCCGAAGCCTGCATCACCACCAGTTCACTGCGCTGGGCCAACATCCCCAGCCCCAGGAGCGCGCCAAGCAACGCCGCCATCGGGAAGAAAATCTGAATATCTTTCGGCACGCTGAGGATGGTATAAAGCCCCGCCCCCATCGCGTCATAGCTGCCCTGCCCGGCCTTTTTCAACTGGTCGACAAATTTGATGATGCCGGAGAGCGACACCAGCATGAACAGCGTCATCATGATGGTGGTAAAAATGGTTTTGCCGATATAGCGGTCAAGTACGCCAAACGCCTGCATTATACCGCTCCTCTGCCCATCACACGGGCGCGAATCCGACGCATCGGTACCGTGTCCCACAAGTTCAGACCCATCGCCAACGCCAGGTACGCCAGATTAACCGCCCACATCCAAATCATCGGATCGATTTTGCCTTTTGCGGCATTGGATCGCAGGGAAGTTTGTAGCAGGAAGAACACCAGATACAACAGCATGGCGGGCAGCATCGACAGCACGCGTCCCTGGCGCGGGTTCACCACGCTCAGCGGCACGACCATCAGCGCCATCATAAATACGGTGAATATCAGAGTCAGACGCCAGTGTAACTCGGCCTTAGCGCGTGGGTTATCCGTGCGCCACAGCGTATCAAGCCCCATCTGCTCGGTATCGTCCGGGTCCAGCGTTACCGCCTGGTGGCCGATAATCGCCTGATAATCTTTGAAATCAGTAATGCGGAAATCACGCAACAGCGCCGTCCCTTCAAAGCGGGTGCCGGTGTTCAGGGTCACGACCTGAGAACCATCTTTCAGTTGTGCAAGATGGCCGGAATCCGCTACCACCACAGAGGGGCGGGAATTGCCTTTCGTGCGAATCTGCGCCAGGAAGACATCGTGGAATTTGCTGCCTTCCACGCTTTCGATAAACAGCACCGAGTTACCGTCAGAGGCTGGCTGGAACTGCCCTTGCGCCAGTGCGGCCATGCCAGGGTTGGCTTTGGCGTCAGCCAGCACCGATTCCTGATGGCGCGATGACCAGGGGCTAAGCCACATGACGTTAGCCGCCGCCAGCGCACCGGTGAACAGCGCCAGAATCATCGCCGCTTTGACCAGCACCGCCCGGCTCAGGCCGCAGGCGTGCATGACCGTAATTTCACTCTCGGTATAAAGTTTGCCCAGCGTCATGAGCAGACCGAGGAACAGACTGAGCGGCAGGATAAGTTGCGCCATCTCTGGCACACCGAGGCCCAGTAGCGACAGTACCAGGTTCGTGGGGATTTCGCCGTCGACCGCTGCGCCGAGGATCCTTACCAGTTTCTGACAGAAAAATATCAGAAGCAGGATGAAGAGGATCGCAAACTGGCTTTTTAGCGTCTCCCGCGCAAGATATCTTATGATTATCACTTTATATTACGCCCGTAAAAACCAGTCTTTTTACTGGAAAATCGCTTGTTTCGTGGCTTAAACGTCATTTATTCTCTTGAGTCGTCGAAATCATCGCTAAGATTAATATACTCAGCGGTAAAACGTATCCGACCCGTATCTGACGTGCCGAAACCTAAGTATCGTTAAGATTAACACGAAGTCACCGCAACAGCGGACATGAGTTACGAAAGCTTGCAATTATATACTCAATGGATTTCGAGTTGCAGAAAGGCGGCGAGACTGTGAAGCCCCGGAACTTACGTTCAGTAAGTGGCTGGGGTAAGCAGGCGCAAGCCAACGCATCTGCGGTTTGAAAGAGGTCGAGTATATCTGTAGCCCCTGCTGTTGTCTTTAAGATTCAGGAGTATAGTGCATGGAGTTCAGTGTAAAAAGCGGTAGCCCGGAGAAACAGCGGAGTGCCTGCATCGTTGTGGGTGTTTTTGAGCCGCGCCGTCTCTCTCCGATTGCCGAGCAACTCGACAAGATCAGTGACGGCTATATCAGCGCACTGCTGCGCCGTGGCGAACTGGAAGGCAAACCGGGCCAGACCCTGCTGCTGCACCACGTTCCAAATGTCCTCTCCGAACGTATTCTGTTGATTGGTTGCGGCAAAGAACGCGAACTGGATGAACGCCAGTACAAGCAGGTCATTCAGAAAACCATTAATACCCTGAATGATACCGGTTCAATGGAAGCCGTTTGCTTCCTGACCGAGCTACACGTTAAAGGTCGCAATACCTACTGGAAAGTTCGCCAGGCGGTCGAAACAGCAAAAGAATCTCTGTACAGCTTTGACCAGTTGAAAACCAACAAGAGCGAGCCGCGTCGCCCGCTGCGTAAAATGGTCTTCAACGTGCCGACCCGTCGGGAACTGACCAGCGGCGAGCGCGCAATCCAGCACGGTCTGGCGATTGCTGCGGGCATCAAAGCGGCGAAAGATCTCGGCAACATGCCGCCGAACATCTGTAATGCGGCCTATCTGGCTTCTCAGGCGCGTCAACTGGCGGACTCGTACAGCAAAAATGTCATCACCCGCGTAATCGGTGAGCAGCAGATGCGCGAGCTGGGGATGCACTCTTACCTCGCGGTCGGCGCAGGCTCACAAAACGAATCGCTGATGTCGGTTATCGAATATAAAGGTAACCCGTCAGAAGACGTGCGTCCGATTGTCCTGGTCGGCAAAGGCCTGACCTTCGACTCCGGCGGTATCTCTATTAAGCCGTCCGAAGGGATGGACGAGATGAAGTACGACATGTGCGGCGCGGCGGCAGTGTACGGCGTGATGCGCATGGTGGCCGAACTGCAACTGCCGATTAACGTCATCGGCGTGCTGGCGGGCTGTGAAAACATGCCGGGCGGGCGCGCTTATCGTCCGGGCGACGTGCTGACCACCATGTCCGGCCAGACCGTTGAAGTGCTGAACACCGATGCCGAAGGCCGCCTGGTGCTGTGCGACGTGCTCACCTATGTTGAGCGCTTCGAGCCGGAAGCGGTTATCGACGTGGCGACCCTGACCGGCGCATGCGTGATTGCCCTGGGCCATCACATCACCGGGCTGATGTCGAACCATAACCCGCTGGCGCATGAGCTGATTGGCGCGTCCGAGCAGGCGGGTGACCGCGCATGGCGTCTGCCGTTGGGTGATGAGTACTACGAGCAACTGGATTCCAATTTTGCCGATATGGCGAACATTGGCGGTCGTCCGGGCGGCGCGATTACCGCTGGGTGCTTCCTGTCCCGCTTTGCCCGTAAGTACAACTGGGCGCATCTGGACATCGCCGGTACCGCGTGGCGTTCCGGTAAAGCCAAAGGCGCAACCGGTCGTCCGGTGGCCATGCTGTCGCAGTTCCTGCTGAACCGCGCCGGGTTTACTGGCGAAGAGTAAGCGAAATCCCCTCACCCTTCCCCTCTCCCCTAAGGGGCGTGGGGATGGCATTCGCCCTCTCTCTTGAGGGCGAATGACCGGGTGAGGGTGTACGATTTAAATTCACCACAAGAAGCCCCATATCATGAAGAACGCCACGTTTTATCTTCTGGACAATGAGACCACCGTCGACGGCCTGAGCGCCGTGGAACAACTGGTGTGTGAGGTTGCCGCAGAACGTTGGCGCAATGGCAAACGCGTGCTGATTGCCTGTGAAGACGAGCAGCAGGCGCTGCGACTGGATGAAGCGCTGTGGGCAAGGCCGCCGGAGAGTTTTGTACCGCATAACCTCGCCGGAGAAGGCCCCAGAGGCGGTGCGCCTGTTGAGATAGCCTGGCCGCAAAAGCGTAACGGCAGCCCGCGCGATATTCTCATCAGTTTGCGGACAAACTTTGCAGATTTTGCCACCGCTTTCACAGAAGTGATAGACTTCGTTCCTTACGAAGATTCTTTGAAACAACTGGCTCGCGAACGCTATAAAGCCTATCGCATGGCTGGTTTCAACCTGAACACGGCAACCTGGAAATAATGGAAAAGACATACAACCCCCAAGAGATCGAACAGCCGCTTTACGAGCATTGGGAAAAGCAGGGCTACTTCAAACCGAATGGCGATGAAAGCCAGGAAAGCTTCTGCATCATGATCCCTCCGCCGAACGTCACCGGCAGTTTGCACATGGGTCACGCCTTCCAGCAGACCATCATGGATACCATGATTCGCTACCAGCGCATGCAGGGCAAAAACACCCTGTGGCAGGCCGGTACCGACCACGCGGGTATCGCAACCCAGATGGTGGTTGAGCGTAAGATTGCCGCCGAAGAAGGTAAAACCCGCCACGATTATGGCCGCGACGCCTTTATCGAAAAAATCTGGCAGTGGAAGGCAGAATCCGGCGGCACCATTACCCGCCAGATGCGCCGTCTGGGTAACTCCGTGGACTGGGAGCGCGAGCGCTTCACCATGGACGAAGGGCTCTCCAACGCCGTGAAAGAAGTCTTTGTCCGCCTGTACAAAGAAGACCTGATTTACCGTGGTAAGCGCCTGGTGAACTGGGACCCGAAACTGCGCACCGCGATTTCCGACCTCGAAGTGGAAAACCGCGAGTCCAAAGGGTCCATGTGGCACATTCGCTACCCGCTGGCTGACGGCGCGAAAACCGCCGACGGCAAAGATTATCTGGTCGTCGCCACCACCCGTCCGGAAACCCTGCTGGGCGATACCGGCGTGGCGGTGAACCCGGAAGACCCGCGTTACAAAGACCTGATTGGCAAATATGTGGTTCTGCCGCTGGTGAACCGCCGTATTCCGATCGTGGGCGACGAACACGCCGACATGGAAAAAGGCACCGGCTGCGTGAAAATCACCCCGGCGCACGACTTTAATGACTACGAAGTGGGCCGTCGTCATCAGCTTCCGATGATCAACATTCTGACCTTTGATGGCGATATCCGCGAAACGGCGGAAGTGTACGACACCAAAGGCAACGAATCCGACGTCTACTCAAATGAAATTCCGGCGGAGTTCCAGAAACTGGAACGCTTTGCGGCGCGTAAAGCCATCGTTGCTGCCGTTGACACACTGGGCCTGTTGGAAGAGATCAAACCACACGACCTGACCGTACCTTACGGCGACCGTGGCGGCGTGGTTATCGAACCGATGCTGACCGACCAGTGGTATGTCCGTGCCGACGTGCTGGCGAAACCGGCGGTAGAAGCGGTTGAGAATGGCGAGATCCAGTTTGTGCCGAAGCAGTACGAAAACATGTACTTCTCCTGGATGCGCGATATTCAGGACTGGTGTATCTCCCGTCAGTTATGGTGGGGTCACCGCATCCCGGCATGGTACGACAACAACGGCAATGTCTATGTGGGCCGTAACGAAGCCGAAGTGCGCCAGGAAAATAACCTGGGTGCCGACGTGGCTCTGCGCCAGGACGAAGACGTGCTGGACACCTGGTTCTCCTCTGCCCTGTGGACCTTCTCTACCCTCGGCTGGCCGGAAAACACCGATGCCCTGCGTCAGTTCCACCCGAGCACCGTGATGGTCTCTGGCTTCGACATCATCTTCTTCTGGATTGCCCGCATGATCATGATGACCATGCATTTCATCAAAGATGAAAACGGCAAGCCGCAGGTGCCGTTCCATACCGTCTACATGACCGGTCTGATTCGTGATGACGAAGGCCAGAAGATGTCCAAATCCAAGGGTAATGTTATTGACCCGCTGGATATGGTGGACGGTATCTCTCTGGCGGATCTGCTGGAGAAACGTACCGGCAACATGATGCAGCCGCAACTGGCGGAAAAAATCCGCAAGCGCACCGAGAAGCAGTTCCCGAACGGCATTGAGCCGCACGGCACCGACGCCCTGCGCTTCACCCTGGCCGCGCTGGCATCGACCGGTCGCGACATCAACTGGGATATGAAGCGTCTGGAAGGTTACCGCAACTTCTGTAACAAGCTGTGGAACGCCAGCCGTTTCGTGCTGATGAATACCGAAGACCAGGATTGCGGCTTCAACGGCGGCGAGATGGTACTGTCGCTGGCGGACCGTTGGATCCTGGCGGAATTCAACCAGACCGTGAAAGCATACCGTGAAGCGCTGGATAACTTCCGCTTCGATATCGCCGCGGGCATCCTGTATGAATTCACCTGGAACCAGTTCTGTGACTGGTATCTGGAGCTGACCAAGCCAGTAATGAGCGGCGGTTCTGAGGCAGAGTTGCGCGGCACGCGTAACACGCTGGTGAACGTGCTGGAAGCGCTGCTGCGTCTGGCGCACCCGATCATTCCGTTTATCACGGAAACCATCTGGCAACGTGTGAAAGTGCTGAAAGGCATTACCGCCGACACCATCATGCTGCAGCCTATCCCGCAGTACGATGCCGCACAGGTGGATGAGGCCGCTCTGGCCGACACCGAATGGCTGAAACAGGCGATCGTGGCGGTACGTAATATCCGTGCCGAAATGAACATCTCCCCGGGCAAACCGCTGGAGCTGCTGCTGCGTGGTTGCAGTAAAGATGCGGAGCGTCGCGTGAATGACAACCGCAGCTTCCTGCTGAATCTGGCGCGTCTGGAAAGCATCACGGTTCTGCCAGCCGATGATAAAGGTCCGGTTTCCGTGACCAAGATTATCGATGGCGCGGAGCTGCTGATCCCCATGGCAGGTCTGATTAACAAAGAAGACGAGCTGGCACGTCTGGCGAAAGAAGTGGCGAAGATCGACGCGGAAATTGGCCGTATCGAAAGCAAACTGTCCAACGAAGGTTTTGTGGCGCGCGCACCGGAAGCGGTGATTGCCAAAGAGCGTGAGAAGCTGGACGGCTATGCAGAGGCCAAAACCAAGCTGATTGAACAGCAGGCCGTTATTAGCGCGCTGTAATCGCAACGGCTTTGGTAGCCCGGGTGTAAGCACACCCGGGAACCTTCCTCAGAATACCGCCGGGAAGAACGACAACCCGCGCGCCAGCAGGTTCGCCGGATCTTTTGCCGGTTGCTGACCGTGGTTTTCCAGCGTCAGATTCTGCAACTCACCGTGAACATGCGTATTTTCCAGCACATAGCGGGTAAAGCGGACTTTCGCCCATGGATATGCCAGGAAAAGCGTAATCATGCACACCAGCGTATTGCTAATCGACAGCCACAGCACGCGCCCAATAGTCACGGTCGATGAGAAGCGAATATGCCCGGCCAGCGTGACCTGCCCGTAAATATAATTACGCATTTTCACGAAGGCATAGATAAAGCAGACAATAATACCGAACAGGTAAACCAGATAGGCCAGCGCGATTTTGCCGTAGAATGGCCCGGCTAACATCGCCAGTTGTTCCGGGCTATCGCCCACCGCCTGGGAATATTGCATCAGCGTAAAGAAGGCCGGCACGATGATAAACAACGCCAGTGCCAGGAACGGGAAGAGCAGCAGCATGGAGAACAGCGCTATCCAGATGCACTTCTTGATGGAGTAGGTTGCGGCAAATTTCTGCGTACCATATTGCAGATTATTCACCAGCATGCCATACCACTGAGCGGTATAAACCCCCTGCATAATGGCGGAACCCAGCAGCAACGCCAGCGTACCAACACCAATACCCACAATAATCGCGGTATAGGAACCCATGCTGAGAGTGCTCGACATAAACAGCGAAAACACCACCACAGAGACCGTCATAATTAACAACGGGCAACCCAGCATAACCCACCAGGCGCGCAGCGGGCTGGCGTAAAAGCTAAAGCGCACATTATTAATTTCCGTCATCAGGAATTGATAACGCAGGCCCTGCGTCACCAGCCATGGGAAGAAAAGTAAAAACAGCCCTATCATACATAGGGATAACACCACGTTATTATGCGCCATGTTAATCAGGAATATGATATACAGCACCATGAGGCACAGCCAGCCTACAAATACTGAACGGCCGGTGGCGTGGTAAGAAAAACGCGCCCCTTCCAGATCGGTATTCTCATAAAAATAACGGCGGGCACGCACCAGCGCCCAGGGCAGAAACAACCCGAGGGTGACGATGGTGAGTAAAACGTTTACCAGCCAGATCCAGAAATATCCCGCGCCACTGCCCTGGAACACAAAATTCCGGGAAGGCGTCGCCGTAGCACCACCATTTTCGAAAGTCATAACAATCCTTATCGTAAATCAGAAACAACGCTAATTAAGCCATAGAAATATTGCGGTATTTTTATTTCCGTTATTAAGTTTAGTAAACTTTGTACTAAAAATGTAGCGCCCAATATTACTGGTCTTGTCAGCACAGAAAAGTGATGGTATGGCAGGAAAACGATGATAAAAGCAAATAAAGGCCGAAGCAGACTCCGGCCTTTTGGTTTTATATGAAAGGAGCTACCGCCAGCACGCCGCGGGAAATCAGAGCGATAAAACCTGTTTCGACCTGCTCGTCATGATCCGTCAGCGCAACGTCGTCCAGATTCCCTTCAACATGGGAATGAAGGGCCTGGTAACGGATAAAACGTATTTTCATCCACGGATACGCAAGGCCGAGCGTGATCCCGGAAACGAAAAACAGCAAAACCAGTTGTACCACAACGCCATAGAACGTCAGGGTGGAAGCAAAACGAATACGCCCGTCCGCCAGTGTCAAACCATTCATTAAATGGTTGCGAAAGGCCTGCCAGAGATAAGCCGATGAAAGCAAAACGGCGCCAATATAAAGCAGATAGCACAGCAGAATTTGCCCTGGAAACCCTGAGAACTCGACATCCTCTGAGCCGTTAATCGTACGCAGCATCGCCATACTGCTATTGGAGATCGAAAGTATGTAAAACATGAGCCCCATAAACGGAACCAGAATACATAATGAGAGGAGGCAGGCTTTAATACAGTACTTCGTGCTGACACGAATATCGAATTTATGTGTGCCGAACTGGCCACCTTTCCCGATCAGAGATAGCCATTTGGCATACACATAGCCATTGCTCACGCTCATGCCCACAATACCGAGCAGTGCCAGCGTAATAATCTTCGCCAGTAAGCTGTCAAAATTGTAACCGCTGAACATCATATAACCGAGGGTAAAGAGAACTACGCATAATAAAATAGCCAGTAATGTCGGTAGCCCCATCATTATCCACCAGGCTTTTTTCATTGAACAATGAAAGGCAAAACGGACATTATTTAATGTCGTCATCAGTGCATTGTACTGCAGGCTTTTCACCATAAAAAAAGGCATGACCAGCATCACCAGAAAAATAGCCAGCGAACCTAAGAGTGGATTACAAATTTCCGCTACAACGATGATGATTGAAATAAATACCGACACGAGCAACCAGCTCATAAACAGTGCTCCGCCCTTTGCATGATAGCCAAAGCGTGCGCCGTTTAACTCCATGTTTTCGTACACGTAGCGCCGGGAACGCACCATTGCCCAGGGTACATAGACCCCTAACGTAATAACACTCAGCAGAACATTAACCAGAGAAATAAGAAAGTAATCCAGACCTTTGCCATGAAATATAAATGTTTGTCGGGAATTATTCGTATAACGGATATCACCGTTCATAACTACATCATCCTTAAATATAAACATTGATTTGATAAATAATGATTATCACTTCCGTGAAGCGCGCTACGATAACGTATCCCCCCTATAAATCACATCACAATTAAACGACTTGCAGCTACTTTCAGAGAGTGCTATTAAATACGCATATAAATGCATATATTTTTATTGAGTGAGTGTATGAATGTTGTGGCCAAGCAGAGCGTGACATTACGTCGGATGACTGCCGACGATAATGCCGCGATTGCCTCCGTTATTCGTCGGGTTTCTGCCGAATACGGTCTTACCGCTGATAAAGGCTATACCGTGGCGGACCCCAATCTGGACGAGCTGTACCAACTCTACAGCCAGCCGGGGCACGCCTATTGGGTGGTGGAACAGGATGGCCAGGTGGTGGGCGGCGGCGGTGTCGCCCCGCTGAAATGTAGCGAGCCGGATATCTGCGAACTGCAAAAAATGTATTTCCTGCCTGCCGCGCGCGGTCAGGGGCTGGCGAAGAAACTGGCGCTGCTGGCACTTGAACACGCCCGTACGCAGGGCTTCACCCGTTGTTATCTGGAAACTACCGCGTTCTTAAAAGAGGCGATTGGCCTGTATGAGCATCTCGGATTTAGCCATATTAGCGGGCCGCTGGGCTGTACCGGGCATGTGGATTGCGAAGTGCGAATGCTGAAAACACTGTAATTGTTCCCGGCCCTTTCCTTTTCTACCGGAAAGGACCGGAACCTCTTCTTTACTGATTCTCCGGCGCCATAATCAGACGAATCATTCCCGCAGCCTGATCCTGTGGCAACGTCAGCACGTTACGCCACAAGTCCTGCACAATGTCGCAGGCGACTTTCTCTTTGCCGACGCCTTTGCGCGGGTCCGGCATGATCTCAATATCCTGACCGTATTTCTTGACCAGCGACGCAATAATTGGCTGCAGATGCTGCTGTGCGTCCTGGCGCTCTTTATCTGTCACCGTGTGTCGGTTGACGCCGTAGGCAGCGCGCATCATCGCGGCATCAATATTCATGCGTTTCATCAGGAAATCGCTCGACAACATTTTCGCGGGATTAATCCCCCCTTTCACTGCCGGGAACAGGAAACGAAAGCAATTGTCATCGCTGACTTTCTGAATGGCCACGGTTTGCTCCATATTGATCTGCATATAAGCAATCACGTTCTCATCCGGGGCGTTTTGTAAACGCACCATTTGTACCCCGACGATCTGCGGTTGAATATAATCAATAATCTGCTGAGGGGTTTTCCCCTCTTTTTCCATTTTTTTCGCCGTGCTGCGAATAGTTTCCAGCAACTGCGGCTCTTGTTCACGCAACACCTGGTATGTCGGCATGCTGCTTATCGCACGGAACGCCACGTCCATTTGCGACTCACCGCTATTTTGCAGTAAGGGTGCAATATACTGCCGATAGCCCACGTTCCAGACCACAATAGCAACCGCAACAATCACCGCCGAGGTGATGCCGCCGATTTTCCCTTTCCGGCGCAGATACTGCGTCAGTGCTGTCGCCAGGCCAGCGACGAGGGCGGAGAGTAGAATAGACGTCCAGTTCATTTCAGGTCCCTTGTAACCATTTTGCTGATTGTTGTACCAGCCCGGCGAGGATTGTCACCTGGCGAGCGAAATAACTACGGATTTTGGCAGGTCAGCCCGGCACGCCGCTGTGAAAACGAAACTCGGGATCCGGCGAGGTGATCAGTTCGGCTTCGATCTCACCGAAATAGCGAACCCGTGGCGCGATATCCGTTTCCGAGACCTGTTGTGCCAGCGCAAGATAATCCTGATAGTGGCGGGCTTCGGAACGCAGCAATGACAGATAGAATTTCTGTAATTCCTCTTCCAGATACGGGGCCAGCGCGGCAAAACGTTCGCAGGAGCGCGCCTCGATATAGGCACCGCAAATCAGCTTGTCGATAAGCGTAAGCGGCTCATGGGTACGCACACCTTTGAGCATTCCTTTCGCATAGCGGCTGGCAGTGATTTTCACATAAGGAATATTGCGGGCAAGCATAGCTTCGCGTACCTGCCAGAAATGGTGCAACTCTTCTTTGATAAGCAGCACCATGCTGTCGATCAGCGCCCTGCCCCACGGATCATCCGCTTTCGGCATCGCGCCTTTGGCGATCTGCTTGTGCAACGCTACAAAGTCCGGTTCCGGCCCTTCACGAAAGGTAAAAGCTTCATAGGGTTTCAGCCATTCAAGCAGCGCATCGGCCCCACTTTTATCCGCCACATATTTACGCACCAGCAGCATGGCGGTTTGCGCAGCTTTTAATTCGCAGACCATATGATCGGTGAGCAACAGCGGAAGGTTTTGCGGGTCGCGGGCTTTATCTATCCAGGCCTGAGGTGTTGGGCAATGCAGAAAGTGTAAAACCGGGGAGAGTATTTGCGGGTAATCCATGGCTGTTCCTTGCACTGCGGCAGCCGTAGCTGCCGCACAGGGAAGACTTAGTGACGTACGCCGTCGTCGTCTTCATCCTCGTATTCATCTTCGTCGCCGTCTTCGTCTTCACCGTTCGGGTCTTCGTAATAGGTGCCCCAACCGTCATATTCGACGTCAAATTTCTCGGCCAGGTTAATCAGTTGTTCCACCTGCGCGTCAATCAGCTCGGCTTTCAGGGCGGATTCGCTCAGAATGTCGCAGCAAATCACGACTTCGCCCTCTTCCAGCTCCAGCTCTTCCGGCTCGGTCACTTCGTAACCCAGTTTAAACGCTTCGACGGCCACTTTTTCCAGTGTCTCGAAGTCATCTGCCGACAGGTGATGCTCAATGGTGTAGAGCGCATCAGGATCGCTGCCATCTTCCAGCAATTCTTCAATAATCAGTCGCGTCTCTTCGCGCTGTTCTTCCAGGTGTTCCGGGTTCGCCATGGCTCATTCCTCATAATGTGGCAGATAGAGATATTGTCACATACCGTTGGCAATGCCTCCACTCCTGGCGGAAAAGATTTATTCATTTGGCTTGCAAATGAATATTCATACATATAAATTGAATTTTAATTCAATAAGTGGCTTTAGCCAGGTGAGGGAACCATGTCGTCGTTTTACCAGAAACATTTTTTGAAATTGCTCGATTTTACCCCTGCTGAAATCAACGCTCTGCTGCAACTCGCCGCCAAACTGAAAGCCGATAAGAAAAACGGCAAAGAAGAACAAAAACTTACCGGCAAAAACATCGCGCTCATCTTCGAAAAAGACTCAACTCGCACCCGGTGCTCTTTCGAAGTTGCCGCATTTGACCAGGGCGCTCGTGTCACCTGGATCGGCCCAAGCGGCAGTCAGATTGGGCATAAAGAATCAATTAAGGATACCGCACGCGTACTCGGCAGAATGTACGACGGTATTCAGTATCGCGGTTATGGCCAGGAGATCGTCGAAACCCTGGCGCAGTTTGCCGGTGTTCCGGTGTGGAACGGACTGACCAATGAGTTTCACCCGACGCAACTGCTGGCTGACCTGTTGACCATGCAAGAGCACCTGCCTGGCAAAGCGTTTAATGAAATGACGCTGGTTTATGCAGGCGACGCGCGTAACAACATGGGCAACTCCATGCTGGAAGCAGCGGCGATGACCGGGCTGGATTTACGCCTCGTCGCCCCGACAGCCTGCTGGCCGGAAGCCAGTCTCGTAGCGAAGTGTAAAGCGCTGGCGGAGAAAAACGGTGGCAATATTACACTGACCGAAGATATCGCCGCAGGGGTGAAAGGGGCAGACTTTATCTACACCGACGTGTGGGTATCGATGGGCGAGGCGAAAGAGAAGTGGGCCGAGCGCATTAACCTGCTGCGTCCGTATCAGGTGAATAGCCAGATGCTGACGCTGACCGGTAACCCGGATGTGAAGTTCCTGCACTGCCTGCCTGCATTCCACGACGACCAGACGACGCTTGGCAAGAAGATGGCTGAAGAGTTCGGTCTGCACGGCGGAATGGAAGTGACCGACGAGGTGTTTGAATCGTCGGCCAGTATTGTGTTTGATCAGGCGGAAAACCGCATGCACACCATCAAAGCGGTGATGGTCGCGACCCTGGCTCAGTAATCATTTCCACAGCGCGCTACGCCTACCGTGGCTATACACTCAGGCGTAGCCCGGATGAGCGCAGCGCAACCGGGAAAATCAGCCGCATCTCAAAAATTGAATTTATACCGCTCGGCAACGATAAGCTGCTCGCCGTAGTGAATAGGCTGGTAGTCGGCATCCAGAATCAGCGTCTTCATTAAAAACAGCGGCTCTCCGAGCGGCTGTTCCAGCAACGTTGCCGTCTCGCCGTGGGCGCGCACCATCTCCACGGTGGTCTCCCCGGCATGGGTCGGGCGAATCGCGTACTTTTCGCGTAAAAGCTGATACAACGAACCGCTCAGATCTTCCTGCTGTAAAAAACCAAATCGCTTGAGCGAGTAGTAGTTATTCTCCAGCATCAAAGGATGATCCCCCGCGCGACGCAGGCGTTGAATATAGAGCAACGAGTCGTCATCAGCTAAGCGCAGCGCTTCGCGAACATGGTGATAATCGTCGAGGATAGCGGTACGCAGCACCTTGCTGGTGGTAGTCAGATGGCTACTGTCACAGGCATCGGTAAAGCTCAGCAGATGCACCACTTTACGTTCAATCTTCGGCAGACAAACAAAGGTACCCTTTCCCTGTTTCTTAACCAGATAGCCTTCGTCCACCAGCTCTTTAATAGCGTTACGCACCGTCACACGGCTAATGTCATACAGCTCACTCAGCTCAACTTCGGTGGGTATTTTCGCCCCTTCCGCAAGTTTACCGGAGGAGATATCGCTGAGGATTTTGTCCTTCAACTGTCTGTATAGCGGGACAGCGGTATGCTGTTGCAGTCCATTACTCAACATCGCGTTTTCACCAACAGGGCCAATGATTTGAACCCGGATTATAGTCGATGCGCGCACGGCAAACTATGCCGGCGCGCATAGCGCGCTTAAACCCAGGCGGAGATGGCCGCAAAAATGGCGCTGGTGATCCACAGCAGCGGAAACAGGCGCATAATCACCCGCAGCCACTGACCAAACCCTACGCGCGCAATCGACAACCCGGCCAGCAGCACACCGCCGGTGGGCGAAATAAGATTGGTCAGCCCGTTACCAAATTGATAGGCCATCACCATCGCCTCTTTATTGATGTTAACCAGATCGCCCAGCGGTGCGAGCACCGGCATGGTTAACGCCGCTTCCCCCGAAGAGGACGGCACGAAGAAGGTGATGATGTTATGGCTCACCAGCATCAGCGTCGTAAAAGCATACTGCGGCAAACCATCCAGCATTTCCGACAGGCCGTACAGCAGGGTGTCGATGATTTTGCCGTTTTCCGCCACCACCAGAATGCCGCGCGCCAGGCCGATAACGACCGCAGCATAGACAAATTCTTTGCAGCCATCGACAAAGCTTTCCGCCACATCGCTCACAGACATTCTGCTGACGATACCGGCAAACAGCCCCAGCGCTAAAAAGACAGTACCAATCTCCACCATATACCAGCCACGGGTGATGAGCCCCCAGGAGATGACCGCCAGCGCGAGTACAAAGGCGATGATAATCAACCGGTCACTCAGCGAAAAGTGTACCGTTCCTGTCTGCTCTCCCATAAACAGCGAGCGGTTCTGGGAGTCGCTTTCATACGACGGTGATTTGCTCGGGTCACGCTTCACGCGATGGGCGTACCACATGGTGAAGATAATCGACATCGCGGTAAAGACCACCCAGGCAATGGCGCGCAGCCAGAGCTGTGGGTTGCCCTGAATACCGGCAACGCCCTGGGCGATAAGCACGGAAAAGGGGTTGGTCATCGCGCCGACGTAGCCAATCTGCGTCCCCAGAAATAAGATCAAAATGGCGGTGAGGGAGTCATAGCCCAGTGCGAACATCAGTGAAATGAAGATGGCATAGAGCGGAATGACCTCTTCGCTCATGCCGAAAGTCGCACCGCCCAGGCTGAACAGCGTCATCGACAGTGGAATCACCAGAATCCCTTTGCCTGCCAGCCGCTGCGCCAGCGCAAGCAGGCCGCGCTCAATGGCGCCGGTACGCATAATAATGCCAAACGCGCCACCGACTATCAGCACAAAGGCGATCACATCGGCTGCTTTAATGATGCCTTCTAAGGGAGCGGCAAGAATGGCCGAAAGTCCCTGTCGTAAGTCACCATCAGCGGTGACTTTTTCAAGTACATGATAAGAGCCGGGCACCACCAGGTTTTTGGTCTCGCCACCCGGTAAAGTGACCGCGTGATAGTCAAAGCTGCCGCTGGGGATGCACCACGTTAAAACGGCAACCACAACAATGATAAAAAAGATCAGAGCGTAGCAGTGGGGTACGGCCCATTTTATTGTTGGAATACGCATAATCTGCCTCGGTAAGAATTTGCTTTATCGCCTGTCATCACGTCGTCTGTGCGCGTGAAGGCGGGCGTCTATAAAACATCGTGTGTTGTACGGCCATCCATCAGGGTCAGCACCACGCGCGCGTTACGCACTTCATCATCGGCACAGGTGAGCAGGTTGCGGTCGAACACGGCAATATCCGCGCGCTTGCCCACGGCCAGACTTCCGGTCTGTGCTCCCATGCCATGCTGAACGGCGGCGTTGATGGTCCAGGCTTTCAGAAGCTGTGTTCGCGTCATTCCGTGTTCGCGATACCACCCTTCTGGTGGCGAACCATCGGCGAAATGGCGACAGCAGGCCGCATAGATCGCATCGGGAATACTGGGGATAAACAGCGGCAAATCGGTGCCGATGGTCACCAGAACCCCGGCATTAAACAGCGCGGCATAGTTAAAGAACTGCTTCTCTCTGGCTTCGCCTCCGCGCTCACGCATATAGGCGTCAGACGCGCTCTGATTAAGCAGTAGTATCTGCGCGTAGACCTCAGCAGAGAGGCCCAGTGCGGCAAGACGTGGGATATCGTCCGGATGCGGGCACTCGAGATCGCTTAAGGCGTGATGGCGCACTCGGGGAGGATTGGCACGATGACATTCCGCGAAAATATCGATGCAATGACGTATGGCGGCATCCCCTTCGGCGTTCAGGCAGCAATTAAACCCAAGCCGGTCGGCCTCCAGCACCTGCTGGCGCAATAGCGCGTAATCCACCGGTTTTTCGTTATGCGTGTGCGGCCGGTCGGTATAAGGCTGCAACATGTCGCCGGTGTAATCGGCAATCACGCCATCCACCATAAATTTAAAGCCATGAAAACGCAGCCGGTCAGAGTGAAAATGGTCACGCGCCTGGCGGGCAAAAGTAAAATTAGCGGCGCTGGCCACTGGCTCACTGACCAGGCTGACGCGCAGTGACAATTCATCATTCGCCTCAAGCCCGGCCCAGGCGTCCAGCAGCGCGGGAGCATCATCAAAACAGACATCTTTAATTGCCGTTATACCGCGCGTCGCCAGCATCGCCATAAAGGCGCGCAACTCTTCTTTTACCTGCCCCGCGTCGTTAAGCATTTCTGTAAGCAGGTGCACACGTGACTCCGCGCTACAGTCGTCAGGCGTGAACCCGTAGCGAGCGATCGCTGCCTGATTCATCCAGCAATAGCTCTTGTCACTATTAATCGCGACCACCGGGCGACAGGGAAAAGCGTCGTCAAGTTCTGTACTGGCAGGTAACGCTCCCCACTGCGCCGCAGACCAGCCCCACGCGTACAGGCTTTTTCCGGCAGGCAGATCCTGCTCCGCTTTTTTGAGCAGCAATAGTGCCGCCGCGCTAGTGTTCGTGGCGCTAAGATCTACGCCGCGATGCATGCTCATATACCCCGTGAAAAAGGTGTGATTATCACAAAAACCAGGACAAATTAGCCGCTCGCCGAGATCGCGAAAATGGGTAGTGGGGCCGCGCCACGAGCTAATATCTTCATCGTTTGCAAGTATCGCTGAAATAACGCCGTGGTTTATAACAATATATCCAGAAAATAATTCATCGCTGTCGGCAGTAAATATATTATCCGACCGCAGAATAAGATCAGCAGTATGATATTCAGGCATAACTCTTTCCTTATTGGGGAAAAAGCGCAAAACCGCGCCCCTTCCCCTCATAAAATGAGCGAAATAAAAACCTATTTAGATAGCGTTATTTAATAGCGAACACCGTAGCCGAAAGCCCCCTCTTTGAGGCAGATTTTCGCCGAAAATAATGCGGCTTGCTTAAGGCTTGCAGGAATCGCTTCTTCATCCGGGATATTTGTCTGTGCAAGATAATGGCACAGGAAGGCGGTAATAAACGCGTCGCCTGCCCCCATCGTATCCACAGGGGTGACATATTCCGGGGCCTGTTGATACCACTGTTTGCCATCAAACAGAATTGCCCCTTCGCTGCCACGCGTGGCACAGACAATCCGACTGCCACTATTGTGCGCCTGCTGAATAATGTCTCGCGTCTGCTCAAGGCTGTAATCAGCGCAGGAGAAAAAGGCAAAGTCGACATACTGGCAAAGCGGCAACGCCTCTTCGAGCACAAAATCATCCGAGAAGTCATACGAGACGGGCACACCCAGTTGCTGTAATGCCGGAAGCTGTTCTTCCATATAGCTATAACAACCGCTGTGAATGAGAGAATATTCCCGCAGATAGTCCGTATGATGGAAAATAAAATCCATTGAGGTTGTTTTACGAATACCTCCGGCATTTGATCCGAGAAATATTCGCTCGCCATCTTCTATTTTAAGCTGCGCACAACCATTCTCCCCGGAGACATATAAACAGTGCGGATGTCTGACACCCAGTTCGTCCAGTACGGAAATAACATGTTTTGCCGCGCTGTCATTGCCAAAAATACCCAGATACGCCGCTTCATGGCCCAGCATAGAGGCATAAGCTGCAAAATTAAGCGCATTGCCGCCTGGGTACATCGTACGAATATGGGCATATTGATCGACGACATTATCGCCAACGCCTATGACTTTCATCATGCTCTCCTTAATACGCGACTTGTCCCATATAGCGACGTGTTTCCAGCGGGTGTTGGCGAATATCCGCCAGCGCCGAACGATATTCACACATAATGCTGTAGAACAGCACCGGGTTAAAGAACTCCACGACGCGCGGAGGGAGCACGCCAATACCCAGCTCTTTTGCATCGACCACTTCCACTTTTTCTGCGTAGGTGGAAAGGAAAGCGTTAGCCCGCTCATCCATCACGCGGGTGCGACCTTCGTTCATCAGTAAGATAAACGGCGTCTCTTTATCGGTCACTTCAAACGGCCCGTGGAAATATTCGCCGGAGTGAATGGGCGCGGCGTGCAGCCACTGCATCTCCATTAACGAACAGATGGCGAAGCCGTAAGCATGGCCATAGGACGCACCGCTGGAAAGGATATAAAACAATTTTTCGTCCTGATAACGACGGGCAAAGCGCTGGCAGCGGTCAGCCACCTGTTGACGCGCCTTTGCAATAACGCCGTTGATTTGTTCCATGCCCTGCTGAAAATCCGCATAAGCCGCATAGCCTTCCACCTGATTGAGTACCTCGACGCACAGGCTGAGGATAATTGCCATCGGGTTATCAACGACATTGGTATCGTTGCCCCAGGCATACAGAATGTTATGGCTGGCGTGCTGAATAAGCTTCGCCTGTTCGTTGTGGGTCAGGGTCACGGTTTGCGCCTGATGCGCACGCGCCAGTTTTGCCGCCGCGACCGATTCCGGCGTATTGCCGCCGTGCGAACAGACAATGACCAGTGAGTTTTCACTGAGGGTTTTCGGGGTGGCATAAACAAATTCATTCGCGGTATACATGCCCACATGCAGCGTGGTGGCTTCGCTGTCGAAGAAGTATTTTGCCGGATACATATCCACCAGCGAACCGCCACATGCTACCAGAAACACCTGGCGAATCCCGCCATTGTCTTTAACATTGCCCGCCAGTTTTTCAATAATTTCTTTGATATTCATAACGTTGAAAATCTCCACATAAGTTAGACGCAGGGATATTGAATTCGGGATAACATTAATACGTTATAATACGTATTAATGAGATCGCCATCATGTTTTCGTTATGCGATGTGGTAAGGGGAAGCCAGGCAGGAAGGAAGAGTGGAAAGTCAGATTCGTTGGGTGCGCTGTTCGGGTAGCTCTGATAAGGGGGGGAGGAATCCCCACAAAAATGCGAGCACGAACGGTCCCCTCTCCTCTTTGGGGAGAAGGCCAGGGTGAGGGGAATATGCAGTTCAGGAGGTGGGTTCCGTTCACCTTATGTTCATGGCGAAATGGATCTCCGGACACGTGAACGGGTAAAGGGGAACACCGCGTTCCCCTTTACAATCCCCGCGGCCCCGCAAAGAAATCGGTGCTTCGCACTGCGATCGCTCCCCTCGCCCCGGTAGGATGAGGGGAAACGGGTAGCGCGAGTCAGGCTACTAAAACCTTCACAACCACTTTACGCACCTGTGCGGGCGCGCCCACGGCACACAGCGGTTTATGGACTTCGCCTGGGTAGAACACCACAAAATCCCCTTCGCTCAGCACCACCGTTTTTTCCTGACCGCCTTCCGGCAGGAACGCGATATCTTTATCTGCCAGCCAGTCGGTGTCCGGCGCGCCTGCGGGTAGCGTACTGAATGTCATCCCTTCCTGACCTTTGAGCACAATCTGGATATCCAGATAACGGGCGTGATATTCCGCGCGGCGCTCGGCAAACGGCTGAGTCATATCTTCAGAAACGAGATAAAACAGGTTGTTACCGTCAATATCGTGCTTCCCGGTCGGGGTGGCATCCGTCACGTGGGCTTTGACATGTTCAATGGCCTGGCGCAGTTCTTCCGGCAACCAGCTTTGTAAGTGGTGAATGTTGCCAACGATCATAGCTATCTCCTCAAGATAAAACATCGTTTCATTTTTAGCTTTTATACGGAAAAATGGCGATGCTCACCACCCCTTTTTAGCGAAGAGTTGCGCTTGCGCATGTTTATTCCACCGGATTGTCAGTACGACTATTTACACGCCCGTAAAGTAATTACTTATTTATTAAATGTGAATTTATATGCAAATAAACCGATTGCCTGACGCAAATGTTGCATTAATCGCTTGAAACCGAAAAGTAGCTGAGTATAATCGCGGACAATTTGCCGGGAGGAAGCATGGTCCAGTGTGTTCGACATAATGTCCCTGGGCGTCTGAAAAAGGACGCAGGCCTGCCGTTTTTCTTCCCGTTGCCCACCCCATTCCATAGCCCCTCTATTGAGGGGCTTTTTTTTGCGCAGTCGTCAGGAGATAAACATGGCTAACCCGCTATATCAAAAACATATCATTTCCATAAACGATCTCAGCCGCGAAGAACTTGAACTGGTGCTGAATACTGCCGCCCGGTTGAAAGCCAACCCGCAGCCGGAGTTACTCAAGCACAAAGTGATCGCCAGTTGCTTCTTTGAAGCCTCAACGCGTACCCGCCTGTCGTTTGAGACCTCCATGCATCGCCTGGGGGCGAGCGTGGTGGGCTTTTCTGACAGCAGCAACACCTCGCTCGGCAAGAAGGGCGAAACGCTGGCGGATACGATTTCAGTTATCAGCACCTATGTGGACGCGATTGTGATGCGCCACCCACAGGAAGGCGCCGCCCGTCTGGCGACCGAATTTTCCGGCGGCATTCCTGTTCTGAACGCGGGCGACGGTGCTAACCAGCATCCGACTCAGACCCTGCTGGATCTGTTCACCATTCAGGAAACCCAGGGCCGCCTGGAGAACCTCAACATCGCGATGGTCGGTGACCTGAAATATGGCCGCACCGTGCACTCGCTGGCGCAGGCGCTGGCGAAGTTCAACGGCAACCGTTTCTACTTTATCGCCCCGGATGCGCTGGCCATGCCGCAGTACATTCTCGACATGCTCGATGAGAAAGGACTGGCGTGGAGTATTCACGCCAGCATCGAAGAGGTGATGGCTGAGGTCGATATTCTGTATATGACCCGCGTGCAGAAAGAGCGTCTGGATCCATCAGAATATGCCAACGTCAAAGCCCAGTTCATCCTGCGCGCCAGCGACCTTATCGGCGCACGCGGCAACATGAAAGTACTGCATCCGCTGCCACGCGTTGATGAGATCACTACCGACGTGGATAAAACGCCGCACGCCTGGTATTTCCAACAGGCCGGTAATGGCATCTTTGCGCGCCAGGCACTGCTGGCACTGGTTCTGAATAGTGATTTGGCTCTGTAGGAGGAAGCGACAATGACACACGACAATAAACTCCAGGTTGAAGCGATCAATCGCGGTACGGTGATTGATCACATTCCGGCACAGGTAGGTTTTAAGCTGCTGACGCTATTCAAGCTGACGGAAACCGAGCAGCGTATCACTATCGGTCTGAACCTGCCGTCAGGTGAAATGGGTCGCAAGGACCTGATCAAAATCGAGAATACTTTCCTGACGGATGAGCAGGTTAACCAACTGGCGCTGTATGCCCCGCAGGCGACGGTAAACCGCATCGACAACTATGAAGTGGTAAGCAAGTCTCATCCGAATCTGCCGGATCGCATCGACAGCGTGCTGGTCTGCCCGAACAGCAACTGTATCAGCCATGCTGAACCGGTCGCCTCCAGCTTCGCGGTGAAGAAACGCCCACACGATATCGCCCTGAAATGCAAATACTGTGAAAAAGAGTTTTCGCATTCTGTGGTACTGGCAGGGTAATTGATGCAAGGGTGTACTCAAGTCAGTGACTGGGGCGAACAAACCTGGCCAACAAGCATGCAACTTGAAGTATGACGGGTATAATGAGCCCCGACCTTATTACCGCTGTAATTCAGGAGAAATCATGAGCAAAACTATCGCGACGGAAAATGCACCAGCAGCAATCGGCCCTTATGTTCAGGGTGTTGATCTCGGCAGCATGATCATCACCTCCGGTCAGATCCCGGTGGATCCGAAAACCGGTAGCGTGCCGGACGACGTTTCTGCCCAGGCGCGTCAGTCGCTGGAAAATGTGAAAGCTATCGTGGAAGCCGCAGGCCTTAAAGTGGGCGATATCGTGAAAACGACGGTGTTTGTGAAAGATCTGAACGACTTCGCTACCGTTAACGCGACCTACGAAGCATTCTTTACCGAGCACAACGCCACCTTCCCGGCGCGTTCGTGCGTAGAAGTGGCGCGTCTGCCGAAAGATGTGAAAATCGAGATTGAAGCCATCGCAGTACGCCGCTAAGGCTTTCCCGGATGCGGCGCAAGCGCCTTGTCCGGGCTACCACCGATTTTCTCCCTCTCCCCCTGGGAGAGGGTTGGGGTGAGGGGAATATGCGGCTCGGAAGGTGGGTTCCGTTCACCTTATGTTCATGGCGAAATGGAATATCCCGAACACGTGAACGGGTAAAGGGGAACACCGCGTTCCCCTTTACAATCCCCGCGGCCCCGCAAAGAAATCGGTGCTCCGCACTGCGTTCGCCTCCCGCCCATATATGCCTTAAAATGACTCATCTGCCAAAGGCGGTAAAAATCGCGATTGAAGCCCTCGTGGTACGCCGCTAATCTCGCTGAAAACATATTGATAGCCGCCATGGAGGGGTGATCATGGCAAAAGTACGTTTCACTGAGGAGCAGATTGCTGATTTTCTTCAACAATCCAAAAATGGGGTTCCCAACAACGTATTGTGCGAGAAATTTGGATTCAGCCCGAGCACGCTTCGACGCTGGCAAGAATTACACGCCCAACGGATACGCGGTGAGTTAAAACAAGCAGAAAAAACCGCGGCCTACGTCTTTCTGGGCTTCTTGATTTCGACTTTACTGCTCGCTTTTATTTTCTCCAGGCCCGTTGCCAGTTGGGTCATTCCCTTTGTCTTACTTTACTGCCTGAGTTACATCCGCCGCTATCGCGCGCTGTCTGCAGAACATATCAAGGAAGGAGATACCTCCCTCGCACGTTCAGGCTTAGGAGCGGATAATGTCTTTTATCAGTTAAGCTGGTGCCTGATTATTCTTTTCCTCTGCTCACTGGGGTATCTGTTCGTGCACCTGATCTTGAGATAATCGACCTGAACAAAACGGCTTCAGGTCGATTATTACAACAATTTACTGCCAGCCATACCGGCGGCTGTAGAACCCCTTCACCGTCTGCGTCAGCGTCATGTATCCGGCCAGGATAGCAATCAGCCACGGGAAGTAAGAGAGCGGCAATGTCTGCAGTTGCAGATAGCTTGCCAACGGCGAGAACGGCAGCGCGATACCCACCAGAATCACCATCAGCGTCATCATGATCAGCGGCCAGGCAGCGCGGCTTTGAATAAAGGGCACGCGGCGAGTACGGATCATATGCACTATCAGCGTCTGTGACAGCAGCCCTTCCACAAACCAGCCCGACTGGAACAGGGTCTGCGCTTCCGGCACATTCGCCTTAAACACCCACCACATGACGCAGAAGGTCAGAATGTCGAAAATGGAGCTGATCGGACCGAAGAAGATCATAAAACGACCGAGATCGGCAGGATTCCAGCGCTGCGGTTGACGAATCTGCTCGTCATCAACGTTATCAAACGGAATCGCCACCTGGGATACATCATAAAGCAGGTTCTGAATCAGCAAGTGCAACGGCAACATGGGCAGGAACGGCAGGAAGGCGCTCGCCACCAACACGCTGAACACGTTACCAAAGTTAGAACTGGCGGTCATTTTGATGTATTTCAGCATGTTAGCGAAGGTTTTACGCCCTTCAATAACCCCCTCTTCCAGCACCATCAGGCTTTTTTCCAGCAGGATGATATCGGCCGCCTCGCGGGCAATATCCACCGCGCCATCCACGGAAATGCCAATGTCTGCCGCGCGCAGCGCCGGCGCGTCGTTGATGCCGTCACCCATAAAGCCCACCACGTGCCCTTCACGACGCAGCACGGTCACAATCCGTTCTTTGTGCATCGGCGTCAGACGGGCAAACAATGTGGTACGTTTTGCCAGCGCCGCCAGTTCGTCATCACCCAGATGCTCAATCTGGTTGCCCGTCACCACCTCGCCGACATCCAGCCCCACCTCCAGGCAGACTTTCGCCGCCACCAGCTCGCTGTCGCCGGTCAAAATTTTCACCGTCACACCGTTGGCTTTCAGCGCTTTCAGCGCCGGTGCCGTGGTCTCTTTCGGCGGATCGAGGAACGCAATGTAGCCTTCCAGAATCAGGTCGGATTCGTCCACACGATGGTAATCGCCGCTGCGTGCCGGGAGATATTTAGTTGCCACCGCCACCACCCGCAGCCCCTGGCGGTTCTGCGTTTCGGTGACGCGCTGAATACGGCGCAGCATGGTTTCATCCAGCGGCACGATATCGCCGTTGTAACGCACCTGGCTGCAGACGTTGAGGATCTCCTGCAATGCCCCTTTGCAAATCAACTGGTGGGCATCCGCGGTTTCGGCGACCACCACCGACATGCGACGACGCTCGAAATCAAACGGGATCTCGTCAATTTTCTGCCAGCGGGTCGAGAGCGTCCGGGCCGCTTCTGCTTCCACCCCTTCCAGCACCGCCGTATCGAGCAGGTTTTTCAACCCGGTCTGGTAATGGCTGTTCAGCCAGGCACAGTGCAGCACCCGTTCGCTGACTTTACCGGCGATATCCGTGTGGTTTTCCAGCACGATTTTATCCTGCGTTAACGTACCGGTTTTGTCGGTACACAGGATGTCCATAGCGCCAAAGTTTTGAATCGCATCCAGATGCTTGACGATCACTTTCTGTTTTGACAGTTTCACCGCCCCGCGTGCCAGCGTAGAGGTGACGATCATCGGCAGCATTTCCGGCGTCAGCCCCACGGCAACCGAGAGCGAAAACAGCGCCGCTTCCCACCAGTCACCTTTGGTGAAGCCGTTGATCAGCAGCACCACCGGCGTCATCACCATCATAAAGCGGATAAGCAGCATGCTGACGCGGCCAATCCCTTTCTGGAACGCATTCGGCTCGCTCTCTTGTTCACTCACCCGCCCGGCCAGTTGCCCAAACCAGGTGTTGCCGCCCGTGGCGATAACAACCGCCTGCGCCGTGCCGCTCACCACGTTGGTCCCCATAAAACAGAGGGTGTCGCTTTCCAGCGGGTTGGTCTGATCCGCTGCACGGGTTTTTGCCATTTTTTCTACCGGCAGGGATTCACCGGTCAGCGACGCTTGCGCCACGAACAGGTCGCGCGCCTGCACCACACGCAGGTCAGCCGGGATCATATCTCCCGCCGCCAGCTTCACGATGTCCCCCGGTACCAGTTGGTCGAGCGGGATCTCCATCCAACGGGTTTCCCCCTGCTCATTGGCTACACGCAGCACCGTTGCGGTATTGCTCACCATCGCTTTCAGCGCATCCGCCGCTTTGGTGGAACGCGCTTCCTGAATAAAGTTCAGGAAGGTCGAGATAGCGACCATCAGCGCAATCACCCCGGCGGCAAACAGATCTTCCGACGCGTAGGAGAAAATGCCCAGACAGGTCAGCAGCAGGTTAAACGGGTTGCGATAGCAGGACCACAGATGCGCCCACCAGGGCACCGGGCGCTGACCGGGGATCTGGTTAACGCCGTGTTTTTCCCGCGCGTCCTGCACCTCTTTTTCATTCAGCCCTTCCGGATGGCTGTTGAGCTGTTGCCACAGTTCGGCGAGTTCCATCGTCGACAGCGCCAGGCAACGATCGCTTAGCGAAGCCGGAACCTCGACGTGTTGAATATTAGCGGCGTCAGGTAGCGGGTCACGCTGAACGAGACGGCGAGGTAAGTGGCGGTTAAGCCGGACCAGGAGTCGGGTGATATTTTTGAACATAGTAGTCATCCTTGCCCCCGCATCACGCGGGTGCCACTACACGTCATCCTTCGCGATGTCGCTTTGTTGGCTAGACATATCACGAATGATGTTGTGCATTGCCGCAGGCACGGGACATCCGCGCCAGCAGGCGTTTTCAGTTATGCAGGGACGTTTTGCGTCGCTGCCTTACGTTTCCGGTAAGGCAGCAAAGGCGGGCTTACCGGAAAGAGTGTCTCCGTCGCGGGAGAGGTGCGGGATCAGGGTCCATAAAACCTCCGGTAAGGGTGAAAAGAGTACGATTTCAAGCGTCGCTATTATAACTCCGGTGAATTAAACCGAACGTAAACCAGACTTTACCCATTGTCGTTTGGTTGAGTACTCACCAAACTTTCTTTATTCTGCTATCCGCCCAGAAGAGGAACAGGACAGGACGCATGCAAAACCGGCTGACGATCAAAGACATTGCGCGTTTAAGTGGCGTTGGGAAATCAACGGTGTCTCGCGTGCTGAATAATGAAAGCGGTGTAAGCGAACGTACCCGCGAACGCGTGGAAGCGGTGGTCAATCAACACGGTTTTTCACCTTCCCGTTCCGCACGCGCCATGCGCGGTCAGAGCGATAAAGTGGTGGCCATCATTGTCTCCCGTCTCGATTCTCTTTCTGAAAACCTGGCCGTTCAGACCATGCTCCCCACCTTCTATGAACAGGGTTATGACCCGATCATGATGGAAAGTCAGTTCTCGCCGGACCTGGTCGAAGAACATCTGCATATGCTACGCCGCCGCAATATTGATGGCGTGGTGCTGTTTGGCTTTACCGGCGTCACGGAGAAGTTGTTATCCTCATGGCGCGCCTCGCTGGTCCTGCTGGCGCGGGATGCCAAAGGGTTCGCCTCCGTCTGCTATGACGACGAAGGAGCCATAAATCTGCTGATGCAGAATCTCTATGATCAAGGCCATCGCCACATCAGTTTTATTGGCGTACCGCACAGTGACATCACCACGGGCAAGCGTCGCCACGAGGCCTATATGGCGTTTTGCGAGCGCCATCAACTCGCCCCCAATTTCATTTTGCCGGGTCTCGCAATGAAACACGGTTACGATAACGTCGCCAGCGTGCTGACGCCCGACACCAGCGCCCTGCTCTGTGCAACGGACACCCTTGCCCTGGGAGCCAGCAAATATTTGCAGGAACAGCGCATTGATAATCTGCAACTGGCGAGCGTGGGGAATACACCTCTGATGAAATTTCTCCACCCGGAGATCGTCACCGTTGATCCCGGTTATGCCGAAGCAGGCCGCCAGGCCGCGGCGCAACTGATCGATCAGGTCAATGGCCGCACCGATCCACGTCAAATTGTGATCCCCGCCCACCTCGCCTGAGTCCCCCTCCCGCACGGTTTATTGTGATCTTCGCTTGGTTTCGGGAACGTTCCCATTTTCAGTTATTGAGCCAATGGATATGCTTGCGCACATTCATCAGCAGTCATTATTTCTCTCAGTGGGGCATCACGATGAGCAAAGTCAGACAAGAGGATCTCGCCAGGCTTATTGAACTGGTCGGCGGACGTGAAAACATCGCTACGGTGAGTCATTGCATCACCCGCCTGCGTTTTGTCCTGAACGCACCGGACAAAGCCGACCCAAAAACCATCGAAGCGCTGCCGATGGTCAAAGGCTGCTTTACCAACGCCGGGCAGTTTCAGGTTGTTATTGGTACCGACGTGGGCGACTGGTATCAGGCACTCATCAGTGCCATCGGCCAGGCCTCTGCCGATAAAGAACAGATCAAACGTGCGGCGCGCCAGAACATGAAATGGCACGAACAGTTGATCTCACACTTTGCCGAGATCTTCTTCCCCCTCTTGCCTGCGTTGATCAGCGGCGGTTTGATCCTTGGCTTCCGTAACGTCATTGGCGATCTGCCGATGAGTAACGGCCAGACGCTGGCGCAGATGTACCCCGGTCTCAAAACCATCTACGACTTCCTGTGGCTGATTGGCGAGGCGATTTTCTTCTATCTGCCGGTGGGCATCTGCTGGTCGGCGGTGCGTAAAATGGGCGGCACGCCGATCCTTGGGATCGTGCTGGGCGTGACCCTCGTCTCCCCACAACTGATGAATGCTTACCTGCTCGGCTCCCAGGTGCCGGAAGTCTGGAATTTCGGGCTGTTCAGCATTGCCAAAGTGGGTTATCAGGCACAGGTTATTCCTGCCCTGCTGGCCGGTCTGGCGCTGGGGCTCATTGAAACGCGCCTTAAAAAATGGGTGCCGGATTACCTCTATCTGGTGGTCGTACCGGTATGTTCCCTGCTGCTGGCTGTGTTCCTCGCTCATGCCTTTATTGGCCCGTTCGGCCGCATGATCGGCGATGGCGTGGCCTTCGCGGTACGCCACCTGATGACCGGCAGCTTTGCGCCCATTGGTGCGGCGCTGTTTGGCTTCCTCTATGCACCGCTGGTCATTACCGGTGTGCACCAGACGACGCTGGCTATCGACATGCAGATGATTCAGAGCATGGGCGGCACCCCGGTGTGGCCACTGATTGCGCTCTCTAACATTGCTCAGGCATCAGCGGTAACCGGGATCATTATTGTCAGCCGTAAACAGAACGAACGTGAAATCTCCGTCCCGGCGGCCATTGCGGCTTATCTCGGCGTGACCGAACCGGCAATGTACGGTATCAACCTGAAATACCGCTTCCCGATGCTCTGCGCGATGGTCGGCTCCGGTCTTGCCGGGCTGCTGTGTGGCCTGAACGGCGTGCTGGCAAATGGCATCGGTGTCGGCGGCCTGCCGGGCATCCTCTCCATTCAGCCCTCTTTCTGGCAGGTGTTCGCACTGGCGATGGCCGTCGCGATTATCGTGCCGATGGCACTGACCTCGGTGGTTTACCAGCGTAAGTTCCGCCAGGGCACGCTGCAGATTGTGTAACTTTTGGGGCGCGATTGCGCCCTTTCGCTTTAACCAGGAAATCATTATGAATACCCTTCCTCACTGGTGGCAGAACGGTGTCATCTACCAGATCTATCCGAAGAGCTTCCAGGACACGACTGGCAGCGGCACGGGCGATTTACGCGGCGTGATTACGCGCCTCGATTACCTGAAAACCCTCGGCGTAGACGCCATCTGGCTGACGCCGTTTTATATCTCACCGCAGGTGGATAACGGCTACGACGTAGCCAATTACACCGCAATCGACCCGCTCTACGGTACGCTGGAAGACTTTGATGAGCTGGTCGCTCAGGCCAAAGCGCGCGGCATTCGCCTGGTGCTGGATATGGTGCTTAACCACACCTCCACGCAGCATGCCTGGTTTCGTGAGTCTCAGGATCCTGCCAGCCCGTACCGCAGTTTTTATATCTGGCGCGATGGCACACCGGATGAAGTGCCCAATAACTGGCGCTCTAAGTTTGGCGGCAACGCCTGGCGCTGGCACGCGGCAAGTGAGCAGTACTATCTGCATCTTTATGCGCCGGAGCAGGCGGATCTGAACTGGGAAAACCCGGCGGTGCGCGCGGAGCTTAAAAAAGTCTGCGAATTCTGGGCCGATCGCGGTGTCGACGGCCTGCGACTGGACGTGATCAATGTGATCTCCAAAGACCAGACCTTCCCGTCCGATACCGATGGCGATGGCCGTCGTTTTTATACGGACGGACCGCGTGCCCATGAATTCTTGCAGGAGATGAGTCGGGATGTTTTCCAGCCGCGTAATCTGATGACGGTAGGCGAGATGTCCTCTACCACCCTTGAGCACTGCCAGCGGTATGCGGCGCTCGACGGCAGCGAAATATCGATGACCTTTAACTTTCACCATCTGAAGGTGGACTATCCTGGCGGTAAAAAATGGGAGCTGGCGCGCCCGGATTTCGTGGCGTTGAAATCGCTGTTCAACCACTGGCAACAGGGGATGCACAATCGCGCATGGAATGCGTTGTTCTGGTGTAACCATGACCAGCCGCGCATTGTGTCGCGCTTTGGTGATGAAGGCGAGCTGCGCGTACCGTCCGCCAAAATGCTGGCGATGGTGCTGCACGGTATGCAAGGGACGCCCTATATTTACCAGGGCGAAGAGATTGGAATGACCAACCCGCATTTTACGCGAATTACCGATTATCGGGACGTGGAAAGCCACAATATGTTTGCCGAATTGCGGGCCAGCGGACGTGATGCCGACGAGCTGCTGGCGATTCTGGCCAGTAAATCCCGCGATAACAGCCGCACGCCAATGCAGTGGTCGGGCGAGAAGCATGCCGGGTTCACAACCGGTGAACCCTGGATTGGCCTGTGTGATAACCGCGACGAAATTAACGCGCAGGCAGCGATGAACGATCCGGATTCGGTGTTTTATACCTATCTGCGTCTGATCGCCTTGCGTAAAGAGCAGCCGATCCTGACCTGGGGCGATTATGAGGATTTGCTGCCCACGCACCCATGGTTGTGGTGTTATCGCCGTCAGTGGCTGGGGCAGACGCTGGTGGTGGCGGCAAACCTGAGCCGTGAATGCCAGCAGTGGCAACCTAAAGAGATGCCTGGGCAGTGGCAGCCGATCATGAGTAATTACGCCGAAATTTCCCCGGCGCCCGGTGAGATGACGCTGCGTCCGTTTGAAGCGGTATGGTGGCTGCAATCCGACGACTGACCTGGCCCCGGATGTCGGCGTGACGCCTTATCCGGGCTACCACCGGTTTTCTCCCTCTCCCCCTGGGAGAGGGTTGGGGTGAGGGGAATATGCGGCTCAGGTGGTGGGTTCCGTTCACCTTATGTTCATGGCGAAATATCACCTTCGGACACGTGAACGGGTAAAGGGGAATACCGCGTTCCTCTTTACAATCCCCGCGGCCCCGCAAAAAATCGGTGCTTCGCACTGCGTTCGCCTCCCTCGCTGCACGCTCTGCACCAGGGGGGCACAAAAATGTCACTGTGGTTGTCATGCGGGAAACGAGTCAGCCATGGCTAACAAGGTTGAAGACGTTCACAGTATCTACCCGCCCGTAGCCCCGGTTAGCGTAGCGACACCGGGGAGTGCGTTATATCCGCACGTCCTATTACCTTACTGTTTTTGTTGAATAATTAATCAGATTTTTCTTGGCCGAATTTACAAAGCCGCCAGTGCCCGCCGTTTGTACTCTCCCTTTTTTACTTTGTCCTGAATCAAAAAAATCGCAAACTTGTTTGATGCAAATCACTATATATAGAACTTAGAATGCACGCCGACCCAACATATTGTATTAATCGTCTATTATTCCAACAAAGCAACGGCATCGACGCTGGCCGGAATTGTGGATAACAAGGGTCAGGATTCGGGGAACTCACTGTCGCAACAACACTTACCTCCAGTGAATAATTCCTCACCTCTGTGGATAACCTGTTTTTAATATGGAGTGATCATGACACCGCATGTGATGAAACGAGACGGCAAGAAAGTGCCGTTCAAATCAGAGCGCATCAAAGAAGCCATTCTGCGTGCAGCTAAAGCAGCGGGAGTCGATGACGCGGACTATTGCGCCACCGTCGCAGAAATTGTCAGTCAGCAGATGCAAAACCGTTCACAGGTCGACATCAACGAAATCCAGACTGCTGTCGAAAACCAGCTCATGTCCGGTTCCCACAAGCAGCTCGCGCGTGCCTATATTGAATATCGCCACGATCGTGACATCGCGCGTGAAAAACGGGGCCGCCTGAACCAGGAAATTCGCGGGCTGGTGGAGCAGACCAACTCCGCACTGCTGAACGAAAACGCAAACAAAGACAGTAAAGTCATTCCGACCCAGCGCGACCTGCTGGCCGGCATCGTTGCCAAACACTATGCCCGTCAGCACCTGTTGCCGCGCGATGTGGTACTGGCGCATGAGCGTGGTGAAATCCATTATCACGATCTCGACTATTCGCCGTTCTTCCCGATGTTCAACTGCATGCTGATCGACCTGAAAGGCATGCTGACCCACGGCTTTAAAATGGGCAACGCGGAAATTGAGCCGCCGAAATCCATATCTACCGCAACCGCAGTGACCGCGCAAATTATCGCGCAGGTCGCCAGCCACATTTACGGCGGTACCACCATCAACCGTATCGACGAAGTGCTGGCGCCGTTTGTCACCGCAAGCTTTGCCAAGCACCGTAAAGTCGCCGACGAATGGCAAATTCCGGATGCCGATGGCTACGCACACAGCCGCACGGAAAAAGAGTGTTATGACGCTTTCCAGTCACTGGAATATGAAGTCAATACGCTGCACACCGCCAATGGCCAGACCCCGTTCGTCACCTTCGGCTTTGGTCTTGGCACCAGTTGGGAATCGCGTCTGATTCAGCAGTCGATTCTGCGTAACCGCATCGCGGGTCTTGGTAAAAACCGTAAAACCGCCGTGTTCCCGAAACTGGTGTTCGCCATTAAAGATGGCCTGAACCATAAGTTTGATGACCCGAACTACGACATCAAACAACTGGCGCTGGAGTGCGCGAGCAAACGCATGTACCCGGATATCCTCAACTACGATCAGGTCGTGAAAGTGACCGGCTCGTTTAAAACCCCGATGGGCTGCCGCAGCTTCCTCGGCGTGTACGAAGAGAACGGCGAACAGATTCACGACGGGCGTAACAACCTGGGCGTCATCAGCCTGAACCTGCCACGTATCGCGCTGGAAGCCAAAGGCAACGAAGCCGCGTTCTGGAAACTGCTGGATGAACGTCTGGTGCTGGCGCGTAAGGCGCTGATGACCCGTATCGCCCGTCTGGAAGGGGTGAAAGCGCGTGTGGCACCGATACTCTATATGGAAGGGGCCTGCGGCGTGCGTCTGAAAGCAGACGACGACGTCTCTGAAATTTTCAAAAACGGCCGTGCGTCTATCTCGCTTGGCTTTATCGGCATCCACGAAACCATCAACGCGCTGTTCGGCAAAGAGCATATGTTCGACAGTGAAACGCTGCGTGCCAAAGGTGTTGCGATTGTAGAGCGTCTGCGCCAGGCGGTGGATCAATGGAAAGAAGAGACCGGCTACGGCTTTAGCCTCTACAGCACCCCGAGTGAAAACCTGTGTGACCGTTTCTGCCGTCTGGATACCGCTGAGTTTGGCGTGGTGGATGGCGTGACGGATAAAGGTTATTACACCAACAGCTTCCATCTCGATGTCGAGAAGAAGGTAAACCCGTACGACAAGATTGATTTCGAAGCGCCATATCCACCGCTCGCCAGCGGGGGGTTCATTTGCTACGGCGAGTACCCGAATATTCAGCACAACCTGCGTGCGCTGGAAGATGTCTGGGATTACAGCTATCAGCATGTGCCCTATTACGGGACCAATACGCCGATTGATGAGTGCTACGAGTGTGGATTTACCGGCGAGTTCGAGTGTACCAGCAAAGGCTTCACCTGCCCGAAATGCGGCAACCACGATGCAGCACGTGTATCGGTGACCCGCCGCGTGTGCGGTTATCTCGGTAGTCCGGACGCCCGTCCGTTTAACGCCGGGAAGCAGGAAGAAGTGAAGCGCCGGGTTAAGCATCTGGGGAATGGGCAGATAGGTTAAGTTTTTTACCGACCTCTCCCCCTCACCCTAACCCTCTCCCTCAAGGGAGAGGGGACCGATCGAAAGCAACTTCAATTACTTTAACTTACCTGATCCGCGCTTTTCGCAAAGCAATTGGCGTCAGGACAAGGCGGCAAACGAGCGAGTCCCGGGGAGCTTACATAAGTAAGTGACCCCGGTGAGTGAGAGCAGCCAACGCAGTAATGGCGTCAATTGAGAAGCGAAAATGAGGTTTCATCAATACTACCCTGTCGACATCGTCAACGGCCCCGGCACGCGCTGCACCCTCTTTGTCTCCGGGTGCGTACACGAATGCCCCGGCTGCTACAACAAAAGCACCTGGCGGTTAAACTCCGGCAAGCCGTTTACCAAAGAGATAGAAGACCAGATCATTGACGATCTCAACGACACCCGCGTCAAGCGCCAGGGGATCTCGTTGTCCGGCGGCGATCCGCTCCATCCGCAGAATATCCCGGATATCCTCAAGCTGGTGCAGCGCATCCGCACCGAATGTCCGGGCAAAGATATCTGGGTCTGGACGGGGTATAAGTTAAACGAGCTGAACGACGCGCAAATGGCCGTTGTCGATTTAATTAACGTATTGATCGACGGGAAGTTTATGCAGGATCTAAAAGACCCGGCGCTTATCTGGCGGGGCAGCAGCAACCAGGTGGTGCACCACCTGCGATAGTAAAACCCCGGCACAGGTACCAGGGTTATCAGTCGCCCGGATCAGGCGCTTGCGCCGCCATCCGGGTTTTCCCCGGCGGCGCGATGCTGCCGGGGCGGCGAATATACGTGATACATCCAGCCTGGGCGGATTATTTCGCCACGATAAAGCGTTTGGCGTCATCCATATAGGCTTTGTCGCCTGCAGGCGCAATAATCGAACCAAAGTTCATGTGCGCACGCAGTTTCCAGCTCGCCGGGATATTCCAGGTACGCTGAACATCCGCATCCACCAGCGGGTTGTAGTGCTGGAGGTTAGCGCCAATGCCTTTCTCTGCCAGTGCCAGCCATACCGCATATTGTGCGATACCTGAACTATGCTCTGACCAAATCGGGAAGTTGTCGGCGTAGGCGGCAAACTGCTCCTGCAGCCCGGTCACGACGTCCTGATCTTCAAAGAACAGCACGGAACCCGCGGCAGCGGCAAAACCATCGAGTTTATCGGAGGTGGCGTGGAAGCTCTCTGCCGGAACAATTTTTCTCAATTGCTCACGGACCAGCTCCCAGAATTTATTGTGCTCATTACCCAGCAGGATCAGCGCGCGAGAACTCTGCGAGTTGAACGCAGATGGCGCTTGCTTGATGGCGTCCTGAATCGTCTGAACAACTTCATCTTCCGGCAACGGCAGGTCTTTGCCCAGTGCATAAATGGTTCTGCGTTGTTTCGCTAAAGCAAGGTAGTTCTCTGGCATAACGCCTCCTGAAAGCGTGGTGAATTCCAACGGAGTTGGGGTGTGCGTGACAGGCTGCTCCCGGGAAAGTAATGCGTTCAAAATTCGCTGAAACGAGTTCATGGTTCGCTGATTCCTGTCGGTCCCTTAAAAGAGAGCAAACACCCCGCAGGCTGTTTACTCTGACTGTGAAAAGAGTAGCCCTGCCAGCCAGTTAGGGAAAGCAGAACTATTTGTATCTATCGTTCAAAAAAAGTGAAAGAACCCTTAGTGTGATTATTTACTAAACATATTTTTATTACTGCCGATAATGACGTAGTCTCGTTCTTTCCCGCGTAGATTCATCATCCAACGAGGCAGAAGGCTCCTTGCGTCAGGTCCTGGATTGCATTTTTCGGAGATGACAATGAACGGTATTGATAAAGTTACCGCCGTAAGCGCAGGCACACTTGGTGATCCTCATTTATCAAATAATGAAAGTACGTTTGGTCTGCGAAATAAACCTAAATCAGCAGATGCTAATTCTGACAGTAATAGCTCTGGCAGCGATGATAGCAGTACCAAACTTTCGCTATCGTCCAAAACAGCGGAGGAAATTAAGAAACAACATCAATTAAAACAGGAAGAAATAAAAAAGACTGACTACACCCTGGAGATGACGGGCATCCCGCTATTTCATGGTCGGCTGGTCTCGGTGGTGAAATATCCTGACGGGAGTGAAGAGATGGTTGATGCCCTCTCTGGCGTCAAATTAACGGCGCAAGACCTGCAGCAACAGTTTAGTCAGTCTACAGAAAACGTTCAGGAATCGTTAAATATTGAGATGGCAAACATCGCAGGGACACCGGGAGAGACTATTAAATCTCATGCCGGTAACGCAGAATAAATATTAAAAAATATAATCAGTCTTACTTGCGGAATAGTAAATTATTTACTACGCACACAGAAATATAAGATAAGAAAACCTTATTTCCGCCAAGGAAAATAAGCACAAGCTTTAAATAGAATATTCGTTTTACTCTTTCGGAATATTAAGCAGTAACGTCTGGTCAGGTGGGGCGCGTTGTTTCAACGCGCAATCCCCATTAAAAGCGGCTAACGCATTCCATGGCTACGGCTTTAAATGACATAAAATCTTTACAGGCACTCAACCGGGATGCAGCCCGCTCGCGTAAAAACGTGACGAAAATATCGTATATCGCCATCGCCTCCTCATATTCGCTTTTGCTAATCGCCAGCAGGAAAATAACGTGTGCCGTCTCCTCTCCCCACTGAATGCCCTGGGGTGCCAGCACCGTATAGACCACCGTCTTTTGCGCCAGCAGGCCCAGCGAGTGCGGCAGCGCGATCCCCTCACCCAGCATGGTGCTGACAATCGCTTCACGTTCCACGACTGAGTCGAGGAAATCCGCATCAACAAACCCTTCCCGCTGAAGCTGGGCACAAAGCGTAGTGAACAACGTTTGTCTGTCTAACGGCTGGTCGATAATCGTGAAATGCGAAGCATCGAAATACTTTTCCAGAATCCACGGCCGCGTTCTGTCCACCAGCACCAGTTTGCCAATCTGTTCAAGCTGGTAGTCCGTCGGGAACGGTGCGATGGTTACAATCGGCTTCTCTTTATCGCTGATCCTTGCCGTGGAGATAACAAAATCTTCGTTGATGGCCTCGCACTGCTCATAGTCGCGTAGCGTCAGCGTACGGGTGACCTCAATCTGTGGATATTTGCGTTGCAGCACCGCCTCAATCATTCGCGCCATCGCGTTACCCGCATCGCACACCAGCATCACCCGCGGCTGGCGCTGATAGCCAATATTGTAATGCCGCTCCAGCCCAACACCGATGTGCAGCACCAGAAAGCCGACTTCGTTTTCGCTGATCACATACGGCGTATATTTCCCCCAACTGGAGACCGCGGCCAGCGTCATGTCCCACGCCATCGGGTAGTGCTGTTTGATGTTATCCAGCAACGGATTAGGGATCATGATTTGATAGCGCACCCGGGTGATCATGGTCTTGATATGGGTAAGCAGATCCGCATGTAACTGCGCATCGTTTTGCAGGTTGTAGTTATAGTGGGTGTTGATGTAATTGAGGATGTAATTGACCAGCGCTTCGTCATCGTCCGCACTGATGGCGCTGGGGGTAATGTCCTGCAACTGACGCCCGGCGATATGCACCCGCAGCCAGTGGACTTCCGAAGCCGCCAGCGGTTTTTCGGCAAGCTGTTGCAGCGCGGCGGCGATCTCACGCGCAGCATCCCGCACGTTCTCGTCACCGTCTTCGGCGGTGAACTCTGACAGCGGAAACCCTTCGCTGATACGGCGTACCGCTACCGCACAATACAGGCGGATGAAGCGCTCGCCCTCATCGGTCAGCCGAATATGATGCCGGGTAAAAACATCGTGCAGAATCACCGCCAGTTGCTCCGGTATCCCTTTATTGAGCGCCTCTTCGGTGACAAGCGGGTTGCGGGCATTCTGCTGCGTCAGTTCCCAGAGCAAATCCGTCAGGCAGGCACGCAGTGCCATTTCGCTGCCGAACAACTTCATACCGTGACGCGGCCGGGTTTCCAGCGTCAGGCGGTAGCGGGAAAACCACTCCCTCACTTCCGCCATGTCATTTTGCAACGTGGCGCGGCTGACAAACCACTCGTCCGCCAGATCCTCCAGCTTGATGGAAAAGGCCGAGGTCAGAAAACGCAGCAGAAGATGCTGTACCCGCTCCGGTCCGCTACGGGGGATACGCAACGTGCGCGGACGCTCTGCCTGCAGGGTCTGATAACGGCTGGCGTCGTCAATTTTTAGCTGATAACCGCTGCCACGGTTGAGGATAAACTGCGCCCCGTGGCTTTCCAGCAAAGCATTCAGCGCAGTGATATCAGCCCGGACGGTACGCGTGGAAACCGACAGCCGCTGCGCCAGTTCATCCTGCGGCAGCGTCTCGTTCTGCAACATCATAAACAGTTGCGCTAAACGTTGGTTGGGGAATCGCACGTCGTTGTCCTCTTAACATGGCTTTTCTCCCTCTCCCGGAAGGAGAGGGTCGGGGTGAGGGTGTTTTAACCCACGCGCTGTTGGGTTATCGCCAGCAACTGGCGGACATCCGCAGGGCGGGTATCGCCGCTTACCTTATCAATAATAGAACTATAAATATGAGGAATGATTTTACTCACCCCTGCGTCCAGTGCGATCTGCAAAATCTCACCAAAATTCTCCAGATCGATACCGCCTGTCGGCTCCAGCCAGAAGTCATAACGCGCGCACGCTTCCGCCACCGCCAGGTACTCTTCGCGACATTTCAGGCCGCCCATCGGGAAATATTTAATCGAACTACCGCCCATGTCTTTGAGCAGTGCAATCGCCGTTTCCACCGGGACAATGCCGTCCGCCGCCTGGCTGCTGAGCGGCCCGGTAGAGATTTTGACCAGACCCGGCGTGCCCGATGGCGACACCAGACCGTTCACTACGGTCGCGTTCTGGCCGAGCAGCGCACGGCTGGTCGCCACCCCGGTAAAGACCTGGTTAACATGCTGCGGCTGTACTTCGCGGGAGATGGCGCTCACCATCGCCGACTGGTTCGGATCGCCCGCTCCCAGGCCCACGGAGAGGGCATTGTCGATACGCGCCGCATACTCACGCATATCTGCCACCGCGCTTGCCACATCCGGGTAGTTTTTGGAGAGCACCCCCACCAGCACATGACCTTCTGCGGCCTCGTAAATAGCGCTGGCGTTCTCTTTGCTTCCCGCCAGTACATTCAGGCAGACACGGTCATGGTAAAAATTGGGCGTCAGTTTCATGCGCGGGGCTCCTTATTCAATTCTTCGGCGATACGGTTCGCCACAATGTCCAGTTGTTCAGCGCTCACGCTGCGTACATCGGCTTCGATGATCCCTTCATTGGCTTTGTAGCCACGGAAATAAATGGCGTATTCCCCCTGTTTCAGGGCACTGACCAGCTCGCCGGTGGCGATGCCGGTGATCGCTTCATCAAACTTGATTTCGCTGCGGGCGATGTCACGACCGGCACTGTCCCACACCACGCGGGCACTGACGCCGTTGAGGGTGTTCAGCCTGTCGATAAACGGCGTCATTTTGGCGACCATCTCTGCGCCGCTCTCTTTGGTGGCGCTCAGGTAGTGCTCGATGGCACATGTCAGCCCGAGGATGCCCTCTTTGCCCACTTTCATGGCGCGCCCGATCCCCGCCGTCTGGCGTTTGACCCACTCCACGTACTGGGTTCTGCCGATGACCAGCCCGCTGGTTGGCCCTTCGATCGCCTTCGCACCGCTATAAATCACCAGATCTGCTCCGGCACGGTAATAGCACTGCAAATCTTCTTCCGCCGCCGCATCCACAATCAGCGGCAGGTTGTGTTTACGTGCCACTACCGCCGCCTGTTCCACACTCAGCATGCTTTTTTGTACACAGTGGTGCGATTTGATGTAGAGGATTGCCGCCGTGCGCGGGGAGATGGCCGCCGCCAGTTGGTCGGCAGAGCACTCGTTGGCATAGCCTGCTTCAACCACCTTTCCACCGCCCAGCGCCACCATGGTGCCCACCGGGGCGCCGAAGTTGACGTTATGGCCGCGTGGCAGGACGATTTCGTTGTTCTCAATCGGCGTGCTGTGCAGGTTTTCCAGCAACCCGTCGCTGTCTTTCACCAGTACCGCCGCCACAGACTGGGCGATCCCCGCCGAGGCGCAGGAGACGACCGTCGCCCCTTCCACTTCCAGCAGCTTCGCAATGTAGTCGCCGGTTTTGTTCACCAGATCTTTCATTTCGAAGTAGTGATTCATGCCGCTCAACACGGCCTCAGCGACTTCCGGGCGCGGTGTGGAAACACCCAGCATCGTCATGCGCCCAGAGGCATTAATCACTTGCTTTAACTGATATTTTTCATAAATCGAAGACATGTTCCGCACTCCCTTGTTCGGTCATATAGCCCTTGCCTGCGCGAATAGCGGCAAGCGGCGTGAGTAACAGGTCGGCCTGCAGGGTGTCGTTTTCCGCGTCACGAAAGAGCACGGGCTGACGGCGCAGGTCGAAAATGGTCAGGTCGGCGTCATAGCCCACGGCAAGCCGGCCTTTGCGATGCAAGCGCAGTCCGTCGGCGGCATGGTCGGTCACACAGGCAATCACCTGTGGCAGCGACATGCCAATAGCCAGGAATTTGGACATCACTTTCGCCAGCGAGAAGACCGGGCCGTTGATCCGGTTGCGGCAGTAGATATCGGAACTGATAGTCTGCGGCAGGATGCCAAGGGCAATAGCCTGTTTCGCGACGGCAAAGCTGAAACTGGCGCTACCGTGGCCGATATCCAGACGCACGCCGCGCGCAATGGCACGCGTAATAGAGGCACGCAGTTCGCCGGATGGCGTCAGAATGCGGTTGGGTTTGCCGTTATAGCAGTGGGTGATGATGTCGCCGGAAGTCAGCAGATCGGCAATCTCATCCAGATCCGGTGGGTTATTACCGATATGAACCATCAACGGCAGGTCGCCGTTCTCTTGCTGGATAGCTTTGGCGCGCTCTAGTGGTTTAATGCCGTTCTCACCGACGACGCTGCTGCTCATACGCGCTTTCAGGCCGACGATAAAATCCGGATGGCGTTTCACTGCGTCGCGCGCAGCATCGGCGTCAATATTCGCCATGTTTGCCAGTTCGTTTTGCGCGATCAGCCCAACGCGAGAGATATTCAGTAGCGCATAGACCTCGGTCACCGCCTTGCGGGTAATGGCATAAAAGTCATCAATGTCGTCTGCCCCCGTACTCCCCGCATCAATGACCGTGGTCACACCCGTCGCGATACCGACACTGTCCGGCTGGTCATTGTAAATCGGCGATTTGGAGTAGCAATGGACGTGGGAGTCAATCCAGCCCGCACTCACATAATGCTCACCACCTAAATCAACGGTTTTCATCGCCGGGCCGCTGATGTCGCCCAGCGCCGCGATGTTACCGTTTTCGATGGCGATATCCGTCACCGTGTCATCCACCAGACGCGCCCGGCGCAGGAGTAAATCAAACATGCGAATCTCCAGTGATAACGGGCGCTTATGCGCCCGGTCAGATCAAAGTGCAATCGGGAAAATGGAGCCCAGCAGCATCGCCCCGAGGATGGCGCCCCCGGTAATCGGTTTTTGCCAGAGGTAGAACAGCAGCGCGCCAATCAGAGAGCCGATGCCGATAGGAATCGACGCGGTCATCGCGCTGAGGATAATCAACGGGCCAAGGAAACGGCCGGAAGCATTGCCCGCCCCCATCATGACGTCCGCCCCGTAGGTGGAGTCGCTCTGGTTGATGGTGAACTTACGCGCCAGAATGATGATGTAACCAATCGCCAGGCCAATCACCAGACCGGTCGCCAGCGAAGCGAGAAAGTTGGTCACCGGGAACATAATGCCCGCGCCCAGCAGTAGTGCGGGAACGCCGAGACCAACGCCGGTTTGAATCGCCCCGCCGATGTCAAGAATCCCCACCAGTGAACCTTCGATAATGCGGGCGAACAGGAAGCTCGCGCCAAAGGCCGCCACCGCGCCGTACGCGCCGGTATCAATCCCCGATTTCAGCATCGCCACGAACGCCACTTCGTTAAAGGCACCGATGCCGTAGAGGTAGTACATATGGGTCCCGGCGAAGACGCCGGAAGAGAGCAGACCGACAAAAATCGGGAATGACCAGTCGGCGTACCAAAAACCTTTATTCTGTTCCATCATCGTTCCTTACTTGCCGCTGAGCGAGTTATGGATGAGCTCCAGCCAGTTCGGCGCGCTCAGGTGGAAGGATTGGATCATTTTCAGATCGAAGCCACGGAAGAAGGCGCTCAGGACAAACAGGGCCACAATGGCGCTCATCATCACTTTGGTGACGCGATGCCAGCCGCTCTCTTCCACACCTTTACCAATCAGAATGCCCAGCACCAGGCCCGGCACGGCGTTACCCATGATGAGCTGCGCGGCACCGCCAAAAACGGTGGCCCAGAAGCCGGATTTTTTCCCCGCATCGATCGCCGCCAGCCAGAAGATCACTGGCATGACGGTGTTAACCAGCAGGTTCGCCGCAGGCACCAGAACTTTTACCGCCGTCACCTGTAGTGCCGCCGGAACGGATGAGGCCGTCAGGTTAAGGAAGGTCACCACGATCATGCCAATCAGGCCGCAGGCGATGGCCATCTTTTTCGGATCGTGGAGGGTTTCGCCGACGTTGCGGTTTTTCACCATCAACGCCGCCGCGCCCCAGTTCGGAATGATGCGATGATCAACGTCCTGAGTGAAGGAACCCGCCGCTACGGACGAGGCCCAGGCGTTGAAGAAGAAACCTAACCCAAAGGAGAAGTGAGAAGCCGGATCCCCTTCGCAGGAATTCAGCTCGCCGAGTGTACGAAATGCGCCCATCCCTTGCGTGGTCGGCGCATGAAACATGCGTGCAGCCCCAGCGCCTACCCCGACGCCCACAAGGCCGCCGATGATGAGCGATTTTATTAAAATTATCAGGAACATCAGTCTGCCCTTTTAGTCAAAATCAGCGTTGCGTGACGAAATCCACTTTGTCGAGATTGATGGCGGTCACGTTGACGGTGACATCCAGCTCCACGCTGTATGTCCGTCTTTCGCGGCGCAGAAAGAAGAACAAAAAAGCCTCTTTCCGCGTCGTTTCATGCGCATGAACAACCTGCACGTCCTGTGGCTCTATACGCAGTAAAATGTGCGGCGACGCTTTCATCACCGCGGCCTGAACATGGTTCAGCGCATCGGAAAACGCGCGCGCTTTCGCCTCGCCTTTCCCTTTAACCCTGACCGTGGTGGTGAACTGTTCTTTCATGGTTACGCGCCGTATTTTTTCTGCCACGCCTGCACCAGGCGCTCGCCTAACTCTTCTTTATCCATAAAGCCGAAACCCAGTACATTGCAGCCTTCGTTGATGGCGGTGACGCCCTCGTCAACCGAACGCATGCCGTATTTGGCTTTATAGCCGTGTTTGTTTTGCGCGGTGATAGCCCCTGCGCCGCCGCTGCCGCAAAACGAGATGCCGAACGTCGCGTTTTCCGCTTTCATCACATCGCCCAGCTTCATATCCGCCGCCACACCCGGCACCACCACGGCGCGCCCACCGGCTTTCTCAACACCTGCCGCCACTTTCTGGCCTTTCCCCAGACGGTCGCCAATCACTACGGTAATCTGTTCCATTGTTCGCTCCTTACAGGTTGTCTTTTGCCACTTCGAAGTGCACCGACAGTAGCCAGGCTTCTTCTTCCGGGAGGTTGCCAAATTGCGCCACGACATCGCGGGCAAGTTGCATTGATTCAGGCGAGATTTCGTCAAACAGGCTGGCATCCACCTCCGGTAGCGGCTCGCCAGTCACCGACCGGTGCGCCATCGCGCGGACATGCGAGGTCAGCATCTGCTGCTGCACCGCATTAGGTGTGATGTTGTGCTGGCGCAATAAGGTGTATACCTGCGTGAGCATATGCCCGGCCAGGCTTGCCGTTTGTTCCGCCCCGTCTCCAGCGTCGTTCATTACCGCTCCGTTTTTCACTCGTCTTACCCCGTTAATGGCCTGGAATAAAACTAACGTTGCAGGTTAAGAGTTTGTAGCGAGGAGTTTTCCACTTTGAAGTGGAAAGCCGGGAGACTTTAGTGATCTGCGCCACATTAATGCGCCCCTCCGGGGCTTTTCACTGTGCAGCGCTCACAGCTTTGATGGAAAAATGCGGAAAATCGGGGCTATGGGAGAATAAAAAAACGGTCAACATGAAGGGAAAAGTGTGACGAGATAAGGGTTCCTTATGAAAAAGGATCAAAGGGGCGTTTTTAGCGCCTGCAAAAAGTAGTCGGTAAACGAGGAGACAATCGGCAGCAGCGGCCTGATCGGTAAGCGCAGCAAATGCATGGGGCGCGGTGGTGGCAGGTAGTCTGGCAGTACCGGGCAGAGACGGCCTTCGTCGATGTCCTGTTGTAACGTCAGAACAGAGTGCTGCACTATTCCCAGCCCGGCGAGCGCCGCCTGGCGTATCGCTTCGCCAGAATCGACCATCAGACGCGGTGTAATCGCAATCTCCAGCTTCCCGGACGGGCCTTCCAGTTGCCAGCTATGATCCGAGCGCCACTGGCTGAAACTGATGCAATGATGCTGCCTCAGATCTTGTGGCGTGAGCGGCGCGCCGTGGCGTTGCAGGTATTCGGGGGAGGCAGCGAGGATCATACGATACGGCGGAAGCGGAATGGCGACGATCCCGTCATCGTTGATATTACCAATGCGTATCGCCAACTGGAAGCGCTCTTCTATCAGATCCACTTTCCGATCGGTCAGTACCATTTCAGCATCGACCCCAGGATATTGCTGTAGAAAACGCGACAGGATGGGGGTGAGAACGCGCTGGCCAAAGGTCACCGGCGCGCTGATACGCAGCATGCCCGCGACATTGTCATACAGATGGTTTGCCAGCCCGTCCGCCTCACGAATGGTGGCAAGGATCTGCAGGCCATACTGGTAAAAACGCTGGCCGGCATCCGTCAGCCCTTGTCGCCGGGTCGTCCTGTGAATCAACTGGCATCCCGTTCTGGCTTCCAGCTCGCGCACATGTTTACCCACCATCGCCGGGGTAATGCCCAGCTCTTCCGCCGCCGCGGTAAAGCTGCCGCAGGTTACCGTGCGGACAAAGGACTCAACGCATTTTAAGTAATCCATTCACCACCCCAATTCCAAACTTTGGTTATCAAATCAAAATAACAGAGCCCTCTTTATCCGCCCATGACAGGGGGGAATAATCATCATATTACCCTCTATTAGGTCATTTTATTATGCAATCACTGGTTTTCGATGAGTTTGGATCTGCCGACGTGTTGTACTTGCGAGAGCACGCCACGCCGCAGCCAGGGCCGGGCGACATTCTCGTTGAAATTTCCGCGGCCGGGCTTAACTTTGCCGATGTCTACCGGCGGCAGGGGCGCTATCCCCTTGCCGGAAACGCGCCCTGGACAGCGGGTTATGAAGGGGCCGGGCGCGTGGTGCAGGTCGGTGCGGGGGTCAGCGACTGGCAGCCTGGGGATCGTATTGGCTTTACCGATGTGCCGCTGGCACATGCCAGCCACGTTATCGTGCCGCAAACCCATGCTATTCACCTTCCCGACTGGCTTAGCGGAGAGCAGGCCGCCGCCGTGCTGTTGCAAGGGTTGACCGCTGATTACCTGATCCACGATGTACTGCCGGTGTTGCCGGGGATGCGCGTTGCCGTACTGGCCGCTGCCGGTGGTGTTGGGCGGCTACTGACGCGGATGCTCGTCCACCGGGGTGTTCAGGTGCTTGCCGTAGCATCAAGCCAGGAGAAGCAGGCCATCTGCCTTGCCCACGGGGCAGAAATTGCGGTGGGTTATGACACCTGGCAGAAACAGGCCGCAGGCTGCGATATCGTTTTTGATTCCGTTGGCAGCACCCTGTTGCAAAGCCTGGAAGCCGTGAAAGAAGGCGGCCGCGTGGTGCTGTTTGGTATGTCAGGAGGAAAAATTCCGGCCGTGGATCCGGCTGATTTTTTACTCAAATCCTCCGGGGTGCTGGGGGCCGATCTGTGGACATACTTGACCTCGCGGGAGCAACGTCAACGGCGGGCGGATCGCCTGTTCGGGCTTATCAAAGAGGGTCACGTTTCGCTGCCAGATATCACCGCATTTTCACTCAGGGAAGGGGCAAAAGCACATCGTTTGCTGGAGAACCGGGAATTTAGCGGGAAAATCGTACTTGTCCCATAGCGGGGAGAGAAGCGGGGCATATGCCCCGCTTCGGGATACTTAGCGGAACTTCTTGTGGTTGCTGTTGCGGGTGGCTTTGAAATCTTCAGCCGCCGCTTTTGCTTCTTTGACTTTGCCTTCGTTCGCCAGTTTCAGCGCGCCGTCGATCTGACCAATCAGCGTTTGCATCCCCTGGTGATAGTCTTTCATTTCAGGGCTGTCCGGTGCTTTACCTTCCAGCTTCGGCGGTGTCGCTTTTTGCGCATCTTCGGCAGCCGTGCGCATTTTGGTTAACGCATCTTTAATGGTGGCGGCGTCATCCGATTTTTCGACAACCTGGAGATTTTTGTTGAGGGTATCCATGTCATCTTCAAGGTCGGCAGCAAAGACATGTGCCGAGCTCAGGACAAGGGTAGAGACAGCTAACATCGCCAGCAGTTTTTTCCGCATTGCTCACTTCCTTTTTTATTATTAAAAAAAGCCATACCCTCAATAACTCGAGATTCAGACAGCCGGCAATAGTCTACATTCCAGTCACTTACAGGAGTAAATGACTGGGTGCACACGTACAGCCAACGCGCCTGTAACCTGAAATATGGCGGGCATTACTGACCGGCGATTTTCATCTCCGGTAACAACACTGAACCACACTGAATATTGCTACGTGTTTCGATATCGTCAGCAATCGTAACGATATTACGCCACATATCTTTCAGATTTCCTGCAATGGTGATCTCACTTACCGGGTACTGAATTTCACCGTTTTCCACCCAGAACCCTGCCGCACCGCGGGAGTAATCGCCGGTAATACCGCTAACGCCCTGCCCCATCAGTTCGGTAACAACCAGACCGGTACCCATCTGCTTAAGCAATTGCTCAAAGCTCAGGCCACGCCCGGCGATCCGCCAGTTGTGGATCCCGCCCGCGTGCCCGGTGCTTTTCAGCCCCAGTTTGCGTGCGGAGTAATTAGTCAGCAGCCACTGCGTTAATACGCCATCTTTGATGATGTCGCGACGTTCGGTGCGCACCCCCTCGCTGTCGAACGGCGTAGACGCCAGCCCTTTCAGCAAATGCGGATGTTCTTCAATGGTCAGCCATTCCGGCAGAATTTGCTTACCCAGCGAGTCAAGCAGGAAGGTGGATTTGCGGTACACCGAGCCACCCGCAATTGCCCCGACCAGATGCCCGAACAGGCCGGTCGCCACTTCATGACCAAAAATGACCGGCGCTTTCATGGTGGAGAGTTTACGCGGAGCAAGGCGAGAGAGCGTACGGCGCGCGCACTCTTCCCCCACCCACTCAGGGCTTTGCAAATCGCGAATATCACGGCTGATGGTGTAAGCGTAATCGCGCTCCATATCCCCGTTCTCTTCGGCGATAACGCAGCTTGAGAGCGAGTGACGCGTTGAGGCATAGCCCTGCAGCATACCGTGGCTGTTGCCGAAGACTTTGACGCCGTAGTGGCTGTTAAAACTGCCGCCTTCGGTATTATTAATACGCTTGTCGGCTTTCAGCGCCACCTGCTCTGCGCGTGAAGCCAGCTCAATGGCTTCGTCTGGCGTCACCTCCGCCGGATGGAAGAGATCCAGATCCGGTGCTTCGAAGGCCAGTAGCTCTTTATCCGCCACCCCGGCAAAGGGATCCGGCGACGTGTAGCGGGCAATATCCAGCGCGGCCTGCACGGTGCGGGCAATTGCATCCGGGCTTAAATCGGTGGACGACGCGCTGCCTTTGCGATTTTGATGATAAACCGTAATGCCTAACGCACCGTCGCTGTTAAATTCTACGTTCTCCACTTCACCGTAGCGCGTGCTGACGCTGATCCCAGTGGTCTTGCTGACAGACACTTCCGCACCATCCGCTTTTCCGGAGGCCAACTCCAGCGCGGTAGAAACCGCTTCTTCCAGTGCTTTGCGTTGTTGTGCAACTTGTGTGATTACTTTCATCGCCAATGCCATAATTAGAGGAGAGAATCTTTGAAGTCTAACAGAGAACCGTTTTTCAGTGCGCCCCTTAACTGGTAACATTAGCCTCTTTTTTGAGGAACCTGAGATGACAAAGCAGCCCGACGACTGGCTCGACGACGTTCCCGGTGACGACATCGAGGACGAAGATGATGAGATCATCTGGGTCAGTAAGAGTGAAATTAAACGCGACGCCGAGGAATTAAAACGCCTGGGCGCGGAACTGGTAGACCTGGGTAAAAATGCGCTGGAGAAAATCCCGCTCGACCAGGACCTGCGCGACGCCATTGAACTGGCACAGCGCATCAAGATGGAAGGCCGCCGCCGCCAGTTACAGCTGATTGGTAAATTGCTGCGTCAACGTGACGTTGAGCCAATTCGCCAGGCGCTGGATAAGCTGAAAAACCGCCATAACCAACAGGTGGCGTTTTTCCACAAACTGGAACAGATTCGCGACCGCCTGATTGAGGAAGGTGATGACGCCATTGCGGAAGTGTTAGGCCTGTGGCCGGACGCGGACCGTCAGCAATTACGTACGCTTATCCGCAACGCGAAGAAAGAGAAAGAAGGAAATAAACCGCCGAAATCCGCGCGTTTGATTTTCCAGTACCTGCGCGAGCTGTCCGAAGCCGCAGAGTAATCTCCCCCGGATGTGCGGCTCGCCCCGCACATCGTTTTTCCTCTTCTCCCTGCCTTTTTGGCAACGCTTCTTTAGCAGCTATCTATTTAATAACCACAGCTTATTTAAGCTGAATCGTTAAAGCTAAAATCACCCTGGCTCACAGCTTTTATGCATGATCTTTCAGGGTTACATAGATAAAAGCGATCAATAGCAGACTTTTGATCACTCAATTGCGCTTAATTACACCAGATGAAACGGATCACATTTTTTAGCGTCAGCAATTATTAGATTTCAGGGGTCATCAAAATAATCGATTCAGCAAAAAAGGAATAAAAATGAAGAAAGCCCTGGTATTATCAACCCTCGCTCTGCTTATCTCTGGCAACGTCTGTGCAAAAACATGGTTGCTGACAAGCGCTGAAAGCGGCGTAGAACAAGGAAACTGGCAGGTCACCAGCCAGCAGCTGAAAATTAAAGATCAGACTTTCAGCATTGAGCAAAAAGTCCTGCACGGCGGCAAGCAGGAAGGCAGTAAAATCATCACCATCAGCAGCCAGAATGGCCTGACTATCACCCTGAGCCCGACTCGCGGCATGAATTTGCTTCGTGTTGAAGGTTTTGGCGTGCGGATGGGCTGGGATTCCCCGGTAAAAGAGGTGGTTAACCCGGCGTATATGAATCTGGAAAGCCGCAATGGGCTGGGGTGGCTGGAAGGATTCAACGAAATGCTGGTGCGCTGCGGCTATGAATGGACCGGTCATCCGGTCACCGCTGACGGGCAGATTTATACCCTGCACGGCAAAGTGGGCAACACCCCGGCCTCACAGGTTTCCGTGGATGTCAGCGAGAAAGCGCCGTATGAAATTCGCATTCGTGGGCTGGTAAAAGAGAGCACCTTCAAAAAAGCCGATCTGCAAACCGAAATGGAGCTGAGCTATATTCCGGGCAGCAACAGCTTTACCCTGCATGATGTGCTGACCAACCATGCTGATTACGCGCACGATTACCAAATCATCTACCACAGCAACTTCGGCACGCCGATTCTGGAAGAGGGCGCGCGCTTTATCGCCCCTGTTGAGAGCGTCAGCCCGTTCAACGATTACGCCAAAGCCGGGCTGAAAAACTGGCAAACCTATAGCGGGCCGACCAAAGGCTTCGATGAAATGGTATTTAACTTCAAACCACTGGCTGACGCGCGTAAAGAGACCGTGGCGGCGGTGATTAACAAAGCCGGTGATAAAGGGGCGGCCATCAGCTTTAACACCCAGCAGTTGCCGGTGCTGACGCTGTGGAAAAATACCGACACCCTGAAACAGGGCTATGTGACGGGGATTGAACCGGGTACCAGCTACGCCTATCCGGTGACCATTGAACGCGAACAGAAACGCGTGAAGAAACTTGAACCAGGCCAGAGCACCCGTTTCGACCTGACCTACACCCTGCTGCACAACGCAAGCCAGGTGAAGGATGTGGAAAAACGCGTCGCTGATATTCAAGGAGCTAAAGCGCCGCAGATCATCGACACGCCAATCGCCAAAGAATAAGCATAAAAAAAACCGCGCCATTCCCATCAGATGGCGCGGTTTCCTGAACATCTCATCTCAACATCTAAGCAATCCTGCTCTTTGGCCGAAAGAGAGGCCGCTCAATTACTCTGCGACCGCTTCGGCTTTCTTCGCCAGCCCATCCAGCAGTTTCTGATGGATGCCGCCGAATCCGCCATTACTCATCACCAGAATGTGATCGCCAGGCAGCGTGGTTTTGAGGATCATCTCTGCCAGCGCGTCGACATCGCCACTCCAGTGCGCAGGGACCACGCACGCGTCAGCCACTTCCGCCACTTGCCACGGAATATGCTGAGGCTGCAACAGGAAGACTTCATCGGCACGCCCCAGAGAAGGCGCCAGATCGTCCTTGCAGATGCCCATTTTCATGGTATTTGAGCGCGGTTCCAGCACCGCAATAATGCGCGCCGTTCCCCCCACTTTGCTGCGCAGGGCAGCCAGCGTCGCCAGAATCGCCGTCGGGTGATGCGCGAAATCGTCATACACCTTCACGCCGTAGGCTTCACCGCGCAGTTCAAGGCGGCGACGGGCGTTCACGAACGAGCCCAACGCATCGGCAGCATCGGCTGGCGCAACCCCCACATGACGGGCAGCGGCAATCGCCATCAGACCGTTATGCATATTGTGTTCGCCTACCAGACCCCACTTCACCTGTCCGACAGATTCACCGTCCAGCAGCACTTCCCATTCAGAGGCATCGGTGGTCAGTTTTTTTGCCTGCCAGTGGCCCTGTTCGCCCACCAGCTCCTGCTCGCTCCAGCAACCCATCGCCATCGTCTGTTTCAGGTTGATGTCGTTTTCAGGCCAGATGATCTTGCCCTGCCCCGGTACGATACGCACCAGGTGGTGGAACTGTTTCTGGATCGCTTTCAGATCGTCGAAGATGTCCGCATGATCGAACTCAAGGTTATTGAGGATCAGTGTACGCGGGCAGTAATGCACGAATTTCGAACGCTTATCGAAAAACGCGCAGTCATATTCATCGGCTTCGATGACAAAAAACGGGCTTTCCCCTAAGCGAGCAGACACCTCGAAGTTGCCCGGCACGCCGCCAATGACAAATCCGGGTTTATAACCACAGGCTTCCAGAATCCAGGTCGCCATGCCTGCCGTGGTCGTTTTGCCGTGTGTGCCCGCCACTGCCAGCACCCAACGGTCACGCAACACAAAGTCATGCAGCCATTGCGGGCCTGAAACATACGGAATGTTTTTTTCCAGCACCGCCTCAACACACGGATTCCCGCGCGTCATGGCGTTGCCAATGATCACAAGGTCCGGCGCGTTATCAAGCTGACTGGCGTCGTAACCCTGAATAAGTTCAATGCCTTGCCTCTCGAGCAGGGTACTCATCGGCGGATACACATTGGCGTCCGAACCCGTTACCTCATGACCCAGTGAGCGCGCCAGCAGCGCCAGCCCACCCATGAAGGTGCCACAAATCCCCAAAATATGAATGCGCATTCGTCTCTATCCTTCTTATCTACGGCGCACATTTTACCCTCTTGTCTCACACGACGGAAATGCATTTCAGGATAATCCGTATTGTGCTGGCGCGATTCACCTGTGCGCTAACATTTGAATCTTTGTTAATATTGTTGCAGTCACATTACTCCATATAAAATGTAGGGACAGGGTATGAAAACGTTAGGTGAATTTATTGTCGAAAAGCAGCATGAATTTTCCCATGCTACCGGTGAGCTGACTGCACTGCTCTCGGCAATAAAACTGGGTGCCAAAATCATCCATCGTGATATCAACAAAGCGGGTCTGGTTGATATCCTGGGTGCCAGTGGCGCCGAGAACGTCCAGGGCGAGGTGCAACAAAAACTCGACCTGTTTGCCAATGAAAAACTGAAAGCCGCGCTGCGTGCGCGCGATATTGTCGCGGGTATTGCCTCTGAGGAAGAAGACGAAATCGTCGTTTTCGAAGGCTGCGAACACGCGAAATATGTTGTGCTCATGGATCCACTGGACGGCTCCAGTAACATCGATGTTAACGTTTCTGTCGGTACCATCTTCTCCATCTACCGCCGTGTTACGCCGGTAGGCACACCTGTCACCGAAGAAGATTTCCTGCAGCCCGGCAACAAGCAGGTTGCTGCGGGCTATGTGGTTTACGGCTCGTCCACCATGCTGGTCTATACCACCGGCTGTGGCGTACATGCCTTCACCTACGACCCGTCCCTGGGTGTGTTCTGCCTGTGCCAGGAGCGTATGCGCTTCCCGGAAAAAGGAACCACGTACTCCATCAACGAAGGCAACTACATCAAATTCCCGCTGGGCGTGAAGAAGTATCTCAAGTTCTGTCAGGAAGAAGACAAGTCCACTCAGCGCCCGTACACCACGCGCTACATCGGTTCACTGGTGGCGGATTTCCATCGTAACCTGCTCAAAGGCGGGATCTACCTCTACCCGAGCACCGCGAGCCACCCGGAAGGGAAACTGCGTCTGCTGTATGAGTGCAACCCGATGGCGTTCCTGGCGGAACAAGCTGGCGGTAAGGCGAGTGACGGTAAAAACCGTATTCTGGATATCGTGCCGCAAAGTCTGCACCAGCGCCGCCCGTTCTTCGTTGGCAATGAGCACATGGTGGATGATGTAGAACGTCTTATGCGTGAGTTCCCTGACGCGTAAGTTCGGCATCTGGTCCCGGGTGCGCTTCGCGTACCTGGGCTACAACCGGATAAGGCATTGATGCCGCATCCGGTTTTTTTGATTAATGCACAAAAGTCCGTTTTACACGTTCAGACATCCGGAAATAGGGTATCCAGATACAGCAAGCCACGATCGTGCGGATCAGGGAGCGTGCATCGTCATAACCAAATGGAAGGTTCATCAGCGCGTTCGCCAGCCACAAATCCACGCCCACAAACACCACACCGTAAAGAAGAAAAATGATGTAAGTAACCGGTAACTGGCGCTTTTTGCGCAGAAAGAGACTGCCCACATAAATAACGAGCAGGAACTGCCCAATAAACCCAAAAAGTTCAAAGTAAACGACCGCAAGCCCACTGGTGGTAAAGCTACTGCCGAATTCCAGCAGGGCGCGCGCGGTATTGTTAATGGCAAAAATACTCAATACTAACGCCACGAGCAGCCCCAGCGCGGGGAGATACAACCAGCCACCAATTTTCTTAAATTCTTTGGCTTCGCACGCTTCGCAGTAATCGCTGCCCTTAAGCGCTTCGTTATCGCACTGAATACAAATGTGTTTTCTGATCTCTTCCTGTGTGTCCATCTATCCTTACCCTGTATAAAAAAATCCCGCGCGAACCTGCGCGGGGCTAATTATTATGCAGTTGGCTGCAAACGGAAAGAGGCCATCGCCTCCAGCAGTTCGCGGGACTGCTCTTCCAGCGAGCGGGTCGCGGCGGAAGATTGCTGCACCAGCGAGGCGTTTTGCTGTGCCGTTTCGTCCATCTGGCTGACTGCGATATTTACCTGCTCAATGCCACGACTCTGTTCCTGCGACGCACTGGCAATCTCACGCATCAATTTGGTCATACGCATGACTTCGGACGCGATCTCATCCATCGTTTCGCCTGCCTGCATCGCCAGGTCGCTGCCTTCGGACACCTGGGCCTGAGAGCTACTGATGAGCTGGCGGATCTCTTTGGCCGCATCACCGCTGCGGCTTGCCAGGTTACGCACTTCACCAGCCACCACGGCAAAGCCGCGCCCTTGCTCACCTGCACGGGCTGCTTCAACGGCGGCATTCAGCGCCAGGATGTTGGTCTGGAAGGCGATACTGTCAATCATGCTGAGGATATCGGCGATGCGGCTGGAACTGTCAGAAATATCGCGCATCTTCTCAATCACATAGCAGACCATTTCACTGCCGCGATCGGCAGTATCAGACACCGATTTCGCCAGTTGATGCGCCTGGTCGGCGTTATCCGCATTCTGTTTCACCGTGGCGGTGATCTGTTCCATGCTGGCGGCGGTCTGCTCCAGCGACGTTGCCGTTGATTCGGTACGTTGCGCCAGGTCGACGTTACCCAGCGACAATTCACGGCTGCCCGTATCGATTTGTGAGCTGGCATCACGCACGCGGGTAACGGAGTTAATGAGCGAATGACGCATATTCTCAATCGCCGTATTCAGGCGGTTGAACTCTTTACTGGCGGTACTGACGCTAACGGATGCCAGATCTCCGGCGGCAACATGCTCCAGTTGGACAATTGAAGCATCCAGCGGTTTAAGCAGCATATGGCGCATTGCCAGCCAGGCCAGCACGATAATGCCCGCCGCGGCCAGTGCAACGACAACAATCAGCATCATCACAAAATTTTTACTGGTCTGGACCGCGCTTACCTCAGCTTTACCACGGTTTTCGCCCCAGCTAAGAAACGCCTGGATATCGTTATCAAACTGCCGCGAAACCGGAACTAATTTGTTCTCCAGCAGATCATAATAGGCATCCGCGCTTTGTTGGTTTAACGCTGCCTGCATCGGCTTAATGCCCTGGTCCAGATACACGCTGTAGCTTTTCGCAACCTGAGCCAGCAGCGCTGCGCCCTGGTCGTCATCCACGCCCGCTTTAATAACGCTGTCCAGCGACTTACGCCCCTGCTCAATTTCGCTATTAATGATTTTGACTGCACTGCCTGCATCGGCGAGCAGACCAACTTCCATCATGCGTACAGCCTGGCCCGACTCATTACGCGCACGCAGAATTTGCGTATAACCTTCATTGAGGCGCGCCATCTTCTCGCCTTGCAGAACACTAATTCGTTCCAGGGAGGAGGAGCTTTTGCTGAGGGCATAAATTCCCATGCCGCTCACCACCAGCAGCAGGAAAGTCATAATAGCGAGAAGGGAAAGCAAACCAGTACGAAGCGAGAGCGTTCTGAGCATGATAGTTTTTCCGGTAGCAGAGATTCTTTCAGGCGTAAAATAAGCCTCATTGGCAGGTTATCGACCGCCACCGGAAAAACTTTACTTCTTTTTAATTATTTCAATGTGTTATTGCCTTGTTGCCGCTGTGCTAACGCGTGTAACAGGCGAGCTCTGGCGATTCTCCCACAGCACCGTAAGACCACGTTGTAACGCGATAAAAATAAACAATAAAATGCCGATCGCGATTTTGGTCCACCAGGAACTCAGTGTTCCGTCAAAATTGATGTAGGTTTGGATCAGCCCCTGAATCGCCACACCGAACAGCGTCCCCAGTACCGTGCCCACACCACCGCTCAGCAGCGTACCGCCAATGACCACCGAGGCAATCGCGTCCAGTTCAACCCCCACACCGGCCAGCGCATAACCCGCCTGGGTGTAGATAGAAAAGACAATGCCTGCCAGCGTCGCCAGCCCGGTCGAGAGCATATAGATACGAATGGTAGTGCTGCGCGTTGAGATCCCCATCAGGTTCGCAGACGTTGCACTGCCGCCAATGGCATACACTTCATTGCCAAAACGGGTTCGGTGGGCAAGGAAAATCCCGATGATCACGACCCCTAACATCAGCAGCCCCATGGCGCTCAGACGCCCACCGCCGGGAATCAGCCACGACAGGCCGGACAGAGTGTCATAGACCGGGTGGTTAATCGGGATCGACTCTTCGGAGACCAGATAACTGACACCGCGTAAAAAGAACATCCCGGCCAGGGTAATGATGAATGCAGGGATTTTCAGCGCGTCGATCAAAAGCCCCATAAACGCGCCAAATGCACAGCCCATCACCAGCACCAGCGGGAAAGCAACCAGCGGCGATATCCCCCAGAAGCCAATGGCTTTCGCCAGGAACACCCCGGTGAAAGCAATCACCGAGCCCACGGAGAGGTCTATCCCGCCGGACAGAATCACAAAGGTCATACCGACAGCGATAATGCCTAAAAAGGCGTTATCGGTCAGGATATTACAAATGACGCGTGTGGACGCAAAACCGGGAAACTGCGTCAGACAATAGAGATAACCCAGGATAAATACGCCCAGAGTGATCATCAGCGGTAAATTACGTTTTATCATGACCGCGCGCTCCTTTAATCAGTGCGATAAAGCGCGGCGACTGAACAATCAGTACGCACAGCACCACCACCGCTTTCACCACCTGGTTAAGCTCTGGCTGGAAGCCGGAGAGCAAAATTCCTGTATTCATGCCCTGAATAATCAATGCCCCTACCACCGACAGCACAAGGTTAAAGCGCCCGCCCATGAGCGATGCGCCACCAATCACCACGGCGAGGATGGCATCCAGCTCAAGCCACAGACCGGCGTTGTTAGCATCAGCCCCGCGGATATCCGCCGCCACAATCACCCCGGCGATAGCCGCACATACGCCGCTTAGTACATAGGCCAGCATCACCACGGTGCGGGTATTCACCCCGGCATTTTTCGCCGCGCGGATATTAATCCCCACCGCTTCAATAAACATGCCGAGCGCCGTTTTACGGGTAAACAGCCAGAAAATAACCAGTGTGGCCAGTGCGATGATGACCGGTGTCGGGAACAGCAAGAGATTACCGCTACCAATCCAGGCCAGATTGGGCGCGTTGAAAGTGACGATTTGCCCGGAGGTAATCAGTTGCGCCACCCCGCGTCCGGCCACCATCAGAATCAGCGTGGCAACGAACGGCTGGATCTTTAAAATCGCTACCAGAACGCCGTTCCATAGACCGGCGAGGATCCCCGTCGCCAGCGCGGCAAGCAGCACTATCGGCAAGCCGTATCCGGCCACGGTCATTGACGCGGCGGTCGCTCCGGCGATGGCCATAACCGCACCGACGGAAAGGTCGATCCCCCCGGTCGCGATCACCAGCGTCATGCCGATGGCCAGTAACGCCACGGGCGCGGCGCGGTTGAGAATATCAATCGGGCTGCCGAACAGGCGGCCATCCTGTAACACAATCTGGAAGAAATGGGGCGCCACCAGGCTATCCACCACGAGCACCAGAATCAGCGCCAGTATTTGTGGCGTCCCTGTGGGCCACTTAAAGCGGCGCTTCGGCTGCCCGGTTTGCGGGAGTGATTGAGGCATCACACTGTACTCCTTATGCCGCAATGGCATTCATGATCGCCGGGACCGACAGCTCAGCAAGCGGGATTTCCGCTATTTGCTTGCGATCGCGCATGATAATTACCCGGTCAGCGTAGCCCACCAGTTCTTCCAGTTCCGAAGAGATAACCAGTAGCGCCAAGCCGTCCGCGCACAACGTTTCAATCAGGCGGATGATTTCCGCATGCGCTCCGACGTCGATGCCACGCGTTGGCTCATCGAGGATCAGGAACTGCGGTTTGGTCAGCAGCCAGCGGGAAAGGAGCACCTTCTGTTGGTTGCCGCCGGAGAGAAACTCAATCGGCTGTTCCGCACTCGGCGTACGGATCCCTAACTGGCGGATAAAGCGCTCCGCAATGGCGTTTTGATCGCGCCGGGGAATCGGCCGTAGCCAGCCCCGCTGCGCCTGCAATGCGAGAACGATATTTTCCCGCACGGAGGCGGCGGCAATAATGCCGTCCGTTTTACGGTCTTCAGGGCAAAAACCGATACCGAGGCAAGAGGCCTGATGCGGTGAGCGCAGCGTCTGGGGCTTACCCTTGATCATCGCATTGCCGCTGTCGGCGGGCTTAATCCCGAAGATAACCTCGGCGGTTTCGGTGCGCCCGGAACCCAATAGCCCGGCCAGGCCTACGATCTCACCGGGACGAACCTCCAGATCGAACGGTGCTATCAGCCCTTTCTTACCGAAGCCTTTAAATGCCGCGACGGGTTTTTCGCTCAACAGGGTACGTCCCGCACGTTGCAGGGCGTTATTGTCCAGTTCGCGTCCCAGCATCATTTTTACCAGCTCAATTTGCGGCAGTTCTCGCGTTTCGCGGCAGCCAACAAAGCCACCATTACGCAGAACCGTGATGCGGTCGCTCACCTCGTAAACCTGGTCCAGGAAGTGGGTCACGAAAATCAGCGCAACCCCTTGCGCGCGTAGCTGGCGCATCAGGGTGAAGAGCATTTCTACTTCCTGGGTATCCAGGCTGGCGGTGGGTTCATCCAGGATCAGCACTTTGGCAGAGAGATCGATGGCACGGCAGATCGCCACGATCTGCTGCATGGCGACGGAATAACGGTTGAGCGGCTCGCGCACATCGAGGGAAAAGCCGTAAGACGCCATTAACTCGGTGGCGCGTCTTTCCATCTCTTTGCGGCATATAAAGCCGAAACGACGCGGTTCGCGCCCAATAAACAGGTTATCCGCTACCGACATGTTCGGCAGCAGGTTGACTTCCTGGTACACAGTACCAATACCCAGTTGCTGTGCATGGGCGGTGTTTTTAGGCCGGATTTCACTGCCTTCCAGCCAGATGGTGCCGCTGTTTGCATGGTAGACGCCCGTTAAGGCTTTAATCAGCGTGGATTTTCCCGCACCGTTTTCACCGAGTAACGCCATGATTTCGCCCCGACGCAGACTGAAATTGACGTTATCCAGCGCTTTAACGCCCGGGAAGTACTGGCAAAGCCCCTCTGTACGGAGGATCTCCTGGTGTTGTTCGGTGGTCATTGTTTTCTCCCCCTCACCCTGACCCTCTCCCCGGAGGGGAGAGGGGATAGATAGTGCCAGCCCGTCGACACCCTCTCCCCTCCGGGGAGAGGGCTGGGGTGAGGGGCAGAGCGATAAAGGCATTAATAGCCCATATTTTTCTTCTTCTCTAACTCTTCTTTCGCCGTATCCGGTAGGTAGAGCGTGGATTTGGTGATGGTCAGCTTCTCAGGCAGGGTGCCGTCTTTTTTGTATTTTTCCAGCGCATCAAACGCCGGTCCGGCCATATTCGGCGTCAGTTCCACGCTGGCATTGGCTTCACCGTCGATCATCGCTTTGTAGATATCCGGCACGCCGTCAATAGAACCCGTCAGGATGTCTTTGCCCGGTTTCAGACCCGCTTCTTTGATGGCCTGAATGGCACCGATCACCATGTCATCGTTATGGGCATAAACCATGCAGATGTTTTTGCCGTTGTTCTCCGCTTTGATAAAGCTTTCCATGACCTCTTTCCCTTTACTGCGGGTGAAATCACCGGACTGAGAACGAATGATTTTGATGTTGGACGCTTTAGAAATGGCATCGGCAAAGCCTTTCTTACGGTCAATCGCCACGCTCGCGCCTACGGTGCCCTGCAGTTCAACCACGTTACACGGTTTGCCAGCGACGGTTTTCACCAGCCAGTCACCAATGAGTTGCCCTTCCAGCACGTTATTGGCGGTCACGGTGGTCATATAGAGGGATTTATCTTTCACATCAATTGAGCGGTCGAGCAGGAATACCGGGATTTTTGCATCTTTCGCTTCTTTCAGTACCGGCTCCCAGCCTGTTGCCACAACAGGTGCAATAAAGATGGCGTCCACACCCTGGGCAATAAACGAACGCACCGCTTTGATCTGGTTTTCCTGTTTTTGCTGGCCGTCAGCAATTTTCAGGGTAATACCGCGTTTTTTAGCTTCGCTTTTAGCGACGTTGGTTTCGGCGGCTCGCCAGCCGGATTCTGATCCGACCTGCGAAAATCCCACGGTTAACGGGGCGGCCATCGCCATAGACGACATGGCTGCTGAAACTGCTGTGACAAGAAGTAAGCGCTTCCACATAGGTGTATCCTCGTAGGGTTATTGTTGGCTACAACTTCGCCTGCGGGAAAACTATAGACAATTGGAGATGTAACAGAATGCGTTACATCACAAATCAGAAAAGTGAATGAATTGTTAGTTGCCAGTTGAGATCTGGCGCGCGAAAAGAGCCAGGTCGATCGCGTCTGCGTCATGCTTTGAAAACACACAAATTTTCATTCAAAGCCGCGTCCGATTTATGCGGTGTAATCGCTTTCACAATTTTATTCAGGATGCAGCTATCTTTATGGATAATCCAGCTACATTTTTAGAAAAAAAAGGATGAGTCAGGCGTGTCGCAACGTAAAACAAGCAAAGACATTCCCGATGAGTTGGCTATAATACCCGGCACTTGTTTGCCACACATTTTAAAGGAAACAAACATGAGCTTACTCAACGTCCCGGCGGGCAAAGATCTGCCAGAAGATATCTACGTTATTATCGAAATTCCGGCTAACGCAGATCCGATCAAATACGAAGTCGATAAAGACAGCGGCGCGCTGTTCGTTGACCGTTTCATGTCCACTGCGATGTTCTATCCGTGCAACTACGGCTACATCAACCACACCCTGTCTCTGGACGGTGACCCGGTAGACGTGCTGGTCCCAACGCCGTACCCGCTGGAACCCGGCTCTGTCATTCGCTGCCGCCCGGTTGGCGTGCTGAAAATGACCGACGAGTCTGGTGAAGATGCCAAACTGGTTGCTGTACCGCACACCAAACTGAGCAAAGAGTACGATCACATTAAAGATGTGAACGACCTGCCAGAACTGCTGAAAGCACAGATCACTCACTTCTTCGAGCACTACAAAGACCTCGAAAAAGGCAAATGGGTGAAAGTAGACGGTTGGGACAACGCTGAAGCGGCTAAAGCTGAAATCGTTGCTTCCTTCGAGCGCGCTGCGAAGAAGTAATCCGTTTTATCTGAAAAAACCCTGAGCGCGGATAACGGCGGACAGGGTTTTTTTATGTCTTATTCCTCTGACCTTCTCTGTTCCAGCCCTTTCAGCGACCGTTTCTTAAGCTGTCATAAAAATGTCACAAAATTCTTTTCCCATGCGTTTGAACGATATAACCCAAACCCGCCCCACAGCCGCCTTCCGACCTCTGTAAAGTCCGCCCCACGCGGGTCGATACCCCTTTTGTGACCGTGCTCTTTAATTCCACCGGGGAACAACATGAAACTTAATCACTTCACAATTGGGCAACGACTCGGCCTGATGGCAACACTGTTACTGCTGGCAACGCTGTTTATCGGCTTGCGGGGGCTGGCGATAAACAGTGACAGCTTTGGGCAGAATCAGAAAATGATGGCAACGGAGAAGGTGCTCGTTGAGAGCATTGATACCGCACGTAACGCCCAGGTGCAGTTCAAAATCCAGGTTCAGGAATGGAAGAACACGCTACTACGCGGCTCTCAGGGACAAGAGACTTTTGATAAATACAAAGCCGCCTTTGTTTCCCAGAGCCAAAAAACGCAGCAACTGCTGGAAAAACTGAGCGCGATGTTGCCACAACTTGGCATGGATAACGCGCAGGTTGAACAGACTCGCAAGCTCCATGCTGAACTTGAAGCACACTACCTGAGCGCACTACAGCAATACGATCTGAGCGACCCTACCAGTGCCCAACGTGTCGATAAACTGGTGACCGGTATTGACCGGGAGCCGACGCGGCTGATTGACGAAGTAGTGGAGCATACGCTGAAACACGCCAATGCCATTCACGTGGAAACGGACGCGCGCAACCTTGCGCAATATCAGCAAACCCGCCTGATGTTGCTGATCGCCATGGCGCTGACCATGCTGGCCGGTGGGATTATCACCTGGTGGCTGGTGCGCAGCATTACCCATCCGCTGGCACAGGCCGTTACCGTTGCCCGCACGGTGGCCTCTGGTGATTTGCAGACAACCTTTAGTATCTCCGGGCGCGACGAGACAGCCGAACTGATGCACGCCTTGCAGGAGATGAACGGCAACCTGACCCGCATCGTCCATGGTGTTCGCCACAGCACGGAATCTATAGCCTCGGCATCGGTGCAAATTGCCACCGGTAGCCGGGAACTCTCTTCACGTAACGAGGCGCAAGCGAGCGCGCTGGAAGAAACGGCCGCCTCCATGGAGGAGCTCACCTCGGTGGTGAAAAGCAACGCCGAGAACTCGCGTTTTGCCAGCACTATCGCCCGCGACGCATTCACTATCGCAGGCCAGGGCGGGCAAGCCGTGGAGCGCGTAGTGCAAACCATGAGCGACATCCACCAGCTCTCCAGCCAGATTAATAACATCATCGGTGTGATTGACAGTATTGCCTTCCAGACCAACATCCTGGCGCTGAATGCCGCCGTCGAGGCCGCACGCGCGGGTGCCGAAGGACGCGGCTTCGCTGTCGTTGCCTCCGAAGTCCGCGCCCTGGCGCAACGTTCTGCCTCTGCGGCGCGGGATATTCGTAACCTGATCGACAATTCCGTTAACCGTATCGCCGAAGGGAACGCGCAGGTACAAAGCGCCGGTTCCGCAATGACCGAGATTTTGCGTAGCGTGCAGCAGGTGAGCGAGCTGGTGGAGTCCATTTCCGCCGCCAGCAAAGAGCAGAGCACCGGTATCGATCAGGTGAACGTGGCGGTGACGCATATGGATACCGCAACCCAGCAGAACGCCACACTGTCGCAGGAATCGTCGGCTGCCGCGCATCAAATGCAGCGCCAGGCAGAAGAGCTGTTAGAAGCCGTAAGCCAGTTCAAATTGCGGCAAAACGCCGCGTAATCAGCAGCAGCGCCATTCGGCTTTGGGTCGGAGGGCGCTGTATCTCCCCCCGCTTTCATTGACTGTGCGATTCTTTATCCCCGAATTCATCACGCTTTGGTAAACATATACCTCTACAATGCATACCGTTGTGTGATTGCCTCCCTGCCCCGAAATAACCACAAGGAAACGTATCTCTATGCCACGGTTTCGTCTGCACTTTATCTCCCTGCTGACCGCCTTTTGCCTGCCCGCTTTTGCTCACCCGGTGACGCTGGAGACCGTAAAAAAAGCCGAGGACCAGCTTAACGCACGAGTGGGCTATGCCGAATTGAACCTCGCCAACGGCCAGATGCTGGGCAGCTATCGTCCACAAGAACGTTTTCCCATGACGAGTACTTTTAAAGTGCTGCTGTGCGGCGCGGTCTTATCGCGGGTTGATGCCGGGCAGGAGCAGCCTGCCCGTCGTATACAGTATCGTAAACAGGACCTGGTCGAGTACTCGCCGGTAACGGAAAAACACCTTACCGACGGGATGACCGTGGCCGAACTGTGCAGCGCCGCCATCACAATGAGTGATAACACGGCGGGCAACCTGCTGCTGTCTGCGATCGGTGGACCGTCCGAACTTACGGCGTTCCTGCGTAAAGCGGGCGATCGGGTCACCCGTCTCGACCGATGGGAAACCGCGTTGAATGAAGCGTTGCCTGGCGATGAGCGTGATACGACAACGCCTGAGGCCATGGCGCAGATACTACGCCAGCTTCTCACCGGCAAGATACTGACACCAGCATCACAACAGCAATTAATGGCCTGGATGGAAGCAGATAAAGTCGGTGGGCCGCTGATTCGTTCGGTCGTGCCAACAGGCTGGTTTATCGCCGATAAAACGGGAGCGGGGGAACGGGGTTCTCGCGGTATTGTTGCCGCGCTGGGGCCTGATGGCAAACCGGCCCGCATCGTCGTTATCTACATCACCGAAACGCAGGCGGCAATGGACGAACGAAACAAAAAAATCGCCGACATCGGCGCATCTCTGATTAAGCACTGGTAACCGGGCAACGCCTGTGGGACAAAAACAACGCCACCCGAAGGTGGCGTGTTTGTATTAATACTGGTCTCTGTCTAACCAGTTGCCGGTAGGGATAAACGTTTTCCCCTCCACCGGCCGTTGGTACACATACATCCAGGCGCTGCCATAAGGCGTCTGGATAAGCTGCCGTTTATATTCGCCCCCAGCGGTACGTAGCGCGTCCAGTTCGCCAAGCGTTGTCGCATCAATGCGGTAAACTTCACCCAGCACACTGCCATCACCCGGTACAGCACCAGGGTAGTGCCCCAGACTGTAGAGTTGATAATCTTCAACGCAATAATCGCCCAGCCACTGAGCATTGGTCATCCAGTGGCTGTTGCCTTGCTTGCGTCGTAAACTGCCGTAGACAAATATTCGCATTGCTAAAACTCAAACTGATAGAGCAGATCAAGTGCCTGATCTAAGCCAGACACCGCTTCCAGATACAGCTTAGGCATCAGGCGATAACGTAACGTGAGAGTCGCCAGTGAGTCAAAAATACCCACACCATATTTTACCTGTAGACCCGGCAGTACATAGCCGCTGACCACCACCTGGGAGGAGTCTCCCACACCTTCGGTGTCCAGCGCCAGATTGCTTACGCCAAACGTCTCGCCGATTTTACCCACAACCTGACCACTTTGTGCAACCCCCAGGCCTACTAAGGCTGAAGTCATTGCTGCACTATCGCTTTGTCCGCTCTCCAGCCCCTGCCCGCGAAGCAGGTAAGAGAGTGCCTCTTGCTGCGACATCGCCGGGTCGGAGAAGATCTCCGCTTTCGGTTCATCTGCCGTGCCGGTAATACGTACCCCGGCTGTCACGTCGTTCTCGGTAGCATCCGGGTTACGAATCGCCTCGATATTCAGCAGCGGCTGATCGACAGGGCCAGAGAAAAGCAGTTCCCCCTTACGCACAATCAAATCCTGGCCATAAGCGTGGTAGCGCCCTTCCGGGATATTGATTTGCCCGTTAAGGCCAAGCCCCTGTTGATCCTGAGTCACTTTCAGATCGCCGGTCAGCCGCGCTTTCAGTCCGAAAGCATCCATCCGCACATTATTGCCGACATGCACAATCAAATTACTGTTAATCGGAATTGCCGCGCTTTTCGGTTTTTCCGGTTTCAGATCCGCATTGAGCATCACTTCATCACTGGAGGTGCCAACCGCGCTTTCCGGCAAATCATGCACGACGATCCGCGCCCAGGGCACATCGACCCGACCATCAAGCGTAAACAGCGTCGGCGTAGCCTCGAACACCAGGTCAGGGGAGACGTCCAGACGCACCATAGGCGGCACGGTAATGCGCACCTTGTTCCCCTGTGCCGCCACGCGGGCACGCCAGTTGTTAATCTGGCTCCAGTCCGCATCACCGCTCAGGTTAATTTGTCCACGCTGGGTCCGCACCACCCCTTGCAGGGTCGACGTGGTGCCATTGAAGTTCATTGCCAGTTGGCTGGGCTGCATATCGAACGGCATGAAGTTACCTTCCACATCCACACCGTTGAGCTGCATCTGCCCGAACAATTGCGGGCTTTGCAGATTCCCGCCTAGCCGCAGATTAGCGTTCAGCGTACCCGCCGCTTTCTCGCCGCGCGTAAAGATGGCGTTAGCCATCGCCAGCGAGAAATTGCGGATATTGACGTTACCGCCAAGGTTACGCCGCCCCTGGGGATCGGTGACCTGCACCTGCCCGTCAAACTGTCCGTTATTGGTCAGACGGATCAGCCAGCCTAAATCCGCACGATTATTCTGCAACTTCGCGTTAAGGTTCAGTGTTTCGAAAGCGACCGGCAGCGGTGCATCGTTCACGACCTGGGTCACTTTGACGTTACGCCCGGATAGCGTCACTTCACCCTGCGGCAAGCCTTCTTTGGTGGCATCCCACAAGACATCAGCCTTACCGCTAAATGTGCCGCTGGCCTGGGTGGTATCCGGCATAAAGGGTTTCAGCATCGCCAGGTCGAAGCGGTTCAGATTGACCACCGCACGCCCCTGCGCCCCGGCGTCGATCGTCTGCGGCACGCAAAGCTCCGCATTCGGGTTGGTCCAGCAGTGTGGCCCAATACTGATCTTCTGTTCCTGATTGCGGTAATCCAGCGCGATTTCACGGTTCAGGGCAACTGGCCCGACGGGCGTGGTGAAGCGGGTATCGCTAAGGGTACCCTTCCAGCGCTGTTCGTTGCGATCAAAACTCCCGGCCAGTTTTAACTGCCCGGCGACCGGCTCGCCCTGCACCCGCAACTCAAGCTCGTGCTGCTTTTCACTGCCTTTGGCAGCAAGCGTTGCCAGGCTGATATTCACCCCAGGTTGAGAGAGGCGTTCAACTCGCACATTCATCGCACCGGCAAGTTGATCGGTCGATTTCACATCCCCTTTCACCAGGACACGGGCTACACGCAGCGCTTGCCAGCGCAGATTGTTGGCGGTGATATCCGCCATTACCTGTGGCGCATCCACCGTACCGCGAATATTCACCAGCCCTTTGGCCGTCCCGCCCAGCCCTGGCAGTGCGTTATCCAGACCTGGCGCGTCGATGTTGGCATCCAGGTTAAGATCTTTTACCCCCAGTTCGCCTTTGACATCGGCTTTGTTGCGTCCCAGTTCCAGATGCAGCCCCGGAATGGTCCACTGCATATAGCTGTTGCCTTTAAGCTGCCCGTCAACGCTGACTTTATTTTGTTTCACGTTCCCGGCGAGTTTCAGCTCCGGGATATCAAGCTGCCAGGTTCCGCCGTAGAGACTGCCGCGCATTTTCGCCAGCCCGTTCAGTTTTGCAGGCCAGTCCGGGAAGGTTTTTGCGGTGTTGATACCGTCCAGCGTTAACTCACCGCGCCAGCTAATCGCCTGCTGCCAGTCGAGCAAGGCTTTGAGTTCGGTTTTCCCTTCCAGCGCGGCTACGCTCAGCTTGTCGATGCTGATTTGCTGCACGTTACCTTTACCGTCCAGAGTGATGGTGGCTGGTGGTACGTCCTGGCCCTTTACCGCCGTGCGGAACGACAGTGTGTAGTCAGTCATTTTACCGGTCAGCTTGAGCTTAAGGTCGTCGGCCTGATACTGTTTTTCACCGGTAAACGGCCAGTAGAGCTGCTCGCTGGTGATGTCCAGATTGAGCGGCAGCCCCGCCTCGGCAAGCTGTGTTTGCCCACGCAGAACAATATCCACCGGGCCGGACAGGTTGACGCCAAACTCCAGTTGTTTGCGCACCTCGCCGCCGACTTTGAGCTTCACTTTCTCGCCTTTCATCGGATCGACATTCAGGGTGCTGTTGAGCGTGATATCCACAGGCCAGTTATCCCGCAATGTCGCCGTGCCCGTGGCATTAAGCGTGCCCTGATTTGAATCGATATCGAACGCATCAAGCTTCATATTGCCGTCAATACTGCTCACTTTGAGCAGCATATTGCTGACCGTGATATCGGTGTCGCCGGTTAAGCGAAGCTGCTCACCGCGAAATTCTTCAATGTTGAGATTGAGCGGCAGATGCACATCCGTCATCTGCGGCAGCAGCGGTTTGGCGAAGAGTTGCTTAAGGGATTCGCCCAGCGGCAGTTCATCCGGTTTCGGATTCTCAACCTTCGGCTCCACCACCTGTTCCTGCGCCACCTTCGCCACTTTCGGCAGGGCAATCAACAGGCCGCTCAGCGAGGTGGGTTTCAGGGTCAGGTTTTTCTCTTCCCAGTTCAGGGCAGAGGAGAAGTTCATGACGGAGACGGTCGTGTCATCAATATTAATATTGACGTTATTGAGGGCCACGCGGCTTAACGTAATGGGATACGGCGTGGAAAGGTTTAACGGCCCGTTATCCTCTTCTTTCACCGGCGCGGCAGGTGGCATCTTTTTGGTATCGATGACCACATTTATATCTTTTAGCGAGATATCGTTCACGCACAGGCTACTGTCACGCAGGCAGCCCAGTTTCACCGCCAGATGGAACTCTCCGGCATTCACCGCGATACCCGGCTGATCGTAACGAATGTTTTTCAGCGATAAATCACGCCAGCCGCCGGTTACCTGGCCGATTTCCAGCCCCGGAACCCAACGGTTGGCGGCCTTAAACAGCAGATGTAACCCGCTCGTCGTCCCGACGAGAAAAATAACCGTCCCCAGCACTAACAGGATAAACACCAGTACGCCGAGGCTTATCTTCTTCCATAAACTCATAATTCAGGCCCCAAACCGATGTAAAACTGTAATCCGTGCTCGTCTTTATCGCCGACCGGAACGGCCAGATCGAATTTGATCGGGCCAACCGGTGATTGCCAGCGAACCCCAACGCCGGTACCGGTTTTGAAATCACTGTGGCGGATATCGCTCACGGCCTCACCGCTGTCGACAAAGACCGCGCCCCACCATTTACCCGTCACGTTGTACTGATATTCCAGCGATCCGGTGGCCATTTTCGAGGCGCCGATCAGCTTGCCGTCATCATCCTTCGGCGCGATAGATTTGTATTTATAGCCGCGAATGCTGCGATCGCCCCCGGCAAAGAAGCGCAAATCCGGCGGTACGCGGTTAAAATCGTCGGTTTCAATCCACCCCAGGTTGCCACGGGCCACAAAACGGTGGCGGTCATATAACGTGCGGATCCAGGCGTTTTGCGCCTGCATCACGATAAACTCCACATCCGAGCCCCAGGCGGTGCTGGAGTAATCGATGGAATAACGCTGGGAATCACCCCAGGTCGGCATCAGACCGCCGCGCGAACGGGTACGGCTGATCATCACCCCCGGATAAAGCAGCATGGTGGTGTTGGTCACGCTCGCCTGCGTAAAGTGGTCGAGGCTCCAGCGCAGGTTAATAGCGCGCTGCCAGCCGCTGGAGAGATCCCAGTAACGGGAGACCGCAAGCGTGGTGGAGTCCGCTTCGGTATCATTTAAATCGGTGCGCTTAAAACCGCCCTGAATCAGATAATATTGCTCAAGCGGGTTTTTGAGCAGCGGAACTTTGTAGCTGAAATCCAGTTGTTGTTCCGGCGCCGAGACGCTGGCTGTGGTGGTAAAGCTGTGGCCATAGGAGTTTATCCACGGCTTTTTCCATGTGGCTTTGACGCGCGGACCTACGTCGGTGGAATAGCCGATACCCGTCTCAATGGTGTTTTCAATACGCGGAGCGACGACACCTTTTAAAGGTAGTACCTTGCTTTCTCTGGCTTTATCAAACTCCGGCGCCACCACCACGGAGTTAAACCAGCCGGTAGCCGACAGGCGACGGTTAAGTTCCGCCAGATCTTTGGTCTGGTAGTAATCACCTTTTTTAAACGGCACCAGATTTTGCAGATACTCTTCGCGGATTTGCGAACCTTCGAAAGTCACATCTCCGAAACGGTAGCGCTGGCCGCTATCATAGTCGATATCCCAGAATGCCTGATGCCGGTCAAGCGCAATGCCCAACTGGCTGTGGTTGTAGTGGCTATCGAAATAGCCCTTACGCAAGGCAACACGGGTGAGTGATTTCTTAAAACCGTCGTAATCACCGTGGTTCAGCACCGTGCCTTTTTCCGGGCGCTTTTTTAGCAATGCAATATAATCTTCATCGGTACGCGCACCGCCGCGCAGGATCACATCCGTACCGCCGATGCGTACCGGTTCCCCTGCCGAGACACGCGCAATCAATACCTGACGCCCTTTCGCCGGCGGTGGGCGAAGCTCGAACTCGATAGTGGGTTCGTAATATCCCAGCGCTTTCAAACCTTCACGGATGGCGTCATCGACACGCGCCTGAAATCGCTTGTCCGGCGTCACTTCATCGCTCTCGATGGTGGAAAGCTGAGCGCGGACATTTTTCTGCAGCGCTCCGGTCAACCCTTCCAGTTGCAATCGGACGTTTGCCGACATGGCGCTATGGCTTGCCAACAACAAACCGGCAAAACATAAAGTACGGATTTTTGGCACGTTCTCTCCTGAATATCCCTTGTTCCCACCCCTGGAAGGAAACGTCAACACCGCTCCGCGGCTTGTAAAAAATCCAATATGTGGATTGAAAAACGGACGACACCCCAAATATTTCTTATGTTTAAATCTAGTCTGATTTACCGCGTTTATTGTGTTAAAAGAGACGCTTCGTTACAACCTTAACCGCAATTTGCGCTTATGGGAGGCCTCACCATGAGTCTGTTTGATAAGAAAAACCTTGTTACTCAATCGGATGCGTTACCCGGACGTAACACGCCAATGCCCGTTGCCACGCTACATGCTGTTAACGAGCACTCCATGACAAACGTACCGGAAGGGATGGAGACCGCTTATTTCGCAATGGGTTGCTTCTGGGGCGTCGAACGTCTGTTCTGGCAACTGCCCGGTGTCTACAGCACGGCGGCAGGCTATATGGGCGGTTATACGCCGAACCCAACCTACCGCGAAGTGTGTACCGGACAGACGGGCCATGCCGAAGCGGTTCGCGTAGTGTATGACCCGTCGGTGATCAGTTATGAGCAGCTTCTGCACGTGTTCTGGGAAAACCACGATCCGGCCCAGGGGATGCGTCAGGGCAATGATCACGGCACGCAATACCGCTCCGCCATTTATCCACTGACGCCCGAACAGAGCGCCGCCGCCCACGCCAGTCTCGAACGTTTCCAGGCGGCAATGCGGGCCGCGAATGATGATCGTACTATTACGACGGAAATTGTTAACGCACCGCCGTTTTACTATGCCGAAGACGATCATCAGCAATATTTGCATAAAAACCCCTATGGATATTGCGGCATTGGTGGTATTGGCGTTTGCCTGCCGCCGCAACTGGCCTGATATTCGTTTATTGCCGGTTCAGCCTCTCTGAACCGGTTTTAACGTTGCACCTGACCCGCTCACCCTGGAAACTCTCGCTTTAACTTTTCGCTATTCTTTCTCAACCGACCACGCTATTTGCTCGTCATTACTGGTTTAATTTCGCATGCGTGAACTGTATTACGAGATATGTGTATCCTGTTCATTTTATTGAGAAGTTTTTTTAGCTTTTTCAATTTTTTAACTTAAGTAAAATCTGTCATATATAACGTTCTTTTTCATAAGCGTATTTCAGATAAATTTCCGTTTAAGAGTGACATCACCTGTCGCAATATGCTCTTAGTATGTGTTACACACGCTGTAAGCGTGTTTTAGAGAAAGTGATGTGAATACCACCTGGAGGGAGATTTTATATGCCTTACTTAGCAGAAAGGATAACCACTCCACACGGTCAACTCCTGGGCGTTAAGATCTACCCAAGAAAAACGCTTGTCCTGAATAGTCTCGAAAAAAAAAGAACTTACCTTTTTGATTTAATGAATGCCATTGGTAATAAAGCCGATTTTTTTAAAAAGCGTGATTTGTTCTGTCTGGTCTCCATCACCGATGAAGAGATCGCAATGCTATTAACGTTTGACTTAGTGTTACAGGCAACACTGGCGCGACTTCCCTTTGTGAAATTACAAATCAACCAAACATTTGAAACAGCCATACAAGATTTATCAAAAAGTAAAAATGGCATCTGGCTGAGTCATGTGGGGAATAAAAACGCGCCCTTTACCCAGTATTGTGAAGCAATCATTTTGGATGAAACCTTTACAAACAACGAGCTAAGTAAAAACACGTTTCCATACCTTATCCAAAATTTAAAGCGTTATTGCGACAAAGTTATTATAAAAACAGACAATGATATTAACCGCAGAGCACTTGAAGAGGCGGGTATTTGGGCCTGTTGCGGACTTTATGCGCCAATACCGTTCAGTAAGGTTCATCTGTTAATGTAACCCCTTGTTGCGACACGCTCTGCCCATTTGCAGTGTCATTTATTAATAAATGAATGTGAATTGATATTTTGATTTGGTTTTTTATACATAAACAGTGAAAAACTCCAATACATCTTCCGGTAAGGAATGACGTCTTACGACCACAAAAAAGCCGCCTTCATATAAAAGCGACAGCCAGAACCCTCATCGCTTAACAACATTTATTGCCCAACCGGCAATATACAAATGCGCTAACTATCAAAGAAATACCCTTTGATAGGTATATATATTGATATTAATTATCGATCAATAAATGATTGATTAATAACTTTTAACGATCAATATTAGATATATCTAGGCATTAACAAGGAAAGGATATGGACCGGGTTAGCGTAATACCCATTCACAGCCTGAATGGCATAATTGTTGGATTTTCAATGGACTGTAGCGATCATCCCCCGCACAGCCAACACCTGAAGTATTGTTCTGACTTCTCTGTCGAAAATGGGCTTTTGTTTTATGTTAACAACCCCAGGAATCTTACAGATACTGCAGCACAGTTTCCACACCTGACATTAATGAAACAGGAAGATCCTGCGTTATTTGGGCTATGGCGGGAAAATGTCCGCCAGGCCGTCGTGATTAATCGAGACTTCTACCATAAACAGGTGCAGAAACCCACATTCCCTGAACTGATTAAGAACATCCGAAAAGCATATTCGGATCGCGTCATTATCGACGGCGTACAAAGTACGTGGGAATTTTCAGTACTACAGGATTGCGGCATCTGGGCGGTTCAGGGCTACATGTATCGTTCAGTACCCTTAAAGAAACTGGAGTGGTTGCTTTAATCGTTACGTAAGAGAACGCGAGCGTAATAACGAAAAGGTCACACCCACAAAATAGAAATTAAAGGCAAGACCTTAGCGCGAGTAAAAGGAAGTAATAACGTGCCATGGGAATATATAAAAACCCTCTTATTACTCCTTTTGCTCTTTCATTGACGCATTGCTCATCCCACTGGATAAAGGCTACACCTGAAAAACGACTAAACATTGCGCCATTCGAGCAAGAAACGAACTCGCAAATGAGAAAAAATCTCATCTACATGTAACAAACTGCTTACACTGCTGGCAGGCTGTAACACGCTTACGCTATACTAGCCGTCGAAATTGTAGGTCCACCGCTTCGGACTCGCTTTCAATGTGTTTACCACAAGGATTTTTCAACTTCCCTCCGAGGATCCCGCTTGTAGCTGGATAAATTATGTTAAACAGCATCTTAGTCATACTCTGTCTGATAGTCGTAAGTGCATTCTTCTCGCTATCTGAGATTTCGCTTGCCGCTTCCAGAAAAATAAAACTGAAACTGCTTGCCGATGATGGCAACGTCAATGCGCAACGCATTTTAAAAATGCAGGAAAACCCCGGCACCTTTTTTACCGTGGTGCAAATCGGCCTGAATGCCGTTGCCATCCTGGGTGGTATCGTAGGTGATGCCGCTTTCTCCCCCGCGTTCTACAGCATCTTAGTCACCGTGGTATCGCCAGAGCTGGCAGACCGTCTGAGCTTTATTATTTCGTTCTCGCTGGTAACGGGGATGTTTATCCTGTTCGCCGACCTGACCCCGAAACGCATCGGTATGATCGCGCCTGAAGTTGTGGCTTTGCGCATTATCAACCCGATGCGCTTCTGCCTGTTTCTCTTCCGCCCGCTGGTGTGGTTTTTTAACGGCATGGCTAACATTATTTTCCGCATCTTCAAGCTGCCAATGGTGCGTAAAGACGACATCACGTCTGATGATGTCTATGCCATCTTCGAGGCTGGCGCGCTGGCCGGGGTGCTGCGTAAGCAAGAACATGAGCTGATTGAGAATGTGTTTGAGCTGGAATCGCGCACGGTACCATCGTCAATGACATCGCGCGAAAACGTGGTGTGGTTTGATCTGCATGAAGATGAGCAAAGCTTAAAACGAAAAGTTGCGGAAAACCCGCACTCCAAGTTCCTCGTATGTAATGAAGACATTGACCATATCGTTGGTTACGTCGACTCAAAAGACCTGCTTATTCGCGTACTGGCCAACCAAAGTCTGGTGCTGAGCAGCGGCGTGCAAATCCGCAACACGCTCATTGTGCCGGATACGTTAACGCTCTCCGAAGCGCTGGAAAGCTTTAAAACGGCGGGCGAAGACTTTGCGGTCATCATGAACGAGTATGCGCTGGTGGTGGGGATTATCACCCTCAACGATGTAATGACCACGCTGATGGGCGACCTGGTCGGTCAGGGGCTGGAAGAACAAATCGTCGCGCGTGATGAAAACTCATGGCTGATTGACGGCGGCACGCCGATTGATGACGTGATGCGTGTGCTGGATATCGACGAGTTCCCTCAGTCCGGCAATTACGAGACCATTGGCGGCTTTATGATGTTCATGCTGCGCAAGATCCCGAAACGTACCGACTCAGTGAAGTACTCCGGCTATAAGTTCGAAGTCGTGGACATTGATAACTACCGTATCGACCAGTTGCTGGTCACGCGGATTGATAACAAGGCCACGGTGTTAACGCCAAAGTTGCCGGATGCTGAAGAGAAAAGCGAATAAGCGCGACGGCAAATCCTCAATATAAAAGGCGGCGTAATTTCCGCCTTTTTTCTTGCCTGCCATTCAGAGGCGATTCTCCCCTGAAAACATCAACGGCTCCCTCACGGAGCCGTTTTTGTTGTACTGCGATTACTGCATAGCGTAGTGGGTTGGTTAAGCCATCTCAGTTTGCAGACGCATAACCTGACGGTTGACTTCGGACATCACAGTAAAGTGCTGTTTGTCCTTCACTTTCGGGATAAGGATCTTGCCTTTATCAAACTCGAAAGCGCCAACGTCCTTGATGTACAACCGTCCACGGAACAGGATTTTCACGTACTTTGCCACCTGAAGTGGGTTGTAACGTTGGAAAATTTTCATTTTTGTATCTCCTGCTAAGTAATACGCCCTTGCGGTGCCACGCTTGGCCCAACAGTGATGAGCGCAAATTTTGGTGCTCAATGAGCATAGTTCAGAAACAACATGAGACCTAGTATGTATAAGTTTATTTACCTTTTGATTACAGTTATTCAGAATTTTCTTTTCAGCGCTTACGAACAGGCAGTATAAGTCGTCGTTTTTTCACCGTTATGTGCGTTACCCCGCAAACTGGCATCCCGTTTGCGGGAAAAGCACATTGATCGCACTTATGATTAAAAGGTTGAGTTAAGTGGTCGGATCACCTGCAAACAATAAAAGGAAACACCATGACCTTACGTAACATCCTGGCAGCCACCTGCCTGCTACTGCCGCTCCTGGCGCAAGCCCACAATTTTGAAACCAGCCAACGAGTACCGCCTGTGGGCATCGCTGATAGAGGGGAATTGATTCTCAATAACGATAAGTTTAGCTACAAAAACTGGAACAGCGCGCAGCTTCCTGGCAAAGTGCGAGTGGTGCAACATATTGCCGGTCGGACCTCTGCCAAAGAGAAAAATGCCGCGCTGATTGAAGCGATCAAGGCCGCAAATTTACCTCACGATCGTTACCAGACGACGACCATCATCAATACCGATGATGCTATCCCCGGCTCAGCAATGTTTGTGCGCAGCAGTATTGAGAGCAACAAAAAGCTCTATCCCTGGTCACAGTTTATTGTCGACAGTGATGGCGTAGCGCGAAAGGCCTGGCAACTGGATGAAGGCAGTTCAGCCATCGTTGTGCTGGATAAAGACGGACGGGTGCAATATGTCAAAGACGGCGGGCTGACGCAGGCGGAAGTGCAGCAGGTCATCGCCCTGCTGCATAAATTACTCGACAGTCAGTAAATCGACACCCGAAAGCCGGGGTTCAGGAAAGATTCACGCGGCGTGTAATCCAGGGTTTTTCCCTGCCAGTCGTGAACATGTGCCCCGGCTGCCACGGCTACCGCATGGCCTGCCGCCGTATCCCAGACGCTGGTCGGCCCAAAACGCGGATACAGTTGAGCGTGTCCCTCTGCCACCAGGCAGAATTTCAGCGATGAACCGATCGCGGTTGTCTGATGTTCGCCCAACTGGGTTAAATACTCTTTCAGTTCGTCATCCGCGTGGGAACGGCTTACCACCACCAGCGGCGGACGCGCGTCACGCACTTTAATCTGCGTCCGCGTGCCGTTTTCCTCTTTCCACGCTTTACCTTCCGCCGCGCAATACATCACCTTAAGCACCGGGGCATAAACGACACCAAGTACCGGTTTCCCGTTTTCAATCAGGGCGATATTCACCGTGAACTCACCGTTACGCTTTATAAACTCTTTGGTGCCGTCCAGCGGATCGACCAACCAGTAACGCTGCCAGTGCTGACGAACGCTCCAGGAGGGAGGATCTTCTTCCGACAGAACCGGAATATCCGGCGTCAGTGCCTGTAGCCCACCAGCAATCACCGCATGCGCGGCAATATCGGCGGCCGTCACGGGCGAATCGTCGGATTTGCTGGTTACATCCATCGGCTTATGGCCGTCGTAGACCTGCATAATGGCATCGCCCGCTTCTCGCGCGAGCTGACAAATGGCTTCTAACATCATCCACCTCTTCTATGGCAGTGGGGTCTTTACCCTCAATAATTCACGTTGCAGGAAAGCGGCAAGTGAGTGGATCCCGATGCGCTTACCTCAGCAAGTGATTCGGGTGAGTGAACGCAGCCAACGCTCATGCAACATGAAGTATGACGGGTATAACTCATTGTTTTACTTATATCGCATTCAGGTCGAATCTGCCAGGTGTGATAGTTGTTGCATTTATGTGGCAAATTTCATGGCAGAATTCACAATTCTGTAAGCAACAAAATGTACATATCATTTCTTTTGTGGCTCAGATCTAAAAAGGACACCTCTGATGATTAAGTTTAGCGCAACGCTCCTTGCCACGTTGATAGCAGCCAGCGTACAAGCGGCGACGGTGGATCTCCGGATTATGGAAACCACTGATTTGCATAGCAACATGATGGACTTTGATTACTATAAAGATTCTGCGACAGAAAAATTTGGCCTGGTGCGTACCGCCAGCCTGATCAATGCCGCCAGAAAAGAAGTCAAAAATAGCGTGCTGGTGGATAACGGCGACTTAATACAGGGCAGCCCGCTCGGTGATTATATGGCAGCCAAAGGGCTGAAAAAGGGCGACATCCACCCTGTCTATAAGGCGCTGAATACGCTGGACTACGCCGTGGGCAACCTCGGCAATCACGAATTCAACTATGGCCTGGATTATCTGCACCGGGCGCTGGAAGGGGCAAAATTCCCCTACGTGAATGCCAACATTATCGATGTCAAAACCCAAAAGCCGCTGTTTACCCCGTATCTCATTAAAGAGACCGCCGTTACCGATACCGATGGTAAAACGCATACTCTGAAGATTGGCTATATCGGCTTTGTCCCGCCACAAATCATGGTGTGGGATAAAGCCAACCTGAGCGGCAAAGTCACGGTTAATGACATCACCGAAACGGCGAAAAAATATGTACCAGAGATGCGCGAAAAAGGGGCCGACCTGGTCGTGCTGGTTGCCCACTCCGGCCTCTCTTCTGAACCTTATCAGGCGATGGCGGAAAACTCCGTCTACTACTTAAGCGAAGTCCCCGGCGTTGACGCTATTCTGTTTGGTCATGCCCATGCGGTGTTCCCGTCGAAAGATTTCTCCGCCATTAAAGGGGCGGATATCGCCAAAGGAACCTTAAATGGCGTGCCGTCAGTGATGCCAGGAATGTGGGGCGATCACCTCGGCGTGGTAGATCTGGTATTGAACAACGATGCCGGGAAGTGGCAGGTCGCTTCGTCAAAAGCCGAAGCGCGCCCGATTTATGATGCCGCCGCCAAAAAATCGTTGGCCGCAGAAGACAGCAAACTGGTGGAAATCCTGAAACACGACCACGATGCCACCCGTCAGTTCGTCGGCAAGCCTATCGGGAAATCCGCCGACAACATGTACAGCTTCCTCTCCCTTGTACAGGATGACCCAACCGTCCAGGTCGTCAATAATGCCCAGACCGCTTATGTGAAGCACTTTATTCAGGGCGATCCGGACCTGGCGAACCTGCCGGTCTTGTCTGCCGCCGCCCCGTTCAAAGCAGGCGGACGTAAAAACGATCCGGCCAGTTTTGTCGAGGTCGAAAAAGGGCAGCTCACCTTCCGTAACGCCGCCGATCTGTATCTCTACCCCAACACCCTGGTGGTCGTGAAAGCGACGGGCAAAGAGGTGAAAGAGTGGCTGGAGTGCTCCGCCGGGCAGTTTAATCAGATCGATACCAACAGTACGAAGCCTCAGTCACTCATCAACTGGGAGACCTTCCGTACCTATAACTTCGATGTGATTGATGGGGTGAAATACCAGATTGATGTGACGCAGCCTGCGCGTTATGACGGCGAATGCCAGAGCATCAACCCGCAGGCCGAGCGTATTAAAGATCTGACCTTTAACGGCAAACCGATCGATCCCAACCAGGTGTTCCTGGTGGCAACCAATAACTACCGCGCCTATGGCGGTAAGTTTGCAGGAACGGGTGACAGCCATATCGCCTTTGCCTCGCCGGATGAAAACCGCGCGGTGCTGGCAAAATGGATAACCGACGAATCGGAAAAAGCGGGAGAAATCCACCCGGCAGCGGATAACAACTGGCGCCTGGCGCCGATTCACAGTAATACGGCGCTGGATATCCGTTTCGAAACCTCACCTTCTGAGAAGGCGGCTGCGTTTATCAAAGAGAAAGCGCAGTACCCGATGAAGAAGGTCGGTACGGACGAGATTGGCTTTGCGCTCTATCAGGTGGATTTAAGTAAGTAAGCTCGTTTATCCCGCAACTGTAGCCCGGACAAGGCGTTCACGCCGCCATCCGGGTTCACTCAGGCGGCGCGGTCGTCTCGCGTCGCCAGCACCTGTGGCAAATTCAGCTCAATCCAGTCGGCCAGCGCGGCCACTTTCTCGCTCACCTGCTCTCCCAGCGGCGTCAGGCTATACTCCACATGCGGCGGCACCACCGGATACGAAATGCGGTTAATAAAACCGTCCATTTCCAGCGCCTGCAGCGATTGCGCCAGCATCTTTTCGCTGACCCCCCCCATTTTGCGGCGTAAATCGCTGAAACGGTGGGTGCCATGGCGCAGCGCCACCAGAATCAATACGCCCCAGCGGCTGGTCACGTGTTTAAGCACCTCACGGGAGGGGCACTCCTCAGCAAACAGATTACCGTCGCGCATCCGCTCGCTCAGGGTGGGATTGATGCCTTCCATACTTACCTTTTTGTACGTACTTACTAAAAGTTAGTTAAGGTGATAGTGTGCCACAACACAAGACAAACACGAAGAGGAATCATCATGATCGCAATTACCGGCGCTACAGGCCAACTGGGCGCACTGGCTGTTGAAGAATTACTGAAAACCGTCAAAGCGAGTGAGCTCGTCGCGATTGTACGTAACCCGGCAAAAGCTGACGCACTGGCTCAGAAAGGTGTCGTCGTTCGCCAGGCCGACTACGGCGACCAGGCAGCGCTAACGGCGGCACTGTCGGGCGTAGAAAAACTGCTGCTGGTCTCCTCCAGCGAAGTGGGCCAGCGCGCCGCTCAGCATCGTAACGTGATCAATGCAGCCAAAGCGGCGGGCGTGAAATTTATCGCCTATACCAGCCTGTTGCATGCGGATAAGTCTCCGCTCGGTCTGCATGTTGAGCACGTTGAAACCGAAAAAATGCTGGCCGATTCCGGCATCCCTTACGCCCTGCTGCGTAATGGCTGGTATACCGAAAATTACCTGGCCAGCGCCCCGGCTGCTCTGGCTCATGGCGTCTTCATCGGCGCTGCGGGAGACGGCAAAATCGCCTCGGCCACCCGCGCAGATTACGCCGCTGCCGCCGCACGCGTTATCAGCACAGACGGCCATGCCGGGAAAGTCTACGAACTGGCCGGTGACAGCGCCTGGACACTCAGCGAACTGGCGGCTGAACTGAGCAAACAGAGCGGTAAACCAGTGGTGTATCAGAACCTGAGCGAAGCCGATTTTGCGGGTGCGTTAAAGGGTGTTGGTCTGCCAGATGTGTTCGCTAACCTGCTGGCTGACTCAGATATCGGTGCCGCGAAAGGAGGTCTGTTCGATGACAGCCATACCCTGAGCAAGCTGATTGGTCGCCCGACGACCCCGCTCGCGGAAAGCGTCAAAGGCATCCTGTAACTGTTACAGGCTGGTTAATTTTTGTAGCACGCCGCCAGGTCATCCTTAATAATGAGAAGATGACCTGAGCGGAGGCGAAAAGTGGAAGGCGTACCGGAACAATTCTTTGACGAAAGAGACAGCGCGCGTTTTCGCCACCTGGCGCAATTGCCAGGGGTGGAGTTGTACCATGCGCACATCTCCCGTTATGCCTTCGAACCCCACACCCACGAAGCCTTTGGTATTGGCGCAATCGAAGCGGGTGCCGAACGCTTTCGTTATCGCGGTACGCAGTACGTTGCGCCTGCCAATTCCGTTGTCACCATGAACCCCGACGAACTGCATACCGGTGAGGCTGAGACCGCGGATGGCTGGCGCTATCGCATGATCTACCTTGACCCCGCGTTGCTGGAAGAGGTGACCGGTATCCGCCACTGGTGGTTTAGCGATGCTACTCGCCACGACCCCCTACGCACAGTCAAGATTTGCCGCCTGATTCATGGCCTGTGGCACACCGAGGATTCGCTGGCGCAAAAAGGGATGCTGCTGGACCTGATCGACACCTTCACACCGCTTGCACGTCACGCGCCGGTCAGCCAGGAAGGCGCTCATCGTTTTGAGCGGGTCCGCGACTATCTGCATGATAATTTCATGCACCCCCTGACGCTGGATGAGCTGGCGCAGGTGGTCTCGTTGAGCCCGTACCATTTTCAGCGTCAGTTCAAAGCCCATTTTCACGTAACACCCCATCAAATGCTGATGGCGATTCGTCTGTGGCGGGCGAAAGATTTCCTGACCCACGGGATGCCCGCCGCCGAAGTAGCCGCCGCCACCGGGCTGACTGACCAGTCACACCTCACCCGCGCCTTTACGCGTCGTTACGGCATTACACCCGTGCGCTACCAGAAGCAGGTCGTCCGGCGCTAATGCGCAATCTCATACAATATTCCGTTCCCCTCCTTTCCTACACTGTGACGGCAAACAGAAACGTCAGGTGGAAGTATGATTAGTGGTGTGTTGTATGCCCTGCTCGCGGGGATGTTGTGGGGACTTATTTTTGTTGGGCCGTTAATTGTGCCGGATTACCCGGCGGCATTGCAGTCAACCGGTCGTTATCTGGCGTTGGGGATAATTGCCCTGCCGCTGGCCTGGCTGGGCCGCCAGCGTTTACGGCAGTTAACACAGAAAGACTGGCTCACCGCACTGGCGCTGACCATGATGGGCAATCTCATCTATTACGTCTGTCTTGCCAGCGCCATTCAGCGCACCGGAGCACCGGTTTCAACGATGATCATTGGCACCCTGCCGGTTGTTATCCCGATATGTGCAAATCTGCTCTACAGCCAGCGTGACGGAAAACGCGCCTGGACAAGTCTCGCCCCGGCACTGCTCTGTATTGCGGCGGGACTGGCCTGCGTCAACATAGCCGAACTGCACGGCGGCCTGCCGGCGTTCTCCTGGTGGCGCTATGGCTCCGGCATTGCCCTTGCGCTGGTTTCCGTCGCCTGCTGGGCGTGGTATGCGCTGCGTAACGCCCGCTGGCTGCGGGAAAACCCGGACAAGAATCCGATGATGTGGGCAACCGCGCAGGCACTGGTGACGCTCCCCGTCTCTTTACTCGGCTATGCTGCTGCCTGTCTGTGGCTGAGTACGCAACAACCCGATTTTGCCCAACCCTTTGGCCCGCGCCCCGCGGTATTTCTCGGCTTGATGTTCGCGATTGCAGTGCTCTGCTCCTGGGTCGGCGCTATGTGCTGGAATGTTGCCAGTCAGCGTTTACCCACGGTCATTGTCGGGCCACTGATTGTTTTTGAAACCCTGGCGGGCCTGCTTTATACCTTCATGCTACGTCAGCAAATGCCGCCGTTGCTCACCCTCTGTGGTATCGCCCTGTTGGTTTGCGGCGTGGTCATGGCCGTACGCGCGAAGCCAGAAAAGCCTCTGGTTCAGTCAGTTTCAGACCACGGTTAATCGTGGTCTTGTTTACCCTGCTCCGAAAGGGGTATATCATCGAACAAAAGATGCATTTAAAATGCATGTTATAATTTCTGATGAGGTAACTGCTATGGCTTTCCGTGACCAACCCCTGGGTGAACTGGCGCTATCCATTCCACGTGCGTCAGCGCTGTTTCGTAAATACGATATGGATTACTGCTGCGGCGGTAAGCAGACGCTGGAGCGCGCCGCGTCCCGCAAAGAACTGGATGTTGGCATCATTGAAACCGAACTGGCAAAACTGGCAGAGCAGCCCATCGAGAAAGACTGGCGCGTCGCCGCACTGAGCGAAATCATCGATCACATTATCGTGCGTTACCACGACCGCCACCGCGAACAACTGCCGGAGCTTATCCTGCAGGCGACCAAAGTGGAGCGCGTACATGCCGATAAACCCAACGTACCAAAAGGGTTAACCAAATACCTGACCATGCTGCACGACGAGCTTTCCAGCCACATGATGAAAGAAGAGCGCATCCTGTTCCCGATGATTAAAGAGGGGATGGGCAGCCAGGCGATGGGGCCAATTAGCGTGATGGAAAGCGAGCATGATGATGCAGGCGAACTGCTGGAAGTGATCAAGCACATTACCAATGGCGTGACGCCGCCGCCGGAAGCCTGCACCACCTGGAAAGCAATGTATAACGGTATCAACGAATTGATAGGCGACCTGATGGAACACATCAGTCTGGAAAACAACGTTCTGTTTCCGCGTGCCCTCGCTGGAGAATAAGCAAAGGCGCCCCTGAGAGCGCCTGATTCATGGAAGTCTTTAGAGCCGCCTGCGCGGCTCTTTTTTATGTCTGCCGGATGCAAGGTCTACGAATACTAGCGCATACCTGCCAGGCGTTTTTTACCCACAATCAGCCAGCCCGCGCCCAGCACGATAAACCAGATTGGGGTGACGATCAGCGCCTGACGAGTGTCCTCTTCGAGCGTCAGCAACACCAGTACGAACACAAAGAACGCCATGCATACCCAGCACATCACTTTGCCAAGCGGCATTTTGTAGATGGACGCTTCATGCAGTTGCGGACGCTGTTTACGGTAGACGAGGTAAGAACAGAGGATAATCGTCCAGACGAACATAAACAGGATGGCAGAAACAGTGGTAATCATGGTGAACGCCGCAATCGCACTTGGGTTCACGTACAGCATCACCACACCGCCCAACAGGCAGATACAAGAGAAGGTCAGCCCTTTCGCCGGTACCGCGCGTTTAGAGAGCTTACCGAACGCTTTTGGCGCCACGCCATCTTGTGCCAGGCCGAACAGCATACGGCTGGTGGAGAACACGCCGCTGTTCGCGGAAGACGCAGCGGACGTCAGCACCACAAAGTTGATAATGCTCGCTGCGGCAGGCAGGCCCACCAGAACAAACAGTTCAACAAACGGGCTCTTATCCGGCACCACTGAGCTCCATGGGGTCACGGACATAATCACAATCAACGCAAACACATAGAACATGATGATGCGGATCGGAATGGAGTTAATGGCGCGCGGCAGCGATTTTTCCGGGTCTTTGGTTTCTGCCGCTGTCGTTCCGACCAGCTCAATCCCCACAAAGGCAAAGACCGCAATCTGGAAACCAGCAAAGAAGCCGCTGATGCCTTTCGGGAACCAGCCGCCGTCATTCCACAGATGCGCAACAGAGGCTTCGACCCCGGTCGGCGATTTGAAACTGGTCAGCACCATCACCAGACCAACAACAATCAGCGCCACAATGGCGACGATTTTGATCATCGCGAACCAGAACTCCATCTCGCCGAACATTTTTACGGTGGCAAGGTTCAGGCTCAGCAGCACCAGGACAATGGTCAACGCCACTATCCAGTCGGATAATCCAGGGAACCAGAATTGTGCGTAAGCGGTGATCGCCACCACATCGGCCATCCCGGTGACTACCCAGCAGAACCAGTATGTCCAGCCGGTAAAATACCCCGCCCACGGTCCGAGCAGGTCGGCGGCGAAGTCGCTAAAAGATTTGTACTCAAGGTTCGACAGCAGCAACTCACCCATCGCACGCATGACGAAAAACAGCATGAACCCGATGATCATATAGACAAAAATGATCGACGGTCCTGCAAGGCTGATGGTTTTCCCGGAGCCCATAAACAGCCCGGTACCGATGGCACCACCGATAGCGATTAGCTGAATATGACGGTTTGTAAGATTGCGCCGTAGCGATTGTTCAGTCGAAGCCTCTTCGTCAGCCGCGACTTTTGCCTGATCTACCATGTTTATATCCTGTCTGTGTTGTTGAGGCTCTTCTGGCCTTTAATTGCATACTTCGCCCATTCGCGGACGCAACGATATTAGGTAAGAATTGGTAGGATGAATACTCTGAATTAAAAGAGATGTTAAATATTTGTTTAAAGTGAGCAGCATATCACTCAAATTAGGGGATGGAGTTCACAAAAATACACCGCAATGCGCGCATAGCAAGATAAAGTATCGAAACTAATTCATTTAATGAATGATTCACGCAGCATTGCCTTCCTCCCCCCTGACGAGGAGAGGAAAACATCGGGAAGATTACAGGATTTCCAGTAATTCCACTTCAAATACCAGGGTGCTGAATGGCGGGATGGACGCGCCCGCGCCACGCTCGCCGTAGGCCAGTTCGTGCGGAATCGTCAGTTCCCATTTGGAGCCAACCGGCATCAGCGTCAGCGCTTCGATCCAGCCGCCAATCACGCCGTTTACCGGGAATTCAGCCGGTTCGCCACGCGCGACGGAGCTGTCGAACACGGTACCGTCGATCAGTTTACCGGTGTAGTGAACGCGAACACGGTCAGTACGCGCCGGGATAGCGCCTTCGCCCTGAGTGATAACGCGGAACTGCAGACCAGATTCCGTGCTGTTCACACCCTCTTTCTCGCGGTTTTCGTCCAGATATTTCACGCCTTCTGCCGCCATCTCTTCAAAGCGCGCACGACGCACTGCGTCCGCACGTTCGTGGATTTCACGCAGCGCACGATGAACAACATCCACCGGCACAGCAGGTTGTTTACCTGCCAGCGCGTCAGCAATACCGGCGACCAGCGCTTCCGGCAACAGCCCCTGTAAGCCGGAGTCGCTAAGCTGCTGTCCTACCTGCAAACCAATGCCATAGCTGGCCTGCGCTTCGATCGTGTCAAACGTTGGGGTTGTCATGGGTTTTCCTTTCATCACTTTTTAAGGTAGCGCGCAGCATAACAGCCACGCCGCAGCGGGTAAAACTTTGTCGTAGTAAAGATGACAAATCGCAGAGAAACAGAAACAATACTCCCGGTAAGATAATTCTCATTATGATGTCACGAGACAATGCATCACACAGCCAATCAGGTAGTTAGCCATCTATACTCAACTAGACAGGATAAATAATGACGCGGAGCAGGAGGAAAGCCATGCCCGGGCGATTTGAACTGAAACCTACCCTGGCGAAAATCTGGCACGCCCCGGATCATTTTCGCATTCTGGACCCGCTTCCGCCGATGCACCGTCGTGGGCTGATCCTTGCGGCGTTGTTGGTTATTATCGGTTTCCTGCTGCCCACCCCGAAAGAGACGGTGACGCCTCCCGCCTCTGTCGGGCGCGAAGCACAACTGAATATTCAGTCACAATCCCAGCCGCAGACACAATCGCAGCCTTCACAACCGCTGGTGACGTCACAGCCAGTGCAAAACCAGCAACCTGCTCCAGTCCTTAACGAGGAGCCGCAGGCCGTGCAGGAGCCGATACAACAGGAGCGTCCGGTCGCCGAACACTCTGCCCCTGCGGCCTCTTCCGCTGGCGGTATTGAGCAGCAGTGGCGCACCTACCGTGTCGAACAGGGCAAAACGCTGGCCCAGGTTTTCCGTGACCACAATTTGCCGCCAACCGATGTCTATGCCATGGCAAAAGTAGAAGGCGAAGGCAAACCGCTCAGCACCCTGCAAAGCGGCCAGATGGTGAAAATTCGCCAGAACGCGAATGGCGTAGTAACCGGGTTGACGATTGAAAATGGCAGCGGCCAGTCTGTCTTGTTCACTCGCCAGCAGGACGGTAGTTTTATCCGGGCACGATAAGGCTCCTGGCCGGGTGAGCGATAACGCTACCCGGCCAGAAGTTAATCGGCTTTTCGGGAGACCTTGTTCACCCACCAGATGCCGGAGCACACCAGCATCAACGCAATCGCGTATTTGAGTTCGAGAATATTCTCGCCCAGAAAAATAGCCGACAGTAACGCACCTGAGACCGGGATTAAGAAGTTAAACGGCGCAATCATCCCCACCCGGTTGTACTTGAGCAGAATGCTCCACAGCGCAAACGCAACCGAGGAGAGCAGCGTCAGGTAGCCAAGAATCGCCACCGAGGAAGGGCCATGCACGGTAAGCTCGCCGCCAAAAACATACCCGCCGACCGCGAGCACGACGCCACCAAACCCCAGTTGATAACCCGTCATTACCAACGGATCGACCGTTTGCGAGATCCGCTTACCGTATAGCGTCGATGCCGAGAGGATAAACGCCGCCAGGACTACAAAGCCATCCCCCATCAGGCTAAAGCTGAACTCCATCAGGCCATTGTTGAGGTTAACCACCATGACGCCAGCAAATCCCAGTACGCAGCCAAGGGTTTTGTTATAGCTCAGTTTGTCATTCTGGTAGATAAAGTGGGCCAGCAGCACGCTAAAGAAGGTGCCTGTCGCATTCATAATTGAACCTTTTACCCCAGTGGTGAAGGCCAGACCAATATAGAAAAAGACGTACTGGAGTGAGGTTTGCGTGACCCCGAGCAGTGCCAGTTGGCCACACTGATGGAAAGAGAGGCGAGCCAGCGGGCGGCGCTGCGCCAGCGCAAGCAGTAATAACAGTAGGCCTGCGAAGAAGAAGCGATAGCCAGCGAAGACGATTTTCGAGGGGATATCATCCACATCAATCTGGAAAATCTCATAACCGCTTTTAATCGCCGGGTAGGCGCTTCCCCATAATAAACAACAGAATGCTGCTCCTGCATACGCCGCATTTTTACGGGCAAAGAGCGGCGGCTGGTGTATCGTTTCCATACATTCACCAATTTAAAATGACGTTTTATTTTTTAATTATTGCGGAATAGCCAGGAAATGGAAACAGATATGCGAAAACAGCGATCCGATTATGAGATCGAAGGGATAAAAAGGAAAAACCAGAGGGATAAAAAGCAAAACGCCGGCACAAGGCCGGCGTTTTTACGCAACGTCAGAAGCTAATTACTCAGCAACAACGTTAACGATCAGTTTAGCGAATACTTCGCTGTGAACCTGGAAGTCCACTTCGTGCTCACCAGTGGTACGCAGAACGCCGTTCGGCAGACGAACTTCGCTCTTAGCCACTTCAACGCCAGCTGCAGTTACAGCGTCAGCGATGTCGCGGGTACCGATGGAACCGAACAGTTTACCTTCGTCGCCAGATTTGGAAGCGATGGTTACAGTGCCCAGTGCGTTGATTGCTTCAGCGCGAGCGTTAGCAGCCGCCAGAACGTCAGCCAGTTTGGCTTCCAGTTCAGCGCGACGAGCTTCGAAAAACTCAACGTTTTTCTTGGTAGCCGGAACAGCTTTACCCTGTGGAACCAGGAAGTTACGAGCGTAGCCCGCTTTAACGTTTACCTGATCACCCAGGCTGCCCAGGTTTGCTACTTTATCAAGCAGAATAACTTGCATTACCTTATCCTCTTAAAGTCGTATTAATGGACCGTGCCCGATTACTGATGACGATCAGTGTACGGCAGCAGAGACAGGTAGCGAGCGCGTTTGATAGCGCGAGCCAGCTGACGCTGGTATTTTGCACGAGTACCGGTGATACGGCTTGGGACAATCTTACCGCTTTCGGTGATGTAGTTTTTCAGCGTAGCGATATCTTTATAGTCGATCTCTTGAACGCCTTCCGCGGTGAAACGGCAGAACTTGCGACGACGGAAATAACGTGCCATATGGCTAGTCTCCAGAATCTATCAATTCAATCTGCTCGGCATGCAGAACCATTTTAGTCAGACCGTTCTTTGCCTTGTGGCAAGAGATGAACCCCTGAACGGTTACTGCGCTACCGACCGTTATACTGTGAGTAATGGCCTGGTTTTCGTGTCCGCTAATGATAACGGGCATTTGGCACCACGCCTGCCGGTGAAACCCGGCTTCCTCCTGCACAGAACGGTGCTCAAGCACGAACTGGCAGTGAGGAATTCCTGATGGGCTGACCTTTCGAAGGGGGGTCCTGCACACGGTGCCGGACAACACCAGACGGTTGGTCATCAGAAATTACTCTTCAGAATCCCCAGCATCTGCATCATCTGCGGTTTCGTTTGCGAAATCATCGCGACGCTCACGGCGCTCGTCTTTCGCTTTAACCATCGGAGATGCTTCGGTAACAGCGTGTTTAGTACGCATTACCATGCTACGGATAACGGCATCGTTGAAGCGGAAGTTTGTTTCCAGCTCATCGATAACTTCCTGCGGAGCTTCAACGTTCAGCAGAACGTAGTGTGCTTTGTGCAGTTTGTTGATCGGGTAAGCCAGCTGACGGCGGCCCCAGTCTTCCAGACGGTGGATCGTACCTTCTGCTGCAGTGATTGCACCAGTGTAACGTTCGATCATGCCCGGAACCTGTTCGCTCTGGTCAGGATGGACCATAAAAACGATTTCGTAATGACGCATCGAATTGCTCCTTACGGATTATTCAGCCTCCTGTCTGGGTCAGCCGCGGCCCATGGAGGCAAGGAACGTGATTAAAGGGCGGCTGAAAAATTGACGCGTCATAATACTTATCTCGCCCCCCAAACTCAAGCTGATTGCATAAATAATTCGCACTAAGCGCAAAGCCGCTTCACAGGGTGGGATTAAAATTAGACAAAACGGATACGGCAATTTTTTGAACGACAGCATCAGAAATGGTCGCGATACGTTTTGGCGGGAAAGCGTAGACTTTAAATACACCCCAATAACACGGGAGGAAAGATGTTCTGAAGGTCACAACATAAGCAGTAATGGAGCACAATATCATGAAAAACATCGCAATCTTACTCACAGCGCTACTCCTTAGCGCCAATGCGGCGGCAGCCATCAAAATTGACGGGCGGCAAGCCAAAAACATGGATGATGTGCAGAGCTTAGGCGTTATTTACATTAATCATAACATCGCCACTGAAAGCGAAGCGGATCAAGCACTCAAAGTCGAAACTGACGCGAAGGGTGCGAAATATTATCACCCGGTCTTACTTCGGGAGCCGGGCAGCAATGGCCTTATTCACGCCAGCGCTGACATTTATCGCTAGTACACACAGACCAGTTACCCTTGCCATTATTAATTGCCCTCTTCCATGAGGGCTTTTTTTTGCACATCATTAAATGATAATTATTTGTACAGTGTGCTTATCAAAACCGCAGGCTGCTGATGTAATAGCATCTTAATAACCTGATTATCCGGAGCGATATCGTGTTTGTGCGTTTTGCAACCCTGGGCCGTATCCCGCAAGGCGTTTGGGTGCTCGGCGGCGTAAGTCTGTTAATGGATGTCTCGTCCGAGATGATCCACAGCCTGTTACCTCTCTTTATGGCGACCACATTAGGTGCCAGCGTCATTGTCATTGGCCTGATCGAAGGGATGGCAGAGGCAACTGCGCTTATCATTAAAGTGTTTTCCGGCGTACTCAGCGACTATCTGGGTAAACGCAAAGGACTGGCCCTGTTGGGATATGGCATGGGTGCGCTCAGCAAACCGCTGTTTGCCCTGGCTTCCTCCTCCGGCCTGGTATTCGGCGCGCGAATGATTGACCGCGTTGGCAAAGGGATCCGTGGGGCACCTCGCGACGCGCTGGTTGCCGATGTGACGCCCCCCGACATTCGTGGTGCCGCATTTGGCCTGCGCCAGTCGCTGGACACAATCGGTGCTTTCCTTGGTCCGCTGTTGGCCGTGGCGCTGATGTTTCTGTGGGACAATGATTTCCAGTCCATCTTCTGGGTGGCTGTGATCCCTGGCACACTGGCTATCGCTCTGCTCTATTTCGGGCTTGATGAACCTAAAACGCCCATTACCAACAAGCGCACCAACCCGCTCACCCGTGAGAACCTGAAAAAACTCAGTAGCGCTTACTGGTGGGTCGTTGGACTGGGCAGCGTCTTTACCCTCGCCCGTTTTAGTGAAGCCTTTCTGGTACTACGCGCACAGCAGATGGAGATTCCACTGTTCGCCATTCCGCTGGTAATGGTCGCAATGAACCTGGTGTACGGCCTGACGGCCTACCCCTTTGGTAAACTGTCCGACGGCATGAGCCACAGCAAAATGCTGCAGGCAGGCCTGCTGGTGCTGATTGCCGCCGATCTGGTACTGGCGTTAAGCCACCACTGGAGCACGTTGCTGCTCGGCGTTGCCCTGTGGGGTATCCATATGGGAATGACCCAGGGCCTGCTGGCGGCGATGATCGCCCATACCGCGCCAGCAGAACTGCGCGGCACCGCGTTTGGCATGTTTAACCTCATGAGCGGCATCGCTCTGCTGTTGGCCAGCGCCGGGGCCGGTGTCTTGTGGGAAACCCTGGGCGCAGCATCAACATTTTATGCCGGTGCCGTGATCTGCCTGATTACGTTAGTAGGGATGCGCTGCATACCCTCAGCCTATCGTCAGGCATAAAAAGGCTCCGGAATCAGACCAGTAACATCCCGAAGGCGTACACATTCCGGAGCATAATTTTCTGGTAGTCCGGACGTAGCGTAGCTGACGCTGGGGAAACTCCTGCGGCGCTGCGCCTGGACGAACTACCGGTCACTGCCCGTAATAGGCATTTGGGCCGTGCTTACGCATAAAGTGTTTATTCATCAGATAATCATCAATCGGTTTTAACGACGGATTGATACCTCGGGCAATCCACGCCATCCGGGCAACCTCTTCCATGACCACCGCATTATGAACGGCGTCAGCGGCATTTTTCCCCCATGCAAACGGACCGTGTTGGTAGACCACCATTCCCGGCGTATGCAATGGGTTACTGTTGCCCAGCGTCTCGACAATCACCTTACCAGTGTTGAGTTCATACTCTTCCCGTACCTCCTCTTCAGAGAGCGCCCGGGTACAGGGAATATCGCCAAAGAAATAATCTGCATGGGTGGTGCCAAGCGCAGGAATGGCCAGACCCGCCTGCGCCCAGGCTGTGGCATGCGTGGAATGGGTATGCACAACACCGCCAAGCTGAGGGTAGCGTCGGTACAACTCAAGGTGTGTTGCGGTATCGGAAGACGGGCGCCACTGCCCTTCCACCCTGTTGCCCTGTAAATCCACTACGACCATGTCATCTGGTTTCATGTTCTCGTAGGCAATACCGCTGGGTTTAATCACTACCAGCCCGCGTTCACGATCAATAGCGCTGACGTTTCCCCAGGTAAAGGTCACTAATCCATAGCGCGGCAAATCCATATTGGCATCAAACACCTGCTGTTTAAGCTCTTGCATTATGCCGCCTCCATTAAACCCGCGTTTGCCATACGCGCTTTCACCCAGTCGCGCGCTTTTAGCACCTCTGCCGCCGGATCTTCTGCCGTCTCGCTCCACATCTCGATCAAGTACGGACCACAGTAGCCGCTCTCTTTGAGCGTGGCGAAACAGCGTTCAAAATCCACTACGCCGGTGCCAAAGGGGACGTTTTTAAAAACGCCAGGGCGCGTGTCTTTGACATGAACCGCCACGATATGGCCGACGCCCGCCAGCAGTTCCATCTGCACGTCGTTATCCCAGGCTGAAAGATTGCCGATATCCGGGTAGAGCTGAAACCATGGGTTATTAAGGTAGTGCGCGTACCCCAGCGCTTTGCTGATCGAATTCATCAGTGGGTAATCCATAATTTCCATCGCCAGGGTTACCTGTGCGCGGCTGGCCATTTCCACGCTCTCTTTGAGTCCGTCACGAAAGCGGCGGCGCGTCTCATCATTCGCCTGCTGGTAGTAAACGTCATAACCAGCGAGTTGAATCACCCGGATACCGGTATCCTGCGCAAACCGGATAGCCTTGCGCATGATCTCCAGCCCCTGGTTGCGTACCGCGTCATCTTCGCTGCCCAGCGGAAAACGCCGGTGCGCACTCAGACACATTGAAGGAACGCGAACGCCTGTTTCCGCTATCGCAGCTACCAGTGCCAGACGCTGCTCAGGGTTCCAGTCGAGGCGGGCCAGACGGGCATCGGTTTCATCTACCGACATTTCGACAAAATCGAAACCCAGCGTTTTCGCCAGTCGCAACCGTTCCAGCCAGCACTCCCCGGCAGGGAGTGCTTTTTCGTAGATACCCAGCGGGATCTGTTTTGACAACATACCCGCTCCTTAGCCCCACAGTTGAGCAATTGAGCGCTTGAACTGACGCGCCGCTTCAACCGGATCTGCGGCGTCGCGGATACTGCGCCCGGCAATAAAAACGTGAATGGGAATGCCCTTGAACAGCGGCAAATCTTCCAGCGCCAGTCCGCCGGTAACCGTCACCTTAAAGCCCATTTCGGCCAGTTTTTTCACCGCGCTGATATCCGCCTCACCCCATGCGACCCCTGCCGCCTGCGCATCACGGCTGCGGTGATAAACGACTTGTTGAATGCCTGCATCGCGCCACTGCTGGGCCTGTTGCCACGTCCAGTAGCCGGTCAGTTCAATCTGCACGTCGCCGTTAAACTCTTTCGCCACATCCAGCGCACCTTTCGCGGTGTTAATATCGGCGCAACAGATCACGGTCACCCAGTCGGCATTGGCTTCAAAGCACATTCTTGAAAGGATTTTCCCGGCATCGGCAATTTTGGCGTCGGCCAGTACGATTTTGTGAGGATACAGCGCCTTAAGATCGCGAACAGCCCGAACGCCCTCGCCAACACATAAAATGGTCCCAACCTCAATAATATCCACCTCTTCGGCAATTAAGCGGGTGGTTGCATAAGCGTGTGACAGCGTCTGGTTATCCAGGGCTACCTGTAACATCGGTAAATCAGACATGTTTTTTTGCTCCTTATACAGACGCCGCCGTGGCGCTATCAATTAAATCCAGTACCTGCTGCGCCGTGCGACAGGCGCGTAAACGGTCAAAATTCGCTTCATCTTCAAACAGGTTGACGATTTGCATGATGCCGTCTTCCTGATGCGTACGCGCATCCACTGCCGCCAGAGTGATAAGAATGTCGACCGGGTCGTTGTCCTCGTGATTAAAAACCAGCGGTGTTTTGAGAGTCACCAGCGCAAAGCCATTTTTCTTCACCCCTTCTTCCGGGCGGCCATGGGGCATGGCAAGCCCCGGGGCAATCACGAAGTACGGTCCAAACCGTTCCACACCGTCCAGAATGGCCTGGTAGTAACGCGGTTCAACAACCTCAGCCTCTACCAGCAGATCCACGCCAAGCTTCACCGCCTCCTGCCACGTACTGGCCTCTGCCTGCAAGCGAATCGCATTGTTCTCCGCCAGCGAGTCACGTAATTTCATAGTGAGTCCTTATTTCACATCCTGTGCAAAATGGGCGTTGATGACTTCCATTAGCTTCGGACCAAAATCAGCGGCAGAGAGCATATTGCGTACCCCGACCACGTACTTATTACCGGAGACTTCGATTTCACTGGCGACATGGGTAGAGGCAATGATGATGTCCGCCCCGCTCAGCTCACTTTTATATTCCCCCACCGCGCAGCTGTTCACCGTATGGTCGACCTTTTGTTGCGTCAAAAACTGGTCAACTTTCATTTTCATGATCATGGAACTACCTTGCCCACAACCACACACAGCCAGAATACGTACGGTCATAATCAAACTCCTTTTTAAACAGAGTGTTCTGTCAGTTGTTTTTCCGCGTCTTCCTCAGCACGCAGGGCGCGACCGGCAAAGAACATGTAAGCCAGCGCAATCAGAATCATCACGGCCATAAACGCGATCCCCACGGAGGCAAAGCCTTGCATCATCGGCGGCGCCAGGATGGACCAGTCAGCCATTCCCATCCATGCGCTCATTCCCGTCAGTTTTACCGCCCAGACACAGCCAAAAATTTCGATCATGCCCATAACCAGGCAAATCTTGATGGCGGCACGCCAGCCGCCGAAGTGGTTGGCAAAGACGCCAATGGTGGCGTTGGAGAAGAACATCGGGATAAAGCCAGGAATGATGAGAATGGAGGAGCCGCAGGCAATCAGGATGCCGACCGCAATCAACTGGCCGATAGTCCCCCACATAAAGCCCCAGACCACCGCGTTCGGTGCGAAGCTATAAATCGCCGCACAGTCAATTGCCAGCACAGCCCCCGGAATCAAGCGCTGAGAAATACCGTTGAAGGCTTCGGAAAGCTCGGCGACAAACATACGCACGCCCTGGACGATAATGAAAATCGCCACTGCAAACTGGAAGCCGGTTTGCAGGATATAGACCGTCCAGTGAGTTTTCCCCGCCATCGTCTGAACGGTATCAAGGCCAAAAGAGAGCAGAATCGCACCAAAAAAGACCGTCATGACAATGGCGGTAGAGACGATGTTGTCATGGAAGATATTCAGCCAGCCCGGCAGTTTCAGATCTTCAACGCTTTCCTCTTTTTTCCCAAGGTACGGCGCGATTTTGTAAGCGATCCAGGAGGCGAACTGCTGCTGGTGACCGATAGAGAAACCGCAATTATCTGTCACTTCCTGTGTTGGTTTGTACATCATATTGGAGGTAATGCCCCAATAGAGTGAAACCAGCACGGCAGCACAGATAATGGTGGTCCACATGGAGTAACCGAGAATAAAGAAGAACACCGCAATCAGGCCGGCCTGCTGGAACATGATGTGCCCGGTCAGCATGATGGTGCGAATGCCAGTAATACGCCGCAGCAGGACGTAAATAATGTTTAGCGCCAGGGCCAGCAGTACCGCATAACCCACCCAACTGTACGCGTCGCCCATACGTTCGATGGTCGCCATCATTGACGCGTAGGTGTCAGAAATCGCACCGTTGATGCCGTATACGTCAGACATTTTGGCAACCACCGGTTTAAATGTGCTGGTCAGGATCCCCGACCCCGCCTGCAGCAACATAAAGCCGATGATCGTTTTGATCGTGCCTTTAACGATAACGCTGACACTTTTTCTCAACAGGATATAGCCAATACAGGTCACGATCCCCAGCAGCAACGGGGCATTGGTCATCACCTGATTAAAAAAGACAGTGAAGACGTTGTAGAGAATCTCCATAACTCGCTCCAGTAAGAAAGTGGCTGCATTTGTGCAATGCAGCACAAGGTGAAAACACTCTACCAATCATAAATAATCACAAAAAGATTGTTTTTGATTAATTGTGATGCATCACGCAATTTATTTCCCCATTCTCATTACACATACATACCCAGTACAAGAACCCGCAAAACAATTCATTAAATTCATACATTTAGTAAAAACATCAGAGAAATCAGCATGCAAAGCGTATCGTAGAAACACAATCACAATGCGATTTAACACGCCAAACCCTGTTGCGATCATGATGAAACTGTGAAAATATAAATCACAAGTTATCACAATATGATTTGTTTTGATTAAACAGGTAAGGAGCGACACCATGAGTAAGATTGAAACCATTACCCGGGAATCATGGATTCTGAGCACTTTTCCCGAGTGGGGAAGCTGGCTTAATGAGGAAATTGAGCAGGAACGTGTCGCTCCCGGCACCTTTGCTATGTGGTGGCTGGGCTGTACCGGTATCTGGCTGAAATCAGAAGGAGGTACCAATGTGTGCGTCGATTTCTGGTGCGGTACGGGCAAGCAGAGCCACGGTAACCCTTTGATGAAAAAAGGGCATCAGATGCAGCGCATGGCAGGTGTTGAAAAACTGCAGCCAAACCTGCGCACCACGCCGTTTGTGCTGGATCCGTTCGCTATTCGTCAGGTCGATGCCATCCTCGCCACTCACGATCACAACGATCATATTGATGTAAACGTCGCCGCTGCCGTCATGAAGAACTGTGCCGATGATGTCCCCTTCATCGGTCCACAGACCTGCGTCGATTTATGGATTGGCTGGGGTGTACCAAAGTCACGCTGTATCGTCGTCAAACCGGGTGATGTTGTTCGCGTAAAAGATATTGAAATTCATGCACTTGATGCGTTCGACCGCACCGCGTTAATTACCCTGCCTGCAGATCAAAAAGCGGCTGGCGTACTGCCTGACGGCATGGATCAGCGTGCAGTTAACTACCTCTTTAAAACCCCCGGCGGTACGCTATACCACAGCGGTGACTCGCACTATTCCAACTACTATGCGAAACATGGCAATGAGTACCAAATCGATGTGGCATTGGGTTCCTATGGCGAGAACCCGCGCGGCATTACCGACAAAATGACCAGCGCCGACATACTGCGTATGGCGGAAGCGCTAAATACAAAAGTCGTGATCCCATTCCACCACGATATCTGGTCTAATTTTCAGGCCGATCCACAAGAGATTCGTGTTCTGTGGAACATGAAAAAAGACCGCTTACAGTATGGCTTTAAGCCTTATATCTGGCAGGTGGGCGGGAAATTTACCTGGCCTGTGGATAAAGATAATTTCGAGTATCACTACCCACGTGGTTTTGACGATTGCTTTACTATCGAGCCCGATTTACCGTTTAAGTCCTTCCTCTAAAAGCCGGAGCGGGTGCCGTGTGCACCCGCTTTTATCATCAGTATCGTGCACTTATCTTTAGTAATTTCAGGCTATTTCAAATATCATCTTTTCACATCATTAATCATCGGAATAGCTCATGACGGAAGCGCAACGACATCAAATACTGCTGGATCAACTGTCGCAGACGGGCTTTATTACGGTTGAAGAAGTGATCGCCAGCCTGGGCGTTTCTCCTGCAACCGCACGTCGCGATATCAACAAGCTGGATGAAAGTGGCAAACTTAAGAAGGTGCGTAACGGCGCCGAAGCCATCAGTCAGCAGCGTCCGCGCTGGTCGCCGATGAATATCCATGAGGCACTGCACCACGATGAAAAAGTACGTATCGCCAGAGCCGCATCACAGCTCGTTAGCGCTGGTGAAAGCGTAGTGATCAACTGTGGATCAACTGCCTTCCTGTTGGGCCGTGAAATCTGCGGTAAACCGGTACAAATCATCACTAACTACCTGCCGCTCGCCAATTACCTCATCGAACAAGAACACGAAAGCGTGGTCATCATGGGCGGACAGTACAACAAGACGCAGTCCATCACCCTGAGCCCGCAAAGCAGTGAAAATAGCCTCTATGCCGGTCACTGGATGTTTACCAGCGGCAAAGGGCTGACGGCAGAAGGTCTTTATAAAACCGACATGCTGACGGCCATGGCCGAACAGAAGATGCTGAACATGGTGGGAAAACTGGTCGTTCTGGTGGATAGCAGCAAAGTCGGTGAGCGTGCGGGTATGCTGTTCAGTAACGCCGATCAAATCGATTTGGTGATCACCGGAAAACAGGCCAACCCCGAAATCCTCAAAAAACTTGAGGATCAGGGAGTTAAAGTGATGCGCGTGTAGTTAAAGATGCTCGGTGAAAAAGCGGACGGTGGCCGTGAGGGCGGTGGGTGTTATGCGATGTTTTACGCCTGCTTCCCACAGGCAGGTTAACTGCTCGTCCAGACGTGCAGCCGTCAACGCCTGCTGCAGACGTAATGTTTCCGCTGCCGGTACAACGTCGTCCTCCTCCCCATGCCAGAGAAAAAGCGGACGGTTGGCAAGCTGTGCTAATTGCCCACTGATATCCCATTTTGCTAACGGTGCGACAATCGCATCGAACGCCGCCTGCTCTTCCGGAGTGGTCACCTCCAGCGGCGGAAAAAGGGAATTCGCCAGGGTGGAGAAATAGCCAGAACCCATCAGGCAGGCAACGCTTCTGACCTCCGGAAACTGCGTCATAATACCGAGCGCCGTCATGCCGCCCATCGATGCGCCCCCCACGCCCAGCCGCTGATTGTCGATCAATCCCTGCTGATACAGCGCTGCTTTCAGCGCCGCAAACTCCGTAAAATTACCCCGCAAAATTTGCCAGAAACGCTGTAGCCGCCGCGTTTCATCACCGTCAAACCGGGCTCCATGCTCCGGCGCGTCAGGCATAACGACCCGAAACCCGGCCTGAGCCAGCGCCACGGCAAAATAGCTATATACCAGCTTGGAGGAGGTAAATCCGTGGTAAAAAACAATACAGGGTAATGGCTGTGCCTCTTTTCCCGCCGGGAACGCGTGTAATGCTTCAATCCCGGCAAAATGCCGTACATCGAGTTCTATCATTGGCCTCTCCTTGATCTATAGTGCTGGTATGCCATCACGCCTTCGAAGGTGCAAGTCAACGTTCACATATCAAGTGTTAGCATTGTGATAAAGATGCTGCGCCGATCGCATTTTCATTCGAAACTTATGTTGGCAACAGCAAAATTGGGAACATTCCCCTCTTGCCTGTTTATTATGGAACTACACTATGGCTATCAGGAAACATGAAAACATGATGCGCTGGTTTCTCCCCCTTGTTATGGCGCTGTTTTTGAGTGGATGTAGCGTGCTGGAAGGTAAACCACAGCCCGCCCCGCCGGTCAGCGATCATCCGCAGGAGATAAGTCGTAATCAGACGCAAAACCTGCATGAAATGGGTGCATTTAGTGTATCGGTGCTGGGTTCGCCTATGGACGTTGAAGATGAAATAAAAGCCAGAGCTACCGCTGAAAAAGCGGATTACTACGTCATTCTGATGATGGATGACACGGTCATTCCAGGCCGCTGGTATGCAAGGGCTATGTTGTATCGTCATTAAGTAAACGTCTGGGTTTAAGGAAGATTTACACTGCTTTGCGTCCTTTTATGTTTGCCTGTGCACAATGGAATGTATGGAATTTTCGCGCGATGGAGTGCCCTGGAAAAAATCGGGGTAACGTGGAATGGAGCTGATATGAAACGATCTCTTGCCTTAAACTCACTGTTGCTTTCTACAGGCTTAGCCAGCATAACAGCGCAGCCAGCAGAGTTCGCGAGCGCTGACTGCGTCACCGGGCTGAATGAAATTGGCCTGATTTCTGTCAACAATGTTTCCGGAAGTCCACAGGATGTGGAGCGTGTCATCGCGCTGAAGGCAGACGAACAGGGAGCATCCTGGTACCGTATTATTCAGATGCAGGAAGAACAACGGGCAGATAACTGGCGGGTGCAGGCCATACTTTATGCCTGACATGTATATACCCGAAAAAGCCACTTTTAAAGAGTGGCTTTTTTGTTTACTTCATTGTTAACAAAGAGTTACGAAGGCAACACTTTTTAGTAACATTTGGTTACATTGACACATTAAATGTTATCGAATTATTGCCGTTGAAGGTGCAGACATTCTTTTCAGCGGATATTTTATGAGCACCTTTTTTAGTCGCATTGGACTCGGCACCAAACTTTCTCTTTTGACGGGCACAAGCGTAGCCGTGCTTTTCCTGGTTTTCACCTTTCTGTTAAGCAATAAAGCCAGCCAACAACTGGAAACGTTGGCGGTTGAAGATCTCCATAACCAGTCCACGGGCGTCCAGGATATGGTAGAAATGTTTAACAGCAGCCTGAGCGAAGAGGTTGAAAGCTATACCCGTCTGTTCAGCAGTTTTTTGCCTCAACCTGTGACCATCGATCAGGCGCAACGCCGTGAAATTAACGGCATTAGCGTTCCCTTGCTGAAAGGGGGCGACAGTGACCTTCATGAAAACAATGCCATTGTTGATGATTTTCTTACCCGCACCGGGGCTATCGCCACACTGTTTGTGCGCAGTGGCGATGACTTTGTGCGCGTTGCTACCTCGTTACGTAAAGAGAATGGCGATCGTGCAATAGGCACGAAACTGGACAAAGCCAGCCCGGCTTTTGCTCCGGCGTTGAAAGGCGAAACCTACCGTGGGCTGGCCTTATTATTCGGTAAGCGCTACATCACGCAATACCAGCCGGTAAAAGATAACAACGGCAATACCATAGCCATCTTATTTGTCGGCGTGGACATCACCCACTCATGGGAGATCATGCGCAGTAAGATCCTCGGACGCCAGCTTGGCGATAGCGGCCATTTCTACGTACTGGATCGTAATAATGGTAAGAACTACGGTAATTACCTGTTCCACCCCAGCGAGGAGGGTAAACGCCCGCAGTGGGATGAGCGCGATCTGAATACCGTTCTGCAACAGACTACCGGTACGCTGGAACAGCAGCGCTCCGATGGCCATCGACAAATGCTCTCATGGATAACTGTGCCCGGCTGGAACTGGACGGTGGTGGGCGAAGTCGACAAGGCGGCATTACTCAATGACGTCAACACGCTACGCAACCAGTTCCTGATAGCCGGGCTGGTCCTCTCTCTGCTGTTTGCCGCACTGTTTGTGGTGATTGTTCGCCGCTGGCTGACCCGCCCTCTTCGTGATGCCATTGGCCTGGCCAGCCGCTATGCGTCGGGCGATCTGCGGGCCAGTCTGGAAGTCAAACGTCAGGACGAAGTGGGGCAACTCATTGATGCCATTAACGGGATCGGCAATGGCTTGCATGCCATTGTTTTACAAGTGCGTGAATCGGCCAGTGATATTCACCACGGCACCAATGCGCTTGCCGCCGACAGCAGTGAAATCAGCGAGCAAATTAACAAGCAGGCCAGTAGCGTCGAGGAGACCTCAGCCAGCATGGAGCAACTTGCCGCGACCCTACAGCAGAATGCCGCCAATATGGAAGAGATGCAGTCGCTGGTGAATGAAACCGCCCGGGAAGTACAAAAGGGTGGCATAACCGTCGAAGAAGCGGTTGCCACCATGGACGCGATTCGTACCGCCTCTCAGCGAATTGCCGACATCACCCATGTGATTGAATCTATCGCCTTCCAGACCAATATCCTGGCGCTTAACGCTGCGGTTGAAGCCGCTCGCGCCGGGGAACATGGTAAAGGATTTGCGGTCGTGGCCCAGGAAGTACGAGCGCTGGCAGCGCGCAGCGCCAATGCGGTAAAAGAGATCGATGAACTGACCAGCGATACGCTCAAAAAGGTCCATGAGGGGCATACGTTATCCAACAATACCCGACAGGCGATGGGCTCTATCACCGCGCATATGAACCACATTAACCAGTTGGTTAACGAGATTAATAACGCCTCTCATGAACAGTCGGCAGGGATTAATCAGGTCAATATCGCCATGACGCATATTGGTGAAGCCACGCATATTAACGCAGGACGGGTTTCGCGCAGCGAGCAAACCGCTGGCACGCTGCGCGAAAAAGGGGCACATCTGACGGAGGTGGTCCGCCTGTTCAGCCTGAAAACGGACTAACCGGCACCGCCCGTGGCACGCAGCAGCAGGTCACTTTGGACCTGCTCAGTCACAACAGACGCGCCGCGTATATCCAACATCATCCGGCACCAGGCTTGTGATATTGACGGGGGAGCGAACTGCAATAATTGCGCCCCCGTCGCTAGCAGATACAGTTGCCGGGTAATCTCCCGCCCTTGCGCCTCAAGAGGTTTACGCAACTGTTGCTGTAACTGACGCCATGCACGATCAAAATGCCTGTCCTGACCTTTGACCGCACCAAACGCATCGTGCAACAACTCACTGATGCCCTGCTGTTTAGCCAGCACGCGTAAGACATCAAGACACATAATATTGCCTGAACCCTCCCAGATACTGTTCACCGGCATTTCCCGGTAAAGCCGGGGAAGCTCACTCTCCTCGCAATAGCCAATGCCGCCCAGCACTTCCATGGCTTCGGCAACAAATGGCATACCCGCTTTGCAGACCGCGAATTTCGCAACGGGGGTAAACAGCCGTGCCCAAAGCGTCTCTTCCGGCTTAGTGCGACCATCCCAGGCACGGGCAAGGCGAAATAAAAACGCCGTCTGCCCTTCCAGTTGCAACGCCATCCGGCTAAGGACTTCCCGCATCATTGGCTGGTCGACGAGATTTTTTCCGAATGCCTGACGTTGATGAGCATGGTACAGGGCCACGGAAAATGCCCGGCGCATCAGACCATGGCTCCCCAGCGCACAGTCAAAGCGGGTCAGACCGCCCATTTTGAGGATTTGACGCACGCCGTCGCCCTCGTCTCCTACCAGCCAGCCGCTGGCCTCGCAAAATTCTGCTTCGCTGCTGGCATTTGAGCGGTTACCCAGCTTGTCTTTCAGACGTTCGAGCCGCACACCGTTGTGCTGTCCTTCAGGTAAAAAACGCGGCACAAAAAAGCAGGAGAGTCCGCCTTCCGCCTGTGCCAGGACCAGATGCGCATCGCTCTGCGGCACCGAGAAAAACCATTTGTGCCCCACCAGCCGGTAGCTGTCACCACTGCGTTGCGCCCGCGTGGTATTACTGAGCACGTCCGAGCCGCCCTGTTTTTCCGTCATCCCCATGCCAATCAGCAAACCGCGCTTTTGGTTGCCTGGCGCGAGATGCGGGTCGTAACGGTCGCTCATCAGCGGTTTTAGCCAATCCTGAAAAGGCGCAGGAAGCGAATGCTGCAATAGCGGCGTGGCGGCAAAGGTCATGGTAACCGGGCATAACGAACCGGCTTCCACCTGTGCATGGAGCACAAACCGCGCGGCGCGGGCAACAAACGAGCCGCTGCGCGCGTCCTCTTCCCATGCCAGGTTATGAACACGGTTGGCGCACAGGCCTTGCATCAGTAAGTGCCATGCCGGGTGAAACCGTACATCATCGAGTCGTGCCCCCGTCGGGTCATAACGCAGCAGCTCCGGGGGATTAACGTTGGCCAGCCTGCCGAGCTCCAGCGATTCTGCCGTACCCAATTGCTGGCCGATACTGGCCAGTAAATCAGTATCCCATGCTGCGCCTTCACGGATAACAGCGTCATACAGGGCTCGGTCAGAAAGGAAAAGATTGCTGTTATTCAGGGGGATGGGTTGATTAAAAACGGTATGCGTTTGCCAGTGCATCTGTTTGCCCTCCATCAATGGCATCGGCAATAAGTATGGGCAGATGGCAGGCGTTCCGCCCGCGATAGCGGTCACAAAACGGTGCGTATGGGCGCTTTCTGTTTGCGTTACCCGCACTTAGCGGCGAGGCTTAACGATATGAAACCAGGAACGGTGACGCCCATGACAACAACACATGCACAAAAAAGAGCGCTGGTTGCAGGCTCAATCGGTAATTTCATCGAATGGTACGAGTTTGCGGTCTATGGTTTTCTTGCCACGGTGATTGCGAAGAACTTTTTTACCCTCGAAGGTGAATCTGCTATCACCAGTCTGATCCTGACCTATGCCGCCTTTGCCGTCGCCTTTTTCTTCCGTCCGTTGGGTGCGGTGGTGTTTGGCCGCATGGGTGACCGGATAGGCCGTAAGCCAACGCTGATCATTGTCCTCGTACTGATGACCCTGGCGACAGCGGCCATTGGCGTGGTGCCGGTTTATGCCAGTATCGGCGTCGCCGCACCGCTGCTTATTACCGGCCTGCGCATTTTGCAGGGTCTGTTTGCCGGTGGGGAATATGGCGGGGCCGTCTCGCTGATGACCGAGTTTGCCCCAAAGGGTAAGCGTGGATTGTACGGTGCGTGGCAGTCATTAACCGTCGCTCTCGGTCTGCTGGCGGGCGCAGGTGTGGTGGCGCTCCTGTCGGTCCTGCTCTCCCCGGAAGCCCTCCACGACTGGGGCTGGCGTATTCCCTTTTTCCTCGCGATTCCAATGGGCGCCGTTGCGCTCTGGCTTCGCGTTCATATGGAAGAGACACCCAGTTTTGTACATCAGCAAGCGCAGGCCGTTCCCCCTCAGGCGGCCAGTTTCGCCAGTACGCTAAAAGCCATCATCACCGGGATTGGTCGCCTGATGGTCTGGTCCGCAGCAGGTTATACCTATCTGGTGATTATGCCGACCTACCTTCAGTCGGCGCTGCACACCGGCTTTAACCAGGCATTGCTGATTGCGGTGATTTCAAATGCCGGGTTCGCCCTGACGATTATCCCCTCCGGCATGCTGAGCGATAGGATTGGTCGACGCACCGTGATGGTCACCGCCGCAGTGCTGTTACTCATCCTGGCGCTGCCGCTGCTGAAAGTGTTACAGGCGGAATCAAGCACGATATTTATCAAGGCGGTGGTGGTGTTTATCGCCGGTGGGCTGGTAGGGATGCTGGCAGGACCTGGGCCCGCCATGCTGGCGGAGATGTTCCCGACCAGGGTTCGTTATACCGGTCTGGGGCTGGCCTATTCGCTATCGAATGCGATTTTCTCAGGCTGTGCGGGGCTAATTATTACCGGGCTGATTAAGCAGACGGGGAATCTGGATATTCCGGCGTATTACGTGATGGCGACGGCGGTGGTCAGCGTGATTGCGCTGATGACGCTCAGGAAGGATGATCACCAGCGTTCACTGGAGGAGTAGTGCGGCCTGGCGCCCTCGCCTTGCTGGGAGTCGTGCGGTCTGATGCCCTCACCTTGCTGGGAGCCGTGCGGTCGGGTGCCCTCACCTTGCTGGGAGTCGTGCGGTCTGGTGCCCTCACCCCAGCCCTCTCCCACAGGGAGAGGGTGCAAACACTAAAAAGGCAACTTACGTTGCCTTTTGCGGTTTATTTTGTGCGCTGGCGAACGGCTTCGAACAGGCAGATACCGGTGGCGACCGACACGTTCAGTGACGACACGCTGCCCGCCATCGGAATGCTGATCAACTCATCGCAATGCTCACGTGTCAGACGGCGCATCCCCTCACCTTCCGCACCCATCACCAGCGCCATCGGGCCGGTCATTTTGCTCTGGAACAGGGTGTGGTCAGCTTCACCCGCGGTGCCGACAATCCAGATATTCTCTTCCTGCAGCAACCGCATGGTACGCGCGAGGTTGGTCACACGGATCAGCGGGACGTTTTCTGCCGCACCACAGGCCACTTTTTTGGCGGTCGCGTTTAACTGGGCAGATTTGTCTTTCGGCACGATGATAGCGTGAACGCCCGCCGCATCGGCGCTACGCAGGCAGGCCCCCAGATTGTGTGGATCGGTGACGCCATCGAGGATCAAGAAGAAAGGCTGATCGAGACTGGCGATCAGATCCGGCAGATCGTTTTCCTGGTACTGACGGCCCGGTTTCACGCGAGCGATGATGCCCTGATGAACCGCGCCTTCGCTTTTCTCATCCAGATATTGACGGTTAGCGACCTGAATCACGACACCCTGCGCTTCCAGCGCATGGATCAGGGGCATCAGGCGTTTGTCTTCGCGACCCTTAAGAATAAAGACTTCCTGAAAACGCTCCGGAGCGCGTTCCAGCAGGGCCTGCACCGCATGGATGCCGTAAATCATTTCACTCATCAATGGTACTCATTTGAGGCGATATCGCCGGGTTAAAGAAGCTGTGAGACATTCACATCGCCCCATTATAACCGACATAGCCTTCAAATCGACTCCTGAACGTTCAACCGTTCACCACCGCGCGTCTGGCCTCGTGAGTCACCGGGTATTCAGGCAGCCGCGCACTCAGTAAATAGCGCGTGTAGTCCTGCGTCGACTGGGTGAAGATGCGCTCGCTCTCCCCCTGCTCCACAAGCTTGCCGCGGTACATCACCCCCACACGGTCAGCAATATGGCGCACCACGTTTAAATCGTGAGAGATAAACAGATAGGCCAGCCCGTATTCCCGCTGGAGTGACATCAGCAGGTTGAGGATTTGCGACTGAATGGAAACGTCCAGTGCGGAGACGGGCTCATCGCAGATAATGAGCTTAGGCTTGAGAATCAACGCCCTGGCAATACCGATTCGCTGGCGCTGACCGCCGGAGAATTCGTGCGGGTAGCGGGCGGCATCCTGCGGGCGTAGCCCCACATGCTCCAGCATTTCTGCGACCTGTGCTTTGCGATTTTTGACACCGTGGATGATAAGCGGCTCCTCCAGGCTGTAGCCAATGCTGCGCTTTGGGTCGAGGGAGGAGAGCGGGTCCTGAAAAATCATCTGCATCTCCCGACGCACCCGCTGCCACTGCGTGGCACTTTGCCCCAGCAGCGACTGCCCCTCAAAGTGCACCTCGCCACCTGAGGCTGGCGTCAGCCCCAGAATCAACCGTCCGGTGGTACTTTTACCGCTGCCAGATTCCCCCACCAGCGCCCAGGTTTCCCCGGCGTTAATCGAGAAACTGACGTTGTCCACCGCCTGCACCGTCTGCCCACGTCGGTGAAAGGTTCTGGATAAGTTGTTCACCTGCAAAAGTGCCGTCATCCCGGTAACCCCTCCGTTTCGTCTGCGCGCCAGCAGCGCACGTTGTGATGTTCATCATTTACCTTTCGCAACGCCGGCGGTTGTGCCCGACAACGCGGCTGCGCCAGAGGGCAGCGATCGGCATAGGTACAGCCGTACGGTAAATCATGCAGCGAGGGAACCTGGCCGCGAATTTCTGCCAGCGGGGTTTTTGGCTGATGCTCCACCGATGGACGAGCCGCCAGCAACGCCCGCGTGTAAGGATGGCGCGGGCTGGCAAAAAGCGTGTGGACGTCGGTCTCTTCGACAACCTGACCGGCATAGAGCACCACTACACGCTGGCACAACCGCGCCACCACGCTGAGATCGTGGGTAATAAACACGATACCCATGCCCGTCTGCTGTTTGATGTCATCCAGCAAGTCGAGGATTTGTGCCTGAATAGTGGCATCCAGCGCGGTGGTGGGCTCGTCAGCAATCAGCAGCGCCGGGGAGGTGGCAATCGCCATCGCGATCATCACCCGCTGGCGCATCCCGCCGGAGAGTTCATGGGGCCAGGCGCTGGCACAACGAGCAGGGTCGGGTATGCCGACCTGTTCGAGCAGGCTGAGGATTTTTTCCTGCCGCTGGCGGCGCGTCAGCGTGGTGTGTAAGCGTAAACTTTCCGCAATTTGATAGCCGACGGTCATCACCGGATTGAGGCTGGCAAGCGGGTCCTGGAAAATCATCGCCATATCGCGACCGCTGCGCTGGCGACGCGCCCTGGCGGAGAGCGTATGCAACGCCTGGCCTGCCAGCATCACCTCTCCTTCAATCCGCGTCGTGCGGGGTGAGAGCAGCCCCATCAGGGCCTGGGCAGTGACGCTTTTACCGCAGCCTGACTCGCCAATAATGCCCAGCGTTTCATGGGCATTAACCTCAAAAGAGACGCCGCGCACGGGAGATATCACCCCCTGACGGGTGGCGAAATTGACTTCAAGGTGCCTGACCTGTAGCAATGTCTCAGCCATGACGCCCTCCCTGTTTTAGCAAGCGCAGCACGCGCCGTGGCAGTGGTTTCAGGCCAGGATCGGCGCTGTCGCGCAGATCGTCGCCGATAATATTCAACCCCAGGATCAGTAGTACAATGGCCACCCCAGGGAAGAAGGTCATCCACCAGGCGGTGAAGATCACTGCTTTTCCTTCCAGCAGAAGGTTACCCAGGCTGGGCATCGGCGGAGGCACGCCGGAACCGAGAAAACTGAGCGCCGCCTCGGTGAGAATGGCGACCGAGAAGACCCAGCTCACCTGCACGATAAACGGCGACACCACATTCGGCAGCAGATGCAGCCAGATAATGCGTGAGGCCGATGCCCCCTGCGCCCGCAGTGCCTCGATAAAGTTTTTCTCTTTGATGACCATCGCCGCACCGCGAATCACGCGGGCAATCGACGGCACGTAGACCAGCGATAACGCCAGCACTACATTGCTGATTTTTGGCCCCAGCACGCCAACAATCGCAATCGCCAGCAGCAGCGACGGGAAGGCAAACAGTCCGTCGCAGACGCGCATCAGAATGCGATCCACCGGGCGATACCAGGCGCACAGCAGACCGATGGCCAGGCCTGTTACACCTGCAATTACCGCCACCGCCGCACCCACCGACAGCGATACGCGTACCGCCAGTGCGACACGCACAAAGAGATCGCGACCAAAGTTGTCGGTCCCGAACCAATGTTGTAACGAAGGTGGCTTCAGGCGGCTGAGCGGGTCGATGCTGTAAGGGTCGTAGGGGCTGATGGCGCTGGCAAAAAACGACAGCAGCACGATCGCCAGCAACAGTGCGGGCCAGATCCAGATCCCGGGATTTTTTCCGATCATCAGCGGCTTTCCCCTTCCACGGACAAGCGTGGATCGGCAAGGTAGCTCAGCAGATCCACCGCCAGATTAACCAGCACATAGCACACTGTAATCAGCAGCACTACGCCCTGAATCACCGTCACGTCGCGCCGCTCTATCGAGTCAACAATCAGTGAGCCAACACCCGGAATGCCGAACACGCTTTCAATGACAATCGTGCCCGTCACCAGTGAGGCGAAGGACTCCCCACAAATAGTCAGAATCGGGATCAGCGCATTACGCAACGTATGGCGCAGCAGCACCAGACGCTCCGGCCCCCCTTTCGCCCGCGCCGTGCTGATAAAATGCTCCTGCATCACATCCAGCATCACCGCCCGGGTCATACGGGCAATCAGTGCCGCAATGCGCAACCCCAGCGCGAACGCCGGCAGGGTGAGATACCAGACGTTAAGCCACAGCGAGTCGTTGGTAGAGCGGTACCCTACCACCGGGAACCAGCGCAACTGGACGGCAAAAAAGAAGATCAGAAACAGCCCCAGCAGAAAGCCGGGGACTGACATGCCTAAGGTGGCGAGCGCACGAATGGCTTTATCGATAACACCGCCATGTTGCCAGGCACTCACTACACCGCCAAGCAGCCCAAGCACCAGCGCGATGGCCTGGGCATAGAGCGCCAGCGCCAGCGTCGGGGTCAGATGCTGTAAAAAGAGGGTCATCACGCTGGTATTAAGAAACAGCGAATGACCGAGGTCGCCCGTTAAGATGCCAGCAAACCAACTGACAAACTGCACCAGCAGCGGCCTGTCCAGCCCCATCTGTTGGCGCATAGCGGCAATGTCAGCCGGGCTTGCATCGTTACCGAGGATAACCAGCGCCGGATCGCCCGGTGCCAAATGAATCAAACAGAACACCACCACCGAGACCACCAGCAGTACCGGCAGCAGCGCCAGCAGGCGGTGAAAGAGGTATCGTTTCATCGCCTTCTCCCGTCAGGGCTGAGTGACGCTCAGGTTCCACAGAATCGGCCCGCTCAGATCCTGATAACCTTTAACGTTGTTTTTAATGGCGACCGCATCCGGCGTGGTGCGTCCCAGCACAATCACCGGCAGGTACTGCCAGAGCAGGACGTTGAGTTTATCCACCAGCGGACGTGTCTCTTTCAGGGTTGCGGCCTGCTTGATGGCATCCAGCACGCCGTCAATTTCCGGGCTATCGCTTAATCCCGGGAATTTCGCCCGCGAGTCGAGGAACGGATACTGATGCAGCACCTGGCGCATGGTGAACTCCAGCGCACAGAGATCGAAGTTTTTCGGATCCTGGCGGCGTTGCAGCACCGTCGGCCAGTCGTAAACATCAAGACGGGATTTCACGCCAATCTGTTTAAGCACCTGCTGGGCAACAATCGCCAGGTTATACAACTCGGCATACTCTTTGGTGGCGATAATCACCACCTCTTCGCCTTTATAGCCCGACTCTTGTACCAGCTTGCGCGCCTCATCCAGCTTATGCTGATTCCAGTACGGCTTACCGGCATCGCTGTACCAGTCCACCTGATCCGGGAAGCCCAGCGATGGCCCCTCTTTAAAGAAGCGCGGATCGCTGTAGCCCGCCAGCAGAGTCTGGTGCACATCCAGCGCCAGGTTAAACGCCTGGCGCAGCTTGACGTTGGCAAACGGCCCCTGATTTTTATTAAACAGATAAGTGATAAGCGAACCACCGCTTTGCGGCTGGAACAGCGAAATATCCGGCGCGCTGGCGAGGGTATCAATATTGTCCTTCGGCAACTGGAACACCAGGTCATACTCCCCGGTCATCGCCCCCGCCAGGCGGGTGGACTCATCAGTGATGTAGCGGAACCAGATGTCTTTGACGTCCGCTTTTTTCTGCCCTGACAGCCCGCTGGCCGCTTCGGTACGCGAGGCATACTGGTCGTAACGGGTCAGATGCAGATAATCTCCGGCTTTAAATTCCGCCAGCTTGTAGGGGCCGGTGCCAATCAGTTCAGTGACCGGTTTTTTGCTGCTGTTCGCTTCATCAATAATGCGTTTCGGCATGATGGCAGCGATGTTTTTCACGTCCGCCAGCACGTTGAGAGTAATGAGCGACGGCGCAGGCAGGGTAAAGGTGACGGTCTTGTCGTCGACTTTGCTAAACTGTACGCCCGGCAGGTTGGCCTTGCCCTGCGTCGACACCGTGAGCCAGCGGTTCATGGAGGCCACCACGTCATCGGCGGTGAGCAGTTGACCGTCATGGAAGTGGACGCCATCACGCAATACGAAGGTGTAGGTTTTGCGATCGTCGCTTAGGGTGTAGCTCTGCACCAGCTCCGGCACCGGCTCGTAGCGGGCGTTAATGGTAAACAGCGTCTCGAAGATATGGCGGTCCACATCCGAAGTGGCGTTGTTGGTGGTGAGATACGGGTCCAGGGTTCCCGGACGGTTGCCGTAAGCGATATTGAGCGTGGCGTTCCGGTTAACGGTTTCTGCCTGCGCATTCCCCAGAGGTAAAACCGCCGCCAGCAACAGCGCGGCGGCAGAAAACAGCATTTTCATTATGTCGTGGCTCCAGTCGGGTATCAGGCAGCCTGGGTCGCAGTGCTGCGCCCGGCGAATTCATCTTTGGTTTCCTGCAACAGCGCCGCATCGGTCAGTAAACGCAGGCCGGTACGCGCCAGCACCTGCGCGCCGGTGACCAGGGCTTCGTAGCCTTTTGTCGAGTTCGCTGCTTCACGGAATGCCACGGTGTGACCGATAAGATCGTCCGGGCCGATTTTGATATAGGGGTGGCCGGTCGGTACCGCATGGCTGATATCGCCCGCGTCCGTTGAACCCAGCCCCTCTTTCTCTTTCAGCTCGACCTCTTCCCCGGCGGCGGTAAACTCTTCCAGCAGCACGTTATTAAGCGTGTGGTTGATATTGAAATCACGCGGGCCAACCTGGTGCTCAATTTTCACCGTGGTGCCGGTTGCCAGGGCAACGCCTTCGGCAATGGCTCGGATGCGCGGCTCAAGCGCCAGCACCTCTTCGCGGGTATGGGCGCGAATGTAGTAGTGGGCGGAAGCGTATTCCGGGATCACGTTCGGAGCCTGACCGCCGTTAGTGATAATGCCGTGGACGCGAATCCCGTCCGGCAACTGCTGGCGCAGCACGCTGATGCCGTTGTAGAGCAGGACCAGCGCATCCAGCGCGTTGACCCCTTTGTGCGGCGAGCTCCCCGCATGGGAAGGCTTACCGTAGAAATGGAAATAAAGATGATTGTTGGCCAGCGACGGGCCGGAAAGGCGGGTTTTGCCTGCCGGATGCACCATCAGTGCGACATCAACATCATCAAGGAAGCCATGCTCAACAAAGCGGGCTTTCACGTTACCGTTCGCGCCGCCTTTACCGCGCAGTCCGCCCTCTTCCGCCGGAGTGCCAAGCACCACCACTTTACCGCCGGTCTGATCCAGCACCTGACTTAAGGCTACCGCCGCCGCAATGCTGGTGACGCCAATGATGTTGTGCCCGCAGGCGTGACCAATGTCGATCAGCGCATCGTATTCCGCCAGATACGCAATGGTTGGCCCCGGTTTACCGCTCTCTTTGACGGCGTAGAAGGCGGTCTCGTGCCCGGCCACGTTGGAGGTCACGGTAAAGCCATGCTTCTCCAGCAGTTGGGTCAGCACCCCGTTGGCGTAATACTCGTTATTCCCGGTTTCGGGATGGGCATGAATATCTTTGGCTATTGCCACATACTCGTCGCGGTGCTGATGAATGCTCTCTTCCAGACGGTCTCGTAATTCGCTCGTGCTCATTGCTTCCACCTCAGTGATGACAGTTGATTCATTCCCGACACCGGGAACAGGGAGTTAACCTAAATGACGTTTCGCCTCCTGGCGGACGCGGTGTAAAACGTGCTGCTTGATTTCGCCGTAACGCGGGTGCTCCGCCAGCGTTTCGATATCGCGCTCGCGGCCAAAAGGCAGAACAATCTCTTCGACGATTTTTCCCGGTTTGGCCGACATCACCAGAATGCGGTCGGCCAGAAACAGTGCTTCTTCCACATCGTGGGTGACGAACAGCAGCGTGGTGCCGGTCGTCAGCCAGGCTTCACGCAGCAGCTCCTGCATCATCAGGCGGGTTTGTGCATCCAGTGCGCCGAAGGGTTCATCCAGCAGTAGCACTTCTGGCCCCGGCAGCCAGGCGCGGGCCAGCGCCACACGCTGCTTCATGCCCCCGGAAAGCTGCCACGGCGCATGCTGCTCAAAGCCTTTCAGGCCCACGCGGTTCAGCCAGTCCTGCGCCCGCGCATTGACCTCTTCTTTTTGATAACGGCCCAGGCGCGGGCCAAAGGTGACGTTATCCAGCACCGACAGCCATGGGAACAGATTCGGCTGCTGGAAAATCATGCCGCGCTCCGGCCCCGGCTGCCGCACCGGTTTTCCGCTCGCCAGCACGCGGCCGCTTTCCGGTTTGGTAAACCCGGCGACCAGGTTGAGAATGGTGGATTTGCCGCAGCCCGACGGGCCTAACAGCACGACAAACTCCCCTTTATCGAGGGTGAGATCTATCCCCTCCAGCACCGTAAACGGCTGCGGTTTAGCCGCAAAAGAGAGGGAGACATTTTCAAGCGCGATGGCACTCATTATTCTTTCCCCGCCCACGGGACAAACAGACGTTGCAGCCCCAGCAGTAATAAATCCAACAGATACCCCGTCCCGCCCAAGAGCAGGATGCCGAGCATGACGATATCGGTACGTAAATAAGAGCTGGCGTTAATCACCATCCAGCCGAGGCCTGAACTGGCGGCGACCATCTCAGCGGCAATCAACGAGGTCCAGCCAATACCAATAGAGAGCCTGACGGTGGTAAAGAGATCCGGCAGGGCATCCGGCAGCACCACGCGCAGGAAAATCTGCCCTTTGGTGGCGCCCAGCGTTTGCGCGACCCGTATGCGTGCCCGACCAATCCGCTCCACCGCCGCCGACGCCCCCACCACCACACTCAGGAAGGTGGCGATAAAGATCAGGAAGAATTTCGACGCTTCCCCTATCCCCAGCCAGACCACGGCCAGTGGGATCAGCGCGATTTTCGGTAACGGGCGCAGGAACTGCACAAACGGGTTAAGCACTGCGGACAAACCGGGTGATAGCCCCATCAGCAGTCCGAGCGGGATACCCAGCACAATCGCGACCGCAAAGGCGCTCAGCGCACGGGCCAGGCTCACCGCCACATGCTGCCAGAGCGGGACCTGGCGGTAACCGTCCGCCAGTAGCTCTTCAGCCGTCAGTCCAATATCGGTGAGTGACGGCAGTAACAGCGGGTCCACCCATTGCCGGGTAGCCGCCAGTTGCCAGAGCGCGAAGAAAATCGCCACCGAAAACACGCTGATGGCGATATGCTGACCTACTTTCATTTTGCCGCCGCTTCCCGGATGTAACGGGAATCAATCGCCGTGTCCCAGTTGTCCGGGATATCCTGCTTACGAATTTCGCCAATGCCTGCGAGGAAGTTAGAGGTTTTGGTCAGCGCCTTGCCGATGCCGCTATGGGTGGTGTCCGTGCCGTTACCCAGCCAGGCCGCAGTGCCCTGCTCAGCAAGCGTTGGGTACTCCAGCCCACCCAGCGTATTGGCAGCGGTGGTGACCGGTGCGCCCACTTCTTTCGCAACGATGGCGGCAGCGCTTTCCGGGTCTTTCTTAAACTCGTCGACTTTCTGCTGATGCACGCGCAGGAAGGCGCTCACTGCTTCCGGGTACTGTTCGGCAAAGGCCTTACGTACCACGTAGTTGTTGTAAATCAGGTAGCCATCTTTTTGCAGATCTTTGGTGGCAAAGACCTGATGGCCGCCGGAGGATTCCAGCTCCTGCGCAAAGGGGGCCCAGACGTAACCTGCGTCAATATCGCCGCGTTTCCACGCTGCCACCATCTCTGCCGGGCGTAAAGGCAACAGCGTTATTTTGCTGCGATCGAGTTTATTGACGCTAATTGCCGCTTCCAGGGCATAAGCCGCCGTAGAATTTGGCGGATAGGCCACGCGCTTCCCTTCAATATCTTTAATCGTGTTGATGCCGTCTTTGCCAATTAAACGTTCATAGCTGGCAATGACGCCTGAGACGCCAATAATTTCCACAGGCAATTTACGGACAATACCTGCGGTTGCCGGACTGGAGCCGAAATTGGCAATATCAATCGCATTGCTGGCGAAATAATTAAGGGCATCGGCGCCGGAGGCAAATTGCACCCATTTTACCTGGCTGTGTAAGGCTTTATCTAAAGAGCCGTCGGCTTTGGCGAGCATTAATACCTGCGAGCCGCCGCTATAAGCCACGCGGACTTCAGGAGGATTGGCGGCCATACTGATATTGGCCCACAGGCTGCCTGCTGCGAGTAATATGCCGAGCGTTTTTTTCATTTCTTTTTCCTTGAGGTAAATGCGAGTCATCTTTCCCGCGAAGCAGGGGAAAATAGTCAATTAAAGCGTGTTGTTTTATGCCAGTTGCGTGAGGCGATAGTCCTGCCAGAGGCGGGAACATCGTTCGGCCAGCGATTGTGCGGGGTCGTGCGTAAGTGACAGAAACGGCGCTTCCACCGCGTGCAGAGCCACCGGGACTTCCGTGCAAGCCAGCACCAGTTGCTGCGCACCACGCGCCATCAGCGCCAGCGCCTGCAATGAGAGCAGTTCGCCACCCTCGGCCAGTTTGCCGCGCTTCACCGCGTAGCAGCCGGGCACAAACCACTCAGCCAGCTCGTCTTCGGTGGGCGTAATGGATTCAATGCCCTGCGCTGCCAGACGCTGCTGAAACCAGCCGGCGTCCAGCGTCCCTTTGGTGGCAATGATGCCAACACGTTCGGGCTTTTTCGCCACCGTTAACAGCGCATCCAGAGTAGCATCCACGATATGCAGAATGGGCGCATCGCTGGCGGCGCTCAGTTGCGGATACCAGTGGTGCGCGGTGTTGCAAGGAATAGCGATATGGCTCGCCCCCGCCTGATTCAGTTTTTCAATGCCCTCAAGCAGTTGAGGCAACGGCGATGGACCAGCCCCGGCTAGCGCCTTTTGCCGATCGGCGATTTGCGGCACATTCCACACTACCGACGGCAGGTGGTGTTGATCGCTCTGCGCCGGTGTGGCGTCGAGCAATTTGTGCTGAAAGTCGAGCGTGGCGAGCGGCCCCATGCCGCCCAGCACGCCAAGCAAAAAGGGCTTAGCCATGACGGGCATGCGCCTCCAGCACCTGGCGATAGCCAAACAGGCCAACGGAACCACCGGTGTGGATAAACACCACATTCTCATCCTTGCGGAAATGGCCCTTGCGAATCAGATCGATAAGCCCGGCAGCCCCTTTCCCGGAATAGACCGGGTCGAGAAGAATGCCTTCATGGCGGGCAAAGAGGGTCAGCGCCTCCAGCATGCTCTCGGTTGGCAGGCCATAACCGTCACCAACGTAATCGCTGTTCGCCACCACCGCCTCACGCGGCAGCTCACCCGGCACACCCAGCAGCGCCAGGGTGCGCGAGGCCAGATTCCAGACGTTCTCTTCCTGCTTCGCCTTCGGTGCGCGAACGCTAATCCCCAGCACAGGCACCTGGCTGTTGGTGGCGGTAAACCCGGCGACCAGCCCGGCCTGGGTGCCGGTGCTGCCGGTGGCGTGCACGACATGATCAATACGCAAACGTAACTGTGAAGACTGGTACAGCAACTCTTCGGCACAGGCGACATAACCCAGCGCACCAATAGGGTTAGAGCCACCGCCAGGGATGATGTAGGGGTTATGGCCCTGCTCACGCAGCGTCGCGGCATACTCTTCCATTGCCTGCTGCATATCGGTGCCGCCCGGCAGATGGGCAACGATTTCGCCGCCCAGCAAATCATCCAGCAGGACATTCCCCGAGCGTTGATAGTCTTCGCCAAAGTCGGTAACGCGTTTTTCCAGCAGCACTTTTGCGGCCAGCCCAAGTTTCGCCGCACCGGCAATGGTCTGGCGCACATGGTTAGACTGGGTCGCCCCCTGGGTAATGATCACATCGGCTTTTTTCTCCAGCGCATCGGCCAGCAGAAATTCCAGCTTACGGGTTTTATTGCCACCGCTGGCAAGCCCTGTCGCATCATCGCGCTTGATCCATATTTTCGGACCGCCGAGTAATGCAGAGAGATTATTCAGAGGCTCCAGGGGAGTGGGAAAATGGCCGAGAGAAAGTCGGGGAAAGCGCGCCAGATGCATAACGACTCCTTGCTAAATAAGCGAATAACAGATGGGAGTCACTATACACATCAGATTCTGAGCGCTAATCACCAATAATAAATATCGATTCTCACAATTTAGCTAAGTCAGAGAAATAACCGTCCGGAGGGCTATTTCTATTACACGCGGGAATATATTACGTTAAAAAAGAATAACCCCTCTGCATAGAGAGGGGTTATCAGGCGGTATTTCAGCGCTATTTATTCAGCGTCTTTCTTTTTTGACGCACGCTTTGCTTTAGTCGCTGCGGCAATTTTTTGCGTCTTCGCGGACGGCTTTTTCACGCTTTTTTCTTTCTTCGGTTTCGCGGGGCTTTTCGCTTTACGGAATGCGCTGTCGGGTTCGAAATTAACTTTCTTACCGGTCTGACGACGTTTACCCGACGGCTTAGCGCCGTTACCTTTCTTCGCGTTTTCACGTGCGGTTTTACCCACATTACGCGGGCCGCGTTCGCTGGAAATCAACGAGAAGTCGATTTTACGCTCGTCCATATTGACCGCTTCCACACGCACTTCCACTTTATCGCCCAGACGGTAAGTCTGGCCGCCCGATTCGCCAATCAGACGCTGGCCCACCTGGTCGAAGCGATAGTAGTCGTTATCGAGCGTGGAGACGTGCACCAGACCATCGATAAACAGATCGGTCAGGCGTACAAAGAAGCCAAAGCCGGTGACGCTGGCAATCACGCCAGGGAAGGTATTGCCCACCTGGTCCTGCATAAAGTCGCATTTCAGCCAGTCAGAGACTTCACGGGTCGCTTCATCCGCGCGACGTTCAGTCATTGAGCAGTGCTGGCCCAGTTGCAGCATCTCTTCCATAGAGTAGTGCCAGCCGCCGGTTTCGGTGCTGTTGCCGGTATGCCCCTCATCCTTCGCCAGCAGATATTTGATGGCACGGTGCAGCGACAGGTCAGGATAACGGCGGATCGGCGAGGTAAAGTGCGCATAAGATTGCAGCGCCAGACCGAAGTGGCCGCGGTTTTCCGGATCGTAGACCGCCTGCTTCATGGATCGCAGCAGCATGGTTTGCAGCATTTCATGATCGGGACGATCGGCGATGGACTCAAGCAGTGCTGCATAATCCGCAGGCTCAGGCTTGTTACCGCCCGGTAGCTCCAGGCCCAACTCCGCCAGGACGGTACGGAAAGAAGTGATCGCTTCAGTCGTTGGCTTGTCGTGGATACGGAACAGCGCGGGCTCATTCTCTTTCTCAGCGACACCCGCCACCGAGATATTCGCGAGGATCATGCACTCTTCAATCAGTTTATGGGCATCATTACGCTGAGTTTGCTCAATGCGCTCAATACGACGCTCGGCGTTGAAGATGAACTTCGCCTCTTCGCTCTCAAAGGAGATGCCGCCACGTTCGGCACGGGAGGCATCAAGTACTTTATAGAGGTTGTGCAGCTCTTCGATGTGCTTAACCAGCGGCGCATACTGCTCGCGCAGATCCTGATCGCCCTGCAGTATATGCCAGACCTTGTTATAGGTCAGACGGGCATGGGAGCTCATTACCGCTTCGTAGAAGGTGTAACTCGTCAGACGACCCTTTGCCGAGATGGTCATTTCGCAGACCATGCACAGACGGTCAACCTGCGGGTTGAGTGAACACAGGCCGTTGGAGAGCACCTCCGGCAGCATGGGCACAACCTGGGATGGGAAATAGACCGAGGTTCCACGAGCACGCGCCTCATCATCCAGCGGCGTGCCCGGACGGACGTAATAGCTGACATCGGCAATAGCAACCCACAGACGCCAGCCGCCGCCGCGTTTTTTCTCACAATAAACGGCGTCGTCGAAGTCGCGGGCATCTTCACCATCGATGGTGACCAGTGGCAGGGAACGCAGGTCTATGCGGCCCACTTTGGCCTCTTCCGGCACCTGTTCTTTCAGCCCTGAAACCTGTTTTTCAACCGCAGGCGGCCAGACGTACGGAATTTCATGGGTACGCAGCGCCATATCGACAGCCATGCCGGTGCCCATATTGTCGCCCAGTACTTCGACAATTTTACCGATGGCTTTAGTGCGACGGGTCGGGCGCTGGGTCAGTTCAACCACCACCACAAAGCCCATGCGCGCGCCCATGATCTCTTCTGGCGGGATCAGGATGTCGAAACTCAGACGGCTGTCATCCGGCACCACAAAGCCGACGCCCGCGTCGGTAAAGTAACGGCCAACAATCTGACCGGTTTTCGGTACCAGGATGCGCACAACACGCGCTTCACGACGACCTTTACGGTCGGCACCCAGCGGCTGGGCCAGAATCTGATCGCCGTGAATACACATTTTCATCTGTTCGCTGGAGAGGTACAGATCGTCTTTGCGGCCTTCTACGCGCAAGAAGCCATAGCCATCGCGGTGACCGATAACCGTTCCTTTCAGCAAATCAAGGCGTTCTGGCAGGGCGTAACACTGACGGCGGGTAAAGACCAGTTGTCCGTCGCGCTCCATGGCGCGCAGGCGGCGGCGCAGTGCTTCGTTTTGCTCTTCGCCTTCGATATTGAGTTCGATTGCCAGCTCTTCACGGCTGGCCGGTTTTTCGCGTTTTGTTAAATGTTCGAGGATAAATTCGCGGCTGGGGATGGGGTTTGTGTATTTTTCAGCTTCGCGTTCCTGGAAAGGATCGTGTGACATAGCGGTTCCTCCGTTGTCATCTCTGGTGAAAGTCCCGTTATCTTTCACGCTACCTCTTTGTTGGCTTCTTTCACTCACCCCGTCACTTATCGATATAAGCGCCGGGGGAATTCGTTCAGTTGCCGCCGCGATGTAACGCGAAATACTCAGGGTTTTTATCCTTCCACCAGTAGTAATTTGTAAAGCGGTTGATTCTCTTCAACCAAATCGGCCAGCGTGTAGTTATCCAACTCCTTGAGGAAACTTTGCACAGCCTTAGAAAGCGCCCGCTTAAGGCGGCAGGCGGAAGTAATATGGCAAAACTCACTGCTACAGTTAACCAGCGCCAGTGGTTCCAGGTCACGCACGACATCGCCAATGCAGATATCTTTCGCCGCCCGACCAAGGCGTATCCCGCCGTTTTTTCCTCTGACGGCAGCAACGTAACCTTCACGACTAAGTTGATTGATTATTTTGACCATATGATTACGGGACACACCATAAATTTCAGTGACCTCGGTAATGCTGGTCATCTTTCCTTCCGGCAAGGAAGCCATGTAAATCAGTGCGCGTAATCCGTAATCCGTAAAACTTGTTAACTGCACATCTACCTCAGTAAAAGGGAGAAAGGTGAGATACCTACAGGTATTGACTCTATTGATGATAAACCAGCCAACAGTGATGCCGCTAATTTATTTGAACTGAAGGGGAAAAAAGCAGGAAGAGAGGGGCCTGCAAGGCAAGCCCCCTGGATCATTACGCGTCGAATGGGTCGCGCAGGATCATGGTTTCTGTGCGGTCCGGACCGGTAGAGATAATATCGATCGGCACGCCAGTCAGTTCTTCAATGCGTTTGATGTAATTCAACGCCGCCTGCGGTAACCCGCTACGCTCTTTCACGCCAAAGGTCGATTCAGACCAGCCTGGCATGGTTTCATAAATCGGCTCAATACCTTCCCAGTTGTCTGCCGCCAGCGGAGTCGTCGTCACTTCACGACCATCAGGCATACGGTAAGCAACACAGATCTTCACTTCTTTCAGACCGTCCAGGACGTCCAGCTTGGTCAGGCAGAAGCCAGACAGGGAGTTGATCTGCACAGCACGACGAACGGCAACGGAGTCCAGCCAGCCGGTACGACGACGACGACCGGTGGTAGCGCCGTATTCGTTACCCTGTTTGCACAGGAACTCGCCGATATCATCGAACAGTTCTGTCGGGAACGGACCCGCACCCACGCGAGTGGAGTAGGCTTTGATGATACCCAGTACGTAATCCACATAACGCGGCCCCAGGCCAGAACCGGTTGCCACGCCACCTGCGGTGGTGTTAGAGGAAGTGACGTACGGATAGGTACCGTGGTCAATATCCAGCAGCGTGCCCTGCGCGCCTTCAAACATCACGAAGTCGCCGCGCTTACGCGCCTGATCCAGCAGATCGGAAACATCAACCACCATCGCGGTGAGGATGTCGGCAATCGCCATGACATCGTCCAGCACTTTCTGGTAGTCAACGGCTTCAACTTTATAGAAATTCACCAACTGGAAGTTGTGATATTCCATCACTTCTTTCAGTTTGTCAGCAAAGGTCGCTTTATCGAACAGGTCGCCAACACGCAGACCGCGGCGAGCAACTTTATCTTCATAAGCTGGCCCGATACCACGACCGGTGGTGCCGATAGCTTTCGCACCGCGCGCTTTCTCACGTGCCACATCGAGCGCAACGTGATAATCAAGGATCAGCGGGCATGCTTCGGAGAGCAGCAGACGTTCACGAACCGGGATACCACGGTCTTCCAGTTCTTTCATCTCTTTCATCAGAGCAGCAGGAGACAGCACAACACCGTTACCGATGATGCTGGTCACATTGTCACGAAGAATGCCTGATGGAATAAGATGGAGGACGGTTTTTTCACCGTTGATTACGAGAGTATGGCCTGCGTTGTGACCGCCCTGGTAGCGAACAACATATTTAGCCCGTTCAGTCAGAAGATCAACAATCTTCCCTTTACCTTCGTCACCCCATTGGGTGCCCAGTACGACGACGTTGTTACCCATTTTTTCAAAATCACCGTTTGCTTAAAAATGGATTCTACCATCGCTTTTTCAGATATACAGCACTTTTTGTACCCAAAATGAGGCAAATCCGACCGTTTTTTGATCAGCCAATCGTTTTCCTCAACATGTAGTAGATAACGATACCGGCGACCACAAGACCCCCTCCGAAGCGACGCAGCAGATTGTCTGGCAATGTACTCATCGTGGCAATCATGCGACGCCAGGCTCGGGGATAAAGCATCGGACCGAGCCCTTCAAACACCAACACGAGCGCCAGTGCCAGCCAGATTGTTGCGTTCATTTTTTATCCTTATAAAAAGAAAACCACCGCCCTGATGGGCCGGTGGTTTTTACTTCTAAAATCGATGACGTCAGTTTAACGTGTCGCGGAAGTCGGTGTCTTCATGTAACGGAAGAAATCGCTATCCGGGCTGAGCACCATCACATCCTGGTTGCTCTGGAAACTGCTTTCGTAAGCACGCAGGCTACGGATAAAGGCGTAGAAGTCTGGATCCTGACTAAAGGCGTCAGCAAACAGTTTCGCCGCTTCGGCATCGCCTTCACCACGCAGGATACGGCCCTGACGCTCAGATTCCGCCAGTGTCTTCGTGACTTCATAATCGGCCGCTGCGCGCAGTTTTTCAGCCTCTTCCTGACCCTGAGAACGGTGGCGACGGGCAACCGCTTCACGCTCAGCGCGCATACGGTTGAAGATCGCTTCCGACACTTCGGTTGGCAGGTTGATCTGCTTGATACGCACGTCAACAACTTCAATACCCAGCGCCGCCATACTGTTCGGGTTCACCACCGGCACTTTACCGTTGGTTTCAGCCTGAACGCGCTCCGCCGCTTTAGCGATTTCGTTATCCGCCGCTGGCGTTGTCACTTCGTCTACCGTCCCCGCAGAGCCGGAATTCAGAGCGTCACGCACTTCCAGCGTCAGGCGACCACGAGAGTCGGTCACGATATCTTTGACATCCAGGCGACCAATTTCAGAACGCAGACGGTCCGAGAACTTACGTTTCAACAGTACTTCCGCCTGAGAGACGTCACCGCCGCCCGTCGCCAGGAAGTAACGGCTGAAATCGCTGATTCGCCACTTGATGTACGAGTCGACAATCAGGTCTTTCTTCTCTTTGGTCACGAAACGATCGGCCTGGTTATCCATCGTCTGGATACGCGCATCCATCATTTTAACTGACTGAATAAAAGGCACTTTGAAATGCAGACCAGGCTCATAAATTACCGGCTTTTTATCGCCGTCACGCACCACGCTGCTGAACTGGAATTTGATCCCGCGTTCACCCTCTTTTACGACAAAAATAGAGGTGTAGAGCACTACCAGCGCGATGATGATAATCGCGATAACTGACTTACGCATCGTTATTCCCCCTGACGCTGATAGTCGTTACGCTGCGCGTTAGCGCGGCGTTGGTCCATAATGTCGCCCTGACTGATAGACGATGAATTGCTCGCACCGCTGTTACCGGAAGAGGACGCAGGCGGCAGGCGCAGAAGGTTGTTCGCGCCACTGCTATCGCTCTTTGCCGCAGGTGCATTCCCGCCTTTCAGCATCTGATCAAGCGGCAGAACCATCAGGTTGCCACCTTTATCGTTGACCAGCACTTTACGGGTGTGGCTCAGCACTTTTTCCATGGTCTCGATATAGAGACGCTCACGGGTAATTTCCGGTGCGGCTTTATACTCAGGCAGAATCTTCGCAAAGCGAGCCACTTCACCCTGGGCTTCCAGAATGGTTTGGGTCTTGTACGCACGCGCTTCTTCCAGGATACGCTGCGCCTGACCGTTTGCACGAGGCTGCACTTCGTTGGTGTACGCTTCCGCTTCACGGATGAATTGCTGCTCGTTTTCACGTGCGGCAATCGCATCATCAAACGCGGCTTTGACCTCTTCTGGCGGACGCGCCGCCTGGAAGTTGACGTCCAGCAGGGTGATACCCATGTTGTACGGTCTGATGGTCTCTTCCAGCTCACGCTGGGTATCGCTACGGATAACGGTACGGCCTTCCGTCAGAATACGGTCCATGCCGTATTTACCAATAACGCCACGCAGCGCGCTGTCTGTCGCCTGGCGCAGGCTGTCATCCGCGCTGGTTACGCTATAGAGGTAACGTTCAGGATCGGTCACGCGGTACTGCACGTTCATTTCGACGCGCACAACGTTTTCATCAGACGTTAACATCACGCCGGACGCCGCCAGCTCGCGAACGGATTCGACGTTTACCGCCGTCACGTTATCGATAAAGGTCGGTTTCCAGTTCAGACCTGGCTCTACCAGATGACTGAATTTGCCGAAACGGGTCACAACGCCACGTTCCGCTTCTTTAATGGTGTAGAACCCACTGGCAGCCCAGATAATCACGGCAGCAGCCGCGACGATGCTGACGATGCGACCGCCAACGTGGCCACGCGGGCCGGAAGGTTGTTGGCTTGCGCCACCTGAACCGGTGCCTTTGCCACCGCCCAGGCCGCCGAGTTTTTTGCTCAGCTTACGGAAGATATCATCCAGATCAGGTGGCCCCTGATCGCGACCGCCTTTGTTTCCATTTCCCTCAGAGTTGCCGCCTGGTTTGCTGCTTCCCCACGGGTCGCGGTCTTGTCCGTTGTTACCGGGCTGATTCCACGCCATGTATGTGCTCCATATTTGTTATGCGGTGCTATACCTATGTCTTTTGTGCTGCATGTGCGTTGGCTACACCCATCAACCTCAGTCACATGGTTCACCATGCTCCTGAGGATTTCTGGGCTTGCCGCCTTCCTGCACCTCAAAATCCAAAAGGTATAGAGGCGAAAAAATCTTCAAGCCATCTCCAACCGGTCAGACGACGTAGTCTTCCAGTGCCGGTTCTTGTTTACAGAGGCGACGCCAGTCCACAATCGGCATACGCACCTGTATGCCCAGACTCCCGTCTTCCTCCATCCACTCTTTTTCGATGGCCTGAAGCTGATAAAAACGACTTCTCAGACGACCTTCTTTTGCCGGCAAACGCAACGTATGCTGCGCAACCTCGCCAGACAGTCGCTCTGTTAAAGCCTGGAATAACAGTGGTACGCCGACTCCGGTCTGAGCGGAAAGCCACACCCGAATCGGTTTATTTTCATCATCACGGTCGATACGCGGCTCAAAATCATCCAGCATATCGATCTTGTTCATCACCAGCAGCGTCGGGATTTCATGTGCGTCGATCTCTTCAAGCACAATGTTCACCGCCTCAATGTTGTCAGCGACACGCACATCGGCAGCGTCTATGACATGCAATAGCAGCGTCGCCTGCCGGGTTTCCTGCAACGTCGCTTTAAACGCCGCCACCAGGTCATGTGGCAAATGGCGAATAAACCCAACGGTATCCGCCAGTACGGTTTCACCTACGTCAGCAACATCAATACGACGCAGGGTCGGGTCCAGTGTGGCGAACAGTTGATCCGCCGCGTACACCTGGGCCTCGGTTATCTGATTAAACAGGGAGGATTTGCCGGCGTTGGTATAACCCACCAGCGACACCGTTGGAATATCCGCTTTCATGCGCGAGCGGCGTCCCTGTTCACGCTGCTTTTCCACTTTCTCAAGCCGCGAGAGGATTTGCATAATACGATTACGCAGTAAACGACGGTCGGTTTCGAGCTGGGTTTCACCCGGGCCACGCAAACCAATCCCGCCCTTCTGTCTTTCAAGGTGGGTCCAGCCACGCACTAAACGCGTCGCTAAATGGCGCAACTGCGCCAGCTCAACCTGCAACTTACCTTCATGGGTACGCGCACGCTGGGCGAAAATATCTAATATCAGACCTGTACGGTCGATAACCCGGCATTCACATAACGCTTCAAGATTACGTTCCTGGGCCGGACTCAATGCGTGATCAAATAAAACAACAGAAGCCCCTGTCGCTTTTACGGCCTCCGCAATTTCGACAGCCTTACCTTCACCTACAAAATACTTAGGGTGCGGTGCTTTACGGCTACCAGTAATCACCTGCATTGCTTCGACACCGGCGGAAGAGACCAGAGATTCAAACTCCTGGAGATCTTCCATATCTTTGTCTTGCGAAAAATAGATGTGTACCAGCACCGCCTGCTCACCGGCTTCATAACGGTCAAACAAGCGTAAACTCTCCTAAAATACCAGCGGGGAACTCAGAATCCTGGCTCCCCGACATGGAAAAACAGCCATCAACCTTATTCGGTTTCTTCGCTGTCCTGCTGCGCAGAGGACTGAGCATTGCTACCATGATGGTAGTTACTGCCAGTGCCGCCGCCCGCGTTATTGCTATGATGAGAAACCGGGCGAGACGGAACAACAGTAGAAATAGCATGCTTGTAGACCATCTGGCTGACCGTGTTTTTCAACAGGATCACGAACTGATCGAAAGACTCAATTTGCCCTTGCAGCTTAATACCATTCACCAAATAAATTGAAACTGGAACACGTTCCCGACGCAGTGCGTTCAGGAACGGATCTTGTAAAGATTGCCCCTTAGCCATTCTATCTTTTCCTTATATGCTTGTTTTGTACTTAGAACCCGGGAGTTCTGAAAACTGCGTAAAATTTTGCGCACGATACAACTTGATTGTACACATTCAATTCGCGATCGCACCAATAACCTGTAACACTTCGTTGTATGACTCTTGCGGCTTTTCACTGTCTAACCAGTGAACGCCATCCCAGCCACGCAACCAGGTTATTTGCCGCTTAGCTAACTGCCTCGTGGCGCAAACACCTCTGTAAACCATTTCGTCGTAGGATATTTCGCCTTCAAGATACGACCACATCTGGCGATAACCCACACAACGAACGGAAGGCATATCCGTATGCAAATCTCCGCGAGCAAAAAGCGCCCGCACTTCTGCTTCAAAACCCGAAGCTAACATCTGATGAAAACGCTGCTCAATTCGCTGATGGAGCAGTTCACGGCTCGCCGGGGCGATGGCGAACTGATGCACCTGATACGGCAGAGTATCTCCAGACGTTTGCGTCAGATCTGTTAAAGTTTTACCCGAAATGAAAAAAACTTCCAGTGCCCGGGAAAGCCTTTGCGGATCATTTGGATGGATTCGCGCTGCGGCTACAGGATCAATAGTCTGTAGCTGCTGATGCAACGCGTCCCATCCACGCTCTGCTGCTTGTCTTTCAATCTCTGCTCGTACCGCTGGATCCGCTGATGGCAAAGGGGACAACCCTTCCAGCAGTGCTTTAAAATAAAGCATCGTGCCGCCAACCAGCAGCGGGATGCGCCCTTCTGCGGTAATCTCCGCCATGGCTGCCAGCGCATCGCGGCGAAAATCGGCTGCGGAATACGCCTGCGCCGGGTCGAGGATATCCAACAACCGGTGCGGAGCGGCGCGTAATTCAGCGGCAGTCGGCTTCGCCGTACCAATATCCATCCCTTGATAGATAAGGGCTGAATCTACGCTTATCAACTCAACTGGCAAAACTTTACGTAACTCAATGGCTAATGCCGTTTTGCCAGAGGCCGTCGGCCCCATCAAAAAAATAGCCTTAGGCAGGCCAGCCTTGCTTACATCACTCATGTTTCAGGGCATTCATCGCCATAGATAAATCAACAGGTTGTAACAAACCATCTGGCGGGGTCTTAACCAGATGCGGACAAAGACGCTCGACGTCGGTAAGCAGGCTAATGGCCTGCGCCATATTCCACTGGGTATGTTCGCTCGCCAGATGGCGAGCCAGCCAGTGGGAAACATTCACCGCATCAATCTCTGTCTGCTGCGCCAGGTAGCCTATCAGTTCAGGAATCAAGATTTGTAAATTTTGTTGGCGTAAGGGTAAAGGCACGGCGCGAATCGTAACGTGTTGACCATCCGGCACAAATTCGATACCCATTTCAGCCAGCACCGGTTGCGCGCGTTTTAACGCGGCATTTTCTTGCGAGGATACTTTCAGACGCACGGGAATGAGCAGCGGCTGTCCGCACACCGGCCCGCCGGTCGGCGACAATTGCGCCTGCCTCAGCCAGCGTTCTGCCACGGGCAACGCCAATAACGCGACCTGGCCGCCGCGCTCAAGCAAAGCAAAGGCAGGCGCGACAACCGTCAGCACCCGACCAAAACTCTGGCTGTGTGCGTCCAGAACGGGAGCGGCTTCTTTTACGACATCCGCTTTACGCTCCGCCGCCGGGGTTTCCAGCAACTGGCGGTACAGCGCGCCTTGCTGCTTCTGATAACCCGGCTGTGCGTTTGGCCATGAAGGCGCACGCGCGGAACCTGCCGAAGCAGCCCCTGATGAAACAGACGCTCGCGGCGTGGGCTCGCGCATCACAGAGGGTTCTGCGAAGTGATTGCGCCCGGCGGCGATGCGGTTTTCCGGTATCGGGCGCGGCGCAGGTTCGTCTTCCAGCGGCAAGGCGGTTGCTGTCTGCTGTTGCAGCACGCTCAGCACACCCTGGTAGATAAAATCATGCACCAGCCTTGACTGGTGAAAACGCACCTCATGTTTTGCCGGGTGCACGTTCACATCAACCTGGTGCGGGTCTATCTCTAAATAGAGGACAAATGCAGGCTGCTGATCGGCCCCAAGCTTGTCCTCACAGGCCTGGCGAATCGCGTGGTTAATCAGGCGATCGCGCATCATGCGGCCATTGACGTAGCAATACTGGATTTCAGCAAACGCGGATGTGGTCGCCGTGGGCTCAGCCACCCAGCCACGTAGCGCCAGGTCGCCATGCTGCCATTCGATTTCCAGCGCCTGTTCCAGAAATGCAGTACCGCAAATAGCCCCCAGCCGACGCTCTTTTTGCCCGTTCTGAGTCACCGCACGGTACTGACGCATCATCTTACCGTTATGGCTCAGGTTGATAGTGACATCAAAACGCGCCAGCGCGATGCGTCTTACGACTTCATCAATATGGCCGAATTCGGTTTTTTCGGTGCGCATGAATTTGCGCCGCGCCGGGGTGTTATAGAAGAGGTCCAGCACTTCCAGCGTAGTGCCAACAGGATGGGCGGCCGGCTTAACGGTCACGTCCATATCGCGGCCTTCCGCATAAGCCTGCCAGGCCTCCTGCTGTTCGGCGGTGCGCGAGGTGAGCGTCAAACGCGAGACAGAGCTGATACTCGCCAGCGCTTCACCGCGAAAACCCAGACTGATGATGGCTTCAAGATCGTCAAGCGAGGCAATTTTACTGGTGGCATGACGTGCCAGCGCCAGCGCCAGCTCATCTTTTTTAATGCCGCCGCCATTATCGCGAATGCGGATAAGCTTCGCCCCACCGCGTTCAATATCGATATCGATGCGGGTCGCGCCCGCATCCAGACTGTTTTCCACCAGTTCCTTCACCACCGACGCAGGGCGTTCCACCACTTCGCCTGCGGCGATTTGGTTCGCAAGCTGTGGCGGCAAAACCTGAATCGGCATGAAGTCTCCTTAATTAAGCAATCCGCTGGCGGGCGCTGCGGCGTTAGCCATTTGTCCACTGCCCCCCTGCGGCGCAGATTGCAGAGGGTGTGCAAGGAAATAGTTGCGCAGCCCCGTGTAGATTGCTTCCGCAAGCTGCTGCTGGTACTCATCGCTGCCCAGCATACGCTCTTCGCTGTTGTTACTGATAAACCCGGTTTCAACCAGCACTGAAGGGATATCCGGCGAACGAAGTACACCAAGGCTTGCGTGTTCCGGGTGTCGCTTATGCAGCGCGCCAATACGCGCAAGCTGAGTGATCATACTGCTGGCGACATCATAACCGACACGCTGAGAATGGCCGAATTGTAAATCCAGCACCGCCTGGCTCAGGTAGGGGTCAGACTGACTGTTCGCCAGTACATCGCCCGCGCCGCCCAACAGCTCGGACTGTTTCTCATGCTGCTCAAGCCAGCCCGCCATTTCACTGTTGGCGCGACGGTTAGAGAGCACCCAGACGGACGCGCCGGTAGCATCGCGATTCGGTGCGGCATCCGCATGAATCGACACCAGGAAGTTTGCGTTTTGTTTACGCGCCACGTCCGAACGCCCCATCACCGAGATAAAATAATCGCCATCGCGGGTCATTACGGCTTTGAACATGGGGTCGTCATTCAGCAAAGTACGCAGTTTACGCGCCACGGAGATAGTGACGTTTTTCTCTTGGGTGCCACCAGGACCAATCGCACCAGGATCTTGCCCGCCGTGCCCGGCATCGATAGCAATAATGACTTTACTGTCCCCGGAAGCCGGACGCGCTTGTGCCGCAGGACGAACCGCCGTATTGCTGCTGGTGACGCTGGTGATGCGATCGTTGCTGCCACTAAAAGGATTACGACCAGGTTGGGTCTGCACCGGTTGCGGCGTGACGGCAGGCGTCTCAACGCGTTTCGCTACCACTTTCGGCGGCGGAGGCGGTGGCGGCACATCGGCATCAATGGTAAACACTACGGTATAACCTGAGCCGCTTTGCTGTTTCACCGCGCGCGTTTTACCGTTTTGCGTTAAATCGACCACCAATCGCAGCGACTGGTTATCCTTCGGCGTGCCCGAACGAATGCTTCTGACCAAATTGTTACCGCTGAACTGGAGCGGCAACCCCTGAATTACACCGGTTTGTTTGATATCCAGCGCAACGCTTCGCTTCCCTTCCTGAGAAAAGGCATATTCCGGGTCGCCCATAAAACTGAACGTGATACGGGCCTGGTTATCCCCATTGGAAACCTGAATATCTGACAAACTCGCCGCACCGACCTGCATGCTGAATAAAATCAGTGCGGTCATTAGCCAACTTTTAACGCGATAAATCATCCCGTCATCCCTTAGATTAACCGGCCAAACGAGCCAGCAATGCATCGCCAGATGAGGATACAGCAGTAATGCGCGCCTCACGCCCCTGCGCCTGGTAATCAATATGAATTTCGACATCCGGGTCAGGCAGCACACCCGCACCTTGTTGCGGCCACTCGACCAGGCAAATAGCGTCGTTGGCAAAGTAATCGCGGATCCCCATAAATTCCAGCTCCTCAGGATCCGCAAGGCGATACAGGTCGAAGTGGTACACATTCAGCTTATCGAGTGTGTAGGGTTCAACCAGCGTATAGGTCGGGCTTTTAACATTCCCGTTGTGGCCCAGAGCCTGCAGAAAGCCCCGGCTGAAAGTGGTTTTACCCGCACCCAGGTCGCCGTACAGGTAAATCACTGTCGCGCCATCGCAAGCCTGCGCCATGCGTTGCCCCAACGTAAGGGTCGCTTGCTCATCAGGTAAAGGAATTACTCGATTCATCATCTTCTGTTTCAATAACGTCCGGGTTAACTACACGCACCAGCGTGGAAAAAAGATCGGTTGCCAGCATGCCCCGCATCCCTTGTCGCGCCGCCAGCACATCTGCCGCGACACCATGGGCGAGACAACCTGCACAGGCCGCGTCATACGGTTCAAGCTTCTGCCCCAGCATTGCGCCGATAATGCCAGATAGCACATCTCCCATGCCGCCGCTGGCCATCCCCGCATTACCGGCATCAATAATACTGACCTTGCCGTCAGCGCCCGCCACCACCGTACCCGCCCCTTTCAGAACGACAACGCCTGCGTATCGTTGTAGCAGACGTTGCGCAGAAAGTAAGCGATCACTTTCAATTTCTGCAACGGAACAGCCAAGCAGGCGCGCAGCCTCGCCAGGGTGCGGCGTCAGGATGCGATTGTGACGTTTATCGGGATTGATTGCCAGAAGGTTCAGCGCATCGGCGTCCCAGAGCATCGGTTTGCGGAAATTCTCAACTTTCTGCAGGGCTTTTTTGCCCCACTCTTGCTGACCAAGCCCCGGCCCAATGACCACCACATCGGCCCACTCCAGACTCTCTTCAAGGCTCTGTGGCGTGAGTTGATGTACCATCAGTTCCGGGCGGGCCGTAATGACAGGCGCAATATTTTCGCTACGCGTGAGCACACGCACCAGCCCCGCCCCCGCCCGCAGCGCCGCTTCGCCCGCCATGCGGATAGCGCCAGCGGTGCCATGATCGCCGCCAATGATGACCAGCCGACCATGGGAGCCTTTATGTGAAGTGGGACGGCGCGGCCTAAACCAGTGGGGAAGGAACGTCGCATCAACGCGGGTCAGTAAAGTTGGCTGCCCGGCCAGCCAGTTTTCCAGCCCCAGAGCATGATGATGGAGCACACCGACGACATCACGGGCCTTCCCGGTCAGCAATCCCGGTTTCAGGGCGATAAAAGTAATGGTATGCGCGGCCTCAATGACCGCACCGGGCGTTGTACCGGTCTGGGCCAGTAAACCAGAAGGAATATCCAGCGCCAGGATCGGAGCCGGATGTGCATTGGCCTGGGCTATCAGGGCGGCGCCAGGCTCTCTTGGTGCGCTGTTAAGCCCTGTGCCCAGCAAACCATCAATAATCAGATCGACGCCTTCCGGCCAGATGATATCAGCGGCATGGATGACACCTCCCGCGTTCAGCCAGGCTTCTCGCGCCGCCAGTGCCTCTTCCGGCACCGGCTTGCTCCCCTCAACAGCCAACAGGGTCACCTCAATGCCTGCGGCCGCGGCCAGACGTGCGACAACGTAACCATCGCCGCCGTTGTTGCCATAGCCGCACAGCACGAGCCAGTGTCGCGTTGTGGGGTAGTATGCCCGCGCGACGTTGAACGCGGCTTCACCCGCACGCTGCATCAGCTCAAACAGCGTAATCCCAAGGCTATCTGCCGCCTCCTTTTCCGCCCGCCGCAGTTCATCCGCAGGCCAGATGGAGTGTGGTATACTTGCTGCGTATTTCTTCATTGTATGGTCCGTCATGTCAGAGCCCCTCGATCTCAATCAATTAGCGCACAGCATCAAACAGTGGGGCACTGAACTGGGTTTTCAGCAGGTCGGTATCGCTGACACCGACCTTTCCGCCAGCGAACCTAAGCTGCAGGCATGGCTGGACAAACAATATCATGGCGAAATGGAGTGGATGGCGCGACACGGCATGATGCGCGCCCGTCCACACGAGCTTCTGCCCGGCACCTTGCGGGTTATCAGCGTAAGAATGAACTATCTCCCCGCAAATGCCGCCTTCGCCAGCACACTTAAAAACCCGGCGCTGGGCTATGTCAGCCGCTACGCGCTGGGCCGCGATTATCATAAACTGCTACGTAACCGATTAAAGCAACTCGGTGAAAAGATCCAGCAGCATTGTGCTTCGCTGAATTTTAGACCGTTTGTGGATTCTGCGCCCATCCTTGAACGCCCATTAGCTGAAAAAGCCGGGCTTGGCTGGGTAGGTAAGCACTCACTTATCCTTAATCGCCAGGCCGGGTCATTCTTCTTCCTCGGCGAGTTACTCATTGATCTGCCCCTGCCTGTCGACCAGCCCGTTGAAGAAGATTGTGGTCGCTGCGTGGCTTGCCTCACCATTTGCCCGACCGGGGCGATTGTCGAGCCCTATACGGTCGATGCACGCCGCTGCATCTCTTATCTCACCATTGAGCTGGAAGGGGCGATTCCGGAGGAATTCCGCCCGTTAATCGGTAACCGCATCTATGGCTGCGACGACTGCCAGCTTATTTGCCCGTGGAACCGTTTCTCGCAATTAACCGATGAAGCAGATTTCAGCCCGCGTAAGGCGCTGCATTCGCCGGAACTGATTGAATTGTTTGCCTGGAGCGAGAGCTGGTTTTTGAAAGTGACGGAAGGCTCGGCGATTCGCCGTATCGGTCATCTACGCTGGCTGCGTAATATTGCCGTCGCGTTGGGTAACGCGCCCTGGGATGAAGCCAATATACGTGCGCTGGAACAACGCCGGGGTGAGCACCCACTTCTTGATGAACATATAGAATGGGCCATTGCGCAACAGGTGGAAAAACGAAATGCCTGCGTGGTGGAAGTACAGACGCCGAAGAAACAACGCCTTGTGAGGGTTATCGAAAAGGGGTTAATACGTGACGCCTGAGACATCCACAGCTTGTGAATAAAATTAAAAACGCATTGCGTTTCAATGCCCACAAAATCGTCAAGTGATCCCATTAACAATTTAAGATGAATTTTTTATTAAATAATTCAGTAAGTTAAATTGATACTATTCACCAGGCGAAGCGATTGGGATTTCAAATGAAGGCAGGCGTTCTGTGGATAAGTCTGTTTACAAGAATATGTAAGGACGAAAAAAATCGTCCGCAGCATGTGCTTTCCGCTGTGGATAATTTAATGGAGTAAAAATTTGGAGCGGGAAACGAGACTCGAACTCGCGACCCCGACCTTGGCAAGGTCGTGCTCTACCAACTGAGCTATTCCCGCTTGGGTGGTGCGTATCTTTCGATACTTTTCAAATTTTGGAGCGGGAAACGAGACTCGAACTCGCGACCCCGACCTTGGCAAGGTCGTGCTCTACCAACTGAGCTATTCCCGCATAATCTCTGGTTTCACGTTGCAACAGCTTGGCTACACGTGCATACCGGCGATTGATGGTGCATTCAAATTTTGGAGCGGGAAACGAGACTCGAACTCGCGACCCCGACCTTGGCAAGGTCGTGCTCTACCAACTGAGCTATTCCCGCAAACATCATTTTTCTTGCTGTCGTAATTTCACATTTCTGTGTCGTCACGGGAGGCGCATTATACGAGAATTCCTTTCTCCTGCAAGCCCCCCGAAAACGATTTTTTAAATTTTTCGTTCAAGTGCTCGATTATTCGTCATCTTGCCTGTTTTTGCACCGGACGGACTACCTTACTCCCTTTTTCATCCATCCGGGCACTCTTTTTACAGCTTAATAAAATGTTCGCGATAGTAAGAAAGCTCGGCCACAGACTCGCGGATATCATCCATTGCCTGATGCGTGCCCTGTTTTTTGAAGCCGTCGAGAATTTCCGGTTTCCAGCGACGCGCTAACTCTTTTAAGGTGCTTACGTCCAGATAACGATAGTGGAAGTAAGCTTCCAGCTCCGGCATGTACTTAAACAGAAAACGACGGTCCTGACCGATACTGTTGCCACAAATTGGTGACTTGCCTGCTGGCACCCACTCTTTCAGAAATTCGATGGTCGCCAGCTCTGCCGCGCGATCATCAAACTGACTTGCCTTGACGCGCTCCACCAGACCGCTGCCAGTGTGGGTACGTACGTTCCAGTCATCCATCAGCGCCAACTGAGCGTCAGACTGATGAACCGCAATTGTCGGCCCCTCCGCCAGGATATTCAGATTCGCGTCGGTAACCAGGGTCGCGATTTCAATAATACGATCGCGTTCCGGATTCAGCCCGGTCATCTCCAGATCGATCCAAATCAGGTTGTTTTCATTTGCACTCATGCTATTTTCCACCCTTCTCGCGTCATATTCAGCGTGACTATATTCATCTAAAATAGCGTGTATCATAAAGGTTTTGCCCATCCGGGGCGACCAGGAGCCAGTACGATTGAGTAAAAATAAACTCTCCAAAGGACAGCAACGCCGCGTCAACGCGAATCATCAGCGTCGGTTAAAAACGTCTGTGGAGAAAGCCGACTACGATGACAACCTGTTTGGCGAGCCGTCTGAGGGCATAGTGATCAGCCGCTTCGGCATGCACGCGGACGTTGAAGCCGCAGATGGCACCGTACACCGTTGCAATATTCGTCGTACCATTCGTTCACTGGTCACCGGCGACCGCGTCGTCTGGCGTCCGGGCAAAGAGGCGGCGGAAGGGGTGACGGTAAAAGGCATTGTCGAAGCCGTACACGATCGCACGTCCGTACTGACCCGTCCTGACTTCTACGATGGCGTAAAACCGATCGCGGCAAATATCGATCAGATCGTGATCGTTTCAGCCATTTTGCCGGAACTCTCGCTCAATATTATCGATCGTTATCTGGTGGCCTGCGAAGCGCTGGAGGTTGAACCGCTGATCGTGCTGAACAAGATCGATCTGCTGGACGATGAAGGCATGGCCTTCGTCAATGAGCAGATGGATATCTACCGCAAAATCGGTTATCGCGTATTGATGGTATCCAGCCATACCCAGAACGGGCTGCAGCCACTTGAGGACGCATTAACTGACCGTATCAGTATTTTTGCCGGGCAGTCTGGCGTGGGCAAATCCAGCCTGTTGAACGCCCTGCTCGGTCTGCATGAAGACCAAATCCTGACAAATGATGTCTCTGATAACTCCGGTCTGGGCCAGCACACTACGACAGCCGCCCGTCTTTATCACTTCCCGCACGGCGGCGATGTGATTGATTCTCCTGGGGTGCGTGAATTTGGGCTCTGGCATCTGGAGCCGGAACAAATTACTAACGGTTTTGTCGAATTCCATGACTATATCGGCCACTGCAAATACCGTGACTGCAAACACGCCAGCGACCCAGGCTGCGCCATCCGCGAAGCCGTCGACAAGGGCGAAATCGCCGGGACGCGGTTCGAAAATTATCACCGTATTCTAGAGAGCATGGCACAAGTAAAAACGCGTAAAAGCTTTTCTGAATCCGATGACTGACAACTAAGCTAAGCGTCGTTAGAATCGTCCCCTTTTTTGCAAAGACCTGGCGATAGCGCCGGGTCAGGAACGACAAAAACAATGGCCTGGAGGCTACCTTGTTAAACTCATTTAAACTTTCGCTTCAATACATTCTGCCGAAACTGTGGCTCACTCGCCTGGCGGGCTGGGGCGCAAGCAAACGCGCGGGTTGGCTGACCAAACTGGTTATTGATCTGTTCGTCAAATACTACAAGGTCAATATGCAGGAGGCGCAAAAGCCGGACACTGCCAGCTATCGCACCTTCAACGACTTCTTCGTGCGCCCGTTGCGTGACGATGTTCGCCCGCTGAACACCGATCCGAACATCCTGGTCATGCCCGCAGACGGCGTGATAAGCCAGCTCGGTAAAATCGAAAACGACAAAATCCTGCAGGCGAAAGGCCACGATTACAGCCTGGAAGCCCTACTGGCAGGCAACTACCTGATGGCAGACCTGTTCCGTAATGGCTCTTTTGCTACCACGTACCTGTCACCGCGTGATTATCACCGCGTGCATATGCCGTGCAACGGCATCCTGCGGGAAATGATTTATGTACCGGGCGATTTGTTTTCGGTTAACCACCTGACTGCGCAGAACGTGCCGAACCTGTTTGCCCGTAACGAGCGCGTCATTTGCTTGTTCGATACTGAATTTGGCCCGATGGCGCAAATTCTGGTCGGAGCAACGATTGTCGGCAGTATTGAGACAGTCTGGGCCGGTACGATCACTCCGCCGCGCGAAGGCATCATCAAACGCTGGACCTTTCCTGCAGGCGAGAGCGATGGTGCAGTTGCACTGCTGAAAGGCCAGGAGATGGGCCGCTTCAAACTGGGTTCAACGGTGATTAACCTGTTCGCTCCGGGTAAAGTGAACCTGGCAGAACACCTGCAAAGCCTTTCTGTGACCAAAATCGGCGAGCCGCTGGCCGTCTCCACCGAAACGCTGGTGACACCGGAAGTTGAACCGACGCCTCTGCCCGCAGAAGAAATTGCCGCCGAGCTGGATGCCAGCCCGCTGGTAGACGACAAGAAAGACGAAGTCTAACGAAGAAGGTAAGCTGTAGTGCGCCTGATTATCATTTTTCTGATGGCCTGGTGCCTCAGCCTGGGGGCCAACGCAGCAACGGCCCCCGATGCCAAACAAATCTCGCAAGAACTGGAGCAGGCCAAAGCGGCAAAAGCCACGCCCGATCAGGCTGAAACCGTCGAAGTGCTCCAGGGCGCGCTGAACGCGCTTGAAGAGCGTAAAGGCTCGCTTGAGCGCGCCCAGCAATATCAAGACGTTATCGATAACTTCCCCAAACTTTCCCGCACGCTACGCTCGCAGCTAGATAACCTGCGCGATGAGCCAAAATCGGTGCCTGCCAATATAAGCACCGACGCGCTAAACCAGGAAATTCTGCAAGTCAGCAGCCAGTTGCTGGAAAAAACCCGCCAGGCACAGCAAGAGCAGGAGCGCGCCAGGGAAATTAACGATTCCCTGAGCCAGCTTCCGCAACAGCAAACGGATGCTCGCCGCCAGGTTAATGAAGTTGAACGCCGCATCGGCGCGCAAACCAGTAATACGCCGCTCGCGCAGGCGCAAAATCTGAGTGCCCAGGCAGAGTCTGCAAAACTGAGGGCACTGGTCGATGAACTGGAACTGGCACAGCTATCGGCAAATAACCGCCAGGAGCTGTCACGGATGCGCTCAGAGCTGGCCCAAAAGCAGGCACAGCAACTGGATGCTTACCTGCAGGCGCTGCGTAATCAGCTCAACAGCCAGCGTCAGCGCGAAGCCGAGCAGGCGCTGGAGAGTACCGAACAACTGGCGGAAAACAGCGATAACCTACCGCCTGGTATTATCGAACAGTTTAAGATCAACCGTGAGCTGTCGCAGGCGCTGAACCAACAGGCACAGCGCATGGATCTGGTCGCCTCACAACAGCGTCAGGCGACAAATCAGATGTTGCAGGTCCGCCAGGCACTGAACACCCTGCGCGAGCAGTCACAGTGGCTGGGCGCGTCCAATATGTTGGGTGAAGCGTTGCGCGCTCAGGTGGCCCGCTTGCCGGAAATGCCTAAGCCCCAGCAGCTCGATACAGAAATGGCGCAGCTTCGCGTGCACCGCATGCGCTATGAAGACCTGGTGAACAAGCAGCCTCAGTTGCGACAGATTCGCCAGGCTGACGGCCAGCAACTGACGGCGGAGCAGAGCCGTATACTCGATGCCCAGTTGCGCACGCAGCGTGAGTTGCTCTCGTCGCTACTACAGGGTGGCGATACCCTGATTCTGGAACTGACAAAGCTTAAAGTTTCCAATAGCCAGCTTGAGGATGCGCTGCGCGAGGTGAACGAAGCCACGCATCGCTACCTTTTCTGGACGGCGGACGTCAGTCCAATGAGCCTGAGCTGGCCGGTTGAAATCGTGCAGGATCTGCGGCGCCTCATCTCGCTGGATACCTTTAGCCAACTCGGCAAAGCCAGCGCAATGATGCTCACCAGCAAAGAGACGCTGTTCCCGCTTTTTGGCGCGCTCATCCTCGTAGGTTTCAGCCTCTACTCGCGTAAGCACTTCACCCGTTTCCTCGAGCGTTCCAGCGCCAAAGTTGGCAAAGTCACTCAGGATCATTTCTGGCTGACAATGCGTACGGTGTTCTGGTCGATTCTGGTCGCCCTTCCGCTTCCCGTATTGTGGGCAACGCTGGGTTACGGCTTACAGGAAGCCTGGCCGTATCCGCTAGCCGTAGCGATTGGCGACGGCGTCACCGCAACCGTTCCGCTACTGTGGGTCGTGATGATTTGCGCCACTTTCGCCCGTCCAACCGGATTATTTGTCGCCCATTTCGGCTGGCCGCGTCATCGCGTGGCGCGTGGAATGCGCAACTATCTGATGAGCATTGGTTTTATCGTGCCATTGATTATGGCGCTGATCATGTTCGATAACCTCAATGACCGGGAGTTTTCCGGGTCGCTGGGCAGGCTCTGTTTTATTCTGATTTGTGGTGCGCTGGCGGTCGTCACACTCAGTCTTAAACGCGCCGGGATCCCGCTCTATGTCGATAAGACCGGTTCGGGTGATAACATGCCGAACCGCCTGTTATGGAACCTGCTGTTAAGCGCCCCGCTGATTGCGATTCTGGCTGCTGCGGTGGGCTATCTGGCCACCTCGCAGGCACTGCTGGCGCGTCTGGAAACCTCCGTCGCCATCTGGTTCCTGTTGTTAGTGGTGTATCACATTATCCGCCGCTGGATGCTGATCCAGCGCCGCCGTCTGGCGTTCGATCGTGCCCGCCATCGTCGCGCTGAGATCCTTGCCCAGCGCGCGAAAGGCGAAGATGAGACGCCGCACTCCACCAGTACCGAAGGCTCGGTCGAGATAGATGAGAAAGAGCTCGATCTGGATGCCATCAGCGTGCAATCGCTGCGCCTGGTGCGCTCGATCCTGATGCTTATCGCGCTGCTCTCCGTCATTGTGCTGTGGTCAGAAATCCACTCAGCTTTCGGCTTCCTGGAGAACATTTCCCTGTGGGATGTCACCTCCACGGTGCAGGGAGTGGAAAGCCTTGAGCCCATCACTCTCGGCGCGGTGTTGATTGCCATTCTGGTGTTTATTATCACCACGCAACTGGTGCGTAACTTTCCGGCACTGCTTGAGCTTGCGCTGTTGCAGCATCTGGATCTCACCCCAGGCACCGGTTATGCCATCACCACCATCACCAAATATCTGCTGATGCTGTTTGGCGGGCTGGTTGGATTCTCAATGATCGGGATCGAATGGGCGAAATTGCAGTGGCTGGTTGCCGCGCTTGGTGTCGGTCTGGGCTTTGGCCTGCAGGAGATCTTCGCTAACTTTATTTCCGGCCTGATCATTCTGTTTGAAAAGCCGATCCGCATCGGTGATACCGTGACGATCCGCGATCTGACCGGTAGCGTCACGAAGATCAATACCCGCGCCACGACGATCAGCGACTGGGATCGCAAAGAGATCATCGTGCCCAATAAGGCCTTTATTACCGAGCAGTTTATCAACTGGTCACTGTCGGATTCGGTGACGCGTGTGGTGCTGACGGTTCCGGCACCCGCCGATGCCAATAGCGAAGAGGTAACGCAGATCCTTTATACCGCCGCAGAACGTTGTACGTTTGTGATTGATAACCCTGCCCCGGAAGTGTTCCTGGTTGACCTCCAACAAGGGATTCAGCTATTTGAACTGCGTATCTACGCCGCCGAGATGGGGCACCGTATGCCGCTGCGCCACGAGATTCATCAGTTGATTCTGGCGGGCTTCCGCGAACATGGCATCGATCTGCCGTTCCCACCGTTCCAGATGCGGCTTGAAAGTCTGGACGGCAAGCGCACGGCGCGCACGCTGACATCGGCAGGGAGAGGGAATCGTCCGGCGGGAAGTGTGTAATCTTTCCCCGATGCGCTTATCGGGGCTACTCTGACAGCCTCTCCCACTGGGAGAGGCTTCGATGATCAACGCCATCAGACCGTTGCCCGGATAAGACGTAGCCGCATCCGGGATGGTGAAGCCGAAAAATCAGGAGCGATCGACGGTAAACGCCATTACCTCAGCAAGGCTTTCCGCCCCCAGCGCCAGCATCACCAGGCGATCAACGCCCAGCGCCACACCGGAGCAATCCGGCATACCGGCCTTCAGCGCCTCCAGCAGATTTGTATCCACCGGTTGCTGCGGCAGACCACGTGCGGCACGCTTACGATTATCCTGCTCAAAACGCTGCTGCTGTTCACGGGCATCGGTCAGTTCATGGAAACCATTCGCCAGTTCAATACCTTTGAAGTAGACCTCAAAGCGTTCCGCCACGCGGTGATCTTCGGTGCTGATTTGCGCCAGCGAGGCCTGACTTGCCGGGAAGTGGTAGACAAACGCCGGACGGTCTTTGCCGATATGCGGCTCAACGCCCATGGTGAATAGCAGTTGCAGCAAGGTATCGCGGTCTTCTTCAGTGTCTGCGATATTGCTTAAATCAAGCTTCGCCGCCACTTCACGCAGTTGAGTTTTATCCGCAGAAAGCGGATCGACTTCCAGGTAGCGCTGGAAAGCCTGCTGATAAGAGAGTGATTCCGCTGCCGGGCACTCCAGCACCTGTTGCAGAAGGTCATCCACTTCATTCATCAAACGATACATATCGTAGTGCGGGCGGTACCACTCCAGCATGGTGAACTCAGGATTATGATGACGCCCCATTTCCTCATTACGGAAGCTACGGCACAGTTGGAAAACCGGGCCACATCCTGCCGCCAGAAGACGCTTCATGTGGTATTCCGGGCTGGTCATCAGATAAAGATTCATCCCTTGCGAATGGCCGGGACCAACGAAACGGGTCTCAAACGGGAACAGATGAATATCGGTTACCGTGGCCTGGCTCATACAAGGCGTTTCCACCTCTAACACGCCGCGATCGGCGAAGAAACGCCGAACTTCCGCCATAATTGCTGCGCGTTTTAATAAGTTAGGGATGGATGCGCTCGGCTGCCAGGTTGCCGTCTCGCTCATGGTACGTTCTCCGAATTCAAACAAGGGCACGAAGTCTACCCGTATCAGCTCAGAGAGACAAATTTTGAGCGGAATAAGGTTCAGCGACGGGAGGTAAAAACACTAAAGGTTGGGGGGTTTTGTAATTAAATTAATCAAAATCAATGATGTTTTAGGCCATTCATACGTTAAAAAAATCGAACAGGTCAAATTTCCCTCACCGTCCTAAGATTATAATGCATACCAATAAAGGAGCAGTGGAATCGTATTCGAGGCCCTGGCTGGTCAGATCAGAAAGGGTTGCGAAATAACAATAATCAGGAGGAATGTCGTGCAAACTTTTCAAGCCGATCTTGCTGTAATTGGCGCGGGTGGCGCGGGTTTACGTGCCGCCATAGCAGCCGCCCAGGCAAATCCAAATGCTAAAATCGCCCTTATTTCAAAAGTTTATCCCATGCGCAGCCACACCGTGGCCGCAGAAGGCGGTTCCGCAGCCGTTGCACAGGATCATGATAGCTTCGAGTACCATTTTCACGACACTGTAGCCGGCGGCGACTGGCTGTGCGAGCAGGATGTCGTTGACTACTTTGTCCGTCATTGCCCCACCGAAATGACGCAGCTTGAACTCTGGGGCTGCCCGTGGAGCCGCCGCCCCGATGGTTCTGTCAACGTTCGCCGCTTTGGTGGTATGAAGATCGAACGCACCTGGTTTGCCGCAGATAAAACCGGCTTCCATATGCTACATACCCTTTTCCAGGCATCACTTCAGTTCCCGCAAATTCAGCGTTTCGACGAGCACTTCGTGCTGGATATTCTGGTCGACGATGGCCAGGTGCGTGGGTTGGTCGCGATGAACATGATGGAAGGCACGCTGGTGCAGATTCGTGCCAACGCGGTCGTTATGGCGACAGGCGGTGCGGGTCGCGTTTACCGTTACAACACCAATGGCGGTATCGTCACCGGGGACGGAATGGGCATGGCGCTTGCTCATGGCGTACCGCTGCGTGATATGGAGTTTGTCCAGTATCACCCCACCGGGCTGCCGGGTTCCGGTATTTTGATGACGGAAGGCTGCCGTGGCGAAGGCGGTATCCTGGTCAACAAAAACGGCTACCGTTATCTGCAGGATTACGGCATGGGGCCAGAAACCCCGCTGGGCGAACCGAAGAACAAATATATGGAGCTGGGGCCGCGCGACAAAGTGTCGCAGGCGTTCTGGCATGAATGGCGTAAAGGCAACACCATTTCGACCCCGCGCGGCGATGTCGTCCATCTCGACTTGCGCCATCTGGGTGAGAAAAAACTGCTGGAACGTCTGCCGTTTATTTGCGAACTGGCAAAAGCCTACGTTGGCGTGGATCCAGTAAAAGAACCGATTCCGGTGCGTCCTACCGCGCACTACACCATGGGCGGTATCGAAACCGATCAGCAGTGCGAAACCCGTATCAAAGGGCTGTTTGCTGTGGGTGAGTGTTCATCCGTTGGCCTGCATGGCGCAAACCGCCTTGGCTCAAACTCGCTGGCAGAACTGGTGGTGTTTGGTCGTCTGGCTGGCGAACAAGCAATGGCGCGTGCCGCCTCCGTGACAGCAGCCAGCGACGCAGCGCTGAATGCACAGGCCGCCGACGTTGAGCAACGCCTGAAAAATCTGGTTAATCAGGAAGGCACGGAAAACTGGGCGAAAATTCGCGACGAAATGGGTGAGTCAATGGAAGAAGGCTGCGGTATCTACCGTACGCCAGAGCTGATGCAAAAAACCGTTGATAAACTGGCGGAGTTGCAAGAGCGTTTCAAACGCGTGCGCATCACCGATACTTCCAGCGTGTTCAATACCGACATCCTTTATACCATCGAACTGGGGCACGGCCTGAACGTCGCCGAATGTATGGCCCATTCCGCGCTGGCACGTAAAGAGTCGCGCGGGGCGCATCAACGTCTGGATGAAGGCTGCACGGAGCGCGATGACGTCAACTTCCTCAAGCACACCCTGGCGTACCGGGACGCAGACGGTACTACCCGTCTCGATTACAGCGACGTGAAGATAACGACGCTGCCGCCTGCGAAACGTGTTTACGGTGGCGAAGCGGAAGCCGCTGAGAAGAAGGAGTCGACCCATGGCTGAGATGCAAACCCTGAAAGTTGAGGTGGTGCGATATAACCCGGAAGTGGATACCGCTCCGCACAGCGCCTTTTATGATGTGCCTTACGATGAGCAAACATCGCTGCTGGACGCGCTGGGTTATATAAAAGATAACCTGGCGCCGGACCTCAGTTATCGCTGGTCCTGTCGCATGGCGATTTGCGGCTCCTGCGGCATGATGGTCAACAAAGTGCCGAAGCTGGCCTGTAAAACGTTTTTACGTGACTACACGAAAGGGCTAAAAATCGAGGCGCTGGCTAACTTCCCTATCGAGCGCGATTTAGTGGTCGACATGACCCACTTTATCGAAAGCCTGGAAGCCATTAAGCCGTACATCATTGGCAATTCGCGGACACCGGATCAGGGGCCGAACAAGCAAACCCCGGCGCAGATGGCGAAATACCATCAATTCTCCGGCTGTATCAACTGTGGCCTGTGCTATGCGGCATGTCCACAGTTTGGACTCAATCCGGAGTTTATTGGCCCGGCGGCCATCACGCTGGCGCACCGCTACAACCTGGATAACCGCGACCACGGGAAACAGCAGCGTATGCCGCAGTTGAACAGTCCAAATGGCGTCTGGAGCTGTACCTTTGTGGGCTACTGCTCGGAAGTGTGCCCGAAACATGTCGACCCGGCGGCCGCTATCCAGCAGGGCAAAGTGGAAAGCTCGAAAGACTTTCTTATCGCCACTCTGAAACCACGCTAAGGAGCGCATCATGACGACTAAACGCAAACCCTATGTCCGGCCAATGCCGTCGACCTGGTGGAAATCGCTGCCGTTTTATCGCTTCTATATGCTGCGTGAAGGAACAGCGTTACCGGCGGTATGGTTCAGCATCATTTTGATCTGCGGACTTTTTTCCTTAAAACATGGCCCGGAATCCTGGGAAGGATTTGTTACCTTCCTGCGAAACCCAATAGTGGTGATCCTGAACCTGATTGCCCTGGCGGCAGCGTTGCTGCACACCAAAACCTGGTTTGAACTGGCGCCAAAAGCGTCGAATATCATCATCAAAAGCGAAAAGCTTAAACCCGAGCCGGTTATCAGAGGGCTGTGGGTCGTGACCGTGCTGGCGACGGTGGTCATTCTTTTCGTTGCACTGTTCTGGTAAGGAGGCCAAAGGTGATCAATCCAAACCCAAAACGTTCCGATGAACCCGTCTTCTGGGGGCTGTTCGGCGCAGGCGGCATGTGGAGTGCGATTATCGCGCCGGTGATGATTCTGCTGGTTGGCGTGCTGCTACCGCTGGGTCTCTACCCTGGTGAAGCGCTCGGCTACGAACGTGTGCTGGCATTCGCCCAAAGCTTCATTGGCCGTGCATTTTTATTCCTGATGATTGTTCTGCCGCTATGGTGCGGGCTGCACCGTCTGCACCATGCCATGCATGATATTAAAGTCCATATCCCCAGCGGAAAATGGGTCTTCTATGGCCTCGCCGCTATTCTGACAGTGGTCACACTGATCGGGGTCATCTTCCTTTAATTCACCTCGCTCTCCCGCTCTGGCGGGAGAGCATTTTTCCCGCCAGCTTCTACACTTAAGTAAAAAACTGGAAGGAAAAAATCATGCGTTTGTTGCCGATTATCGCAACGGTTGCTGCTGCATTTTTGGTTGTAGCCTGTAGCTCTCCCACTCCCCCTTCTGGCGTCACCGTGGTGGATAACTTCGATGCGCAACGTTACCTTGGCCGCTGGTATGAAATTGCCCGCTTTGACCACCGCTTCGAGCGTGGCCTGGAAAAAGTGACCGCGACCTACAGCACAATGGATGATGGCGGCATTCAGGTCATCAATAAAGGATACAATCCGGAACGCGGCATGTGGCAACAATCGGTCGGGAAGGCGTACTTTACCGGCGATACGCGTAAGGCCGCACTTAAGGTCTCGTTCTTCGGTCCTTTCTATGGTGGCTATAACGTCATTGCGCTGGACAAAGATTACCGATACGCGCTGGTATGCGGGCCGGATCGGGACTATCTGTGGATTTTGTCACGCACACCGACGCTTCCGGATGCGGTGAAAAAACAGCTCGTTGATATCGCGGCCCGCGAAGGTTTTGCGGTAGAAAAACTTCTGTGGATAAATCAGACCCTTTAAGGCGTACTGAGCTTAAGGCCGATAATCCCCGCGACAATCAGTGCCAGGCTTAGCAGGCGTGCGGGATTGGCCGATTCACCGAATAACACAATCCCCGTGATAGCAGCCCCCACGGCGCCAATGCCTGTCCAGACGGCATACGCCGTTCCTGTAGGCAGGCTTTTCATCGCCCATGACAACATCACGATGCTAACGATCATTGCCGTTACGGTAATCATGCTGGGTACAAGGCGGGTAAAACCGTGCGTGTATTTCAGGCCAATAGCCCAAACGACTTCAAGAAGACCAGCGATAAAAAGAATTATCCATGACATAGGTGGCTCCAGTGCGGGGCCGTCCCCATTGAGTGTTGCGCAATCGGGTCGTCCCGACAGGCTGGTTGAGAGAGATAAATTTTGACCTGGTTACAAACGGAATGCAATTTTTGCGGAATTGCGCAGATTTAAGTGACTTAAAGCAAGAAATAGCTACAGATAGCAACGCAGTTCGCGCATTTATTCCCCATAAGTACCCCCTATGATGAAGTGCTGCCAGCAACGGGAAGCCGTGCGTCAATATTCTTACTGCGAAGAAAAATATGTTCAAAATTCTCTTGATTGACCGTTGTTACTTCACCCGTACGGGGCTGGAAAGCTGGCTCAATCAGACTGATTTTTTCCCGGCTTCATTCCTTGTGACCTCACTGAATAACCTGATGCTGGCAAAAGAGCATATTGTGCAATGGCAACCGGACTTGATCATTGCCGATCTTTACGGCTTTAAGAATGATCTCCACCATATTCAGCAACTTTCCTCACTGTTCACCGCCTGCGGTAAAAATAACCACCTTATCCTTTTGCAGTCAGGGGAAGATGCACAACTGAAGGCGTATTGTGCCCAGTATCAGGTACAGGCAACGCTGCAAAAAAAAGAGCCGATGGAAACACTGGCGAAGGTCATTGATCATGCCGTCCTGTCACGACCAGAGAGAACCGGGCCACAGATAGCCACCCCGTTGCTCACACGTCAGGAAGAAAAAGTGCTGTCGTTGTGGATGGAAGGCCGCAGCAATCAGTCCATTGCGTCCAAAATGAGCATAAACGGTAAGACGGTATATACCTATAAGCGTAATATCCGGATGAAGCTGGGCATGGGTAACCGCTTTACACCGTTCCTTTCGCTCCCCGAAGCCCCGGACACCGTGCAAGACAACCGGAATTAACGGTACGGCATTGGCCGTACCGCGTACTGGCAGGAATTACTGCTGCGCTTTTGTCGCTGCGCCAGAAATAGCGCTACCACCCTCAGATATATCCTGACCGACACCACGCGTGGTGTTACAAGCAGTCAGTGCTGAGGAAAGAACCAGTACAGTAAAGATCGCAGCAATTGTCTTCTTAACCATAATATCTTCCTTATGTAGCCAATATTGTTTGTGTATAGCCACTTAAGAATAGACAAGATTGCGCAACCTGGCGGAATATCGGCGATTTTTAGGACGACAGGAAGAAATTAGCTGGCAGCGTGCGAGATAGAGTTGCCGAGATGTTTGATGTCTTCACCAAAGCCACGCGCGGTATTACAGCCCGCCAGCAAAGTGGTGGTGAGGAGAAAGAGAGCTACAAGACTGAGAAGACGTTTCATCATTCCTGCCCTGGAAAAGCGAGGGTGCAATAAGGTGAGCGCACCAACATTTCACAATAGACAAATCATTCAGGCTGCATTGTGGCGACAAGGGAGAAATCCCAGCAAACTATTTAACGAGTTAACTGGGGTTTCTCTAAGCACAGCCAACAAAGAGGCAGCCTAAAAGATAAAGTGAATTACTTCACGCGGGATACATATTCGCCGGAACGCGTATCCACTTTAATCACTTCGCCAATCTGTACGAACAGCGGAACTTTAACCACTGCGCCAGTGCTCAGCGTAGCCGGCTTACCACCGGTACCCGCGGTATCACCTTTCAGACCAGGATCGGTTTCAATGATTTCCAGTTCAACAAAGTTCGGCGGAGTCACAGCGATCGGACGGCCATCCCACAGCGTCACGATGCACTCAGCCTGATCCAGCAGCCATTTCGCGCTGTCACCAACGGTTTTCGCATCGGCAGCCAACTGCTCGAAGGTTTCGTTGTTCATGAAATGGTAGAACTCACCGTCGTTGTAGAGGTAAGTCAGGTTCATATCGATAACATCTGCGCCTTCGGCAGAGTCAGTAGATTTGAAGGTTTTTTCTACACGGGTGCCAGTCAGCAGGCGGCGCAGTTTAACGCGCGCAAATGCCTGACCTTTGCCTGGTTTAACGAATTCGCTGGCTTCAACTGCATAAGGTTCGCCGTCGAGCATGATTTTAAGACCGGCACGAAAATCGTTGCTATAGTAAGTCGCCATAAAGGCCCTCTAAAAATGTTAACTGGTAGCTAAGCCACAAAATGGCGCATATTGTAACCCTAAATACCCCATCCAGAGAAGATTGGTTAGTGCAACTTGCCGATGTAATAACCGATCCAGATGAACTCTTGCGTGTTTTAAATATAGACACTGACGAAAATTTAACCGCCGGACGCGAAGCAAAACGCCTGTTCCCGCTGCGCGTGCCCCGTGCTTTTGCCGCGAGAATGAAAAAAGGCGACCCTAACGATCCGCTTTTACGTCAGGTCCTGACGGCGAGAGAAGAGTTTGTTGCCGCCCCAGGATACAGCACCGATCCGCTGGAAGAGCAGGAAAGTGTGGTGCCTGGCTTGCTGCATAAGTACCGTAACCGTGCACTGCTGCTGGTTAAAGGCGGCTGTGCGGTAAACTGCCGCTACTGCTTCCGCCGCCACTTCCCGTATGCGGAAAATCAGGGCAATAAACGCAACTGGCAGGTTGCGCTGGATTATATTGCCCAGCAACCGGAACTGGATGAGATCATTTTCTCCGGTGGCGATCCATTGATGGCGAAAGATCATGAACTGGACTGGCTGATCGCGCAGCTTGAAGCCATTCCACATATCAAGCGCTTGCGTATTCACAGCCGGCTGCCGATTGTCATTCCGGCGCGGATCACCGACACACTCGTCGCCCGCCTTGCAGGTTCTTCCCTGCAGATTCTGCTGGTGAACCATATCAACCATGCCCAGGAAATTGATGACGACTTTCGCGCGTCTATGGCAAAACTGCGTCATGCGGGTGTAACACTGTTAAATCAGAGCGTGTTGTTGCGCGGCGTTAATGATAATGCCCGCACCCTTGCAGACCTCAGTAACGCGTTGTTTGATGCTGGCGTGATGCCCTACTACCTGCATGTGCTGGATAAAGTTCAGGGCGCGGCCCATTTCATGGTCAGCGATGATGAAGCGCGGGAAATTATGCGGGAATTGCTGACCTTAATATCAGGCTATATGGTGCCGAAACTGGCCCGGGAAATTGGCGGTGAGCCCAGCAAAACGCCACTGGATTTGCAGTTACGGCAACAATAGAAGCTAACCGTTCAAACAGAAAAGCGGTGCAGGAATGCATCGCTTTCCTGTATTTAAGAAAACGATAGTATTTTCCCATACACGCTCGATTTTTTAGCATATCTGATTGCTCACTGCTTTTATTATGGTATTTTAATCCTCTTTTTAAGTTTATATCAGAGAATATATTCACCAATTCTATTTTTCAGTTGGATATATAGTTTTTAACAATGGTTATGGAGAACCATAATGGAAATGAATATTACGGGTGTCAACGCAGGCGTAATACGTAACAATGACGAGTTCCTCGCCGTCGCGCTAAAACTAAACATTAAAAATAGTGACACGAAGCTGCTTTTCTTTCCGGCTTTAACCTTACGCGATCTTTTTGTCGCCATGGAATATTATCTCTCTAAGCAAAAAGAACTGGATGGTACTCAACGGGATGATTTCATCACAGCGCAAACTGCGGTAACTAAAGCAATGCATGCCCATATTCCTGAGTTAAAAAGGGAAGAGCTGGAAAATGCAGATATAAATTATCGCGTAAACGCCATTGATAATTTTACCTACGATGCAGGGAAACTCATTTTCACTTTGCAGTTACATAATAATGAAAAGTTCATATTCGAAATCCATGAGCTGCAAATAGAGTTACTTGCCCATGTTTTAATTTATGCCATTAATAACGCTGGTATGCGGGACCTGGCATTGCGTATCTCTTCGTTACTGGATTTTATTCCTCTATATGATGTTGATTGCCGGCCTGACGGTAAAATGATCTACGATACCTATACACAGCCAGACTGGAAAACGGCATTGTTTGATCACTATTTAATTCTTCTGTACCACTATGCCGGGACAAAGAAAAAATCCACTTTCTGCGGTACGGTGATCAAAACCAGAAGCCTTCCCGATACTCCTGAAACCCAGGCGATCGCCAAAAGACTGTTGGCTTTCAGCCCACGGCTGGGAAAACTTGCCAATAAAGCCTGCCAGGTTCACATTCAGGCTATTAATGTGCAAGAGGGTGAACCGCTT